>Ga0074193_1000003_pt1 | contig 767730 bp, 668 predicted proteins | sample EPASupsiteHSE605_FD_64523 | JGI IMG/M metagenome (GOLD analysis project Ga0074193, IMG submission 64523) | Bioremediated contaminated groundwater from EPA Superfund site, New Mexico - Sample HSE6-05 | ecosystem: Environmental > Aquatic > Deep subsurface > Groundwater > Contaminated ... | reverse complement strand
ACAGTTTCCCTGTAATTACTTCCCGGTAAATCTTCCCGTTCGGGCACCGTCCATCCTCGGAGGCTCCGCTACCGCTCCGCCTCCTGCGGCTGAGTGTGCCCTCTCAGGGAAGATTTACCCGGGAGGCTTATTAAGGATCTGTCATTTTTGTGTTATCCAGGTATTTTTATTTGAGTTTCTTCACCAAAATATTTTAGTTGAGTTTACACAAACAAAAAGCTCAGATTGGGAAGGGACCCGTACGGCTGCAAATGACTGTGAATCAGCAAGAGCCACTTTATCCCAGCGGATCATCCGCGGGGATAAGTTCCTGTTAGTTGATATTGTGCGAGTTACAGACGTGCGGGGTCTCAGATGAAAACACATGGAATCCCGCTCTGTGTCTAAGTTAGAAGGTGCCGGCCCGGTGGTCCGGCGGGAGTTGGCCGTTCGGCAAAGGTTTTTCAAGCTTGCATGCAGGCTGCGCAAGTGCAGGCGGGGTTTTGTTTTAGGAGGGTTTAGTCGACCATTTTTAGGGATACCCGCACAGCTGCAATTGACTATGAATCAGTGAGAGCCACTTTGTCCCCGCGGATCATCCGCGGGGACAAGTTCCTAATTACTGGTTGTGTGCGAGTTACAGCCGTGCGGGGTCGCAGATGAAAACACATGGAATCCCGTTCTGTGTCTAAGTTAGAAGGTGCCGGCCCGCTAAGTGACACTCCCATCTTGAATGCAGCCATTCCCGTTAAGGGCAAACTCAGCCGGAAGAAACAAACGCAGTGCAGTTTCTGAGGATGGAAATTGCCCGTGCGGGAATGGCTGCAGGGAGATGGAAGTTGCACGTACGGGATAGTATCAGCGTTTACAAAACGAAAGTAAATTAATTGAAAATTGTTTTTATTTAAAAATTATTACTTATTTTGCGAAACTAAACCAAATGCAGATATGAAGATATTTTCGAGAATCAGAGGAGTGGCAATGTTTGCAGTTTTAATGCTGTTGTTGCTTAGTTCATGTGAGTATCAAACTCAGCCAAAGTACACAAACATAGAGGGCTGGCCTCAGGAGACCAATGATAGAATTGAGGAGTTCCTGAATTCAACTCTTGATTATCAGGATCGCAAGGTTGCAGTTTTTGACGGTGACGGAACAGTTTTTGGTCAGGTTCCGCATTATCTCGCAGATGAGGCTTTGTATCAGTATGCAGAAAAAACTTTCAAGGGAAAGGATGATTCACTCTCTCTTGCCAAATTAAAAATTCTGGATGAGATGATTGCAGATGGTGATAATGTCGGCAAGCCTTATGTAGAAAACAGGGTACATTTTCTTGCAGGACTTTCTCCTGATGAGATTGCCCAGATTGGTACAGACTGTTTTGAAGCAATGTATAAGGACAAATTTTATCCTGAGATGAAGGCACTTATTGCAAATCTGAAGGAGTTCGGATTTGAGGTATGGATTCTGACAGCCTCTCCTGAATATCTTTATCAGGGTTTCTTTTCAAAAGAGCTGGGGATTTCATCGGTAAATATCGTTGGTGCAAGATCTGTTGTTGAGCATGGCAAGACAACTTCAAAGATAATTCTTCCAATTCCACAGGACGACGGAAAGGCAAACTCTATCCCAACTTTCATCAAGACAAAACCACTTATTGTGGGCGGAAACAGCCGGGGCGATATGGATATGATTAACGAATCGGCAGGGCTTAAGATAGTTGTGAATCCAGATGATGTAGATGTTCGCGGTCCAAAGGATGGTCCTATGAACGGACATACAGTAAAATCATACTGGGAAAAAGAGGGTGCTGTTATTGTTAAGTGCAATGATGTAAGAGATACTACAAAGCGCTTTCTGACCGGCGAATGGAAAATAAGGGAGAATATACCTCATCCAAAGAATTAGGGATAAGAATCAAGAACCAGAGATTTGCTTAAAGAATTAGAGATATTCTTAAAGAGCTAGAGATTTACTTAAAAAATTGAGATTTAGTTTGAAATTTCTATACTGAACAGTTTCTTAACTGCCGTGGAATCAAGAAGAAGAGGAGCCCAAATGAGCTCCTCTTTTTTTGCAGTTCGTAAAATTTAATTTGAATCCCAAGAGTTTGGCTAAACAAGTGGGCTAAACATCAATTTCTTTAGTCTATTTAATTTCCCAGCCCAGAGCACTTGCACCAAGAATGGCAGCATCTGACTCCTTAAGCTGTGAGAAAATGATTTTGATTTTGTTTCTCCACAGCGGAAGAAGATTCGCATTCATGTGCTCCTCAATTGGTTTAAGAAGCAGATTACCTGAGCGGGCAAGGCCTCCAAAGAGAACAATTGCTTCAGGTGCGCTGAATGCTACAAATTCTGCAAAAGATTCACCAAGTTTTTTACCGGTATATTCGAAAACTCTTACAGCCAGAGAATCTCCCTGTGCTGCAGCTTCAAAAACATCTTTAGAGGTGATTGCCTCCGGAATTTCACGCAGAATACTTGGTTCATCAGTAGCTTCCAGCCATTCGCGTGCAGTTCTTGCCACGCCAATTGCAGATGTGTAGGTCTCGAGACAGCCAACTCTTCCGCAGTTGCACAACCTTCCGTTGTTTCTTACTGCAGTAGTGTGTCCCAGCTCGCCGGCAAATCCGTCATGTCCGTAAACAACATCACCGTTAATTACGATTCCGCTGCCTACACCGGTTCCCAGGGTAATCATGATGAAATTCTTCATTCCACGGGCAGCTCCGTAGGTCATTTCACCAACTGCTGCTGCATTTGCATCATTTGTGAGAGCTACAGGAACACCTGTTTTTTCTCTCATAAGCTTTGCAAAAGGAATCGCGTTGCATCCGCCCCATACAAGGTTAACTGCGTTTTCAATTGTTCCTGTATAATAGTTTCCGTTTGGTGCACCTATGCCTATACCGCGAAGTTTGCTCATACCGCCAACCTCGTCAGCTATCTTCTCAAGTGCGATGCTCAGATCCTCTATGAAAAGGTTAACATCTGTGTGGGTATCAGTTCTTATAGTTGTCTGAGATATTACAGTACCTCTTGCATCAACAATTCCAAGCTTGCTTGTCTGTCCTCCAATGTCAATGCCTGCTACGTATGGTTTGTCCATAATTGTGAGATTATTATTTAAAATGGTTTGTCAGAATTATGCTGTAGGGATGTTTTTGTTTACATTTTTATGTCCAGCAAGTGCATAGAACAGGATAAATGCAAGTCCTGCAAATACAATCCAGTAACTGTTTATGAAGCCTGCTGCATCTGCAATTCCACCCTGAACTGCAGGGAGAATACCGCCGCCGCAAACCATAACCATAAAGAGTCCGGAAGCTGCAGCTGTATATTTGCCAAGGCCAGATGTTGCAAGGTTAAAGATGCTTCCCCACATTACTGATGTACAAAGACCAACAAGTACAAGGAAGAAAATTCCAACAGGAACCTGAGCGAAGCCAAACGAAATGTCAGACTGGAATACAGGCATGTTTATCATTGTCTCCGCCGGCATAAACATAGCAAGGGTAACAAATACCAGTGCAAGCAGAGATACCCCTGTAAGCATTGTTTTGCTTGAAAGTTTAGATCCAAGAATACCACCGGTGAAACGGCCGACAAGCATAAGGAACCAGTAAGTTCCAACAACAGTTCCGGCTACAGAAGGGTCAAATCCAAGTCCTCCTGATTCAAGTCCTGATGTCATGTACAGGTTTGCAATATTTGGAATTCCAACCTCTACACCAACATAGATGAAGATTGAAATCATGCCAAATACAAAGTGGCGGAATGAAAGAGCACTGTGATTATCTTTTTCCTTAATAGCCGCTTTCTCCTTTGAGATAAAAGGCTCAGGAATTCTTACAAAATATAAAACAAGGAATGCCAGTACAAAGATGCCCATAGCAAGGAAGAGTGCCGGATTTGCAGATGCAATAGTTCTAGCCGCAGGGTCATTTCCCATCAGGTAACCAACAAGAACAGGGACAATAGTCGCTCCGGTCGAATTGAAAGTACCTCCAAACTGAAGAAGCTGATTGCCTTTCTTTTCATTAGCTCCAAGGCCGTTAAGCAGCGGATTGACAACTACATTGAGCATTGTCATTGAAAAGCCGGACACGAAAGCTCCCAGAAGATATACTGCAAAGTTGGCAACCTGACCCGAAAGGAAGGTAATGCTCACCCCGGCAAAGCCCACAATAATAGCAGAGAGGGCTGTCTTCTTGTATCCTATTTTTGAAAGCAGCATTCCGGCAGGTATGCCCATAAATGCATATGCGATAAAGATTGCAAAATTGCCAAGCTGAGACAAAAGATTGCTTGCTCCGAACTGGTTTTTCACTATGACCCCCATTGGATTCTGAAGGCCGGTAACGAATGCGATCATGAAAAAGAGCGCGAACATCATTGCTATTGGCAATGCATAGTTTTTTTTCTGAGTGTTCATTAATTTATGATTTAGTAAAAGTTCTCGGTTTAATATGGGAATTCCGCCAAAGTTAGCATTATTTTTATATTTTTGTAATGACTGCTACAACCCATTTTCACTAAGCACAATCACACTTATGCAATTAAAGTTTCTCTCTTTTTTACTGCTGATGACTTTTCTGCCGGCAGCACACCTCTTTTCGCAAAAGGAGTCAGATTACGGTACCTATGCAAATGCAGCGGGGAACTACATGAATCTGTACAGGGGAGCAGCTCCCATGAAGTACAAATTCCTGCATCTGGGAACCTTCTATGCATACAGTGAAACATTTGAAAAGGGAGAGGTAAAGTACAACGGACGCATCTATTCAGATGTATGGATGAATCTTAACAGTCATATGGACGAGCTCTACGTAAAGATTCCCTTTTCCGGCAGGGAGGTTGTACTCAATAAAAGTCTTGTAGAGTATTTTACTATGGGCAAGAGAAAATTTGTAAACAGCAACAGCGCATATTATGAGTTGCTGTATGACGGCAAAGCAAAGCTCTATAAAAGAATCAGAAAAGTTTATTCAGAAAAAATTGCATCCTCAGTGAATCCTCTTACCGGAAGCCGGCTTGAAAAGAGTTTTGAACATCAGGAGAGCTACATACTTAATAAGGATGGAGGCGAGTTCAGAATTCTCCGGAAATCATCCCTCTTGTCTCTCTACCCGGAAAAAAGGGGTGAGATTAACCGAAAACTGAGGGAGGAAAAGATCTCAGCTCAGAGCGAAAAATCATTCGTATTCGCAAGAATATTACAAATTGCAGAATCAAATTAGCCGGAAAGCAAATGAAAAAATCATTTTTAGTTTTTATTGCCTTGCTGGCAACGGGGATAACTGCAAATGCACAGACACCCGCAAGAATTACAGTTAAAGGGATTAATGCCGATTCTCTCTCAAAAGTTATTTTGAAAGAGGGCGGGCGTGAACTACTTATAAAGGATGCCTCTGAAACCCTTTTCAATCTGGACTGCAGCCGCCAGAACCTCTGGACTTCACTTGAGTCAGAACTGGAGAACAAAGGATTCAGGCTCCTCGATATCAATAACAACCTGGTTGCCGTAAGCAGTAAAGAACTGCTCACAAAACTGCCGGACAGATATTTTGATATCAGTCCAGGGGATACTACAGACCTGGAGTATGTGAAGGCAGTTACTTTCGATGATAACACAGCCAAATCAGAAAACAAGGTATACAAGATAGGTGACCCTAACATGCCTGCAGCAGGGAACCGGGTACTCATGAGCGGTTATGTGAGAAATCTTGATTCAGGAGAGCCTCTTCCGGGTGTCTCAGTAATGCTGGAGGAGCCCTATGCTGTGGCAACAACAGATGCATTCGGCCTTTACAGAATAACCCTTCCAAAAGGGGCCAGAAGTATTGTGGTAAAAGGTTACGGAATGGAGGACACGAAGCTCATGCTGGATGTGTTTGGCGACGGAATGCTGGACATTGTCATGAAGGATAAGGTATATGCCCTTTCGGGCGTTGTCCTTACTGCAGAGAGCAATCTCAAAATGAGAAGCACTCAGATGGGCATTGAGAAGGTTCGCATTGACAGAATTAAACATGTCCCATCTGCATTTGGCGAGGCAGATGTTCTTAAGATTGTACTTACACTGCCGGGAGTAAAATCAGTGGGAGAGTCTTCCGGCGGATTCAATGTAAGGGGAGGAGCTGCAGATCAGAACCTGATCCTCTTCAATGAAGGGACAATTTACAATCCTACTCACCTCTTTGGACTCTTCTCGGCTTTTAATCCCGATGTTGTAAATGATATTGAACTTTATAAAAGTACAATCCCTGCAAAATTCGGAGGCAGAATTTCATCTGTACTGGAGATTAACAGCAGAAACGGCAACAGCAACAAAATAACCGGCTCTGCAGGAATTGGCCTTCTCACAGGCAAGTTCCACCTTGAGGGACCGCTTGCAAAAGGCAAAACAAATTTCATTACCGGCTTAAGGACCACATACTCCAACTGGATTCTTGGACTGCTTCCGGCAAGCAGCGGATACAGGGACGGAAAGGCATCCTTCACAGATATGACCCTTGGTCTGAGTCACAAGATTAATGAAGATAACACACTGTACTTCTACGGTTATTATTCAGGAGACAAGTTCAGCTTTAGCAAGGATACAACCTACGGCTACCGGAATATCAATGCCTCACTTAAATGGAGAAAGATTATTGATGACCGCCGCAATTTGGTTATGAGTGCAGGATTTGACCAGTACGGCTTCAACACTGCAGACAGGGGAAATCCTGTGAATGCATATGAGATGGATTTCAGAATCCGCCAGCTATTCTACAAGGCAAACTTCAACTGGATGGTTCACGAGAAGCACTCAGTCAACTATGGTGTGAATACTCTGCTGCTTGATCTCAGCCCCGGTAACCTTGTCCCGGCAGGAGATGAATCGATAGTGGTAGAAAAGAGAATTCCGGTGGAGAGGGGAGCAGAGCTCTCATTCTATGCCAGCGATACCTGGACACTTTCAGATGCCCTCTCAGTCGATTTGGGAGTTAGGTACAACCTCTACTCGGCACTAACGCGCGATTCTGTAAAACCATACCACGGGCCGGAGTTCAGAATCTCTGCAAGGTATGCCGCAAATGACGACCTTGCCTTCAAGGGAGGATTCAGCAGTATGAGACAGAACATCCATATGCTCTCCAATACATCATCTATTTCCCCTACCGACATCTGGAAGCTGAGCGACAGAAACATTGTTCCGCAGACAGGATGGCAGGCTGCAGCCGGGCTTTACCAGAATGTTATGAGAAGAAAGGTTGAACTCTCCCTTGAAGCATATTACAAGGAGATGTACAATTACCTCGATTATAAGAGCGGTGCAATTCTCAATATGAACGAAAACATCCACAACGATGTTCTTCGTACTCAGGGAAGGGCATACGGAATAGAGATCATGGCCAGAAAACCGCTTGGAAAACTCAACGGCTGGATGGCATACACATATTCAAAAACAATGCTCAGAGAGAGCGGCAAAAAGGAGAGTTACAACATCAATGACGGTAACTGGTATCCGGCCTCCTATGATAAACCTCATGACCTGAAGATTGTAGCTAACTATAAATTTACCCAGAGATTCAGTATCTCCGTGAATGTAGATTACGCTACCGGCCGTCCTGTAACGATTCCTGTGAGCAAATACAATTACGGAGGCGGATTCAGACTTTACTATTCAGAGAGGAACGCATACAGAATCCCAGACTACTTCCGGGCAGATATTGCAGTAAATATTGAGCCGAGCCATAACCTGACGCTCTGGACGCACAGTACAATCACAATTGGCGTCTACAATGTAACCGGCAGGCAAAATGCCTTCTCCGTATTCTATACAACAGAAAACGGAAACAAGGTTCAGGGTTACCAACTCTCAATTTTCGGCTCTCCAATTCCTTACATTAACTACAACATCAAATTCTGACCATGAAAACATACAGATACAGCAATATAATACTTACATCACTTTTCATGCTGGCCCTCTGGGGCTGTGTCAAACCCTTCAACCCGGAGGGAATAGAGGTAATTGACAATATGTATGTAATTGAGGGCGATATTATCCAGAATGATACAACAAGAGTAATGGTAAGCCGCTCAATTTCAGTGAATGACGAAAGCAAAATCAATTATGTTTCAGGTGCTCTTGTCTGGGTCGAAAGCGAAACCGGTACAAAATATACTGCAAAGCAGGTCTCGTCTGGTGAAACAATTACCTATTTGATTAACACTGTTGGAATCAATCCCGGCCTTAAATACAGACTGCATGTAAATATCGGGCAGAGAAGATATGTCTCTGCTCTTCTGCCGGTACTGCAGGCACCTCCGGTAGGCTCTGTGGGATACAATGTAGATACCGTTAAACAGAGTGTAACATTTCATGTAAGCTCAAACGACCCGACGGGGAACACCCGTTACTACAGATGGTTCTTTACAGAGGACTGGGAGTTCCATTCACAGTTTCAGGCATTCTTCGAATATATTCCCTCAACAGATCAGGTTATCCCTATTCCAGAGTCTAAAAACAGGTATTACTGCTGGGGTAAGGGTCGCTCTTCTTCTATACTGGTAGCATCAACAACAGGTTTAACAGAGGACAGGGTACACGAAAAGACTTTGGTATCCATGGGATCCGGTGACAGGAGAATAAGTTACCTCTATTCAATGGAGTTAAATCAGATGGCCATTTCAGAAGAGGCTTTCAAGTACTGGGATAATATCCAGAAAAACTCAGACCAGCTGGGCGGAATCTTCTCTCCGCAGCCCAGTGAAATGGATGGAAACATAATTTGCGTTACAAATAAAAGCGAGAAGGTAATTGGATATATAAGCGCGGGGATTGTCTCAAAGAAGAGAATTTTTGCCAGAGGTGAAGATATTGGAATTTACAAGTATCCAAACAATTGTGAAGTAGAGTTTGTGAATATGGACAATCCAATGAATTTTCACTCACTCTGGGAGAGAGGTCTTGAGGTTACAACCTATACAGGTCATCCTCCTTTCGGAGAGAGCTACTGGGCATCCAGATACTGCGTAGACTGCCGTCTGCAGGGAACAAAAAACAAACCGGCTTTCTGGCCCAATAATCACATTTAAAAAGAGGAAACGAAGATGAAAATCATATTAAAATATACAGCAGTTCTGCTGCTCATTCTTTCGGGAACTCTTTCCCTGACTGCTTCGGAGAACAGATCTGAAAGAATTTTTGTTGCCACAGACAGAGATGCATATCTCGCCGGGGAAAATGTGTGGCTCTCTTTGTACTGCTTTGGGAACGGAGGAAAACTCTCCTCCTTTAGCAGTGTTGCGTACATAGAGATTCAAAGCAGCGAAGGCACCGGTATTTATGCAAAACTTGCCCTGAGAGGCGGCAGGGGAGGCGGCCGGATTGAGCTTCCGCCTTCACTTCCTTCGGGAAACTATCAGCTTTCTGCATACACAAAACAGATGCTCAACGAAGAGAAGAGAGTCCTCTTCAAAAAGACAATCTCTGTTTACAACACTCTTACAACTGCCAGAGTATCCGGAAATGTTGAGATTCCCGACCAGACTCCGTCACTGCCTGCAGTTTCTGAGCCTGCACCTAAAGGATTAAACTCCGGTATACTTGATGTGAAAATCTATGCAGGGCATAATGTAATTCCTGCAAAATCCAGAATACCTGTATCTGTGTCAAATCTTGGAGAGGCTCCTGTAACTATGCACATTTCTGTCTTAAGAGATGATAAAATTCCATCACCAGAGGGAAAATCACTTGCAGGCTTTGCTAAAGAACTTATGAGTGCCGGTCCGTTACCGGTGTCATATTTTAAAACTGTTCCCGATTTTGAAGGAGAGGTTATTGAGGTTTCGGTTAACTCCTCAAATGGGGAGAATCTGACCGACAAAGTTATGTGGTTCTCTGCTGCAGGCGGAGTGTCAGATATATATACTACCCTTATTGACAGTACCGGTACAGCCCGCTTTTTCACAAACTCCTTTTTTGGAAAGAGAGAGGTTGTTCTGGATGTGCCTGAGGCCGATTCACTATCGCAGCTCAATTTTGTCATTAAAGATCCCTTTCTGAAAGAGAAACCTGATTCTCTTCCCAAATTGATAATATACAAAGGTCTGAACGAGCGTTTAAGAGCAAGAAGTGTTGAGATGCAGCTCTGGAGAAGATTCTTTGCAGATTCGCTCTATGAAAAAAAGAGATTGATGTATGATCCGCTGCTGCCGGAAACACACACAGAATATCTGCTTGATAACTACACAAGATTTCCCGTAATGAAGGAGGTGGTCTCTGAATTTGTACCGGAGCTCCGCTTCAGAAAAGTAGACGGCAGGACCATGCTGCAGATGATTTTAAGCGACAGGCTCAGCAATGTTAGTATATCAAAAGATAATACACTGGTATTACTGGACGGAATCCCTGTATTTGACCACAGCAAGATTTTCAATTACGATCCGCTCAGAGTTAAGTCACTTAAAGTATATGAGAGGGAGTTTTATATAGGATATCTGAGTTTTAGCGGAATTGCCTCTTTCTCTACTTACAGGGGTGACTACCCCGGACTCACCTTCCCGGGTAATTTGAGAATAATGGACTACAAGGGGCTTGAACATCCTTCAAGGTTTACAGGTTCTGAAGTAAGGGGAGGATCAGGCATTCCTGATACAAGAAGTATGATTTACTGGGAGCCGGTTTTTGACCTTGCTGCCGGAGAAAATTCTGAATTTTTTCTTCAGACACCATCATATAGTGGTACCTTTACACTTAAAATAGAAGGTATATCTGCAAAAGGAGAGCCATTTACTGTTTATAAAGATTTTACTGTGAGATGATGAAGACGGGATTTAAAGTTTTTCTGACCATAATTACCTTAGCTGTTACCGGCACACTATCTGCATTCCGTGCCGATACCACTAAATTTATAAAATTTGACGGAAGTCTCAAGACAAGATTTGAGTACGCCACAGAGACAAACATGTCCAGATTTACGGTTCGTAATTCCAGAATGGGTCTCTCAGGAAATGTTATAGATGAAATTTCGTACAGGGCCCAGATTGAGTTAAGTAATGAAGGAAAATTCGAAGTTCTGGATATGTACGCATCCATAAAGCCGGTTAAAAATTTATATGTTTCACTCGGCCAGATGCAGATTCCTATTTACAATTCTTCCCAGACAGCTCCTGCCCAGATGCTTTTTGCAAACAGAACTTTTCTGGCAAAATATTTTGTCCCCGGAACCAGAGATATTGGAATACTTGCCCAGTATGACTTTAAAATTGGAGATATTCCTGCAGAGATAGATGCCGGTGCGTTCAATGCATCTCTTATTAATAAACCGGTATGGACAAACACTCTCTCATGGTCTTTAAGGGCTATTGCAGGTGGTATGAAAGGACTGAGGGGAGCTGTAAAAGTTTACAGATATCCCGGCTTGGAGACTGATTTCTTCTTGTGGGGAGCAGATCTTCGTTACGGCGGAAAGAGATTTAAAATTGAAGCAGAGGTACTTGACAGAAGAACTCTGTACAACAATGACGACCTCTTTGCAACCTGCCTGCAGGGGGCATATTCATTTCCTGTTAAGAATGCAGGAATATTCAAGGATATAACACCTGCCCTGAGATGGGATATGATGGGACATAATATAAGGGATAACGGCATAGGTGTAAACAGACTAACTGCCGGACTATCTTTCGGGTTTACAGCCAAACCATTTAGCTCACTGCTAAGAATTGAATATGAAGAGTACCTTGTTGATGACTTCATTCCGGAATTCACCCGCTACGACGAAATTGATTCAAATAAATTCACTGTTGAACTGATATTAATATTCTAGACTACACATATGAAAAAGATTATTGCCATTCTTACTTTAGCCCTGATGCTCTCCGGATGCGCGGGTAAACCCGATGCGGCAGCACTTATAAGTATAGACGAAATGAAAAGGGTAACCATGACTCTTTCGTCAGATGAATATATGGGCAGAATGCCCTTTACAATGGGAGAGACCCTTTCAATCAACTTTCTTGCTCAGGAGCTTCAGAGCATTGGTTTTGAACCTCCGTTCAGCGGCAGCTATTTTCAGGCCGTGCCAATGGTCAAGGTAACCTCGGAAGTACAGGGTCCTGCTGTTTTCAATGTTGCTGGTGAAAAGATGATTTTTGAGGCCCCGGACCAGATAGCCATTAACTCTCCACAGACAGCAGAGGAGATGAAACTGGATAAATCTGGTCTTGTATTTGCCGGTTTTGGAATAGACGCACCTGATTACGGATGGAATGATTTCGACGGACTTGATCTCAAAGGCAAGACAGTCGTGGTAATGATAAATGACCCCGGACTCTATACCGGTGATTCAACTCTGTTCAAAGGCAGAGAGATGACTTACTACGGAAGATGGACATACAAATATGAAGAGGCGGCCAGGAAAGGAGCCTCGGCAATCCTTATTATTCACGAACCTCTGGGTGCCGGGTATGAATTCAATGTTCCCCGCAGCAGCTCGATTTCACCAAGATTGTTTATTGATGACAATGGTAAAACCGAGAGATGCATGGCTACAGGCTGGCTGCCTGCAGAGAGTGCAGCAAAGATCTTCGGGAAACTTGGATACAATATCGATTCTCTCAGGGCAAGTGCTGTAAAGAGGGGATTCAGACCATTTGAAATGAATGCAGATTTTTCTGTAAGTATTAAGAATTCAATTAAAAGAGAGGTTTCAACAAATGTCGCCGGGATTTTAAGGGGTTCTGAAACGCCTGACGAAGCCGTCGTTATCACTGCCCACTGGGACCATTTTGGTATTGGAGAACCGCAGGATGGAGACTCAATTTACAACGGTGCAGTAGACAACGGCACAACAATGGCATGGGCACTTGAAATTGGAAGGGCCTTCTCTAAACTTGGTAAAAAACCGGAAAAATCAATCATACTTCTCTTCCCAACTTCAGAAGAGCAGGGGTTAACCGGAAGTGAATATTACACAGAGCACCCAATTATTCCTATGAGCAGCACAATTGCATGCCTCAACAACGACATGATGGTACCAAGAGGAAAAATGCTGGATATCACAATGATTGGATACGGCTATTCAACTCTGGATTCACTGTATCAGGAAGCTGCCGCAAAGAGGGGCAGATATCTGCTGCCAGATCCAAACTCTCATACAGGTCTCTTCTTCAGAAGTGACCATTTCCCTTTCTTCCGCAAAGGTGTCCCTTCAATCTGGGCATATGGATGTTACGACAGCAGGGAGCATGGCAAAGAGTGGGCTCAGAAGACCTGGGACGATTTTATTAAAAATGTATACCACAGGCCTGCAGATAACTATAATCCTGAATGGGACTGGAGCGGCATTGCAGAAGATACAGAGGTGGCTTTTGAAATCGTATATGAATTAACATCAGGAAAGGGATCAAGACCCGTTCTGAAAAAATAGGTGATAATGCAAAATTCAATTATAATAGACGACGCAAAGAGAGCAGATCTTCCAGCTCTGGTGGATTTTCAGCTGAAAATGGCACTGGAGACGGAGGAGCTTGTACTTGACAAAGATGTACTGGAAAGGGGGATGACCTCTGTAATTGATGATTCCTCAAAGGCAAGGTATTTTGTTGCCAGAAGGGGAGAGAAACTTGCCGGAATGCTCATGATAACACTTGAGTGGAGCGACTGGCGCAACGGATGGGTCTGGTGGATTCAGTCAGTTTACGTTGACAAAGAGTTCCGTAAGGAGGGTGTTTTTGCCTCTCTTTACAGTCATGTTAAGGAGATTGTACTTAAAACTGACGAAATTAAAGGTATCCGCCTTTATGTAGATAAAAGAAATGTCCGTGCTCAGAGGGTATACGAGGCGATAGGGATGACTGGTGAGCATTATGCCACTTTTGAGTGGATGAAGGAGTTCTAAGAGATGTTTTCAAAATTCAGAAAATTAATTCCGTTTGCTGCCGGCTGCGGCTCCCTGGTATTGTCGTATTATACCGGCATGGCACTGAGTGCACTTGCTTCTGGTTACATTTCACCTTCTGTTGCCGGAATGGTTGTGCTCTTTGTACTCCTGAAAGCCGGAATTGTAAAAGAGGAGTGGATAAAAGCTCCGGCAAATCTGCTGCTGGATAACCTGATGCTATTTTTTATTCCCGTAACCGCAGGTGTTGCACTTATATCATTCAGTTCTCTTAAGTCTGATATTTTCTCAATACTTATTGCAGCAACTGCAAGTACATGGTTTGTCCTGTGGATTGTTGGCGTCGTAACTGAAAAAATTGAGAAGAGATGAGAGAGATAATTTTGCCTGAAATTATGTTTGCCATTCTAACGGGAGCGGCCTATTTTGCCGGAAAGTACATTTACAGGAAGGTTAATCTTGTATTTCTTCATTCTGTTATAACTGCAACAATACTGGTAATTCTATTCTGCCACGCAGCAGATATTGATATGAAATATTACGAAGAGCATACAAAAGGGCTCAGGTATCTGCTCAATCTCTCTGTGGTGGCTTTTGGATATTTGCTATTCAAGCACTATGAATATATCCGGCAGAAGGGAGCAGCTATTTTTGCAGCAACATTTACAGGGAGTCTTGCCGCAATTGTAACCACTGTAATTCCTGCCTTCTTTCTTGGAGCAAATTACCAGACGATAGTAACACTTATGCCAAAGTCAGTCACAAATCCAATTGCAATTGTAATCAGTGAGCAACATGGCGGGCTTGTCTATCTTACTGCGGTGATGGTTATAGTTGCCGGAATTTTTGGTGCTGTAACCGGTCCGTGGTTTCTGAAGATTACAGGAATAAAATCGCCTCTTGCCAAGGGGCTCTCTTTAGGATCTGCATCGCATGGAATAGGGACAGCAAAAGCTCTTGAAATGGGAGCTCTAGAAGGAGCAGCAGGCGGTCTGGCAATAGCTCTTATGGGGCTCTTCACCTCGCTTTTGGTTCCGGTTTTTGCAAAGTTGCTGAAGTTGCTGGAGAATGCCTCCATGCTTCCTCTGTGGTAAGATTTTACCAGTCGTTGCTTTTTTGTTTTCCGGTGTACAAATTGACGAAATTTTTGATCAGAACATCCTCTATGTAAGAGAACATAAGAAGTGTACCTTTGTAGTAGTGACTTTTGATATTGTTTCCGTTTCGCCACTTTTCGGCAAAAATTTCACCCTTAACTTCGTAGTTATATACAGCTGCATCATTAAAGATTGCACCTTTTGCATAGCGAAGATTAATATCGGCAATTGACATCCTGGCCTTACCATCTTTAACTCTTACCAGCAGATCAAAGTAGATATAACTGGTGAACCTGCCCTGGTCTCCGGAGCCTACAACGAGTCTCTTAACCATAATAGAACCGCTCTCTTTATCTTCAATAAGAGTTTTCTGAATCTGTTCTGCAGTGAGGGACATACCAAGAATAAGGGCGCTTCTGGCCATTGCATACAGTTCATCTTTAGTCTTTCCGGGTGCCTCTACAATAGTGTCAAATATTATCTTTCCATCGATGTACGGGATCTTTCTGGCATGCCACGGAATATAATCAACACCCGAAACGCCAAATTTTTTAACCTCATTGTACTCAATGGTGACTGGTTTCTTGCTTTTAGGAGTTGTATAGATGATTTTTAAATCTTCGTATTTGGACATCAGGTTTTCATTATAAACATTTACAGTGTAGTGCCCAAGTTTCTGGGGAAAAGAGGTGATTGTAATGCCGCTAATAGTCTCATCCTCGATTGTAACGATATAGTCATTCTGTGCAGTAGTTGTACTGAACTTTAGTATTGACGACAGGAAAAACAGAAAAAATATTGATTTTTTCATGGTATAGAAGTTTAGTTAGATTCAATTTTAACTATTGCTTTATCGTGCATTCCTTTGAAAATAAATACCATCGCAAGGCCGCCAATAAGAGCCCAGAACATATCTGCCTGTGTATCCCAGATGTATCCCTGAGTTCCGAGGAAATCATCACCAACCGTGGTAGTGGAGATAGCAACAAACCACTCAATTATTTCATAAAATGCACTGAATGCCATTGCAAACGATACAGCCGCAACTGAGCTCCAGGGACCATTGGCCATGATTTTTCTCCTGATAAGAAATTCGCGGGCCACCAGTACAGGAGTAAATCCCTGAGCCAAATGCCCTATTTTGTCATAGCTGTTTCTCCCTGTATCAAAAAACTCTCTTATATAGTCAAATACCGGCACCCTTGCGTATGTGTAGTGTCCTCCCACAAATAGTATCAGACAGTGAATCAGTATGACATAATATGCCATATCTGTAAATCTTAATTTTTTGTATGTGAGACCAAAAAGCAGAAGTGCAATTACTCCCGGAACAACTTCAAGAAACCAGACACCATAATCGTGCGGATTAATTCCTGACCAGATTAAAACTGCAAAGAAAATGACAATCATGAACCTGTATCTGTTCATAGTAGAAAAATTTTTCAGAGTGAATCCTTTACAATAGTACATAAAAAAAACGGTGTATCAAAATGCTTGATACACCGTATACTTGTTAAGATAAACTCTTAGTAGCTTCTTCTGTTTCCACCGCCGAATCCACCGCCGTTTCCTCTGTCGAATCCACCGCCGTTGCTTCTGCCGTATCCGCCACCTCTGTTACCGCCGCCAAAACCGCCACGACTTCCGCCGCCGCTAGGTCTGCCACCTCTGTCTTCACGAGGTTTAGCAACGTTTACAGTGATAACTTTACCATCGTATTCTGCTTTGTCAAGCTCTTCGATAGCTTTTTTGCCTTCCTCTTCGTTAGGCATTTCTACGAAACCAAAACCTCTTGATTTACCTGTTTCTCTGTCAGTGATTACTTTTGCAGATGAAATCTCGCCGTACTCGGCAAACAATTCTCTGAGATCGGCATCTTTAATTGCCCAGCTCAAATTTGAAATGAAAATGTTCATTAAATAAACTTAAAAAAAAATAATTAATAATTCCGGGGTTGCTTGTTATATGCAAAAGTCTACTTAACGAAAATTTCTACGATAAAAGTGAGATGTTTTGAATATTGATCCAAAGAACTAAAGACCCCGGTGCGCAGCAAAGGTAAGCTTTGTTTTGAGATTTCCAATATTTTTATTCAAATCATTAATAATTTATTGATAATCTTTTATTTTGCTTTTAGTTTTAATAAGGGCTATCTTTGCAAAATTATGATTAAAGATGTTCACAGTAAGGGAGTTGACTTGCTATTCAGAACTCCTGTATTACAGCAAACTGCATACTGGTCAAAGGTGAAAAGTCACTTTGGATATTCATCAATGGCGTTCAATTTCAGAATAAATCACACTGCACTTGGCAATGACTCTTGTGAAGAGAATGCAGGATATACTACTGCAGATCTTGTTGTCTTTCTCAGGCAGATTGATTCTGTTCATACTGTCGCTTATGTACCTTACGGTCCCGAAATTGAACCTGGAGATGAGTTTCAGGGAGCGGTTCTGGAGGAGCTCTCCGAACAGCTGAGGGCATTCCTGCCTGAAACCTGTATAATGATAAGGTACGATCTGGTCTGGGAGTCGCTCTGGTCTAAGGATAGTTCATTCACAGATGAGGAGGGGAGATGGTCCGGTCCTCCGTCACGCAAGGTTCAGGAGCAGAGATTTAACTTTAACACTGTTCTCGGAAATTTCAGAAAGTCCTATTCAAATAATTTGCCTTCAAATACTATAATTCTTAATCTTAAGAGTGACTCAGATACTATTCTCTCAGGGATGAAGCCTAAGACCAGATACAATATTCACCTGTCACAAAAGAGGGGAGTTAATGTCCGCAGTGCTGGTCTGGAATCACTTGGAGTATGGTATGACCTTTACAAAGAGACAGCTGCAAGAAACAATTTTTATCTACATTCGGAGGATTATTTCAGGGTTGCTTTTACAGAGAGAGCCCAAAATACCCAGTCCCCGGCAGATGTAACACTCCTTATTGCCGAATATGATAAAAATCCACTTGCGGCTATGTTTCTTGTCATAACAGGTAACAGGGCAACATATCTGTACGGAGCCTCCTCGTCGCTGCACAGAAACCTAATGGCTCCATATGCTCTGCAATGGGAGGCCATGATACTTGCAAAGAGTAAGGGCTGTATTCAGTACGACATGTTTGGTATTTCACCCGGTGACAATCCGGACCATCCTATGTATGGTCTGTACAGATTTAAAAAGGGATTCGGAGGCTCTCTGTTCCACAGTATGGGGTGCTGGGACTATCCGCTTGATCAGAAAATGTACCTGCTCTATACTGCTTCAGAGATAGGAAGTCAGGGGTACCACCTTGCATAATTGAAGCAAACAGATACTCGCAGAGGTGAAGCAGCGAAAAAAAACAGGAACCGGGTCTAATCCTCAGTTCCTGTTTTATATTAATATGGTTATTACCCTCTATTGACTAGCTCAGCTTGTGAATAGCAAGTCCGCTGCGGAGCTTAGGTTCAAACCAGGTAGTTTTTGGAGGCATAATATTGCCGGTATCGGCAATATCAATAAGTTGTTTCATTGAAACAGGATAGAGAGCAAATGCTGCTGCCATCTCTCCAGAGTCAACCCTCTTTTTAAGCTCTCCGAGACCTCTGATACCTCCGACAAAGTCAATTCTCTTGTCTGTGCGAAGGTCCTTTATGCCAAGCAGTTTGTCAAATACAAGGTTTGAAAGAACCGTAACATCAAGAACACCAATAGGGTCATTGTCATTGTAAGTACCCTCCTTAGCTGTGAGTGAGTACCATTTTCCGTCTATGTACATTGAAAAATTGTGAAGAGACTCAGGTCTGTATATTTCTGTGCCCTTCTCCTCAACCATAAAATCTGATGTCAACTTTGAAAGCAACTCATCCTTGGTCATACCATTGAGATCTTTAACCACTCTGTTGTAGTCAATAATCTTAAGATGGCTTTCAGGGAATACTACAGCAAGGAAGAAGTTATACTCCTCCAATCCTGTATGGTTAGGATTGTTTTTTCTCTTCTCTTCACCAACCAGTGCTGCTGCTGCAGTTCTGTGGTGTCCGTCAGCTACATAAAATGCAGGTACCTGAGAGAAAATTCCTGTTATTCTGGCAATAAGAGCGTCATCTTCGATTGTCCAGAAATGGTGTCCAAAACCATCCTCTGCTACATAGTCATACTCTGCCGGTTTGCTTTTAACAACATTCTCCACAATCGCATTGATTTCTGCGTTATCCGGGTATGCAAAGAACACTGGCTCAACATTGGCATCCTGAATGCGAACGTGAATCATTCTGTCCTCCTCTTTATCCTTGCGGGTGAGTTCGTGTTTTTTAATCTTGCCGGTGAGATAGTCCTCAACGCTCGCACCAAGAACAAGTCCGTACTGTGTTCTGCCCTCCATTGTCTGCGCATATACATAGTACATCTCTTTCTTGTCCTGAACAAGCCATCCTCTCTCCTGCCACATTCTGAAGTTCTCAACAGCCTTGTCGTAGGCCTCCTGAGAGTGTTCATCAATGATAGGGGTGAAATCTATCTCCGGTTTAATAATATGAAGAAGTGACTTTTCGCCGGCTTCTGCTTTTGCCTCTGCCGAGTTGAGAACGTCATAGGGACGGGAAGCAACTTCGTGAGCAATTGCCTTTGGCGGTCTTACGGCTGCAAAAGGTTTAACTTTTACCATTTTTCTATTATTTCAAAAAAATAAATACTATTTGTTTACCTGGAATGTTCTGTCGCCAGTAGCAAAGAACTTCACAATCTGATTTGCAGAGGCAAGTCCGGCATTAACATTGGCTTCACCGGTCTCAGCACCCATTTTTTTAGGAGTTGCAAATACCCTTATTCCAAATTTTTCGTTTAGCGCAGGCTGATTGTCTGCTGCAATGTCTGTCACATATTTGAGGTCGGGACGCTTTTCAAGCACCTCAATAAGCTCCTCTTCATTGATAACCTCTTTGCGGGCAGTGTTTATGAGACAGGCTCCCTTTGGCATTCTTGACATAAGAGCAGTTCCGACACTTTTCTTTGTCTCTGCTGTAGCAGGAATGTGAAGTGAAAGGAAGTGAGATTTCTCATAAAGTTCCTCAATTGATGCAACAGGCTCAACTCCGTCTGCCTTAACCTTTGCAGCATCCACAAACGGGTCAAATGCGATAACATTCATGTCAAAGCCTTTGGCAAGCTTTGCAACCAGGCGGCCAACATTACCGTAAGCATGAATACCTATTGTTTTTCCCTTTAGTTCACTTCCGGTTCCCGGAGCGAAGCAGTTCCTTGACATATAGATCATCATACCAATAGCAAGTTCTGCAACTGCATTTGAGTTCTGGCCGGGAGTGTTCATGGCAACAATACCGCGTGCCGAGCAGGCAGCAAGATCCAGGTTGTCATAACCTGCACCGGCTCTTACAACAATCTTAAGATTGCGGGCAGCATCAACAACCTCCTGAGTAACTTTGTCTGATCGTACAATCATGGCATCTGCTTCTGCAACAGCTGCAAGAAGCTCCTCATTTGTAGTGTATTTCTCAAGGAGAGCCAGTGTATGCCCGGCTCCCTCTACGATATTTCTTATTCCGTCAACTGCAGCCTTTGCAAAAGGCTTGTCAGTCGCAACAAGTACTTTCATTGTAATTCTTTTTTGATATTTATGCGTTGAGCTTTTCGAACTCCTGCATGCAGTCAACCAGTGCTCTGATACTTTCAACAGGGCAAGCATTGTACACAGAGGCGCGGAATCCGCCAACCGAACGGTGTCCCTTGATACCAACCATTCCTCTCTCTTTGGCGAAAGTCATGAAAGCCTCTTCCTTGTCTTTGTACTGCTCAGTCATAACAAAACAGATGTTCATGATTGAACGGTCTGCAACAGCAGCTGTGCCTTCAAACATTTTGTTTCTGTCTATTTCATTGTAGAGCAGGTTAGCTTTGTCTACATTCATTTTGTGAACAGCCTGAAGTCCGCCGTTTGCCTTAATCCACTTAAGGGTCTCATTCATTACAAAGATTGAGAATACCGGAGGTGTATTGAACATAGACTCCTCTTTAATGTGAGTTCTGTAGTCCAGCATTGTAGGAAGGTATCTTGAAACCTTACCGAGAATATCTTCGCGTACAATTACAAATGTAACGCCTGCAGGGCCTACATTCTTCTGAGCTCCGCCGTAAATGAGAGCATATTTGCTTACATCAACCGGACGGCTCATGATGTCTGAAGACATGTCTGCTACCAGATTAACAGGGCAGTCCATATCCTCTTTAATTTCAGTACCGTAAATTGTGTTGTTTGTTGTGATGTGGAAGTAGTCAAGGTCAGCAGGAATCTGATAACCTTTAGGGATATAGCTAAAATTTTTGTCAGCAGAAGATCCTACTGTTACAACTTCACCAAATGCCTTTGCCTCTTTGAGCGCTTTTTTAGCCCATACACCTGTCTCAAGGTAACCTGCCTTCTTCTCAAGAAGATTCATTGCCACATAGAGGAATTGCATGCTTGCTCCGCCTCCGAGGAACAGAACCTGATATCCTTCAGGAATACCAAGAATCTCTTTCCACAGTGCACGGCATTCAGCCATAACGGCTTCCCACTCTTTAGACCTGTGAGAAACTTCAATAACAGACATTCCGGTGCCTTTGAAGTCCTGAAGAGCGTCAATTGCGGCTGCTACAGCCGGTTTTGGCAGGACGCAGGGTCCTGCGTTAAAGTTATGAGCAACTTTCATGGTAATATATTTTTTTATTTAGTAAGTTCTGAGACCAAAGGTAACTCAAAAAATATTAAACCCCAACAAAATTTAACCAAAAAACGCCCAAGTGTTAGGAAATGGTTAAAAATTGCTAATAATCTTTAAGTTTTTCTCGTCTGTTACCTTTTCGCAGTAATGACACAATAACTTAAGTTCATCAGAACCCTCAACTGTTGTAAATATGGTCTCGATAGGCTGGTGATTCGTTATACAGGCAGGATTCATACACCTTGCAATTCCCCTTATTTGTGAAGGCACAGAGAGAACTCTTTTTTCAACAACTTCAAAATTCTGAATAATGTTGATTTTTGCCTGCGGTGCAATTAAGGCAATCCTGTTTATTTCGTTGTCTTCAAAGTATTTGTCAGAAATCTTTATGATTGATTTTTTACCCAGAAGTTTACTTTCAAGGTTTGTTCCGAATGTTATCTGATTTTCACTTCTGCTCAGTCCCAGAATGTCAATCACTTTGAAGAGCTGGTCTGCGGGAATATGATCCAGAACAGTTCCGTTTTTAATTGCGCTTACTTTTAAATGTTTTTCCATTGCTCTCTGCTGTTGCTTTAAATTTGATTAACTCCAAGAAGTATGGTAATAATTGCCATCCTGGTATATACCCCGTTTCCGGCCTGTTCAAAGTAGTATGCATGTTCGCTGTTGTCCACATCCTGGGCAATCTCGTTAATCCTTGGAAGCGGATGCAGAATTTTCATGTTTGGCCTGGTTTCGCTGAGCATACTGCCCTGCAGGCTGTAAATGTTCTTCACCCTCTCGTACTCAATTGCATCTGTAAATCGCTCCCTCTGAACTCTTGTCATGTAGAGAATGTCAGTGTCAGAAATGCCATCCTCAAGGCTGAAGCTCTCCTCGTAGGGGATTCCCCTCTCTCTCAGAAACTCCTTGTATTCTGCCGGCATCTTGAGCTCTTCGGGAGATGTAAATCTGAATGTGGGATTAAAGTGACTCATCGCCTGCAGCAGGGAGTGGACAGTTCTTCCGTACTTAAGGTCCCCAACCATGTTTATTTTCAGATTTTCAAGAGTTCCCTGAGTCTTAAGAATCGAGTAAAGGTCAAGTAATGTCTGTGAGGGGTGCTGGTTGGCGCCATCCCCTGCGTTTATAACAGGGACTGATGAAACCTCAGATGCATATCTTGCGCTCCCTTCAAGCGGATGACGCATTACAATCAGGTCTGCATAGTTAGATACCATTTTAATGGTGTCCTTAAGAGTTTCCCCCTTTGTGACACTGGTGTTTCCTGCGTCAGAAAATCCAATCACCCTTGCTCCAAGTCTGTTGGCTGCTGTTTCAAAACTTAGTCTGGTTCTGGTGGATGGCTCAAAAAAGATACTGGCAACTACTTTGTCAGAGAAGATAGGCCTCGAAGGATTCTTTTCGAATTCTGCAGCAAGGGAGAGAACCCTGAGAATCTCCTCCTTTGAGAAATCGTGAATTGAGATCAGGTGTTTTGACATATATCTGTAAAATAATTAGTTTAATTCTCTTCAACGGAGACCCCTTCTGCCGAGCAGAGTGCCTCCAGAAACCGGTGTTTATCCCTGAGCCTTATATTGACAGTCATTCTGCAGAGATTGTCAAAATTTTGCTCCTTTACTGCCGGGGCAAACTCCCTTATAAGCTTCATTATATCGTTCATCTGCAGATAGCCGAATGTGAATGACACATCCTCCCCGGCAATCTTTTCAATGATTTCCCCATTCTCTATTGAGTCCGAAGCTGCGCTCCTGTATGCCCTTATGAGTCCGGGGACCCCCAGTTTTGTCCCGCCAAAATATCTCACTACAACTATCAGAATATCACTTAGTCCGTATGAGAGCATTTGCCCCAGTATCGGTTTTCCTGCAGACGAAGATGGTTCTCCGTCGTCATTTGCTCTCCAGAACTCTCCCGACGCACCTATCCTGTAGGCGTAACAGTGGTGCCTCGCATCAAAGTGACTCTTACGGATTTCTGTCAGTATATCTTTAATCTCCTCTTCTGAGGATACCGGAAAAGCAAAGGAGAGAAATTTGCTGCCAAGCTCCTTGTAGATGCCTGTTGATGGCTTTGATATTGATTTATAAGTGTCTGAGGAGGTTATTTCGCTCATGCAGTCTGTGGAAGCTTTTCGTAAAATTAGCCCCTTTTTGCTAATTTTGCAAAATGTATTGCGAAGTTTTCATAAAAGACTTTTCCCGGCTTGGAGAAATTGTAAGATCTCAGCTCCTTGAGAGCTCTGCAGGGCCCCTTCTGGACAATGCCATGAGGCTCTCCCTGGATGCAAATCCTATGTTCACATTTCAGATGCAGAGGGAGGCACTTACTGCTATTTCAGAACAAATGCTGAGGGAGTCGCTGCTTACTGACTGGATTGAGCCTTACAAACATATCGCAGTCCAAAAAGAGGAGATTACAGGAATAATCATGGCAGGTAATTTACCGCTGGTTGGATTCCACGATTTTCTGTCGTGTGCAGCTGCCGGCTTCAAAACAGAAATTAAGCTCTCCGGCAGAGACAGGTTTCTTTTGCCCGCACTTTTTGAAATTCTGTGTGGAATTAACCACTTTTGGAAAGAGAGGGTAGTTTTTACAGACACTCTTTCTGAAAGGATTTCAAGGCTGATTGCTACCGGTTCGGACCAGACCGTCCGGAGCGTAGGGGGGGCGTACAGGGATATTCCCCGGCTGCTGAGGGGCACAAGATCTTCGTTTGCAATTCTTGACGGAGGCGAAGAGAGCGGGCAGTTAGCGAAATTGTGTGATGATATGTTTCTCTATTTTGGAATGGGTTGCAGAAGTGTAAGTACCCTTATTGTCCCCCGGGGATTTGACTTCAATCCGCTGTTAGAATCGGCCCGCAGGTATGCACACCTGGGCGGCAACAAAGACTATTCATCAGCATACAGATATAACAAAGCTATTCTTGTTATGGAGGAGAAAGAGTTTATTGATGGCGGATTTTTTCTTCTGCAGAAAGGAGCTCCGTTTCCGCCACCATTATCGGTAACGGGAGTAGTGGAGTACACAACCAAAGATGATACAGAGGCGTTCATAAAAATGAATGAAAACCGCATTCAGGCAATGGTGTCATCTGCAGATGGTGAGGGCTTTATATCCCCCGGAGAGGCTCAGCATCCAAAGCTGGACCAGTATGCAGACAACATAAATACATTGGATTTCCTGCTGAAAAATATTTCAAAATAGTTATCTTCGCAAAAAGTTTCAGGCAATGGTTTACAGATTTAAGGCCAGTATTGACGGTAATAAGATATTTATGAGAGAGTACGAAATAAAGGGAGAGTCCTCTCTTTATGCTTTCCACAGATTTCTTCAGAACGACCTGGGATTTGCGCCTGACCAGATGGTTTTGTTCAGGGGCGTTTCCAAAGCAGGCAAGGTTAAGGCCGAATATGGTCTCTTTGACCTGGGAGACGGAACTATTGACAAGGTTTCGGTAGAGAAGGCCGTTGGCAAAGGTGAGATTACACTTCAGTACGTCTACAATACATTCAAAGATAAATCAATCAGGCTTGAATTTCTTGGTACTGAAGAGCCATTGTCAAGACGCTCATATCCAAGACTTGTTGCAGAAAGAGGCCGCAATCCAGACCAGTTCTCAGACGATTACGACGATTTCGAACCAATTCTGCCGGGAGCAGAGACCGAACCCCTTATTGACACAGACGAGCTGCCGGAAGGAGTAGAGTAGGAGATAATCCCAATATGGAAAAAAAGCTGATTATGGTACTGGGGCCAACCGCCTCCGGTAAAACTGATTATAGTGTTGCTCTTGCAGAGCAGCTCGGCTCTCCTGTAATATCCTGCGATTCAAGACAGATATACAAAGAGATGAAGATAGGTACAGCACCTCCTTCTCCTGAGCAGATGGAGAGAGTCAAGCACTACTTTATTTTCAGCAATACCATCCATGAACATTATACTGCAGGACAGTATGAAATAGATGCCCTGAAACTCCTTGAAGAGCTTTTCAAAAGTCACGATACCCTTGTAGTAACAGGCGGCTCAGGTCTTTATGCCGATGCTCTCAGCCATGGGCTGGACGATTTTCCCCCTTCAGATCTGGAACTGAGGAGCACACTTATGAAGAGACTCGAAACAGAGGGTATAGAATCTCTGAGTGAGGAGCTCAGAATTCTCGACAGCGAGAGCTATGCACAGATAGACACATTAAATACACAGAGAGTAATCAGGGCTCTGGAGGTTACTATTCAGACCGGTAAAAAATTCTCCTCCTATAAAAGTAACACAGACAAGCAGAGACCTTTCAGAATTGAGAGGAGGCTGATGGTAAGACCTCGGGAGGAGCTGTACAAAAGAATTGACCTAAGAGTTGACATGATGATGAAGGATGGTTTGCTCAGTGAGGCCGAATCCCTTTTTGAACACCGCCATCTGACTGCTCTTAGAACAGTAGGTTACAGGGAGCTGTTTGATTACATTGAGGGAAAGACATCACTGGAAGAGGCAGTGGAACTTATAAAGAGAAATACCAGAAGGTACGCAAAGCGGCAGATTACATGGTGGCGCCGCTACGACGATATGATAATTATCTGACAAAAAAAAGAGCCGGTTTCATTGAAACCGGCTCTTTACTTTTATTTAACTTCCTAGAATGGAAGATCATCCTCACCGGTTTCGGCCGGAAAATCGCTGACATCTGAAGCAGATGACGAAGCTGAATCCTGAGATGCAGCCTGTGCATCCATTCTTTCAATTTTCCATGCTCTAACATCGGTATACCATCTGTTGTTGAATTCGCGTGATTCAATATTTACAGAAACCTTAAGGTTTTCTCCAATGTTAAATCTTGCAAGTTCCTCAACCTTGTCTCCTCCCCAGACATTCATGCAAATCTTTTTAGGGAAGCTGTCCTGAGTCTCAAGAATAAATTCCTGCTTACTCCAGTTTCCCCTCTGGCTGATACCTGTCTGAACGGGAAGTTTGTTGATAATTTTTCCGATTAATTCCAGTGCCATTGTTAGAGAGTCTTTGTTGAATCAGCAACAGGAGCTTTAGCTATCTTAACAAGTTCAACATCAAAAATAAGAGTTGAGTTAGGACCGATAGTCGGACCTGCCTGCTGTGCGCCGTAAGCCATTTCAGAAGGGATGTAAAGTTTGATTTTTCCACCTTCTCCAATAAGCTGAATACCTTCGCTCCAGCCCGGAATAACTGCGTTAACAGGGAATTTTACAGGCTCAGGGTTGCCCATTGATGAGTCAAACTCTGTTCCGTCAATAAGTGTTCCTCTGTAGTATACAGATACTGTGTCTGTAGCTAAAGGTTTAACTTCAGAACCCGGGTTAATGATTTTGTATTGCAGACCGCTTGCAGTAACCTGAACGCTGTCTTTGGTTTTGTTCTCTGCAAGGAATTTTTCGCCTTTAGCTTTGTTCTCTGCTCCTGCAACCTCTGCTCTCTGAGCAAGGTATCTCTGGATAACCTGATTAGCTACCATTTCGTTAACCTTAAGCTCTTTTCCTTCAATCACGGCTTTGATAGCCTTTGTCATCTCGGCATAGTTAAGATCACCAAAGTTTGCGTTTTTAAGCATTGAGCCGAAGGATACACCAACAGCGTAACTTGCAGAGTCAGCAAGCTCTTTGGAAATTTGAGGTACGCCGGCCTCCTTCTTCTCTCCGCAAGAAGAGAACATAACTGCAGCAAGAGCTACAATTGCGATAGATTTTAATGTTTTCATGTGTTTTGTATTGAATTATTGGTTTATTATCGGTTTGTTTTTTGTTGTAAGGTAAATGGCTATAAGGCCAAGTACAGCTGCCGCAAATGAAGTTACAAGTATAGTCGCCTTGCCCATATCAATCATTACGGCATCAGTAAACGCCAAATTATCGATAAATATAGACATTGTAAATCCAATTCCAGCTATAATTCCTGCAGAAAAAATCTGACCCCAGGTTACATCACCGGGCAATTCTGCTATTTTGAATCTCACAGCCAGCCAGCTGGCAATAAAAATCCCCAGTGGTTTTCCTGCCAGAAGTCCAAGAAAAATTCCCGGAACAATAGGTTTAAGCGGAGGGGTGAAGAGTTCAAGGTTCATTACCACTCCGGCATTTGCAAGAGCAAATACAGGCATTATGAAAAAGGTAACCCACGGGTGGAGTCCGTGTTCGAACTTTATCATCAGAGGGTGTACCATTTTAAGTTTATTGTGAAGATGGTGTATAATCTGCTGCTGCTCCTGATTTGCCAGCACCTGGACTTTATGGTTACTTGCGGCGCTGAACTTGTTAAGCAGGAATCTGCAACCCACAATAAACCTTACTTCGTTAATTGTATTCTTGCCGGGGATAGTCATAGCAACCAGAACACCTGAAATTGTTGCATGGATTCCAGATCCAAGAAAAAGAAACCAGAGTACAATGCCCGGAATCACATAAAGTGCCGGTTTTCTTACATTGAGTATATTGAATGTAATGAGCAGTCCCATGACTCCTGCAGCATAGAGCAGAAGTGTAAAGTCAATTGCATGAGTTGGGTAGAATATTGCCAGAACCACAATTGCACCCAGGTCATCTACAATTGCAAGTGCAGTAAGGAATATCTTAAGTGATACAGGGACTCTCTTGCCAAGAAGTGACAGAATACCAAGAGCGAACGCTATATCTGTGGCCATTGGTATGCCCCAGCCATTTGCACTGTCTGTATTCCAGTTAAACCCTACATATATAAGTGCAGGAACAACCATTCCTCCTGCAGCAGCAAAAATTGGAAGTGCAGCTTGCTTGATTGAGGAAAGTTCGCCAACCAGTATCTCTCGTTTAATTTCAAGACCAACCACAAGGAAAAATACAGCCATAAGGCCATCATTAATCCAGTGCATTATGGACATTTTGAATTCAAATTTGCCGACACTGAATCCGGCATACTGTTCCAGATAGCCGTGAAGATGAGAAAGTGCAGGAATATTTGCTATTGCTATTGCTGCAATTGCACAAACCATAAGCACAATGCCGCCGGTTGAGGAGTTTTTAAAAAATGTAGCAAATACATTTCTGAGCTCCCTTCGTCTGTCTGCCCGGAATAATCTTGTGAAAAAATCCATAGAAATGCTATTTAGCGGATTTCCTTCTGTTCAGTTTTGTATAGAGAGCCAGTTTGTAAAGGAAACGGGCTCCCACATTGGCATCCCATTCATCCTCCTCTCCCGGTGCTACCTCACATAGGTCAAAGCCAATAATTCGTTTGTTGGATGTGGCAAGCATATGAAGCAGATAATCAACCTCCCTGAAACTCAGACCACCAGGTACAGGAGTACCTGTGTTTGGACACAGTTCAGGAGAGAGACCATCTATGTCAAAGCTGATATATACATCTGCCGGAAGGCTTGCGATTATCTCTTCGCACTGCTTTTTCCAGCTCTTTCCCTCAAACAGATTTCGCTTGAGCTCTATATCTGTAAAACACCTGATTCTTGAATCTGTGTCAATGATTGCAGCCTCGTCCTCGCAGAAGTCACGGATCCCCACCTGAGTAAGCTGTGCCAGTTGCGGAATCTCGTTAAGGGCATTGTACATTATTGAGGCATGTGAGTGTGTAAATCCTTCGTATGCTTTGCGAAGATCTGCATGTGCGTCTATGTGAAGTATTCCAAACTCTTCGCACTGTTCTGCAACAGCCTTCATATTTCCCAGCGGGACACTGTGGTCACCTCCGGCGATGCCTGTTATTCTGCCTGCAGTAATCTGCTCCCTGCAAATTTTGTATACCTTTTCGTTAAGAGAGGCACTTGCCTTATTAACCTTGTCAAGGTCGGCTTTAAGATCTTCTGTGCTTGTACCCTTTTCCAGTTCTTCAATTACTCCCTCTGCAATCTTGCGGTACTTTTTATTATCCTTTGCAATTTTTTCATCTGCAGGAACAGTTCCTATTTTTGTCTGCCACGCATCCGGAACCAGAGGATCGTACAAATCTACCTGTACAGATGCCTCAATTATAGCTTCAGGTCCTTTATGTGTGCCTGGCCTGTATGATGTTGTTACATCCCACGGAACAGAAATAAGGGCAATTTCCGACTCCTCGAGGCTGTAGGGAAGCGCAAAATAATTTCCGTTTGCCATCCCTGGATCGTTGGGGTTGAAATTTGTCATTGTTATGCTCTTTTTCAATTATATGGTCAATTTTATCTAAGCTAAGCCACCAAATAAATCCAAAAAATTTTGAGATGATGAAACTTATAAATAACTTAGAGGTACAAAGGTAACTTTTTTTAACAAATTTTTGGAATATTTTCGGAGAGACAATTACATATGCTAACAACTTCTGAGTATCTGCATAATCAGCTAAAGCAATTTTTTGGCTTTGACGCTTTCAAGGGTCAGCAAGAGGAGGTTATAAGGCATCTTATGGAGGGGAATGACGCCTTTGTACTTATGCCTACAGGAGGGGGAAAGTCGCTTTGCTACCAGCTCCCTGCACTGCTCATGCCCGGAGTCGCAATCATAATATCTCCGCTCATCGCCCTCATGAAGAATCAGGTAGATGCAATCAGGGGATTTGTAATAGAAAAAGAGGGGATTGCCCACTTTTTGAACTCTTCGCTCAATAAGGCACAGATTCAGGAGGTACGCGAAGACCTTCTTTCAGGTCAGACAAAATTGCTTTATGTGGCACCTGAATCTCTTACAAAAGAGGAGAACATTAATTTTCTGCGTCAGCTTACCATCTCATTTTATGCCGTGGATGAGGCTCACTGTATCTCAGAATGGGGACATGATTTCCGCCCGGAATACAGAAGAATATATCCGATTGTTCAGGAGATAGGCAAAGCTCCGGTAATAGCCCTTACAGCCACTGCCACACCTAAGGTTCAGAACGACATACAGAGAAACCTTGGTATGCTTGATGCAAGAGTTTTCAAGACATCATTTAACAGGTCAAATCTCTATTATGAAATTCGTACAAAAGCGAACACAGAGAGGGAGATAATCAAATTTATAAAGAACAATCAGGGTAAATCGGGTATCATATACTGCCTCAGCAGAAAAAAGGTGGAGGATGTTGCACAGCTTCTAGTTGTGAACGGGATTAAAGCACTTCCCTATCATGCCGGTCTTGATGCAGTTACCAGGGCAGGCAATCAGGACAAGTTTCTCATGGAAGATGTTGATGTGATTGTTGCTACAATTGCATTTGGAATGGGAATTGACAAACCGGATGTACGCTTTGTGATTCACTACGATATTCCCAAGAGTCTTGAAAGCTACTATCAGGAGACAGGCCGCTCGGGACGTGACGGAGGCGAGGGCCAGTGTATTGCCTTTTATTCGTACAAGGATATTCAGAAACTTGAAAAGTTTATGCAGGGAAAACCTGTCTCTGAACAGGAGATAGGAAGACAGCTTCTTATGGAGACAGTCTCATATTCTGAGTCAAGTCTCTGCAGGCGAAAAGTGTTGCTTAACTACTTTGGCGAAGAGTATACACAGGAGAATTGCGGTTCATGTGACAATTGCCTCTATCCAAAGAAGCAGTTTGACGGCAAGGAAGATGTTGCACTGGTTCTGGAGCTGCTTTCAACAATGAAGGAGCAGTTCAAGACTGAGCATATTGCAAACATTCTTGCTGGTGTGAACAACTCAATTATTAAATCATACAACCATCACAACCACGAGCTCTTTGGAGCAGGAAAATCAAAGGGGTTGAGATTCTGGATGGCTGTTATCAGACAAGCTCTCATACATCATCTGCTTGATAAGGATATTGAAAAATATGGGCTGATTTCGGCTACTCCTGCCGGTCGTGCTTTTCTGGAGAATCCGCAGACAATAATGATTACAGAAGACAGGGAGTTCACAGATTCAGAAGATGATGACGATGTGGCAACTCCGGGGCATTCAAAGAGTGCTTCTGCAGGAGACGAAACTCTCCTGGCAATGCTCAGGGATCTGCGCCAGTCAGTCTCCAAGAGGTTAAAGCTGCCTCCGTTTGTTATTTTCAACGACCCTTCGCTTGAAGATATGTCTATCCAGTACCCGGTGACCCTAGATGAACTCAAGAATTGTCAGGGAGTGGGTGAGGGAAAGGCCAAAAAATTCGGTAAAGAGTTTGTGGAGCTTATCTCAAAATATGTAGATGAGAATGAGATTGACAGACCAATGGATTTTGTTGTAAAATCTGTTGTAAACAAGTCTGCAATCAAGGTTCATATTATAAACGGAATAGACCGCAAACTTCCTTTTGAAGATATCGCAGACTCAAAGGGAATAGAGCTTGATGATATTCTCAACGAACTTGAAGCAATAGTAAGTTCAGGCACAAAAATAAATATCGACTACTATATCCGTCAGACTATTGACGACGATAAGGTTGACGATATTTATGAGTATTTCCGCACAGAGGCTGTCTCTGACTCACTTAAGGAGGCTTCTGACGAGCTTGGAAAAGGTTATTCAGAGGAGGAGATCAGGCTTGTCAGAATTAAGTTTCTGGCAGAGATGGGTAACTAAACTCCCCCTGTAACTTTATCTATCCGCAGTGGTAAAACTGCTCCACCAGTACATTCATTTTTGACGGATTATCCTGCAACTCCTTGCGGATATCCCTGTCTTCGTATGACCTGAGCTTTTTAATAACCCCGTCAATCAGGCCCGGCGCAAAGACACCATCCTTCTCATAAATTGCTCTTTTTGCCTCCAGCTCATTTGCAGATTCGTGACATGATGCAGGAAGCTGTTCAAGTGCAGTCATTTTATCTTCATGCTGTTTGTCATGAATGTTCACACCAACATAGCATTTCTCTGCAATTTCAAGTGCGTTTTCAGTTTCAAAACCTGTTCTTGCAGCCACTACCAGTCCTGCAAGCATCTGGTAAATATCTGCAGACCCGTCCGGAGATCTCATCTCAACAGTCTGTTTGTCCGGCATCTGGAAATCCTGTTTGTCTTCAAGCGGATTTGCAATTGCAACCATGTTGTTCTCCCCGGTCCATCCCAGTGGTACCCTTACAAGTACAGATCTGTTGCGGTCTCCCCAGCATATACTTGTAGGAGCCTCCTGATGAGGAACAAGTCTGAAGTATGAGGTTGGATTTGTATTTCCAAATGCAGTCAGGGAGGCAGCACATTTCATGTAACCTGCAATTGCTTTTTTAGCTGTGTCCGAAAGTCTGCCGTTCTCTGTCATTACAGATTTTCCATCTTTCATCATCCTTGTATGGAAATGGAGACCACTTCCGGCTTTACCTATTGTTATCTTGGGAGCGAATGTGACATCAAGACCGTATCTGAAGGCTAGTGCTCGGATAATCCATTTTGCAATCACCAGCTGGTCTGCTGCAGATTCAACCGGTGAAACAAGAAACTCGATTTCATTCTGTTCGTAAATCTTTCCGTCCAGAGTAAAATTCCCAACCTCTGAGTGACCATATTTAATCATTCCGCCTGTCTGGGCAATAAGTTTCATTGCCTCAGTTCTGAACTGTTCAAACTTTGTGAATGGTTCAGATTCGTGATATCCCTTTTGATTAGGAGTCGGGTACAGCTCTTCTGGCTTATCGGTAATGTAAAACTCAAGTTCACCCATTGCCTCGAACTTAAGTCCGGTTGCTTTGGTAAATGAACGGGATGCTTTCAGAAGGGTGTATTCAGGAGAACTCTCCAGCGGCTGTCCCTCCTTGGTAAAGTATGAACAAAGCATACCCAGAGCAGGGATTTCGGAGAACGGATCCAGATATGCAGTCGAAAATCGCGGAACTACATATAGGTCACTTGACCCCGCCTCAATAAACGGAAAGAGGCTTGAGCCGTCAACTCTCTCCCCATATGTAAGGATTGATTCCAGATACTGATAGCTGCTCACGGGAAAGTTGAGCGTTTTCAGGCGGCCGTCTGCCGCAACATACCTGAAGTTAATTATGCGGATATCTTTATCAAGCACAAACTTGATAATATCTTTTTTTGTAAATTCTGCAGGGAGCTTGTTAAGATGAGCAACCACAGGGTTGATGTTGTACTTTAGGAGTGAATCCATAAATTCGGAAGTTTATTTCTCTTTTTAACTATAATTTAATATCAAATTCCAATACAAATATATAAATTTTTAAGTTAGACGCTCTAATTAATCATTTTGACATATTTCATATTTTTAATAGCTTTGTGGGCTTATGTCTCTAAGTAAAAAAGCATACATTATATCTGCCATCATCCTGACAGTACTTACTGCCACGGGTGCGGTGTTTTTTCTAAATATCAAAGGAAAACAGGATGAGGTTGTAACCTCATCTGCAGCCGAAAAAAAGTCTCTCTTTGCTGTACCGGTTGATGCCGTAGGAATCTGGCTCTTTGAATCTCCAATTGAGATTGGCGAGTCTGTATTTAAGGCAGACAATGTACTCTCCGGTCTTGTACAAAAGGAGAATTCACTTTACAAGCTTATTAACAAGATAAATTTTCTTGCAAAAAGCGAATCTGACTTTTCTGAAGTTGCCTCTTCGGATGCACTGGTGTCAATTCACTATTCGGGAAAAAATGAGGTTTCGCTTCTTTTCTGCCTGAATCTTGCTTCGGTTGACGCATCGGGGCAAGAGCTTCTCTCTGCCAGGCTCACTGAGGGTGCCTCTGTGAGGTCGCGAAACTTTAACGGAGCAAACCTTATATCGGTTTCCGGAGCCGAAATCTCATTCTATAAGGGATATCTGCTGGCCTCCACATCTGCACTGCTTGTTGAGGCATCTGTAAGGCATCTGAATTCAGGAACATCGATTATGGACAACGCAGATTTCTCGAAAATTGCGTCATCTGCAACATTTAACGGCAATCTTATATTTGTAAACCATCAGCAGTTAGGGAAACTCTTTTCCGGACTGGCTGCATCAAAATACCTGGGATATGCAGATTTTGCCTCAAAATTATCTGCATGGAGCATTGCAACCGGAGATGTGAAAAATTCGCACCATCTGTATACCGGGGAATTTGCCAACCTCAAGGGAGTAGGAAATTATGCCAGCGCGGTAACACCAGGAGAAAAGAGTGATATAAAAGCTCACACTATTGCACCTGCAAATACTTTTGCTCTCTTTTCGTTTACTCCGGATAGCTGGGATAATATGATCGGCTCAGTAAGAGCATATCGTGAACTGCACAAAAAACTGAACCTTGAACTGAGTATGAACGCTGCAGAATGGATAGTTTCTCAGAATCCTGAGGAGATATCGATTGCAGCTATACCTTATGGAGGACATATTGAGTGGGTTACAATGATCAGAAAGGGTAAATCAAATCCTGTGGCAAAATTCTTTTCCGGAATCTTTTCGGGAAAAGAGAAGCTAATCCGGGATTCGGTTCTAAAGTTTGAAAACGGAGGAAAAATCAGGGAACTGATTGGCTCTCTGTTTGAAAATAATAAGGAGGAGTATTACCTTAACCGGGGTAACTGGACTATTATTGGTTCCGCAGGTATCCTGGAGGAGTTTGCTTCAGGGAGAAGTGAATCCTTTTCAATGGATGACTTTATTAGTCAGACACCCGTTTCCGGACTTGCAGAATTTGAGGGCAGCCCGTTTACCTTGTCTGTGAATTTGACCAACATGCAGGACACCGTTACATCTTTCTTCAGAAAAGCGATTGCAGATGATATTTCACCTGTACTTAAAAAGGTGAATTTTGGATTTATACAGTTCAGAATGCTGCCTGATGAGGAGAGATCTGGATTTGAGCTGTTGCTGTATGCAAAAAATCTTGAGAAATTACCCACTCCGCCTAAGCCCGAGGAGAATCAGGGACCTGCAGGATGGGAGCAGGACAGCATAGTAAAAGTACCTTCAGGACCGTTTGAGCTCAGGAACTTTATCAACGGCGAAACAGAGTATCTTGTTCAGTTAAACAATTACAGGCTTCAGCTTGCAGATAAAAATCTGAAAGGTATCTGGGCTGTTCCGTTCGAGACACCTTTGAGAGGATTTGTTGAGCAGATTGACTATATGAACAATGGTAAGCTGCAGATGCTTTTTGCCAGCGGAAACAAGGTATATTTGCTGGACAGAAACGGAAGGTTTGTCAATCCTTATCCTAAGGCAGTTGATGACCTTATTATGCTGGGACCAAAGGTTTATAAAATTGACGGGGAGTATGCAATTATGCTGCTTCATATGGATAACAGGCTCAGGCTTTATGACAGGCAGTGCAAGCCTTTTCCGGCCTGGAGTGATATATCAACTGAAGAGACCATTAAAACTTTCCCTGAATTGCTCAAATTGGGAAAGAATCATTACTGGATTCTCAGGACTCAGCTTAAAACAAGAATTTATACAATCAACGGAATTGAAGTTACAGCTGCTCTCAAGCAGAAGGAGCTTATGCCGGGAACTCCGGTTAAGCCATATTCAGATGAGGAGGTTATCGTGAAAACAACTCAGGGTAAGCAAATACGGCTAAATCTTGAAACAGGTGTGACAAAAAAAGTTAAGTAGTCAGATGGAAGGGTTTATTAGTTTTTTATTTATTACTGTAATCATATTTTGGCTCATAGGCCGGATAGCACCTTTTTTACTCAGATGGTGGATAAAGAAGAGACTGGGAAACTTTGCAGACCCGGGAGCTCACAGGGCCGCTCAGGACAACAGGGTTAAAGAGGAGGATGGAACTATTGTGAGTGACAATGTCAAAAGAGACAAACTTGTAGATGACAGCGTTGGGGAATATGTAGATTACGAAGAGAGCAAAGAAAAATGAATACATTTAAAAGATTGCTGGCTTATGCCAAGCCTTACAGGAATTACTGGCCCGCCTATCTGATTCTGAGCATTCTGGCTCTTGTTTTCAGCATGGTGAACTTTGCCCTTTTCAAACCACTGCTTGTTGTGGTATTTGAACCGGAAAGTGTCAGCTCAATAGGTGAGCTTCCTCAGTTCACACTTTCAATCGACTACTTTACTGAACTTTTTCAGCACTACCTGAGCAAGATAATGGTGAATAACGGAACTCTGAGAGGTCTGGCATTCGTATGTATAATGCTTATCATCTTTACATTTATGTCTGGAGTGATAAAGTACCTCTCGCAGAGAATTATCGTTAAGATGAGGGTTACCATTATGCAGAGAATCAGGGAAGATCTGTTCCGGAAAATATCTGCTCTGCACATTGGATACTTTAGTGATAAGAGAAAAGGCGACATCCTTTCAAGTATTTCCAATGATGTAACTGAGGTTCAAAACAGTGTGGCAAACAGTTTTCATGTTGTCTTCAGGGATCCGCTTCAGGTTGTTGGTTTTCTTGGAGCGCTAATATATATGTCACCAAGGCTTACCATAGTAACACTGGTCACGCTTCCTGTCTCTGCTTTCATTATCACAAGAATCACCCGCTCTTTGAGAAAGGGGGCTACAGATACGCAGATGTATATTGGAAGAATTCTGAGCCAGTTTGAGGAGGCAATATCTGGTGCAAGAATTATTAAGGCATTTAATGCACAGGGTTATGTAAGAAAGGCTTTTGCAGCAACCAACGAATCGCATAAGATGTCCAGCAAGAAAATGTTCTACAGACAGGAGATGGCAAGTCCCTTCTCTGAGTTTATGGGTATTTCAATAGCTGTGGCAATTCTCTTTTTTGCAGGATTTATGCACCTGACCGGCCGCCTTGGAATGGACCTGCCAAGTCTGATGCTTTATATTGCATTCTACTGGAAGGTTCTTGAACCGGCAAAATCTATATCCAACACATATGCTCTTATCCAGAGAGGCCTTGTTTCAGGTGAACGAATTTTTGCAATTCTTGATGAACCGGTTGCAATAAAGAAGGCAGAAAATCCGGTAACTATAAGAGAGTTTAAAAAAGATATCGAGTTTAGAAACGTAACCTTTAAATACAATAACGAACCGGTGCTCAGGGATATTAATCTAACTGTAGAAAAGGGAAAGATGATAGCTCTGGTAGGACCGTCAGGAGCCGGTAAGACAACGCTTGTTGACCTCATTCCAAGATACTATGATGTAACAGAGGGTGCAATTCTCATTGATGGTACAGATATAAGGAGTTATTCGCCAAAAGACCTCATTGGCCTGATGGGGATTGTTACTCAGGAGGCAATTCTTTTCAATGATACGGTTTATAACAATATTACATTCGGCCTGGAAAATGTAAAAGAGGATGATGTTGTTGCCGCCGCAAAAATTGCAAACGCACATGAATTCATCTCCCAGATGGAGAATGGTTATCAGACTAATATTGGTGACAGGGGCGGAAAACTGTCCGGCGGGCAGCGCCAGCGCCTGGCAATAGCAAGGGCGGTTCTTAAGAATCCTCCGGTGCTTATACTTGACGAAGCAACATCTGCGCTTGATACAGAGAGCGAAAGACTGGTACAGGAGGCTCTTACCAACCTGATGAAAAACAGGACCTCTATAGTTATTGCGCACAGACTCTCAACTATTCAGCATGCAGACGAGATAGTTGTTCTCAAGGAGGGGCGTATTGTTGAGACTGGAACTCATAACGACCTGCTTCTGCAAAAGGGTCTCTACTCGCATCTGTGCAAATTGCAAACATTTGAATAATTAACCCCCAATATAAATGGAAAGGTCTTTAAATAAACAGCTGGAAGCAAGTTTCAGGGCAAACTGGGACAATCCGGCTCTTTCGGACTACAAGGGCATTACTCTCCATTACAGAGACGTTGCCAGAAGAATTGAAAAACTGCACATAGTATTCGAACTGTGCGGAGTCCGGAAAGGAGAGAAGATTGCAATCTGCTCCCGGAATCAGGCCAACTGGGGAGTGGTATTTCTTGCAACCATTTCATATGGTGCAGTTGCTGTACCAATTCTGCATGAATTCAAACCGGGGAACATTCATCATATTGTAAACCATTCAGAATCAAGAATATTATTTGCCGGAGATTCAATCTGGGAACAGCTCAGCGAGACAGAGATGCCTTCTCTTGAAGCTGCAATTATGGTGTCAGATTTTTCAATACTGTATGCAAAGGACCAGATAGTTCACGAAACAAGAGCTCACCTCAATGAATATTTTGGCAGGAAATATCCCAAAAACTTCAGACCTGAACATCTGAATTATCACAAGGACTCTCCTGACGAACTTGCGATTATCAACTATACATCCGGAACAACAGGTTTTTCAAAAGGGGTAATGCTTCCGTACCGGGCACTAAAATCAAATGTAGATTTTGGTATAGAAGTTCATCCTCAGCTTGGCAACAAATCAAATGTTGTTTCAATGCTTCCAACAGCTCATATGTACGGAATGATGTTCGAGTTCCTGTTCGAGATGGCAGTGGGGGCACATGTGCATTTTCTGACAAGGGTTCCAAGCCCCAAGATAATTATGGAGGCATTTGCCGAAATTAAACCGGATATCATTATTGCTGTTCCGCTCATTATTGAGAAAATATACAAGAAGAAGCTTCAGCCTATTATAAATAAAACAGCAATCAGATTATTTCTGAGACTGCCTGTAATAGATCAGAAAATTCAGAAAAAAATTCTGGCAGAACTGGTGAAAACATTTGGTGGAAGATTCAAGGAGGTAATTATTGGAGGTGCAGCCTTCAACAAGGAGGCCGAGGCTTTCTTCAGAAAAATCAGTTTTCCCTTCACAGTTGGTTATGGAATGACGGAGTGCGCTCCAATAATAACCTATGCCTCCTGGGATAATACAAGGCTTTTCTCCTGCGGAAAAGCGGCGCCCAGAATGGAGATTATGATTGACTCCCCGGATCCTCAGAACATACCAGGAGAGATTCTCTGCAAGGGAGATAATGTAATGCTTGGTTACTTTAAAAATCAGGAGGCTACTGAGGCTACATTTACCGGAGACAGATGGATGAGAACAGGAGACATGGGGGTTATTGATGCCGATGGCTATCTCTATATAAGGGGGCGCTCAAAGAGTATGATACTTGGCCCATCAGGACAGAATATCTACCCGGAAGAGATTGAGAGCATAATCAACAACATGCCTTATGTAGTGGAGTCACTGGTGATTGAAAATAAAGGGGTTTTGAATGCCCTTATTTATCCCGATTTTGAACAGGCGGAGGCAGATGGATTATCCTCATCAGGACTCGAAAAAAAGATGGAAGAGAACATAGCTCTGGTTAATGAAGAGCTTCCCAACTATTGCAAAATTGCCTCAAGCAAGATTTTCCCCGAGGAGTTCGAGAAAACTCCAAAAAGAAGTATAAAGAGATTCCTTTACCAAAGAATAGAAGATTAACATGGACGAAAAACAGATGCAGTTCGACAGAAGTTACCTGGATATGGCTCAGGTGTGGTCGAAAAATTCATATTGCAAAAGAAGACAGGTTGGAGCCCTTATCGTTAAAAACAAAATGATAATTTCAGATGGCTACAACGGTACACCTTCAGGTTTTGAGAATGTATGTGAAGATGAGGACGGAATAACAAAACCGTATGTACTCCATGCAGAGGCAAACGCAATCACAAAGGTTGCCAAATCCGGTAACAGCAGCGAGGGAGCAACTATGTATGTTACAACGGCACCTTGTATTGAGTGTTCTAAACTGATAATCCAGGCCGGTATTAAGCGTTTGGTTTACAGGGATAACTACAGAAAGACAGAAGGCATTGACCTTCTTAAAAGAGTTGGAATTGAAATTGTAAATTTATCTGACTGAACATGAGTATATTAAATGACAGGATCAGGAAAAATCCATGGCCTCTGATTGTTGTACTGCTGCTTGCAGTATTTATCGGCATAAGATTCTGGCAATTCCAGAGCAGGAACGGCGAGCTTGAAATTAAAGCGCGCAACTGGGATAAACTCATGCTGGTTCTTGGTGAGATAGACAAGAACTATGTAGATTCGGTTAATTATACAGATATTACGGAGAAGGCTATTCCGCTCATTCTGGAGAGCCTTGACCCGCATTCTGTGTATCTTCCTCCGCGCGACCTGAAGGACGCAGAGGAGGAGCTTCAGGGTAACTTTGACGGAATAGGGGTTCAGTTTAATGTGCCCAACGATACTGCAATTGTAATACAGGTTGTTTCAGGCGGACCTTCCGAAAGGGCAGGGGTACTATCCGGAGACAGAATCATGGAGGTTAACGGGAAAAAAGTTGCGGGAGTAAAGCTTGACCAGGATTCGCTTGTGAGCATGCTCAGAGGCAAGTCCGGATCTGTTGTTAAGGTTGGTTTCAAGAGAGGCCGCTCAAAGGAGATTCTCAACATTGATATTAAACGGGATAAGATTCCGGTAAAAAGTGTCGATGTAAGCTATATGGTAAATGATACCCTGGGCTACGTTAAACTTTCCAAATTCTCCAGAACAAGTCATGATGAATTCATCGCAGCTGTTAAGGAGCTTCGCAAAAGTGGCATGAAGACTCTCATCTTTGACCTTCGCGGAAACACGGGAGGATATCTTGATCAGGCTCTTCTTTTATCTAATGAATTTCTGGGAAAGGGTGAGCTGATTGTTTACATGCAGGGTCTCCACAGGAAAAGGGAAGATTTTCATGCAGACGGACGCGGAAGTTTCCGGGATATAGGTCTTAAGGTACTGATTGACGAAGGTTCTGCATCATCAAGCGAGATCTTTGCCGGTGCTATTCAGGACAACGACAGGGGAACCATTATTGGAAGACGCTCATTTGGAAAGGGACTGGTTCAGGAGCCAATCTATTTTTCAGATAAATCAGGTATCCGCCTGACTGTGGCAAGATTTTATACGCCAACAGGCAGATCCATTCAAAAGCCATACAGCAAAGATTACCGCAACGATATAATGGAACGTTACCGTCACGGAGAGATGACATCTGCAGACAGCATAAGGACTAATGACTCACTTAAGTTCACCACACCAAAAGGCAAAATTGTTTACGGTGGAGGTGGAATAACTCCTGATCTTTTTGTTCCTCTTGATACAGCCGGAGTTAACAAATTCCTGATTAAACTTGGAGAGCAGGGACTTGTTTTCCGTTTTGCATCTGATATGGCAGATATATATCGCGACGAACTTAGAAAAATCAGCGATTTGCCAAGGCTTGAAAAGTTCTTCGTATCAAAGGGATTTGAAACCAGATTTCTTGCCTATGCTGCGTCAAGGCAGGTTATTCCGGCTCCCGGCGAGTGGGATGAGTGTAAATTCATTGTATCTGCTCAGATTAGAGCACTTATTGGAAGATATTCACCGCTGGACGATAAGGCATTCTACCCGATTATGTCAGAAATTGACAATGTAATTGAGGCGGCAAAAAAATAGAAAAATTACTGTGCAATAAACCGGTAGACTATTTCTCCGGTTTGTTTCTCAGAGGCAGAAGATGAGGCGGTAAATCTGGAAGATTTTGCCGCCTTTATTGCATACTCCCTAAGACAGATGTCGGAGGCAGAGGCGTTTTCGATGACAGAAGCAGCAATAACATAACCTTTTCGGTTTACATAAATAGCGACACTAACATCGCCGCCACCAACACATTTATAAACCGGAATTGGAAGTGAGACAGCCTTTCGGCCCTCAAGGGTATATGAAATTACAGACGGCCCTCTGTAGGGCTGAGCCTCTTTCTGAACATCATTTTGTTTTGCTGATACATTATCAGATCCCTGCTCCCTCTCTGCATCCCTTCTGGATGCATCAAGTTTATCCTGCAGAGCTTTAGCCTCATCATAGACCTGGTTGGGATTTCTGAAACGGTCGTCACGAAGAGCTCTGTTTCTTGAACCTGCATCTACTACAACATTCCGGACAGGTGTTCTTCCCGCAATGATATCATCAAGTTCTTTACTTATCTCCTGCTTAAACTGCTCCTCTTTCTCCTGTTTTTCCAGCTCCTCTTCCTTTGTAAAGTCGAGAACAAATGCATTCTCCTCCCGGATTTCAAAACCTATCCTGGTGGAAAGCAGCACTATAAGGACTACAAGATGTACTGCTATCGTTAAATAGAGTCCTGCATTATTATCTCGTCTGAACATTATCTCTTTTTAAGAGCTTTCTCAATTGTTGCAAGAAGAATATCAATTGCCACACGGTTATGTCCGCCCTGTGGAATAATTATATCTGCATACCGTTTGCTTGGCTCTATGAACTGAAGGTGCATTGGTTTTACAGTCTTTTCGTATCTCTCGAGAACTTTTTCAACTGTTCTGCCCCTTTCTATATTGTCCCTTGTAATTACCCTTCCCAGCCTGTCATCTGCATCAGCATCGACAAATACCTTAATGTCCATGACATTTCTGAGTTCGGGACAGGTAAAGATAAGTATGCCCTCCACAATAATGATATGCGCAGGATCTACGTGAACAGTTTCAGTAGAAGATCTTGAGCAGGTCAGGTATGAGTAAATTGGCTGTTCAATGGGTTTGTTGGTTTTAAGCTCCTTAAGCTGTTTTACCAGCAATTTGAAATCAATAGATTCAGGGTGGTCAAAGTTAAGTTCCAGCCTCTCTTCCAGCGGAAGGTGACTGTTGTCTTTGTAATATGAGTCCTGAGGGATTACGACCACCTCTCCTTCGGACATTGACTTAGTAATCTCTTTTACTACAGTAGTCTTTCCGGAGCCGGTGCCGCCGGCAATTCCAATTATCAGCATATATTTTAAAATTCTGCGTTTTTAGGCGTTCTTGGGAAAGGAATAACATCGCGGATGTTTGACATACCGGTTACAAAGAGCAGCAGTCTTTCAAATCCAAGACCAAAGCCTGAGTGCGGAGCCGTTCCGAACCGCCTTGTATCCAGATACCACCACATTCCCTCTGACTCCATTCCAAGCTCTTCGATTCTTGCTTCCAGCTTTTCAAGAGACTCCTCTCTTTGTGAGCCTCCAATTATCTCTCCAATCTTAGGGAAGAGAACGTCCATAGCACGAACTGTCTTGCCATCCTCGTTCTGCTTCATGTAAAAAGCCTTAATCTCCTTTGGATAATCTGTAAGGATAACCGGACGCATGAAATGTTTTTCTACAAGATATCTCTCATGCTCGCTCTGCAGGTCGGCACCCCAGTATACAGGGAACTCAAACTTAACGCCGGATTTCATGAGAATATCAACACCCTCGGTATAAGGCAGACGAACAAAGTCAGTCTCAATAACTCCCTTTAGTCTCTCTATGAGCTCTTTGTCAAACATATCATTCAGGAACTTCAGGTCATCCATGCAGTTCTCGAGTGCATATTTTACAAGGTACTTGATAAACTCCTCAGCAAGGTCCATATTATCCTTGATTTCATAGAATGCCATTTCTGGCTCTATCATCCAGAATTCTGCAAGGTGTCGCGGAGTATTAGAATTTTCTGCCCTGAAAGTTGGTCCAAATGTATAAATCTCACCAAGAGCCATTGCTCCCAGCTCTCCTTCCAGCTGCCCGCTAACAGTCAGGTTTGATGCACGGCCAAAGAAGTCCTGTGAATAGTCTATCTTGTGATTTTCGTCTCTTGGTATGTTATTAAGATCAAGTGTTGTAACCTGGAACATAGCACCTGCACCCTCGGCGTCAGATGCTGTTACTATTGGTGTATGCAGGTAAAAGAATCCCTTGTCGTTAAAGAATTTGTGAATGGCAAAAGCCATGGCATGCCTTATTCTGAAAACACAGCCAAATGTATTTGTTCTTGGACGAAGGTGACCGATCTCTCTGAGGAACTCCATACTGTGTCCCTTTTTCTGAAGAGGATAGGTCTCAGAATCTGCTGTTCCGTAAACCAGAAGAGTCTCTGCCGATATCTCCACTGCCTGTCCGCCACCTGGAGAGGCTGTAAGATTACCTTCAACAGCAATACATGCTCCTGTAGTTACAGGCTTAAGCTGCTCCTCAGTGAACCTGGTCATGTCAAAGACAATCTGTATATTATTTACAGTTGATCCGTCATTCAGGGCAACAAACGCCACATTCTTATTTCCTCTTTTTGTCCTTACCCAGCCCTTTACCAAAGCAGGAACACCCGGTTCGCTTTTAAGCAGCTGTTCAATTTTAGTTCTTTTACCGCTTTCCATTATCGTTATGTGCAATTTATCCCGGCAAAGTTACGTAAATGATGCCAAAAGTCAATATATAAATTTTAGTATGAAACTTTGACCGGTTTTGAAGGTAAACTCTCATTTCTGCAGCGGTCAATTGCCGTAACAATGTATGTGTATTTTACCTTTTTACCGCTTTGTCTGTCAAGTTTCAGTGAATTTGTGTCAACCACCTTAAGCAGGTATTCAGAATTGTTAATGTCAGGATTAACTCCTTCCGGGAAACGATAAACTGCAAAGAACTGAGGTTCCTGCATCTTATCTGCACCCGCAGAGCCCATTAGAGGATGGCCCCATGAAATTATACCTCCTTTAACTGAAATTTTTGTCACCGATACAGGAGCGATTGAGTCTAGTTGTGTATAGGCCGGAATAAGTGCCTGATGCTTCTGATAGGTTACCGACAGCGAATCGCTGAATCCAAACGGATTTGCATTGATACTCCAACCTGGCCACCATACATTCCCGTGAACATTAGGGAGAGTTCTGACCATTCTCATCTTTGCCTCAAACTGTGTCTTCGCCGGGCTCTCCAGATCTGCTTCGCTAAAAGTTGAGATATTCTGACCAATGTAGAGTTGTCCTCCAAAATTCTTTTCACTCCACCACTCAATGAGAGTTTTGTAATCTGCGGCAGGATGTCCTATTTTCCAGTAAATCTGAGGAACATTGTAGTCTATCCATCCCTTCTCAAGCCATGAAGGGACATCTGCAAACAATTGTTCGTAATTTGAGAGTCCGTTTGTTTTGCTTCCGCTTCCGTCAGGAGTATCTTTAAGGTTTCTGTGAATTCCAAAAGGGCTGATTCCGAATCGCACCCATGGTTTGATAGCTTTTATGGTATCATTTAGCTCTTTGATGAGCGTTGCAACATTATTTCTTCTCCAGTCTGCCTTCTGCCAGTATTCAAAACCCTGCTTCTGTGCATATTTTACAAAAGAGGCATCATCGTGAAATTCTTCAAAGGCAATAGGATAGGGGTAAAAATAGTCATCAAAATGGATTGCGTCCAGATCATATCTTGAAACAATGTCAGCAATTACCTTTACTGTATGCTCAATTGCCTCCGGTTCACCCGGGTCAAAGTAAAGCTGCTTTCCGTATTTTTTGAAAATCTCAGGCTTTTTGAAATAGAGATGGTCCGGATGCAGTTGCTCGGTGTCGTTTGATGTAACCCTGTAAGGATTACACCATGCATGCAGTTCCATTCCCCTTTTATGAGACTCCTCAATCATAAACTGTAAAGGATCCCACTCCTGTGAAGGTGCTACACCCTGTGTACCTGAGAGAAATCTGCTCCATGGCTCCAGTTCAGATTTATAAAATGCATCTGCCTGTGGTCTTACCTGAAAAATTACGGCATTGATGCCGGCTTTTGCAAAGTTATCCAGTGTTTTAATAAACAGCTGTTTAACAGAGTCAGTACTCATGTTCTTGAACTGCTGATTTCCCACTGTGTGAATCCATGCTCCCCTGAATTCTCTTTTTGGGGATTGCTGTGCAAATGAGAGTGTAAAACTCAGCAACAGCACCAATGTCATTAATTTTTTCATATCAGAATGGAATATTCAAACTTTTAAAAATAAGTTTTGGTATATCTGTATTGTCAAATCGTCCTGAAAAATTCTGGCTCCCCGCACCAACAGAATATACAGGAACTGCAACACCGGAGTGAGATGTAGTTGTCCATCCGATTGATGCTTTAGTGTTCATCTCCTCATATTTCTCCAGATTTTCCGGGTCAATTGCCATAGATGCACTTTGAGCATCCAGTGCTTTCAGATTAAGGTTATATCCCTTTTTTGCCCCAACGGATACACCGCCTGTGTCATGATCTGAGGTAACAATAATAAGAGTCTCATCCGGATGTTTCAAATAGAATTCATATGCAGCATCAATTGCTTCAGCAAAATCAAGTACCTCCATAATTGTTGTTTTGCCGTCATGTGCGTGGGCACTCCAGTCAATTTTCCCGCCCTCTGCGACAATAAAAAATCCTGAAGGTGAATAGAGATGGTTAATAGCAGATGATACTATCTGTTTAAGTGTAAGATCACCCTCTTTTCTGTCTATTGCAAAAGGAAGGTCTCCCTCTTTACCCTCAGACTGAACAAGAACAACTTTTTCACCGGCCTTAACACCCTTCATTCCCTCAAAGCCTCTGACAATCTTATATCCGCCGTCTGCTACCAGCTTATATATGTTAGGCTGATTATTGTCTGCTCCGTTGGGACTGTTAAATCCGCCTCCGCCGTAAAAGTCGTGTCCGCTGAGCGGAAGCTGAACAGCTATGTCATAATAACTATTGCGCTTTAGGCTGTTGGCATAGAAGGCAGCAGGAGTTGCCTGGTCTAGAGTTACATTGGTAACAATTCCAATTTTAAACCCCCTTTGCTTCAGTTTGTAAGTAATGCTAGTAAGCTTGTTTCCGGCAGGGTCAACGCCAAGCATAAGATTGTTGGTCTTAATTCCTGTCGAAATTGCAGTTCCTGCAGCAGCTGAGCATGTGATAAATGAGTTAGCAGAATATGTTGAGGACATTCCTGTTACCGGAAATTTAGTAAATGAAAAGGGCTCATTTCCAATAAGACCTTTCTGAGTAGAAAGATATGCCTCAGTAAGGGAGATGTGAGCCTGGCTCATGCCATCTCCAATAAATAGGAATACATATTTGGGTGCTTTAGGCGTCTTCTGATTTTGCCCGAAAGATGCTACCGGCATGATAATCAGTGCCAGTGCAATAATAATTGAATTAAATAGGGTCTTTTTCATTTTATGTGGTTGCTGATACACTGGTTATACAAAAGAGGGTGCCTTTTTGTTTAAAAAAGCACCCTCATATTTGTCAATTCAGCTTAGACTAAAATCCCGCAGGTGTTGATTTTCTTGCTGCATACATTATCTTAAGAGCAGAAGTTCTTCTAAGCTCTTGTTTAATGTCTGTAACAATACCCATACGAACGTTTTCGTCTGCTTTGATTGATACTGTCATGAACTGGCGGTCTGACTCGCTGAGAGTTTCACGCTCCGCAGCAATAAAGTCGCGGATATCGTCTACTGATTTGAAAGAGTCATTGAGCTGAATACGTGAGTCTGTACCAAACTGACCCTGAAGGTGCGGCATTGGTGTCCCAACATATACATAAGCTGCAAGGTCTTTCCTCTCAAGCTTGGCAATTTCAGATGCAGCAGGCATCTTGATAGCCACCATTCTTTCTGTTTGTCTCATACTGGTAGTCACCATAAAAAACAACAGAATCATGAACACAATGTCTGCAAGAGACGCAGTACTTAGTTCGGGAACTCCGCCCTTACCTTTTCTTGAAAATTTTGCCATTGTTTCTGTTTTTATTTATTTTTTTCTACCTGTATCTTTAGGATCTGCCTCCGATATGTTCTGAGGAATAGCATCTCTTACAATACGCTGCTTATCTTCATCAAGGCTGATATAAACCTTGCCAAAGTTAGCCAGTGCAAATTCGTCACGGATTTCGTTTACAGCCCTTACCAGTTCGTTCTGAACTCTCAGGTATGCATTATAACTTGTACCGCGTGTATTTTGAAGAGATATAACTCCTTTTGAAACCGGATAAGAGCCAAAACCCTCTATCGACCTCTCTTCTCTCTCCGGCAAATTCTCGTCATTTGTCGGGTTAAGAAGGAACTCTTTTGCCTTGTCTTTCAGCATGCTTACATCCATTGGGGTACCACCCGCAAGAAGACGGTCTGCATCGTTGATTTTAACAACCATGATGTTACGACGCTTAATCTGAACATCATCAACCTTTTGGTTTGGATCCGGCATAGGCGGCAGACGACGCTGCAGACCCATTTCCTGGTCCATTGTTGATACCAACAGAAAGAATATGAGAACCATGAAGGCAATATCAGCGAGCGAAGCCGAAGGTAATTGCTGTGCTGGTCTAGCCATATCTTTGTTATTTTTTATTCAATTAATACTAGCGGTTTCTAACCATCTTAATTACGCTGCCAGAAAGTATTGCAATAATAGCTCCGACAGAAAGTATGTAAGTGAGAATCAGACCTGCGTCTGTAAGTTTAAGAGTATTGTCGGTAGCTTCAACATTAATCTTAACAACAAGCGGATCGCTTGAAGCAAGAACATATGCCAGACCAACAAATACAACTGCAAGCACAAATGTCATTAGCATTCTCTTCAAACCTTTTGGATTGCTCTTAAGGTTGAGAAGAGGAAGTATCACTGTAGCCAGGATTGCTATACCTACAAGAGCGTATGTATAGTAAAGGAATGCATCAAGAGTTGCTTCCTGGTTTACAAAGAAACTTATGATAAATACCAATGAAACTGCGAACAGCACATATAGTATATATTTAGTAAAATTTGACATAGTTGTTATTTTTTAACTTTTACCAGAATGTCGATAAGTGAAATTGAAGCATCTTCCATAGAGATAACCAGTGAGTCAATCTTAGAAAGAATGTAGTTGTAGAGAATCTGGAGGATAATACCTACTACCAGACCACCTACTGTTGTAATCAGAGCCACTTTCATACCACCTGCTACTACGTTAGGGGAAATGTCACCTGCTGCCTCAATAGCGTCGAACGACTGGATAAGACCGATAACGGTACCAAGGAATCCCAACATCGGAGCTGTTGCAATGAAGAGAGAGATCCATGTAAGACCGCTTTCCATCTGGCTCATCTGAACTCCACCATAAGAAACAACTGATTTTTCAACAACTTCAACTCCTTCGTCCATACGTGATATACCCTGGTAGAAGATAGAAGCAACCGGGCCTTTAGTTGTACGGCAAACCTCTTTAGCAGCCTCAACTCCGCCTGTGGCAAAAGCCTCTTCAATTTTCTTAAGGAGCTTCTCTGTATTTGTAGTTGCCAGGTTAAGATAAATAATTCTTTCAATGGCAATTGCAAGACCGAGGATAAGACAGATCAGGATAGAAGCCATAAAACCGGCACCACCTTCAATAAATTTGGCCTTAAGCTGTTGGTGGATCGGAATATCCTGCTGAGCTGCTGCCGACTGGTCAACAGTTTCGGTAGCGGCTGGATCCGGTGTTTGAGCAGCAACATACTGTGCAGAAATGGTCATGAAACCAACTACTGCCAAAAACATGAAAAGTTTTTTCATAAATTTTTGAATGATTAAAGTATTAAACAATGTATTTTAAATAGTTATTTGTTTTCTATTATCGTCAAATATCGTGCAATTTAAAAAGATTTTTTTAATTCGCACTAATTGATTGTAATTTCCCCTCTCAAATTTTCTGTCAGGATATTTTTAACAACTTGACTATCTGTTTCATGTCCCAGTAAAAAAAATAATTTGGTCAGAGCAGCCTCAGTTGTACTGTCAAAACCGCTAATTACACCTATCTTCTTGAGAAGTATGCCTGTTGAGTATGCATCCATGTCAACCCGGCCTGCATGGCACTGAGAAACATTCAGAATTATCAGCCCTCTTCCTATAGCTTTACTGAGAGAATTTATAAACCACTCTGCGGTAGGAGCGTTTCCCGAACCGTAAGTTTCAAGGATTATCGCCCTGAGTCCTTTCATGTTAAGGAAAGATTCGACAAACTGTTCGGTTATGCCGGGGAAAATCTTTAAGATTGCAACAGAGGTATCCAGCTTCTCATTAACCTTTAAAACTGAATTCCATTCAGCAGGGTAGGTGATGTATGATTTGTTGTACCTTATATGTATACCGGATTCGGCCAGAACAGGATAATTTGCGGAGCGGAAAGCTCTGAAGTTTTCTGCATTATATTTTGTTGTTCTGTTGCCTCTGTATAACTGGCTTTCGAAATATACGCAAACTTCAGGCACCATCGCCCTCCCTTCAGAATCCTTAGCAGCAGCTATCTCTATAGAGGAGATTAAATTCTCCTTCCCGTCTGTCCTGAGCATCCCTATGGGCAGCTGACTGCCAGTGAAAATAACGGGTTTTGTAAGGTTTTCAAGAATGAAACTAAGTGCAGATGCCGAATATGACATTGTATCTGTACCGTGAAGAATTACGAAACCATCATAACTGCTGTAGTTAGATTCAATAAGCTTTGCAATCTCTATCCAGAAACCTGTCTGGATATCAGAAGAGTCAATAGGGGGCTCAAATGAAAAGGTATCTATTTTGTATCCGAATTTTTTCAGTTCCGGTACTTCGTCAAGAATCTGATTGAAGTTAAATGGCATCAGTGCACCTGTTTCAGGGTCCTGTTTCATGCCAATTGTTCCGCCGGTGTAGATCAGGAGAATTGATGAATTCATATTGTGAATGGTTTCTACTGCAAATTAAACAATTTTACGGCATTTGCAGTAGTTATTTCTGCAATTTCATCTCTGCCTGTTTCAAATATTTCGGCAAGTTTATCTGCAACCAGAGAAACATAGGCCGGTTCATTACGTTTGCCCCTGTATGGAACCGGAGTAAGCCAGGGAGAATCTGTCTCAAGGATAATATTCTCCAGCCCCGCCTCTTTAACTGTTTTTGCTACATGTGCATTTTTATATGTCACAACACCACCTATACCAATTCTGAAATCTCCGTATTTGCTTATCCTTCTGAAAATCTCAATGCTTCCGGAGAAGGCGTGGAATACTCCTCTCAGATTCAGATGCCGGCACTTTTCCAGCACTTCAAATATCTCATCAAACGAATCCCTTGAATGAATAATCACCGGCAAGTCAAGTGCTGAGGCAAGTTCCAGCTGTTTCTCAAATACAATTGCCTGTTCACGGATAAACTCCCTGGACCAGTATCCGTCCATCCCAATCTCCCCTATAGCGTAATACCTCCTTTTACTGCTCTCATCAACTACAAACTGAAGTTCACTCTCCCAGTCATTTCCCACAGAAGTGGGATGCAGCCCGGTTGCAGGAAAAAGGAATCCGGGCATTTTGTCTGCGCATTCAAGAAGTCTGGAGTGGCAGGTACTGTCAATTGCAGGAAGAATGCAGGCAGTTAAACCCGCCTCTGCCGCTCTGGAAATAACATCGTTAAAATCTGCATCGAAGGCTTCGTCGTAGATATGTGTATGGGTATCGATCAAAAGGGCCATTTGTATGTTAGTTAAACCGCAGAATACCGGTTCCCTGACACAGAGCAGATATATCCTTCAATTTCGAGTTCGACAACCCTGGCTGTAAGCTCCTGAATTTTCTGCCCCGTAATGCTGTGCAATTCATCAATATTGAGTTCCGGATTCAGCCTCAAAGCTACTAATATTTTTTCTTTGTGGGGATCGCCCTCGTAAAACAACTTACGGGCAGGCTTACTCTCCTTCTTTTCAGAAACCCACCCGAGAGCTGTCAGTAAATCATCTGCAGAGGTAAATATTGCCGCAATATTTTTAGCAATGAGATTGTTGCAACCCTCTGAACGAATGTCACCAACTCTGCCGGGAACCGCAAAAACCTCTCTTGAGTAGGAGTGGGCCAGCTCTGCTGTTATGAGAGCCCCTCCGTGCGCCCGTGATTCAACTATTATTGTTGCAGCAGATAGTCCGGCTATGAGCCTGTTTCTTTGCACAAAGTTTATTTTGAATGATTCGCTTCCGCGCGGAAATTCTGTAATAAGTGCACCCTGCTTTACTATTTTGCGGGCGTGGGAGGTGTGAGCGGCAGGATAAATTCTGTCCAGCGGGTTGGCAAGTATTGCAATAGTATCCAGACCGTTTTCCAGAGCAGCAAGATGTGCTGTAATATCAATTCCAAAAGCCAGCCCGCTGGCGATTACCGGTTTTACTCCCGACTCAGAGAGCTCTGCTGCAATTTTACGGCATATTTTTTCTCCGTATGAGGATGAGAGTCTCGTTCCAACAATCGATATAATTCTGTCACAACTGAAGTTGCAGTTACCAAATGAGTAAAATACAACAGGTGCATCCGGACAGCTTCTGAGCAGCGGAGGAAAATCGGGGTCGTCCCTGTGGTGTATGCGGATTCCCTTCTCCCTGCACCACTCCAGCTCTGAAAAGGCGTCATCAAGGTTCTTCCTGTTTAGGATTTCGTCAATGCAGACCTGGCCGGGTTTAAATATCTCTTCTAGCATCTCCCTGCTCATTTCAAACAGGGCCCTTGCAGAGCCCAGATTGTCAATAACTGACCCGGGAATATTAACCCGGTATCTGAAAACCCTGCTCAGTGCAATATCATAAAGCAAATCATCGGGATACATGTTTTTATCTCAAAGATAAATTCATGGATCCCGATGATTGTCCTGAAAAATTCAGAATCAGAAATATTTATTCCAGAATCAGAAAATTAAGGGTGCAAATCAGATAATAAGCATTGCGTCTCCGTAAGTACCAAACTTGTAACCCTCTTTGATTGCAACATTGTATGCCCTCATAACATTGTCATATCCGCCAAATGCAGCCACTGTCATAAGCATGGTTGACTGCGGAAGGTGGAAGTTTGAAATGAGTGCATCCGGAATTGAGAAGCTGTAAGGAGGGAAGATGAATTTATTGGTCCATCCTGCATACGGTTTAATTTTACTTTGTGTGGTAACTGATGTTTCAACAGCCCTGAGTACTGTTATACCTACGGCAAATACCTTTTTCCCGTTCTCTTTTGCTTTATTGATTTCATTAGCAGATTCAGCAGAGATATTCATCTGCTCTGAGTCCATCTTGTGCTTTGAAAGATCTTCCACATCTACTGTTCTGAAGTGGCCGAGTCCCATGTGAAGAGTGATCTCGGTTGTGTTAATACCCTTAATCTCCATTCTCTTCATGAGCTCTCTGCTAAAGTGCAGGCCTGCTGCAGGTGCAGCTACTGCTCCCTCATGCTGAGCGTATATTGTCTGATACCTTTCAGTGTCAATGTTTTCTGCTTTTGCACGAATCCATTTTGGAATTGGCATTTCGCCCAGGCGGAACAGAGTTGCCTTGAACTCATCGTGTGTTCCGTCAAAAAGGAACCTTAGGGTTCTGCCCCTTGAAGTGGTGTTGTCAATTACCTCTGCAACCAGGCTGTCATTCTCTCCGAAGTAGAGTTTGTTTCCGATACGGATTTTTCTGGCCGGATCTACAAGAACATCCCATAGTTTTTGCTCACTGTTGAGCTCCCTGAGAAGGAAAACCTCAATTTCTGCTCCGGTCTTCTCCTTGTTTCCGTAAAGCCTTGCCGGAAATACCTTGGTGTTGTTAAAGATAAAAACATCGTCCTGCTGGCAGTATTCAAGAATGTCTTTGAAATTCTTGTGCTCTATCTCTCCGGTTTTGCGGTGCAAAACAAGAAGTTTAGATTCATCCCTGTATTTTGCGGGATATTTGGCAATTGTATCGGCAGGAAGGTTGTAGTTGAACTGAGATAATTTCATATATGCGTTTTAAAAAAAGTTGACGACTCTTTCTTATACGCATTTTTGTGACAAATGTTTCAATTATCTGAGAAATTTGTCAGATTTTGAAAATTTCTTCAAATTCTGTCATCGAGAGAGCATTTTCCACACGAAATCCGCCCGATGCACTTCTGATAAGTCCGGCAAGGTGAGCTCCGCTTTTGGCAGCAACTCCGATATCCCTTGCAAAAGACCTTATATACGTCCCTTTGCTGCAGCTTATGGCTATTTTGAGGTTTGGATTCTGATAGCTGACAATCTGTAAATCATAGATTGTTACTCTGGATGCCTTCATCTCGGTCTCTTTTCCCGCCCTTGCCAGTTCATATGCTCTTTTTCCGTCAATGAGCTTTGCAGAGAAGACAGGTGGTATCTGATCAATCTCTCCCTTTAGTTCATTAAGAAGGCTCTCAATAAGTTCTCTGGTAACGTGATTGTGAGGATAGGTCTGGTCAATCTCCTTCTCCAGGTCGTAGGATGGTGTTGTTGCACCAAAACAGATGTCTGCAATGTACTCCTTTCTTTCGGCCTGCAGTGATTCGGCAGATCTTGTTGCCTTCCCTATGCAGATGAGAAGAATGCCTGTGGCAAGCGGGTCCAGCGTTCCGGCATGTCCCACCTTAATGTTTTTGAGGTTAAAATATCTCTGAAGCCTGAATTTTATTTTTCTTACGGCATCTGCAGATGTCCAGTGCAGGGGCTTGTCCAGTACCATTACTATACCGCCCGGATAACTCTCCATATCTCTGGACAAAGTTGCCTGAAGCGAAGATTTATCCAGAACCAGATAGGTTTTGTCAGTGGTCATCGGCAGCCAATTTTACTGACTCTGTTTGCGTGACGGCCGCCTTCAAATTCAGATGTAAGGAAAGCAGCTAGTATCTCTTTTGCAGTTTCTGCAGATATAAATCTGGCAGGAAGCGAGAGAATATTGGCATCGTTATGGTTTCTTGCAAGTTTTGCAAGTTCCGGAGTCCAGCAGAGGGCAGCCCTTATTCCGGCATGTTTGTTTACAGTCATGCTGATTCCGTTTCCGGAGCCGCATATTGCAATTCCCTGAGGAAGCTTTCCGCTTTCAACGGCATCTGCCAGGGGATGGGCTACATCCGGATAATCCATACTCTCCGGAGAGTTGGTTCCAAAATCTTCGACAGTATATCCCAGTGCTGAGAGCTCTGCCTTGAGCAGCTCCTTGAGTTCGTATCCGGCATGGTCAGATGCGATTCCTATGTTTTTTGCAGTTTGATTCATGGCGGCAAAGTTAGCATTTTATTTTATTGGCTCAAGGAGGATATTTATTACATTTGTTCTCCAAACAATTAGACAATATGAATATCCAGATGCTGGACCTCAGGGGTCAGTACAGAAACATTAAGGAGGAGGTAGACAGGGCCGTTGCATCTGTTATTGAGGAGGCTCATTTTATTAATGGCAGTGAGGTAGATAATTTTGCAGCAGAACTGGGATTGTATCTAGATTCAAGTTATGTGATTCCCTGCGCCAACGGAACCGATGCTCTTCAGATTGCGCTTATGTCTCTTGAACTTAAGACCGGTGATGAGGTTATTTTGCCGGCCTTCACATACGCAGCAACTGCAGAGGTCGTTGCTCTGCTTGGTCTTGTGCCGGTTCTTGCAGATGTCACTGCGCGAAATTTTAACATAAATCCGGATGAAATTGAGAAGGTTGTCTCTGAAAAGACAAGGGCAATTATGCCGGTTCACCTTTTTGGACAGTCTGCCAGTATGGAGCCGCTGCTTGAGGTTTCGTCTAAATATGGACTTAAGGTGATTGAAGATAACGCTCAGGCTATAGGTTCAAAATACATCTTTTCCGGAGGTGAGACAAAATTCTGCGGTACAATGGGAGACATTGGCTGCACCTCATTTTTCCCCTCAAAAAATCTGGGATGTTACGGAGACGGTGGTGCGATGTTTTCCTCAAACCCATATCTGGGTGAAAGAGTTCGCATGATTGCAAACCATGGTCAGAAGGAGAAGTACAGACACGATATTGTAGGATGCAACTCAAGGCTTGATACCATTCAGGCAGCAATCCTGAGAATTAAGCTGGCAAATCTTGACAAATATTCAGAAGCACGTCAGCAGGCAGCATCTGTGTACCGGGAGCTTCTCGCAGATGTAGAGGAAATTATTCTTCCATTTGAGGAGAGTTATTCTACCCATGTATATCATCAGTTTACAATCCGCTGCAGCGACAGAGATGGCTTGAAGAGCCACCTTGCTTCAAAAGGCATTCCGTCAATGGTATACTATCCTCACCCTATAGAGGCTCAGCCTGCATTCAGGGATATTGTTGTAAAAAGATCATCAACAGATGTAGCTGTAAAGCTTGCCAAAGAGGTTTTGTCACTTCCCATGCATACAGAACTTAAGTATGAGGAGCAGAAGTTTATAGCTGAGACTATTAAAGAATTTATATCAGAAAAGAGATAGATGAAAAAAGCAAAAATCCTGGTTACAGGCGGAACCGGTTACATTGGTTCTCATACAGTAGTGGAACTTGATGCTGCCGGGTATGAGGTTGTGGTTGTTGACAATTTTTCCAATTCCACACCTGAGGTAATTGACAACATCGAAAGTATTATCGGGAAAAAAATCACATTTCTTGAGCTTGACTGTGCAGATAAAGATCATATGAGATTGCTTTTTGCAAAACATCCGGATATCTCTGCCGCAATTCACTTTGCAGCATACAAGGCAGTCGGAGAGAGTGTCGATAAGCCGGTGGAGTATTATCACAATAATCTCTCATCTCTTCTGTGTCTCCTTAGCGAGATGACTGCCGGAAACAGAAGGGGTTCAGTAGTATTCTCCTCTTCATGTACGGTATATGGTCAGCCTAAGGCAGAACACCTTCCGGTTAGCGAAATGGCTCCTCTTCAGCCGGCCACCTCGCCTTACGGAAAAACAAAACAGATGTGCGAGGATATCCTGGCCGATGCTTCAGCGGCAATGAAGGGTGCACTTAAAGTTATTGCCCTAAGGTACTTTAACCCGGTAGGGGCACATCCATCTGCAAAAATTGGCGAGCTTCCAAGGGGAGTTCCGCAGAACCTGCTGCCATTTGTAACCCAGACAGCCATAGGACTGCGCGAGCAGTTGAGTGTGTTTGGAAATGATTACAATACTACTGACGGATCCTGCATCAGAGACTACATTTATGTTTGCGACCTTGCAAAGGCACATGTAAAGGCGGTTGAGAGAATGCTGGAGAGGGCAGAAGAAATGGAGGGAGATATGGAGTATTTCAATCTGGGAACCGGCAGGGGACTCTCTGTTCTTGAGATTGTCAATATGTTTGAAGAGGCCACGGGAGTTAAGGTTAACTACAAAATTGCACCCAGAAGGGCAGGGGATGTTGAGCAGGTTTGGGCAGATCCCGCAAAGGCAAATATGGTACTGGGCTGGAAGGCCGAGACCCCTCTTGATGATGTGCTTCGCTCTGCCTGGGAGTGGGAGAAAAAAATCAGATCATAACAAGAATCTGCCGGCAAAATCGGAATTGGTAAAAATAAGACACCGGAGTTGTTCATGCAACTCCGGTGTCTCTTGTTTAATATATAATCAATCGGATACTTTTCAATCTTGGAATTTTCAGCTTTTAACAAGCTTTTCAATTCTGGATACAGTCTCCTCTTTACCGGTAAGTGCCATAATATCTGCTACTCCCGGTCCTTTTGATGCGCCAACCATTGCAAGGCGGAGCGTATTCATTACTGCTCCCATCTGCCATCCGTTTTCCTTGATGAAAGGTGAGAGGTTATGTTCAATATTCTCTTTTGTAAATGGTTCCAGAGAAGAGAGCATTTCTGCCACGCGGGAAAGAATTGCAGGAGTCTCATCTTTCCAGAACTTATCCTTTACACTCTGGTCATAATTTGCCGGAGCAGCAAAGAAATAGTCAGATAGTTCCCAGAAATCTTTAACAAAATGGGCTCTCTCCCTAATCAGTTCCACTACCTGTTCAATATATGGCACTGGTTTAGAAATTCCCTTCTCTTTAAGCATTTCAGAAAATTCAGCAGCAAGTGAGCTAGTATCCTTCATTCTCAGATACTCCTGGTTGAACCATTTTGCCTTGTCCGGATTGAACTTTGCTCCTGATTTTACTACCCTGTCAAGCGAGAATGCTTCAGCCAGCTCATCAAGGTTAAAAATCTCCTTTTCAGTTCCAGGATTCCATCCGAGGAATGCAAGCAGATTCACGAAAGCTTCAGGGAAATATCCATCTTCGCGGTATCCTCTTGAAACCTCACCTTCGCTGTTTTTCCACTCAAGAGGAAATACAGGAAAACCAAGTCTGTCACCGTCGCGCTTGCTCAGCTTTCCTTTACCGTCCGGCTTAAGCAGGAGTGAAAGGTGTGCAAAATTGGGTTTTGTATCTGCCCAGCCGAATGCCTCGTAAAGCATGTAGTGCAGCGGGAGGGACGGAAGCCACTCCTCACCGCGGATAACATCTGTTATCTCCATCAGGTGGTCATCCACAATATTGGCCAGGTGATAAGTTGGCAGTTCATCTGCAGCTTTCCACAGAACTTTGTCATCAAGGGTGCTTGAGTTGACCTCAATATCTCCCCTGATAAGGTCTGTCATTTTTACTATTCTCTCAACAGGCATTTTGAACCTTACAACCCAGTGATTACCTGAAGACAGCCTTAAAGCTGTCTCTTCCGCAGAAAATTTAAGTGAAGTGGAGAGACTCTCCCTTACCTGATAGTTATAGGTGAAGGTTTCTCCTTTTGATTCGGCCTCTTTTCTTAATGCATCAAGCTCTTCTGAAGTGTCAAAAGCGTAATAGGCATATCCGTTTTCAACGAGCTGCTCTGCATATTTTCTGTAAAGTGGTTTCCTCTGGGATTGTCTGTAAGGGGCGTGCGGGTGACGCTCAGATGGGCTCTCGGCAATTTTGCCATTTTCAACCCCTTCGTCCGGAGAGATACCGCACCAGGCAAGCGCCTCAATAATGTACTCCTCTGCTCCCGGAACAAATCTCTGCGAGTCTGTATCCTCAATTCTGAGAATAAAATCTCCCCCTCTCTGTTTTGCATAAAGATAGTTGTATAATGCAGTACGCACGCCCCCCATGTGAAGAGGGCCTGTTGGGCTTGGTGCAAAACGAACTCTGGTTCTTCCTGTCATGTCTGTAAATTAGTCTTGTGTTTGGTGAAGGTAAGAGTTGTCTGACATCAGATGCTGTTTCCCGTCTCTCTCCTCTATACGGAGTGATCCGCTGCCCCTGCTCTCAGCAGGCTGCTGAGGCGCTCCTCTCTCCTCCTTGTTAATCATAACTCTTCTTCTTATGTAGGCCGGCTGTGTCTCCAGCTCAACAATATTATCCTCGGCTCCAAGTATGAGGGCCGGTTTTTCTCTTGGTGTATCTGAAGCCTGTTTTGGAATGTATGCAGGTTTTGTTCTCTCCGGTCTGTTAACCGGAAGCTCCATTGCCGGATTTTTAAGGTCAATAACAACCTGTGGTTTGCTTACAGGTATCTGATAGTCCTCACCAAGGGTTACAGTCTCTACAAGACGGTCGCCCTCTGTAGAAATCTGAGGAAGTGAGTGCATGTCAAATCCTGTTGCCACAACAGTTACGCTGATAGCTTCTCCAATCTCCGGGTCGTTTACAACACCACGCTTGAACTTCATTACCCTCTCTCCGGTGTACTCCTTGATATAGTCCATTATCTGGGAGAGTTCTGCCATAGTAAGGCCGTTGTTGTTGCTCGAAGTGATGTTTACAAGAACACCCTTTGCTGTCTTAAGGTCGTAATCATTAAGCAGCGGAGATGAGAATGCCTCTTCAACTGCACGGATTGCCCTGTTCTCTCCGGATGCAGTACCGGTTCCCATAAGAGCCATTCCGCTGTTAGACATGATCATTTTAACATCTGCAAAGTCAACATTAATGAACCCGGGGCGGGTTATAATCTCTGCAATACCCTTTACAGCCGAACTCAGGACTGAATTTGACTTTGGGAATGCATCAAAAATGTTTAACTCTCCAAATATCTTGTATATCTTCTGATTATCAATAATGAGCAAGCTGTCTACATATCTCTCCAGCTCCTTGATTCCCACAATTGCTCTTTTGAGAAACTCCTGTCCCTCGTCACGGAAAGGCAGTGTTACAACACCAACCGTAAGAAGGCCCATGTCCCGGGCAATTTTTGCAATAACGGGAGCAGCACCGGTTCCGGTACCACCTCCCATACCTGCAGTTATAAATACCATCTCTGTGTGACCAGAGAGAGACTCCTTAATCTGATCTATCGACTCGAGAGCAGCTGCACGGCCTCTTTCCGGATCACAACCTGCGCCAAGTCCCTTTGCAAGGGAGTGGCCAAGCTGAACCTTCTCAGTCACAGGGCTGTTCTTAAGAGCCATAGTGTCCGTATTGCAGATCATAAAGTCAACATCCTTTATACCCTGCTGATACATCTGGCTGACGGCATTTCCGCCGCCACCGCCAACACCCACAACCTTAATGATTGAGTTGCTGGATTCCCAGTTTACCGGAATTATATCTTTCATTTCCATTGTTATGCTTCGTTATCACCTGATTCGAAGAAGATACCTATACGATCCTTCACATTAGAGAAAAACTTTCCGCTGTTTTGTTTAGGAGCTTTAGGCTGCTTCTTTCTGTCATCTGCAGCTGTTGCTGCAGGAGCCTCAACAGCTACAATCTCCTCCTCAGGGAAGAGTGTAGTGTCAATCATTCTGTTACCCTCACTCTGCAGAGGAGCGTTATCATACTTGCTGTTTTCTATGCCGTAAATAAGCAGTCCCACAGCAGTAGAGGAGCTTGGTTTGCTCACCGCTTCAGGGGAGTCAAAGGTAATATTAATTTTTGGAGAGGCAATTCTGGTTTCATATCCGGTTTTGTAACTTACATAGTTACAGATATGTGCCAGCTGTGAACCTCCGCCTGTAAGTACAATTCCTGCAGCAAGCTTGTCCTGATATCCTGAGCGCTCAATTTCGTACATAATGGCCTCAACTATCTCTGCAACCCTTGCTTCAATAATACTTGCAATCACCTTGAATGAAACCTCCCTTGAATCACGGCCGCCAATTCCCGGAATCACAACAGTCTTGTTGTCCGGAGCATAATCGGTAATGCAGGAGCCGTACTGAATCTTCATCTGCTCTGCATTTCTTGATGAAACGCCGCAACCCTGTTTCAGGTCCTCAGTAATTGAATTTCCGCCAAAAGGTATAACTGCAGTATGTCTTATAATGTTATCCTCAATGATAAGAAGGTCTGTAGTACCACCTCCAATATCTACCATTGCCACACCCATCTCCATCTCCTCTTCTGATACAACTGCAAGTGCAGATGCTACCGGCTCAAGTACAAGCTCTTTAAGCTTAAGACCTGCCCGCGCAATTACAGACTTGCTGTGTTCGGCAGAGTTGGTTCTTCCTATAAAAATCTTGTAGTTACCCTCAATCTGGCTTCCAACCATTCCCACAACCTCAGTCTGGCCAATGTGGTCGTCTACATTGTAGCTCTGGGGAATTACATGCAGAATTTTCTCTCCGGCATTTACCCTTGTCTTGTACATCTCTTCGCGCATGTCATCAACCTCTTTCTGTGAGATGAGCTGATCCGGACGCTGTCTGTTTCTTTTGCAGCCTTCGTCTGTACATCTGATATGCTGACCTGCTATACCTACGAAAACCTCCTTGATTTCGATGTTGTTCTCCTCCTTAATCTCCTGAAGGGTAGGATTAAGTGACTCAAGAACATTCATGATGTTTACCACCTCGCCCCTCATGATCCCCTTTGACGGAGCCTCCTTGAAGGCAATGATTTTGTATCCAGATTCGCTCTTTTCACCAACCAGGCTCACTACTTTAGTTGTGCCCAGGTCAACGGCTGCCGTGTAAGTTTTCATATGTTCAGGTTATTATTATTTTTAGTTTTGTTATCTCTTTTTGTGCAAACTATCTGGTTGCTGTACTGCAGGCTGATTGTTTTGTATTTATCCCACCCTGCATTGGGAATTACATGGTTGTAAAAAGCCATCAGCTTTTCAAACTTTGCCTCCGGGTTGTCCGGTTTTCCATACACAATCTCGTGCTGGCCAACCCTTGGTATAATGTGAAGGTCTCCCTTGTCGTCAATATATATCTGCTCCACCTGAGCGTTTAGCAATTCGTTTTTATCAATGTAAAGCCCGAGTTCAAGCATCTCATTTGCCCACTCTTTGTTCTGTTTGACTCTTCCCCTGTATCCGGGAACCAGTGTGAGCGGAATAAATCCTGTAACAACCGGTACATAAGAGGTAAAGGTCTTGACAAGAGGGAACATATATGCTGTCTCATCCATGTAAAATCCGCCGTTTTCGGTTTCAAACCTTAATACAGGCCTTCTCTGTTCAATTTTCACATGAAGAACTCCCTGCCCGTTGTAATTTACTATTGACCTGCGTATGGCTGTTCTGTTATTCAGAATGTTCTCCAGCTCATGAAGGTTTATATGTCTCAGTTTGCTCTCATTTATGGTAATTCCCTCCTCGCGTATAAGGCCCTGAATCTCCTCGATGCTCACAAATCTGTTTACGGCACTGTCAAGAACTGCTATCTCAATTCTTTTGCACTTTACTTTGGCACTCTCACTCTTCTCAAGCATTGTTGAAAAGACAAAGTATGCCGCAAGCGAAGCGAACAGTAACGTATATCCGGTGTATATCATTATTTTCCTAAACATGGTACCTCTCCTTAATCATATTGGTTATAGGAACAATAAAGCGGTCAATGTCACCGGCCCCGAATGTAATGAGTATGTCAAGCTCCATTTCAGAGAGAGTCTCCATAAGTCTATCCTTGTTTATAAGAACCTTCTCCGGAATTGTTACGTTATCAAAAATTATTGCAGAGGTAACTCCCTCAATTGGCAACTCCCTCGCAGGATAGATGTCAAGCAGAATGAGCTGGTCAAGCGCACTCAGACTCTCTGCAAATTCTGCGGCAAAATCCCTTGTTCTTGTATAGAGGTGAGGCTGAAATACAGCTGTAAGACGCCTTCCGGGGAAGATGTTTCTGATTGAACTGATTGCAGCCGATATCTCTCTTGGGTGGTGAGCATAGTCATCAATATATGAAACAGCAGGGGTGTTTACATGAATGTCAAACCTTCTCTCTACTCCGCTAAATGCAGCAAGAGCAATCCTCAGTTCATTCTCTCCTGTGCCGTTCAGAAGAGCAGCGGCAGAAGCAGCAATAGCATTCTCAATATTTACCCATCCAGGGATTCCAAGGGTGCAGTTCTTGATTTCACCGGCAGGGTGAACAAGTGTGAAGCTGAAGAATCCGTTTTGGTTCAGTTCAAGGTGTTTGGCATAAAAATCTGCTTCAGAATCAAAGCTGTAGCTGTAAAGTTTAACACCCGTAGCAAGTTTTGAATCAAGAGTTATTCCCTTTTTGAGAATCAGATTTCCGCCCTCTTTTACCTGTGCGGCAAATGCAGCAAATGCCTCTTTTATGCTTTCATGGTTGCTGTAAATGTCAAGATGGTCTGCATCTGTAGAGGTAATAATTGCGGTATCAGGGTAGAGCTGCAAAAACGAACGGTCAAATTCATCTGCCTCAGCAACAAGAAATTCACTGCTGGAAAGCAGAAGGTTTGTATGGTAGTTCTTGGAAATCCCACCGAGAAATGCTGTGCATCCCTTACCTGCAGATGTGAAAATATGTGCAAGCAAAGTAGATGTGGTTGTCTTACCGTGTGTGCCCGCTACTGCAAGCGTCTTTTTAGCCGCAGCAAGCACACCAAGTGCTCTTGACCGCTTAACCATCATATATGGCCTTGAACCGAAATATTTCAGTTCACTCATATCTGCCGGCACTGCAGGAGTATAGATTACCAGGGTATTCTCAACCTCATTTATGAATGGCTGAGGTATAAGATCTGTATTGTCTTCGTAATGTATAGCAATTCCTTCGCTCTCCAGTTCAAGGGTAAGTTTGCTGGGTGTTTTATCGTACCCGGCAACATTTGAACCGGCATGTTTGTAATATCTGGCAAGTGCGCTCATTCCTATGCCGCCAATGCCTATCAGATATACGTTTTTCATTCTCTCCCTCCTGTAAGTTTAAATAGTTCGTGTACAATAACAGCTGCAGAATCTTTATAACCCATGTGGCCTATCTTTTCTTCAAGCTCCTCAATTCTTACCGGGTCTGAAATAAGTTCTGCCGCTGTTGACATAAGGTATTGCGGGGCTTCACTGTCTTTTACCATGAGTGCGGCTCCCTTCTCTACAAGAGACCTTGCATTGTGTGTCTGATGATCCTCTGCAACAATTGGAGAGGGAACAAAGATGCAGGCCTTCTTGGCAATGCTTAGCTCAGAAATGGTTCCTGCGCCAGCCCTTGTTACAATTACATCTGCTGCGGCAAAAGCCAGATCCATCCTGTCAATGAAAGCATAGTTTCTAACCCAGCCTCTTGGGTTTTCCTCAACAAACCGGTCAATCTCCTCTTTATAGAATTTTCCGGTCTGCCAGATTATTTCAGTATCGCTGGTGGTGTGTGTTTTTATCCACTCCTGAACAGCTGTGTTGAGTGTTCTTGCTCCCAGACTTCCGCCTGTAACCAGCAAAACTCTTTTTGAATCTTCTATTCCAAAATGTCTCTTTCCCTCTCTTTTCATTTCAGGAGTAGTCATTCTGATACCCTCCCTGACAGGATTTCCGGTAATGAGAATCTTATCTTCAGGGAAAAATTTCGACATACCGTCATATGCCACGCAAATGATTCCTGCTCTTTTTGAAAGAATCCTGTTGGTAAGTCCTGCAAATGAGTTTTGCTCCTGAATGAGGTAAGGGATTTTTTTTCTCCCAGCCATCCAAAGGAGGGGTGCACTGGCATATCCGCCAACTCCAACAACAGCGTCGGGTTTGAAATCAGTCAGTATTTCACCGGCTCTTCTAAGGCTTTTAAGTACTTTAAAAGGAAGGAGCAGATTTGAGAACGAAAGTTTTCTCTTAAGCCCTGCAACAGGTAATCCAACAATTTTATATCCTGCTGCCGGAACTCTCTCCATCTCCATTTTACCAAGAGCTCCCACGAAAAGAATTTCGGCATCCGGAGATACCCTCTTAATCTCGTTCGCAATGGAGATAGCCGGGAAGATGTGTCCTCCGGTTCCGCCTCCGCTTATGATGATTCTTGGTTCTCTTTTCATAGCTCTATGTTTTCTTCAGTTTGATTCTCCTGAGACTGGACCTCTGCCTCTGCCGGTACTTTACATTTACTGTTTTCTACGCTTCTGCTCACAGCCAGAATTATCCCGAATGCACTGCTCATAATAATGAGCGAGGTTCCTCCCAGACTTATAAGCGGCAGGGTATGTCCCGTTACAGGGAGTATACTTACGTTTACCAGAATGTGCAGCATTGCCTGAGAGACAATGAGCAATCCAAGTCCAATTACTGTAATTGCAGAGAACATTTTTATACATCCCCTTGCAATGGCAATGCATCTGTAGAGGAACCAGAGGTAAAGCATCAGAATAACTGTGCCACCAACAAGTCCCCACTCCTCTACTATGATTGAATAGATAAAATCTGAGTAGGGGTGAGGGAGCACATAGCGCTGGGTACTCTTGCCCGGCCCTTTCCCGATAACATTCGCAGATGCTATTGCAATCTTTGCCATATCTGCCTGGAATGTCTTGTCAAGCTCTCTCTGTTTCTCCTGAGGCGTTAGAGTATGATCAAGGCTTTTCTCTATGGTGAAGTTCTTTACTCTGGACACCATTGTGGCAATACGCGGGAATAGTCCGAATGCAAAGTGCAGCATAATTACCAGAGCAATTATTCCGGAAGCGATTCCTACTGTTTTTACAAGGTGACCTGTTTTGATTCCGCCAATAATCAGCAGAAGAAAGGCAAGTCCTCCAAGAACCAGTGCTGTTGAGGCACTACCGTTAAGAATCAGCAGCAGCTCAATTCCCAGCGGAATAAGTATCCACAGCGTAAACTCCTTAAATGTTTCGAACTTGTGATCTTCAAGCACTTTGGCCAGATAGAGCATGGTTGTTATCTTGGCAATTTCACTTGGCTGGAATGAGACGCCAAATATGGTAATCCACCGTTCGGCATCATTAATTGTACTGCCGAATGCTATTGTTGCCACAAGCAATCCAATGCCCAGAACCATTCCCAGATATGCAATCTTCCTGTACCATCCTAAAGGTATGCGAGAGCAGATATACAGAGCTGTAAGGCCGAATATAACGAAACGCAGCTGCTTCAGAAGATAGAAAAATGTACTCTTCTCCTCCCTGAAAGCAAGTGAACTGCTGGACGAATATACTGCGGCAATAGAGATGAGCGAAAGAGCGATTACAATCACCCAGATCACCTTATCTCCCTTAAGTCTGTTTATAAAACTCTCTCCCATAATTAAAGTGCGGCTACTGCCTCTTTAAATTGTTTTCCTCTGTCTTCATAATTTTTGAACAGGTCAAAGCTTGCGCAGGCAGGTGACAGAAGAACTGTCTCTCCCTGTTTAGCGCATTTGTAGGCAATATTTACTGCCTCCTCAGCAGATCCTGCATCGTAGATCTCCTCTACCATCTCACCAAACTCCTTGTGGAGCTTTTTATTGTCGACACCCATGCAAATGAGAACCCTTACCTTATCTTTTACAAGATCGTAAAGAGGTGTGTAATCATTTCCCTTATCCTTTCCACCTGCAATCCATACCACAGATGTCTTCATGCTCTCAAGTGCATACCATGTTGAATTCACATTGGTAGCTTTGGAGTCATTTATATATAGTACGTTCTTTACTTTAAGCACATTCTCCAGACGGTGTTCAACCCCCTTGAAACTCGAAAGACTTTCCCGCACAACTTCGTTGCTTATCTTGAGGATCTTTCCTGTAATGGCTGCAGCCATTGAGTTGTAGATATTGTGCCTGCCCTGAAGTGACAACTCATTTACAAACATCTGATAGTTATCATTATTGTAGACAACATGCATCTGCTCCTCCTTAATAAAAGCGCCCTCCTGAACCTCAGTTGTCTGACTGAAAGGAAGTTTTTTCGCCTGAAGTACTATCTTGTTAAGGTGCGATATGCTTATTTCGTCATCTGCACAGAAAATAAAGCAATCTTCTGAAGACATGTTTCTGGTAATCCTGAACTTTGCCTTGATGTAGTTCTCCATGTTGTTGTCATAGCGATCAAGGTGGTCCGGAGTGATATTCAGCAGAACAGCAATGTCTGCCTTGAAGTCATAAATGCCCTCAAGCTGAAAACTGCTCAGCTCGAGCACATAGTAATCGTAATCCTTTGTTGCAACCTGAAATGCATAACTCTGACCAATGTTTCCTGCAAGGCCCACATTGAGTCCGGCATTCTTCATCAGAAAATATATGATTGAGGTTGTTGTTGTCTTTCCGTTGCTGCCGGTAATGCAAATTTTTCTTGATCTGTCAAAGCGGCCGGCAAATTCAATCTCCGAAATCACAGGGATACCCAGAGCCATAATCTCCTCAACAATTGGAACTGTATCCGGAATTCCGGGACTTTTAACCACTTCGTCTGCGTTGAGAATCTTCTCTTTGGTGTGACCTCCGTCTTCGTAGGGAATATTGAATCTTTCAAGCATTGCCTTTGCATCATCCTGAAGCATGTTGCAGTCAGAAAGGAATGTATCATATCCCTTTACCGATGCCAGGACTGCTGCTCCCACACCGCTCTCTCCGCCTCCAAGAACTACTACTCTAGACATATATTATCTTATTTTTAATGTTACAATTGTTACTACTGCCAGAATGATTGCTATAATCCAGAACCTGGCAACAATCTTGGCTTCGGGCAGCGCTCTCTTTGGGAACTGAATAAGGGCAGGAATCCCCTCTTTCTGAAAATGGTGATGCAGAGGAGACATTTTGAAAACTCTCACGCCTTCGCCATATTTCTTTCTAGTATATTTAAAATAGAGTCTCTGAATAATTACAGAGAGGCTCTCCACAAAGAAGATTCCGCAGAGAATCGGAATGAGCAGCTCTTTATGAATCATAATTGCTGCTACCGCTATTATTCCTCCAATGGCAAGTGACCCGGTGTCTCCCATGAACACCTGAGCAGGGTAGGAGTTGTACCACAGGAATCCAACCAGTGCCCCAATAAAGGCTGCCATCACAATTACAAGTTCTCCCGTGTTGGGAATGTACATGATATTGAGATAATTGGCATATATAACGTTGCCGGACAGATAAGCCAGTACTGCCAGAGTAACCCCAACAACTGCCGAAACCCCTGTTGCAAGACCATCCATGCCATCTGTAAGGTTTGTTCCGTTGGATACTGCGGTTACAATGAAAATCACCATAACTATATAAATAATCCAAGTAGCCTTCTCTCCCAGTTCTCCTTCGAAAGGAGAGAGCCAGGCATAGTCAAATTCATTATCCTTTACAAAAGGTATAGTAGTAATTGTACTCTTTACATCTTTAAAATATCCCACTTTGTCAGAAAATCCCTCCTGACTTATAACCTCTGCGTGAGATTCAACAGCATCTGAGGTAGATGGAACTCTTACCACAGCCTGATCGCTAAGGTAAAGGCTGACTCCTACTATGAGTCCTAGTCCCACCTGTCCCACAATCTTGAACTTACCCTGAAGTCCCTCTTTATTCTTTTTGAACACCTTGATATAGTCATCAAGAAATCCTATGAAGCCAAGCCATACTGTTGTGATAATCATGAGCTGGACATAGATGTTGGTAAGGTCACCAAGCAGAATTGCCGGAATTAGAAGAGAGACAAGGATAATAATTCCTCCCATAGTAGGAGTTCCCTTTTTCTGCATCTGTCCCTCCAGTCCCAGGTCTCTGATACTCTCGCCAATTTGTTTTTTTGCCAGTTTGTTAATTATTCTCTTGCCCAGAAACAAAGCTATGAGCATCGACAGTATTATGGCAGAAAAGGCCCGGAACGAAATGAACCTGAAGAGGCCCATTCCCGGAAAGTCTACATAATCCTTTAGATATTCAAATAAATTGTACAACATAGCCTTAAATGTTTTGATCAAATACTTCTCCTATAACCTCCTTGTCATCGAAGTGATGTTTCACTCCCTTTACATCCTGATAGTTCTCGTGGCCCTTTCCTGCGACAAGTACTATCGAGCCAGGATTGGCCATAATGAGTGCAGTTCTTATAGCCTCTTTTCTGTCTGTTATAAAGAGTGCCTTTGCCCTCTCCTTTATTTCAAATCCCGCCCTGATATCTTCGATGATTGCCTCAGGCTCTTCAAACCTTGGATTGTCTGATGTGACAACCACCTTGTCTGAGTACTTCGCTGCAACCTTTGCCATCTCTGGGCGCTTTGTCTTGTCTCTGTTTCCTCCGCATCCAAAAACTGTTACAATATCCTTCCCGTCTGCACAATCTTTAAGGGTTTTGAGAACATTCTCAAGAGCATCCGGTGTGTGTGCATAGTCAACGACTGCGGTAAGTTCCCTGAATCCCTTGATGTACTCAAGTCTTCCGGCAACACTTGTTAATGCACTAATCTGTACCAGAGTCTCCTCTGTGCCTGCCCCAAGAAGTACCGCGGCAGAGTAAACAGCCAGCAGGTTATATGCATTGTGAACGCCAATGAACTTGGTCCATACCTCCTGATTGTCAATTTTGACAAGCATTCCGTCCAGCCCCTTTTCAATGATACGGCAATTAAAGTCTGCCGGTGAGATACATGAGTATCTGTATTTTTTTGCAGGGGTGTTCTGGAGCATAACCATTCCGTTTCTGTCATCAATATTGGTGAGGGCAAAAGCATCCGGCCCCAGATTGTCGAAGAAACTCTTCTTAACTCTTATATACTCTGCAAATGTCTTGTGGTAATCGAGGTGGTCATGTGTGATATTAGAGAAGATTCCTCCGGTAAAATGAATTCCGGCTGTTCTTTTCTGATCCAGTGAATGTGAGCTAACCTCCATAAAGCAATATTCGCAGCCCTCTGCGGCCATTCTTGCCATAAGTGAGTTCATCTGTACCGGATCCGGAGTTGTATGTGTAGCCTCTACCTCTTTGTCTCCTATGTAGTTTACTATTGTTGAGAGTAATCCGCATTTGTAGCCAAGTCCGGTAAAGAGTCTGTGCATAAGTGTTACGGTTGTGGTTTTTCCGTTTGTGCCGGTTATTCCAACAACTTTCATTGCTTCCGAAGGCCTTCCGTAAAAGTTTGATGCTGCCACTCCAAGTGCAAGATGGCTGTCCGGAGTTGTAATCAGGGCAGATTGAGCGAATTCTGCAGGTATCTCTTCACACAGCACAGCTGAGGCGCCCTTTTCAAGAGCCATTCCTATATACTGATGCCCGTCTGATGCGCTGCCTCTTACTGCTATAAACAAATCGCCCGGTTTGATACTCCTGGAGTCAAAGCATACGCCACTTATCTCTGCATCCATTTGCAGCGATTTTCCCTTTGTGCCTGTTGTAATGTCCTGAAGTAATTTATCGAGTCTCATATTCGTCGGAAAGTTGAATGTTAATTATGGAGTTCTTCTCTGCCCAGGTTCCCGGTGCAGGTGTCTGAGCAACTACTCTGCCCTTGCCGGTGAATTTTACCCTGTATCCCTGGTTCTCCAGAATGTACAGAGCATCCCTGAGGCCCATGTTTATTACGCCCGGCACACTGTCTCTGTCAATATGGTATTCCTCTGCCACAACTCTTTCCAGAGAGTCTTTGCTGAAGCTTATCCATTCGCCCGATGCCTTGCCGTATTTGTCTGCAGATGGGAGAGAGGCCATCAGCTTTGATGTCTCCTTTGCCCTTCCCGACATAATGTGCGGTGTTGTCAGGGTCACTTTACCCTTGCCCTGAACAGGTGCACTCCACTGAGGATTGTTTGCGTAAATTCTGTCTGCAATCTGTTTGAAAACCGGAGCTGCCCATGAGCCGCCGTAGAAGTTTGCCCTTGTTTTGTTTGTGTAGAGAACGACAACGGCTGTATATTTAGGATTGTCACTCGGGAAGAAGCCGGCAAAGGAAGCCTGGTGTTTTCTGTATCCCTGAGAGTCAATATATCTTCCGTCAAATGCAATCTGTGCAGTACCGGTTTTACCCGATATCTTGTATCTTGGATCGTTGATTGACTTTGCCGTTCCGTGCTCAACAACACCGCGCAGTGCTTCATGAACCGCCTTGATTGTCGATTCAGAGCAGATTGATCCGCTCATCTCCTGTGGCTTAAACTCCTTCTCTGCAACACCGTGTTTCTCCAGTCTCTCTACAAAGAATGGTTTCATCATTTTCCCCCTGTTGGCAATTGCATTGTAGAAAGCAAGCGTGTGAAGAGGGGTGAGCAGTGAAGCGTAACCCATAGCCATCATTGGCAGGGTAAGTTTAGACCAGCTGACATCGCCCGGAGAGTGAATAATTGATCTGCCCTCTCCCATAATATCAAGTCCAAACTTCTCACCTATTTTCATATTGTGGAGCCTGTCCACATATTTCTTTTCATTGTTTGAATAGTACTCAACGGCAAGTTTGGCAAAAGCAACATTGGAAGACTTTTCAAAGGCCTTTCTGACATCAATCTGACCATATCCTCCCTTTGTAACATCGCTAAAGACCTTTGTGCTGTACTGCCATTTTCCGTTACCTGCATCAACCGGTGTATCCAGGGTTACAAACCCGTCCTCGATAAGGGCTACAAGAGTTGCAAGTTTAAAAGTAGACCCAGGTTCAGTCGCCTGTCCTATTGCATAGTTGAATGATTCATCAAATTCGCCGTTAGCCATCTTCTTCATATTGGTGATAGCCCTGATTGCTCCGGTTTCTACCTCCATGACAATTGCTGTCGCCCCCTCAAATACATCTGAGAGTGAAAGCTGATTCCTTAACGCATTTTCTGCTGCCTCCTGAATGTCAATATCCAGAGTGGTTCTTACATCGTAGCCATCCTGCGGTAAAACTGCCTCCTCTACATTTACAGGCATCCACTCACCGCCAAGCAATCTCTGTACGGTTTGTTTGCCTGGAATACCCTTGAGGTAGTAATCGAAGCTTCCCTCGATACCAACACTTACGCCGTTAGTATTGGTAAAGCCGATAGTACGGTAGGCAAGACGTCCGTATGGGTTGTTTCTCTTGCTCTTCTGCTCGCTGATGAATCCGCCTTTATTTCCCTTTAGTCTGAACATAGGGAAGTTTCTTATCTCGGTTAACTCTGCATAGTCCACAAGTCTGTTGCCAACTGCTTTATATCTGTTTCCCTTTTTACGGGCAGCAACAAGTTCGCTCTTGTAGCCGGAGGGGCTTTTGTCTCCAAAGAAGTTTGAAAGATAATACGAGAGGGAGTCAATGTTGTTGTTAAACACGGTGTCTTCGGGGAATTTACAGTCCATCCTCACCTGGTAGTAAGGCACTGAACTTGCCAGAGAGCGGCCGTCACTGGCAAGAATGCTGCCTCTTACCGCCTCAATCTCCTCAATACGGAACGATATCTCTTCTGAACTGACAGGAAGTTTGGCAAAGAACTGAAGATGCACAATCCTGCCAATCACAAGAATGGCAGAAAGTACCATGAAGAAGTAGATTATTCCTACTTTGGAAATAATGTCTTTCATAATCAGTCCAGTTCAATAATTGAAGGCGGGTTGGCAGGAGATTTGAGCTCTGAGTTGTACTCCAGCAACTTTTTCTCAATCTCTATTCGCTTGCTCTGGTAAAGCAATCTTGCCTTAATTCCTGTATAGTGCGCCTTTAGGTTTTTTATTTCACGCTGATTGTGTCTCTCTGCAACCAGCCTGTTCTCAATTGTAAAATTCAGTGAGATGTAGAGAATTACAAGCAGGAAAATGTAAAGAACAAATCCCATTTGCTGCATGATTCCGCTGCTTATGAGGATTTGTCCGCCCATTATGTCCGATACCCATTTTTTCTTAGCCATCTGTTAATCCTCCTCTATCTTTTCTGCTACTCTCAGTTTTGCACTTCTTGCCCTTGTATTGGATGCTATCTCGCTCTCTGCAGGAAGCACCGGTTTTCTGAAGACGAGCCTGAAGGGCGTTGACTCTCTTCCGTAGAAGTCTTTTTCAATTTTTCCCTCAATATTTCCGGAGCGCATGAAGTTCTTAACCATGCGGTCTTCGAGGGAGTGATAAGTAATTACTACAAGTCTGCCACCCGGTTTTAGTGCTTTGAGTGATCCTGTCAGAAATCCCTCAAGAGCTCTCATCTCTCCGTTAACCTCAATCCTTAGAGCCTGATATATCTTCGCCAGATATTTATGGCCGTTTGGTTTTGGTGTAAGAGGCTCAAGCAGACTGTTAAGCTGATATGTTGTCTCAATTTTTGCGGTCTCTCTCGCTTTGCAGATTAATCTGGCCACCTTCCGGCTGTTGTCAACCTCACCAAGTTCCCAGAACATCTTTGCTAGAGCTGCCTCATCATAACTCTCCAGAATTTCTGCCGCCCCCATTTTGGTAAGCGGATTCATCCTCATATCCAGCCTGGCATCAAACCTGAAAGAGAAGCCTCTCTCTTCGGTATCAAACTGGTGAGATGATACTCCCAGATCTGCCAGAATTCCGTCCACCTCTGCATAACCTGCATTTTTCAGGTGGTTGTGAACGAAACGAAAATTATTGTTTATAAAAATCAGTCTTTTATCGTCAGGCGCATTGCGGATAGCATCGGGGTCGCGGTCAAAAACAACAAGTCTTGACTTTTCTCCCATCTGCGAGAGGATCTCCCTGCTGTGACCGCCTCCGCCAAAAGTGACATCGGCATAGATGCCCCCGTCATGTACAGCAAGTGCTGATACACTCTCTTTTAACAGAACCGGTGTATGATACTCACTCATATCTATACCTCCCTATCCTAAAATGTTTTCTGCAAGTGCCAGGTAATCGCTGTCGTTGAGCTTGTTGTTGTCAAAGGCCTCTTTCGCCCAGATCTCAATTTTGTGGTCATTGCCTGCAAATACCACCTCTTTTTCAACCCCAATTTGTTCAAGCAGTCTTTTGGGAACAGATATTCTCCCAAGCTTTTCATCGGGCTCCACCGTGGCCCGGTCGCGCATATATTCACGCCAGAAGCGTGCGTGGTCTCTATTGAAGAAGTTTAGCCGGGATTTAACCTGCTCACTCTCTTTAGCCCACTCTTCGTAAGTGTACATCTCCAGACAACTGGAGAAGAGATCTTTTTTGATTACCAGCCTGAGGTCGCCACCAGGCAATATGGCTGCCTTGAACGAAGAGGGGAGAATGAGTCTTCCCTTGTCGTCCACCTTTGCAGTATATTCTCCTATGAATTTGACCATATTGCGTATTCGGGCCTACCTTTTTTCGACCTATGCAAAATTAAAAAATCTTTTCCACTTGTTTACATTTTTTTACAATTATTTCCACAATTTTATCAACACCCTCCCCGAAATTCTATATCTTTGAATTAAGAAACTTTTGCATATGAAATTTATAGCCCCATTATTCGCTGTTATTCTGTTAGTTGCATGCAATAACAATAATCCGGACAATCAAAATAATTTACAATCGGAACCAATAAAAGAGGAGCTGACAGAGTTCGGAATTCCTGTATCTGAATTTCAGATGAGGGAGGGTACCGTAAAGAGAGGTCAGTTTTTTACAACTCTTATGACTGAACTTGGGGCCCAGAGTGCAGATATTTATGCTCTTACACAGGCAGCCAGAGGAACGTTTGACCTTAAAAAACTTAAGGTGGGAAACCCTTACAAGGCATATTTTTCCCTGGATGAAGTTCCAAAGCTTGCATACCTTGTATATGAAAACTCAAAGACATCATATGTAACATTTGGTGTGCATGACTCAATTTTTGTAAAAGTAGACGAGGTGGCTGTAACTGTCAGAACAAGAGTTGCCGAGGCGACTATCAATACCTCACTCTGGAATGATATGTCCAATGCCGGGCTCAATCCCATGCTGGCGCTGAGACTTTCTGAAATTTACGCGTGGACTATAGACTTCTTTGGCCTGCAGAAGGGAGACTCCTTTATGGTTATTTATGAAGAGATTCTTGCAGGAGGCGAGGTACTTGATATAGGTGATGTTCAGGCAGCCTACTTCAGACACGGCGGAGTAATGTATGAGGCATACCGTTTTATTCAGGACGAAGTTCCGCAGTACTGGAATGAGAAGGGAGAGAATCTCAGAAAGGCATTTCTGAAGGCTCCGCTCAGTTTTACACGCATTTCATCTGGCTTTACATATTCAAGAAGACACCCGGTGACCAGAATTGTAAGGCCGCATACAGGTATTGATTATGCAGCTCCAAAGGGAACTCCTGTTATGAGTATAGGAGACGGAGTAGTTATTCAGAAAGCCTATGCGGGAGGCGGAGGAAATACAGTAAAAATCCGCCACAATTCGACCTATACATCGGCATACCTTCACCTTTCGGCCTACGCAAAGGGTCTCTCAAACGGAAAAAGGGTCAGGCAGGGAGAGGTCATAGGATATGTGGGAAGTACCGGTCTCTCTACAGGTCCGCATCTGGACTTCAGAATCTGGAAAGACGGAAAGGCTATCAACCCTCTTAAAATGGAGGCACCTCCTGCAGATCCTGTAAAAAGAGAGAATAAGGATGCTTTCAATCTTCAGATTCAGAGTATGAAACATGTGTCGGACTCGTTAAAGTCTGTTCAATATATTGACTCTCTCGTTCTCAAATTGGGAAAGCGGTAATCTAATGTTATCTTTGCCGCAAATTAACAATTTATGGCAGACGAAAAGATAATATTTTCAATGAACGGGGTGGGCAAGATTTTGCCTACAAACAACAAAGCAATTCTTAAGGACATTTACCTTTCGTTCTTTTACGGAGCGAAGATAGGAATCATTGGTCTTAACGGATCGGGTAAATCTACCCTTTTAAAGATAATAGCAGGTGTTGAGACAGCAATCGAGGGAGATGTTGTGTGGGCACCGGGCTATACTGTAGGATACCTTGAGCAGGAGCCCCACCTGGATGAGAACAAAACAGTTCTGGAGGTGGTGCAGGAGGGTGTTCATGAGGTTGTTTCTCTTCTTAAACAGTATGAAGAGGTAAACAACAAATTTATGGAGCCTATGAGTGATGATGAGATGGCAAAGCTTATAGAACTTCAGGGTGAGCTTACAGACAAAATTGAGCATGTAAACGGATGGGATATTGATTCAAAGCTAGAGAGAGCAATGGATGCACTCCAGTGCCCGGACCCGGATGCAAGCATTAAACACCTGAGCGGCGGTGAAAAACGCAGGGTTGCACTTTGCCGGCTTCTTCTCAGGGAACCGGATGTTCTTCTTCTGGACGAGCCTACCAACCACCTCGATACAGAGAGTATCCAGTGGCTTGAGGCACACCTTCAGCAATACAAGGGTACTGTAATTGCAGTTACCCACGACAGGTACTTCCTTGACAATGTTGCCGGATGGATTCTGGAGCTGGACAGGGGAGAGGGAATTCCGTGGAAGGGAAATTACTCTTCATGGCTTGACCAGAAATCCAAGCGTCTTGCAACAGAGGAGAAGCAGGAGAGTAAAAGACGCAAGACCCTCGAGCGTGAGCTGGAATGGGTAAGAATGTCACCTAAGGCACGTCAGGCAAAATCAAAGGCGCGTCTCTCTGCTTATGAAAAGATGCTCAACGAGGATGGCAGGACTAAAGAGGAGAAACTCGAGATCTTTATCCCCAACGGACCAAGGCTTGGTGATAAAGTAATTGAGGCAATTGATGTAACAAAAGGATTCGGAGACAGAATTCTATTTGAAGGGCTAAACTTCAAACTTCCGCCTGCAGGTATTGTTGGAGTTATTGGTCCAAACGGAGCGGGTAAGACAACACTCTTCCGCCTGGTGATGGGACTCGATACTCCAAACTCGGGTACATTCTCAGTTGGAGAAACAGTTAAGACTGCATACATTGACCAGCAGCACAAACTGATTGACCCAGACAAAACAGTATACGAAACAATTTCTCAAAACTCAGAATTTGTAAAGCTGGGCAATAAAGAGGTTAATGCAAGGGCATATGTGTCAAGGTTTAACTTCTCAGGCGCAGATCAGGAGAAAAAATGCGGAATCCTCTCCGGTGGTGAGAGAAACCGTCTTCACCTTGCTCTTGCACTCAAGGAGGAGGGAAATGTTCTGCTTCTTGACGAGCCAACAAATGATGTAGACGTAAATACTATCCGTGCACTTGAAGAGGGTCTGGAGAACTTTGCAGGTTGTGCTGTGATTATCTCTCACGACCGCTGGTTCCTGGACAGAATTGCAACTCACATCCTCGCTTTTGAAGGAGATTCAAAGATCTATTTCTTTGAGGGTTCTTACAGCGAGTATGAGGAGAATAAAAAGAGACGTCTTGGTGATTTGACACCTAAGAGGTTCAAGTACAAGAAACTTATGGAGTAACAAAAAAGTGCGGCTAGCTGCTTAATTCAAGCCAGCGGTCGCTCTTTTTATCAATAAGGGAAATAATCTCTCCAATTCTGAGTGAAGCTTTTGTAAGCTCGTCGGGGGAGAGGTTTCCGGAAGAAAGGGCAGTCTCAAGGCTGCCTTTTTCATTTTCAAGAGAGGCAATCTCATTTTCAAGAGACTCCAGCTCCCTCTGCTCTTTCCATGATAGTTTCCTCTCTGCAGGTGGTACTCCTTTTGAAGGCTGATTCTCTCTCTCTGCCACTCTGGCTCTCTCTGCCTCTTTCTCCCTTTTTGCCCTCTCGGCAAGTTCGGCCTCACGCTCGCGCTCCTTTACCAGCTCTCTGTATTCAGAATATTTACCAACATAATCCTTAATCATTCCGCCACCTTCAAAGACAAAGAGGTGGTCTGCCAGCTTATCGAGAAAATACCTGTCGTGAGATACGATTATCAGACATCCCGGGAATGTGGAGAGGTACTCTTCGAGTACATTAAGACTTACAATATCAAGGTCGTTGGTAGGTTCGTCCAGAATCAGAAAATTGGGACTCTTCATCAGAACTGTAACAAGATAGAGGCGTCTTCTCTCTCCGCCACTCAGTCTCTCAATCTTTGTGTTGTGGGTGGAGTGGGGGAATAGGAATCTGCTCAGGAACTGGGAAACCGGCATCACTGAGCCATCTGCCAGTGTAACAACCTCTGCAATTTTTCTTACCGCTTCTATTACAGTCTCCTCAGGGTCAAAGTCAAGTCCCGTCTGTTTATAGTGACCAATCACAAGGGTTTCACCCCAGTCAATGTCACCTGAAGCTGGTTTTAAATCTCCGGTCATAAGATTCAGAAAGGTTGTCTTGCCGGCGCCGTTGGCGCCTACAATCCCAATTTTTTCTCCCTTTGCAAAGTTGTATGTAAAATTATCAACTGAGCAGTAGTCTCCCCAGTAGTGACTTAAGTTTTTGCAATTGATGATTTTTGTTCCCAGTCTTGAACTGCCAACATCAATTCTCATGCTCTTCTCTTTAATACCGCGTTCGGCCTTCTCCTTCAGTTCATAAAAGGCATTGATGCGGTATTTGGCCTTGGTAGCCCTTGCCTGAGGCATTCTTCTCATCCACTCCAGCTCGCCTCTGAGGAGGTTTCTGGCTCTCTCTGTCTCTGTATTAAAATTATCTACCCGCTCCTCCCTCTTTTCAAGGAAATATGAGTAGTTGCCTTTATAAGTGTACATTTTTCCGTTGTCGAGTTCAAGAATATGGTTGCATACCCTGTCCAGAAAGTATCTGTCGTGGGTAACCATAAGCACAGACGAAGTGGTCCTTTTGAGGTACTCCTCAAGGTACTCAATAACTTCAAGGTCAAGATGGTTTGTGGGCTCGTCAAGAACAATGAGATCTGCTTCGTGTATCATCATAGATGCCAGGGCAACCCTTTTTCTCTGTCCGCCTGACAGAGATGAAACAGGCATATGGATATCAGTCAGCTCCAGCCTTGAGAGAACCTGTTTTACCTTAATCTCGTATTGCCAGGCATTGTTTGCATCCATTCCGTGAATTGCCTTCTCCAGCCTTGTCTGGTCATTTGCCAGAAGAGAAGCTTCATACTCCATTATAGTTGCAGAGAGTGTGTCCGATGCTCCAAACACCTCTTCAAATACGGTGTTTTCGGGATTCAGCTCAGGATCCTGCTCCAGCCACGCAACCTTAACTCCGCTCTTGAGCTTAACTGAGCCATCGCCGTCGGATGAGTCTTTTCCGGCCAGAACGCGCAACAGCGTGCTTTTGCCGCTGCCGTTGGGAGCTATGAGCGCAATTTTATCCCCCTCATTGATATTGATGTCCAGATTTTCGAACAGGGTACGAATTCCGTATGATTTTGACAGCTTTTCTGCCTGAAGTATACTTGCCATGCTGCAAAGATAAGAAAATGTAAAGTTCCTCACGGGGAAAGCTGAAAACACTTTTCCGGTGAGGAACCGTAACTTTAAACTGACCTGGTTTTTAGATAGAGATCTTAACCGGCCTTATCATATTTTTTGGATCAAGAATCTTGTCGAGCTGCTCCTTTGTAAGGATTCCCTTGTCAAGCACAAGCTGATAAACACTTCCGCCTGTAGCAAGCGCCTCACTTGCAATCTCTGTACTCTTAGCATAACCTATAAACGGCTTGAGAGCAGTAACAATTCCAATTGAGTGCTCCACCATCTCGCGGCAGTGCTCAGGATTTGCCTCAATTCCGTCAATACACTCGTTGCGGAGGGCATCCATACCTCTCTTCATCCAGTCGCCTGACTCTGTAAGACTGTGTACGAGTACCGGCTCCATTACATTAAGCTCCAGCTGGGCAGCCTCAGAAGCCATAGTGATTGTAAGGTCGTTTCCAATCACTTTAAAGCAAACCTGATTCACAACTTCCGGAATAACAGGATTTACCTTTCCGGGCATAATTGAAGATCCCGGCTGTTTTGGCGGAAGTTTAATCTCTGCAATACCTGTTCTTGGACCAGATGAAAGGAATCTGAGGTCGTTGCAGATTTTTGAAAGTCTTATGGCAATCGATCTCAGAGCGGAAGAGTATGCAACCATACACGAAGTATCGTGAGTTGCCTCAATGAGATTGTATGAAAGTTTCAGGTCCCAGCCTGTAATTTTTCTGATGTGGTAGATGCAAGCCTCTGCATAACCGGGCTCGGCAGTAATGCCTGTGCCAATTGCAGTAGCACCCATGTTAATATAGAGAAGCTCCCTGGAAGCCTTGTCCAGCCTGCGAAGTTCATGCTTCATTGCAGAGGCAAAAGCACCAAAGCTTTGTCCCAGCGTCATGGGAACTGCGTCCTGAAGCTGAGTTCGTCCCATTTTAATAATACCTGCAAATTCTCTCTCTTTTGCTTCAAATGAGGCAATCAGCTTTTCAAGTGACTCCCTTATTTCAAAGTGTTTAATATAGAGACCAATGTGCATAGCGCTGGGATATGCATCATTGGTAGACTGAGCCATGTTTACATGGTCATTGGGGCTGCAGAACTCATACTGCCCGTGCTCTTTTCCCATAATCTCAAGGGCCCTGTTTGCAATAACTTCATTGGCATTCATGTTTACTGAAGTTCCTGCACCACCCTGAATCATGTCAATAGGAAAATGCTCCAGATGTTTGCCGTCTATCAGCTCCTGACAAGCCTCTACAATTGCATCCTTAACCTTGTCGTCAATAAGACCCAGTTCGTGGTTTGCCAGAACGGCGCCCATCTTTACTATTCCCAGACCCTTTATAAACTGGGGATACTGTGAAAGCAGCTGCCTGCTTATGTCAAAATTCTCAATACATCTGAGAGTCTGAACTCCGTAAAGTGCTTCTGAAGGAACATCTCTGTCACCCAGAAGGTCATGCTCTCTGCGCACTTTTCCTTCTGATTTGATACTGGTTTTGCCCATAATTGCAATATTTATGATTAAAATGTCCGCGAAGGTAATAAATTATAATGTTCAATATCCAAAAAGATTGAAAATTATAATCAAACCGAATCATTTTGATTATGATTCAGAGCAATATGATTGATTTAATGGTAAATCAGGCGAAGAATTTGTTCACCTTGGTGAGGGCACTTGGAAGGGCAAACACAACAACCCTGTCGTAAGGCTTGATTTCTGTGTCCCCCAGTGCAATGAAACTGTGAGTTCCCCGGATAACTCCCCCAATAATTGCATCCTTGGGGAAACCGAGATGACGCAGTTTGTCCTGAGTAATCTTGCTGTTTGGATTAACTATGAATTCCAGAATCTCTGCATCTGAACCGTTCAGACATTTAATTGACTGGACCTTGTTTGACAGAGTAAAGCGGAAAATACGGCTTGCTGTAATAAGCTTCTTGTTGATAACGGCGTCTACGCCCATTCCCTCTGCAAGCTTAATATAGTCTATGTTCTCCACCTCTGCGATTGTTTTGGCAACACCCATCTTCTTGGCCATTACGCAAGAGAGAATGTTTGTTTCAGAACTGCTTGTAACGGCTACAAATGCATCAAAGTCATTCACATCCTCTTCAATGAGGAGGTCTGTGTTTCTTGCATCTCCGTTTATGACAAGTGTTTTGCTGAGGGTTTCATTGAGAACATCGCATCTTTCACGGCGTCTCTCAATGAGTTTGATATAGTCGACAGAATTTTCCAGCTTTTTTGCCACCATTTCGCCAATTCTGCCTCCGCCAACAATCATGAGTCTCTTGACATCGATGTTGTTTTTGCCGGAATAGCTCATAACCTCCTGTGCACCGGCTCTTTTTGAAATCACGAAGACAATATCCTTCTCCTTGAATTTTGTTGAGGCGCGGGGAATAATTGTCTGACCGTCGCGTGCTATAGCCACTGCACGGTACATAGGTTCCACTCCGGGAACAGAATAGTCAGAGAGGGTCTTGTTTATGAGGGGAGCTCCGTCATCCAGGCGGAATACAATAAGCTGAAGCTTTCCGCCTGAGAAGTCCATGAACTCAGATGTACCTGTCTGTTTGAGAAGGTCAATGATTTCGTGGGATGCAATCTTTTCCGGATAGAAAAGAAGGTCAATTCCCATCTCTGTAAACAGAAGTTTGTTTTCGTTTTTAAGATACTCATCATTGTTTATCCGGGCGGTAACCTTGCCTGTTCCCATCTTTTTGGCAAGCATTGCACTGATGATGTTAACATCCTGTTCCTGTGCAGGGCTTACGGCAATAAAGAGATCGGACTTCCTTACCTCTGCCTTTTCAAGTGTGGCAATAGATGTAGGAGATCCGAAAATGGGGATGATATCTGCAACTTCGCCAACGTGATTGAGTCTTAGCTCATCGTTATCAATAACGGTGAGCTCATGATCCTCGTTTCCGAGCATTTTGGCAAGGTGTGTGCCGACATCACCTGCTCCGGCGATGATGATTTTCATAACTTATAATTTAGTACTCCTCTTCGTTGAAGAAAAAGTCCTCTTTGCTTGGATAATCAGGCCAGATGTCTTCGATGCTGTCGTAAACTTCTCCGTCATCTTCCAGATCTTCAAGGTTTTCAATCACTTCAAGTGGTGCACCCGATCTGGTTGCATAGTCTATCAACTCTTCTTTAGTTGCGGGCCATGGAGCATCTTCGAGTTTTGAAGCAAGTTCTAGTGTCCAGTACATAGTGGTAAATAATTAATTATTAAGTACTTGGGTTAATTTTTTGGAAATAGTGTGCGAAGATACTCAATAATATTTAATTTCCAATCTATTGTTGCCAAAAATCATCGGCAACACCATTGATCATGGCAAGATAGCGTGCATAGACAAACAGATAGTCAGATAATCTGTTAAGGTATTTGACTGATATTTCGATTCTTGGCTCTGTCATCAGTGAGATGCATGAGCGCTCTGCTCTTCTGCAGATAGTTCTTGCGATGTGGCATTCAGCAGCTACCCTAGGTCTTTCCGGAAGTATGAAAGCGGTCTGTTCAGGAAGTTCAGAGACCATTATGTCAATCTGCTTCTCAAGAAACTCTGTCTCGGTCTGATCAAAAGGTTTCAGCTTTTTTGCCCCGTGGTCGTCTGCCGCCAGGTGTGCTGCAACAAGCATAAGGTTTGCCTGTATTCTTCTGAGGTTTTCGTGTAAGGGGGCTCCGAATGCATCTGCCCTCAGAAGTGCAATGTGGGAAATGAGTTCGTCTACATTTCCGTATGCATTCACTTTAGGGTCGTCCTTGCTTACTCTTGCTCCTCCAACAAGCGAAGTGGTACCTTTATCGCCTGTTTTTGTGTATATATTCATCTCTTTCATCACTCAGCTTTTTTGAAATTTAAGAGTGTCTCACAGGATTTGAGTTAACCTCGTCCGACTCAATTTTTCCGTCCCTGAGTCTGATTATCCTGTGTGCATGTCTTGCAATGTCCTCTTCGTGCGTTACAACAATTATTGTGTTCCCCTTGTTGTGGATCTTCTCAAAAAGTTTCATTATATCTATTGAGGTCTTTGAGTCAAGGTTTCCTGTGGGCTCGTCTGCCAGTATCATAGAGGGGCTGTTTACCAGAGCTCTTGCAACAGCCACACGCTGTCTCTGTCCGCCTGAAAGTTCATTTGGCCTGTGGTGCATACGGTCGGTGAGGTCTACACTCTCCAGTGCCTCCTCTGCCCGTTTGTCTCTCACAGATTTTGGCTCGCCCGAATAGATGAGGGGCAACGCCACATTCTCAAGTGCGGTATACCTCGGAAGCAGGTTAAAGGACTGGAAAATGAATCCAATCTCCTTGTTTCTGACCTCTGCAAGTTCATTGTCTGCCATTTGTGAAACATCGGTGCCGTTGAGAACGTATGAACCATCGCTTGGGCTGTCAAGACATCCCAGAATGTTCATCATTGTAGATTTTCCGGAACCTGAGGGACCCATGATTGCGACATATTCGTTCCTTTTAATAATGAGATCGACGCCATCCAGTGCTCTTACCTCCTGGTTGCCAACCTTGTAAATCTTTTTAATGTCGTGAATTTTAATTACTTCGCTGTTCATCTGGGGATGTTTTAATGGGTAAATCTACAAAATAAAGAGGTCATCTCTGAAATTAATTTCCGGGCTCACCTGTGTAAGTTTCCTGAAAAGCGCTACGGCTGCCCTCTCTCCTTCAACTCCAATATCTATGCTAAAGTTATTTACGAAGAGTTCTATATGCTGTTTCTGAACCAGAGGGTCCATCTCCTGGGCATGGCAGGTGACATATTCCTGAGAGGCAGATGGATTGTGCATAGCAAACTCAATGCTTCTTCTGAGTACTCTGTTCACTTTTCTTGCAGTGTCGGGGTCCAGTCTCCTGGTTACAGCTATTCCGCCTAGCGGAACAGGGAGACCTGAAATTTTCTGCCAGTGTTCGCCAAGGTCTGTAATGAGTGCAAGACCCTTTTCCCTGTATGTAAATCTCGCTTCGTGAATAAGGACTCCCGCATCAAAACTCCCCTCCAGAAGTAATTTTTCAATATCTGAAAATATAACCGGTGTTGTGTTTTGAATCATGGGGAATGCAACCTTAAGCAGAAGTGCCCCTGTTGTCATTTTTCCAGGAATAAGTACCGATGAGGCAGCAAGTGCCTTCTCCAGCTCTTCTCCACGGAGTCCGGAGAGGTGACTTTTTTCCGGTGTAACCAGAAGCGGTCCGTTATGGTATCCCAGAGCACTGCCGGAACGGAGCATGACATAGCTCTCTGCCAGCTGGAAGAATGCATGGTAACTGAGCTTGCAAATTTCGAACTTTCCGGCTGCAGCACCAATGTTAAGCTGTTCAACATCTGCAAGAACTGTTTCAAACTCCAGCCCTTCTGTGTCAACAAGCCCGTGAACCATTGCATGGAAAGCAAATGTATCGTTGGGGCATGGAGAATATGCTAGTTTCAGTCTCATTTCACAAGCGATTCAAAGAGTTTTTTGTTTGCCTCTTTAAGTGAATCCAGGGCAAGCGGAATATTCCATTTGCTTCTGTCGCGCTCGCCAACTTCGTTGGATACAGATCTGATTTCAATAAACGGGATCTTTTCAAGGATGCAAACATAGAAGAATGCAGCTCCCTCCATACTCTCTATCTGAGGTTCAAATCCCTTAATAAGCTGAATTGTTTTTTCGGGAAGTCCGCTCACTGTCTGAACAGTTACGCCGGTTGCCCTTTTGTATTGTGACATTGCCTTTTCTGCATCTGCAGAGAGTTCCGGAGAGTGCAGCGCTCCACCTTTATATGGATGAGTATCAGCGTCCAGAATTTTGTAATCGAAGAGTGTCTGAAACCCGGTGAATGTTTCAAATCCAAGGTCGCCGAAAAACTCCTTATCAACCCTGGCAACAGAACCGATAGGGAAATCAGCAGTGAAGCTTCCTGCAATGCCGATATTAACTGCCAGATCAAATGGTGCTGATGCACTGTTAAGCATTTTTGTTAGTCTGTAGCTTGTAGAAGTGGTGCCAATGCCTGTAAGCATGTAAGTTATATCGAGTGCATATTGCTCGCTTCTGGACAGGGAATTGAAAGCCTGACGGGCTGTGATGATCTCCTCCTCCTCGGCTGCAGTCATCAGTATTCTCATGTTGTATTCTCTTTTTTTGTAATATTGCACGAAATTAGACAATTATTATGGCATATACAAAGATAGAGCAGTACGACGAAGAGACAACTCAGAAACTTGCTGTAAACTATAAGAATATACTGGATTTAATAGGAGAGGACTCTTCTCGCGAAGGGCTCGAAAAGACCCCTGTAAGGGTTGCCAGATCTATTCAGTTTCTGACTCAGGGATACGACACAGATCCTGCTGCTATTCTCAATTCTGCTAAATTTAAAGAGGAGTACCAGCAGATGGTGCTTGTCAAGGAGATAGAACTTTATTCACTTTGTGAACATCATATGCTCCCTTTTTACGGAAAGGCACATGTAGCATACATTCCAAACGGATATATCACCGGACTCAGCAAGATTGCAAGGGTTGTGGATGCATTTTCCAGAAGGCTGCAGGTGCAGGAGAGACTTACCGTTCAGATAAGGGATTGCATTCAGGATACACTCAACCCGCTGGGTGTTGCAGTTGTAATTGAAGCCTCACATATGTGCATGCAGATAAGGGGTGTGCAGAAACAAAACTCTGTCACTACTACATCGGCCTTTACAGGAGCTTTCCTGAAGGATATCCGCACAAGGGAGGAGTTCATGCACCTGATAGGTGTTAAACTACACTAGGATTTCAGACTTAAAGAGAGGGTAAATTCAAAAAGCAGTCCGCCGTTTGGATGATTGCCGGCTTTGATTGTGCCCCTGTGCAGTGTTACTGCATTCTTTACAATAGAGAGCCCCAGTCCCGAACCTCCGCTCTTGCGGCTTCTTCCCTTTTCAACTCTGTAAAATCTTTCGAAGATTCTCTGCCTGTGCTCCTCATGTACACCCTTGCCGGTATCGTAATACCTGAATCCTGCAAATCCTGTTGGAGCCGGGATGTTTTCAATATAGATTTTCACGCCGTCTCCTGCATGGTCTACTGTGTTGTCAATAAGGTTTTTGAAAAGAGAGTAGATTAGTATGTAACTCCCTTCAATTTCAAGATTGCTGTCAACCCTGTTGAAGAATTCAATTCCCCTTTCTTCCAGTCTGAATGAGAGGTCGCTTCTGATCTCATCAATGCAGCTGTGAACATTGATAGTTTCCAGCGAAAATTTGTCCGGAGCCTCCTCAATTTTATTAAGTATGGAAATATCATTGATAATAGCAGAGAGCCTTAGTGTCTGGGCATATGCCCTCTCGAGGAAAAATCTTGACTGCACCTTATCAATATTCTCCTGCTGGAGAAGAGTCTCAAGATATCCCATTATTCCGGCAACAGGAGTCTTTAGTTCATGAGCTACATTGTGGGTCAGTTCCTGCTTGTATCTTTTAGTCTCTTCCAGCTGGCGGAATGCTGCCATAATTTTCTCGCCCACCTCTCCCAGCTCATCATCTGTAAATCTTATTCCGTTAAAATCGTCGCCACCCTCTTTTACAACCCCCACAAACTCCTTAAGAGCTTTAACCGGTCTGCTGATTCTTCTGATAATTATTACCAGTGCGGCAACCACTCCGGCAAACACAAGAAGTATGAAAACCATATATCTGTTCTCTGCAATGACCACTGGAAGAACACTTTCATTGTATTCCAGGGCAACTCTCACGTATAGTCCGGGATAATGTTTTGCAACATACAGGAACTCCTTTTTAAGGGTTTTTGAGAATCGTATTTGTGAGCCGGTTCCCTCACGTCCCGCCTCTGCAAGTTCCGGTCTGTCCAGATGGTTGTCGGTAATCAGATCTTTGTCTGCACCATTGTCAAAGAGAACCCATGCATCATCTGAAAGTACGGTAATTCTGTAATTCCCTGGAATGACCTTTTCAATTCCGGACATAAAGGCTGCAATATGCTCTTTGTCTGCAGGCAGGGAGTCTGCGGAGAGATGAGCGTAAATGAGATCTGCATAGGGTATCATTGAGCTCTTTAATATCTCCATTTTGACTACCCTCTCACGGTGTGTGTACATGAAGGCAAATGCCAGGGAGACCGCAGCAATGAGCAGCGAGAAATATATCAGTACCTGATATTTGTAACCTATTCTTTTAATGCCCTTCATAGTATTCAAAACAGTAACCGTAACCAGACCTGTTTACAATTGTACCGCCGTACTGCATCAGCTTTTTTCTCAGTCTGGCAATATGTACGTCAACAGTCCTTTCAAGTACATATGCCTCATTTTTCCATACATTGTCAAGGATTTTACTTCTGGAGAAGATTTTTCCCGGCTCATCTGCAAGCATAAAGAGAATTTCAAACTCTTTTTTTGTCAGTTTTATACTCTCTCCGTCTATTGTGAGCAGTTTTGATTCTGGATTGATTACCATTCCCCCGTTAACAATTTCTGAGCTGTGATTGTCGGTAGTCCCTGCAGGAGTTACATCTGCAGCGGTTTCGTGCTCACGCTTCCTGTATTCACTTCTGCTCAGTACAGCCTGAACCCTTGCTAATACCTCCTTAACCGAAAATGGTTTTGGAATATAGTCGTCTGCGCCGGTTCCGAATCCCTTTAGTTTATCCTCAACAGAGTCACGGGCGGTAATGAAAATAATCGGAACATTGTTGCGATACTCCTCCCTGATTAGTTCTGCCAGTTTGAATCCGGAGATACCTCCGAGCATCACATCAAGCAGCAGGAGGTCGTAGTTGTTTTTAAGCTTTGAAAATGCCTCCTCTGCCGAGAAGGCAGTGTCGGCAATATAACCTGCATTAATGAGGTTAAACCGAAGGATCTCGCAAAGATCCTCTTCGTCATCTACAACAAGGACTCTCTTTTTTTCCATGGTGCAAATTTAGTTTAATGTTTCAGAATTATTACGAAGAGATGTCTCATGTAATAATTTCTTAATTTTTTTGTCTTAACTGCTTAACAAGGAGGGGATACTTTTGCCGCATATTTCAAAAATAAAAGCAAAGTGGAACTTAGAATCGTCAGAACTATCAAAATTATTGCAGCACTCGTGCTGATATTTTCAGCAGGGAGACTGGCAGCACAGGGCAACAGCACTCTCAGAGGGACAGTAATTGAAAAAAAATCAGGCCTGCCTGTTATTGGAGCAACTGTTTATCTGGAGGAGATAAAAAAGGGTGCAGCTACAGATATTGACGGAAACTACACAGTTACCGGAATTCCTGCAGGAAAATACAGAGTCAGAATTGACTGTATTTCATACCACACAGTAGTTGTAAGCGACCTCTCTGTTACCGCTGGAAGCAACACATTTGACATTATGCTGGAGGAGAATGCAACTCAGCTAAATGAGGTTGTGGTAACATCTGTTAAGAGGATGAACTCAGAGATAGCAATGGTTGAGGCTACCAGAAGCTCCGGTGCTGTTATGAGCGGAATCTCGGGACGCCAGATTTCCAGATCTCAGGACAGAAGTGCTGCAGAGGTGGTTAAAAGGATTCCGGGCGTATCGGTCATCAACGACAGGTACATAGTGGTAAGAGGTCTTGCCGGAAGATACAACAACGTATGGATTAACAATAATGCCGTTCCGAGTACAGATTCAGACACCCGCTCTTTCTCTTTTGATATGTTGCCCGGTTCACAACTGGAGAGCATCATGATTGTTAAATCTCCAAGCGCAGAGATTCCTTCTGATTTTTCCGGAGGCTTTGTTAAAATAATGACCAAGAGTATGCCTTCTGAAAATGAAACAGTGATTACCTATGGTATGAATCTGAACAGTGCGACCCATTTTAACGACCACTTCTACAATACGGCATCGGTGACAGATTTTCTTGGTTTTGACAATGGAGCAAGAGGGCTCAGATCTGTTGTACCTCTGAGAATGGACAATGAAAATAAGGCCCTGGTTACACAGATAACAAAGGAGGGTTTCAGAAATGACTGGAGTGTAAAACGTCAGCAACCGGTGCCTGACCAGAGAGTCAATGTTATGGTAAACAGACACTATGCGCTAAAAGGCGGTTCCGAACTAGGAGTCGTGGCGGCACTTAATTACTCTCACGGCTATCAGACCTATGCAGATATGCAGAATGCTAGGTTTGGTGTCTACAACTCAGTAAGTGACCAGTCTGAGTACATTTATAACTATGTAGATAATCAGTATACAATTGACGATAAAATTGGAGCGATGCTCAATATCACCCTTCTGAAGGGAGAGCACAAGATAGAGTTCAGAAATATCTTTAACCAGCTTGGCAAGAACAGATATACAACAAGGGAGGGATGGCAGAACATCAGCTCAAAATATATCCAGGAGAAGCAGGAGTACATCTATTCGGCAAGGACAACTTATACAGGCCAGTTCAGCGGAAGCGGGAAAGCCGGCAGGGGCGATTACGACTGGAATGCGGGCTACTCCTATGCGGGGATGAATCAGCCCGACAGGCGAATAATCAACAGAGAGGAGAACAATGTGGCGGGTGATGAATTCTTTGGACATATGGCAATTGACCAGAATGAGATAACCCGGGATTTTTCGAACCTTGACGAACATATCTTCTCTTTGTCAGGAAACTACACTCTTCCGGTAGCTCTGGGCTCTGAAATTAAGAGCGAAATTAAGGCTGGTTTCTATGGTGAGTACAAAACCAGGGATTACAGTAACAGACAGTTTTTCTACCGCTTTAACAGATATGCCGTACCTGCAGATTTTGTTTACCGTGAGGTAGTGGAGAAAATTCTCACAGATGAGAATTTCTCTGCAGACAAACTCTACATATTTGAAGATACAGATAACAGAAACAGCTACAAGGGAAGGAACATGGCAGGCTCTGCATATATGTCTTGGAAAATACCTGCAGGCAGATTCAATGTCATTGCAGGTCTGAGGGCCGAGGCCGGTCAGATGAGACTTACCACATATGATAAAATTTATGAGTTTTCTACAAAGGACAAGGATTACAACCACTTTGACCTCTTTCCTTCACTCAACGCTTCATTCAATCTGGACAAGAGAAATCTTTTCAGGCTTGCATATGGTTCGTCCGTAAACAGACAGGAGTTTCGAGAGGTTTCACCATCTGTTTTCTATGACTTTAACCTCTTTTCAGATGTCAAGGGTAACCCAGATCTCAAACAGGCAAAGATTCACAACTTTGACCTCAGATACGAGTACTACCCGTCTTCAGATGAATACATAACATTCGCACTGTTTGGCAAGTACTTTATTAATCCAATAGAATGGACATATCTGGATGCAGGTGGTTCCTACACCTATACATTTGAGAATGCTCTCTCTGCAACAAACTACGGAGTTGAACTTGATATCCGCAAAAACCTCGGTTTTCTTGGAGTGAAGGAGCTTACTCTGGGTCTTAATGCAGCAATGATTTCCAGCACCGTAGATTTTGACCAGTCTGTTTCGCTTGAAAAGGACAGGGCAATGCAGGGTCAGTCGCCATACATTGTAAATGGTTCTCTTTTCTACGATAAACCTGAGGCAGGCCTGAGCGTGGGACTTATGTACAACAGAATAGGCCGCAGAATTGTGGGCATAGGCAGGGTCGACACTGGTTCAGGAGCAAGTATAAATAATGACGTGCCAGATACTTATGAACTGCCAAGGGATATTATTGACCTGGTAATCACAAAGAAAATCGGCAAAAAAACAGAGCTCAAGGCCTCATTCCGTGATATTCTTAACCAGGCAATTGTATTTGAACAGTACCCAAGATACATAGACGGTAACGGAGAGGTACAGGAGAGGAGACAGGTGGCCAAAAGCTTCAAACCTGGTGCAGGTCTCTACCTGGGCATACAGTACAAATTTTAACAACCAACCAATTCATTACAATAAAGATGAAACGTATCATTTATCCGATTCTTGCTGTCGCATTTCTTATGACTTCAGCATCATGTGAGAAGAACCCCGTTCCGGAAGTACCGGATCCGGCAGAAGAACAGGTAATATTCAACACAAATGAAATCGGAAGCGGTGTTCAGGAGTTTGAAATTACAAAGGACTACACACTTAAAAAGGGAACTTACTTTTTAAAGGGATGGGTTTATGTAACAGCCGGTGCCACCCTTACAATTGAGCCGGGAGCAGTAATTAAGGGAGACAAGGCTACCAAGGCAGCGCTAATAATTGAAAAGGGTGCGAAAATCATTGCAAGAGGAACAGCAGACCTTCCAATCGTATTCACATCTGCCCAGCCGGCAGGACAGAGAAAGCCGGGCGACTGGGGCGGTGTTATAGTTTGCGGAAATGCAACCAACAACAAAAGTGAGATGATTATTGAAGGAGGTCCAAGATCTAAACATGGCGGAAACAACGATGCAGACAATTCAGGAGTACTGTCTCACATCAGAATTGAGTTTGCCGGTTACCCTTTTAAGGCAGATCAGGAGATAAACGGACTAACTCTTGGTTCTGTGGGAAGCGGGACAACAATTGACCATATTCAGGTATCTTACTCAAATGACGACTCCTTCGAGTGGTTTGGGGGAACAGTTAATGCAAAGTACCTTATTTCATACCATGGCTGGGACGACGATTTCGATACAGATGCCGGATTCAGGGGAAATATCCAGTTTGCCCTTGGAGTGAGACACCCAAAGATTGCAGACAAATCAATCTCAAATGGCTTCGAGTCAGATAACAACAGCGATGCACCAAATCAGCTCCCAATAACAAGACCCGTTTTCTCAAATGTAACTCTCATAGGAGCTGCGGCGCAGGACACAAGATTTGAAAATACGACTGCCTATATCGATGCAGGCGAATTCAATCCTAACAACGGTTCTAAGCTGGGTCAGCATCAGGCTGCCATGCAAATCAGACGAGGTTCAAACCTTCACTGCTTCAACTCAGTTGCATCCGGATATCCCGTTGGCCTCATGATATGCAACGACAAAGGATCTCAGACTCAAAGCGCAGCAACAGACGGCAGACTTACTGTTAAGAATATAATCTTTGGAGGTATGAAAATTACCGGCAGCGATAAGGATGCCTCATTCAAGGACTCTCTTTCTGTGAACTCATCTACATTCGATAAAACAGCTGCAGAATCCTTCTCATCATCATATTTTAAGCAGGCGGGGCTGACAAACCTTCAGTTTACCACATCTGCCGGGCTGATGCTTAAGCAGCCTGTTTCAACTGCAGCAGGCGCCAACTGGGGACCCTCAGCTGGCAGTCCGCTCACCGGCAAGGAGAATCTCTTCTCTGACAACATCCTGTCATCTGCATTCTTTGATAAGGTAAACTTTATAGGAGCCTTCAGGAGCGATGCCGCAGCCGACAACTGGACACTTAAATGGGCCAACTTTGACCCTCAGAATACAGCCTATTAATATCTTTACACTGCCTTCGGGCTCACCAAATAATCAGTAAAGAATTTTTACAAAAATCCAGAGCCGGAGAATTTTTCCGGCTCTTTTTGTCTATTTTTATATTCGCCAAAATTGGATTGCACAATCACACCAATTAGCAGCGCTGTTTTTCTTTACGCTTTTTTCTTTGTGTTTTCAGGGGCTTGCGGGACTCCTCGCTTCGCTCGTCAGACAGTCCTCAGCCTTTTTCCCGAAAACACTTCAGAAAAGAAGCTAAAAAACATCGATTCTGCTAATTGGTGTGATTGTTTCATTCCGTTTTTTTATGACTAATTATAAAAAATTTTTATTAAATTTATGGAAAATTTAACGGTATGGGATTTGGTTCAATAATTCATAATCTGAGCAAATTCAATACCTTCGAAACCGAAGGCAGTGATATTAATATGGCTGTCAGAAGGGCAAACAATCTGGCCATTTATATTGCTGTTGCGGTACCTGTGCTGCTGGCAATTTTTTTACATTAAAAAATTTTACACTCTATTCAAATGTTGTTGTTGTACTCATTCTTGCGGCTATACTGGCTGGAGGGTGCAGGTTTATCAACAACAGGGGAGGAGTTTTTATATCAGGCTTAATTCTCAACCTGATTGTTTCCGGAATCTTTATACTCTTGTCTGCTCTCTGGTTTGGTCCAGATCCCGGGTTTCACTACTATCTTATCCTGATGTCTGTTGTGCCGCTGCTTACATTTAAGTCATCCAGGTTCATCTTTACACTCTTTTTAATGCTGCTCAGCCTCGTCTCATTTATATATGTTGAGTATTACATGAAACCGGAATGGGCACTCTACAGTTTTCCTGAAAATGCAGTTTCTGAATTCAGAATAGTTTCTGCTGTTTTCCTCTTCCTGATGATGCTTTTTGTAATAATAGTGAACCAGAAAGTTCTCAGAAACAAAGAGGAGCGGTTATCCAGACTTGCAGAGGAGATATCGGAAAAAAACAGAGAACTGGCAGATTCCAACAGGGCAAAGGACAGGTTTTTCTCAATAATATCCCACGACCTTAAGGGGCCGGTGGGTACAATGTCAACTTTCCTTGAATATCTTTCAGACAATACAGAGGACTTTACTCCAGATCAGTTTTCGGAGTCACTCCATTCGCTTAAACGCTCTTCTCACGATGTTTATTCACTTCTTGAAAACCTGCTGGCTTGGTCAAGGGTACAGTCAGGAAATATGAAAATCAGCAAAAGCCGGAATAATCTTGCAGAGGTTATTGCTTCAAATGTGGAGCTGCTGTCTGTACTCTTTGCGCAAAAAAATGTGAAAATTGAAAACAGAACAGTGGGTTCCAGGCTTGAATCATGTTTTGACAAGGAGATGATAGAGACTGTTATTCGCAATCTTTTAAGTAATGCACTAAAGTTTACACCATCAGGCGGTAAGGTATGGATTGATGCCGGTGAAACTGAAGATGTGGTTTCAGTTACAGTTGGTGACAACGGAATGGGAATGAATGATCAGACAATCGAAAACCTGTTCAGGATAGATGTTAAGCAGAATACAATTCTGGGGACAGATGGAGAGAAGGGTACCGGCCTGGGGCTGATTCTTTGCCGGGGGTTTGTTGAAAATCACGGTGGCAGAATTGGTGTTGAAAGTATTCCGGGAAAGGGTACGCTCTTCACCTTTACTATTCCTAAATCTTGTTCGTAGAGCTCTTTTTCTCGAGGCCCAGTTCTGTGGCTTTTGTCTCCATCAGTGCACTCGCCTCTTCAAAATTATTCCCGATTACACCGTCAAGGATAGAGTTTTTTATAAACTCCTTTATAAGACCAACCTCCCTGCAGGGTTTGAGACCGTATGTTTCCATAATATACTCTCCCGAAACCGGATTGTGAAAATTTCGCACGGCATCCTTCTCTTCGACCTCAATTAGTTTTTGTCTTACAAGTTCAAAGTTGTTTCTGTGCTTTTTAACGAGCTTTTCATTCTTAGAGGTGATATCTGCCTCACAAAGCATCATAAGGTCCTCAATGTCGTCCCCTGCGTCAAACAGAAGGCGTCTTACCGCCGAGTCAGTAACCTCCTCCTGAACCAAAGCGATTGGCCTCAGGTGCTGCTGAACCATCTTCTGTACATACTTCATCTTCTCGTTCAGAGGCATCTTAAGCTGCTGAAATATTCTCGGCACCATTTTACCCCCCACAAAATCATGTCCGTGGAATGTCCAGCCAATACCTGGCTCATAACTCTTGGTATTAGGTTTGGCAATATCATGGAGCAGTGCGCTCCATCTAAGCCATAAATTGTCGCTTTTATGGGCCAGGTTATCGAGAACCTGCAGAGTGTGGGAAAAATTCTCTTTGTGTCCTTTCCCCTCAACAGACTCAACACCTTTGAGTTTAACCAGCTGCGGAAGAATTATTTCCAGAAGCCCTGTCTGGTCCAGCAGATAAAAGCCAACAGAAGGCTTTTTGGAAAGAAGTATTTTATTGAGTTCGTCTGCTATTCTCTCTCTTGACAGAATTTTCAGACGGTCACGGTTTCTGCTTATTGAATCAACCGATTCCGGCACAATCGTAAAAGAGAGCTGAGCTGCAAACCTTATTGCCCTTATCATTCTCAGAGGGTCATCGCTGTATGTTGTATCCGGGTCAAGAGGAGTTCTTATGAGCCCCTGCTGAAGATCACTCACTCCGGTAAAAGGATCGACTAAATTTCCAAAATCCTCTTTCTGAAGGCTGAATGCCAGTGCATTGATTGTAAAATCCCGTCTTTTCTGATCGTCTTCAAGAGTACCATCCTCAACAACAGGCTTTCTTGAATCTGCCCTGTATGACTCCTTTCTGGCCCCGACAAACTCAACTTCAATACTGCCTGTCTTAAGCATTGCCGTCCCAAAGTTTTTGAAAACTGTAAGTCTGACACCCAGTCTGGATGCCACTCTCTCTGCCAGCTCAATACCGCTGCCCTCGACAACAATATCAATGTCCTTGCTTTTTCTGCCGAGCAGGCAATCCCTTACGTATCCGCCTATCACAAAGGCGCGGACACCTGATAATCCGGCCTCTTCGCTTACAACTGTGAATATCTTATTCTTTAGAAAGTTCATTGTAGTCTGGTATGTCGTTTTTGTATACAAAAGAGCCGCTGCTTCCCTCGTAAGAGGCAAAATAGGTTTCCGGACCGTTGGTGAGAAGAATGTGCTTTACTCCAAGGTTCCTGTTGTAGGTGAGAATCTGTTCAAAGACACTTCTGCTGATTTTTACAGAGGGTGCTTTGCATTCAGCAAGCATAAGAGGCTTTGCCTCCCTCGAAAAAACAACCAGGTCTCCCCTGAATTTATTGCCATTAATAACAATTGAATACTCGCAGCTCATCAGGTGAAGAGGATAGCCTTTAGTTTCTGAGAGTACCCCTATAAGACGTTGCCTTACCTCCTCTTCCGGAGTGAGTGCAACTCTCTTTTTTCTTACAGGATCAAAAACCGTATCTCTCATTTTTTTAGCGGCATAGTTGAGTGTGCAAAGATATAAAATTTGCCGGTTATACCCTTTTTATCTAATTTAGCGCCACAGGAAATATGGCTAAATCATCATCTCAGTCAACAGCAGGAAGCTTCGATAAAATACTTGCCGAAATCAAATCAGGTAAGTTCCGTCAGTTCTATATACTGGCCGGAGAGGAGCCCTATTATTCAGATGTTATTTCTAAGGAGATTATGGACCGGGCTCTCACTCCTGATGAGCGTGGGTTCAATCAGCTTATGTTATATGGTAATGAAACCGACTCAAGACAGATAGCAGAGACAGCCAGACGCTACCCTATGATGGCAGCCCGTCAGCTCATAATTGTGAGAGAGGCTCAGTTTCTGAAAAATCTGGAGCTTCTGGAGACCTATCTGCTTCAGCCTCTCCCTACCACAATTCTTATTCTCTCATTTACCGGAAAAACCCTGGACAAACGAACCAGGTTCTACAAGAGTGCAATTGCCGCCAAAGATGGCTTTCTGCTGGAGTCGGCAGCGCTCAGGGAGTGGGAAGTTTCCGGATGGATTGAAAATTATCTGAAGGGGAAAAGCTATTCAATAGAGAACAAGGCAGCAGCCATGCTTGCTGAATTCAGCGGAACAGAGCTTAGGAAACTGGTTGTTCAGCTTGATAAAATACTGGTTAATGCAGATGAGGGAAACAGGACCATAACTGCAGAAGATGTTGAGAAAAATGTTGGGATAAGCAGAGATTACAATGTATTTGAACTGACAAATGCTCTCTCATTTAAAAACAGTGAAAAGGCATTTAAAATAGTATTTCATTTTGCTCTTAACGATAAGCAGTACCCTCTTGTAATGACACTGGCTGCAATTTTCAGTCACTTCACAAAGATTCTGAAATTCCATGCACTGAGAGCAGCTGGAAACGGTCGTGTAAACGAGGGGGATGCGATGTCTGCAGGTATATACAGATTTGCTTTTGCCGAATACGAAACTGCATCCAAAAACTATCCTCTCAGGAAATGTATGGCTGCAATGGCCCTCATCAGGAAATATGACCGGATGGGAAAAAGCAACGACAGGGGAGAGGCTTCTGACGGAGAGCTTCTGCAGGAGCTGGTGTTTAAGCTTATGAACTAGCTTTCGCTAAATAATCTCTCTTTTTATTCTTGCAGATACAGAGGTAAATACTTCATAGGTAATAGTGCCCAGTTTGTGTGCGATTTCAAGTGCAGAAGGAGAATCGCCAAAAATAGTTACCGTATCTCCGCACTTCGCATTGCATCCTGTTACATCCAGCATGAACATATCCATGCAAATATTACCAATTGTGGGAGCAAGTTTTCCGTTAACCATAAAAGAGAAGTTACCCCTGCCAAGATGGCGGTTAACACCATCTGCATAACCTGCCGGTACAGTGGCAATCTCCCTCTCTTCAGGTCCTACCTGACCGTGCCTGCCGTATCCGACGCTAGCATTCTTCATCTTTTTAATATGTACTATTGGAGTAACAAAAGAAGCAACCGGTTTAAGCTGACTGTTTCCCTCAACATAAGTTGAACCGTAGATTCCTATTCCCAGCCTTACCATATCAAACTGGTATTCAGAGAAACGCTCAATTCCGGATGAATTGAGAATGTGTTTAATGGGTTTTGTTCCTGTTGCCACTGCAATTTTATCGTATACCTCAGAAAATAGCTCAATCTGTCCCGTTGTGAAGCTGTCCTGAAGCTCATGCTCAGCAGATGAAAGGTGAGAGAAGACAGATTTAACCTCAATCTCTCTGTTTTCAGAAAGGAACTTAGTAAGCCATTCAGACTCCTCCCTTACAAATCCCACCCGGCTCATTCCGGAATCAATCTTGATATGCGCAGGCCAGGTGCTTTTGCCGGCCCTTTTTACAGCATTTACAAATGTAATTGCTGATTCAGGACTGATTATACTCGGTTCCAGATTATGTGTAATTAATTCGTCGTAATTATCAATTCCGGGTGTAAGGATAATAATTGGTAACTTAATACCGGCATTTCTTAATTTTATGCCTTCAAATGGGAAGGCAACACCTAAATAATCGGCACCAAACTCCTCCAGAAGCCGGGCGATTTCTACATCACCATGACCATAGGCGTTCGCTTTAACAAGTACTAGTAATTTTGTTGATTCTGAGAGCTTTGATCGATAAAAGCTAAAATTATGGAGCAAGTTCGACCGGTTAATTTGAAGTGTTGAATGTTGCATTTGAAAAAATTTTCAATCACAAAGTTACAAAATGTTTAAAAAAATGTTTGTTGTATCAAAAAACTTTCTACATTTGCGGCCGAATTAACAAACAAACCTAAAACATTTTATAAAATGAAAGTTAAATCAATTCTTGCAGTTGCTGCCCTTGGCGTAGCACTTGTATCATGCGGAACTAAAGAAGCTCCGGTATCAGAACAACTAGTAGGTCAGTGGTCAGGTGTTGACTCAATTACTGTTACAGTACTTGATTCTACCGGAACTCCTTCAACTCAAACTTTTGCAGCTCCAATCGAGCTTGAGTACCTTGCAGACAGCACTTTCACAGCAGTTATCATGGTTAACGACAGCACAAACGTAACAGTTGGTGGTATCGCTACAGTAGCTGATGCAGCTGTAAACTTTACTGGCTCAATGACTTGCGCTCAAACTCTCGAGCTTTCTGGTAACATGACTGTTGCAGCTGATACACTTTACGTAAACTACACTGGCGTTAACGCAGAAGCTGGCATTACCCACGAAGGTAAAGCTATGGTTATCCGCAAAGCAGTAGAAGCAGCTCCAGCACAGTAATAGCTATTTAGCTATTGCATTGAAGCAGTGGCGACAAATTGGTTCGTAGGTGTCTTTTTCACCAAGTACGACCAGTTTGTCGCTTTTTTTTGTCCTGTGTGAATGGTGAGCGAGATTTCCGCATCTGACACAAATTGCATGAACCTTGGTTACATATTCGGCAACGGCCATAAGAGCAGGCATTGGACCAAACGGTTTTCCCAGATAATCCATATCAAGCCCTGCAACAATAACCCTCACCCCGTTTGCGGCAAGTTCCTGGCAAACATCAACAATAGTCTGGTCGAAGAACTGAGCTTCGTCAATACCAACAACATCTACATCTCCCGCATAAAGCAAAATACTGGCCGGTGAATCTACCGGAGTTGAGCGTATAGCATTTGAATCATGGGAGACAACCTCTGCAACAGAGTATCTCACATCAATCATGGGTTTGAAAATTTCTACCCTCTGGTTTGCGAACTTTGCTCTCTTGAGCCTTCTGATAAGCTCTTCGGTTTTCCCACTGAACATTGAGCCGCAGACCACCTCTATCCACCCGGCTTTTTTTGCGCTTTCTAAAAACATTTTGCTTACTTTTGTATCTATACAAAGATAAAAAGAAGGATGCTAAATATTGATAAAGTTGCCGAAATTAAACTGATTATTTCCGGATTATTGCAAGATCTTAATGCTGTAGAGAGAGATGAACAGATATCTCCGCTTAAGTGGGAAGAGATTTTCATTGCATCTGATATGATCCGCGAAAAACTTGTTACTCTCAGGGAGCTCTCGGCAAAAGAGAACCCGGTAATCACACCCGAGGCAGAGGAGGTTAAAAAACTTGTTCAGGCCTTCGCAGAACTTAAAAGAGCCTTTGCAGACGTTCAGCTTAATATTTCAAAATCTATCATTCCGGCCCCTGCATCACAAACTTCTGCCAGAACTGTTTCCATACCGGCCGTCCCGGATGCAGGAATTCAGGAAAAAGATGAGGAACCCGTAATGGTTAAACCCATAACTCAAAGACAGGAAAAACTGGTTATCAGTGAAAAACCAAGAGGTCTGTTTGCAGATGATGATGAGGAGGAGCTTGAACTATTCGATGACTCACTCCCCATTCTGGATGCTGCCAGAAATGCCAGACATTCATGGAGGACAGATCTTCCTGGGTCAAGGGTTACAGATATAAAACATGCCATAACTCTTAATGACAAGCTCTTTTACATAAAGGAGCTGTTCAATGACGATGAAGAGCAGTACCGCCTGAGCATAGAGAGGATTAACGAGATGAATAATCTTGATGAAGCCGTTGATTATGTGAGGGGTGCTTTTCCGGAATGGGATGAAGATTCAAACAGTGTTTACAGATTTCTGATGATACTCAGGAGGAGGTTCGATGCCTAAATTATACATAGTACCAACACCTATAGGCAACCTTGAAGATATGACCTTCAGGGCTGTGAGGGTACTTAAAGAGGCAGATCTCATTCTGGCAGAGGATACCCGTACCAGTTCCGTTCTGATGAAAAGGTACGATATAACCACAAGAATGGAGCCTCACCACAAGTTCAATGAGCATAAGACCATTGAGCGAGTTGCGGAGAGAATAGAGTCGGGGCTAAATATTGCTCTTATCTCTGATGCCGGGACACCGGGAATCTCAGACCCCGGATTTCTGCTTTCACGAATTTGCAGGGAGAGGGGAATTGATGTTGAAACACTTCCGGGCCCAACAGCATTTGTCCCCGCACTTGTGAACTCGGCGCTCCCTATGGACAGATTTTGCTTTGAGGGATTTCTTCCGCTCAAGAAGGGGCGGCAGACAAAATTCAAAGAGCTTAGCACAGAGGAGAGAACAATGATTTTCTATGAATCTCCGTACAGACTGGTTAAGACACTTACCCAGATGGCAGAGTTTTTCGGAGAGGAGAGAATTGCCTGCGTATCCAGAGAGCTCACAAAAATTCACGAAGAGAACAGACGGGGCACTCTTGCGGAGCTTGCCGCCTGGTACACGCTCCATGAACCAAAAGGCGAAATAGTCCTGCTGGTTGCCGGATGTGACCGGAAATAGAAAAAACTTTTTAAAGAGGAGAGAGAAATGAAGGGAAGAGAGGGAATGACAAGATCACACGCAAGAGGCGTAGTGGCCTTGATTTTAATTGTTTTGGCAGCAGAAGCGGCCATTTTTATTGCAGGAGATTTAAAAATTTCTGTATCCGGGGCCGATTCGCCACCCCGCTCAGCATCGCATCAGGATAGCAGCAGGTATTCTACAGCTCCTGTAGAAAAGATGCCTGCCCAAAGGAGGAGAGAGCCCGTTTTACATGCAAAGCTGTTCAGATTTGATCCCAATACTGCGTCAAGGGAGGAATTACAAAAGCTGGGGCTCAGCTCCCGCGAAGCCTCAGTAATTATTAACTACAGGAATAAAGGGGGGAAATTCAGAAATAGCAGGGATCTGGAAAAAATCTATACCCTCAGCAGAGAGAGCTATTTAAGAATCAGGGATTGTGTATCTATCCGGCCTTCATCAGAAATTGCAGTAAATTCCGCATCATCTGCAGCAGGAGTCCTCTCCCCGGAAAATAATTCTAAAACTTTAAAGGATACTTCCGGAGGTTCAGGTTATATTCCTCTGAATACAAGCGAACTGATCTCCCGGAACAAACTGGAACTTAACAGTGCAGACTCGGCCGATCTTGTATCGCTCCCCGGGATTGGACCATTCTTTGCCTCCCGCATACTTGATTACCGGAAACGCCTGGGTGGTTTTGTTTTTCCTGAGCAGCTTATGGAGGTGTATGGTATTGATAAAGAGAGATTCTCAGTCTTTAAAAGCCGCATATGGGCAGACAGCACAAAAATCAAAAGGCTTAATCTTTCTGATGTGACTTCAGAACAGTTGTCGGCCAATCCTTACATTGGAGCATACGCTGCGAGGTCAATTGTCAAATTCAGGGAGCAGGCAGGTGAGAGAGTAATAAACATTGCTGTTTTGGTGGCGAATCGTATTATCAGGGAAGAGCTGGCAAAAATTCTTAAATATTATTTAGAGTGAGAATTGTTTATTTATCTTTGTTTCATTATTAAATCCCATAATATCTTTACTAATGAGTATTGTCAGTTGTAACAATGTGGTTAAGAAATTTAACCAGTTTACTGCACTTGACAGCGTTTCTATTGATGTGCCAGAAGCTTCCATCTTCGGCCTGCTAGGTCCCAACGGTGCCGGCAAGACAACGCTAATCAGGATTATCAATCAGATTACTGTTCCGGACACGGGAGAGGTACTCTTCCGCGGAAAGCCCATTAAACCTTCAGATATAGCATTTATTGGCTATCTTCCGGAAGAGAGGGGCCTTTACAAGAAGATGAAAGTTGGTGAGCAGGCTCTCTATCTTGCCAGACTGAAGGGCCTAAGCCAGGCAGATGCAAACAGGGAACTTAAGCAGTGGTTTGTAAAATTTGGAATTCAGGCGTGGTGGAACAAAAAGGTAGAGGAGCTTTCAAAGGGTATGGCACAGAAGGTTCAGTTTATCACAACTGTCCTTCACAAACCCTCTCTTCTTATACTGGATGAGCCATTCAGCGGATTTGACCCGGTGAATGTTCAGCTTATCAGAAAAGAGATTCTTGATATGAAGGCAAACGGCGCAACAATCATTCTCTCCACTCACAATATGGAGTCGGTTGAGGAGCTGTGCGACAACATTGCACTTATCAATAAATCTAAACTCATCATTTCGGGCGGGCTTGACCAGATTCGCAGAGAGCACGGCAGAAATGAAGTAGAAGTTATTTACCGCTCGGAACAGCAGACACAGCTTGTTTCCAATTCTCTCTTTAACCTTGTTTCTGACGAAGCTTTCAAAAGCGAAAGAAGGGCAGTACTTGAAGTTGGCAGGGGAGTTCAGTCCCGTGCAATTCTTGGCGAACTTACTGAGAAGGTAGACATTGTCTCCTACAGAGAGCTCATACCAAGGATGAATGACATATTTATTAAACTTGTAAGCTAACAACACTGCCATGAAACTGGATAAACTATTTCTAATTATATCGAGGGAGTTTATGATAAGGGTAAAGAAAAAATCCTTTATCTTCCTAACCATACTTACTCCAATATTCTTCGCGGCGTTAATGATTCTTCCATCTGCCATCATGCTTATGTCTGAGGGCGAGAAGGGTCAGAAGATGCTTGTATCTGATCCCTCAGCGGTAACACAGGGTTTCTTTAAGGATACAGATGAACATACCTGGACCTACGATAATGAGACTCCTGCAGAGGAGCTGAAAAAGAGCTTTGCAGAAAAGGGATACCTTGCCCTTGTTGAGATCTCTGCACCTGACTCACTGCTCAATGTTACTGTTTCTGCATATTCATCAAAACAGCTGAATGTTGACACAAAAGATGAGATTGAAAAGGGAGTTGGCAAGGCAGTTGAAAAGAAGAAACTTGACAAGTACAATATCGAGAATCTTGATGCAATCCTTAAGGATGTCAAAACCAGTATCACTGTTAAAACATTTACCCTTGACGAGGAGGGTGGCGAAAAGAGGTCTGTTGTGGAGATCTACATGGCAATCGCCTACATAGCCAGTATCCTTATCTACATGTTTATATTCATGTTTGGTTCAATGGTTATGAGAGGTGTAATTGAGGAGAAAACAAATAGGATCATTGAGGTAATTGTCTCCTCTGTAAAACCGTTTGAACTGATGCTGGGCAAGATTCTTGGCGTAGGTTCAGTTGCCCTGGTTCAGTTCATGATCTGGATAATACTTTCTGTTGGTATACTTGTGGGTGTTCAGTCATTTATGGGTACAGACAAACTTGTTCAGTCCCAGCAAATGACTCAGGGAATTGCAGGGGCTCAGGGAGAGGAGATAGCGCAGCTCACAAGCTCTCTTCAGGAGGATTCGTCGCCATTCTCAGATATTATGGGAGCACTTGGAGAGGTGAATTTTGTAGAAATTATCCTTGTTTTTATAGCATACTTTATACTTGGATACCTTCTGTACGCATCACTCTTTGCAGCAGTTGGATCTGCAGTTGACAATGAGGCTGACACCCAGCAGCTTGTCCTTCCGGTCACACTGCCGCTCATTATAGGCCTCTTCCTTATGATGCACACATTCCAGCATCCGGGCAGTTCGCTCTCATTCTGGGGTTCAATTATTCCTTTCACATCACCAATGGTGATGATGGCAAGAATTCCGTTTGGAGATGTTCCTGCATGGGAGCTGGCACTCTCTCTGGGATTGCTTCTGGCTACATTCATTTTCATGACTTATGTATCTGCAAAAATCTACAGAGTTGGAATTCTTATGTACGGAAAGAAACCAAACTGGAAGGAAATTGTTAAATGGTTAAAATACTAATTCAGCAAAAATGAGATTTATTACCAAAATATTTATTGCGACAATTGCCCTTGTACTTTTTTTAGCTTCGCCGTTAATGGCGCAGAACATGAGATACAGCTACAAGGCAGAGAGAGTTCTCATGGACAAAAGCCATGATGAGCCTGCTGAGCCGGTTGTCGGGGCAATTATTGCCAGATACAAGCCGGAGATGGACAGGAAGATGCAGGAGGTCATAGGTGTTTCAGAAGTTGAAATGCGCTCCTCAAGGCCTGAATCTCTTCTTTCCAATTTTGCCGCCGATGCTCTGGTTGAGTTTGCAGCAAAGAGATCCGGCAGCAGGGTAGACTTTGGCCTTACCAATTTTGGAGGAATAAGGGCAGCTCTCCCGGGAGGAAACATAAGACTGTACGATGTATATTCTATTTTTCCCTTCGAGAACTATGTAGTGATTCTTGATCTTCCTGGAAAGTCAGTTAAGGCCTTGTTTGAATCATTTGCCAGAAACCGTGTTGAGGCCCTTTCCGGGAATGTAAAACTGGTTATTGACGAAGATGACAGGGAGATTGAAGAGCTTCTGATTAACGGCGAAAAACTGGATATGTCAAAGATTTACAGGATTGCTACAATAGATTTTCTGCTCAGCGGCGGAGACAATGTTGTTGCACTAAAGGATGCCGTTAAGGTAGAGGAGACCGGTCTGCTCATAAGAGATGCAATCATTGAAAAGATAGCCTCTTTTACTGCTTCCGGAGCTAAGGTATCGGCCAGGATTGACGGCAGAATACAATATGAAGATTAATTGAGGAGGAGATATGATGAAAGCAAAATTAAAAATTAATTATTACCTGAGCCTGACTGCTGCACTGTTTCTGCTTGCGGCATTCCAGACTTCGCTCACAGCTCAGGATCTGGTTATTCTGCATACAAACGATACTCACAGCAATATTGAGCCTGCAGCCAGCGGCAGAAATGCCGGTCTTGGAGGGTTTCAGCGCAGAGCCAATTATATTCAGAAGGTAAGAAGCGAGCATAAAAATGTTCTCCTTCTTGACGCCGGAGACTATAATCAGGGGACTCCGTATTTTACCCTTTTTAAGGGTTATGCAGAAATAGAGCTCTACAATGCCATGAAGTATGATGCTGTTTGCCTGGGCAACCATGAGTTTGACAACGGTCAGCTGCAGCTGGCAGAGAGACTCAAAAAGGCAAAATACCCTACACTCTGTGCAAATTACGACTTTGCTGAAACCCCGCTAAAGGGAATGATAAAACCATATACAATCATAAAGAAGGGAGGCAGGAAAATAGGCATCATAGGTGTACTTATTGATCTCAGAGGTTATGTTGCAGAGACTTCAAGAACAAATCTTGTGTACAAAAATCCCGTGCCCATTGTAAATGACCTTGCAAAGATGCTCCGTGACAAAAAGGGCTGTGATCTTGTAATTGTTTTGAGCCATATAGGTTTTGACGACGGTTCTGAGGATAATCCTTCTGATACCGAGCTGGCAAAACTGACCTCTAATGTAGATATGATTATAGGAGGACACTCGCATACATTCCTTGAAGAGCCTGTTGTAATGAAAAACAGGGAGGGAAAGGATGTTATCGTTTGTCAGACAGGTGCCGCAGGCGTTTATGTAGGAAGAATGGATATCAATTTCTAAAAAGCACAAAGCTTTTCTAAATAAAAAAAGAGGCCGGACAGTAAATCTGTTCGGCCTCTTTTTTGATATAATTGAAATCTCTACTTCTTCTTGTCTGTGTAGAGGTATCTTTTTATTTTTTGTGTAGCTGTCTTCTCAAACTGATGCGGCTGGTCTTTAACTGCAGAGATTTTTGAAAACTTGTTCACACGGGTGTTCACATATTCGTACACCTCTTTTTTAAGTTGCTCAATCTTTTCGTTGAAGATTTTTACGGCTGCATCCTTTGTCTCCTCATATGACTGCATCAGCTGCTCCTTCTTCTCTTCATAAGAGTGCATCAGCTGCTCCTTCTTCTCGTAATAGGCTGCTATTGCTTCATCCTTTGCCTCTTCAAGGGCCTTAAGTTTGTCAGGATTGAAGTGAACGAGTGCTACTAGTTTGCCTTTATGCTGAGTTACCACAGATTCTGCAACCATAGGGTGTCCGTTTATTACTGACTCAATCTCCTCCGGATAAATGTTCTCCCCGCTTGGTCCCAGAATCATGTTTGACAATCTGCCTTTTATATACAGCCTTCCGTCCTTGTCAATTATCCCAAGATCCTTTGTACGGAAATATCCGTCTGCTGTAAAGGCCTGCTCAGTTGCATCCGGATTTTTGTAATATCCCATCATTACACTTGGACTCTTTGCCACAATTTCACCCTCTCCGTTTTCCGGATTAGGGTTGTCAATTCTGAGTGTAACACCATGCATTGCAGGTCCTGTTGACTGCCATCTGACCATTTTGCCTACAGCTCCGGCAAGCAGAGGTGCAGTTTCTGTCAGTCCATAACCAATAGCATAGGGGAACTTAGATTCAATAAGGAATCTCTCAACAACCCCGTCAAGTTTTGCTCCTCCAATCCCAAAGAAACGGATTCTGCCACCGAATGTCTTCATTAGCTTCTTTCCGGCAACTTTGTTCAGCAGTTTTCTTCCCGGTGTTGTGCCGTAAATTGCTTTCATTACAGGCGAGCCGTTAAACTTTGGCAATATACTGTTGCGGTAGATTTTCTCAATAATAAGCGGAACGCTCAGCATGGTTGTGGGCTTTACCTTTCCCAGTGCCTGCACAAGCAGGGATGGGGTGGGTGCCTTTTCCATATAGAATACAGATGCGCCTGCGGTCATTGGAAGAAGCATACTCAGGCTGCTCTCCATAGTATGTGAGAGAGGAAGGACTGAGAGCCACACGTCCCAGTCAAATGTTGGTCTCAGAATGTTAACTGCGTATACCTGTGAACAGAGGTTTTTATGGCTGAGCATAACCCCCTTTGAGTTTCCTGTTGTTCCGGATGTGTAGATAATTGCTGCCAGATCTCCGTTTTGAGGGTCAGATGTAATCTCTGTCCTCTGATTCTCTTTGCTTTTAATTACCGTAAGGGTATCCAGATCAATTACAACATTCATGTTCTCCATTATGTCTGCCGGAACTTTGCCTGAAAGTCTCTGTGAAACAAACAGGGCTGTAGATTCAGAATGTTCAATGACATTTCTGATTTCTGCCTCTGCAAAGTCTGGAAGAATGGGAACAATGATTCTGTTGAAGGCGACTGCAGAAAAATATGCAACAGGCCATGAAGGCATGTTTTGCCCCAGCAGTGCCACTTTTGCCCCAGCACCAATTCCAGCTTCGAGAAGAATTTCATGAACTCTTAGTGTCTCTTCTCCCAGCTGCCCGTAAGTGTAAGATTTACCATCTACATATGCGAAGGCGTTGTTGCTTTTGTATTTATCTATGCTATAGTTAAATAAGTCTTTTAATGTATTGAATTCCAATGATTGCATTTCTTTGTTTTAAATGAGTCGAGTGTAATCATGCAACAATCATTCCAAATCTTTGCCAGTAGCAAAGTTCTCCGGAAATTTACCCTTAACACCCTTATCCTTATACCACTGACGAATGCGTCTGAGATCATCCTGAACATCCTCCGTGAGTTCAAATTTTTCTCCTCTGCCAACCTCTTTTCTGCCCCAGTCAAAGTATCCCAGATAAACCGGAACATTTGCCGCACGTGCAATTGTATGAAAACCTGTTTTCCACTTTTCTGTTCGGGCCCTGGTTCCTTCAGGAGCAATAGCAAGGTGCATTATCTCCCTTTTCTCAAATTCGTCTATCATCTGCCTGGCGAGTGTGGCACCTTTACCCTGATGAACAGGAATTCCTCCCATTGCCCTCATAATGCCTCCGAAAGGCCATCTGAAAAAGCTCTCTTTTATCATGATGTTTGCAGTGTGTCCCTCCGAGTGGTAGTAAAGGAAGGATACCACAAAATCCCATGCAGAGGTGTGCGGAACACCAAGTATGATACATTTGGGCTCTGGTACGGGAGGTTCCATAACCTTCCATCCCATCATTTTAAGTATAAGTTTGTAAACTTTTCTCATTAAGATTTTTATTTAAGAAGATCGCGAAGCTGGTTACTGATAACAAGCTCTTCCTTAGCCATTTCAGACACTTTGATTTTACCTGTGTCTGATAAGGTAAAAATCATCTTTCTCTTGTCATCTTTACCCATTTCTCGGTCTATCAGTTTTTTCGCTTCAGATGTGTTGATAATCCTGGAGCCTCTTGAATTGGAGAGTCCTATGAATTCACACAGTTCATTTGCACTGCGGGGCTGACCATCCTTGAGTGCGCACAGTAGCATAGCCTCATTTATGGTTATTTTGTATTTCTGCTGAAAATCTTTTTCAAAAATGTACAGCGTTCTGTACAGATCTTTAATTTTACAAATCTCATCCATAATTAGTTGCTATTATTAATAATTCCACAAAATAAGTAAATTCTCCCCGGATTGCAAATAAATATTTTCCTATGGAAATTTGTTTTAATGGAAATTATATTTAATTTTGCAAATGTAAACAAAGTGAAACCAAATTTTTTATGAAACTGAAACATTTTACAATATTACTTGTGTCATTGGCAGTAGCAGTTCCTGGTTGCAGCTCGGCAAACAGCAGCAAAGGTGATGCCGCAACTGCAGAAATTTCATCTAATTCTTCAGAAAACAGCAAAAAAACTGTAAAAACGATACATCTCACAAAATCTGAGTTCCTGCAGAAGGTAGTCAATTACGAAAAAAACTCAACTGAATGGAAATATCTGGGTGATAAACCGGCAATTGTAGATTTCTACGCTTCATGGTGCGGCCCCTGCAAACAGCTTGCTCCGGTTCTTGAGGAGCTTGCAGCTGAGTATGATGGGGAGATATACATTTACAAAGTAGATACAGAGGAAGAGACAGAACTTGCGTCGGCCTTTGGAATTACCAGTATTCCAACCATTCTCTTCATTCCAATGGGTGAAGATCCTCAGGTTGCTCAGGGAGCGCTTCCAAAGGATGTTATTAAAAATGCAATTGAGAAGACTCTTCTTAAACGATAGTTTATTATGAAAAAGCTTTGCGCAATAAGAGATATATGCCGCTCTATTACAGATTTTGAGGCAAAATTTAACAAGGAGCACGAAATGTGTCTAAACGAGGGTATGGTTCTTTGTTGCTTAAAAGATAAAAGATTATCTTCGGGAGAGATAGCAGAAGAGATTAACCTTACATGCTCAAATACATCAAAACTTCTCCGCTCGGTTGAGGAGAGAGGTTATATTGTGAGGGTGCTTGGAGAGAGAGATAAAAGGCAGATGTACTTTGAGCTTACACCGGAGGGACTTGAAAAACTGGCAGTCATAGAAATGTCTGACATTCAGCTTACAGAACCTCTGGAGAGATTTGTTAAACAAATAATCTGACAACAATGGAAATGTTTATAAAGAACGAAAGTAAATACAGTGCAGAGCAGACTGTTGAGAAGATAATCTCTGCACTTGAAAATACCAGGTGGAATGTGCTGCATATGCACCATCTCCACAACTCACTGGCAAAACACGGATACAACGTGCCTCCGGTGACAGTTATTGAAGTGTGCCGTCCTGACTACTCAGTGCAGATGCTTAGTCTTGACGAGCAGAGAATCTACTCTTCTCTTATGCCATGCAGGATCTCTGTATATGACACAAATGAGGGGAAAGTATATATCTCAAGAATGAATTCGGGTGCACTTGCAGCACAGGCAGGCGGGATAACAGAAAAAGTAATGACTCTGGCTTTCAGTGATATCGAACAAATTTTGGAACCACTTGTTAAATAGTACTAATTCTTAAATCTATCAATTGTATGATTAAATTTTTACTTTACGGTGCTCCGGCAAAAGAGAAGACAATTTCACTTGCCCTTCTGATTATCCGCGCAGCAGCCGGACTGCTCATGATGACCCACGGATGGTCAAAGATCCAGAATTTTGACAATATGGTTGCAGGCGGATTCGATCCACTTGGAATAGGAACATCTTTGTCTGTGATTCTGCTTATTGCAGCTGAATTTGTTGCAGCAATAATGATTGTGCTTGGCCTGCTTACCCGTCTCTCTGCAATTCCGCTGGTATTTGCCATGGGTGTAGCTGTATTTGTTGCCCATGCTGCAGATCCAATCGCAGTAAAAGAGCTGGCAATAATCTATCTTGCAGTTTTTGCCGGTCTCTTTTTTACAGGAGCCGGATCATTCTCTCTCGATTACCTGCTTTTCGGGAAGAAAAAATAGTGTTCTGCAACAGAATAATTGAAAAAGGAGCTTCACTGAAGCTCCTTTTTTTATTATTTCAGACCGGTCTCCGGCAGAGAGTTATACCCACTCTTCGCTCAGAACTTCACCCTTTATGGACATCACAATGAGTTTAACCGGAATATTTCTTGCCGCTTTTGATCTGGCCGCCTGAGCTATCTGAAGCAGTCCTCCGCAGCATGGAACCTCCATTATCAAAACAGTGAGAGTATTGATTTTTGACTCATCAATCATCATTGCAAGCTTCTCTACATAAGACTCTTTGCTGCTGTCCAGCTTAGGGCATGCAATTGCAAGGGTCCTGTTTTTGAGGAAGGTTTCGTGGAAAGATCCGTGAGTAAATGCAGAACAGTCTGAGGCAAGCAGAACATCGGCCCCCTGAAAGTACCCTGCTGCAGGGTTAAGCAGATGAAGCTGAACCGGCCACTGTCTCAATTCTGACATTCCTGAGATCTGAGGTGCTTTTGCTGCTGAAAATGCAGGAGCAGCAGCCCTGAAGTCTCTCTCCATGGAACCGGGACATCCGCAGGCCATACCTTTGCCCTCGTTTGAATGAACTTCCGGAGAATGTTTGTGGGCATGTGCGTGAGGTGCTTCAGCTTTAACTGCAGCGTGATCACCAATTTTTGACAAATCGAGTTTAAAATTGTTTGCCCTGCACCACTCAACACCCTGATTAAACCACTCCATCTCACCGTGGTTTTTAAGGTGCTGAAGGTGTGCAAGCACTACCTTTTCTCCCTTTGGAGAGATTCTCTCCATTACGGCAATTTCGTTGTAAGGCTCTGTCTCCTTCTCAATAAGCTCAATTGCTCCTACAGGACACTCTCCAATGCAGGCTCCCAGACCATCGCAATATAGATCACTTATCATTACTGCCTTTCCGTCTATAAGCTGAAGGGCACCCTCATGACACCCCTCTACGCAGTTGCCGCATCCGTTGCAAAGCTCTTCATCTATTTTAATTACCGTTCTTTTCATAATATTTCTTAATTTTATGATGCAAAAGTAGTTTTAGCAAAAGTTAAAATGTGTAACAGTTGCAACAATTTTAAAAAATTATGAAAAAATATATTCTTTTAGCAGCATCTTTTCTGGGATTCTCATGTTCGGCCCCGCATCTTGTGCTAAACACGCAGGAGGATTTTGACATTAAGAGATACATGGGAAAATGGTATGAAATTTCCCGCCTTCCCAATACATTTGAAGAGGGACTTGAGAATAATACTGCATTTTATGAGCTTAAAGAAAACGGCGATGTAACGGTAATCAATCAGGGAAGGGTAATTGCAGATAAGAGCCGTTTTAAAGAGGTCAAGGGGCGCGCATGGGTTCCCGATCCAAAGGAGCCGTCAAAACTCAAGGTTAGCTTCTTCTGGCCTTTTGCCGGAGACTACTGGGTTCTTAGCGTAGACAAGGACTATACAATAGCACTGGTAGGTGATCCCGGAAGAAAATACCTCTGGATCCTGGCACGTGAAAGAAAGCCGGATCCAAAGGCAGTAAGTGACCTCAAAGCCTATGCTTCAAGTTTAGGATTTGCTGTTGAAAACATGATTGGCAGTCTTGGAGATTAACTCTTCATCTGCAATGTTTGGAATTGTAACGGTTAGCAGGGGTGTCCTCTCCATCTCTCTTTTGATGGCAAAGATGGCACCCTTGTTTCTTGCCCATGCTCTGCGTGAAATTCCGTTGTTGACATCCCAGTGAAGCATGTTTTTGATTCGTCTGTCTGCATCTTCGCTGCCGTCAATAACCATTCCGAACCCGCCGTTAATTACCTCTCCCCAGCCAACTCCTCCTCCGTTGTGAATGGAAACCCATGTTGCTCCGCGGAACGAGTCTCCGATTACATTCTGAATTGCCATATCTGCAGTGAAGGACGATCCGTCATAAATATTTGAGGTCTCCCTGTAAGGAGAGTCTGTACCCGATACATCATGGTGGTCCCTTCCAAGCACAACAGGAGCGGAAACTCTTCCCTCCCTTATGGCCCTGTTCATTTCCAGTGCAATTTTCATACGTCCCTCAGAGTCTGCATAGAGTATCCTGGCCTGTGACCCCACAACGAGTTTGTTTGCACCCGCCTCTTTAATCCAGTGAATGTTATCTTCAAGCTGATTTGTAATCTCTTCCGGAGCTGTTTTTGCAATCTCTTCAAGAACCTCTGCCGCAATTCTGTCGGTCTCGGCCAGATCCTCCGGCTTTGACGATGTGCATACCCATCTGTACGGACCAAATCCGTAATCAAAGAAGAGTGGTCCCATAATATCCTGCACATAGGAAGGATATCTGAAAGTACCGTCGGCCTTCATTATATCTGCGCCTGCTCTTGATGCCTCCAGCAGAAATGCGTTACCATAATCGAAAAAGTACATTCCTCTTTCTGACAGCTTGTTTATTGCGTCTGAATGTCTGACAAGTGTTGCGCGAACAGCAGCAACAAATTTTTCAGGTTCCTCTGCCATCATCCGGTTGGACTCCTCAAAGCCAATGCCGGCAGGGTAGTAGCCACCCGCCCACGGATTGTGCAGTGATGTCTGGTCGCTGCCAAGTTCAGGGCATATATCCTTTTCCAGAAACTTTTCCCACAAATCAACAATATTTCCCTGATATGCCAGTGAAACGGCCTCTTTATTCTCTCTTGCCTTCAGGATTCTCTCCATAAGAAGATCAAGGTCTGTATAGACTTCATCTACCCAGCCCTGTGAATGTCTTGTCTGAACAGCCTTTGGATTGATTTCGGCTATTACGCCAATTACACCGGCAATAACTGCAGCTTTGGGCTGAGCTCCTGACATTCCGCCAAGGCCGGAGCTTACAAATATTTTTCCCCTGAGAGAGCTTTCTCCGGGTTTCATCTTCATTCTTGCAGCATTAAGAACTGTAATTGTGGTGCCATGCACGATGCCCTGCGGTCCAATATACATAAAAGAGCCGGCAGTCATCTGACCATACTGCGAAACGCCAAGTGCATTGAACTTTTCCCAGTGATCCTTTGAAGAGTAGTTTGGAATAACCATACCGTTGGTAACAACAACCCTGGGGGCATCTTTGTGAGAAGGGTAGAGGCCCATCGGGTGTCCCGAGTATAGAACAAGAGTCTGTTCGTCTGTCATTTTTGACAAATACTGCATTGTGAGCAGATACTGAGCCCAGTTCTGGAATACCGCTCCGTTACCGCCGTATGTAATGAGCTCATGCGGATGCTGCGCAACTGCATAGTCGAGGTTGTTGCTCAGCATAAGCATAATTGCTGCAGCCTGTACAGATTTATGCGGAAACTGCTCAATTGACCTGGCTGTGATTTTGTATGAAGGCCTGAACCTGTACATGTAGATTCTTCCGTATTCAGCAAGTTCTTTTGCAAATTCGGGAGCAAGTACTTCGTGATGTTTTTGCGGAAAGTATCTGAGAGCATTTCTCAGTGCAAGTTTTTTCTCTTCCGGAGATAAAATGTCCTTCCTTTTTGGGGCATGGTTAATCTCTTTTTCATATACTGCCGGAGCCGGCAATTCATCGGGAATCCCCTGCATTACTTGTTTCTGGAATTCAGTCAGACTCATGGTTTTATTTTTTGGTTTGCAAAGTTAGTAAAAAAAGGGTCTGAAGATTTGCCGTTTATGAAAATAATCCATACTTTTGCGACTCTTAAAAAAGGAGGTGTTTTAGCGTGATTATAGTACCAATTAAAGAGGGCGAGAATATTGAAAGAGCGTTGAAGAAATTCAAGCGCAAGTTCGAGAAGACTGGAATCATACGCGAACTCAGAAGTCGCAAGACTTTTGTGAAGAATTCTGTTAGGCGTCGTGATGAGGTGAAGAAGGCGATTTATGTACAATCTCTTCGCATTAACGAAGAGTAACGTCACTCTTTAACATCCCCGGCAATCCAATTGACGGATGAAGAATACTGCATCAGAACAATAGTTCTGGTGCATGTTTTTTTATTGGCAGTTGTCAATAAATTTTGTAAATTAGTTGCAAATTATGATGGTGATGGTGCTGGAGGATTTCATAGATTATATAAGGGTTCATAAAAGATATTCGCCAAGAACTCAGCTTCTCTACCGGGAATACGCTGGCGAACTCTATGAATTCATTGCACCTGCAGATGAGCAGGAGTTTCTCTCAGAACTAAAACCTCAGGTTATAAGAGGGTTTATAGCATCAGGCCTTGAAAACGGGCTTAGCCCCAGAAGCATGAACCTAAAGCTTTCTGCAATAAGCAGCTTCTGCAATTTTCTTGTACGCAGGGGTGTTATTGAATCAAATCCTGTAAGGAAGGTCTTTCGCCCGAAGATGTCTGCCAGACTCCCTGAATTCTATACAGAGAGTAATATGGAAAACTATTTTGCAAAACCGGTGGAGGAGGGAGATTTTCTTGCTCTCCGTGACCGCACTATGGTATCTCTCATTTATTCTACAGGCATCAGGCGCGCAGAACTGGCCTCTCTCAGGATTAAAGACTGGGACAGGGACCGCTCTCTCTTCAGAATAACCGGAAAGGGAGATAAACAAAGGGATGTGCCTGTGCCGCGTCCTCTTGCAGCAGAGCTAAAAGTATACACAGATATGATGCATGATTTTTACGGTGAAAATCCCTCCGGGATGATGTTTCTTACAGACACCGGTCAACCATTGTATCTCTCATTTGTTAATAAGGTAGTAAAAAGGGAACTTGAAAAGGCACCGGGTTTCAGCGGAAAAAAGTCACCGCATATGCTGAGGCATTCGATTGCCACTCACCTTCTCAATAACGGAGCAGATTTAAACAGCATTAAAGAGGTTCTGGGGCACTCATCCCTGGCAGCAACCCAGGTTTATACCCACAACTCATTTGAAAAGCTGAAAAGTATATTTCTAACCGCTCATCCGCGAGCAAAAAAAGGAGGATAATATGGACATCAGGATTCAATCGCTCAAGTTTGATGCAGATCAAAAATTGATCGACTACATTGAGAAAAAACTCGAAAAACTCCCGAGGTATTATGACGAAATCTCAAAAGTTGAGGTAGTAATGAGTCTCCTTCCGGATTACGAAAACAAAAATGTCAAAGTAAAAGTTGACATACCCGGAAATGAAATTGTTGTGGAGCGTCACTCACAGAAATTCGAAAACGCCCTCGTTGACTGCATAGATGTTTTGAAAGACCTGCTTGTCAAAGCAAAAGAGAAGAGAAAGGATATCTGATGATATCCCATCTATTCCCAGAACAGTGACAGAAACTCCTCTCCCTCAATATTTGATATATAGTCGGAGAGGTTTATCTTTTGTATTCTCTCTGCAAGAGCACCATGTGAGTGTCCGCACCCTTTCAGTAAATTCTCCAGCTCCTCAGTATCTCTGGTAAAAAAGTAGTCTCCGTAGATTTTAATCTCTTCAATAACTCCCCTTGATACGCCCAGATAGATCTCGACAAGACCTGCCGGGAATTTCTTCACTTTGGAATATGTATATTTTGGTGAGTTGCCGTAGTTCCAGCTATCCTGTGAATACTTTTCGGCTCTGAGTTTTTCGATTTCCTGAAGGTCTGACTCCGTATATTCGTAAAGAGAATATCCCGAGCCGTCACCGGCAACAAATGTATGCATGTAGTCAATAAATTCATCTATTGACATTGGCTTGGGCAGATGTTCGGTAATGTTTGTTACACGGCTCCTGTTTGACTGAACAGATTTTCCTGCAAATTTCTCTGGTCTTGCCGCAAGTGCGTTAGAGAGATCTGCCATAGAGGCAGAAAAGAGAAGTGTTCCATGCTGCAGAAGCCTGTTTCTGTATCTCGCAACTGCGTTACCTGAGAATTTCCGGCCATCAATCAGCAGATCGTTTCTTCCCTCCAGATATGCCTCAACTCCAATTCCCTTTAGTGCATCAATAACAGGTTTTGTGAACCGGGCAAACATTGCCGAGCTCTCCTCATTTCCGTTCACGTTATCAATAAAAGTGAAATTTACATTACCCAGATCATGGAATACTGCGCCGCCCCCGGTCAGTCTGCGTACAACCTTGATACCCTTCTCCCGGACAAAATTCAGGTTAATCTCTGCAAATGCATTCTGATGGTGGCCAATTATAATTGCATTTTCATTCTGCCATAGTCTGAAGAGAGGCTTGTCAAAGTTTTTAAACAGGTACTCCTCTGCTGCCAGATTCCACCACGGATCTGTATTCTTGTCTATTACGTAAAACATCGTTTTAAATTTTATTACGGTTGCTGAGCCGGAGAATAAACTTAACAGCCATTACGGATATTAAAGCAATCATTGTCCCGAACAGGGCTCCGAAGATTACATCTCCGGGAAAGTGTCTTCCCACATAGACTCTGCTGTAACAAACAATCAAAGCCCATGAAAAGATCAATATGGTGTACCAGCGTTTCCTGAAAAACCAGGTGGTGAGAACCGCAAGCCCGAATACATTTGTTGCGTGGCTAGATACAAAGCTAAAGCTGAATCTGTTATTCTCAATTACCCTTGCAATGTGGTATGTACACGGGTCCCATCCGGGTCTGAGCCGGTCCACCAGGTACTTAATCTGATTTGACAGGAAGTCAGTAAGGAAGAAAGTTACCAGAATGGCAATTAACATAATCCACCCTGTGCGGCGGTCTCTCTTTTCAAAAACAATCTTATTGAAAAATCCCTGTCTGCTGAGGTCAACTGAACACCTCCAGAAAAGTGAAGTCAATATCAGAATATAAAGAGGAAGCCATACCAGCCTGGCAGAGAACATAAGCATTATGTGATCCAGGAAATGAGTGTTCTGACTGTTTAGAAATACAAACAGTTCTCTGTCCAGTTCCTGAATTCTGTCAAGCATAGTTCTCTACTAAATCTCCTTATTCAGGGCATCCCACAGCATGTCTTTCATCTGTGTTATACCCTTTCCGGTGACCGAAGATATGAAAACATGAGGAATTTTCCTAGGGAGTGTCTTTTTAATCTCTTTTTCGAGCTCCTCATCAAGCAGGTCGCTCTTTGAAATTGCCAGGATCCTGTCCTTGACAAGCAGTTCCGGATTGTATTGTTTGAGCTCGTTAAGCAGAATCTTGTACTCTGTTTTTATGTCCTTGCTGTCTGCAGGAATAAGGAACAGGAGCATTGAATTTCTCTCAATGTGGCGGAGGAATCTCAGTCCAAGACCCCTGCCTGTATGTGCACCTTCAATGATTCCAGGTATATCTGCCATAACAAATGACTTCATGTCCCTGCACTCAACAATGCCAAGGCTTGGTTCAAGGGTTGTAAAGGCATAATCTGCAATTTTTGGACGTGCAGAAGAAACTGCAGAGAGAAGAGTAGACTTTCCTGCATTTGGAAAGCCAACAAGCCCTACATCTGCAAGAAGTTTCAGCTCAAGTACAAACCAGTTCTCCTCACCGGGTTCTCCCGGCTGTGCATATCTTGGTGTCTGGTTAGTGGCGCTTTTGAAAAAGGCATTGCCCATTCCTCCGCGACCACCCTTAACAATGATTTTCTCCTCGCCATTTTCTGTTATCTCAAATAATATCTCACCGGTCTCTGCTACCTTGGCAACAGTTCCCAGAGGTACATCCAGATAAATATCCTTACCCTCTGCACCGGTGCACAAAGCACCGCTTCCGCCTTCACCGTGGTCTGCCTTAATGTGCTTGCGGTATTTAAGGTGAATCAGTGTCCAGAACTGAGAGTTTCCTCTCAGAATGACATGCCCGCCACGTCCGCCGTTGCCGCCATCGGGGCCGCCCTTGGCCACGAATTTCTCCCTGTGGAGGTGCATAGATCCCTTGCCTCCGTTTCCGGATGCGCAGAACAATCTTACGTAATCTACAAAGTTTGAATTACTCATTTTTACTCCGAGTCAATTATTTTGCAGATATCCCTGAAATTCTCCTCAACAGTGAGCTCTCCGCTCACAGGCTTGTATTTCTTCTGCGATTTATAATAAGTTATCAGTGGTTCTGTAACTTTATGATAAGTACGGATTCTGTTCCTTATGGTATCAAAATCTGCATCATCTTTTCTTCCTTCTATGTTTGCCCTGTGCTGAATTCGTTTGATATTTACCTCATCATCTGTGACAAGTGCCAGCACGGCATTAATTTTTTCTCCGCATGATTCCAGAACTTTGTCAAGGGCTTCCGCCTGATTGATAGTTCTTGGGAATCCGTCCAGTATATAGCCCTCAACGGACTCCTCCTTGTTGCACAAAACCTTGCGCACCATCTCAATGACAATTTCGTCTGAGACGAATTCGCCCTTCTCTATTACTGCTTTTGCAATTATTCCAATCTCGCTCCTCTTTTCTATCTCCTGTCTGAGCAGTGCTCCCGTTGATATGTGCTTGAAATTGTATTTTTTAGCTATTAGTGCAGATTGAGTTCCCTTTCCTGCCCCCGGGGGGCCGAATATTATATAATACCTCATTACTCCCCTGATGTGTCTAATACATAGATATCCTTGTATTGTCGTCCCAGTTCGTCATAATCCAGTCCGTAACCCACGATAAAATCGTTTGGAATCTCCATTGCGACATATTTAATTTTTACATCTTTTTTGTATGCCTCAGGCTTAAGCAGCAGAGTACATACGTTAACTTCTGCGGCTCCCTTGTCTGTGAGCATTTTGTGCAGATCGACAATGGTGGCCCCAGTGTCAACGATGTCTTCAACAATAATTACCGAGCGACCCTTTACATCTGAGGTCAGACCCATAATCTCCTTGATCTCGCCTGTTGATGATGTGCCGGCATAAGAAGAGACTTTAATGAACGACAGCTCGCACTGGAATGTGAGATTCTTAAGAAGGTCTGATGTAAACATGAATGAACCGTTAAGTACCGAAACGAAAAGAGGTTTCTCTTTTCCTTCGAAATCTTTGTTCATTTTTGCTGCCAGAACCTCTATACTCTTCTGAATATCACTATGCGGGATGCAAATGCGGAAAGTCTTGTCGTGTAAGTGAATGCGCTCCATAAAAAAATAATTTGTGCCCGCGAAATTAAGTATTAATTTTGTCTTAACCAATTTTAAGCAAATATCCGATGAATCCGTTAGTTAGCATTATTATGGGAAGCACTTCAGACATGAGTGTTATGAAGCAGGCCGCAGATTTCCTCAATGAGATGAAGATTCCTTTTGAAATTAACGCACTTTCTGCCCACAGAGTTCCCGAACAGGTATTAGATTTTGCAAAAAACGCAGCCTCAAGGGGAGTAAAGGTAATCATTGCCGGTGCCGGCGGTGCAGCTCATCTTCCCGGAGTAGTTGCTGCAATGACCCCGCTGCCAGTAATAGGTGTACCTGTAAGGTCATCAATATCAATTGACGGATGGGACTCAATATTGTCAATACTGCAAATGCCGTCGGGCATACCAGTGGCAACAGTTGCACTTGACGGTGCAAAAAATGCAGCCATACTTGCACTTCAGATTCTTGCAACCGGAGATCCGGAGAGAATGAAACAGATGGTAGAGTTCAAGGCAGACCTGGCCATGAAAATTGTCAAGGCAAACAAAGAGCTCGATTCAGTCGAGTACGACTTCAAGGTGAAGAGATAATTTCACTGTAAACATAAAGATGAGGGGGAGATATGAGGAGAGGGGGTTTATTCCTTCTGCACACTTTGTGCGGAGGGTTTCTCTTTTGCCAGAATGCAGGAGAGATAAAAGTGAAGGAGGGAGAGGGACTTGAGCTGCTCTTTACGCAGATAGCAGAAGAGTACGAAAGAACAGGAGAGGAGAATCCGGCATTTCTGGCCGAAATTCTTGAGGAGTTAACCGAAAATCCGGTAAGGATAAATACAGCTTCAGTTTCAAGACTGGAGTCTGTTCCTCTTTTTACCCCATTTATGGCTCTCTCTGTAAGAGATTACATCAGAGATTTTGGTGAAATCCTGTCACTCTATGAGCTTGCGGCTGTTCCCGGTTTTGATTTGAGATTAGCCTTAATGCTATCCGGGATTCTTGACTTTTCTCCCGGCAGTGGAAATTCAGGGGTGGGATTCTTCAAATCTCTCTCAGACGGAAGGTCCCAGTTTCTGACAAGAGGTTCGGCATACCTTGAAAAGCAGAAGGGATACACGCCGGTAACAGCAGAGGAGTGGCAGAAAAACAGCGACTGCAGATATCTCTATCCGCCGGGCCGCCTTTATGCCCAGTACAAATTCACAGTTCCGGGGAGATTAAAATTTTCTTTAACAACAGAGAGAGACGGCGGTGAGCAGGTTGGCGATTACACCGGAGCCTCATTTCAGCTGGAGAATACTGGCATTTTTCAGACTATTGTTGCCGGCGATTTTACTGCCAGGTTTGGTCAGGGGCTTGTGCTGTGGAATTCCGGTTCGCTCTTTGCATCGCTTACTGGGCCGGCATTTGCAAAATCCGGGACAGGCCTTACTGCCTACTCCTCAACTGACGAAAATATCAGTTTCAGGGGAGCAGGTGCTACAGTGGGAAAGGGGAGGGCAACTCTCTCCCTCTTTATGTCATCGAGGGAGCGCGATGCAAGGATTGCAGACGGAGGATACACATCCCTCCTGAATACCGGCCTTCACAACACAATCACAACACTCTCCCGCAGGCACTCCCTTGGAATTACTGTTGCAGGAGGAAACATGACTCTCTCGGGCGAACACTTAAGAGGCGGAGTATCATTCAGCCTTTACAGATATTCTCATCCCTACACAGGCAGAGACTCGCTATTGCTTAACAGGCAGGCCAGATTCGGGAGCTCTGGAGGCAATTTTGGTGCAGATATTCTTTTCATGAAAGGGAGAACAAGGTATTTTTCTGAAGTGGCAACTGATCTGGCCGGCTCTATGGCTGCTTTAGGCGGATTCACCTTCGCCTCCCCATCCGGCTTCACCATGTCTGGACTTGTAAGAGGCTATTCAGGTGAATACATATCTCCGTTTGGAGGAGCAGTATCTTACTCAGGTAAAATGCGCGGGGAGCACGGAGCAAATCTATCTGCTGCCTGTCTGACAACCTCCGGAAGCAACTATACACTCTGGTGTGAATGGCTTCTTGAAAAAGCTGCGCCACGGTGGGGTGCCGAGGCTCTCTTCCGCTGGAGGGAATTCAGCACACTCTCCCTTAAAGCAACATCCCGTGAAGGCGGAATCTCCTTAAGAGCCCATGCAAATATCAGGAGATCTGCAAGGTTTTCACTAATTGCCAGGGCTGAGGCGGTTGTTGCTGCCACTGAAGGAGATACTCTGGGAACCGGATGGCTCCTCTTTGCCGAGAGTCTGGTGAGAAGCAAAAGGGGCAGGGCAGATTGCTCTGCAAGAATAGGATTTTTCAATACCCCGCACTGGAATCTGAGAATTTACGCATACGAGAGAGATGTTCTCTACGGATATTCTGTACCGGTTTTATACGGAAAAGGGGTAAGGTGGTATTTCAACATGCACGCGGAGCTCTTCAGGGGAGTGGATCTATGGCTCAAATTCTCGAGGTTTAAATATCTGGACAGGGAGAAAACAGGAGAGGGCCTCGACCAGATGCCGGGACCCTCTTCAACTGAACTCAAAGCCGAGCTAAGAATCAGATTTTAATCTCTAGATTGGCTTGATTTTGATTTTCTTACCGGGAAGAATTTTGCTCTTCTTGGTAAATCCGTTAAGCTTCATTATATCATTCAGACTTACACCTTCAAACTTCCTTGAAATCTCCCAGAGGGTATCGCCTTTTCTGATAGTATACATCTGGTATCCGCCCTTTTTGACCTCTTTAGGCTCACTCTTAGGAGCAACTGTTGTCTTAACCTCAGGCTCGGCAGCCGTGGTTTCACCTGTCTGGGTCTGAACGGTGCTGTCTGCAGGCTGAGTGTTAACTGTTACAGCTGAGGCCACCTCTTTGCCTGCAGAAGAAGATTTTGATGAAGATGCAGATGATGAGACAGGCACATTCTTGTGTATAACAAGACGCTGCCCGACTCTGATACTGCTCTTGACTTTATTCCACCTTTGAAGGTCAGAAAGCTTAACTCCGTATTTCATTGCAATCCTGCCAAGAGTCTCACCCGATCTAACCTTGTGGGTAATGGTTGAAGACTGGGTCACATTTTTGCTCTCATTGTAAACAATAGGATTGAAGAACAAAGAGTCTTTGTATGAGTAAATCTCCTTCTCGTTGTCTACAAATGCATTGGTGTAGTTGTACGGAATTCTGAGCAGGTAGCTCTTGTTGCCGTTTCCAGGGATAATCTCCTTTACATATTGCGGATTCAGATCTGAAAGTTCCTCTTTTGGAATACCTGTTAGTTCGGATACCTGACCAAAATGGAGCGGCTTGCGAATCTGGAAAGTATCCACATGTGCAGGCATGGCTATATGCCTTGGCTGAATTCCGTGTTCTTTGTAGTAGCTGAGTGTATAGAGGGCAGCAACAAACGACGGAACATATCCTCTTGTCTCCCTAGGAAGATAAGGATAAATTGTCCAGAAATCACGGGATCCTCCTGCTCTTCTGATAGCTTTGTTAACATTGCCGGCTCCGCAGTTGTATGATGCAATTGCAAGTGACCAGTCACCAAAAATGGTGTATGCATCTTTCAGATATTTGGCCGCTGCATGTGCAGATTTAACAGGGTCCAGACGCTCGTCTACATATGAGTTAATCTCCAGGTTGTACTGAAGTGCTGTTCTGTACATAAACTGCCACATACCCTTAGCATTTACTCTTGAGGTTGCCCGAGGGTTGAGTGCAGATTCAATTATCGCCATTACCTTAAGCTCTTTTGGCATGTCATATTCGTCAAGAATCTCTTCGAATATTGGAAGGTAAAAGCTTGAAAGACCAAGAATCAGGTCAATTTTGTTTGGAATCCTCTGTGTGTAGAATATGATATGGTTTTTGATAATATTGTTGTATGGCAGCGGAATAAATGAATTTATCGCCTTGAGACGTTCAACAATAATGGAATCAGGTGTGTCTGATGTAAAATTTCCAACCTCGAGATTTACGGCAGATTCAACATCAAGCTTGAGGTTTTTCTGAACATACCAGAGGTTAAGCAGCGAATCTGTAGATTCAGGAGGTGTGGCCAGATCTTCACCCTCAAAGAATTCAAGATTTCCGGGATTGATTGTATCATTAGTACTGACAGTGTCTGAGATTGGAATTGAGCCAAGCTCAATTTCGTTTTTGAGTGAGTCGACAGTTTTGCGAAGTGTCTGAATCTCCTGCTCAAGCGTAGCACGACTTGCTCTCTTCTTGAACAACTGACCGTATGAGTCGTTGCCTGCCAGCATCAGAGCCGCCGTTGCCAGCAGAATTATGGTGGTTCTGCCTGTTAAGTGTTTAATTTTGTGCATTTTCTTAAAAGGTAAGGTTAATGGACATCCCTACAGCGGGTGTCGCATTGTTAGTAAATCTGTAATTCAGAGGCTCGATAAGGGCAGGAGAGAATGAGGCCGAAAGGTCGTCGCTTATGTCGAAATCCTGCAGATGGGCAAAGACATTTGCGTCAATGATGTTGAGAGCATATACAATTACTCCCGCGAGTATTGAGTAGTCTCTCATTCTTCTGTAGGAATCCCTGTAGTACTTTAGTGTCTCTGCGCTGTATGAGCCGTTGTATCCCGAACCGGGCGTCGATGCCTGGTTGTGCAGTTCCTTATAGTATTTGTACGAGTAGTTGTTGCTGGAAATAAAGTAGCCTGTAATCACAAAGCCGCCGTATATAATTGGAATTTTCCAGTAATCTCCGTTGTAGGCCTGTCCCAGACCTGGCAGCATTGCCGAATAAATTGAAGCTCTTGCAGGCAGTACATCCTTATGGTATTTGAATGAGACAGCTCCGTCAAGAACTCCGCCCCACCATGTTAGTGCGGCAGCTGTATAAAACAGATTCCGCTGTGTTTTAAAATGGAGTTCGCCTGTCTGCTGAAACTTTCTGTTGCTGTGTATTCCCCCGTAAATGAATCCGCCTATACCTCCGTAAAGCACCGGCAGTTTCCAGTAATCTCTGTTATACATCTGAGCTGTTCCGGGAAGAATCATGGAACCAAACCAGAGTCTTGAAAGGTTAACTGTATCTTTATGCGCAATGCTTTTGAAGTATCTTTTGAGAGAGTATTCAGGTGGTCTGTATTTGGATTCTGTCTCCTTCTCATTTCCCGTTGCGGATGTTGATCCCGGAGGACCAACCTGTTTCATATTGCCAAGAAACTGTCCCTTAGCGGAGAATGACAGCATACATAACAATATAAGGAGAACAAACTTTTGCACGGGGAAGATTCTCTATTGGTTAATTTTCTCAAGTGCTTCACGAAACTGTGAAACCTCCTTGTCCTGGGCAAATCTTATGGTTATTGAGCCTCCGCCCTTTTCATCCTTTTTGAGGGAGACATTGTTGTTGAAAAATTTGCCCACAATCTCAATAACTCTGAAATATGACTCATCGAGTTCATCATTCTCCTCGGCTCTTCTCTTTTCAGTTTTTGGAGAAATCATCTTTCTCACCTTCTCCTCAACTGCCCTTACCGAAAGATCATTTTCAATAATCTGGTTACACACTCTGAGCTGTTTTGCAGGAGAGTCGAGTGAAAGGAGTGCCTTTGCATGTCCCATTGAGAGTCGCCCGGCCCTTATGGCCAGCTGAATCTCTGCCGGAAGCCTCAGAAGTCTGAGGTAATTTGTAATAGTTGCCCTTTTCTTGCCCACCCTGTCTGCCATCTTCTCCTGGGTAAGGCTGCATTCATCAATCAGGCGCTGAAAACTGAGTGCTATCTCTATTGAATCCAGATTCTCCCTCTGAATATTCTCTACAATAGCCATCTCCAGCATTCCCTGGTCGTCTGCCTTTCTGATATAGGCTGGAATATGAGTAAGCCCTGCAATCTGAGAAGCCCTGAAGCGCCTCTCTCCGCTAATTATCTGATAAGTTCCGCTATCCATAAGCCTTACAGTGATAGGCTGAATAAGCCCCATGGTGCTTATAGACTCCGCAAGCTCAGTCAGAGCCTCCTGATCAAATGTACTTCTGGGCTGATATGGATTAGCTGCTATCTTGTCTACAGGAATTTCTGATATGGATGCTGGAGTAGGCTGAACTTCTGCAGATGCCGGTTTGTTGAACGGCATGTTGTTGGCATCCGATATCAGGGCACCGAGCCCCCTTCCTAAAGCAGGTTTTTTCATAAATATTAAAGAGTATTCTTTTTAATAATCTCCTTTGTGAGATTCAGATAGTTGTTTGCTCCCGCAGAAATCGCGTCATGCAGAATCACAGGCTTGCCAAATGAAGGAGCTTCACTCAGGCGGACATTTCTCTGGATAACGGTATTGAAGACCATCTCTCCAAAGTGGTTTCTCACCTCCTCAACAACCTGGTTTGCATGGCGGAGCCTTCCGTCGAACATGGTTAGCAGGAATCCCTCAATCTGCAGGCTGGTGTTAAGTCTGTTCTGAACAAGTTTAATGGTATTGAGCAGTTTGCCGAGTCCCTCAAGTGCAAAATACTCGCACTGAACAGGAATAAGGACAGAGTCTGCAGCCGAGAGCGAGTTGATTGTAATCACGCCCAGTGACGGCGAGCAGTCAATTATAATGTAGTCGAACTCATCCTTTACCTTTTCAAGAGACTTCCTGAGAACAAGCTCCCTTTCGGGAACATTCAGAATCTCAATCTCAGCTCCAACGAGATTAATGTGTGATGGTACAAGCTTTAGCCCGGGTACCTCAGTCTCCAGCATAATGGATGAAATGTCCTCTTTACCTATGAGAACTTCGTAGAGAGTCTTCTGCGAAGAAGAGTCCGGGTCGAAGTTCATTCCGGAAGTTGAGTTTGCCTGAGGATCGGCATCAACAAGAAGAGTCTTTTTGTCAAGAACGGCCAGGGATGCTGCCAGGTTAATGGCTGTGGTTGTCTTTCCTACTCCCCCTTTCTGATTTGCTATTGCTATAATTTTTCCCATATGAAGTTTAACAGAAAACTATGTCGTCAAACTGCAAATTTACAAAATCTTTTCATAGCAAAACTAAATATATTACATTTGCCGGCAACAAATCTGAGCGTCAAATGGAAAAGAGTGGCTGGGCCGTGATAGTCAATCCCAAAGCGGGAAGCGGACGAGGTCTTGCAGACTGGCCGGTAATCTCTAACGCAATGTTCCGCAGCGGTTTGGAGTTCGTTTGCTACTTTACTGAGCATAAATATCACACAGTAGAACTGACTGTAAGCGCTGTAAGGGATGGCTACAGAAAGATAGTTGCCGTAGGGGGTGACGGCACCCTTCACGAGGTTGTTAACGGAATCTTTCTTCAGCAATATGTTCCTGCAGACTCCATAACAATAGGAGTAATACCCACAGGCACCGGCAACGACCGTGCAAGGGGGGCCGGACTACACTCAGGTTATGCCGGTGCAATCAAGGCGCTTTGCGAATGCAGCACAAAACTTCAGGATGCCGGAGTGGCAGAGTATACTGAGTCTGGTGTAAGACACACACGATACATAATTAATGCTGCCGGAGCCGGATTTGTCGCACTGGTAAACTCAAAGTACAACTGGCTCAAGGATGAGGGGAAAAGGGGCCGGTGGCTTTACATCTACAGTAAAATTGCCTCTCTCTTCAGATACAGGGCAGGCCGATATATGATAAAGGCAGACGGTAAGAGAGTCTTCAAGGGAAGGCTTTTTGTTGCATCTGCAGGAATAGGGGTTTACAGCGGCGGCGGACTGATTGCCCTCCCGGATGCTCAGTTTGATGATGCTCTCTTCGATTTGCTTGTTGTAAGGATGACATGGAGGCTGAGGCTTATGTTCCTTATGAAGGAGCTCCAGAAGGGTAATGGTTTAAAATCAAAGAAGGTTTTGAGAATCAAGGCCTCAGAGATAGTAATTGAGAGCTATCCCGGCGGGAAGGTGGAGCTGGATGGCGAAGCACTTGGCTTTCTGCCGGTAAGGCTTAAAATCATTCCAAAGGCTCTGCGGTTTGTTGAGCTCTCTACTGAGGGTCAACATCGGCAACAATAGTAACACCCCTCATTTCACCTTCAATCTTCTCTGCAAGTGCAGAAATTCTCTCCTTTGCTCCGGCATTTCCTGCGCGCGGAAGTTTTATCCAGAACTGAAGAATGTACTCTCCCCTTACCTTGTCTACAACAGGGGCAAACGGGCCTGTGATTTCTGCACTCCTTATCCTTCCAAGTCCCGCGGATATTCTTGCAGCTGCATCTGAAAGGCGGTTTCTGTCGGCTGAGCGAACCGTCAGCTTTATCAGCCTTACAAATGGGGGATATCCAAACTCCTGCCTCTCAGAAAGCTGTTCATAGAGCCTCTCCTCCCCGGAGGTGAAAGCTTCGTAAACAGTATGTGCAGACAGAGAAGTCTGAATCATGATTTTTCCTCTTCTAGCACCTCGCCCTGTTCTGCCGGAAAGCTGCCTTAAAAGCTGAAAAGCCCTCTCGTTGGCGCGAAAATCGTCCATAGCCAGCATTGAATCTGCCTGTATAAGTGCAACAAGTGAGAGTCCCTTGAAGTCAAAGCCCTTGCTTATCATCTGTGTGCCAACCAGAATGTCAATTTTTCCTGCCGCAAACTCTTTTAAAATTCTCTTCTCTTCTACTTTACTCTGAGTTGTCTCTGCATCAAAGCGGGCAACCCTTGCGTTAGGCAGAATCTCCCTGATTTTCTCCTCAATCATCTCTGTTCCGGAACCCTTTTCGGTCATGCCGGGCTCGGAACACTCCGGACAAACAGATGATCTTGGGATATGGAAATCGCAGTAATGACAGCAAAGCTCCCCGCGGTTCTTATGATAACTCAGCGGAACATTGCAGTGGGTGCACATTGGTATATGACCGCAAACCGAGCATTGTACCAGGGGCGAATATGAGCGCCTGTTGCGGAATATCAGAACCTGTTCTCCGCGTCCGGTTACACTCTCAATTTCTGCAAGAAGAGTTTGCGAAAAGAGCCCGTTCATTCGCTTTGCCTTGCTCTCCCGGATAGTGTCAATTACAGTAACCTCAGGCTCTGTGGCCCCGTGAAATTTTTCATCAAGCCTCACAAGGGTATATCTGCCTGAACTGCAGTTGTAGATTGATTCAAAAGAGGGGGTGGCGCTGCCCAGCAACACAGGTGCTGAGTGAATCTGCCCCAGAACAATTGCCGAATCTCTTCCGTTGTAACGGGGTGCCGGGTCGGTCTGTTTATATGAACTGTCGTGCTCTTCGTCAATGATTATCAGGTCCAGGTTTCTGAAAGGGAGAAAGAGTGAGGAGCGAAGCCCCAGAACAATGAATCCTTCTCCATCAGGTGTCCCGTCAATTTTTGAATAGGTAGAGTACCTTGCTGCCGGTGTCATTCCTGAGTGGTATGAGAGGAGCCTCTCACCAAAAACGGCCTCCAGCCTGTCGCTCAGCTGGCGGCTCAGTGCAATTTCCGGAACCATGTAAAGCACACGCCCTCCCTTGTCTGTTATCTCTTTTGCTATCTTGAGGTAAATCTCCGTCTTGCCTGACCCCGTCACCCCTGCAAGCAGAGCAGGCTTTCCCTGTGCAAAGCTCTTAACAATCTCTTCCCTTGCCTGCTCCTGGGCAGGGGAGAGCTGGTAAAGCTCGCGGGCATCTATCTCAGATGGTTTTTGCTTTTTTGCCCTTTTTGGTGCCGAATCCCTGCGCATCGCAGAAGTAAAGGCGGCACGGTAAACTTCGCCCACGGTACACATGTAGTAATCTGCACACCACTGCCAGAACTTAAGCTCTTTTTCTGAAACAGGAGGCACATCTTCTACAGATAAAATTTCGCTAACCCGTCCCTTGTAATCTCCGCAGTTGTCAGTCAGCTCAGAAATTACCGCTATATACTCTCTTCTTGCAAATATAACCCTCACCTTTGCCCCCTTAACCGCTATCTCTTCAAGCTGTGCCGGGACAAGGTAGGAGATTCCCATCTTCAGTTTGAGAGGGAGTATAACCTGGGCATATATATTATTTTGTGATGACATTCAGAGGGTAAGCTCGCGGATATGGCCGGCAGCCTTTTCCAGAAGCCATTTTGGTGTTGAGGTGGCGCCGCACACACCAACAGTATCTCCGTCCCTGAACCAGGATGCCTCTATCTCATCCATGTTCTCAATCTTGTAGCTCCTTGGATTCTCTGCCAGACAGACTTCATATAGGATTCTTCCGTTTGAACTCTCTTTCCCGCTCACAAAGATTATTACTGAATGGTTTTTTGAAAACTCCTTCAGATGCGGGTGTCTGGATGAAACCTGTCCGCATGTGGTGTTGAATGCCCTGAATTTATCAATTGGCCCTCCCACAGATACAATTCTCTCCCTTATTGCAGAACACAGGTTTTTATACTGTTCCGGATCCTTCGTAGTCTGTGAAAAGATATAAATTGGCCTTCTGAAATCGAGTGATTCAATATCGGCCTGCTTCTCAATGATAATTGCATCGCCGTCTACCTGTCCGATGAGTCCGTTAACCTCAGCATGGCCATTCTTCCCAAATATAAGAAGCTGCCCGTCAATCTGCTTAAGCTCTTTGTAGTTTTTCTTAACCCTTTCCTGAAGCTTAAGTACCACAGGGCAGGTGCAGTCAATTATCTTGAGATTGTTCTCTTTTGCAATTTTATAACTGGACGGCGGTTCACCGTGTGCCCGGATAAATACAACACTGTCCTTCATTGAAGACATCTGGTCGTAGTTTATAGTCTTCAGACCCTTCTCCTTTAACCTTGAAATCTCAATATTGTTGTGGACTATTGAGCCCAGCGAATGAAGCTCGCGGTGTTCACCAAGATATTTTTCTGCCTGCTCAATGGCTCTCACTACACCGTAGCAAAATCCTGAGTGGGTGTCTATGTCAATTTTCAGTTCCATCTCTCTTTGATAATGTTTTCAATCCAATCTAACTGGTCCTGAATAGTCATGTCGCTGTTGTCAAGCAATATTGCGTCCGGTGCTCTTCTGAGAGGAGCTGTCTCCCTGTTTTCGTCAAGAAAATCTCTCTCCTCTACATTTTTAAGAACCTCTTCAAAATTGGGACTTTCACCTCTGGCAGTCATTTCTCGGTATCTTCTCATTGCCCTCACCCTTGCACTTGCAGTCATGAATATTTTAAGCTCGGCATCAGGAAAGACTACGGTTCCAATGTCCCGCCCGTCCATTACCACTCCGCGCTCAATACCATACTTGGCAAGTATTGAATCTACATAATTCCTTACTGACGGAAGAGCCGCAATGAAACTCACCTTGGATGATATTTCAAGCGAGCGGATCTCCCTCTCTATAAGCTCACCGTTCATGTAGAGCTCACTCTCACCGGCAGGCCCCGAGGATCTGAACTGAAGGCTGAGATTTTTGAGCCCCTCTTCCAGTGAAATGGTGTTTATTGTATTATTCTTACCAATAAAAGAGTTCCTCGCAGCAAAGAGTGTAACTCCTCTGTAAAGCGCTCCGGTATCTACATATATTAATCCGTATTTTGATGCAATCAGCTTCGCGAAACTGCTCTTTCCGGTCGATGAATGACCGTCAATAGCTATGATTATTCTCTCCTTTTTCATCTTCATATTAAAGACAAACATACGCAAAAAATAGTTTATCTTTGTAAAAAATATCTCTATGAAAGTAGCCATTCTAGACATGGGCACCAACGTGTTCAACCTTTTGATTACTGATGTTTCAGAAGATGGATATGAGATTCTTAAAGTGCTCAAGGTACCTTCAAAAATTGGCGAAGGGGGAATCACAAAGGGAATTTTAACTCAGACAGCATTTGACTCTGCAAGGTCGGCTATTGGCGAACTCACTTCTGCAATAAATGAGATGGGTGGTGTAGATAGTTTCAGGGGAATTGCAACATCTGCAGTAAGGGATGCAGCAAATTCTGCTGAATTCCTCTCTATGGTAAACAGGGAGTTTGGAATTGAGGCGGAGGCAATATCGGGCAACAGGGAGGCCGAGCTTATATACAAAGGGGTGAGGGAATCAATGCTTCTCTATAACGAGAGGTTTCTTATCATGGATATTGGAGGCGGCAGTAATGAATTTATCATTGCAGACAAAAATCAGATTTACTGGAAAAGGAGCTATAATATGGGAGTTGTAAGACTCAGGGAGATGTTTCCCCCGTCTGACCCCATCTCTGGAAAGGAGCTCGCACACCTGGAAAACTATTATGACCAGAACATGAGCGACCTCTGGGAGGCTGTCGGCCAGTACAGGCCAACCCTTCTGATAGGCTGTTCAGGATCATTTGATACCCTGCGTGAACTGATATATACTGAGGATGACGGAACGGTTCCCTCTATGGAGATTGAAAAGGAGAAATTTATCAGCCTTCACAATAAACTTATCAGGTCCGTCAGAGAGGAGAGGGCTGCTATGCCGGGAATGTCACCAATAAGGGTAGACTACATTGTTATTGGCTCAATTCTTGTTAACCTCGTAATCGAAAAAACAGCCATCACAGATATTCATCAATCTTCGTACTCCCTAAAAGAGGGTTACATGGCGGAGATTTACGAATCATTCTTACAGAAAAAATTATGAAACTGCTTATTATTGACGACGAAAAAAGTATCCGCAATACATTAAAGGACATTCTTGAATTTGAGGGACACGAAGTGCATCTTGCTGCCGACGGTGTTGAGGGGCTTGCAATGGCAACAGTTGAGAGCTATGAGGTAATCTTCTCAGATATAAAAATGCCCAACATGGACGGAATGGAGTTGCTGGACAAACTGTCGGAAGCTAATGTTGATTCCTCTGTAATTATGATATCTGGACACGGCTCTATTGATACAGCTGTTGAATGTATCAAGAAGGGAGCCTTCGATTTTATCCAGAAACCGCTTGACCTGAACAGAATACTAATCACTCTCAGAAATGCGACTGATAAGACAAACCTGGTTAAAGAGACAAGGATTCTAAAGAAAAAGGTTTCAAAGATTCCTGAAATCGTGGGTGTATCAGGTTCAATTACCAGAATAAAGGATATGATTGACAGGGTTGCCCCTACAGAGGCTCGCGTGCTCATAACCGGATCAAACGGAACCGGAAAAGAGCTTGTGGCAAGATGGCTGCACGAAAAGAGCAGCCGTTCTGCAATGCCATTTGTGGAGGTTAACTGTGCTGCAATCCCGGGAGAGCTTATTGAAAGCGAACTGTTCGGCCACGAAAAGGGAGCCTTTACCTCTGCAGTTAAGCAGCACAAAGGCAAATTTGAGCAGGCAGACGGAGGAACACTCTTTCTCGACGAGATTGGAGATATGAGCCTGGCTGCGCAGGCCAAGGTTCTGAGGGTTCTTCAGGAGAATAAACTCAGCCGTGTGGGAAGTGACAAGGATATAAATGTGAAGGTAAGAGTCATAGCAGCTACCAATAAAGATTTGCCGGAAGAGATTGCAAAGGGGGCATTTCGTGAAGACCTCTATCACCGCCTGAGTGTGATTGTGATTCATGTTCCGCCGCTAAAAGAGAGGGTAGAGGATATTCCTCTGCTTGCAAAACACTTCATTGAGCAAATCTGTGACGAGAGCGGAATGGTTCCCCGTGACATTGAAAAAGAGGCACTGGAAGAACTTGCAACATACCCTTGGACAGGAAATATCAGAGAGCTGAGGAATGTTATCGAGAGATTGCTGATTCTTAGCAATACAGTTATTACAAAAGCAGATGTGGTCGCTTATGCAAAGCCTATCTTCAGGTAGGATAATTACTCTGTTAATCTGAAAGTAAATCTGAATGGTGAGGCCGGCTGAAAGTGTTTTCAGCCGGCCTCGGTGAATTTCCAGGAAATGGAAGACAAAAAAGATTTTACTCTTTTTCGATTCTTAGTTGTTGGATGAAATTCCCATCCTCCTGGGTCTTAACAAACAATGTAACCCTAAACTTTTCTCCTCCCGCACTGAGACTGCCTATCGCGTACTTCATTGGTGCCTTTCCGCTTCGAATGGCTATTGCAAAACTCTTTGGGGTATAATTAGTAAAAAATTCCTTAAGAATTTGCTTGGCCTGAGCCTTGCTGCATACGTTCACGCTTCCCAGGACTTCAATCTCCAGGTTGTGGGCAAACCAGGCAGATAACTTTTCTGAATCGCCCGCCTGCAAATACTTTGCAATTGGAACGAATACATCCTGTTCTGCACGGGACTGCCCTAAAAGCGTTGCAACCGAAAAGGTTAAGGCAAACAATGACACTAGAACCGATCTCATATCTCTCCTTAGTAAATCCAATTCAAAAAATCGTAGCAAAAATCAAGCCACAAGGACAAAGATAAAATTAAAATATCTGTCGAAATAATCTTATTTTTGTGACAATGAAGATATCACTGCTGCTAACGGGAAAAACAGACAACTCATACCTGATGGAGGGTATGGGAATATACGAAGAGAGGCTCAAAAGATATGCCACATACAACAGAATTGAGCTGCCTGAACTCAAAAAGGCTGCCTCTTTGAGTTTTGCCGAAATCAAACAGCGCGAGGGTGAGATGATTCTGAAACAGGTAAAGCCGCAGGAGCATCTTATCCTTCTTGATGTGTCCGGCAAAAGTATATCTTCTGAGGAGTTTGCACAATTCATAGAGAAGAGGGGAGTACAGGGAACTAAAGGCCTGGTATTTGCTGTAGGAGGAGCGTATGGCTTTTCTGAGGAGGTATATAACAGGGCAGACTATAAAATCTCACTCTCCAGGATGACCTTCTCGCACCAGATTGTAAGGCTCCTGTTTCTCGAACAGCTTTACAGGGCATTTACGATAATTAAAGGGGAACCATATCACCACGGATAATGAACGAACTTACCGACAGACTTATAGCATTGCGTACGCCGCTTCTCTGGGTTCTGGCCCTCATGCTTGCCATATTTTCGTTTATGGAGTTCTCTTCACCAAACTCAATGGACAGGGAGGTGGAGAAGCTTGAGAACACCATACACAAAAGACAGCATTTGCTTGAAGAGTATGCTCAGAAAGCTCTGGATACGCCTGACTCTGTTTTTCTCAGATTTCCTGAATTACCCACAGACATGGTTATATACAGGTACATTGCAGATACACTGCAGTCGTGGGTTAATCAGCTGCCTGTAGGAAATGACGATATTGACTTCTTCCCGTTTGGATACACACTAAATCACCTTACCAGCAGGGGAGTTTCAAATACTCCGCTGGCATACATTGGTGAAACAGAAAAATATGTAAGCCTTGGCTCTGCATGGTATATTGTAAGCAGTTACAGCTCCGGAAATGTAACAGTTCTTGCTGCACTTCTTGTTCAGACAGATTTTCCGTCAGACAATTCAATCCTCAGGAGTGAAATCAATCCAAACTTCTCTCTCAGCAAAAGACTCTCAATTGTTCCTGTTACGCACGATGAGTCATATATTGTGAGAGGCAAGGAGGGGGGAATTCTCTTCTCCGTGCTGAAAAATCTCCCTACGCACAGAGGTGAGTCAGGCTCTTCACTCAGATGGTTTGCCCTTCTGTTTGCAATCACAGCACTATTCAGCGACCTTGAAAGGCGCAAGAGACTCAGACAGTTTTTCTTTGCCTGGGGAGGACTCACCATAATCTGGATGATTGCTCTCTACTTCTCCAGCGGGTCAACAGATGATGCCGAGCTTTTCTCTCCAAATCTCTATGCAGATTTTGGACTCTTTGGCTCAATGGCAGACCTTATAATAACACATCTGTACATATTCATGGTAATGCTTGCTCTCTTCATAGTGAGAAAGAGCCTGGCACTTACCTATATGAAATCCGGAAAGCACAGGAAACAGATTCTTAAGATTATATTCATAACAATACCTGTACTGCTTGCAGCCTATGCACATATAAGCCTTCGTTCCCTTGCCCTTAACTCAAACATTGTTCTGGAGCTCTACAAGGTAGATGAGATTACACTATACACAGTTCTTGCATATGTGATTTATGCAATGTTGTTTATTGCACTTCTCTTTTCACTGCAGCTGCTCAGGCCGGTGTTTAAATTCCGTTCGGGGTTCTCATTTCTGAAAATGAGGAGTATACTTGTTTTTATATCTGTTATTTCTCTCTATTCACTGGCAACTGTAAGCTGGTTTGGTTTCACAAAAGAGTACGAAAAAAACCGTGTACTGTCAACTAAGATGTCTGTTGAGAGGGACCTAAATATTGAACTTTTGCTAAGAGGAGCGGAGAAACTTATCGAAACAGATCCAGTACTTGCCCTCTGGGTACAGATAGACCAGAGCAACGACATGGTGAACAACATCCTTACAGAGCAATATTTCTGGAGTCTGATGCAGAAGTATGACCTCAGGATAACCATGTGCAGAAGCAACGATCCCCTTCTTGTAGACAGCGAGTCCGAACCTGTGCCGTGCGGCAAGTTTTTCGAGAGCGAAATTTCCAGATACGGAATTCCTCTGTACGACAACTCCCACTTCTACTTCATGAATAATTACAACGGAAGGATAAGTTATCTGGGAGTCTTTACATATACGTCATTCAGCGGCAACATCAATTTGTTTCTGGAATTTGACTCAAAATTCATGAAAGAGGCAGTTGGTTATACAGAACTCCTTCTGGATCACAAACAGATGGACAATCTGAATATCAGCTCAAATTACTCCTATGCAAAATATCTGAACAACAGGATGATATCCTTCAGTGGCAACTTCAATTACCCCACTACCCTGGAAGATATTTATGAGACCGGCTATTCTACAATGAGAAGCGACGGATACATTCACTTTGTAAACAAAGTCTCTCCCGAGAATATTATTATCATTAGCAGGCCGGTAAGAAATGTATTCCCGTACATTGTGACATTCTCATATATCGTGCTCTTTTATTCACTCATGATATTCGGGCTTATCAGAACACGACACAGAAATTTCTTTCCCAAGGTTCCGCGCAACTCATTCAGATGGAAAATTACATTCCTGATTATTTCATCCCTTGTGTTTGCTCTCTTTTTCATGGGTACCGGCAGTATCTGGTTCTCCCTGAATTACTTTAATGAGAGTAACAGGGCTCAGATGGAGGAGAAGATGCAGTCTGTACAATCGACTCTCTCATATTACAGCAAGTTTGCACAGAGGTATAACGACCCTCAGTTTAACAACATCAAGCTGTTTGAGGCCATGAACAGGCTGGCCAACAATACTCAGATTGATATCAATATTTACCGTCCCGACGGTCTGCTGCTCAGGACCACCCAACCTGAGATTTACGACAACTTCCTTGCAGGATCCAGGATGAATCCAACCGCATATCAGGAGATTGTATACAATAAAAAGAAGCAGTTTGTAAATAAAGAGAAAATTGCCCGTCTGGACTACTATTCACTTTATGCACCTCTGTTTAACGGAGACGGAAAACTTATTGCGATTGCCAACATCCCGTATTTCTCAAGACAGTCAGAGATTAGGAAGGATGCCTCCAGTATTATTGCGGCAATTATAAATATTTATCTGCTTCTGTTGCTGGCTGCAGTCTTTGGCGGGATTGCCCTCTCGAATTCACTCTCAAAACCTCTTGCTGAGATTAGCCGCAAAATGCAGCTGCTCGATATTTCGCAGCATCCGGAACACATTGACTATACCAACCGGGATGAGCTTGGTATTCTGGTTGCAGCATACAATAAAATGGTAGATGATCTTGAATCCAGCACCAACAGGCTGGCCCAGGGTGAACGTGAGCAGGCATGGAGAGAGATGGCCCGTCAGATTGCCCACGAAATTAAGAATCCGCTAACTCCAATGAGGCTGAGCATTCAGCACCTTATTCGCCTGAAGCAGCAGAATGTAGAGGGGTGGCCGGATAAATTTGACAGGCTTGCCAACTCACTTATTGAACAGATTGATATCCTTTCTGATGTTGCAAGCGAGTTCTCCAGCTTCTCGAGGTTCTATTCAGAAGAGCTTTCAAATGTTGAACTCAACAAACTTATCAGAGAGCAGATTATCCTGTTTAATACTCGTGATAATGTAAACATAAGGTTCCGCAGTGAAGTTAAGGAGGCATTAGTATCGCTCAGAAAGATGCAGATAACCAGAGTATTTGTTAACCTTCTCTCAAATGCCCTTCAGGCAATTGAATCTCAGGCAACAGGGGAGGTTATGGTCACACTCAGGCAGGAGGGCGATTATTATGTTGCCTCTGTTGAGGATGACGGACAGGGTGTTCCGGATAACCTGACCAACCGTCTCTTCAAGCCAAATTTCACAACCAAGAGCAGTGGTACCGGACTTGGTCTTGCCATATGCAGGAGCATAATGGAGCAGAGCAGCGGAAAGATATCCTATGCTCGTTCTGAGGCCCTGGGCGGAGCAAACTTCACAGTTAAGATTCCTATAAAAGACGAAACATCTGCCATTTAGACAGATGTTTCATATTATTCAATTTAAGAGAGCTCTTTAATCTGTTATCAAGACTATTTCTGTCTCAGGAATATCTGAATAGGTACTCCTGTAAAATCAAAGTGCTTTCTAAGCTTGTTCTCAAGATATCTCTTGTAGTCATCCCTTACATACTGCGGAAGGTTACAGAAGAATGCAAATGACGGAGATGGAGTAGGGAGCTGGGTAATATATTTAATCTTAATGTACTTTCCCTTAATTGCAGGAGGCGGATAGTTGGCTATCTCCTCAAGCATCACCTCGTTTAGTTTTGATGTAGAGATTCGTTTTGACTTGTTGTTGTACACCTTTGCAGCAGCCTCCAGTACATCAAGAATTCTCTGTTTCTGGGTTACCGAGGTAAAGATGATTGGAACATCGTTAAAAGGAGCAATTTTTTCCTGAATAATCTTGGTAAACTCCTTCATTGTATTTGCACCCTTGTCAGGAATTGTGTCCCACTTATTGATTACAATAACACAACCTTTTCTGTTGCGGATAATCAGGTGGAATACATTCATGTCCTGACCCTCAACTCCCAGGGATGCGTCAATCATAAGAATACACACATCTGCAGACTCAATAGACCTTACAGACCTAAGAACGGAATAGAACTCAAGATCTTCCTTTACCTTGGTTTTCTTGCGAAGACCTGCGGTGTCCACGAGCATGAATTCATGTCCGAATTTATTGTAGTATGTAGAAATTGAATCTCTGGTTGTTCCTGCAACCGGAGTCACGATATTTCTCTCTTCTCCCAGAAGTGCATTTGTAAGTGAGGACTTACCGGCATTCGGCCTTCCCACAATAGCAATATGCGGAATATGTACCTCCTCAGGCTTCTCCTCAGGCTCCTCAGGCAAAATAGAAATTATTTTGTCCAGAAGATCTCCGGTACCGCTTCCGCTTGCAGATGCAATCGCATAGGGTTCACCAAGTCCAAAAGAGTTGAAAATATGGGCGTCATAAAGTTTGTCACCGGTATCAACTTTGTTAGCAACCATAAGTACAGGCTTCTTGCTTCTGCGCAGAATGTCTGCAATAACTTCGTCGAAATCTGTAATGCCAGTTCCAACGTCACAAAGGAAGAGGACAACATCTGCCTCTTCAATGGCAAGCATCACCTGCTTGCGGATTTCTGCCTCGAATACATCATCTGAATTAATGGCATATCCACCCGTATCAATTACGGAGAACTCCCTTCCGCTCCACTCGCATGTGCCGTAATGGCGGTCACGGGTAACACCCGCAATCTCGTCCACGATGGCTTTTCTCATTCCTACCAGGCGGTTGAAGAGTGTCGATTTGCCCACATTCGGGCGCCCTACAATGGCTACTATACTCATATTTGTTTTTTATTCGCAGCCTGTGCCGCATGTTGAGCAGCTTGAACAGCCGCTTGAAATTGGATCATATTTGACATTCACGGAGCCTCTGTTTTTCTTGCTCCACAAGATCCGCTCTTCTGATTTGGCACACATAAGACCCTTCTTGCGAAGTTCTCTGTTTCCGCCAATTTCAGTCTCAGGGAATTTTCCGTTCTTCCTGAATATCACATTGAAGGAGAGAAGGAAAACTGCCAGTGCAACGAGCAGCAATGAAAATAATATAACAGTCATCTCAATTTTTTTAATCTAAATCATAAAAGAGACATTTCTCTGCCGGCAGAAGCGGGCTGTTGCCAACCTGAATCATCTGCGGAAGCTGGTGTCCCTTGAATTTTGAAACATTCATCAGGTGAACAATTCTGTTCACCAGGCTTATGTCTGTTCCTGCCGATATAAGATCTGCAGGAGTTCTCTTCTCCTCAATAAGTGACCAGAGAACCGGGTCCAGAACTGAGTATTCAGGAAGAGAGTCGCTGTCCTTCTGATCATGGCTCAGTTCAGCAGAGGGAGCCTTGGTAATGATTGAGTCCGGAATTATGGTCTCATCTCTGTTAATATATTTAGCTACGGAATAAACCTGAAGCTTATAAATATCTGCAAGAACCATAAGTGCTCCGGTGAGGTCTCCGTAAAGGGTACCATATCCCATTGCAATCTCACTCTTGTTTGATGTATTTAACAAAAGAGATCCGTTTTGGTTCGACCAGGCCATTAGCACAACTCCTCTGATTCTTGCCTGAAGGTTTTCCCTGGTAAGCTTTTTAACCTCTTCTCCGAACAGCTCTTCAAACTCTTTGAAGAATTTGTTATAAACGCCCTCAATTGGAAAAACACTGTATTTCACACCCAGATTATCTGCCAGTTCTACGGCATCAGTTACTGAATGCAAGGTTGAGAAGGGTGAAGGCATAAGGATAGCCTGAACATTCTCTTTCCCCAAAGCCTGTGCAGCTATTGCCAGAACCACCGCAGAATCAATTCCGCCGGAAAGACCAATTACGGCACGCTCTCTCCCGGCATCGCGGAAAAACCTGCGCACCGAAATAACCAGACGGTCATAAATTAGTTTTGGATCTGAATTAAGCATTTCTAGAATATAAAGCTGGTGCTTATTGATCTGTAATTGTAAACTTTATCGATAACATCTGCAAAGATCTCTGCAACAGAGAGAACTCTAATCTTGCTTCTGTCTACATTGGGGTCTGTCATTAGCGGAATGGTATCAGAAATGATTACCTCCTTAAGAGCAGATTTTGCAATTCTTTCATATGCGGGACCTGAGAGAACAGCGTGTGTGGCAAGAGCCCTTACGCTTACTGCTCCCTTCTCCATAAGCATGTCTGCAGCCTTGGTTATTGTGCCGGCTGTATCAATCATATCATCAATGATGACAATGTTCTTACCCTCAACATCACCAATTGCAGTCATAGAGCCAACAACGTTTGCCTTCTCCCTTGACTTGTGGCAGATAATAAGCGGGCATCCGAGAATTCTCGAATATGCATTTGCCCTTTTTGCTCCTCCCATGTCAGGAGCCGCAATTGACATATTGTCAAGCTTGAGGTCTCTCAGGTAAGGAAGGAAAATTGAACTTGCATAAATATGGTCAACAGGTATGTCAAAGAAGCCCTGAATCTGGTCTGCGTGAAGATCTGCAGACATAACTCTGTCGCAGCCTGCAGCAACAAGAAGGTTGGCAACCATCTTAGCCCCTATTGGAACCCTCGGGCGGTCTTTTCTGTCCTGACGTGCCCATCCGAAGTATGGGATAACAGCAATTACCTTGTATGCAGATGCTCTTCTCGCAGCGTCTACCATCAGAAGAAGTTCAAAAATGTTATCAACCGGAGGCATAGTAGACTGAACAATGAAGACAGTTGCACCCCTTACGCTCTCTTCAAGAGCCGGCTGAAATTCTCCGTCGCTGAATACTGTTACCGATGATTTTCCCAGATCCAGACTGAGCGAGCTGGCAATTTTCTCTGCAAGATAGCGGGAACTTCTGCAGGAGAAAATCTTTATCTGATGTTGATGATCCATATTGTACATTTATTTATTTTTCGATTATTGATTCAATATAGTCAAGAATATCCTCCCTGCCTGCGCCTGTACTGGATGAAGATGCAAATACAGGAGGAAGCTCCTCCCAGTATTCCAGCAGTGCCCTGGCATTATCTTCCATTCTGTTTTTAAGGGCCACAACACCAATTTTATCTGTCTTTGTCAGGATAATAGCAAACGGAACATCGGCCTTGCCGAGTTCAATCATAAACTGAAGGTCAATTTTCTGAATCTCATGCCTGCAGTCAATAAGAACAAACAGCAGCAGAAGTTCTTCAGATTCGTTTATGTAATTTCTGATAACCCCTCCCAGTCTCTCTCTCTCTGTTTTTGATGTCTTTGCATAGCCATAGCCCGGAAGGTCAACCAGATACCATTTGTCATTAATCATGAAATGGTTTACAAGCTGAGTCTTTCCCGGCGTTGAGGAGGTGTGAGCCAGCTTGCCCTGCATACAAAGTGAATTGATGAGGGATGATTTGCCGACGTTGGACCTGCCAATAAATGCAAATTCGGGCAGTTTAAGTGAGGGCTTGCCCTTTACATTGCTTGAACTACCTGAAAATATCGCTTTGGTTATCTTCATGCTGAGGATTTTCTGCCGCAAAGGTACAATTTTATGCTTATATTTGTATGAAGTCCCTAAAAAAAGAAAGAGAGAATGAGAGCAGAGAGAAGTATAACATTGCTTGAATTGCAGGAGGAGATTAAATCTTCGATAGAGGCGCGCCTCGAGAGAAGTTACTGGATACGGGGAGAAATCAGCGAGATTAAATATCAGTCAACCGGACACTGCTACATGGATCTTGTAGACAGAAGGGAGGGTGAGAACGGCATATCTGCACGTGCTCAGGCTATTGTGTGGTCATCTGTATTCAGAATGCTAAGGCCCTATTTCGAAACCACCACAGGCCAGGAGCTCTCCAGAGGGATGCAGATACTTGTTCAGGTTCAGGTACAGTACTCTCCATTGTACGGATTATCCCTGGTTGTAAGTGATATTGACCCCGCATTTACCGTAGGTGAGCAGGAGCTTCAGAGGCAGCAGACCATCAAAAGACTCAGGGAAGAGGGGATGTTTGACATGAACTCAACCCTTGAACTGGCATTACTGCCACGCAGAGTTGCGATAATTTCATCTGTTCAGGCAGCCGGTTACAGAGATTTTATGAAGCACCTGACAAACAATGAATACGGATTTACATTCCAGACTGAGCTTTTTCAGGCAGCCATGCAGGGGACAACAGCACCTGCGGAGATTATTTCTGCCATGGATTCAGTTGCGGCCAGGTCCGGAGAGTTCGATATGCTTGTAATTGCAAGGGGAGGAGGCTCTGTCCAGGATCTCATATGTTTTGATGATTACGAACTTGCTGCCAATATTGCACAGTTTCCGCTGCCGGTAATCACCGGAATAGGACATGATCACGACATTCATGTTGCAGATATGGTTGCCCATACAATGGTCAAGACGCCCACTGCAGCGGCAGATTTTATAATTGAACTCTTTGCCAGGGAGGAGCAGCAGCTGCTCTACCTGCTGCAGAGACTCCGTATGACAGTACAGGCCAGGATTTCGGACGAAAACACCCGGATTGAGATGCTAAAAAGAGATATTTTCAAAGGGGTCTCGGATAAATTCCGGATTGCAGAACACAGGCTTGAACTGCTGCAGCAACGTTTACGCTCGGCAAATCCGCTTAGTATTCTTGAGAAGGGATACTCCGTGACACTGTGCGATGGTAAGCGGATTAGCAGCGTTGCAGATATAAGGGAGGGGATGATAGTAAGAGTTGTGCTCTCCGACGGAGCACTTGACTGTAAAGTTGAAAACAGAACTGAGTTATGAAAAAGATAAAAGATACAGCGGGAGAAGACCCTGGATACAGGGAGGCGCTGCAGGAGATTGAAAAACTTCTTGCAAAAATTGAAGACCCCGAAACAAGTTTTGACGAACTCTCCAAAGATGTGAAGAGGGCAACTGAACTTGTGGAATACTGCAGAAAGCAGCTTAGAAATTACAAAGATGAGATAGACAAAATTTCTCAAAACAACTGATATGACTGAACTGAAGCTTTGGCAGGATGACCCCTGGCTTGAACCATTCAAAAGGGATATTTGGGTAAGGCATGAAGCAGCCGCTATCAGGATGGCAGAGCTGGCGGGCATGCACAAAAAGCTCTCGGACTCAGCAAACGGTCATCTCTGGTATGGAGCGCATCTTGAAGGAGATGAGAGAGTATTCAGGGAGTGGGCCCCTAATGCGACAGCAATTCACCTGCTATGTGAAGCAAACGGATGGAAAAGAGATAAGGCATACTCATTCACTCCCACCGGTTCCGGCAACTGGGAACTCAGATTGCCGGCCTCATCAATGAAACACGGCGATCTTTACAAATGGCTTGTCTCATGGAACGGCGGAGAGGGCGAGAGAATTCCGGCCTATGCCAGGCGGGTTGTACAGGATAATGCGACCAAGATTTTTTCTGCACAAATCTGGGAACTGCCAGAATACAAATGGAAAAACCCGGCTCCTCCAAGGGTTGAAAACCCTCTTATATACGAAGCTCATATAGGTATGAGCACAGAAGAGTACGGGATGGGCAGCTACAACTCTTTCAGAAGAGAGGTTCTCCCTCATATTGCCTCACTTGGATACAATGTAATTCAGCTGATGGCTGTTCAGGAGCACCCCTATTACGGCTCCTTTGGTTATCAGGTGTCAAGCTATTTTGCTCCAAGCTCCAGGTTTGGAACGCCGGAAGAGCTTAAAGAGCTTATTGACGAAGCTCACTCTTACAAAATCTCCGTTGTACTGGATATTATTCACTCACATGCAGTAAACAACTCAGTTGAGGGAATCTCAGAGATGGACGGAACAAGGGACCTCTATTTTCACAAGGGCGACAGGGGAGAACATCCGGCCTGGGGATCAAGATGCTTTAACTACGGAAAGGAGGAGGTAATTCTCTTTCTGCTCTCCAACTGCAAATACTGGACAGAGGAGTTTCGCTTTGACGGATTCCGCTTTGACGGAATAACAAGTATGCTCTATTTCGACCACGGACTGGGGCGCAGTTTCACAGATTATTCATCATACTTTGGAGGGAACCTGGACACAGATGCCTTTATTTACCTTGCAGCTGCAAACAGGGTAATCAAAGAGCTCAATCCAAAAGCCATAACCATAGCAGAGGATGTTAGCGGTCTTCCCGGGCTGGCCGCTCCGTTTGAGCACGGCGGAGCCGGTTTTGACTTCAGGATGAGCATGGGAGTTGCAGACCACTGGATTAAATGGATTAAAGAGCTTCGCGACGAGGAGTGGAACATGGGAGCAGTTTTTCATGAACTTTCGGGAAAGAGGGCAGATGAAAAGACAGTTAGCTATGCCGAATGCCATGACCAGGCTATGGTAGGGGACAAGACAATAATTTTCAGACTTCTGGATGCAGAGATGTATACTTCAATGAACCAAGAGTCAAAGAGTCTGGTGATTGAAAGAGGTATTGCTCTTCACAAAATGATAAGGCTGGTAACGGCGGCTTCTGCAGGTGACGGTTATCTCACATTTATGGGCAATGAATTTGGCCACCCCGAGTGGATAGACTTTCCAAGAGAGGGAAACGGCTGGTCATTCCACTATGCAAGAAGGCAGTGGTCTCTGGCAAAAGACAAGAACCTCCGCTATCACCACCTGCTGGAATTTGACAGGGCAATGATAAAGCTTATAAAGAGTGCTAAAATCTTTAAGGAGCGGCCTCAGGTTGTGTTCAGGCATGATGAAAGGCAGATATTGGCATTCATTCGAAACGGATATCTTTTTGCATTCAATTTCAGCCCTTTAAATTCCTATACAGACCTGCGGATTCCTGCGCCTGCCGGAAGCTATGTAACAGCACTGGACAGCGACTGGAATAAATTCGGAGGATTTGAAAGGAACAGAAGGGATCTTAAACATTTTACCCTCCCGGACAAAGAGGGAGAAGCACTCTGGATATACCTGCCAAGCAGGTGCGCAATGGTCTTTAAAAAAGAGAGATGAAACAATCTCTTAACATTTTTTTGCTAACTTGCAGAGATTAAAACAAACCGCATGGCCTACTTACAATTTAACAAAGAGGAGCTGGTAAACCTGGAATATTCTCTCAAGAGGGAATTTCTATCTACCAATCATGCAGGTGGTTACATGAATACCACCATTGTCTGTTGCAATACCAGGAAATACCACGGACTGCTTGTGCTTCCCGTTTCTTCATTCAACAATGAGAAATTCGTACTGCTTTCATCCCTGGATGAGACACTGGTCCAGCACGACAAGTCATTCAACCTTGGCATACACCGCTACGGCGACATGTATGAGCCAAGAGGGCACAAATATATCAGAGACTTTGAGATAGATAAATGTGTATCCATTACCTACAGGGTAGGCGGAATGCTGTTCCGCAAGGAGATGATGCTCAGCCACAGCGAAGAGCAGTTTTTCGTTAGGTACACTCTTCTGGAGGCAAACTCACCAACTATTTTGAGGCTCAGGCCATTCCTTGCCTTCAGGCATATTCACACACTTTCCAAAGTAAACATGGATGCCGACACATCCTCAAGAGAGATACCAGGAGGAAGGGCATTCCGCCTTTACGGAGGATTCCCTGACCTGAATCTTCAGATTTCATGCAATTCGGAATTCATCTCCTCACCCGACTGGTATTACAACATAGAGTATAAAGAGGAGCGCAGAAGAGCATACGAATCTGCAGAAGACCTCTTTGTGCCCGGCTACTTTGAGATGCCAATCAAAAAGGGTCAGCAGATTCTCTTCTCGGCATCAACATCAGTCGAAAAACCGGCTGCCCTTAAGACCAAATTTGAAAAATACATATCGCTCAGGAGCAGCAGGGACAGTTTTGAAAGCTGCCTCCGAATAGCTGCAAAGCAATTCATAATAAACATTGACGGAAAGACCAGCATTTATGCCGGATATCCATGGCTGGACAGAAGCCCGCGCGAAACACTTCTTGCCGCGCCCGGGCTCACACTTTACGCAAATGAAGATAAGAAGAGGTTTAAGGAGATTATAGACTCACTGATTGAGAGGGAGGGCAGAGTGCCTTCCGGGAACGGCTTAAGACCAGATGTTCCTCTGTGGCTCTTCTGGGCTCTTCAGCATTACGCCATCTTCACCGGCAGCAAAAAACAGGTGTGGAAAGAGTATGCTCCAATCTTAAAAGAGATTCTCGCCAATTACCGTGGGAACACTGGCAGTTCCGGGGTTAAGCTTCATGATAACGGTCTTTTGTGGGCCGAGATGCGCGGAACACCACTCAGCTGGATGGACGCAATTGCGGCAGGTGTACCCGTTACAGAGCGGGAAGGATATCAGGTTGAGTTAAACTCTCTTTGGTACAATGCAATCTGTTTTGCACTCTCTATGGCAACCACTGCAGCAGAGAGGGAGTTCAGGGAGGAGTGGGAGCCGGTAAAAAAGAGTATCGAAAAGTATTTCCATAAAGCATTCTGGATTGAGAAGGGCGACTATCTTGCAGATTTTGTGGGCCACGAGGGTCAGAATAAGTGCGTGAGGCCGAATCAGCTTTTCACCTGCTCTTTTGAGTACTCTCCACTGAGCGATGAACAGAAGTCAATGGTACTCCACAAGGTAAAACAGGAGCTGCTTACAGACAGGGGAATCAGGACCCTCTCTCCGCAGAGCCCTCACTACAAAAGCGAATATGACGGTGATGAATTCTCAAGAAACAGTGCATACCACCAGGGTACAACAAGGCCGTGGCTTCTTGGATTCTACATTGACGCAAACCTTAAACTATACGGAGAGGCGTTTATCAATAAGGCAAAAGAGTTGCTCTCTGCCTTTGAGGAGGATATTGAAATTCACTGCATAGGTTCCATTTCTGAGGTTTATGACGGAGACCCTCCTCATCTACCTCACGGGTGTACTTCATACTCAATAAGTGTTGCCTCGTTCTTGTGGGCTATGAAGGAGATTGCGGGATTCAAAAAGGAGAAGCCATGAAGGTACTGATGTTTGGATGGGAGTTTCCTCCGCACATATCGGGAGGGCTCGGGACAGCATGCTACGGACTGACAAAGGGATTGTCCAACATGGGCACAGAGGTGCTCTTTGTTATGCCCTCAGCCTCCGGGGATGAAGATGAGAGCGCTGTAAAGATTATAAATGCAAGCGACATAGCAGTAACTGAAACTGCAAAAAATGTCAGGAATGTGCTTGAAAAGGTACAGTTCCTCAGAGTCGGCACCAATATGATCCCCTATCTTACACCCGAGCAGTTTACTGAGGAGGTGGAGAAGAACAGAAAGGGACAGGTTAAGGATTACAAAAGTATCCTGGGCCAGAAATATAAATTTTCAGGCAAGTACGGGTCCGACCTCATGGAGGAGGTCTCCCGCTACGCTATGGTTGCTGCCGAAATAGCACTCAGGTATGATTTTGATGTGATTCATGCACATGACTGGCTCACCTACCTTGCAGGAACTGCAGCAAAGAGATTAACAGGCAAACCGCTGGTCGTGCATGTTCATGCAACAGAGTTTGACAGAAGCGGCAATAATATTAATACAATTGTCTATGACCTCGAAAAACTGGGGATGAAAGAGGCAGACAAGGTTATTGCAGTAAGCAACCTCACAAGAAATACAGTTATCAATAAATATGGCATTAATCCCGATAAGGTTGTTACAGTGCACAATGCTGTTGACTTTGACGGATTTGAACAAATGTCGGTAAACAGGGGTGTAGATGACAAGATTGTTACATTCCTTGGACGAATTACCTTCCAGAAGGGGCCTGAATACTTTATTGAGGCAGCTGCAAAGGTTCTGAAAAGGTACCCGAAGGTTCGCTTTGTAATGGCCGGCAGCGGCGATTTGCTTAACCGTTCCATAAGAAGGGTGGCGAAACTTGGAATTGCAACAAACTTCCACTTTACAGGCTTTTTAAGGGGAGAGGATGTTAAGAAGATGTTTGCCTACTCAGATGTTTATGTGATGCCGTCGGTTTCTGAACCATTCGGGATTTCCCCGCTGGAGGCAATGAGATCCAATGTTCCAACAATCATTTCAAAGCAGAGCGGGGTTGCAGAGGTGCTGCACCACGCAATCAAAGTAGATTTCTGGGACATTGATGCAATGGCAGATGCCATATACGGATTACTGGCATATCCGGCACTCCCGGCCATGGCTGTAAGAAATGGTCTGGAAGAGGTGAACGCCCTCAGATGGGACAACGCAGCGTTCAGGGTTAATGAAATTTATGCAGAACTGATAAAATAGTTATTTATGAAAAAGACAATATGCCTGTACTTTCAGGTTCATCAGCCGGACAGACTGAGACTCTACAGGTTCTTTGACATTGGCAGGGAGTCTTACTATTACGACGACTTCGCAAACAAGACAATTCTTAAAAGGGTTGCCCAGAGGTGCTATTTGCCTGCAAATGAGATTTTACTGTCACTTATAAAAGAGCACAGAGGAGCATTCAGGGTATCTTTTTCAATTTCCGGAGTAGTTCTTGATCAGTTCGAAAAGTATGCCCCGGAGGTAATTGAGAGTTTCAGGGAGCTGGCTAAAACCGGTTGTGTGGAATTTCTCGCCGAGACATATGCGCACTCTCTCTCATCACTTGTTTCTGAAGATGAATTTATATATCAGGTTAAGCTGCACTCTGCAAAAATTGAGGAGCTCTTTGGTCAGAAACCAAAGGTATTCAGAAACACAGAGCTCATATATTCAGACCAGATAGGTTCTGTTGTAGCCGCAATGGGATTCAAAGGGATGCTCACAGAGGGAGCCAAACATATTCTTGGATGGAAGAGTCCCAACTATATCTATACAAATTCGCTTAACCCAAGGCTTAAGCTGCTTTTAAAAAATTTTCAGCTTAGTGACGACATAGCTTTCCGCTTTTCGGACAGATCATGGACAAACTGGCCGCTCACATCTGATAAATATGTGACATGGCTCTCCAGATCGCTGGAAAAAGAGGAGGTAGTTAATCTCTTTATGGATTACGAAACATTCGGTGAGCACCAGCAGGCCTCAACCGGAATTTTTGAGTTCCTTAAACATCTTCCGGGAGCAGTACTTTCGCAGACAGAGTTTGAGTTTCTTACACCATCTGAGGTGTGCAAGAAGCATCAGCCTGTTGCCCCGCTTCATGTGCCTTATGCAATTTCATGGGCAGATGAGGAGAGAGATACATCTGCATGGCTTGGCAACGAACTCCAGAATGAGGCATTCGAAAAGCTTTATGCAGTAAGGGAACTGGTAATAGCATCCGGTGACAGAACTCTTCTGCAGGACTTTCTGAGACTTCAGGAGAGCGACCACTTCTACTACATGTGTACTAAATTCTTCTCGGACGGAGCAGTTCACAAATACTTCAATCCGTACGAAACCCCATATGAAGCCTTTATCAATTACATGAACGTTTTGAGCGATTTTCTGGTAAGAGTTCAGAAGCAAGCTTTGCCTCAGGAGGTTAAAAGTGGAACAAAAATTGCAGCAAAAAGAGGCTCCAAAAAAGAAAAAAGGTAGGAAACCAATATGTCAGAGATAAAGATTCAACACCCCGATTACCTGTTTGAGGTGAGCTGGGAGGTGTGCAACAAGGTGGGAGGGATACATACAGTAATCGCTACCAAGGCCCTGAACCTTTCAAGGGAGTTCGGGGAAAAACATATACTAATAGGGCCGGATGTCTGGAGAGAGACCGGGGTTAATCCCGAGTTTTCTGAAGATTCAGAAATTTTCCGTGCATGGAAGACAAAAGCAGAGTCTGAGGGGCTGAGAATCCGCACAGGAAGGTGGAATGTCCCCGGAAATCCCCTTGCCATTCTGGTAGACTTCAGCAGTTACATAACCAGAAAAGATGAGATTCTTACTCAGTTCTGGAAGAGATACGGGCTCGATTCCCTGACAGGTCAGTGGGATTATATTGAGAGCGCCCTCTTTGGATATGCAACCGGAAAGGTCATTGAGAGTTTTGTAAGGTATAACCTCTCATCACATCACAAAATTGTTGCTCAGTTCCATGAATGGATGACAGGAGCGGGACTTCTCTATCTTAAAGAGACAACTCTCCCTGTAGCTACTGTCTTTACAACACACGCGACTGCACTGGGCAGGTCCATAGCCGGAAACGGTATGCCGCTCTACAGTATGCCTGATGGTATGAATGCAGATTCCAAAGCAGCAGAACTTCATATTACAGCCAAACACTCTCTCGAAAAAATTTCTGCCCGCGAAGCAGATGTCTTTACAACAGTGAGTGACATTACCTCAGGTGAGTGTGGCCGGTTTCTGGGAAGGGAGACAGACATTGTAACTCCAAACGGGTTCGATGAGACAATTGCGCCGGATGATGAGGCTCTTGAGTTAATGAGAAGGTCTTCAAGAAAAATTCTTACTGAGATTGCATCTGCAATGTCCGGAAGAGAGGTGAGGGAGGATGCTCTTCTGGTGGGCATCAGCGGAAGGTATGAATATAAGAACAAAGGGCTGGACCTCTTCCTTGATTCACTCGGAGCGCTAAGAAATTCCGCTGTTAAGAGGGAAATTGTTGCCTTTATGTTTATTCCGGCCGGACACAACGGCCCAAACAAGGAGCTGCTGGCAAAAATATCAGGTGGGGGTGATTACACAACCAACTGCACCCATTACCTCAGTGAGCCGGAGTGGGATCCTATTGTAAAAAAGGTAAGAGAGCTGGATCTTCTTAACAGAAAGGGTGAGAGCGTTAGAATATTCTTTGTTCCTTCCTATCTGAACGGGCAGGACGGTGTTTTTAACAAAACCTATTATGAACTTCTTGCGGGGCTGGATATCACCCTGTTTCCTTCATATTACGAACCATGGGGCTATACTCCGCTGGAGAGCCTGGCATTTAGTGTACCAACCGTAACAACAACTCTGGCCGGATTTGGTCTTTGGGTTAAGGAACATCTTGCAGGTGAGCATCCGGGTATTGTGGTTGTGGAGAGAGACGACAACAACTACCGGCAGGTTGCAGAAAAATTATCGGAAATTATTGAAAAAGCCGCATCTTTGAGCGGTGAAGAGGAGCGCGAATTAAGAAAAAGTGCGAAGCTGGCATCCAGAATAGCGCTGTGGGAGAATCAGTTAATATATTATAAAAGAGCATATTCAATGGCAATAGATAACATTGCAGACAACAGGGGAACATTTCCCCAGTCGCCGGATGACAGAGATCATCTCAACTTTAAAATTAACGTGGCCAACAAACCAAACTGGTCTACCGTAATAATTAACAAGCAGCTTCCGCAGAGGCTTGAGCATCTGGACACAATTTCAAAAAACCTTTGGTGGAGCTGGAATGATGAGGCCATGGAGCTCTTTAAGATGGTAGATCCTCTTCTCTGGAAGGAGAGCCACGGAAACCCTATCCTTCTGCTTGACAGTATCAGCCTTAAGAGAACAAGGGAGCTTGAAAAGGATACCGTTTTTCTTGCGAAACTCGATAAAGTTTACAGCGATTTTGTGAATTATATGGAGGCCGGAAAATCAATGACAGGTCCAAAAATCTCGTATTTCTCAATGGAGTATGGTCTGGACCAGTCTCTGAAAATCTATTCGGGCGGTCTGGGAATCCTTGCAGGGGACTACCTCAAGGAGTCAAGCGATAAAATGATTCCTATAACAGGAGTTGGTCTTCTTTACAGATATGGTTATTTCACTCAGAAACTCTCTGCTCAGGGCGACCAGGTGGCAGAGTATGAGGCTCAGGACTTCTCCAAACTTCCCGTTAGCCAGGTGAGGGACCAAAACGGAGACTGGATAATCGTTAAGGTCGCCCTCCCGGGAAGGACCCTTCATGCAAGACTCTGGAGGGCAGATGTTGGAAGGACACCGCTCTACCTTATGGATACAGATTTTGAGGACAACCTGCCGGAAGACCGCACAATTACTCACCACCTCTACGGTGGAGATCTGGAGAACAGACTTAAACAGGAGATGCTTCTTGGAATTGGAGGTATCAGAGCCCTCAGGCTGCTTGGCATTGAGGCAGATGTTTACCACTGCAACGAAGGGCACGCCGCATTCATTGGCCTTGAAAGACTCAGAGAATATATAAATGAGGATAATCTCTCTTACGGAGAGGCACTTGAAGTTGTGAGAGCATCTTCGCTCTTTACAACACACACACCTGTACCTGCAGGACACGATGCATTCCCGGAAGATCTTCTGAGGGGATACATGAACCACTACCCTTCGAGACTGAAGATCTCATGGGAGATGATGATGTCGCTGGGAAAAATTGACCCGAACAATTCTCAGGAGAAGTTTTCGATGAGCAATCTTGCATGTAACCTTTCACAGGATGTAAACGGAGTAAGCTGGCTGCACGGTAAGGTAAGCCGCGACATTCTTGCACCTCTGTGGCCCGGATATATGCCGGAGGAGCTGCATGTCGGATATGTTACCAACGGAGTTCACTATCCAACCTGGACAGCATCTGAGTGGAAAGAGATACATTCGGAGGTTTTCGGAAATGACTTTGCATCACACAACTACGATAAGAACTGCTTTGAGGGAATCTATAAAGTAGATGAATCAAGAATCTGGGATGTGAGAAACCATCTCAGAACAAGACTCATTAACAAGGTTAAGGAGATGCTCTCTGACCCTGCTGCCACTGTTCACTACACACCTCAGCAGGTTGTAATGATTAAGGAGAGCCTCAGGGATGATATTCTTACCATAGGATTTGCCAGAAGGTTTGCAACATATAAAAGGGCACACCTTCTCTTCAGGGATCTCTCAAGACTGGAAAAAATTGTAAATGATCCTCACGAGCCCGTGCAGTTTATCTTTGCAGGAAAGGCTCACCCGGCAGACAAGGCGGGTCAGGATCTCATCAGACATATTGTTGAGGTATCGCTTATGCCTCAGTTTATTGGTAAGATTATTTTCCTTCCTGGTTACGATATGACAATAGCCAAGAGACTCGTTCAGGGAGTAGATATCTGGATGAATACTCCTACAAGACCGCTTGAGGCTTCCGGAACCAGCGGAGAAAAGGCTGTAATGAACGGTGTAATGCACTTCTCTGTGCTTGACGGATGGTGGGTAGAGGGATACAAAGAGGGAGCCGGATGGGCCCTGCCAATGGAGAATAGCTATGAAAACCAGAACTATCAGGACGAACTTGATGCAACTACCATATACAACATGCTCGAAAACGAGATAGCACCTCTGTTCTACGACACAGATAAAAAATCAGGAGTTCCTCTGGCATGGGTAGATGTAATAAAGAACACCATAGCGAAGGTTGCAGGTAATTTTACTACCAACAGAATGATTACCGACTACGTAAACCAGTACTATTTGCCTCTTGCAAAGAGACATTCAGAGATGGTGGCGGGCGACTATGCAACTGCCCGTGAGCTTGCTTTCTGGAAAAAGAGAATGCGTGCCGAGTGGCCACTGATTGATGTGAGAAGCTTTAACAGGCCGGACAGTGCAAGGGTAAACCTTTCAATTGGAGGCGAATACCACGCAGAAGTAGAGCTTGCGCTTGGTTCGCTCTCTCATGACGAGATAGGCGTTGAGCTTGTTCTTGCCACAAATGATCCTGTGGCAGGAAGAATGGTTATCAGGAAGAGTTTTGACTTTGAGTATGCAGGAACTTCAGAAGGTGTGACAAAGTATATTTGCAATATGCTTCCTGAAACAGCAGGAATTTTCAATGTGGCGGCAAGGATGTATGCAAAAAATCCGTCGCTTCCCCACAGACAGGACTTTGATTTAATAAGATGGTTGTAGCAGCTACAGGATTCTTTGACGGGGTCCACAGAGGACACCGGGCAGTACTGGACAAGATATGTGCACTCGCCAAATCCGGCGGGGGCACATCTGCCATTATTACCCTGTGGCCGCACCCAAGAACGGTTTTGCAGCAGGATGCGGCAAAGTTCCGCCTTCTTACCTCAATTGATGAAAAGGTTGCCCTGATGAGAGCCTACGGGATTGACGAAGTTCACACCCTTAAGTTTGACAGAGAGTTTGCCTCTCAGACAACTGAGGAGTACTTCAAAAACTATCTGATAGACAAATATAAAGTAACAACTCTGGTAATAGGATACGACCACAGGGTGGGTAAAGATACCTCCCAGACACAGGAGGAGATGATGGAGATTGCCAGAAAAATGGGAATTACCCCTGTGAGAGTTGATGAATATACTGAAACTGAAAGCGGAATTGTAATAAGTTCCACAAAAATCAGGGAGATGCTCTCAGCTGGTGATGTGGGGGGTGCAAACTCTCTTCTTGGATACCGCTACGGGCTGGAGGGGGCTGTTGTTGAGGGGCTGAGAATTGGCCGCAGCATAGGTTTTCCTACAGCAAACATGAGACTCTATGAGCCACTCAAGGTTCTCCCCGCAGATGGAGTATATGCAGTTTGGGCAGAGGTGTCGGGCAGAATGTTCAGAGGCATAACCAATATTGGCACAAGGCCAACCGTTGGGGTTAACAATGAAAGAACAATTGAGACTCATATTCTTGATTTCGATGAGGATATCTACGGATTAAGCATTAAGCTTGAATTTGCAGGCAAGCTCAGAAACGAGTTTGCTTTTTCCTCTCTTGACGAGCTCAAAAATCAGCTTTTTAAAGACAGGGAAAATTCTTATCTTTATCTGTCGGAAAGCGACACCAAAATGAGGTAACTATGGACGGAAGTACTATTTTCTATATTGTACTGGGTATTGCCACTTTAATTTTTCAGATCTACAAGGAGAAGAAGAAAAAGGAGGAGCTCAAACAGTCTGGTGAGCACGGACATGCTCAACCACCTGCTGAGGACTTTTTTGATTTCTTCAACAGGCCTGAAGCAAGAGAGAGACTCAGGCCAGAATACCAGGAGGATTTTTCTTCAGAAAATCCTGCAGATGAAAATATACTTGACAAACCAGGTCCGGCCCCGGTTTTTCTCGAAAATCCTCTCTCTGCAATGATGGAGGAGGCGAGGGCAAAATCAGTTGAATACATTCCCGTCCCTGATAAGGTAATCATAGATGACCTCAATTACGGTGAAGGAATCAGAACAACTGACAAATCTGTTCAGATTGAGCTTGTTGAGAAGGATGAAGATACAGAACAGGTGCCATTCACAGTTGACCCCAAACTCATGGTAATTTATTCAGAATTGATGACTCCAAAATTTAGGGAGTAATTTCTTTTGTCAGGAAAATTTTTTATCTTTGTAACAAAGAGTCCAGTCCCGCTGGATTCTTTTTAATTTTTTTTACAGCTATGTCAAAAATTCATTATTTAACCTCAGAAGGGCTGGATAAACTGAAAGCCGAGTTCCAGCAACTGGTCTCAGTTGAACGTCCTGCCATTTCAAAACAGATTGCCGAGGCCAGAGACAAGGGAGACTTGTCTGAAAATGCCGAGTACGATGCTGCCAAAGAGGCGCAGGGATTACTGGAGCTTAAGATTTCAAAACTCGAGGATATGATTGCAAATGCAAGAATCATTGACGAGTCCAGAATCAACACAACCCATATTCAGATTATGAATAAGGTTAAGCTCAGAAATCTCAACAACAATATGGAAGTAGAATATACCCTGGTAGGTGAAACTGAGGCTAACCTCAGGGAGGGGAAGCTGGCTGCTGCCACTCCAATTGGAAAGGCCCTTATAGGTAAGGGAAGGGGAGATGTTGTAGAGGTAAAGGTGCCTTCAGGTGTAGTTAAATTTGAAATTCTGGATATTTCAAAATAACATGTCTTCGATTTTTTCAAAAATAGCAAGAGGAGAGATACCTTCCTATAAAATTGCCGAGAGTGATAAGTTCTATGCATTCCTGGACATCAACCCGATGTCTGTGGGGCACACTCTTGTGATACCAAAGGAGGAGACAGATTACATCTTCGATCTTGGTGAGGAGGATTACTCCGGACTCTTCCTGTTTGCAAACAATGTTGCAAAGGGGATAGAGAAGGCAATTCCATGCGCACGCATAGGTGTTGCAGTAATTGGGCTTGAAGTGCCACATGCGCATATTCATCTTATTCCAATCAACGATGAGTCCGATATGGACTTCAGAAAACCGAAACTTAAACTTCAGAAAGAGGAGATGGAGGCAATTGCTGCCAGAATCTCTTCGCATATAAAACTGTAACTTCAATGAGAAAATTTCTCCTATTTGCAACTATCTCTCTGCTTGCCGTTTCATGCAACACAGACAAAGCGACCATCAAAGCTACCATTACAGGTGTAAAGGATGGCGAACTGGTTCTCAAGATGCTTCAGATTAACAATCAGATTGTGGTAGACACTATAAAAACCGACAGCGAAGGAAGCTTTGTTTACAAAACAGGTAAGCTCTCCTCTTCTCCGGACTTTTATTATCTCTACTATAAGGGGAGAAAGATAGCCTCACTTGTTCTTTCTAAAGGGGAGGAGGTATACCTTACAGCAGACTCACTCGGACAAAATCAGCTGCTTGAGGGTTCTCAGGAGAGTATTTTACTTAACAACCTGGAGAAAGATATTAATGCAAGTGTAGCAAAGTTTGATTCTCTTTCGGCATTAAGAAACGCTGCCCTTGAGGCGGGAGATTCAAAGCTGGCAGATTCACTCAGCTACATGCTGGGTTCACTCTATGTTAAGAGTAAACAGGCAGCCATTAAACACCTCTATTCAAATCCGGGATCAATTACAAACATTATACTGCTCTATCAGAAATTCCCCGGAGATCTTCCTCTGTTTGGAGATATGAGAGATGTGCTTTTGTTCCAGAGAGTTTATGACTCTCTGAGGGTTGTTTACCCGGAATCTCCGTATCTTAACTCCCTGCAGGATGTAATATCTGCAATGGACCGTTCAGACGCCCTTACTTCAAAACTGCTTGATGCAAGTGAAGTGGGATTTCCGGATATATCAATGCCAGATCCAGATTCAAAAGTAAGAACTTTGTCTGAGCTGTCAGGAAAAGTTATAATACTTCTCTTCTGGTCTGCAGGCGATGCAAATCAGAAGATGTTCAACAGAGAGCTTCTTGCTCTCTACGATAAATACAGCGCTTCAGGTCTTGAAATTTATCAGGTATCCGTAGATACTGACAAGACCGCGTGGGCAAGGGCAGTTGCCGAGCAGGGCCTTCCGTGGATAAATGTATGCGACGGACTTGGCGGAGCATCTCAGGCAGTACTAACTTACAATGTAAGAGAGGTGCCATCACTCTTTGTAATTGACAGGAGCGGTACAATAGCAGCAAGAGACATCTTCAACTCAAAACTTGAGTCGGTAGTCTCTTCGCTGATAAGAAAATAGTAGTTGAATTTCCGGATTAAGGAATCTGTAAAAGAGACCTTTTTGAAATTCCGGCAATGAAATCTTTAAGATAAAAGGGTTCGAAGTATGCAACATCTGCAAATTCGGCCCTTTTGTATTTTTCCAAAGCAGATTGCAGCATTCCCCTTGCGGTGGCATCTGCAACTCTGAAAATGGCATTTTCGTGTTTAATTATCTCCTGCGCCTTAAGGGCACCGTCTCCGGTAAAGATTACCGGACCTTCTGCCAGCAGCGAAGCGAAACTCTCCTCTGTAAGTATATGCGCCTCTGTCCGGGCAAGCTGTTTGCACTCCCTGTCGTAAACTGCTGCATAAACCTCCATCCTGCGTGCATCAATCATCGGGACTACTGAGAGGTTTCCGGAAGGAGTCTCACCCTCATTAAGGCAAAGTCTTGCAAGAAGCTCCAGAGAGCTTACCGCTATAAGCGGAATACCTGCCCCGTAGCAAATTCCTTTTGCAATTGATACACCAACCCTCAGACCTGTGTATGAACCGGGTCCTTCACTCACAACTACGGCATCACACTCCTTAACGGAAGAAGAGGCCTCCGCAAGGACCTCTTCTATAAATGTTGATATAACCCTTGCGTGAGCCTTGTGCTCCTTTATCTCTCTCTCTGCAACTATTACATTGCCTCTGCCCAGTGCCACCGAGCACACCTCGGTGCTGGTTTCAATGAGCAATAACTGTGGTTTTTGCATTTTATTTTTCTATTTCTCCTCTGTCACCTTTTTGGTCTCTCCCTTTTTCTTCTCCTCCTTTCCCCAGGTTACTTTGGAATCGGCCTTAAGAGTCTTGCTTATGGCTGAATAAGGGCCGGTTACAATTCTCTCACCCTCTTTAAGGCCGGTAAGAACCTCAATGTTAGAGATATCCTGAATACCTGTGGTTATTACCCTTACCTCAAGAGTGTTATCTTCTTTAACAACAAATACCTGCTCTGCAACAACATCATTTTTCTTGCCTGTTGTATCTTTTGAAAGATCAGACCTTGTTGTGATAGTCTGAACAGGAATTGAAATAATGTCTGCTCTCTTCTCTGTCTGGATAGAGGCAGTTGCCGACATACCTGGACGGAAAGGATTTACCCCCTTTTCAAGCAAGTCTGAATATGATTCAGGAAGAATCAGAATCTTAACCTCAAAGTTGGTCACCTGCTCAAGGGATGAACCAATGTTCTTTGCAGAATTTGCAATCTGGGTAACAACACCGGTGAATTTTCTGTCCGGATAGGCATCAACCTCAATTGATGCAGTATCGTTATCCTTAATGCGGATAATGTCATTTTCGTTTACATCTACAAGCACCTCCATCTGGTCAAAATTGGCTATTCTGAGAAGTTCTGTTCCAGCCATCTGGCTTGTGCCAACTACTCGTTCACCCTTCTCTACACTCAGTTTGGAGATTGTTCCGTCCATAGGTGCATAGATAGTTGTTTTGGTAAGGTTCTCCTGAGCCTCTTTAAGTGCGGCGGTAGAGCTCTTAACATTAAACTCTGCAGCCTTGATCTGCTCCTTGGCAACATTGTACTGCGAAAGGGCAGTTTCAAAATCTGCCTCAGAAATTGCCTTCTGCTCAAACAGACTCTTGCTTCTGTTGTAAGATTGCTCAATCTGTCTGAACTGAGCTGTAAGCTGGGTAAGCTGAGCCTTTACTGAATTCAGGGATGCCTCGGCTCGGTCACGCATCGAAAGATACACATCCTGCTTAATCTTGATAATGAGTTCGCCTCTTTTAATCTTATCTCCCTCCTTGAAATTAAGCTCAATAATTTCACCGGATACGTCCGGAGATATCTTGACCTCTACTACAGGTTTGATTTTTCCATTGGCAGGAATAACCTCTGTAATCGTACCTTTGGCAACAACCTGGGTTGTAACCTCAATTGCCTTGTTTTTATTGCCCCGGCCAAAAATTACCAGAACAACTATTAGAACAACCGCTGCGGCGATAATCCATTTAAAACTCTTTTTCATATTATTGCGGATGGTATTGTTATCTGAATTTATAGTGAAACAGGCTTTCCTTTATAGAAATCAAGTATCTTCTGCTGGAAGATAAACTGATATTTAGCCTGATAGAAATCTGACTGACTGCGGAACAGGTTGTTCTTGGCAACAGTATAGTCTGTGGCATTAAGAACACCCAGATCAAACTTTTGTTGTACATATCTGAAAGACTCCTCCATTGCTTTCACATTTCTCTCAGTTGCCTTGTAACGGGCAAAATATGAGTGAGCATCATTTACAGCCTGCTGAATCTCTTTATAAAGTATCTGTTCACGGTTTTTTACATCAATTTCAGAACTTCTTACTCCAAGTTTTGCATTCTTGATGTTAGTATTGGTTCTCCATGAATTGAAAATTGGGATATTAACGCTGAATGAAATTGACGGATTCCTGTTTTCGTTAAACTGATCCATGAATGACTCCTCGCGGCTGTCTGCAAAGTATGAGCCGTAACCAGCCCTGAATGATAGAGAGGGGTAGGCCTGACCCTTTGCAATGGCAAGCTGAAGGTTTGAATTGTCAAGATTCAGTTTTGCACCCGTAATCTGAGGCAGAGAGAGAGAGCTGTTGAAAAGCTCATCAACTGATTCATCTTTAAATTCTCCTGCAATAGCAAGATTTCCTGAAGGCATTGCAATATCAAATGAACTCTCAGATGTAAGATCAAGAAGTTGTCTTAGTGATAGCAATGCACTGTTAACCTGATTCTGGGCATTTGTAAACTGCACCTGCTCGCTTGCATACTGTGCCTCAATCTCCAGAAGAGAGCTGTATGCCTGTCCTCCTGCATCAACAAATTTTCTTGTGCGGTCAACCTGCTCTTTTGTACTCTCCATGCTTGCGCGGGCAGAGTTCAGAATCTCTCTCGAAAGAAGAACCTGCAGATATCCACGTGCAATTTCTATTGAAATATCGTTCCTGAGCCGGCTTATCTCCTGACGTGCAATTTCACGTTTTACGCCCATGCTCTTTAGATTATTGTTCTTTACCATACCCTCGAAAAGTGTCACTGATGCACTCGCATTTGCACTTGTGTTCTGGCTCAGCTTGTTTTCGATAATCTGGAGATCGTTCATGTTCACGGAGCGACCCCAGTTCATACTGTGACTGACAGAGGCGTTCAGCGAAGGCAGATAACCAAGCTTAGCCTGGAGCAAGTTGTTTTCACTCTGCTCAATGGCCAGCTCTTGTTGCTTGATTCTTAGATTATTATCCCATGCATAACGTATGCACTCCTCGAGGCTCCAGAGCTTTGTCTGAGCAGAGAGAACAGTGGGGATAAAAATGAGAATAAATACGGGGAGTATTAATAATCTTTTCATAAGTGACAAAGGTAAAATTATTTTTTTCAAAAACTCCCCGTAAAATAAAGATTTTACAGGCATTTGCCTATTTGTAGATAACCTGTGTCTGCCCCTGCAGATTATAGAGATTTGAACTCAGGAACTGAAACGCCCTCCAGAGCTTTTTTACTCCGTATCCAACGCCCATTCCCACATAAGTGGCAACCTGTCTGTCCCAGTCTCCTGCACCTCCCCTGGAGGCAATGCATTCGGCCTCGTTAAGCATAACAAGACCGCACTCCTGAATGTTAAACTGTTTCATTACGCAGCCTCCCATCCCTTTTTGAAACCGTCCCTGAAGTTAGGCCAGTATTTTTCGGCCTTTTCCAGAAGTTCAAGTGCGACTCCGATTATTTCGGCAAGCTTCTTTAACTTGCTTCCACCATGAACAAGAAGATCTCTCTCTTCAAGGGGTTTCAGTCCCCATCCTTCAAACACATCACTTTTCATAGCTTTGATGAATTAATTTCCCCCGCAAAACGGCGTGCGGAGACCGCCCGGGTGTGTACTTTACCCTGTTTATATCTTGTTTAAATACTGTAAATTCTGTCTGCAATAGTTCTGTTCCTCTCTTTATGTGAGATGAGAACAACAATTTTTCCACGGCTCTTTTCGCGGATAACCGCTTTCTCAATAAGAGCCTCTGACTCTCCGTCCAGTGAGGAGGTTGCCTCGTCAAGAACAAGGATTGGGGCATCCCTGTACAGAGCCCTTGCAACTGCAATTCTCTGCTGCTGCCCTCTGGAGAGAGAGGAGCCACCTTCGCCCGCCCGCGATTCAAATCCCATGGGCATAGACTGGAGAAAACCAAGGATTCCAAGATCGCTGCAGATCTCTACTATCCGGCCCAGATCTGGCTCCTCTTCTCCGGGGGCAATATTCTCTGTTATTGTTCCGTCAAAGAGACCGGGGCTTTGAGGGACTACTGCCATTAATCCTCTCCAGCTCCTGAGGTTTATATGAGAAATGTTTACTCCGTCTGCAGATATAATTCCTCCGTTAGGAACCCTCATTCTGGTTAAAAGGGAGACCACCGTGCTCTTGCCGGAGCCGCTCTCTCCCGTGATTGCGGTAATCTCTCCGCGCCGGAAGCTGAGGTTGAGATCTACGAGGATGGTTGCCCTGCCCGGATATGAGAAGCATACATTTTCAAAGTTTATTGATTCGGGTGCTTCAGTTCCGGTTGTTACCCCGGTGTCGAGCGGCTCCGCCTCCAGGTCCATTATTTCAAATACTCTTCCCGCTGCAACTGTTCCTTCGCGGAGGGATGAACTTGATGTCACAATTTCTGCCAAAGGGGAGGTGAAAAGAGAGATAAGAGTGAAGAATGAGATGAGATCGCCCGGCGTAAGCGTACCGGCAATCATCTCTCTCCCACCTGCCCACAGGACAAAAACAGTGAAAATTTTTGATATAAAATCTGCAAGCCCGCCGGTAAATGCTGCTGTTTTTCCGGACTTCACGAGCATTGAGCCCAGACCGCCCAGGGCCGATGTGCTTTTCCCCGCAAAATAGTGTTCTGCACCGGAGTGCTTAAGTGTTGCATAGGAACGGATGGTCTCAATGAGTGAACTCTCGAATCTTGCACCCTGCTCCATTATTTTTTTCTGAATCCTTTTATTGAACTCATCAAATATTCTAAAGATTATATAAAACAGCGGCACGATAGCTATTGCCCGCATAGCCATCCCCGGAGAGATAGCAAACATTGCTGCGGCAGAACCGGCGAGCATAACTGCTGATACAACAAGGCCCATCAGAGTTTCTGTAATCATATTTCTGATTTTAAAGGCGTCGGAGACCCTGGATGTAATCTCCCCGGTCTCCCGCCCTTCGTAAAACAGTGCAGGAAGCTTAGTAAGATGTCTTATATAATTACCAATAAGTGAAATATCAATTTTAATTCCTGTTCTGACCATTATCACGCTTCTGAGCCAGGAAAGCAGAAATGAGACACAGAACACTCCGCACAAAGCTGCAGATATGATTGTAAGATTATTCAGATTTCCGGACGGAATAACCTTGTCAAAGATAATTTTCATGAAGAGGGAGATTCCAAAGGCTGTAAGTATAAAAAGCAGAGAGAGGATAAGAGCTTTTGCTATAGCCCTCCGGTTTTCTGAAACAATCGAAAAGATCCTTCCTGTAATATCGGCAGCTGCATCCTCCCTGCGGAATGTTGCAGCAGGCGAGAGCAGAATCAGCCTTCCGCTCCACTCTTCAAGAAGCTCCGACATTTTGATTTTATGTATCTCCCCGTCCTGTGGGTCCATGATTCTTAGAAATCCGTTTCTGATCTGGTAAAGAACTACAAAGTGCAGCAGCCCGCTCTTCTTTTCAAGGTGCAGGATTGCCGGTTTGGGTGCCCTGTAAAGAGAGCTCTCCCTTCCGCTGTAACCTGCTGCATCAAACCCCATGTTTTTTGCAGCATCAATCAGCCCCTTTATAGTTGTTCCTTTTCTGTCCGTGTTACTCATCAGCCTTATTCTGGCCAGAGGCATTCTGAGCCCCCAGAAGGCCGAAACAGAAGCGAGGCAGGCTACCCCGCAGTCGCTGATATCATGTTGTCTGATTTTTACTGAATAACCCATCACCTCTCCTCCCTCATTAATTTTTTGAAACAGAGCGGGCGGCACTTCATTCACACATATGTCCCCCTCATGACACCTCAAACACCCCGGCCGCCCCTCTGTGATACAAAAGTATGCAGTGAGTCACCCACTTGTGTGCCAAAAGGTAAAAAGCTGAAAAAGTTGTCAGATGTGCCCCCGATTTCCGATTATGGAGATTTTTTTACAGAAATTTCAACTCAGGATACGAGATTTTTTAGATATGGAAAAATGGCCGGAGCCACTTTGGAGACAAAAGCATAAAGTCTGGATTTTTCCAGAGTCTCCTTTGGAAGAAATTCAAATAAATTATCCAGTGAATTGAGCAAATAGATTATTACACTCAGAATAAATGCATACTTGATGATAGCGAAAACAACCCCCAGGAGTTTGTCAAGCCATCCGAGAAGTGCCAGTTTGAATGCTCCGGCAATAAGTTTGCCTGCAAGATTTACTAAGATGAGAACCCCAATGAAGATAATTGCAAATGAGATGATGTTGAGCCACTGAGGGTCTGTGTGAATCCACACTTTTATTTTGTCGCTCAGCAGGGCAGAAAAGTGATAGCCTCCCCAGATTCCCAGAATAAGTGCGGCAACTCCGGCCGCCTGTCTTATGAAACCCTTCATTAATCCGCCTATAACGGCAGGGATGAAACATAGGAGAATGATTATATCTGCAGGATTGAACGACATAGGTAATCTATTTTTTTCAAAAGTAGTGAATAATCGTATCTTTGCAAATTCAAAAAGCGAAATAAAAATGAGGTTTACCGAGTATAAAAATCTGAATCTGGTAGAGATTAACAATACCGTACTTGATAAATGGAAAAAGGAGCAATGTTTCGAGAGGAGCATTACAGAGCGTAAAGACGCTCCCGTATTTGTTTTCCATGAGGGGCCGCCATCGGCCAACGGAATGCCGGGAATTCACCACGTGATGGCAAGGGCTATCAAGGATGTATTCTGCCGCTTCAAGACTCAGACAGGCTATCTGGTTGAGCGCAAGGCCGGCTGGGATACTCATGGACTTCCCGTTGAGCTTGGCGTTGAGAAAATGCTTGGCATAACAAAAGAGGATATCGGAAAGAGCATCTCAGTTGATGAGTACAATGCCGCCTGCCGCAGGGAGGTGATGAAGTACACAAAAGAGTGGGAGGGACTTACTGAGCAGATGGGCTACTGGGTAGACATGAACAACCCATACATCACCTACGACAACAGATACATTGAGACACTCTGGCACCTCCTAAAGGTTATATACAACAAGAATCTCCTGTACAAGGGATATTCAATTCAGCCCTTCTCTCCCGCAGCCGGAACAGGCCTCAGCACACATGAGCTGAATCAGCCCGGATGCTACAGAGATGTGAAGGATACAACCTGTACCGCTCAGTTTAAAGTGGTCAGAGATTCAAAATCTGAAGCACTCTTTGCAGAGATTGAGAAAGAGACAGGGGAGAAACTTCCTCTTTACATAATGGCCTGGACAACCACGCCATGGACTCTTCCTTCAAATACAGCTCTTTGCGTAGGCCCAAACATTAAATATGTAAAGGTTGTTTCGCTTAACCCTTATACTCACGAAAAGGTTGTTTACATCCTGGCAGAGGAGCTTCTGGGAATGCACTTTAATCCCAAGGGAACTGAGGTGGCATTTGAGGAGTACAAAGAGGGAGACAAGATAATTCCTTACATGGTTGTGGGTAAGAGTTCAAAGGGCTCTGAACTTACAGGTATAAATTACGAACAGCTTATTCCGTGGATTAAACCGGAAAATGGCGCACTGCGCGTAATTTCGGGTGACTTTGTCACTACAAGCGACGGTACCGGTATTGTTCACATTGCTCCAACCTTTGGTGCAGATGACGACAAGGTTGCAAAGGCAAACGGAGTTCCTGCCCTTCTGGTACGGGACGCAGCAGGTCAGAATCAGCCTCTGGTAGACAGAACAGGAAAATTTTTCCTTATATCTGACCTTGAACCTGCATTTGTAGCAGAGCGGGTTCACGCCTCATACGGCGACTTTGAGGGACGTTTCGTGAAAAATGCTTACGACTCAACTCTTGGTGAAAACGACGGAACAGTAGATGTAGATATCGCAGTTATGCTCAAGCAGCAGGGACTGGTATTCCGCATAGAAAAACATACTCACTCATACCCTCACTGCTGGAGAACAGACAAGCCGGTGCTTTACTATCCGCTTGACTCGTGGTTCATAAGAACTACAGCAGTTCAGGAGAGAATGATTGAACTCAACAAGACCATTAACTGGAAGCCCGAGGCTACAGGCAGCGGACGCTTTGGCAAGTGGCTGGAGAATCTTCAGGACTGGAACCTCTCAAGGAGCCGTTACTGGGGAACACCGCTTCCAATCTGGAGGACAGAGGATGGAGCTGAGGAGATATGTATTGGATCTGCAGCTGAACTTTTTGCAGAGCTTGACAAATCTGCGGCAGCAGGTGTGATGGCAAGCAACCCTTTGAGAGACAAAGGTTTTGTGCCTGGCGATTTCTCAAAAGAGAATTATGAAAAAATTGACCTTCACAGACCATATGTAGACGGATTTATTCTGGTTTCACCTTCCGGAAAGCCTATGAAGCGTGAGACAGACCTTATTGACGTCTGGTTCGATTCGGGAGCAATGCCTTTCGCGCAGGAGGGACTTGGCAAGGCCGATTCGCCATCGTTTGGCCGTACGGCTGACTTTATTGCAGAGGGGGTTGACCAGACACGCGGATGGTTCTTTACCCTCCACGCAATCTCCACTATGGTTAACGATAAAGTTGCCTTCAAAGCAGTTCTTTCAAACGGACTTGTTCTTGACAAGGATGGCAATAAAATGAGCAAGAGACTTGGTAATGCTGTAGACCCATTCTCCACACTGGGAGAGTACGGGGCCGATGCGCTTCGCTGGTACATGCTCACCAATGCCCAGCCGTGGGACAACCTTAAGTTTGACATTGGCGGAGTAGATGAAGTTCGCAGGAAATTCTTCGGAACTCTTTACAACACATACTCCTTCTTTGCACTATATGCAAACGTGGACAAATTTGACAACAGCGCAGCTCAGGTAAAAATTAGCGAGAGACCGGAGATTGACCGCTGGATTATATCTCTGCTCAACACCCTAGTTAAGGATGTGACTGAGGCGTACGAAACCTTTGATGTAACAACCGCAGGCAGACTAATTCAGGATTTTGTAAACGACAACCTGAGCAACTGGTATGTCCGCCTTAACCGCAAAAGATTCTGGGGCGGCAGCATGGACAGCGATAAACTGTCAGCCTACCAGACCCTCTATACAGCCCTTGAAACCATAGCAATTCTGTCGGCACCAATTGCTCCGTTCTTTATGGAGCGACTCTTCCTTGACCTCAATGCCGTGTCAAAGCGCTTTAAGGAGAGCTCCGTGCACCTTGTGATGATGCCTTCTGCAGACGAAACTGCAATTGACAAGGCTCTTGAGGAGAGGATGGAACTTGCTCAGAGAGCATCTTCAATGATCCTGGCCCTTCGCCGTAAGGTAAACATTAAGGTAAGGCAGCCTCTTGCAAAGATTCTGGTTCCGGTTCTGGACAGTAAGCTTCAGGAGCAGTTTGAGATGATTAAACCGCTGATTCTTGGAGAGGTGAATGTTAAGGAGGTTGAGTATATTCATGATACCAAGGGTTTGATAACCAAGAAAATAAAGCCAAATTTCAAGACTCTGGGCAAGAAGTACGGAAAGCAGATGAAAGAGATTTCGGCAGCCTTCCCGCTCTTCTCACAGGATGAGATTTATGCAATTGAAGCGGCAGACACATACACTTTGTCTCTTGCCTCTGGCGAAGTGATTTTTGACAGAGAGGATTACGAGATCATGTCTGAGGATATGCCGGGCTGGCTAGTGGCCGTTGACGGAAGGCTCACAATCGCACTTGACATTACTGTAAGTGAGGATTTGCGCCGCGAGGGAACTGCCCGCGAACTGGTTAACAGAATTCAGAATCTCCGCAAAGAGAGCAGGTTTGATGTAACTGACAAGATCATGGTTGAGATTGAGCCGTTGCCGGAGATTGTTGAGTCAATGGAGCACTTCCGCGACTATGTCTGCAATCAGACACTCGCACTTGGGATTGAACTGAAGGATTCCATTGAGGGAGGATTTGAAACAGAGTGGGACGAAAGCGTTCTCAAAATTAAAGTAACAAAAATCTGATTTATAATGCAACAGAATGAGAAATTCATGAGAGAAGCAATTGCTCTCGCCGGAAAGAACGCCAGTTCTGTTACTGGTGGTCCTTTTGGTGCGATCATTGTGAAGGGGGGAGAGGTAATTTCTGCTGCCTCAAACAGCGTTACACCTGATAAGGATCCTACTGCCCACGCAGAGGTAAATGCAATAAGAGAGGCATGCCGTAAACTGGATACGTTTGATCTATCCGGATGTACTCTTTACAGCTCATGTGAACCTTGTCCAATGTGCCTTTCGGCAGCCTACTGGGCCAGAGTAGACAAGATATATTTTGCAGGCAGCAGAGTGGATGCAGAGCAGGCAGGTTTCAGCGACGCATTCATATACGAAGAACTCTCGAAACCTATCACCGAAAGGAGTATTCCAATAGAGCAAATACTTGAAAAAGAGGGAGTCGCTCCGTTTGACGAGTGGAGAAGTAATTCCGAGAAGGTTCCCTACTAATTATTGATTGAGATATTGATAATATTATTATCTTTACGCATTAAAAATTTTAACGGGCTATGACAAAGAAAACTAAACCTGCAGAAGAGGTTAGAGAGAAGGTTCGGTACAGCGACGAGGAGTTGCAGATGTTCAAGGAACTTATCCAGTCGAAACTTCAGGCAGCTCAGGCAGAATATGAGCAATTGAAATCTGCAGTGACACACAGCTCAAGCAACGATACCGAAGACACCTCACCTACATTCAAGGTGCTGGAGGAGGGAGCTTCTGCGCTGTCAAAAGAGGAAGCAGGTCAGCTTGCACAGAGACAATTCAAGTTCATTCGTTCACTCGAGGCTGCACTTATAAGAATTGAGAATAAATCATACGGCATTTGCAGGGAGACAGGCAAACTGATCCCTAAAGAGCGTCTTCTGATAGTACCTCACGCAACACTGAGCGTAGAGGCAAAAAATAAAAGAGACTAACAACGATGCAACTCTCAAAGGGAAAGCAGGTAACACTAATAGTTATAATCCTGCTTCTGCTGGACCAGGCGGTCAAAATATGGATTAAAACCCATATGACAATTGGAGAGAGTATTCCGGTAATCGGTTCATGGTTCCAAATCTATTTCATTGAAAACAATGGAATGGCTTTTGGCATGCAGCTGGGCGGAGCACTTGGCAAATTTTTGCTGAGTTCTTTGCGAATCGTGCTGGTAGGCTTCATAATCTATTATATCAACAAGCTCATCATACTTGGAGCAAGCCGGTCACTTCTTACGGGAATGGCGCTTATTCTGGTTGGTGCAATCGGGAATATAGTTGATAGTCTGTTTTACGGAATTCTCTTTTCAGAATCTACCTTCACAGAGGTTGCAACATTTCTTCCCGACGGTGGAGGATATGCCCACCTCCTTTTTGGAAAAGTTGTGGATATGCTCTACTTCCCGCTTGTAGACACCACACTTCCGGACTGGGTACCATTCTGGGGAGGCGAGAACTTCATCTTCTTCCGCCCCATCTTTAACATTGCCGACTCCTGCATTACTGTAGGGGTAATCTATCTGCTCTTATTCCACAGGAAGTACTTTCTGGCGAACAGTAAATAGATTCCGGGCTGGGTTCACTTCATAACAACCGTGATCCAGTAAGTAGCACACTATCATTTAAATATAAAACGTCCTGACAGGTGACCTGTCAGGACGTTTTACTATTACTTATCTGTCAGCTAATTACACCGATACGGTGCTGTAAGTTTTGATACAGATTTTATCTTTCGATTTTCTCCATTAGCTTTTTACGTGAGAAGTGGATTCTGCTTTTAACAGTTCCAAGGTGAAGACCCAGCTCCTCTGCAATCTCCTGATACTTGTATCCGTTGTCATGCATCTGGAAAGGCACTCTGAATTCAGGCTCCAGATCATTTACGATAGAGGTCAGTTCACGGAATCCGAACTCCTGTTCAGGACCCAGATCTGCCGGTCTGTTATTGAGAACATATTCATGAACATCTTCGCTGAAAAGAGTCTGGCGTTTGGTCCTTCTCCTGTAGTCATTGATGAAGGTATTCTTCATAATGGTATAGACCCAGGCCTTGATATTAGTATGTTCGTTGAATTTATCCTGATTGTTTAACGCTTTATAGAAAGTCTCCTGAACAAGGTCCTTAGCGTCATCTCTGTTGGATGTCAGGCTGTAAGCATATCTCGAGAGGTTGTCCTCCAGCTCGAGAATCTCCTTTTCAAAAGTTTGCGACTTCATATGCTGAGTGTTATTAGTTATTATTAGTTCAAATGGTAGGTCAAAAATAGAATTAAATAATATAAATAGCAATCTATCAAAATATAGAAAATATCTATCACTGACACAACCCAGAACCTGTCTCAAGAATTCAAAGAATTACCGCGCTGGAAAAAATAAAACCGAGCCTTATTAGTAAATTTAACCAATTAAAATGACATTACCATCCTAATTCAGGCAAAATTTTAAAATCCCGTCAACAATTCTTAACACTTGGATAAATATTTATACAAAAACCTTGCCCCCGCTGCCTAAAATTTTTGCACCATTCGAAAAAATACATATCTTTGCATCCCAATTACAAACGGAGAGGTGGCAGAGTGGTCGATTGCGGCGGTCTTGAAAACCGTTGAACTGCGAGGTTCCGGGGGTTCGAATCCCTCCCTCTCCGCCAAAAAAAGAGATACATCGCTTCGGCGATGTATTTTCATTTAAGAGGGTACTTAAGCTTGCTTAAAAGTACCCTCTTAAATGGAAAATAGCCATTTTGCAAAAAATGGCTATCTCTTTTTTTAGGGCTCCCCCCACAGGGATCACCGAACGAAGTGAGGTAATCCTTGGGGGACGGGGAGCCCAGATAAATCCGCGCAAGCTCGCTTTTATCCTGAAACCATCAATCAGCCTTACTATCCGATACATTTTACATAATACCCGCATCGCTGTAACTTGCATAATGATAATTAATTACCAGTTAATCTGACATCTCACATGTCAGATTAACCGAGAAAGTGCTAATATTTAATAAGTTGCAGCCGTACGGGTGTATGGTTAAAGTTATCTGAATGGTATATTAAATAAGGAATATGTGCGTTATATCAAAATCTCAAAAACAACGTCAAAGTCAACCTATTTCAGGACGATACTGACCACACCCGCACGGCTGTAACTTGCACACAATCAGTTATTAGGAACTAAATCCCGCGGATCATCCGCGGGGACAAAGTGGCACTGATTGATTGATAGTGAGTTACAGCGATACGGATCATGGGAAAAATGAACTAAAAACGAGAGCTCAAACCCAACACCAGCAAAGAAAGCAGCCGGTCAGACATACAGGCATGAAAAACCTTTGCCGGAGGCTAACTCCCGCCGGGCATTTTGCCCGGCACCTTCTAATCAAGTCGCAGTATGGTTTTTGCACCACTTTTACCTCAGTTTTCTGGCCACACCCGCACGGCTGCAACACTCAGATAGTAAGTGAATAGCACAACAAACCCGCGGATCATCCGCGGGGACAAAGTGGCTGTGCTTGATTGACTGAGAGTTACAGGGATACGGGTCGGTCGTAAACAACAGAGATACGGGTCAGTCGCAAAGGGTGCCGCTCAGGTTTATATGGTACCGTCCACATAGTGGCCGGTGAAGGTGCAGCGCTTCGCGCGCAAATGGCTGCGCCGCAATTCGTGTTAACTTCCTAAGTTACAATGTAATGCAAAACACAAACTCTCCGTCGTGGAAAGTTTGTGTTTTATAAATGTTAGTAATACAGATAGTTAACAGAAATTGCGATGCAGAATCACTCCGCAAAAATCTCATCCACAAAAATAAAGGCCTGACCACCGAAGCCTTCATGCCATTGTGGTATTGCGCCATAGTTCTTTGCAAAGACTTTGAGGAAGCGTCCCTTAGAAGAGATATTACCCAGTACCAGATCCTTAATCTGAACATCCAGATCCTGGTCGCCTACCGAATTTTCTACCTTACCTATCAAAAAGTACTCCTTACCATCTTCAGAGATGAAAAACTCAACATATTTTGGCATCCAGATCCACGATCTGGCATCCTGCAGAAAACCGGCGCCAACCCTCTGCAATGACTTAACTGATCCCATATCAATCACAGCGGTAAAGTCGGTGTTCTGATACCCCTGCCATCCGCCAAGGCGGAAGTTCTTGCCTCCGCGAACGCCGTCTATGAGGCCTTCATTTCCTCCGGCGTTGTACTGAGGATTGTATTTTGAAAGAATATTAATATTCCATCCCTGGTTAATTTTCTTGAACGAAGCCTCAACTGAAAAACTCTTAATCCCGCCGGCACTCACCGAGTATGCATGAATCTTCGCATTCTCCTTCAGTACAAGAGGAGAGGTGTATTCGGCATACTCCTCATCAGAATCCTTCTTATCATCAAGATGCTCAATCCAGAAGAAGACCTTCTCCTCACCTGAAAAAGCATTCAGCCTTACCACAAGCGAATCCCTGAAAATATTGTTTTCATATTCAAACCACGGAGAGACAGTAACCGGCATATCACCAATAAAAGATGAAGGTCTCTCTGCATGAGCAGAACCAAACGAAAGAGACGGCTTGCTGCCCATCTGCAATTCAAGATTGCTGCCAGCCATAATATCCGAATGCATCAGAAACGATTTGCCATAGGCCGCTCCATTGAGAGCTCCACCCTGAACATAAATCTCCTTTCCTGAGTCAAACGATTTGCCGGCACCCTTTGCAGTAACTGTAAAACTCTTTCCATTCTCCAGCTTAATCACACTCTTTTCAAAGAGCGGCGAGCCCAGCGCATAGGTGTTGTCACCAGGGCAAACAGGGTAGAAACCAAGAGCACTCATCACATACCATGCACTCATCTGTCCGCAGTCGTCATTGCCGCTCAGCCCGTCAGGAGCAGATGTGTAGAGGGTTTTCATAATTTTGCGAACCATCTCCTGGGTTTTCCAAGGCGCACCTGCATAGTTGTAAAGATAGGCCACATGGTGACTCGGTTCGTTTCCGTGAGCATACTGGCCAATGAGGCCCGTAATGTCTACCTGAGTGCGTCCTGTTGTCTGCGCAGGAGCAGTAAAAAGTTCATCAAGTTTCTTGATATATGCTGCATCTCCGCCAAGTAACTTAATATGTGTCTCAATATCCTGCGGAACATAAAAACTGTACTGCCATGAATTGGCCTCAGTAAAGTGCACATTCACCTCAGATGGAGAGAAAGGGGAGAGCCACTTTCCGTTCAGGCGCGGACGCATAAAACCGGTCGAAGGATCAAAAAGGTTTTTGTAGTACTGAGCTCTGCGGATATACCTTTTGTAAATATCGTCGCGGCCAAGAACACGTGCTGTCTGCGCAATACACCAGTCGTCGTATGCATACTCTAGAGTCTTGGAAACAGATTCATGCTCCAGCTCCGCCGGAACAAAGCCCTGCCGCGCAAAAATGTTAATTCCGTACTCCTTTTTAACCGAACTCTCAAGCATCGCATCCAGAGCGTCATATTTCTCAAACCCGCCAATACCCTTGCGGATAGCATCGGCCATAACAGAAACCGAGTGGTAACCAATCATGCAGTTAGTCTCATTCCCTGAAAGCTCCCAGATAGGAAGCTTTTCTGCCTGCTCATAAATAGCAAGGAAAGAGCGCACGAAATCAGTTGTCCTCTTCTGGTCAATGATTGTAAGAAGCGGATGAAGAGTCCGGTATGTATCCCATAAAGAAAACACAGTATACTGCTCATAACCCTCTGCAGTGTAAACCTCCCTGTCCATACCCCTGTACTCGCCGTTGTAGTCAGAGTAAAGGTTTGGCGCAATTCCGGTGTGATAGAGAGCAGTGTAAAATGTTTTAAGAGCCTCCGGGTCCTTACCTGTCACCTCAATCTTGCCCAGAAACTCATTCCATGCACCCTCAGTACCCTTTAAAATTTTATTAAAATCCCAGTCAGAAGATTCAGCAGTCATGTTTTTCATTGCATTCTCCTCAGAGACCGAAGAGATACCAACTTTGGCCATCACAACATTTGCACTGCCCGGCTCAAATTCAAAGAGAGCCTTGCAGTTCTTACCCTTAACCGTTTTAACGGCAGCACCGCCTGCACCTGCCACCGGAGCCTCGTCAAGAAACAATTTTGCACTCTTAACCGGCTGAGAAAACTCAATATAGAAATAGACAATCTGATCCTTTGCCCACGATTTAGAACGTCTGTAACCCTTAACAGCCTTGTCTCCCACCATCTCAATCCGCGAATCCAGAACAGGATCCCTGTGCAGAAGATCCAGAACAATCTGAGGCTTTGCACCGCCTGAGTAAGTGTACTCATGAAAACCCATTCTCCTTCCCGAAGTGAGTCTCGCCTTCACCTTCCAGGTATCCAGCAGCACCTCATAATAGCCGGGAGAGGCCTTCTCATTTTTATGGCTGAAGGCCGATTTATACTCTTCGTTTATGAGTTTGTCCCCGCCAAAGCCGCTCACAGGCATAAGCAGAATATCGCAATAGTCAGGAACACCCGTTCCGCTAAGGTGCGTATGGCTGAAGCCGTATATGAATTTGTCTGAGTAGTGGTATCCGGAGCAGCCGTCCCATCCCGTCAGGCGTGTATCCGGGCTAAGCTGAACCATTCCAAAAGGGTAGGTGGCACCCGGGAAGGTGTGACCGTGAAAGTCAGTTCCTACAAAAGGATTGACATACTCAACCAGGTTAGCTTTTTGATTCTGAGTCTTGTTTTGTGCAACTGCAGCATCAGAAATCTGTGCCGCAAAGAGTGCAGTAAATGCAAAAGCGGCAAAAATAATTCGCTTCATAAGGGTATATTGACATTTGTTATATGCAAATATACCCAATAATTATTTCACCTGAGAGAAAATCCTCTGCCACAGAGCAGCCTCATTTGAAAGATCTGAGACAATTTTATCTGCCAGTCCAAACCCGGAGGCATTTCCGCTGAAACCCCACGGAGAGCCGTCGGACGAGTTTCCAATATCCCATCTGATGGTCAAAAGCTGAGGAATATGAGCCGGCTTTCCTTTTTTTACAAGCAAAGGATTTGGCCGTGAAAGCGGAATCCCCTCATTAACCCCTGCCTTAACAAGGCCGGAACCCTCGCCATACTGAACAGAAATATCCTCAGAGAGGTATGCCTGAGCCCTTCTCTCCTCATCGCTCATCCCAGCCAGTTCTGCTTTGATTGCCATTATCTTTTTTCTTAACGGGTCAAGTTCTGCCTTCATAGCATCATCCTTTGAAAATCCCGGTTCAGGTTTAAAATCAATAGATGCAACCTCTTTCTTCATGATCTCCATCGATTTTCTGAAATCTTCCGCCAGTTTTTTATCCTGTTTGAGGAGTACTTTGTATGTCTCCTCCATCTCCTTCAACGACTCATCCATTTTTGCCTTCATCTCATCAGGATTCTCCTCATTATCCTCCTGACTGAATGCAGCCATCTTTACCGCAAGCATCTCCTCCTCTCTTGCAAGGCAGGCCTTTGCAAACTCCTCCCTGGTGCACGGAATAAATGCAGACTCTGCAAGGGGAGATATAACCGCAATGTTTCCCAGATTTGTCTGATAAACAGGATACCCGTGAAATTCATGTACCCGTGCCGGAGTTGCAATTATGTCTCCAACAACAGGATTCCCGGCAATTGAACCGGCACTGTTAACCGTTATTGTAAAACCGGAAGATGAGCCAGCAGTAAACCTCTCTCCGCCCTCCTTCACATAAACACTAAGGGAAAGAGAGAGTGATATTCTGTCCGACAGATATGAGAAAAATCTCCCTTTAACCCCAACCGGAGGCCTGAGACCGCTCCATGAAGAGATTATTTCAGAAACTGAATTCAGGTAATTAATGCAGTTTGCAGAAGATTGCCCGGGGAAGCTTTCTGAGAAATCAGTGGCAACAGATTTTTCAAATGTAAGTTCCCCTTTTGAGTCAGGTAAAAATATACGATCCTCTATTACCACCTCTCTCTCCTGAGCAGTGAGCAGGTTACCCGAGGCAAATGCAAGCCACAGGCAGAGAGTTATGTATTTAATTATGGAGTTCATATTTTCCAACCCAGAAGTCGTAGCTTCTGGCAAGTATGTATGAATAGTCCTCCACTGCTATGATGGCATATGTCTCATTATCCACTACAGGCGGCAGTTTATTGAACTGAATTTTGAAAATCTCTGCCTCAATCTGGGCAACCTCCCTGAGCATTGGAATCAACTTTTTCGTAAAACTAAGATGACTCTCAACATAATTTATCCATAGCGGAGACATATTGCCACAGTAGTTTATCTGCTCATTATGACAAGCTTTCGTGTATGCCTCCCACCTTCTTGCATCGGCCGCAGTAGCACCCTCTCCGTGGGTTACATCTTTAACGCTCTCTGCCAGAATTGCCAGAGCTTTGTTAAGCTTGCGGGTCTCAAGTGTGTCTGCAATCTCCACATCCTTTGCCCGTGAGGCAATAACACCCCTCATGACCTCCATCTCGTCCACAAGAGCCTTCTGCCTTTGAGCAAGATTTGTCATTTTCTGGGCATCACTGTTTTTACCCGAATTGCCAGCCATACTCTTAGCCATCATCTTTTCTGCATACTCCTTAGCCCACTTTTCCTGCTCGGCCTCACTCATATTCGACAATTTTTCTGCCTCCTGCATGCTGATTCCCGCTTTAGACAACGCTGCCTCAGCCATCTTGTCTGCATCCTCCTGCTGATACTCCTCACCCTTCTGGCTCAGCTTCTCAGAGTAATTTCTGAAGGCCTTGCTAAATACATCAATCTGCTTGCTGAACTTTGCAATAACAGATGTATCTGCAGTACAGCTTACATTTGGAACAGGAGGGAGCAGGGCCATGAATGCCTCTGCAGTGCTCTGTCCCGCTGCCTGTGCCCACAGGAGCGACATTGCAGCACAAATAAGAACCCGTTTCATAATCTTAAAGTTTTATGAATTCAACTCTTCTGTTTTTTGCCTTGTTTTCCGGTTTGTCGTTAGCCGCTACAGGCTGATTCTCTCCCATTCCGTCGGTTACAATTCTGTCGCCGGCAATTTTAAATTCGGTTTCGAGGTAACGTTTAACACTGGCAGCCCTGCGCTTTGACAAATCGAGATTAAGAGCGTCGTTTCCATCGCTGTCTGTATGGCCCACTATCTTGATTTTCACATCAGGATTCTCGCTGAGAACAGCTGCAATCTCTTTAACCGACCCGTAGGATTCGGCCTTAACCACATCCTTCCCGGAATCGAAATAGATTCCGTAAGAGACAATCTTACCCTCTGTAAGAAGTTTGCTGCGCATATCAGGAGCTGCAGAGGTGATTTTTATGTTGGTAATATATGGCCAGCTGTGAGCGTCCCATCCGGAGAAGCGCAGTCTGTTGAACATGGTACCCGCATAGATATTTGTTGGAGAATCAAGAACTTTTGCCCCCTCATGATAGATTCTCACCCTTCTCTTCTGAATCCATACAATCACGTGGTTTGGTTTCTCCAGAGCAACAGGGTTTTTCGCAGCCTGAGCTATGAGCCAGTCCTGATCCGGCGCATATCCCTTTGTCTCCCAGCCGTCATTCTTTGGTGTGATATGAAGTCCCCTTACTCCCGGGTAGAGGTCGTCATTCATCTCTTTGCGGTCAGAGGGATCATCTTCGTATAGTGTAAGTGAAATCCCGTACTGGTAAACATCATCGGGAATAATATCAAACTCAATAATAAAATTGTCAGGGAATGCAATGTTCTTAGTGTAGCAGTAGACAGCATCCTCACCGTTGAGGTGCAGCCATTTCCCCTCTGCCAGGTTCACACTCTTTACCTCGCCGCTGCCGTTTGATGTCCACAGGGCAGGAAAATCGCCTATGGCATCCTGAGAAAAGTCCTCAAAGTAGAGAATCTTGTCTCCGGGAACAAAGTCATACTGCGTAAATGAGGCAAGCTTCTGCTGAGGTTTATCCGTTGCAGTTTTGGTGTTTTTACTCTTTGCAGCGCTATCATCTTCATCTCCGGACTCTTCGTTTTCACTTTTAACCTGTTTAGTCTCATCGCCCTCTTCGCCGTTCTTCTTCTTTGTTCCTTTTTCTACAGCCTCAAAACCTTTCTCCATAACCTCTTCGGTCTTCTCCTCCACCTTTTGTTCAACCTTCTCTTTGGCTTTCTCTTTGGCTTTGTTTCCCAGTGAGTTAAGCCAGCTTTGTCCCTGCATGCTTCCAATTGCCAGCATCAGGATGCAAATAGTCAATATTATTCTTTTCATTGCTAAAAACTTTTTTGAAAGTTACTATGCAACAAAGAGATAAAATTGTAAAAAACGGCAAAATGGGGCTAAAAACCCGAGTAGATTTTTACCAGTTCAAGATCCCTTCTGAAGAACTTTCCCGGGCACTCCCCGAGGATTTTCTTGATGTCGTGGTCCAGATGAGACTGGTCAAAGAAGTTGCCCCTGAAGGCAAGGTCCATCAGATCCTGATTTCCCGATTCGTAAATATGCCTCCAGAGCAGATGGACTCTTACAAGACGGGAGAGACCCTTGGCAGATATTCCCACCCTTTTTCGGAACCGGTTTCTGAATGTCCTGTCACTCATTCCGGATAACCCTGCAAGTTCAGAAATTTTTAAACATCCCCCCGATTCAAAGATCTTCTCATAAACCATGTCAATTTCATCCGGAACATATTCATCAACAGGGTAGTTTTTTCTGACGAAATCTGAGAACAGAGCAACCTGTTCCTCTGCAGACTTGCAGCTTCGCATCTCATGCCAGAGGGTTTCAGGGATTATGTTCCCGGCAGAGATATATGGAGCATTTTCGCCGTAAGGGAGCGATATGCCTGTCAGACCCGTAAGAACGCTGCTTTTGCATACTACTATAAGTGAAGTCATTTCGCACTGCGGAACAACATTTACATATCCCAGGTAGGGGAGTGTGAGGAAATATGGCGGGAGATACCTCTCTGCCGCCTCCTCGGTACTCATTTTGATTTTTCCGCAGAAGTTGAATACCAGATTGGATGAGCCGTCCGGGATGTGTTTGTCTCCCGGCCTGCTGTCAGGATAAACTGCCAGATCAAGGGCAATGAATTTTCTGACAAGAACTGAGATGTTCCTGTCAGGTCCAATAGTTCTTGATACAAAATTCCCTTCCATAGCGAAACGGATTTATAACAAATATTCACAATAAAGTTATGAATTTTTTCTGCTGAACTTCAGAAAAGATTGGAATGATTAACAAACCATTTGTAAAGATGTCCAATTCCCACAGAAAGAGGAGTGTCCGGACGGTACCCAAAATCATGCTCCAGTCTGGCAGTATCTGCGTAGGTCTGGAAAACATCGCCCTGCTGCATCTCAGTCATCACCTTGATGGCCTCTTTACCGGATGCTTTTTCAACAGCTTCAATGAAGTCTGTCAGCAGAACAGGCTTGCTGTTTCCAATATTGTAAATCCTGTGGGCATCCTCTGAGGAAGGTGCAGCTGCCTCAATTACTGAGAGTACACCCTTAACAATATCGTCAATGTATGTAAAGTCTCTGTAGAGTTCGCCGTTATTGAAAACCTTAATTGGTTTGCCCTGCTCGATAGCTTTCATAAAAAGCATTGGAGCCATGTCGGGCCTTCCCCACGGTCCGTAAACAGTAAAGAACCTCAGCCCTGTAGCCGGAATCGAATAGAGTTTTGAATAGACACCCGCCATAAGTTCGTCGGCCTTTTTTGTGGCAGCGTAAAGACTTACAGGAGAATCAGTGCGGTCGGTTTCAGAAAAAGGGACCTTCTCATTCAGACCATATACACTGCTGGAGCTCGCATATACAAGATGCTTAACGGGAAACCTTCTGCACGCCTCAAGGATATTGAGAAATCCGTCTATATTCGATTTTATGTATGCATGCGGATTCTCTATCGAATAGCGAACACCCGCCTGTGCAGCAAGGTTGCATACAACATCAAACCGTTGCTCTTCAAAGAGGGAGGCAATGCCGGCCATGTCAGATATATCGGCCTTAATAAAACTGTATCCCTGATATTTTGTGCTGCTCACCAGCCTTCCGCTCTCCATCTTCTCTCGGGAAAACCCGCTCTCTTCGCCCCGTGCAAACTTAAGCCTTACATCATAGTAGTCATTGATATTGTCCAGACCAACCACCTCATGCCCCGCCTTTGCAAGTGCAATTGCAGTGTGAAATCCTATAAACCCGGCCGAGCCTGTGACAAGTATCTTCATTGAAGGAATTTTTTCTGACTACAAAACTACATAATAGAAATAACCTACGGGATGTTTTTCTTTATCTGCGAGCAGCTTCTCAATTTCGTGATCTTTTTTGAGCTCGCTCTGCATAATGATAAGAATGATTCTCTCCTCAGCTGCCTCATGGTCAGGTGTAGCTGCAGCCTCAATTCTCTCTTTAAGCTCCTCTTTTGAAACATCCTGCGGAAGGACACCCAAATATACATCAATATTTTCTGCTCTTGGAATGTTGTAATACATATAACGCATAGCTCCATGCTCCTCTGCGGCAGCTCTGGCCTCACGGGAAACAGCACCCATTCCAATGTTTGGATTGTATTCCGGAATAAAGAAAGATATGGTAAAGATGGCAGCCAGTAATCCTGCTCCCATGGTTATAATTGTACGGTTCAGTGATTTTTCTGCCGATGCCGCATCTGATTTCCATTTGCCCGGAAGCAGCTGGCGAAGAGCAAGCACTCCGGTTACTGAAACTACAGCAGCAGTAGCAATGACCCATCCGTTTTTAAGCAGGGGCTCCTCTATAAAGAGAGTTGCAATAAGGGCTCCCGGGAGTGCAGCAGCAAACAGTACTGCCGGAAATCCAATCAAAATTCTTGCAAATAGCTTTCCGCTGTATTTTGGAAGCCACAGAACTGTCATAAAAACAAAGAAGGCAAAAGCCGGAAGCATGTAAATCTGAATTTTCGAACTCACGAATGAGAGCATGATAAAAGTGCTCAGCAGAGATGTAAAGAAAAACTTCTCCAGATCTGTTGAGGCAATCCTTTTAATCAGACCGGCAGTAAGAACACCCACAATGAGGAATGCCCATGGTGCAAGAGAGTACCAGATTGCTATCATGTAATAGTAGAAAGGCTCTTTGTGGTGGAATGAGTCAACGGCTCTGTTTATTGTCTGGTTAAAGAGAAGGTTGTTGATATATTCGTCACCGCCCTCAAGGTATGCACTTGTAAACCATACTGCACAAAGTGCAATTATGACAGAGAGTGTGCGAACTCCCCAGTATTTTGCTATTGCCCTGAAGTCACGTTTGACAACAAGGAATGTTATAGTTGTAACAAGAGGTACCAGAATTCCTACAGGTCCCTTTGAAAAGATTGCCATAAAGACATAGAACGGGAACATCCATTTGTCGCGCCGCTTCTCCTTTCCGGAGTACATTCTGAAAAATGTGTAGAGCGAAAGGACAATAAACATATTCATGAGCATGTCCATTCTCAGGACAACCGCAGAACCAATGAAGAAAACAGATGTAAGCAGCATAAGCTCTCCCGCGATTCTTCCCTGCTGCGAAACAACATTACGGGTCCATCTGCCCATAATCCACAGTATCACAAGAGCCGGGATGTAAGAGAAGAGTGCAAGGAAAAACATGCTGTGAGTGCCAAACATCATCTTGCCTGCCATCACTATCCAGAGATAGAGCGGCGGTTTGTCTGCATAGTGAATGCCGTGGTTGGTAAATGTAAAGAGAGAACCGTTGCGGATTGCCTCCTCGGCAATACTCATGTACCTGAGCTCATTGTTCCTTGTGAAGTCACGTGTGAGAAACATGGGAACCACAGCAAGGAAATAGAGAAGATATCTGTACTTAACTATTAGATTGAGAAATCTGTTCATTGTGTTTTTTATGCAATGCGATATTCCTGATATAGGCTATGAATCCGAATGATTGTCCCAGAATAAGGACAGGATCGAGCCTGAGCAGGGCGTATATGATAATTATTGAGGAGCCCGAAAGGCTTATAATCCAGAATCCAAGGGGCAGTACCGACTCCCCTTTTTTAACAGAATAAAAAAGCTGATAGACAAACCTGAGGGTAAAAATCACCTGACCTGCCGAACCCATAATCAGCATCCAGAGAGGAATGTTTTCATTCCTGAGGAATGTGGCTGCAAATTCTGCAGCATCACCCGATGCGAAAATTATTGCAATTGGAGGTGTGATAACAAGAATTGCTCTTATCAGAAAGGGAACCTTTTTCCATACGCTTTTGGCGTTGAGATTCCAGATGTAAATGTAGTAGGCAATTACCTGTCCCAGAATGATGGCAAAGTCCTCCCTCATCCATCCGTAAATAAAGAAGAGCCATGAGGCAACAATACTCAGTATCCAGAAAATTGACGGTGACAGAGATTTTTTTGCCCTTTCAGAGAGAATCCACTGAAGAACAGTCCTTGCCCCAAAAAAGAGCTGAGCCAGAAATCCTATTGCGTATACAAGCATTACCTGATGTTGTTTTCAGTAACGTTATAGTTGATATATCTGGACCTCATCCAGCGGTAGGCAAATGTATCCATAAGCGGGCCAAGAAGCCTGTTCCACAGGTTAAACTTGGAAACTCCTGCCACCCTCGGGAAGTGTCTTACAGGAACCTGCTTAACGGTGCCGTTCTGAAGCATGAGCAGGGCAGGAAGAAATCTGTGCATACCCGTAAAGAAAGGAATCCGCTTTGCGTAATCTGTGCGGAGTATCTTAAGAGGGCACCCGGTATCTTCAATTCCGTCTTTGGTCATAAAACGCCTGAAACCATTTGCTATTTTTGATGAAATACCCTTCACGAAAGAATCTTTTCTGTTTGTGCGGATTCCCATAACCATTGCAAAGTCATTGACATGCGGGATAAGAAGGTGAAAATCCTCAGGTGTTGTCTGCAAATCTGCATCAATATAGCCTACAAACGGAGAGTCAGCAAGGTCAATACCTGCCTTCATTGCAGCACTCAGTCCGCAGTTTTTCTCAAATGAAGCATAATAGAATGCGCTCTGTCTGCTGCAAACAGCCTCAATTTTTTCAAGGCTGCTGTCCTTTGAGCCGTCGTTAATAAAGAGTACGCATGCCGGGAAGTCCGGTGAGGATGCAATAAACTTCGAAAGTTTATCTTCAAGCGCGGCAATGTTGTCCTCTTCGTTATATACGGGAACAATGATTGTCAGCTTATATTGAGCGGTTTTGTTCATATATGTTCATCAAATAAAGCCTGCAAAGATAATCACAAGCAATCTTTTTTTACTATTTTTGGAGACTTTTGAAACATTTACAAATACCATGCTAGATTTTAACAACACAGAAGTTGCCTTCGCCTCCAAGAGCAACAACGACTTGCGCAACGCATATATATTATTTTCGACCATTGCCAGCCCTGCACTTGTAAAGGGTGCAAAAGGGATTACAAACTTTGCCATGGGGGCAGGTTTGCCCCTCTCGTGGGCAGTTAAGCCAACACTTTACCGTCAGTTTGTAGGCGGCGAGACACTGGATGAAGCCTCACTTACAACATCTGCTCTCTACAGAAACAATGTTAGTTCTGTTCTTGACTACTCTGCCGAGGGCGGGAAGGAGCTTGCTGATGTGGAGAGAACCTATTCAGAGGTTATGCGCTCAATTGACAATGCCAGGGGAAAACCTGAAATTGCATTCACAGTATTCAAACCTACCGGACTTGTGGTAGGGCATATTCTCGAAAGAGCGGTATCATCTAAAGATAACCTCAGCGACATTGAAAAGATGGAGATGGATAACTTCAGAACCAGATTCTTTGCTCTCTGCCGCAGGGCATATGAAAACAATGTAAGAATTCTTGTTGATGCAGAGCATTTTGAATATCAGGATCTTATTGATAAACTCACAGAGGAGGCAATGGAATCATTTAACAAGGAGAGAATTACGGTGTTTCATACTCTTCAGATGTACAGACATGACAGAATAGCATATCTCAAATACCTTCATGCAGAGGCGAAAGAGAAGGGCTACAGGCTGGGAATTAAGTTTGTGCGCGGGGCTTACATGGAGGAGGAGCGTGAAAGGGCGCGAAGGATGGGCTACCTGTCACCAATCTGTGCTACAAAGGAGGATACAGACAGAAGCTATGACGACGGACTGCGCTATGTTGTAGCAAATATTGACGATATGGAGCTTTTTAGCGGAACACATAACTACGAAAGCAACTACCTTCTGGCAAATCTTATTACAGAAAAGGGACTTCAGAAGGGCGACAAACGGATATGGTTTTCCCAGCTCTACGGAATGAGCGACAATATCACTTATGCACTGGCAAGAGAGGGATACAATGTCTGCAAATATATTCCATATGCTCCGGTAAAGGAGGTTTTGCCATACCTTCTCAGACGCGCAGAGGAGAACACGTCAATGGCAGGACAGACCGGCCGGGAGCTTGGTTTAATTAAGGCCGAGATGGCAAGAAGGAACATGAGACTAATTTAGTCTGCTCTTCAAATTCTTTGAGGGCAAATATTTTATCCATATATTTGCCATGCGGAAGTAATTCCACTGGCAATCATTAAAGAGTGTAGATAATGGGAGAGAACATAATTCATAATGAGATCAGGAGCCGCTTTGAATATATTTTTGAAGATGTAACCGCATACGTAGAATACGACCTTTTCGATAATGTGATGGACATAACCCACACAATAGTTCCAAAGAAACTTGAGGGTCGCGGGATAGGCGGAATGCTGGTAAAAAGTGCGCTCGATTATGCAAGGGCAAAGGGTTTAAAGGTGAAGCCCACCTGTTGGTTTGCAGATAAATTCGTAAAGAAATTTTCGGAATACGGAGACCTTGTAGTTGAAGTACCGGGTGACGCACACAACGGACCTGTCTGCGAAATCTGATTCAGAGAGCTAAGCCTGAACAAAAACTAAAGAAAAATGTTGATATTGCATCATCCGGAAAGGGAAATTGCAATATCAACATAAATCTATATATATCACCATGAGCGAATACATTAACAATTCAGGTCAGAGAAAAGCGCTGCTGAAGCATATGCTGCTGGAACTTCATAAAGGAGAGGCACCTGCGGCCATAGAAGAGAGAGTAAAATCTCTGCTAAAGCAGATTCCCTACAACGAAGTTGTGGAGGTAGAGCAGGAACTTATTGCCGAGGGACTTCCCGAGCAGGAGATTCTGAAATTCTGTGACATTCACAGCGCAGTACTTGAAGGTTCAATTACTGGAACTCAAATTGATGTTCCGCAGGGACACCCTGTAGACACTTTCAAGAAAGAGAACCGTGAGATTGAGAAGGTAATAGCAAATATTAAGACTCTCTTTGTAAGGCTTCAGATTCTAAAATCTATGCCTGACGATAAAGATTTCATTAACGGACTGGTTATTGATCTTAAGAGGCAGTTCAACGCCATTTCTGATGTGGATAAACACTACAAAAGAAAGGAGTATCTGCTCTTCCCGTTTCTGGAGAAGGCCGGTATTACAGGACCTCCAAAGGTAATGTGGGGAAAACACGACGAGATAAGAGACCTTCTTAAGGGTGTTCACGAGTCGCTTGTACCCGGAGGAGAGATTTCAGGTTCTGACCTGGCTTCGCTTGAGGAGCTTCTGCTGAGGCCCGCAGTTGATCAGATTGAGAGTATGATAATGAAGGAGGAGGAGATTCTTCTTCCAATGTGCATGGAGACACTTACAGAGGAGCAGTGGTTCCAGATTTACAACGAAACGGGAATTTATGGTTATTGCCTCTTTGACCCGCGTGTTGAGTGGAAGCCTGAACTTAATGCAACCCAGAAGAGTGCAAATGATGAGGCTAAAGCAGGCGGGCTTGAGTATAAAGCCGGTGCACCGGTAAGATTATCTTCAGGCAGCTTTGACCTGAATGAGCTTGAGGCACTCTTTGTTACACTGCCAATTGATATAACCTATGTAGATGCCAATGACAAGGTGAAGTTCTTCTCTCACAGCCCTAACAGGGTATTTGAGAGAAACCGTTCAATCATTGGCCGTGATGTTAGACTTTGCCACCCTCCGGGAAGTGTCCACATTGTTGAACAGATCCTTGAAGATTTCAAGTCGGGAAAGGAGAATCAGGCAAAATTCTGGATGAGCAACTTCATGGGAAGGTTTATCTATATTGAATACACAGCACTCAGGGGGAAAGATGGTGAATACCTTGGTGTTATTGAGGTTACACAGGACATTTCTGAATTCAGAAAACTTGAGGGAGATCAGAGACTGCTCTCATATACAAAATAGCGATGGGCGATATAACACTGCAGACCAAGATAGCACAGCTAATGAGCGATTACCCGGAGCTCGAGCAAACTTTGCTCGGGCTCTCGCCTGCTTTTGCAAAATTGCAAAACCCTGTACTCAGGAAGACAATTGCACGGGTAACTTCAGTTCAGCAGGCGGCAGCAATAGCGGGGCTCGACCCTGCACACATGCTTACCATGCTTCGCAAGGCCGCCGGCCTCGAAACAATGGCCGCCGACTCAGTAAACTCTGCAGAATCGCGTCATTTGCTAAGCATGCCTGTTCCTGAATGGTTCAGCGAAGAGGCTGTGGAAATCAAATACAACGCCACCAAAGTCCTTGAGCAGGGTAATGTGCCCATGGCAGAGATTATGGAGGCGGCAAAGAAAATTAACGGCAAAGAGATATTCCTGTTTGTCACCCCCTTTGTTCCGGCACCAATAATTGAGATTCTTAACAATAAAGGATATGCAGTGTGGAGCAGAAAGGCCGGTGATACAATTGAGAACTTTGTAATAAAGAAATAGATATGAAAATAATATACCCGGTAACCAATATGAGTTGTGCAGGATGCGCTGCAGGAGTCGAAAAGACTCTTCAGGCGCAGCCCGGTGTAATCTCGGCGGCAGTTAATTTTGCAGATGCAAGTGTCGCAATGGAGATTGATGAAAAGGTGACCTCTGCGGTCAAACTCAGGGATCTGGTAAGAGCGATGGGTTATGATCTGATAATTGAGGATCCTGAAGAGGCTCAGAAGCTAAAGGAAGAGGCTCAGATGAGCCATTACAGGAAACTTAAGCGAAATACAATACTGGCCTGGCTTTTTTCTGCGCCGGTTATGATTATTTCAATGCTCTTCATGGGGCACGGCGAAGCAGGCATGGAGGGAATCAGCATAACCAATGTAATACTAATGTTGCTCTCTCTGCCGGTACTGGTGGTTTTCGGAAGGGATTTCTTTGTTACAGGTTTCAAACAGGCGAAGATGTTCAAGGCAAACATGGATACCCTTGTCTCTCTGAGCACATCAATCGCTTTTCTGTTTAGTGCCTTCAACACACTCTATCCACATTTCTGGCACTCAAAGGGTATGGAGCCAATGGTCTATTTTGAGGCTGCAGTAATGATTATCTCATTTGTGCTGCTGGGCAAGCTCATGGAGGAGAAGGCCAAGGGCAACACCACATCTGCAATTAAAAAGCTTATGGGTCTTGCTCCAAAAACGGCTACTGTTATAAGAAACGGAGAGAGAATAGAGGTTCCGGTATCTCAGATTAAAACAGGGGAGATTCTGGCTATCAAACCCGGTGAAAAAATTCCTGTGGACGGGGCTGTTACCGAGGGGGATTCATATGTAGATGAGAGCATGATTACCGGAGAGCCTCTGGCAGTGCTCAAGCAGAGGGGCGACAAGGTACTCGCAGGAACAATAAACCAGAAGGGGACTTTCAATTTTGAGGCGCAGAAGGTGGGCAGCGAAACCCTTCTTGCGCAGATAATAACTATGGTTAAGGAGGCTCAGGGAAGCAAGGCCCCCGTTCAGAGAATAGTGGACAAGATTGCCGGAATATTTGTTCCTGTGGTTCTGGGACTGGCTCTGCTTACATTTGCTGCATGGATTATAATTGGCGGCAATGATCAGTTTTTCCGGGCACTAATCTCGGCAGTGTCTGTTCTTGTGATTGCATGCCCGTGCGCACTTGGTCTTGCAACTCCAACGGCACTTATGGTTGGAATTGGCAAGGGTGCAGAGGAGCATATCCTTATAAAAGATGCCACAGCACTGGAGCAGATGAAGGGAGTCGACGCAATTGTGCTTGATAAAACCGGCACAATAACTGAGGGTCGTCCTGTTGTCTCAAACTACAAATGTCTGGAGGAGGATGCTTCGCTTACAGATCATGAACACGAAAGTGACGAGAAGATAATAAGAATCTCTCCGGAGAGGCTGCGCAGACTTGCTGTGCTGGCAGAGATGGAGAGAAGTTCTGAGCATCCGCTTGCAGAGGCGGTTGCAGAGTGGGCCGAGGGTGAGATTGGAGCGGCTGAGACCAGGGTAACTGTCACAGGTTTTAAAAGCCATACAGGGACAGGTGTAGAGTGTATCTACGAGGGTGAGACATACTGGGCCGGAAACATTGAAATGCTAAGGAAAAAGCTGGGTGGCTCTCAAAAGGAAAAGCATGTTTCTGATGAGGCCGAATACCTGCTTACCGAATGGCAGAGTGCAGGAAAGAGCGTGGTATTTTACGGAACGGGAAAAAGGCTGAATGCCGTAATTGCGGTTGCAGACAAGGTAAAATCGACATCTGCAGCTGCTGTGAGGGAGATGAAGGCTATGGGCGTTGAGGTACACATGCTCACCGGAGATAATCCTGTTACTGCTGCAGCAATTGCAAAAGAGGCAGGCATAGATAAATTCAGGGCATCGGCCCTCCCTTCCGACAAGGAGGAGTACATTATTGAGCTGCAAAAGCTGGGGCTGAGGGTTGCAATGGTTGGAGACGGAATTAACGACTCCCAGGCACTAAGCAGGGCAGATGTAAGCGTTGCAATGGGCAAGGGAACGGACATTGCAATGGATGTGGCCATGATGACCATAATGACATCAGACCTAAAAATGCTCCCTAAAGCAATAGAACTTTCAAGAAGAACAGTCCGCCTTATAAGGCAGAACCTCTTCTGGGCTTTTGTCTACAACCTGATTGGAATTCCAATAGCAGCAGGGGTTTTGTATCCCGTAAACGGCACACTGCTCAACCCTATGATTGCCGCCGCAGCAATGGCATTCAGCTCGGTATCTGTGGTACTTAACAGTCTGAGGCTGGCGAAAATAAAATAGGAGGAATATTATTACCTTTATGGAAACAAAAAATAAGTGCGCCGCAATTTCTGTTAATTCACACATCGTGAGTATTTTACAAAATACAAACTCTTCGAAATGAAAAGTTTATGTTTTGTAACAATATGTAAATCAATTTATTAACAGAAATTGCGGCGGAGACAACTGTGAAAAACAAGATTCTCATATTTCTGCTTCTTTTCTCTCTGTTTACAGAGAATGCATCTGCATTTGAACCGGCGCAAGAAATCAGCCAGGAGGGCAGAAAATTTTCCGGTAAATCATACAATATCCTCATAATTAGCTCTTACAGCAGCGGATACACATGGTCCGACGATATTATTGATTATATCGGAAAAGAGTTATCACTTTCAGAAAAGAGAAATTTTGAGATAAGTCTGGAGTATCTGGCATCTGAATACCAGCAGGATCATCAGAACTGGAAATTCAGGATGAATGTGATTCTTAACTCATACAGAAATCAGCTTCCGGATCTGATAGTTCTTGTTTCTGATGAAGCTTGGTTTGCCTACAGGCACGCAAGGAAAAAATTCTACGAAGATGTTCCTGTCCTTCTGGTTGCCGTAAAGTCTGCATCTCCAAGTGACGCGCAGCTTGATTCAATGCAAAATGTTGTATCATATAATCAGTTTCAGAAGACAACCGATCTCCTGGCAGAAAATAATGCGACGGGTCTCATACGGGAGCTAAATGTAAAAGGCATAGTTAATCTGATGGACACTCTTATCCCAGATCTCAGGGAGGTAGTAGTAATTACTGACCGAAGATTACAGGGTGTTTTCACCTCACTGCTTGCTGCAGATTATCTGGGTAATGAACGCAAAGACCTGGAGTACAATTTTATAAACGCAACAAAAGTTACAACAGATTCACTTTTTTCTGTGGTACAGACTTTTGGGGATACTACTGCAATGCTCCTCTCGTCCTGGTTTACACCGGGACACGGCTTCAACTTCTCGATGAACTATGTCTATTCCCAGATTTCCAGAATTTCAGTATCTCCAATGTTTGGTGTTGTAGCTAAAGCTGTTACAGAAGGCCAGTTTGTGGGTGGATATTTTATGCCCAAAGACTTTTGGGGTGCATCTGCAGTAAAATTTATTGAGAAGCTCTCTGCAGGAATGCTTCCCTCTTCTTTGCCTCCGGAAACCTATACAGACGAACAATGCTATGTTCACTGGGGGGCAATGAAACGATATAATCTAAGCACAAGGCGTATTCCGCCCGATGCAAGGGTAATTGGAAGACCCACCGAGGTTTTTAAAAAATATAAGATTCAATTCATTATTGGCTTTTCAATATTGCTGATATTGACTGTAGCAGCACTGCTTCTGCTCAGAAGCTACGTTGTTCTTAAGGCTGCAAAAAAGAGACTTCTCGATTCTGAGGACAATCTTTACAAGGCTCTTAAAAAGGCCCAGGAGTCAGACAAACTAAAATCTGCATTTCTGGCAAACATGAGCCACGAGATAAGAACTCCGCTTAATTCAATACTTGGCTTTACGGAACTTCTATCGGAAACCACGGAGGAGTCCGAGAGGGAGCAGTATCAGAGAATCATAGCCTCCAGCAGCGATATGCTGCTCAGACTTATTGACGACATACTGGACCTCTCAAAGATTGAGGCCGGGACTTATGAATTTGTGTTTGAGCCGGTAGATGTCTGTGAAATTCTGAATGACCTGGGGCAGGTTTTTACCAACAAAGCACAGAAAGATGTCGAGTTTACAGTGGAATGCAGGTTTGATGAACTGGTAATTTATGCAGACAAAAAGAGGATTTTCCAGGTACTGACAAATCTTGTAAGCAACGCGATTAAATTCACAAAACACGGCTTTATTAAAGTAATCTGTGATTCTGAGGAATTCGACGGTGAAAGGTTTGTAGTCATGACTGTAGAGGACTCAGGGTTGGGAATCCCGGAAGAGAAGATACCTACAATATTTCAGCGTTTTGTAAAGCTGAATGATTTATCGGACGGCACAGGGCTGGGGCTGACTATTTGCAGCACTATTGTTCAGAAGCATCACGGAACCATTCAGGTGAAATCTAAACAGGGATTCGGAACAAAATTCATTGTCCGTATCCCCGTTAAATAAAAATTCTAAACTTTTCTTAAGACCAATTCTATCTCCAGCCAAAAGGGTGGGAGGCAGGCTCAAGACGTGCAAGCGGATGGTAATCCCCTTTAAGTCCCAGCGGAGCGGCGTGCCGGATGTCATGTACTATCTGCACGGCATTTCTTGCATCTGCAAGACCAAATCCCTCTCCGGCTATAATTTTTCTGTAAGAGTCTGTGTGCAGCTCTGTGAATCCGTCTGAGAATTCAACCTCGGTCCCCTCCATTGAGAGCGAACGGAATGTTCTCTTTCCGGCAGCTTTGGTTTCGGCAGGAAGGGTATAGGCATTAATGGAGAGAAAATACCTGACGCGCGCCTTTTCAAGCTCCAGTATCCCTGCAACTCTGTCAAAAGAAGAGACATGTACAATATTCTGCTTCACTTCTCCAAAGACCCATGAAAGCATGTCATAAAAGTGAACTCCAATATTTGTGGCAACACCTCCGCTTTTGCGCTCATCTCCCTTCCAGCTGGTGTAGTACCAGTTTCCGCGGGAGGTGATATAGGTAAGATCTACATCAAACACCTTATCCTTTGGTGCAGCGGCTACCCTCTCCTTAAGTGAAATAATTGCATCATGGAGACGGAGCTGCAGAATAGTGTTTACACGCCTTCCGCTCTCCCTCTCTGCCTCTTCAAGCGCATCTATGTTCCATGGATTGAGTACAAGCGGCTTTTCGCAGATAACATCTGCATTCAGCCTTAATCCGTAGCGGATATGTGCATCATGCAGATAATTGGGGGTGCAGATAGAGACATAATCAACTCCCTTGCCCTCGCGCCTCATTTTGGAGAGATGTCTGTCAAAGAGTTCAAACTCGGTAAAAAAGGAGGCGTCTGGAAAGAACGAATCCATTATTCCAACGCTGTCAAAAATGTCGTAAGCTGCGCTCAGGTTGTTTCCTGTGTCTTTTACTGCTCTGAGGTGTCTTGGGGCTATGTATCCTGCTACCCCTATGATTGCAAAGTTCTTCATTAAAAATCCTTTAATTGTCCTCTTCTCTCAACAACAATTATAAATCTGTCCCTTCCTGTACTGCGGAAACTCTTTTCGCGCTCGTAAAAAGAGACAATGTAGTCGTCGTTGTGAAATTTTGATATAACCATATCCTTCTCAATAAGAAGGGATTCTGTCTGAAAATTGTAGTTTGTTACGGCTCTTTCCCAGGCCTTGAAGATTGAGCGCTCTGTAGTTTTGTAGAATCCTTTTACAGATTTCTTGTCAAAAACATAAACAGTGGCCGAATCTGTCTCTCCGCTTGAATTTCTGGATTCAAAACGCTCCCAGCCAAAATGCTCGATTGTCTCCCATTGCGAGCCTGAATGGTTCCATCCCTTCTTCAGGAAGAAGTCTCTCACCTGCTCCGGGCTCTTTCCGTCACATGCAACGGCAAACTCCATAAAGCTTACCGGCTGTGCCGGAGCCGAAACAATACCCTGCCCGGCCAGACTGCCTGCCGAAGCAATTAAAATTGTGGCAACAGCTAAAATCTGCAGTGCAAATCTTTTCATAACCATTGATTTATTATCCGGTGATTTCGAGGATGTCCTCAGGGGCAGAGGGGGCGTAGGGGCCCTCCTTTACCTCAAAAATGACAGTCCCTTTTGCAAGAACCTCAAGGTTATGCCAGGTGCCGGCAGGTATGTTCACTCCGTAATTTCCGTCGCAGGGGTCAAAAATGCTGCTCTCCAGCATCTCGCCCTTTTCATTGTAGAACATAACCTTAATGGCTCCTCTCAGAACAATGTAGGTCTCATCTGTATGCCGGTGACGGTGTACTGGAAGCACACTGCCCGGTTCCATAGCATTAATCAACCTCTGAACAGAGGCGTCAAGGCTTTTGTGGATATTGTAGTTCATCCTGAGCCTTGTGGAGGCCTTTGCCTCACTGCCAACCACATCCAGTAGTCTGTCGTCTATCTTTAACATTATTAATAATTTACCTGTTGTACATTGAGTTGTAGTACTTCTGATACTCGCCTGAAGTGACACTGTCGAGCCAGGCGGCGTTTTCGAGATACCATTTCACGGTTTTTTCGATGCCCTCTTCGAACTGGAGCGAGGGTGACCACCCGAGCTCCCGGTTCAGCTTGCCGGAGTCAATCGCATAGCGAAGATCGTGGCCTGCACGGTCGGTGACGTAGGTGATGAGAGGCAGCGAGGCGCCCGCAGGGCGGCCGAGCTGCCTGTCTACAGTCGCTATGAGTACCTTTATGAGGTCAATGTTTTTCCATTCGTTAAACCCGCCTATGTTGTAGGTCTCACCCATATTGCCCTCATGAAATATCAGGTCAATTGCGCGCGCATGATCCTCCACATAGAGCCAGTCTCTTACATTCTCTCCCTTGCCGTAAACCGGAAGAGGCTTGTTGTGGCGGATATTGTTGATGAAAAGCGGAATCAGCTTTTCGGGGAACTGATATGGGCCGTAGTTGTTAGAGCAATTCGAAATTTTCACCGGCATTCCGTATGTATCGTGCCATGCTCTCACAAAGTGGTCGCTTGAGGCCTTGGATGCCGAATAAGGTGAATGTGGGTCATATTTTGTCTCTTCAGTGAAGAAGGTTCCGTCGTTTTCGAGAGAGCCATAAACCTCGTCTGTAGAAACGTGATAGAAGAGTTTGCCCGGAAACGGAGAATCTTGATTGCCGGTGGAGCCGGAGGCTCCGCCGTTCTGTGCATCTTTGGCTGTACTCATCCAGTATTCACGGGCGGCCTGCAGAAGTGATAATGTTCCCATCACATTTGTGCGTGCAAATGAGAATGGGTCTACTATTGAGCGGTCTACATGGGACTCGGCTGCGAGGTGAATGATTCCGTCAATCTGATTATCTGCAATAACCCTGCGCATCTGGTCAATGTCGCAGATGTCTGCCTTTACAAATTTGTAGTTTGACTTTGACTCTACATCCCGGAGGTTTTCCAGGTTGCCTGCGTAGGTTAGCAGATCCAGGTTTATTATGTTGTACTGCGGATATTTATTGACCATCAGCCTAACAAGGTGTGACCCGATGAATCCTGCTCCGCCTGTTATCAGTATGTTTTTCATAAACGTGTGAAATCAATTTCTAAAAGTGGTTCGCGCCAGTGGCGGATCTCGATTCCAAAATTTCTCTTGATTTTTGTTTTATCCAGAACAGAGAATGCCGGTCTTACTGCTTTTGTCGGAAAGAGATCTGATGTTACCGGGTTAACTTTGCATTTTGTGCCCTTTAACTGTACAATCTCTTTTGCGAAATCGTACCACGAGCATACCCCTTCGTTTGAGAAATGGTAAATCCCTTCAAGCTCTTTTCTCTCTGCCGGGGCAGAATTCAGCCACTTTGTTACTGCAGCATCAATTGCAACAGCTAGGTCGCCTGCGTAGGTGGGAGTTCCAATCTGGTCAAAGACCACATTCAAAGACTCTCTTTCAGCTGAAAGCCGGGCAATTGTCTTCACGAAATTTGCACCGTAAGATGAATATAGCCAGGAAGTTCTTATGATAATATTGCTGCATCCGGATTTTGTTACGGCTTGCTCGCCAAGGAGTTTTGTGCGGCCGTATGCGCCGGCGGGGGCGGGCGTTTCTGATTCTGTGTAGGGTCTGCATCCTTTCCCGTCAAATACGTAGTCAGTCGATACATGAACAAGGAGCGCACCTTTCCCCCGGCCCGCCCCCGCCGCAACCTCTGCCAGTATCCCCGGAGCAGTTGCATTCACCAGCGCAGCCGTTGCCTCATCCTCCTCTGCCTTGTCCACAGCAGTATATGCAGCGCAGTTTACTATCACCTCAATCTCATTGTCATTCACAAAGCGCTCAACCGCATTCCTGTCGGTAATGTTGAGCTCATTTACATCTGTATAGAATATCTCACCTCTCTCACCCCAGAGCTTTTTCAGCTCGCTTCCAAGCTGACCCTTGCCTCCTGTGACCAGTATTCTTGCCATCTTTAAGTAATTTTCCGTTAGTACAAATTCTGAGTAAAATCAAATACTCTGGCCTCTTTCAGAAGAGGGTGCCTGGTATCCTTTTCGCTCAGCAGAATCTCATCAAGCGGAATTCCCCAGTCAATTCCAAGAGCAGGGTCATTCCATAAGATTGCAGCCTCATATTCCGGAGCATAATAGTTGTCAGTTTTATACTGAACAATGGTGTTATCCTCAAGTACAGAGAAGCCGTGGGCGAATCCCCTCGGAATAAAAACCTGTCTTTTGTTCTCGCCCGAAAGTTCTGCCACTACAGTCTTTCCAAAGGTAGGAGAGCCCTTTCTGATATCCACCGCCACATCCATTATCTTTCCCGAAACCACCCTAACCAGTTTTGACTGGGCATAAGGCGGAAGCTGATAGTGCAATCCCCTGAGGACCCCTCTTGAGGACAGTGATTCATTCTCCTGAACGAATTCGGTGCAAATCACCTCATTTTCAAACCTGCCTTTCAGGAATGTCTCCATAAAATATCCCCTTGAATCGCCCCTAATAATCGGGTCAATTAAAACTACTCCGGGTATTTCGGTCTCTGTTATTTTCATTTCTCGTTAGCCATTTTTAAAAGATACTGACCATACTGATTCTTAACCATTGGAGCAGCAAGCTGCCTCAGTTTGTCAGCATCAATCCATCCCTTTCTGAAAGCAATCTCCTCGAGACAGGCAACCTTTAAACCGGTTCTCTTCTCAATAACCTCAATGAATGTTGAGGCCTCAGAAAGCGAATCGTGCGTGCCCGTGTCCAGCCATGCAAATCCGCGCCCCAGAGTCTGAACCTTTAGTTTTCCCTCTTTGAGGAACTCCTGGTTAACAGTTGTAATCTCCAGTTCGCCCCTTGCAGATGGTTTAATCCGGGCTGCAACATCCACTACGCTGTTGGGGTAGAAATACAACCCAACCACAGCATAGTTGCTCCTAGGCTCCTTAGGCTTCTCCTCAATTCCAATTACCCTGCCGTCCGAATCGAATTCAGCAACACCATACCTCTCCGGGTCATTAACCCAGTAGCCAAATACGGTAGCATCCGAATCGGTCTCAGCATCCCTCACAGCCTTATCAAGCATTTTGGTAAATGAATATCCGTAGAAGATATTGTCTCCCAGAACCAGACAGGCAGTGTCACTGCCAATGAACTCTTTTCCTATGATAAAGGCCTGAGCTAGACCATCCGGAGATGGTTGTTCTGCATACTGAAAGCTAACGCCATAATCAGATCCGTCACCAAGCAGCCTCTGAAAACCAGGCAAATCGTCAGGTGTTGAAATTATAAGAATCTCCCGTATTCCCGCGAGCATCAAAACCGAAACCGGATAGTAGACCATCGGTTTGTCATAAACCGGCAGAAGTTGTTTTGAAACCCCTTTCGTAATAGGGTAGAGTCTTGTGCCGGAGCCTCCGGCCAGTACAATTCCTTTCATATGCTCACGATTGCTTAATCAGGTTACAAATGTAGTCAATTAGGAGTAAGAATCCACAAGTTTATCCAAGAGATGACCATTGTGATCTATGAAATACTGTGCAGCATTTGCAAGCGCCCTGATATTCTTTGGAGAGGCATTGTCCATGTCAACATCTGCATCAAGCAGAAGGGGCTCTATGCGTGTGTAGTTTTCCGGCGCACCAACAGAGGTAAATACCTGATTCATCTGATAATGCACAGTCTCAGCCACAGAGGATAGCATGATGTCTATGATAGGGCTCAGCCACCCGATAAATCCAAACCTTCTCGTCTTCTCATACAGATAAGGCTTTTCGGCCTTGCCAGTACCCACCGACAGCATGGTATATCCGCCTATTCCCTCATCCGGCCAGAGCTTAATAGACTCCACCAGGGCGCACATAGACGGGTTGTTTGCATAGATTCCGCCATCCACCAGGTTCCGGAAAGGCAGACTCTCTGCCGATGCCCCCTTTTGTTCCGCCTCATGCGAGCTGCGCGGATATACCTTCGCCGGCGCAAAATATGTGGGAGCCGCAGTAGTTGCCCTCACTATGTCACAAAGCTTGTAATCTGCCATGCTTCCGTACTTACCCACAGCATGTTTTGAAAAGAGAAGCGCCTTGCGGCTGCTCATCTCATAGGCTGTAATCAGACAATCCTTAGCCACCTCAGAGATATAAGTGTCTCCAAGCAATTTCTTTGAAAACTCATACAGGGCGTCCTCCTTGTATCTGCTTCTGAACAGGCCGAAACCTGACGCTGCCATATGCCAGATTGTCCGGTGAAAAAGAGTCGGCCCCAGCTCCCTGTAGAACTCCAAAATCTCTGATGCACTGTACCTTTTGGGAGAGAGAAACAGCGCAGTGAGAATTCCCCCTGTGGATGTTCCTGCCAGCAGATCAAAACAGTCTGCAATCCGCAGGTTTGGTTCATTTTTTGCAATTTGAAGTCTGGCCTCAAGATTTGCAAGAATGGAAGCGGGAATCACACCGCGGATCCCACCTCCGTCAATGGTTAAGATCTTTTTCAACATTTTGGTTTTTAGTTAACCCAAATGTAACAAAAATTGATTAACTTTACCACAGTCGAAAGGCTCAATTTAATTGATTATTAACTTTTAATACTTTTAAAATATGAAATTCAACAAAAAAGTAGAAGAGATTCTGAACAAACAGGTTAACGCCGAGTTTTGGTCTGCATTTATGTACCTTTCAATGGCATCATGGTTTGAGAGCAAAGGCCTCAAAGGTTTTGCCAACTGGATGAGAGTTCAGTTCCAGGAAGAGTCAGCACACGCACTTAAAATACACAACTACATAATCACCCGAGGAGGTGAGGCAAAACTTGAAAAGATAGATGCAGTTCCTGTAGAGTGGAAGAGCGTTATGCATGTTTTCGAAGATACATACAAACACGAATGCAAGGTTACCGACCTTATCCACGGTTGCTACAATGTAGCCGCAGACGAGCGAGACCACGCCTCAACCAACATGCTCCAGTGGTTCATTGACGAGCAGGTAGAGGAAGAGCAAAACGTAATTGCCATCATCGACCAGCTCAAACTCATAGGCGACAACGGCCAGGCCATCTACATGCTCGACAAAGAGCTCGCCACCCGCGTCTTCGTTGACCCAACCCAGGCTGCGAACTAATATTCGCCACCTTTGTCTTCCCAGAATAGAAAAGGTGCCAATCACACACGAAAATTCAAAGACGAAAAATTTCGGACTGAAAATTTCAGATAATCAAAGAGGCTAACAATTTAATTGTTAGCCTCTTTCGTTTTGTTTATGCACTCTGAAACCACCTGTTTTTGTGCCACCCGTGTCGCTGTAACACGCTGTCAATCAACGACAGCCACTTTGTCCCCGCGGATCATCCGCGGGGACAAAGTGCAACGTGCAGATTATATGCACATTGCAGCCGTGCGGGTCGTGGGTAAAAACCTCTCTGTAAAAGGGGCGAAACCCGCACTGCGACTAAGATAGAAGGTGCCGGGCAAATAGCCCGGCGAGAATAAGCCTTCGGCAAAGGTTTTTCATGCTTGCATATCCATCTTTTGTTACCGTTTGCCACTCTTCGTTTGAGATATGTTCTCCGATCCATTTGTTGACTAACCCGTAAGGCTGCAAAGCATTATAGATCAGTAAATAGTAAATTGTCCTGACAGGTCATCTGTCAGGACATTTTACTATTTACAATCAATCAATTAGTTACAGCGATGCGGATCCGTCGGTTAACAGCGATGCGGGTCCGTCAACTATTACGACGATATGAGTCGGTTTGCTAATCAATCAGGATTTCATCAGATGCGGAATCTCGGCGGGGTCGTTGACGACGCGGGCGCCTGCGGCGGTGAGGGCGGCGAGCTTCTCGCCGGCCGAGCCGCTTCCGCTTGAAATAATCGCACCTGCATGGCCCATTCGTTTGTCCGCAGGCGCCGTCCGTCCTGCGATAAACGAGTAGACAGGTTTGGTAATGTGATCTTTGATGTATGCCGCAGCTCTCTCTTCTGCATCGCCTCCAATCTCGCCAATCATGACTATGGAATCAGTCTCCGGGTCATCCTGAAACATCTGCAGCAGGTCAATGAAATAGAGTCCGGCGACAGGATCTCCGCCAATACCCACCGCTGTTGACTGGCCAATCCCTGCACGTGTGAGGTTGTAGACAACTTCATAGGTGAGAGTTCCGCTTCTTGAAATAACACCTGTCTTCCCCGGCAGAAAGATATTTCCAGGCATAATGCCTATGAGAGATTTGCCGGGAGATATGAGTCCAGGACAATTTGGGCCGATAATCTTTGCACCCATTGCGAATGCGTAATGTCTGGCTGCAATAATGTCAAGTGTTGGTACACCCTCTGTGATGCAGATTATCAGCTTAATCCCAGCCTCGGCAGCCTCCATCACTGCATCCTTTACAAACGGTGCCGGCACAAAAATGATGGAGGTGTCGGCCCCTCTCTTTTCAACTGCCTCCCTGACGGTGTTAAAGACAGGAATTCCGCCTGCATCACTGCCCCCCTTTCCCGGAGAGACACCGGCAACGACATCTGTTCCATACTCCTTCATTTTGGATGCGTGAAATCCGCCATCCCTCCCTGTGATTCCCTGAACCACAACTTTGGTGTTTTTATCTATAAGTATGCTCATTTTTCTCTTCTTTGAATTTTTTAAAATCGCCAATTTTTCTCCGGAATCGTCAAATAATATTTAGAATTAGAAATTCATTATTAACAATTGACTAGCTATTTTCAAGTCCGGATTATGAATCATTAAACTTGATGAACAATTACATGATTGCGGCCGCTTAACTCAACCGCCTTTTTAATGGCTTCTCCCATTGTCTCGGCGGTATGGAACGGTGTTCCCAGGAGCAGCTCTCGGCCCTCTTTTTCGTTGGTGCCTGTGAGGCGGATAACTATTGGGATTTCGGTTTTAATCTGGCCGAATGCTGTCAGGAGCCCGCGCGCAACGTCGTCGCAGCGGGTGATTCCTCCAAAGATGTTTATCAGCACAACCTTTACATCATCATCTGACAGGAGTAGTTTCATTGCCTCAACAACCTTGTTGGGATTTGAACTTCCGCCTATATCAAGAAAATTGGCAGGTGTTCCGCCGTAGAGCTTTATCAGATCCATTGTGGCCATCGCAAGTCCGGCTCCGTTTACCATGCAGCCTATCTCACCCTTAAGCTGAACAAAGCTGAATCCTTTTGATTTCGCGTCAAGTTCTTTCTGCTCCTCCTCAGTAGGTTCAAAGAGCTTCTCAATCTCCGGACGGCGATACATAGCATTGTCGTCAAAATTGATTTTTGCATCAAGAGCAATCAGCTCACCTGATTTGCTTATTACCAGCGGATTAATCTCCACAAGCGAAGCATCGGTTTCAACCATCAGCCTGTATAGCTTCTTAATCATCTCTTTAGCCTGAGAAATGTGGCTCCACTCGTCAAAGAGAACTGCGGCCGCCCTTTTGGCCATGAAATCGGGAACTCCCACAAACGGGAAAATCGGAATTTTATATATCCTTTCAGGGTTTTTCGCCGCTACCTCCTCAATCTCAACGCCTCCGTCACGGCTTAAAATCATTACAACACTTTTGGCATTTCTGTCCACAACAAAACTGAAGTAGTATTCCGCAGCGATATCAACCGCTGCAGCAACAAGAATCCTGTCCACTATGTAGCCCTTGATATCCATTCCAAGGATAGAAGCGGCAATGAGAGCCAGCTCCTCCCTGTTCTTTGCAATCTTTACTCCGCCTGCCTTTCCGCGGCCCCCGGTAAGTACCTGGGCCTTCACTACAGCCTTTGAAAGACCAAGATGGTCATAGGCATTCAAAGCCTCGTCCACGCTTCTGCATACTGCACCGCTCACAGTGGTGATTCCCCACTGGTCAAAAAGCTCTTTACCCTGATATTCGTGTATCTTCATAAGTGTGATATTTACTTATAAAGATAACGAAATATATTTGGATTTTAAATACCAAGTTTTCGGATAATTGCAGCGATATCTGCTGCCGAAAGTGCCGGTGAATTATGAGAGTTGAACTCCTCTGCAAGGTCGTCGCAAAGAGGCCCGTCAAGCGGAATTCTCAGATAGAGTTTTTTATTGGAATTTACTCCAACTGCCCTAGACATCTCCTCCTCTGTAGCCATTGTCTCGTATAGCTTTTCGCCGGGGCGGGCGCCAATAATTTTTAATGATGGTTTAGGCACGGCGGCTGCCGGTGCTCCGGGTGCCCCTGCACCCGGAGCACCGGCAGCCACAAACATCACCGCCCCCTCAACAAGCGTCCTGAGCGAAGCAGCCTGCGCCCGCTCAATAACAATATCACCATTTTGCCCATGCCTCAGCGCAATCAGTACCAGCTCAACAGCATCGGCAACCGTCATCATAAACCTCGTCATATCCGGATTGGTAACCGTCAGCTCACGCCCCTCCCGTGCCTGCCTCACAAAGAGCGGAATCACCGTCCCCGCCGACCCCATCAGGTTCCCAAACCTTACTATTGAAACAGTCGTATTGCTTCCATCGCTTATCTCCGCAGGTTTCCCTAAGGCCGATTCAGCCTCACGCACGCCTCTGCATTCCGCCAGCACCATCCGCTCCATGAGAGCCTTGGTTAGACCCATCGACCCTGCCGGAAAGCAAGCCTTATCTGTACTCACAACCACAACCCTCGAGACACCAGCCTCGCGTGCGGCGGCCACAACATTCATTGTCCCGTTCACATTAACCTCCAGCGCACCCTGCGGATCCCTCTCACAACCATGCACATCCTTCATCGCCGCCGCATGCACCACAAAGTCAACACCAGCCATAGCCCCACTCACCGCCTCCCTGTCACGGACATCGCCGCGAATAAACCTCACCTTGCCGGCGGCGGACTCCCCTTTAAACTGAGACTCCTCTCCAAAACTGTTTTCAGCTGATCCGCAGTTTCTCGAAAAGACCCTCACCTCGCCGGCCCCCAGTTCCAAAAGCTTAGAGACCAAAGCTTTGCCAAACGAACCGGCACCGCCGGTCACCAGAATAATCCTGTCAGTAAACATAATACGAGGTTTTAAAAAGTCAATACCAAAGATACAAAAACGAACTCAGATTTCACAGTGAGGGAGGTACTGTTTGAGATACAAAAGAAGGTACCGCCGCCAGGCCGGCGGTGGAGGTGCAGCGCTTCGCGCGCAAGTTCGCTGCCTGACTCACTTTTCAACAATCAGTCGATCGACCCGTATTGCTGTAACGAGCACATTGATTGACACTTATCGGTTGGTCTGACATCTGAGATGTCAGACCAATTTGTAACTTATTGGTAATGTATGAGTTGCAGCCGTGCGGGTCGAATGAAAATATTGAGGAAAAGTTTATTTATAAAGGTTTTGAGCTGTTTTCTAAAAACATTTGAAACTAAAATTACTGTCAACCAATTTCAGGACGGCACAGCTGGTACCCGCACGGCTGCAACGTGCAGATAATCTGCGAGTAGCACTTTGTCCCCGCGGGTAATCCGCGGGGACAAAGTGGCTTTCGTTGATTCACTGTGAGTTACAGCGACACGGGTCACAAAGATAAGCCGGTGAAACACAATGAAAAACAGATGTTTAGGATGGTAGCTCTTTCGCAAACTTGGCAATCGCAGGCAGCATGGGAGATATCAGTCCAATGGCTGCGAGCATAAAGCCGGAGATGATGAAGGCGTTGGTGACGCCAATTGAGTCGGCAATGAAACCGGTGGCCATGAGGGAGAACATGGCGGGGATCATTATGAGGCTGTTGTGGATGGAGAAGACTCGGCCCAGCACGGAGCTGTCAAGCGAGCTCTGCAGAAGGACGGTAAAGGCTCCCCAGAAAATTGCCCCGGAAATTCCGCCTATAAAAGTGAAGGCAACAAAAAAGATGTATCCGCCCGCCGGCAGGAAGCCGGAAAATGCAAATGTCAGCCCTAATATTACATACATTGCATTGATAAGCAGGACATTGTTGAATTTAAACTTTGGCAGGGACATCAGCCCGCCGCCGGCAAGCATCCCAATGCCCCAGGCCACCTCAACCACAGACATTTTGTAGGTGTCACCCGCGAAGTGGTCTAGAGTCATAAGCGGGAACAGTGTTGAAATTGGTACCATGGCGAGGCTGGCAAAAATGGTAAAAATGAACATCCACATAAGTCCGGGCCGTTTGAGGATTTCATGAAGCCCAACATTAAGTTCGGCAAAAAACTTACGGAACTCTTTTCTGACTGAAGATTCGGTAGCGGCTGCAGGTAATATGGTCTGAGGTGATGTTGAATCGCTGCTAATTGATGATTCCAGATTTATTTTTGCGATTTTAGATTTTCTTTCGTCGCGCGGGCTGGGGATGTGAACAAAGAGCAGCGACGAACTGGCTACCAGCGCGCCAAAGACATCGAAGAGCAGAACCCAGGTCATATCAAGAGTGCTGACAAACAGCGCAGCAAGTGCAGGTGCGGCTATTGAACTCATCGAGAAGATCATGTTGTTGACACCGGCTACTCTCATCAACTCGCTCTGAGGGGCCAGAAGGGGAACCGATGCCTCCATGGCCGGCATGTGAAATGAGCTGCCGATTGACCTCAATGCAAGCAGGGCATAGAGAAATCCAATCTGAACATCTCCGCTCTGAAAAAGGATTACCATAATTCCGGTCATGAGCGCGATGTAGAGGTCGGCAATTATCATCACCTTTTTGCGGTCCCATCTGTCTATCAGAACTCCGGTAAAGAGTCCCAGGATCAGCTGTGGCAAAAGTGAGGAAATTGTTGCAAAGGCCAGAACCTCTGCAGATCCCGTTTTAATGCTCAGCCAGAAAATAACGGCAAAGCTCACCATTGAACTGCTCAGAGTTGAGAATAACTGCCCCGTCCATATAAATGCGAAGGTTCTTTTCCAGTTAGTTTGTCCAATATCCGCTTTGTTGTTGCTCATTTATGCCGAATTATATTTTTATGCCGACTAAGATAACCAAGAAATACGGATTTTGTTCTCTCTGTCAAGTGTAATAATTGGGGTCGGGCGATTTGGACGTGTTTTTGTTAGCGCTAAAATTTTGCTATAACTAATTTGTTTTATAATCAATTAATTATATATTTGGATAATAAAATCTAGAATCGTCAAAATAAATCTGGAAAAGATGAAAATCAGAGAAGGGTGTAAATTAATTACTATTGCAGGAGAACAAGCAGTGATAATGAAACCAGAAGATGCAGCAGATCTGACAAGGGTTATAATGTTTAATAAATCGGCGGCTTTGCTCTGGGAAAGACTTGTTGAGAAGGATTTTACACCGGAAACCTGCGCCGAAATTCTTTCGGAACGATACAATGTCGAATTTGCCAGGGCACTTGAAGATGTGAAAAGCTGGCTTTCTACACTAAAAAGAGCAAATGCTGTTGAATCTTTTGACGAAGCACAGGAAATTGATATTGTGTAAAATCCCAAAATTTTGAGAAATGAAGCATATTACCATTCTTACATTTGTGACAGTGGTTTCTGTCATGTCTGGTTGTGATTTATATTATGAAGATGAGGCTGTTAAAATTGATAATGAGATTTTGAGTAAAGAGTGGACGAGGGTGAATGTGAGCGGGGAATTTGGTTACGGAGAGTATGCCGGTGGTGTGCAGGGGGTGGGCGGCGCCGCGGGGAGCAACACCTTCCTTGCGGGATTCGGGACTATATGGAGAGCGGGAGACAGAACCGGTATCTTTTCACCCCAGGCGCTTACCGCGCCCGGCGCCGCCCCCGGCTCCTCAAACCGCCCCTTCACTGCAGCAACCTCCGCACAATCCTCGCAATTTTCCGGCGAAATGTACTGGGGAAGCGGACTCCACGACTTTTATGCGTACTATCCCTACAATTCAGAAGCACTTTCCTCACTGGCTGCAGAGAATGCATTTGATTCCGAATCTGCACCCCTTAACGAAAATTCCGGTTCTGAAATAAATGTGAAGGTTTCTCTTCCGGCAAACCAGTTCCAGAACGGCGACAACTCAGATCATGTTGGAAATTATGATTTTATGGTTGCCACACCATTAAAGAATGTTTCATCCCAAAGCGCTCCAGGAACTTCAGTCACCGAGAGCCAGAGCACAAATGGTATTTCGCCTGTAGCTTTCCGCTTTCACCACCTCTTCTCCTTGCTGGTGTTTCAGTTCAGCTCATCTTTCATTTCAGGAGATATTGTCAGCCTAAAGCTGACTTCGCAAGGAGCCCCAATTTCCCTCAGCTCCGGCACAGTCGATATTTCTCAGCCTTCACCTGCGGCAGGAGAGGGGTACTCTGTCAAGGCCCATTCATCCCCCTCTGATTTTGCCATCACATTAACTGAATTATCTGAGAACTGCCATGTTACCTCATACTTCTCAAAATCGGCAAAGCTTTATCTGGTAATGCTTCCGGGAGATTATACATCGCAGAACTTCACACTGGAACTTATCGTAAAAGAGAGTGACGGCACAACTCAAAAAGGTCGTTACACCAAGAGAGGACCCAAAATTCTTAGAGGAACTCTCTATACTGTGCAGTTAAACCTTGATGGTTTTTCGTGGTAATTATGAATAACTAAAAATAAACGGAAATACCTTGAATTATAGTGAAATATCTATTTCAATGTTTATGATTTGAACTTTGGAAGTGTGAATGAGAAGGTACTTCCCTTGCCTGGAGTTGAAGAGACCTCAATGTTTCCGCCGTTTTTCTCAACAAATTCCTTAACAAGTACAAGACCAAGACCAGTTCCCTTCTCACCTTTTGTACCCCAGGTTGTATTGGTAGTCAGCCTGAAAAGATTTTCAAGCCTCTCCCTGTCAATTCCAACTCCGGTATCAGTTACAGAAATTTTCACAAAATCACCTTCATCACGCCAGCTGATATTAATGAGACCCAGCTCCGGAGTGAATTTGATAGCATTGGACAGGAGATTTCTTAGCACCATCTCAGAACTGTTCGCATCTGAATAAATAAATGCCGATTCTTCGCCGCTTACAGTTATTTTCAAAGATTTCTGATCTGCCTGAGATTCAAGCAAAGTACGTGCATTTTCGAACAAACTTTTCAAACTTAATTTTTCCGGACGCATCGAAATGGGACCACTCTGAATTCTCGCCCAGTTTAACAGGTTGTCAAGCAATGTAAAACTACTTTTAACCGTAACCTTAATATCATCCATAATCATAGATCTGGTCTCTTCGTCCAGCTCCTCCATTGAAAAGAGATTGAGCATTTGCTCAAGATTGCCGATAGGACCTCTGAGATCGTGAGCCAGAATTGAAAAGAGCCTGTCCTTTGTCTGGTTCGACTCCTGCAATTCGCCGGCAAGTCTGGTAATCGTTACTTTGGAGACAATTTCGGCGGTTATATTATGCGCAATAATATGCCTTGCATCAATCTCCCTGTAAAGTAATTCATGAGTATTAATCTCCGCAATAATTACATCACCGTTTCTCTTTCTGTGCCTTGAAAATGATTTCCCCGGCTGGTCAGATTTTGCCAGCAGACAAGCCTCCGATAATTCATCATCATCTTCAGAAAGCACAATGTCTCTCATTGTGAGAGAGACAAACTCATCGTGAGAGTATCCGTACTCTTTAACAGCTGCAGGATTAACCTCAAGAATTTTGCCCGATATTTTGTCAGAAATAATACTGGGCATCGGGTTTTCAGTAAAAAGAATCCTGTATTTGGACTCACTCTCCTGAACCTTTTGCTGAGAGAGTATAAGATCAGTAATATCCCTTGTATAGCTGATAACAGAAATCACGCTGCCGTTTTCACCAATTTCAGGAAAGAGATTCCAGTCGAACCACTTATTCAAAACTATATTGTGGTAAACCTCCTTGTGCGGAACACCAGTTTCAAAAACCTTTTCAATTCTGGCATGCCAGGGTTCATAGTCCTCTTTTCTGTAGCCCATCTGGCCATGAGTTTTTCCAATAATATCTTCTAGTTCTGTTCCCAGATACCTTGCCGACGCCGGATTTGCATAAAGATGCACAAAATCACGGTCAAACTGCATAACCATATCGTCAGAAATCTCTGTAAGCAGGCGAAATAAGCTCTCTTTATCCCGGGATGAATTTTGATTTTCCATAGTCTGACTCTGTTTTCAGTTTTATAACAAAAATAATATTGATAAAGTTAATAAAAATCCAAAATTCATTTACCCTATCAACTTAATCTATTTGGCAATAAGCGGCACGTCATGTTTTTTACTAATTTTAACATTAGAAAATAAAATCTAAAAATCGCAATATGTACTCCAACGACAACCGAATAGTGGTTACCCTCGACGCAGGCGGAACAAATTTTGTGTTCGGTGCAATTCAGGGAAACAGGCAGATTGTTAATTCAATAACAACTCCTTCAAATTCGCATGACCTCGATTTGTGCCTGAAGACACTCTCTCACGGATTTGCAAATATCATCGAATCGCTGGGTACTCCGCCCGTGGCCATCAGCTTTGCTTTTCCCGGACCGGCCGACTATCCGTCAGGAATCATAGGCGGATACCTTCCCAATTTTCCTTCATTCAGGGAGGGTGTTGCCCTGGGGCCATATCTGGAGGAGAAATTCGGCATTCCGGTTTTCATAAATAATGATGCCGACCTCTTTGCATACGGCGAGGCAATGGCCGGTGCACTACCAAGAGTTAATGAAATGCTTGAAAAAGAGGGGAGTGCAAAGCGATACTCCAATCTTCTTGCATACACATGGGGAACCGGTTTTGGCTTTGGTTTTGCATCCTACGGAAAACTCCACATTGGAGACAACTCCTGCACAGAAACCTTCTGCCTACCGCTCAGATACCACCCGGATATCATTGCCGAGGAGGGAGTCTCGGCAAGGGCAATTGTACGCGAGTACCTAAACGCAGGCGGGGAGGACCTCTCAACACTCAGAAAATATTTCAGGCAGGCAGGGGCGAAGGCATTTATTCAGGCCGACGGCTCTCTCCTCACAGAAGAGAATTTTGAGCTGACCCCTGCCACCATCTTCAACATTGCTGAGGGAGTGGGGCCGGGAGGTGAAGAGTCTACCCGAAACCGCGCCGCCGCCATCAGATCATTCCACCATTTTGGAGAGGCGGCCGGTGACGCAATCGCAACAGCAGCAACCCTCATTGACGGCCTCATAGTGATAGGCGGAGGCATCACCGCCGCCCGCAAGTACATCATGCCGTCGCTCCTCTCTGTTATGCGCGAAAAGATGCACACATTTGGCGGAGATACTTTAGGCCGACTCCAGTTCTACGTTTACGACCTTGACAACCCACAGGAATTCAGCCTGTTTGCCAAAGGAGAGTCAAAAGTCCTTGATGTTTACGGCACCACCCGCAAAGTAACTTATGACCCACAAAAGCGCACCGGCATCACCATCTCCACCCTGGGCGCCAGCCGCGCCATAGGCCTTGGTGCCTACTCCTACGCCCTAAGTCATTTGTAAATTCTTAACAATTTTTAACACCATAGCAATCAATGATTTCGGAAAAACTTAACAAACACACTCAGGTGATCCCGCCTGAGAATTATGAGCCGCCAACGGCAGAAGTTGCAGATATTGAGATAGAAAGAGGCTTTGCAAGCTCATCGGACGGGTGGGAGAACGGCGGCGGCTGGTAAAAAATTTGGAACCATTTTTGCATATAATGGGGCAAATCAAAACGGCGCCATTTTATGAAAAAAGAGTTGAGATCACTGGGATTTTTTGACGACGCAAAACAAAATTCGAAAGAGTATATTCACCAGTACATAAAGTTGAGGCTCGAAGCGCTCGGACTGGTTGATGACGATTTTGACGAAGCGGGTCCCGACGGATTTCTGCATCTCGCCAAGTCGCTTATTATCAACTATCGTGAAAGAGAGAGGCAGTTCAAAAACTACCTTTGCCCTGCCGACCAGCGAATACAGAACTTTATCCGCAATTACTTCAAGGGTGTTGACGCACCTGAAATTACTATACCTTCATTTACATTCACACTCGACTTTTACGGAATTGCAAGAGAACTCTCGCTTCCGGAAAAGAGAGATGAGTATGCATCTGAATATCTTACATCATACCGCATAAAGCAGGGAGTACTGCACAATCCGCGCAGCGACAGGCGTACCACAAAAGGGGTATTCCACATTGCAGAGGGCGGAATGCCTATACCTGACGACAAAAAGGCTGTTCCGCTTAAAACGGCTGCACTGCTTTTAAGAAAAGCAACCACAATTGATGGAGATCTTTTCAGCCTTCCGTTCACTGAAGACTGTACCAAAAAGGCACAAATATTTGTTTCACTGCTGTTAAGACCACTGGTAAGCCCGGCCGTAGACGGCGTAACCTCAAAGAAGAGCATGGAGGTGAGATTTTTTGCCCCCGGCTCACTTGTTTCCAACCTCGATTTTGTAGAGTCAATCTTTGGAAACGGAGGCTCTCCTTACCATATATCAAATGATGCAGGCCTCGATTACGAAGGCTGGAGCGGGCATACAGGATGTATCATCCTTGCGCCGCAACTTACGAAGCTCACAAAAAAGGAGGTAGGCCTTCCAAATGTAGCCGATGCAACCGAAAGGCAAAAGAGAGACGGAATGTGCTGGGAGAAGCCGGAAGAGCTTTACAATGACGGTTCGGCCTTCAAACTCACAATGAGGACAGACGAGGGAACCATCGTGACCGTTATTGCCGACAACTACTTTGGATACTCAAAAAAGGAGATCAAGACATTTATCTCATATGCGGCCAACCTTCTGGGAAATGCAGAGGAAGAGCACGCAGGCGGAGCGCTCATTTTCCCTTCGTACAACCAGGGTGAGAATCAGATTACAAAGGCCGAAAACTTTTCGAAAACCCTTGAGGAGACCGCGAAAATTTTCCCTGATCTCATTGAGATGCAGCCGGAGGGTTACGGAAAGGACAGGAATTATGCCGATATCTTCTACATCCCTGAGCTCTCCAGATTTGACATCAAGAGCCAGAAGATTTCGTGGACCAGAAAACTGAAAAAAGGGGAGGAGCAGGATTTCAGCATAAAACTGCTTCCCGGCAACACATATATCCTTCCAAACGGACACAAATACCGTATGGAAAAGGCTTCAGGAACACTAAATTACAGACTTGTTGAGACAAATGCCGAGGGCGTTTTCATTCACAAGCCATGTACCGTTTCCGGTGGCGGAAAGTCAGAGATTTCAAAATCTATTTCAGATTCAATAATCTCAGGCTCGTTCTTTATCAAGGACTTCGATTCAGATTTCAAACAGGTAGAGGAGATAATTAATTTCAACTACTTCTCCAGATTCAGGCTGCCTGCAAAGGGCAAGAAGGAGAGCAGAAGCTTCCTGAGCAGCAAACGCTCAATGGGATCTTCAATCAAACTCCTGACACCTTCAACAGAGTTCACAGACGAATACAATGCATGGCTCAACTCAATTCCACAGTATATCAAGGGAATAGCATTCATTGTCAAGCGATTTTACCGCGAAGAGTGGGGCAACGACTGGAAGAGCCAGTTCTCTGTAGATATATTAAACGGTCAGCCCGGAAACGAGCTCAAATATCAGAATAAGAAAATCTCTGCACGATACCTGCGCGTCGGCTATGACGACAAAGGAGCCTGGAGAACATTCAAACTCAGACAGGACTTCGTTCACTCAGACAAGATTCAGATGGAAGACGACATTACAGTTTCAACTGTGGTGCCGGTGACAATTCTCGAAAATCTCAACCCAATTGTAGACAACAAGAGCGTTAAGATTCTCCAGAACTGCGAGTACAGATTCTTCCAGCGTCCAGATGAGGCCATCCACCGCGGGTTTGACAAGAAGGCCGAATCTGACATCGCCTCGCCAAACACATTTATCTCCAACTTTGAGCCACTCACAACCGAGGACGCAAAAGAGATGGTAGAGGATGTAATCAACTTTGACCTCTTTACAGATCCAATGAGCAACCTCATCTCTGAGGTGGCAGCAAGCGGAACAAAACAGTACTTTGTATCCTCTTCAAATCCAAGGATTGTAGACGGAAAACCATCAAAGAACGTACGCTACCTGCAAACCAGAGACGACCTTACCGACCCTAAAACCAAATACATAGCAGAGACAGGCATGAGGATATCCCGCAGCCTGCCTTCAGCTAAGCCGATTCATGTTCCGGTGAATGCAGTTTTGCCGGGAAGAAGGAACAACCCTGCAGAAAAGGGAATCCGCCCGCTGGCAGTTTACAACCCTGTACATTTTCAAGAGCTGCCGGAGTTGTTCATGGACTTTATCTGTTCACTTACAGGCAAATCGCCATCAACAACCGGAGCAGGTTCAGAAGGAGCCCTCACAAAGGCTCCGTTTAACGCACTCTGCCCTGTGATTGACCTTAACAACGCACTCGTTTCGTTTATACTCACAGGATACCACGGATTCACTACCCCTGCCGGCTACATAGGCCACAAATACAGGGTAGATCATGATTTGAGCCTGTTAATTCCTGAACTTTGGGCAAGGATGCAGCCGTTCGAAAAGAACCCTGCCAAAATGCTGGAGAACGGAGAACTTGAAAAGATACAGGATTTTGAGTACGAAGGCAAGTTGATTCCTGCATCAATACTTGGTTACAGAATTACCGAGAAGTTCGTGAACGGATATTTTGGCCGCGTATTTGAAAACCCGAACGTTATCTTCCCGGAAGATATGCTCAGGCCGGAGTTTCAGTCAATGGAGCAGTTTGCAGACGGAATCATGAACATAGTAGAAGCTCAGCAAAAGGTAGCCCAGTCATACTTCCGCGACGGAAGCATAAACTCGGCCTGCCCGCCGCTTAAGGCACTCCTATACATAATGGCGGAGGGAAGCTACGAAGGCAAAGGGCTGAATGATCCTCAGATTCGTAAAATGTTCACATACGAATACCTCATTGAGAGCGACTGGTACAAAGCAAGGGTAATGGCCAAACAACAATCAGACATTGCAATGTACGCAGACCGTATCCGCTACATTGAGAAGATCCTTCGTGAAGATGTAAACCTTACCCCTGAGATTTCGGCAGACCTCTCGGCCCGCCTTGAAACCCTCAAGAACCACCACGAATATGTCTGCTCATACGAATACGCCAAGTTCCTCAACGGCACAATAGGCCGCGACAATATAAAGAGGCACTAGAAACTAAATACTAGAACTACGATTCCGGCCCGGGATTTTTAACCGAGAGTTAAACCGGCAGACCGGAATCGAAAAACTGAAGAAGGGGGGACCGGACCAGAAGTGATAAGGCAATCCGGAACCCATTACTTGACCCGGCGGGCCGGGGCGGTTCGGGGAGCACCCCGAACCACCCCGGCCCGCTTCCTATAAGGTACCGGCCGCTTCGCAGCCGGTGGCGGTGCAGCGCAGCGAGCTGCGCGCGCAAAAAAATCTACGCCGCAATTTCTGTTAACTAGCACAATATGTGCGTATTACAAAACACAAACTCTGCGAATTGCAGAGTTTTTGTTTTGTATATATCTGTAATATAACATGTTAACAGAAATTGCGGCGCAGTCACGTTTTTAGTTCGCAGCCACTTGCCTCACCTCTTCAAGAATCCTGGCTCGTTTTCCTGGTTCAAGCCCAAGCACATCAAGCAAGCTCTCATCTTCGGCAATCTGGCGGCAGATAACTATGCCGCGCTCCATGAGGAGGTGCTTCTGGGCGACTGTCAGCCTTGTTAAAACGGTAACCGGGAAAATCTTTTCGCGGTCGATAATCTCCCGCAGGCCCGCACCGCTCGGGTAGTCCCAGCTCAGCAGTTTCAGCCCCGCACTTTCTCCAAAGGCAATTGCATCCTCGGTAAAACGAGTGTTGGTAACGATTCCGCCCGAAAAGGAGTAGCCGCTGTATTCCGGCTGCCTCAGCCGCAGAAAGACAATGTCGTTAATGCGCGACCGCACATAGAGCGGAACCTGCACATTCGCGTTCTTCCCGGTACTTATATAAAACTTGCACTCCACAAGGTGCTGGTGCAAGCGTGGAAATTTTGTTTCTGCTGATGCTGATGCAAATTTCAGGTATTTGTTTATATCCTCCGGAGTCGCAATTATCTGTTCAGGTGTCAGCCCGAGTTCATTCTTCCCTCCGGAAGCGCGGCCTGTATTCAAATCTTGAATGCTCACAACCTTTCTGGTGGCGATAACATCCATCTCATGCGTTACGCTGAGGCCGTCAAGCACCTGCCCAACCTCCACGTCGCAGCCCAGAATCTTGTAAATCTGGCCAACAAAGTGTTCAAATGGGTGTCCGGTGGGGCCCAGCTCCATCATCGCCTTTTTGAGTTTGTACCTGGCAGCGTTCCCTACAGTCAATTTCCTCAGAAGCTGAAAAGCGCGGTCGTAAATCATCCTGGTGGTTATTGAACCTTTCGGGCCGGCAAGGCCGAAATCCTTTCCGCCTGCAGAAGAGCTCTCCGGATTTGTATTTAAGTCCTTATGTAAATTCAAATCCTGAAGCCAGGAGTAAATCTGCTCAACAATCTCTTCAACCACCTCCTGATCTGCACCAGAGCGCAGGAGCGATCCGCGGAGCTTATCTGCTGAGAAGAGTTCACTTTCGCCGGAGGATTTGGTTATGCTGAATTCTGAATTTTCTGCATTAAGCCCGCTCTTTCTTAATTCAGGTTTTATTGACATCGCCGGAGGAGTACTTTGCTCCAGGCCGGTTCGTTTGACAAGTTTTTTCATGGGCCGTTTTTGTATTTATATAGTCTTCCCTGAGCAGGGTAAATCTGAGATTAAAGATACACATAAAATGTAAAAGCCCGGGTCTCTTTTGGAGATCCGGGCTTTGTCGAAGCTTTTCGTAGATAAATCAAATAACCCTTTTACTTTTTTTAATTGCACGAACGGTTCGACAACAAACCTTTTTATTTATAAATTGGTCGGATATTTTAGAATGCTTCCTACAACATTGTTTAAATACCAAAACAAAGATATGTTCAATTGAAAAAAATCAACTTTAAATTAGTGAATACCCTATTCTTCCCCTATTTTTCCATAATTTCCCCTATTTTTCGCGTATAAACAAAAAAATGTTTACTTTTGTTTCAAACAAGCTGAATATGAATTTTCAACGATTTCTGTTAGTGTTTCTGGCTTTTCAGACTGTATCGATTGCAGGATTTGCATATCAGAATGAAAGACAGCTTAATATGCCCAGTCTGGAGTGTGTTGCACAAGTTTATCAGCAGGAGATTAACACACCCTCTTCACTTTTCTCGCCTGTGCAGAAAAATCTTGCTCCGGCAGTATCAAGATTGCGGAATCTTTCCCTTGGAGTAGATGAAAGGACCTATATTTTCTCCTATAAAAGGAACTATTATGTACTCACGAAGGACTCTCTCTACACATCCGGCGACGGTGAAATGTGGCGATCTGAGTATTCAGGGCTCGATTTTAAAAACATGGAACTGGGATTTCTTGACGACATAGATAAAGGTTACCTTTTTCATGAGTCAGGCGGAATGGTTCTCCAGTTTAACGGAAGAAAGTTCAGACCACTCAACAATTCGTCGGAATTCCGCAATCACTATAAGTCCTTCGGCTTTCTTCACGACAGGACAATTTACATCTTTGGAGGGTTCGGCTTTTTTACCCAAAAAAATACCATTATCTATTACGATAAACTCAAAAGTGAGTGGGAGCAGCTAATGCCCAAAACTCCCGAGAAATATCAGCCCCGAGGCAGATATTCGGTAGTAGCCCAGAAAACCAGCAACAAACTGTATATAGGTCAGGGCATCAGCATAGATGATGAGAGAGAGTACTCGCAAAATGTGATTATCAACCTTAAGGATTACTGGGAGTTCGATTTTATCTCAAAAGAGTGGAAACGCCTTGGCAACGGCCGCAAGAATATTGATGTAAGGGAGTACCATATTATATACGACTTCAACGGCAAGACCCTTCTCATTGGCAATGAGGATGCCTATACCATTGATATTGCCGCAAACGAACTTGTTCACTATCCTCAGATCAAGACCACCATCACAATGGATACGCAGAAGTCGTCGGCCAAACCGGTAAATATTATCTACAACCCAAGCACATATTCGTTCTTCGCTCTCATATACAAAGACGACGGCTCAAAGTCGTCGGTTGTAATTCCTGCCGAACAGTTACTCGGCAAGCCAACCTCTCCGGTAAAACTCTATTCGCCCGCCCGGAATCCGTGGCCGGTGATACTTGCCCTGCTCGCCCTGGTTTTTGCATTCACAACATTCATGATGCTCAGGAAAAGGAAAATTTCGAACACAACAGTTAACCGCATCAGGGAGAATCTTACAGAGATTGAATCCATACTCACAACTGAAGAGTTCAAGATTCTCAAAATGATTCTTGATATGCACCCTACTCATGTTCAGTTCCTGGATCTGATGACCGTCTTTGGCAACAACATGAGCTACGAATCCCTCAAAAAGAAACTGCGCTTCTCAATCCAGGACCTCGAAGAGAAACTTCAGTCCTATCTCAAGACCAACGCAGACATCTTTGTGATTCAGCGAAACAAGGACGACAAACGGAACAAAGAGATTGGGATTAATGAGTAAGCCCAGCGGCGGGGCCTTTTTGCCCCGGCCGCTGGGCCGCCTGGCCACGGCCGCGGGATGTGTCTGCGCCGCAATATCTGTTAACTAGCAATATATCAATGTGTTACAAAAGAGAAACTCTGCGATTTGCAGAGTTTCTCTTTTGTAAATACCTATAAAATAACACGTTAACAGAAATTGCGGCGCACTGAGTGCAGCGCTTCGCGCGCATTTGTCGCCCTGTTAAGTATCTCCGGAGATTTTCTCTGCGACCCGTACGGCAGCAAGCCGCAGATAATCAATAGTTAGCGTGTTGGTCTGACATCTCAGATGTCAGACCAACACGCTACTTTCAGTAAATGAGCAAGTTACAGCCGTGCGGGTCTCAAAAAATTACAAGGTAAAGTCACCTTAAACCCTCTCAGGGCAACGTTTTCAAACGACCCGTGCAAGCTTGAAAAACCTGTGCCGAAGGCTAACTCCCGCCGGGCATCGCCTGGCACCTAATTATTACCACATCTCTACTATTGATTGATAATCAATAAATAGCAAATAGTCCTGACAGGTCACCTGTCAGGACTATTTGCTCCTCTTAGTCAATGAGTGAATTACAGCGATACGGGTCTTATATTAACCTGCGATATATTGCCTTTCAAGATCTTCAAAGGCGAGACATAACTATTCTTTCCGGCAATCTTACCACCTACAAGATACTCCAGCATTAAGTCTTCAATGCGGGCAACATTGTTTTCAGACAGCTCTAATGTCTCCGCCAGCATATCCTCAATGAGAAATTTCATTTGATTCATATTCCCCAATACAAAGCGATTATTGGTGGTGTAAATTTCAGGTAAAGAATAAAGCTGATACCTTTCTGTCAAAGAAGAAAAATCATTCCGCTTTAGCAATGCCGATGCCCTTTCAGGCAAAACCGCAACTCCCTGTTTTAGCGATTTGCCAATATAAATTATTGTAATCATTGTTGGATAATGCAGAAAGTGGATAGCCGGTTTTCCGACTCTCCCGGTCGACAATATATTGGCATACCACTCCCCGGGGAATGAATCAGCAATCAAAGAATCATTCTTCACCGGAGAAATCCGTGAAACGCTCAATAATTTAGATGTAGCCCTGATAATCATTTCTATAAGAAATTATTTGCTGTTTCATATTCTTCAACCGATTTGGACAACATTTCAAGTTCCATAAAATTTTTATCACTCCGCGGTGTATCGTTGTCTACATTTTTAAGCAACTCATTAATCCTCGAAAGGCTTTTTTCGTATTGCTCGTTATTTGTAATTTTTGACATACCAAAAATTTTATGTTTACATTACTATCATAAAGTAATTGCCCTCTTGCAACTTATTAAAAAGCAAAACTTTACACTTTACTTCAATTTACATTTTGCACTACTCAATTATTACAAATATAATTACTTGTAAAAATTATGTCACGGTCATTCAAAAGAATCAAATTTTTCTATTGCTTTATGAACCTCAGAGAATGGGAAATGCGTTCCGTAAATACCAGATAATTTTTGATTAAGAATTTGATTTGATGATGTTTTTGCCTTTTCAAGTTTATCATCTACCATTAACTTTTCGACCCATCTTTTGGATTCAAGAAAAGATTTGGCTTTTGAATAATCAGCCAAATAAGTTTTTAGTTTTCTTTCTACTTCACCTGAATTTCTAAATTCTCTGGTTGTATGCTCATAATGAAGTAAAAACCAGAATTCAATACTTGGCATTGTTTCGCAAATTAATACCTCTCTACAATCTCTAAACTTTGATTTAAAGCGTTCAAATTCTGCTGTTTTATCTTGTTGAACAATTGTGTCATAATCGGTTAAGTATACAATGTTATTACATCCTCCACTGATATATTCATTAATAATACATTCAGCATTTTCAAATGTAATACTTTCAAATAATGATGGACGAATTGAATACTTGTAGCCTTTAATTTCTTTCAAATGCTTTAGGTAATATTGCTCAGTAATACCATCTCCTAAAACAACAAAAGTTTTTCTTGTTTCCCTGCTTAGAGACCTCCTTGCCATAACTATTCATTTAAAATGGGTATACCTCCGAATTTTCCTTGCTTATATGCATTGTAATAAGATAACTCTTTTCTGAAATTGAAATCGGATAAAGAGTAAAGAGAAGAAATTCCCTCTTTGTTTTTTTCAGTAAACCAAACAGCGTCTTTCCTAATAATATCTTTCTCGCTGAGCAGAGAATCATTGTGTGTAGTGAAAAGAAGTTGAGCTTGCTTAGATTTATTTAAAAATTCCTTTAAAAAATGCATCACTAGCTGAGGGTGCAAAGCAGTCCCAATTTCATCAATAGATAGAAATGAATTATTTTCTATGGTATTGAAAAATGGGGCTGATAATCCATAATATCTCAATGTTCCCTTTGATTCTAGCTCTTCGGGTAGAAAGTAGAATTTATCAGATCCTTTTTTCGTAACCTTGTGTTCAAATATTCTTTTGTCTATATGGATTGCTTTTTCTGTCAATAACTTGCTTTTCTGTTCTTCAGGCATAGTCCCTGCTTGGATAAGTTTTAAAAATTCATCATCTAGAAGAGTAGTTCGCTTTTCAAAAGAAACATTAGAGATGTTAAAATCTGCTTTATTAATAAACTCTAATGCCTGGAATTTAATTCTATTATCCTTCTTAATATAATTATCAGAATAATTAGTTAATGATGTATAGGGGTCAATCATAGGCATAAATTGTCTTCTGAACCAATTAAATGGAATACTAAGTTGAGGGATTGAAATATTAACCTGGGAAAATGCAGCAAAGACTGACATATTCTTTAATGTCTTTAGCTGTATTGCCTCAATTGCTTGTTCTGAAAGTTTAATTTTTGAACCAAACTTTAGCAACGAAGTATAATTTTCAGAATCCAAAGTCCTTTCGAAAATTATCGCTGGTTGTATCCCTGGATAAAATTGTAATGATTCAGCGTGGACTTTTTCTTCATCAAGTTTAAGTAAATATTTATATTTCACGTCCTCAACGTAGAATGTCATTTCAAAACTACCAGGCAAGTCTTGATTGTCATCAAATTTAAAAGAAATAAATTCAGTTGATTTCTCCGATTCATTAGGTATTCTTTTAATAAAGCTCCTAATGAAGTCAAATGCGTGCAGAACATTACTCTTCCCTGAAGCATTAGCACCATAAATCATGGCCATTTTAAGTATTCTTACTCCAGGCTCTGGCTCAGAAACATAATAATCTTCGAGAGATTTATCGTTAGTTGCTTCAAATGAGAAAACTACCTCATCTTTAAATGAGAGAAAGTTCTTGAATTTAAGCTCAAGTATCATAGCCAATTATTGATTAATGTAAATTTATTGCAAAAATAGAATATAAAAACAAATTAAACAAGTTTATTCGTAAATATTGCAACTGAATTGCACTATTAGAGAATATAAGTTGAAATTACAAAGCAACTATGTGTTAAAATGTCAATATTATTGCATTTATACGCATTGCATTTAACTGGTGAGCCTTGCCTTACTTTTTCTCAACCATCACTACCACAGCGATATAACACATGCAACTTTTCCAAAACCACCAAATTTTGGAAAAGTTTCACTATTCAAACATCACAAAGACAATTACTTGCGAAAAAGTAAGGCAAGGTATAAGAAGCCAGAACGCAGTTTACCGCTTTAAGGTCAAAATAGTCTGGGTCAAAGTCTTCGCCCAACCAAATATTGTTCACTTCATACTCTTCGTGAGAAGGGTCTTTCAGAATTTCCAGAATTTTGTAATAGCCGTCAATTCCCCCGGAATTTTCGTGGGGGCAGCATCCGGCACCGGTCAGACACCTGAGAAACAGGGGAGTGTCGCCAAAATTTTCGGTTCCCACCTTCTCCGCCAAATTCACATCCAAACTATCAATCACCTCCAGTAACTCAATAGTGTGAATCCAGTCATCCCCAAAATCATATTCATATTTGATAGTCTCACCGGCAACAGATAGAAGATCAGAAACTTCCATGCCCTTATAATCCACACAATTAATTTCATCCGAGAAATCACAAGACTCATATTTGAATGTATATTGTAAATCTCCTTTTACAAACTGATGCAAATGACTGTCAGTCCAGCCCATAACTGCCTGAATCACCAGATGAAGATTCTCAAGAGAGAGGTTCGAAGGAATAATAAATTCCCTCCATATATAAGGAGTGGATTCATCAAGGCCGATTCTTAAACGGTAGAGTGGGGCATCGGCAGAGGGAGAAAAGCTAATCTTACCATAATTTTCATCAATAGTTAAAAGCCTGTCAAAAAGTGAGGTTTTGGTAATGAGAGCCTTATTATAGTCAATATACTTTTTCTCATCACTAAAAGAGACAAGCCCCAGATTATGCAAAAATATGGTGAAAGTCCTGTGAGCATAACAGCTGTGAGGGAATTCAGAATAACTTTGCAGATGAAAGTAGTAAAAATATCTATCAGAATAAAAACTACTCAGTTGCGGAGTCGCGCCATACCTGGCCAACAAAAGCAGAGAGTGGCCAAACCCTTCCTGACCAAGCATTTTGTCTTCATAACCATCGAAATATCCCCAGCTAAGCTTATACCCTAGAGCAACCAGAAGAGTCTTTAAAAGCAGAGGTCTATCCTTCATCGCCTTCTCGCCTTTTTTTGTTATAACCAGCAACTTTGCCCTCTTCTTCACAAGACCAGAATGCTCCGCAAGCACTCTGGCTAAATGCACCGCAAGCGAATCAGTCTCTTTTTTGAGCTTATTTGGGAACTTTTCATAATAATAAAACGGAACACCCAGGCTATACATCTTAAATACAACTTTTTGCGGAAGATTCCCTGTCTGGGTTAATTTGAGAGGACCCTCATTTATAATGAATTCGCAAAGAAAATATATTTGCCTGAACAGCGGAATCTCCATATACTCCTCATCACCGAGCCTGTTTATGACAATTGGCCCATCCTCAAGAAAAGTCTTGTTTTCGATCCGCTCCCTTATGTGAGGCCGATTCAGCCAGTCGCCCATGACCATGTCTATGTTTGTTTTCATATTAGCTTGTAATATTTCTTATTTGATTGTCCTGTATTTTTGGTCAGGATGCGAAATCATTGCCGGAATTGTATAGGTAATCTTTTTGTTTTCAATTAATTGTTGGATGTAGTGAGTTTTGATATATTTTTCATTTCTTTTTAGAAGCGCAGCTAGTTCAGAAATTGACAAATCTCGCCATGAACATAATTGTAGGATAGTATCTGGAATCAAGTCACGATTTTGAGATCGATGCCCAACTGTGTCAAGCAGTTTAGAAATGTTTAGAGGAAGTTGTGAAATAATATTCTCGATAGTAGTTTTACCTTTTAAAGTTGGATCCTTATCTACCAAGGTTGGATCCTTATCTACCAAGGTTGGATCCTTATCTACCAGGGTTGGATCCTTATCTACCAGGGTAGAAAGAAAATAAGGAGTAGGTACATAGTACGTTGATTTTCCGGTATTTTTTTGTTCAATAATTTTCTTTTGCCTCAATAAGCGTAAATCTATACCTGATTGATTTTTAGATGAACCGGTAAGTTGACGATAAGAGATATTATCAATTGCACCAATTTCTCTAATAAACACTAATGCTAGTTTTTGATTATCACTTAAGTCATATTCATTGAAAGCTTTCAACCAACTCAAATCTGACTTGTCCAAAAAATTGTGAAATAATAAACGTAAAGAAAAGTTATTTTTATCACGATTACTTTCAAATGTTGGCGGCATCATTTGAGAAGATTTCATTAAAGACTGCATAGTCTTAAAACCAGTGCCTTTTGTCTCTGCTAAATTTGTATCATGGAAAATGGCTGCAATAAAAGCATTCCTGTTGACTGAACCCGGCTCACCAATACTTTCTTCTGGTTTAAGAGAATATCCTGCATTTATTATTTCAATTCTATTAGAATATCTAAGAATCTGGATAGGCTGATTCACCCTATATGTTCTATGAATTAATGCGTTTACTATAGCTTCCCTTAATACCCTAACTGGAAGAATTGATTTACTCTCAGCATGAATTGAGTCTTCCGGTAAAAGAAAACCCTTTGGAAGATCATCAGAAATAGTTGATATTGTACGAGAAACCAGTTCAATAATTGGGCCTCTCATATCCAGCGTCTCTGAAAACCGCTCCTCAGGATTCTCAACCCATATTTTCCCTGGAATACGAATATAATCTACTCTTGTCATTGGCATTAATCTTCGTAGAGCCATTTTTTTGCCAAAAACAATTAAACCCGCATATGTTAGTTTCCAGTCACCATTATGTTTTTTTATGCAATTAAGTGCGCGAAGAAGATCAACATCGTTATAATTAAGTTCTTCAGCGGAAATATTTGCTTTTGCCCTCAGTTTCCTGTACAATTCCAATGCTTCAGTACTGATATCATCTAAATCCGAATCTTTAATAATTGATCCATCAAAACCATCTTCTTTACCATAAAATAAAAACAAATCATCATCAGTACATCTTTGGTCAGTACTGCCAATACGTCTGAATGCGCCTTTTGGTAAGTTTTGATTTTTAAAATATAATGGTTTTTGTTCTGAGGGTAACTCTGAAACTTCAACTAATACTATATTCTTAGAATTGATCTCCTCAACAGTAATTTTTGGTCTTACTGGCAAATTGAATGAATCTGCACATTGAGTGGCAATGTCTTTTTGTAATTTATCTGGATCTACTACACCGGAAGCTTCATAAGAAGGAAATAGGGAGTTTTCTGATTCTTTAATACCCAATAAAATATAGCCTCCTCCTAAATTGGGTTCGTTACTAAATGCACAAATAGTTTCAAGAATTGACCTATCTATTGCTGTGCCTTTTTTTGCCTCTAAGTTAGAACGCTCATCCGAATTATTTAATTGCTCAATAAGTTCCCTAATAGTCATAGTATATTTGTTGAAATTTTATGATTCAAACTATTTTTTAAAAAGCTATTCCCTTTTAGACACAATATAGTTTTTTTTTACGTTTGATATATAATTATTTCTGAAAATGAATGTAACCGGAGTTTTTCACATTCTCCTCGTCCGGGGGCACCTTGCCTTACTTTTTCGCAACCTTCACTAATACAGCTATATAACACATGCAACTTTTCCAAAACCACCAAATTTTGGAAAAGTTTCACTATTCAAACATCACAAAGACAATTAATTGCGAAAAAGTAAGGCAAGGTCAAATAAAAAAGTTAACAAATATGTTGACAAATTATTATATTTGCAGTATGAATAATATTGGTCAATATATTTATCAGATATTAATAAAGAGCAATTGCAGCCAGTCAGACGTTGCAAGAGAAATTGGCGTTTCTCGTCAGCAGTTAAATTATATAATTACAGGCAAAAGAGAGATAACTTTGCAACAAGCCCTAAAGATTGAGTCATATTTTAATTTGCAGGAGGGAGAGATTTTGAAGTTACAAGCAGATTTTTCCATAAACAATTACAAGAGACAACGAAAACAGCAGCTTTTTGAATTTTTGCAGCAAGAGAAAGCCCTCTGGTCATACAAGAATGTATCAGCAGAAGATATATCAGATGAAGAATTGATTGAAAAGGTTTTTATATACCTTGATGTAAGTCAAATAGGAGTACTATTCGAGTTGTATAAAAGAGACTATATCCGCAAGGTATGGAGAGAAAGCATTGCTGTTCAAGGCAATTATCTGTTCGACCTGAATGTTATGATAGCTATCTATTATTTTAATATTGCACATCCCGAGCAATATTTGAAACGACTTGAAAGAGAGTATATTAAAAACAAACTGAACTATGCGTAAAAAAGGACTTACTGTAAATATTGATGCCATTATAGATAAAGTGGCCACAATGGAATGCATAAAACCATATATTCTCGTAGGTGGTACAGCTCTATCTGTCCAGATTGCTCACAGAAAAAGTGAAGACCTGGACTTCATGATGTGGAGAAAATCGAAGGCCGATAAACCTGAAATCGATTGGCCATCAGTTGAGAGAGAATTAAAGGAAAAAATAGGCGAGATTGAAAGCATGAATTTACTTGGATTTGACCAGGTAGAATTTAATGTTGCAGGTGTGAAATTCTCATTTTATATAAGCGAAAACTATTGCCCGGTCAGCGATCCGGTTCCGTATCTTGGAAATATTCGCATTGCCGATATTTATTCAATTATGGCCATGAAAATTGAAGTAATGCTGCGCAGGGCAAAATTTCGCGACTATTATGATATATACGCAATGCTAAAGTCCGGTTACAGTATATCTGACGGTATAACCGCCGCAATTAAATACTCAAGCCACAGGCTTAGCACTAAGAACATAATGACAATTTTACTCTCCGGCAGATTCTATCCAGATCAGAACTTCGAACAACTTGAACCCCAATACAAAGTTACAAAAGAAGAGATCCGCGACTACATACTCCGCAAGCTTAAAGATGCTGGTATCTGAGATGCCACCATGCCGGGGGTGGGCAGCACCTTTCCTGAGGTGGCGGGGATCTTGCCTTACTTTTTCGCAACCAACACTTATACAGCAATATAACACATACAACTTTTCCAAAACCTACAAATTTCGGAAAAGTTGTGCCATTCAAATGTCATTGAACTAATAACTTGCGAAAAAGTAAGGCAAGGTCCCCCTTTTCTTCCTCGCCTCCTGAAGTTATTCTCGCCCGCCGGTTATTCCCGCGCGCGCCAGCCCCACAGAGCTGGCGGAATGAGCGGGAAATAACCGATAGGGGGCGGGAAATTACTTATTTAAAGAGGCAATTAGCAGTCGCCAATAAAAGGTGCTTCGCAGTTTATGACGCCCACCAATAAGCCCAATTCTTGGCCTTACAAGTGGGCGGGTTTGGGGGTTTTGCTGCTTGCAAGAGAACTCTGCAAACTCGCAGTGCAACAGCCTCGACGCCTCGCTTCGCGCCCCGTCTCACCTGGTTGCCCTGCTCGCCCGGGAGGCACCTTGCCTTACTTTTTCGCAACCAGCACTACCACAGCTACATAACACATACAACTTTTCCCAAACCGCAAAATTTTGGAAAAGTTGTATCATTTAAATATCATCCAATCAACAACTTGCGAAAAAGTAAGGCAAGGTCATCCCTCTGCCTCCTTCACCATCCTCACCACATCATTAAAGCTCTCATGTGTTACAGCTGATATCTGCCTGAAAGAAGCATTACCCTGGAATCTCAGAACCTTAAGAATCCGGGAAAGTTCACCCCGCGAAACAGAACCAAGATCCCGCCCGCGCAGAATAAACTTTAAATACTGAGCAACCTCATTATCTGTCGGCCTGATTGTACCTCTTTCCAAACCACCAGAAGAGACATTCGTAGAAGAAGTGCCATTCTTACGCTCTTGATACTCAGCTTCCTTTGCTGCCCAATACTCATCAATATGCGCCAATGCTTTCAAATTCAAATCCTTATTCGAACTAAACAAGAAGTCAGCCACCATATTATTCACATCAATAAACCTGTCCAGAAAATTGTAATGGCCGACCTTTGTAAAATGGTACGAACTCCACCGATAATCCTTCACGCTTTCGCACATCCCCGCCCGAACAGGATTCGTTAAGATATACAGAAAATTATATTCAAGATAATCAATAGAATAGATGGGTCTGCTGCAAAACGGGCTGGTAAACACCTGCCCGCGCATTCCCTTTCTCAAATTGTACCACTGATTAAAACTCATAAGCAGTGCCTTCATAAAAGCAGTCAGCGCTTTTGTATAGATCTGAAGATGAACATGATTATCCATCAAAACAAAAGCAGTCACAATTGTCTCGTTTCTGGTAGCCGCACTTTTGCACCTCGTCAGAAATCCCTTAAAATCCTCACTCTCGTAAAAAACAATGTAACGGTTGCTCCCCCTGATCCACACATGGAAAAATCCAACCTGCTCACGCGCAAGCGGTTTAAAACCATTTTGTTCATTCTGTTTGTTTAGCTGTGTATGCCGATTCTCCTCTCCCTGGCTTGCGCCTTCTTTAAGGTTTTCGCCAGAATCCCCGTATAAACACCTCTCGGCCAATCGCGAAATTGAAGAAAAATCCTTCCTGTCTCTCATCACAAATCCTCCCCTCAATTAATGAACTAAGATAATGAATTTTTCGTTTGAGCAAAAAATGACCTTGCCTTACTTTTTCGCAACCAACACTTTTATAGCAATATAACATATACAACTTTTCCAAAACCTACAAATTTTGGAAAAGTTGTACCATTCAAATGTCATTGAACTAATTACTTGCGAAAAAGTAAGGCAAGGTCCCCCTTTTGCCTGCTCGCTTTTCTTCCCCGCCTCCTGAAGTTATTCTCGCCCGCCGCTTATTCCCGCACGCGCCAGCCACACATAGCTGGCGGAATGAGCGGGAAATAACCGATAGGAGGCGGGAAATAACTTATTTAAAGAGGCAATGAGCAGTCGCCAATAAAAGGTGCTTCGCAGTTTATAACGCCCACCAATAAGTCCAATTCTTGGCCTTATAAGTGGTCGGTTTTGGGGGTTTTACTGCTTGCAAGATCACTTTTCCTACTCACAGGGCAACCGCCTCGACGGCTCGCTTCGCGCCCCGTCTCACCTGGTTGCCCTGCTCGCTAAAGAGCCACCACGCCGGAGGCACCTTGCCTTACTTTTTCGCAATCATCACAACCACAGCAACATAACACATACAACTTTTCCAAAACCTACAAATTTTGGAAAAGTTGTGACATTCAAATATCATTGAGTCAATTACTTGCGAAAAAGTAAGGCAAGGTCACCCCTTCCTTCCTTTCGGCTTTCCTTTTCTTTCTAACTTTGCTATCATCATGGATAACCAGAATTTCAGCAGACAGGAGTACACGGCCAGGATAAACCGTGTGATGGACTATATCGAGAAGAATTTAGGTAGTCAGATAGACCTTGCGAAGATGTCAGAGAGAGCATCGTTTTCTCCCTATCACTTCCACCGGATTTTTACCTGTATGGTAGGGGAGACCCCAAACAACTTCCTCTCGCGCATCAGGCTGGAGAAATCGGCACAACTGCTGCACGATAGCAACAGTTCCGTAAGCGAAATAGCATATGTATGCGGATTCATCAACCTCTCCTCATTCAGCAGGGCATTCAAAAACTACTTTGGTGTGAGCGCAAAGCAGTTCCGGGAGCAGGAGAAGGCGATATTTATAAAAGAGGGAATCAGATTTAGCAAGAATTGCAAACCGGCAAGCAAGATTGGCAAAAATCCCCAGGCGGTTAATGGCGAGATTTGCAGTGTCAAACTTAATCAACTAATTATTATGGACACACAAATTGAAATCAGACAAATGCAAAAGATGGATCTCATCTACTGCAGGCACATGGGAGCCTTCAACAAAATTGGAGAGGCTTACGAAAAACTGTTCAAATGGGCAATCCCGCGCGGACTCGTAATACCCGGCACCAAAACCGTTACAGTCTATCATGACGATCCCGCAATCACATCCATAGAAAAGGTGCGTCAGGATGCCAGTATCATTGTCGACCCAGCTATATTTCCAGCTCTTAAAACCGAAGGAGAAATATGTAAGTCTACGCTGAACGCCGGTAAATATGCCGTTGGACACTTCGAGATAGGGGAGACCGAATTCGAACAAGCCTGGAACACCATGTGCTCATGGCTCACCCAAAGCGGATTCCAGCCCGCCGACGGCTGCACCTACGAACTCTACCACAACGACTACAGCGCCCACCCATCCCACAAATTCATAGTCGACATCTGCATCCCTGTCAAGCCGCTGTAACCTAAAATTGACAATAGATAGTCACTAAGACTATTAATTAAAAATACCCGGCATCAATGATGCCGGGTATTGACTTTATATTAAAATACCTCTTTAAAGAATCTTCTTAATATTCTGAGCCTCCTCTTTACTGCACACAAGTATTGTATCCGGAGTCTCAACAATTACCATATCATGTACACCAAGCAGCGCAATTGTTTTTTCCGGCTGACCATTCTTTGCAGAGCCAATAACAATATTGCCTGAAGAGTTGAATTCCCTTATACGAACATTTCTAACAATATTATTGTTCTCATCCGAAGGAAATACCTCTGAAAGGGCAGGGTAGGAACCTATGTCATTCCACCCAAAGTCCACTGGAACAACATATGTATTTGCAAATTTCTCCATAATTCCAAAGTCAATAGAAATCTTGACAAATTTGCCAAAGAGCTCTTTAAGCTTTGCTGAATATTCTGAATCACTCTTAAGAGCCTGAATATCTTTTACAACTGTCCAATGGTCCGGCATGAGTTTTTCGAATGCCCTGAACATTGTTTCAACCTTAAAAATAAACATACCACTGTTCCAGAGAAAACGACCACTCTCCACATACTCCTTTGCCTTATCAAGAGCAGGCTTCTCACAAAAACGCAAAACCTTTGCAGGAATGCCCGTTCTGCACTCTTCTGTCTCCAGGTAGCCATAACCGGTTTCAGGTTTATCAGGTTTAATTCCCAAAGTTACAATCGCCTCAGACCCCTCAGCCACTTCTATTGCAATTTTAAGAGCACTGCGGAAAGCCTCCTCATCCTTGATAAGATGGTCAGATGCCAGGACAACCATAGTAGAGCCGGGGAAGAGAGCCTCTGTGTACACGCAGCCGTATCCGATGGCGGCCGCCGTGTCTCTGAATGCAGGCTCAAGAATAATATTCCGCTGCGGAATCATCCCCAGTTCTTCCCTCACGGCGGCTGCCTGCACCTCATTAGTTGCAATAAAAATTCGCTCCGCCTCCACCATCGGTAACACTCTCTCCACCGTCATTCGGATAAGGCTTTTTTCACTATCAATCAGCCTAAGCAACTGTTTAGGTCTCTCCTTTGTCGACAATGGCCAGAATCGCTCACCCGAGCCTCCGGCCATGATAAGTATCGTTAAATTTTGGTTCACTTGTTAATCTTTAAATTGTAATGCAAGTTACATTATACCAGTTATATAATCAATTAAATTTTAACTGACTTAATAAAGTTGGAAAAGTAGTTTCATTCAAATAGCAAACAATCAGTAACTTGCGAAAAAGTAAGGCAAGGTGATGTTTTAGGTGATGTTTTTTCTTGCTTTCACACAACTAATTGCATATCTTTGTTTTAGTCAAAGAGGTTCTTTGGCTATTTTTGTTTTAAATTTTTTCAATTGTATGAAAAACATACTGATAACAGGCGGAGCAGGATTTATCGGGTCACACCTTGTAAGGCTGATGGTCAACAAATATCCGCAGTACAACATAATAAACCTTGACCTGCTAACCTACGCCGGCAACCTGGAAAACCTCCGGGATGTGGAGTCAAAGCCAAATTACAAGTTTGTAAAGGCCGATATCTGCGATTTTGACCAAATGGCGGCAATATTTGAAAAATATGAGATTGACGGCGTTATCCACCTTGCCGCAGAGTCTCATGTAGACAGGTCAATTAAAGATCCATTCTCGTTTGCCCGCACCAATGTCATGGGAACACTCAGCCTTCTTCAGGCTGCCAGACTCTATTGGGCAGGCGGAACAACAGATCGTTCCCGCTTTGAGGGGAAACTCTTCTATCATGTTTCCACAGACGAGGTCTACGGCTCGCTTGAGAATGACGGATCATTCTTCACTGAAGATACAAAATACGACCCCCACTCACCATATTCGGCTTCCAAAGCCTCAAGCGACCACTTTGTGAGAGCCTGGCACGACACCTACGGAATGCCGGTGAAGATCTCGAACTGTTCGAACAACTACGGCCCGTATCAGTTTCCCGAAAAGCTGATTCCGCTTTTCATAAACAATATCCGCCACAACAAGCCCCTGCCCGTTTACGGCAAGGGAGAGAATGTAAGAGACTGGCTCTATGTGGAAGATCATGCACGGGCAATTGACCTTATATTTCATGAGGGCAATATGGGTGAGACCTACAACATAGGCGGGTTTAACGAATGGAAAAACATTGACCTCATAAAGGTGCTCATAGCGACTGTAGACAGGCAGCTCGGCCGCCCTGCGGGCGCCTCGCTGCCCCTCATCACCTACGTCACGGACCGCGCAGGCCACGACCTCCGCTATGCGATTGACTCCGGCAAGCTGAACCGGGAGCTCGGGTGGTCACCCTCGCTCCAGTTCGAGGAAGGCATCGAAAAAACAGTAAAATGGTACCTCGAAAACGCAGCCTGGCTCGATAGCGTAACTTCAGGAGAGTATAAAAAGTATTACGAACAGATGTACAAATTATGAAAGGAATAGTATTAGCCGGCGGCTCCGGCACTCGACTCTACCCCATCACAAAAGGAGTATCAAAACAGTTACTTCCAATTTACGATAAACCGATGGTCTATTATCCTATCTCAGTTCTTATGCTTGCCGGCATCAGAGAGATTCTGATAATTTCCACACCATCTGACCTTCCCGGGTTCAAGCGCCTATTAGGTGACGGAAGCGATTACGGAGTAAAGTTTGAATATGCCGAGCAGCCATCACCTGATGGCCTTGCACAAGCTTTCATAATAGGGGAGAAGTTCATTGGAAATGATACAGCCTGTCTTGTTCTTGGAGATAATATTTTTTATGGACAGAATTTTGGATCGATGTTAAGAGAGGCTGTAAGAGCAGCAGATGAAGATGGTGACGCTACAGTTTTTGGCTATTGGGTAAATGACCCCGAAAGATATGGCGTTGCCGAATTTGATAAAGATGGAAAGGTCCTTAGCATTGAGGAGAAACCAAAAGAACCAAAAAGCAACTATGCTGTGGTCGGGTTATATTTCTACCCAAACAATGTTGTAAAAGTTGCAAAACAAATCAAGCCCTCCGCTAGGGGAGAGCTTGAAATTACAACAGTCAATCAGAAATTCCTAAAAGAGCAAAAACTAAAGGTTCAAACCTTAGGCCGGGGCTTTTCCTGGCTCGACACCGGAACCCACGACTCACTTTCAGAAGCCTCAAACTTTGTAGAGGTAATTGAAAAACGAACCGGTCTAAAAATCGCTTGTCTTGAAGAAATTGCCTATCATAAAGGATGGATAAGCGAATTCAGATTAAAGGAGATTGCTCAACCGATGATTAAGAATGACTATGGTAGATATTTAATTGGCTTACTAAAGTAATTGAATTAAGTTCCTATCTGATAAATTTTAAATCCAATATTTTCTAGCTTTTTTCTATCAATAATATTTCTGCTTTTAAAAAACATTACTATTCCAATTGGCTATCCTTTTTTGATTATTATCTACAATCTTTTCATTGAACTTTGACAACTTTAATGCAATAACTCACAATTGTTGGACCACCAAAAATCCGGTATAGGAGAAAAGACAGACTATTGTCTTTTTAAATCTTCTCGGATGAATTCAAGTTTTAAAAGCAATTCTGTCATCTCTCGCACATCTAATTGTTTTGTATTGTGTGAGTGGTAATCCTCTATTTTAGAGATATCCTCTTCACCTTCAATAAAGAACTTATCATAATTCAAATCACGGCTATCTGCAGGAATCCTGTAATAGTCACCCATATCCTGGGCTTTGAACATCTCTTCGCGAGTAACAAGTGTTTCATAAAGTTTCTCGCCATGGCGTGTTCCAATAACCCTAACTTCATTATTAGATTTATACAAATCTTTCAAGGCCTCAGCAAGAACTGTCAATGTTGCAGCAGGGGCCTTTTGGACAAAAAGATCGCCATTTCTGCCATGCTTGAAAGCATATAGCACCAAATCAACAGCATCATCTAATGTCATCATATACCGAGTCATCTTGGGATCAGTTATGGTTATAGGTTTGCCTGCTTTTAACTGATCTACCCACAAAGGGATAACCGAACCACGACTAGCCATCACATTCCCATATCGTGTACAACATATGGTTGTTAAACCATTTTCACCTTGCTGCCTGCCTTTGGCAATAGCTACCTTCTCCATCATAGCCTTGCTTATACCCATAGCATTGATAGGGTAGGCCGCTTTGTCGGTACTAAGCACGACAACATTCTTTACTCCATGCTCAATGGCAGAGTCCAGTACATTTTCAGTACCAATTACATTTGTCTTAACTGCCTGCATAGGGAAAAACTCACAAGATGGAACCTGCTTTAAGGCAGCAGCGTGGAAAACATAATTCACACCAACCATTGCACCATCTACCGATCGCTTGTCGCGTACATCCCCAATATAAAACTTTACCTTAGGGTTTTGTAGAGAATGACGCATATCGTCCTGCTTTTTTTCGTCGCGTGAAAAAATGCGGATTTCTTTGAAGCTATCGTCATTTATGTAACGACTCAGAACAGCGTTACCAAATGAGCCAGTGCCACCTGTTATTAACAAAGTTTGATATTTAACCATAATTTAAGATTCGCAAGCTCCTAACTTGCAATTTTTAAGTTTAAAATAATTTGCAAAGTGATCCAATTCAACTGATTTGTTTAGCATTGTAATCGGTTCTTATAAACTGACATTTTTTATAAGAGCTTTAGTGTGTAATAATTAGTTAAAAAAATGTTATAATTGCCATTAAAACTTTCTCGTTCAATTCAAATAGGTTGTCATTATTCAGACCCGCCAGATGCTGACTCTATTAGATTCAATTTATAATCAACGGAATGTAATAAAAACATTAGTTAGAATCATGATTACATGTTGGATCAAAATGAATCTCCTCACCATTCACACCCTTAAGCAACTCTTCAATTAATGTGTCATTTATCTTTTTGATTATTCTTTATCATAATATCAAAATGCACATTTCATCGCCTGCTAAATCTACTTACTTACAAGCGAAGCCAAATAATCCTTATGTAGTTGATAGTACCTCTTAATGAATATGAAGTATGCTAAGGAAAGCAATGCAGTAATAGCCAATAAATACAATAAGTGAGCTTCAACTGTTTCCGGCAATAAAAAAACAAACACCAGCGAGATAAACAATTGCAGCCCCATATAGAACACTGATACCTTTGTGTGGCTTATTCTTAGCTCATTGGCCATCAGTTGATAGACATGTTTGCGATGGGCTTTGCCCAGATTCTCACGCAATAAGATACGGTGGCAGATAGTCATACAGCCATCTACTCCATATACCAACAGAAATATCAGGTATGTCACATCGCCCGTCTTCATAATTAGACTGCCAATTATAAAAAGCAGAATATATGCTATACCCATCGAGCCAACATCGCCTGCAAAACACAAAGCCTTACCATGTGGACGGAAGTTGAAGTAGCAGAATACTAAATCTGCCAATGCTATCACGACTATCAGAGACTCATCTATAAACGCGAGATTTCTGTTTAGGATATATAGCGGAATTAGAGAAGCCATCGCATATCCCCCAGTAATACCATTGATGCCGTCCATGAAATTTATAACATTAGATGCTCCCACACTGACTATAAGGGCCAATACAACTATCCACCACATATCGATGTGCAGGATGTTTAACTGATAAAACATCAGCACCATAGCACTAAATTGACACACCAGCCTTACAGATTCAGGCAGGGAAATAATATCATCCACAAAACTCACACCTGACGCAATTGTAAGTGCCACAAGAAACCAGATATAATGGCACCCAAAGAAAACACACCATATCCAAGCCGCCAGCAGGAATATAATACCCCCACCTCTCAACACTACAGAAGAGTGTGACGAACGTTCGTTAGGCTTGTCGATGATATTAAACCTATTCGCCACCTTGAAATAGCAAAGCTCCATCAACAATAACAGGGCGGCAATTAAGATGTAAAGCAATATATCATTCATAAAATCTATAGTAATAAACAGTATCATCAGTCAGTAAAACTTGATGATTTGTGTTTCTGTCTTCTGAAACTTTCAATGGTAGTATACAGACCATCTTTGGCACTTATTGGCATACGTTCTATACCCAAAGCTATCTTTATTTTGACATTGCTTACCACATAGTTTTCAGTTAGCTTCTTTAAGCGCAGAGGATTGAGCGGTAGTTTAAGCCATCCACCTACCTTAGCACATCCATTTATCAGTTCGCGAGGGATACGCCAAATATGCGTTTTTTTGCCTATTGCACGACAAATAACTTCTACCAGCTCATTGGTTGAAAGTGTTTCATCGTCTGCCATGTGATAAATACCGCTCTCAACTTGTCTAGTAAGCAGTCCATCTATCACCACACAGAGATTTCCGACACTCGTATATGAACGGCGATTATCAAATGCACCTAGCGGCCACGGCAGTCCCTTCGAGACCACTTCATACAGCAAATTAAGGTTTCCCTTATTTCCCGGTCCGTGAATCATGCTGGGGCGCATTATATACACTTTCTTATCAGGAAACAATGCACTATTCCCAAAATCATGATATGGATTCTCTAAGGCACCAGGTGCATAAAGTTTGATGATATAGTTTTCAGCCTTTATCTTGCTCTCCCCATAAGGGCCAACAGGTGTAGGTACACATTCCTCAGTCAACATATCACCCGGAACATAATCAGCAGCACTTTTCACCGTAGAGAAAAAGATGAATTTCTTTGCTGATGAATTCTGTAGATACCAATCGAATATTTGCTGAGTAAGCTCGGTATTCACCTTGAAGTAAATGCCCTCTTCATGTTTATTGCGTGTATCATGAGCTTTACCAGCTAAATGGATTATTGCATCCATGGGGGGTATAATTCCATTATCTAAATCGTGCCAAGAAAAAGTTTTAAACACACCCACTTTTTCGGGTGACACTATATCAAGTCCAAAAATCCGGTGCTCACTTGATAGAGCACAAACCAAGTGAGAGCCAACGAAACCATGTACCCCGGTAATTAGAATGTTCATCTTGATTATTTATATATAAGAGAGTTAATCAACTCTACATACTGTTTTGAAACAATATCTTTAGTATAATATTTTCTAATTGCATCTACACCATTATTTCCCATATTTATAAGATCTTCCTTAGAAACATTATGCAGCCACTCTACCATCTCATCAATTTTCTTAGATAAATTCTTATTGGTTATAAGTTTTGCACAATCGAATTCTTGTAAGAAGTTTACAATCGGAGTACCTTCTCCAGAACAAACTAATAATGGTTTTCCGCAAGCCATTATTGTATAAACCTTTGATGGGAAACCCTGCATATCCATATTTGGATCCATAAAAATAAACTGAATATCGGAGTAGGCTATTATTGAAGGCATTAGATGCCTAGGCTGATATGGTAAAATATGGATATTATCAAGTTTATTTGCTATTTTCTGTTTCTCAACATATGACTTCTTTACTCCTTCCCCAATCACATAATAATCAATATTTTGTTCCTTAGTTTTCTTTGCCAACTCAATTAACGGCTCCCAACTCTGAGCATGACCGATATTACCCGCATACAGCAATTTGATATTATTATTCTTTGGAAAAAGATTTTTATCCAATACGTCTGTAGAAGTAAATGGTTTATATAATTCAATATCGACAAAATTAGGTGTAATGTGAAGCTTACGTTTATCAATGAACCTATTAACAATTGTATCATAGAATACCTTATCAATTGTAGTCACTGCATCAGAACAATTATATACTTTATGTTCAATTTTGCTTAGAAGATTGAAAACAAGACCGGAACTTTTACCTAAAATATCTGGATATATCTCTTGGACATTATATACGACCTTACACTTCTTTATTTTTCCAAGTAAAAGATTTAAAAAACCTATTGTAAGCGGAGGAGACGGTGAAAGAATTACATCCACATCCCTGATGAACAGACCCATTAAGAAAGATATGGTGTGCCAATATACAAAGCCTATCAATCTCAATATCGTGCTATAGAACTTCTTCTGTGGAACATGATAAACCGGTATTTCATTGAAAATACTCTTCTTATATATTCCCCAAACACCCCATTTCAAAGGTTGTTCGGCCAACTGTTCATCCACCAAATTAAAGTGAGGAGTGGTACTCAATACAACAACATCATACCCACTCTTCTTAAATGCTAATGCAATGTCTTTGTAAATATAAGCCGTACTCACACCATCAGGACTGAAAATTAGGGTATGAATAAGTATTTTCTTTTTATTCCCCATTCTATTAGTCTTTGTAGATTCCAGCTTCTATCAATTCTTTCTCGCTTGGTGCAGTAATTAACACAGCCTTCAATCTGCCATAGTATACAAACATGCTGCCTCCTGCTGCTGCATGAGCACCTGCCTGATTGATTACCTGCTCAAGATCTTTGATACAACCAGCGCCTCCACAGGCTATGACAGGAACACTTACCGCATCACTAATCTGTTTGACAAGTTTGAGGTCGTAACCATTCATCATGCCATCATTATCAATACTATTGATAATGATTTCGCCACAACCCATATCTTCAGCCTTCTTGACTAGATCTAATGGTGAGATGTCAATAAGTTCCTGTCCATCTGAAATTGAGCACTTGTACTCACCATTGACTAACTTTGCATCAATAGAGCCTATAATACTCTGGCTACCAAAGATTGTAACTGCTTTACACACCATGTCAGGATTGTGTATCAAGCCAGTATTAATGATTACCTTTTCAAAACCAATTGCAAGTAGTTTACGCACCTGCTCAACGGATGTCACTCCTCCACCATAACTCAAGGGCATGAATGCCTCAGTTGCAATATCTTTCAGCAGTTCGTAATCTGGTTCACGATGGCTACGGGTTACGCCAATATCTAGAATTGAGAGTTCATCAATACCTTTACGATTGAAAATCTTGACAGCATTAATAACATCACCAAGGTAAGTACGTTCGCCAAACTGTACCGTCTTAAAGAGATCTCTATCATCTATCAAGAGAACCGGAATAATACGAGGTCTTGTGAACATATTACTTACACTTGTTTACGAAGTTCGACAACAAAGCCATACCGAAGTCGTGACTCTTCTCGGGATGGAACTGAGTACCATAAATATTATCCTTCACTATAGAACATGCAAACTCAATACCATAGTCACAAGTCATAAGAATGTTTTCAGGATTTTCACAAAGAGCATAATAGGTATGCACGAAGTAGAAACGTTGGCGTCCAGTTAAGCCATCAACAAGAGGATTCTCCTTCTGCTTGATTTTAACGATATCCCATCCCATATGAGGAATCTTCAGATTAGCATACTCTTTTGGCATATTGAAGCGAACCACATCAAATGGTATCAATCCAAGTCCAGGAAGTACCCCTTCCTCACTCTTTCTTCCGAGCATTTGCATTCCAAGACAAATTCCAATGATAGGTTTCTTATCTTCAATAACTTGTTCTTTCAAGAAGTCAACTAGCCCGGTCTCATTAAGTTTAGACATACCTGCATCAAAGGCACCAACCCCAGGGAGCAGAATGCGGTCAGTCTTTGCAATCTTATCTTTATCGGCTGTGATGATACAATTTTCTCCGATCACTTTCAACATGTTAGCAATAGAGCCAACATTTCCTAAACCATAATCTATAATAGATACCATATTTTTATCTGATGTTGCGATTCTCAATTCCAAGTATCCTGCTGATCCACACACTCAGTTGCATCAGCCAAATCTGGTTTTTGTAATCCTTCGGCGTTTTGTTCGGGGAATTAATGATATCTACAAATTCTTTGGAAGTAATACCAAGTTTTTTTGCGATATATTCCAAATCTAATTTTCCTTGTTCCTCATCGTAAGGTGGTTGCTCCAATACTTTTATAGCATTTTCACGTGATATGGTACCTGCATGAATCATATTTGATAGAACATTTTTACGGGTGTCAAAACCAAACTTAAGAGGCAAATAATAACCCTCAAAGAATCGTGTAAAAACATTCTCGTAATGTTTGTTGGCATAACTCTCATATCCGTAATTCGCACGCAACAATTCCAAAGCCTTAGCTTTGTCGTATACCACATAATCTAGTGGAAATACACGCTTCATACCTAGGAATATCTCGAACCATATTTTATATTTTAGTAAGTGACAAGTTGGATAAGTTTTCAGAGGTCGAGTACCAAACTTCTTATGTATATCCTTTGCCATAATAAGGTCGTTCATATAGATCCACTCCACCGGTGGTCGAATGAATTCTGTTGAACTATTGGATCCAGTCAATACATATTTTATCTTGTGCTTGACTGCATAGCTGTACAGACCGGCAAATATGGCATGATCCTGAGGAAAGTCTTGTGAAGAAATGCTGGCTTTGAAGAACGAAAGCTGCAGGTCTGCCATTTCTTTCCAGTTGATAACCTCAGTGTACATATCCAAATCAAGCCCTTTAACTATGCGCTCAATATTCTCAACTGCCACATTAAGATTCCATCCAGTGTCAACAACATAAATTAGTGGTCTAAGGTGCATTATCTCTTTAGCAATATACACCAAATAGCAACTATCTGCACCGCCACTGAGGCCAAGGATACAGTCATATTTTCGTTTTTCTCCAGATTTGCGAATTTGTTTTGACAGTTCTTCTAATTCGTAATACCTATCCTCATGTGGTTTCCAAGTCGGTTTTATGCGAGCATCGAAATTACGACAATGATCACAAACTCCTTGCTCATCAAATGTTATCTTCGAATCAGTAGTATCCATTACGCAACGATTACATCGCTGATAGGGTCTGATTTGTTTGTGCATCTATTTAACTTAATTTGTGTTAAAGGATTGTTTAAGTTGAATTTATTTACGTATACGCTTTTCAATATGCAACATAGTGAAGAACTTAATTCCCAATGTGTAGATCCATTCCTGACTCTTGTACTTTATTTTTGGAATCTCCATATCGTGAAACTTCATCAAGTTTTCCTCTGAGATTTCGAGTTTATCAGCTACCTGCGTAAATAGCTCTTTATTCTCTTCCTCTGATAGTGGTGGGTTTTTCAAGATTTCTAGAGCCTCTTCACGAGTTATCTGATCAGTAATTACAAGACTTGACAACTGTGCCTTACGAATGTCGTATCCAAAGCGAGTTGGCAACCAATATCCCTCAAGGAACTTAGTAAGCAAATCCTCAAAGTGCTTCTGACCATAAGGTACATAACCATACTCTGAAACAAGAGTGTCTATCATTTTTTTCTTAGTTAAAGGAACAAGATTAAGAGGTCTAAAGGTTTTCACTCCCAAAACAAATGGAATCCATACTTTGTGTTTGAACCCAGAAGTGAAGGTGTACTTCTTGATTTTGGAATCACACCAAATGCGGAGAACATCCTTGATGTAAGTACCATCACCCGAATAACCTGCTCCCTTATCCCAAGACTTAGGATTACTCACAATCTCCGTAGAAATATTATATCCATTCATAATGTACTTCACACCCAATTCACATGCCAACTTGTCGATTAGAGCAATGAAAGCATGATCCTGTGGAGCATCCAATCCAGCGTGTCCGGTACGGAAGAATGCTAGCTGTATTTGTCGCATCTCCTCCCAGTCCATTTTCTCTACATGGAGCTCAAGACCTAGTTTGTTGCAGATTTTGTTTATATTATCAGTCGCAACCGGAAGGTTCCATCCGGCATCAATGTGAAAAACATAAGGCCGCAAACCCCATTCCGTCACTGCAAGATGGAGCATATAACTACTATCAAGACCACCGCTTAAACCGAGGATACAGTCATACTGCTTACCTCTGCCTTTACGCTTGATCTCATTGATTAGAGCCTTTAACTCCTCTTCATGTCCCTTACCTTGGTTCCATGAAGGAAGAATTGTCTCTTCGTATTCTCTACAACGTTCGCATACTCCGTTTTCATCGAAAACAATTTGATCATCGCTTGTGTCCATAACACAATGCTCGCAAACTTGATAGTCTTTCATTGTATAATTTAGTTCTAGTGAAAATTAATGAAATACACTTTATTTAAGAAGATAATTAAAAAGACTAATGTATTCACAAAATCTATCGTCCATATTATATAAACTTACAGCTCTCTTTCTACATAAATCTCTATAGTAAGGTTTACCTACTGATGTCACATCTAATATAGCATTCTTAAGCTGTTCGATATTTCCTTTTTCAACCACTTTTCCTACATTTTCAGAAACAGATTCCACACTACCTCCAGTATTATATGTTATTACAGGGGTACCACATGCTAGAGCTTCAAGATTGGTTGTAGGAAATGTATCTTCATATGTAGGATTCACAAAAACATCTGCTAATGAATAAAACTGAGCTAATTGCTTGACACTCTCTGTTCTTTGAATACCTATGATTCCCTTAGGAAGATTATCCAGTTGAGACTTTGATAACCCTATTAATACTAACTTATAATTGTCATTTAGTAAAGAATACAAACGGATAAAATCGTCTAATCCTTTTCTTCTATCCCATGTGCTAGCCACTCCTAGTATTATCTTTTTACCCTTCATCTCATATTTCATTAAAAAAGGCTCAAAATCATCATATGGGCTGAATGCATTTATATCTATACCATTCTGAATTACTTGTATTGGATATTTGTTGAGAAATGACTGCTGAACTAAATTGCCTAACCAATAGGAAACTGGCACTATTGTTAGATTTTTAACAGAATTGAAAAGTATTTTTTTTACTAGGTAATTTTTTCGACTCCTGTCAAATAAAACACTTTTGGGATATTGATGTTTCTGGATACAACTATAACAACCTGTTTTCCATCGCTCACAACCTACAAAATCGAAATACGCACAGTGTCCAGTGAATGCCCAGCAATCATGAAATGTCCATACTATAGGAATGTTGGTTTGGTTCAAATATTCAAACAAATATTTATAATTGATATAATAGCCGTGTACACAATGCAACTGAATAACATCAGGTTTTATTTCCATAATCTTTGCAATGATGCGTTTTGTTGCAAGTCTAGAGCCAAGTCCATGACGGTCAAAAAGCAGACTCTCGGCATAGTGTATATACTCACTAATTAACGAAGACACTTGATAATGATGCTGAATGGTATTCCCAATATATCTTGCACCATGCATAATATGACATTCCCATCCTTGGGCTAGAGCAACTTTTGCTATATTTTCAGTGATTTTTCCTGTAGACAAGATACCTAAGCAGGAATCAATTTGGAGAAGTTTAGGCATAAAAAGTAACTTATTTTAACAATTTTAACCAGTGACCTATGATGTTACCAATACTAAATACTTTTGATTTGCGTATAGCAGAGCAACTAAGAGAGTGAAGAAGCTGTTCATTATGTGCCAAATCAATTATTTTTTCTTCAAAGGTTTGATAGTCATTCGCATCTATTATATATCCATTAACTTCATTATCAATAATATCTTTAAGAGAAGAAAACGAATGATATGCAATAGGCACACAACCTTGTTGCATAGCTTCAAGTAATGTCATTGGCCATCCTTCGTATTTTGAAGTTATCAAAAAAATCTTTGCTTTCTGATAGTAATGTGTTGGTTGTGTAAACCCAACAAATTCAACCCTTGGTATATTATGAACTCGTAAAGTTTGCTCCAATTTTTGTCTTTCTGGCCCATCACCTACTATTATGAATCTCCATTCGGGTAGTTGTGGGTACATGTCTTTCCACATATATATCATCTTATCAACGCATTTCTCCTTTACTAAACGAGATACACATAGGATGATGTTCTCCTTTTTCGCATAATCAGCCGCTTCTAATGGAAGTATTGGATTGTTGATGAAAGTAATTCGCTCTTCATTTATATCAACTCCAACAAGCTTACAGAATTCTGGAATAAATTGTTTAGACAGTAAAACATATTTATTTGCATGCCCTAACAAATATCTTTTACGCTTAACATCCTTAAGCAATAAATAAGGGTGAAGTATTCGTCGCAATAAACCTTTTGGAGTAGTTATAGGTTCGAGTTCTCTTTTATTGTAAATAAACAATGGCGAATTATGTTCGAAAACATATAGTGGAATATTCTTCCCTTCGAGGGCCTTACATAGATTCCGTTCTGTTCTTCCATAACTATCTTGGTATACAACGCAATTTATTTGCTTTCCGTCAATAACTTCCTCAAGATAGACAAGATTATTGTGAGACAATTCATCCTCTTTTTCAGGCATTGTTAGTAAGTTAATAAATTTTGGACATTCAACACCTTCTTGTTGTGTATTAGAAATTACAAACAAAGTATGTTCTTTACAAAGCTCCTTAATTATAATAGTCGAAACATTCTCGATGCCGCCAACACCTGGAAATCGATCTATATAGAAAAGTATGTTCATTGATAAAATATTTATATTGATCTAAAACCAAGCTTGGATTTTCTAAAAATAATGGGCGCAAGACTACAAGGCCCCTCTTTAAGATCTAATAACTTTCCATTTCGTAAAAACTCTATCAACAACAATAGGTTTTTGGATGCAATTTCGGCATTCCAGATATTTACCATTGTCTTGTAAGCATTTATTCCCATTTCCATTCTTTTATCTGGATGTTCTATCAGCCAAAGTACTTGTTCTGTCATTGTCTTCCAATCACAATCCTTGAATGTTAGTCCATTAATATTATTTTTTATTAAATATGGTACAGCTCCGATATTTTCACAAGCAACTACTGCACAAGCACTATTCATTGTTTCATTGACAACCGCCCCCCAACCTTCTTGTCTGTCAGAGGTAATTATCGCTATATCTGATTTGAGCATGTACTCTCTTACTCTATCGGATGATTTGGCACCCTCCAAAACTATATTTTTTTCTAGGTGATACTTAGATATGAGCGATTCGATACTCTTCTGTTTAGGTCCAGTTCCGACAATTCTAATTTGATGAGATATCCCAATAGATCTCAACACTCGTGCAAGGTAAATAGTAGATTCTGGATGTTTCCAACCTATTAGCCTTCCTACCCATACTATGGAGACTTCAACTTTTTGTTGTATGCCGTTTTTCTTTTTCTTATTAAAAATATCATCAATATTAAATTGACAAACTTCAGGAAAGTATCCCCATCTAAAAATCTTATTCTGTTTCATACCAGACAAGACATAGTCTACGGGGCCAAAAGCACTAGCACTAAGTAAATACCCTTTATTATACATAAGTGAGTCCAATGTATAAATCGGCCATTTTAGATATTTAATGATTCCTTTGTAGCGACATTCGTCATCCCTAAATGTAAGTAAATTTCTTTTGTATCTTTCTTTCACTAGAGACAATGGAGCTTCACCACATATAACCACATCAAACTCAGATATCATTTTAATAATAATATTTTTTGTTTTGATATCAAGTTTTAATATGTATGGCTCATTATATTGAACATATCCTAGTTTTTTTTGTTCCTCACGCATTTCTTGTGTTTCCACAAAGTAGTAATTACCATCTCCCAATAATTTGTATAAATTATCAGCCAATGGTTTTTGATGGTGATTGAACATATTTGATAAATATACTAATTTCATTCTATAGGTACTAGTCGGAGTTGTCATTCCACTCTGATTTTTATTATATTAGAGAGTATCCTGGCTTAACAGGATTCTTTGAAACATCTTTATTAACTAATTAATATGATTTAATTATGAAATAGTCAACTATAGTTACGCCGTCAAATATGGTAGATATGTTGCAAACAATATTATATTTCAATAATTTAATGAATACTGACAAATTATTCTTTGACTGAGTGTTATGTCAGTTATGGTATTTAAATACCCAATTAAAATACAACTTTCACAGAAATGATACAACAATCTCCAAATAATACATTTCTATCTTAGGGCTTCAAAGGATAATATTCTTTGATGCTCCAGTTGTTTTAATCCGTTTTTCTGTCCGAAATGCATACAAAAAATATGAGTACCATGTTGATGTTAGATTACTCTTAAGATATTCTATAATAATTCCAAAAAACTAACATAATAATTGTATAATCTTACTTGTTTGAACAATATTATTTTTATTCTCTAGAACAAACTGTCTTGCACTTTGTCCATAAAGATGTAATTCATCTTTATTCTTTGAGATTACCTCAATCAATTTGTATGTATATCCCTCGACTGTTTCTTCATCAAATAAATAGACATAGGGATAGTATTCTTTTGGTAGTCCAGGAAGTTTCGTAGTTAGAAGAGGAGTTCCTGAAACCATATACTCCATATTCTTTGATGGAAAAGAATATTTTGCAAATTCTTTATCTGAAAAACGAGGGTTGACAAGAAGTGTTGCCTCTAATTCGGCCTTTATTACTTCATTATTAGGAGCTATTCCTCTATATTGTATCCTTTCGTCAATTTTAGAAATTAGTACAATATTCTCAACATAGGAACCATGACCATAAATAACAAGAGAAATGTTATCATAGGGAATTTTTCTAAATGCTTCTACCAACATTTTTATTCCATAATTTTCTTCGATACCTCCTGCATACAAAATCGTTGTGGATTGGTTTTTTTTCACAGTGTTAATCATCTCGTCACTTATCGAATTATCGCATAGGCCCTCCATAACAATATGTGGCCTTTTATTCGGATTAACTATTTCATTCATTTCTTCTGTTAATAGTACATACTCGGAAAATGATTTAGTGTACCAATTTTGCAATCTACCTGCTTGTTTGGAAATATAACTATCAAGATTACTAACTGATTGACTAACCATCTGAGAATAAATATCTGTTACAATTGCAACACTTTTGGTGCGATTTATCTTAGATGCAATAAGAGCTGCCATACATGGGCTAATGCAAAGCACGTCACACAATATTGCTTTATCATTCTTTTTAAATAGGCCCCAGAAAAAAACATACAGGAATGTGTACACAAAAACACATATACTCTTCAGAATAGGGATATTAACAAAAGGAATGTATCTAAATTTCACTCCATTCTCAAATTCGTTTGCGAAAACACAAAGCAAACCACCTTTTCGTGTAATCGGTGGATTACTCAAAGATATTACATTAGCACCATTTAAGATTAGTCCTTTAACAAGCAAGCGACTAAATTTTTGTACAGCGAAACCGGGATTTTTTTTAGTTTTTTGGTAAAGGTCGTTAATCATCTTCTCTGATGACAAGGCAGATATATATAATAATTCCATTGTTAAAATATAGTAAAAGTATCTCGGTAAGAATACAAGTGAGCAAGCACAAGTAAAATGCCTAAAACAGACATTTTTTTTATTAAAGATTTATCAAATACCTTTTTTGTTCTTAAAATTGAATAAGTGTTCCAAGCAACAAAAATTGGCATTACCATTATAACTCGGTTTGTAAACATCATGTTAGATAAAATAAAAAAAGATAGCATTATTGTAAGGAATAAAAGCATCCAATACATAAAATCGTGATTTTTGTTCCTAATTAATAAGGCAATTGAATATATATAAATATATGCCATAGGTAATTTATCACCATATCCAATATTTGGAGATAATAATGCGCCATGAGTTTCAAGACTCGCATATAAAGAATATCTTGATATACCTCTGCCATCCATCACAAGAGCAAGTATGTCTAACAAATAAGATGGCATAATATAAGAAATAACTAACATTACAATAATTGTTAAAGTAATAAACGTATTAGTTATAGTAAATTTGCGAACAACATGAGCACCCAATATAAGAGGTACATACATAATCATAGAAATATGGGTTAAAACAGATACAATCAACCAACATAGCATACTCTTATATCTATGTTCTAAATAAGAAATAATTGCTAAGTAAAAGAAACCAAATGCTGCTAAGTTTCTAGAAATTTCCCGAACCCATATAAATGGCGCACACATAAGAACAAAAAAGAAAACATACCAAACTACTTTTAATCCCGGAAAATGCCTTCTTAACACCTCAGAAATAGCAATATAGTATAAAGATAAATAGCAAATTGAAACTAAATTCAATGGTAAACCTAGTTGCAAGGCAAAATATAGAGACAAGGAATAGATAAAATCGAAGTCTCGTTCAATTAAAACTTTTAAATATGTAACCCAATTATTGTACTCTTTATAATCATCAATAGCTGCTTCGTAATAACGTATAAGATCAAGTTCCTCGTTGAAAGTAGAGAAGACAAAGCTTAGTAATACAGAAAAGAAAATGAAACAATATAGTTTGTTTCTTTGTTTCTTAATACTTAAACTTATATACATATTCATTATTTAGCAATTCTCTTATAAATATTAAATAAGCAATCTGCATTTCCTTGTGCATCGTGTCTATAATTTGCAACAGAGCGCATATCTACTTGATATACATGGCTTTTAAACACTTCGCAAATCCTATATGCTAGCATCTCAAATTCTTCAAAACGATATAAATTCTGCTCGTTCCCTTTCATCATATCCATAACACCTCCTACATAACTAGCAATGCAAGGTACTCCTAAGATTTGTGCCTCACCCAATGAATTTGGGCTATTCTCTATGCTGGATGGACAGATAAAAAGATTTGCCTTCAAATATTCTTGTTTCATTTGTTGTGCATTAAGATTGCCAACAAAGGTAACTGCCTCCTCAAAATGATATTTACGAATGAGTCGTTTAAGATACTTTCCATAACCTGTGTAATGAAGTATTCCTTTTATTCCATTGGAACGGGTAATATCTTCACCCGCAACTCTAATAGTTGTATCTGGAAACTCACGTAAAATAAGTGGTATTGCTTTTAAAACTTGATGAAAACCCTTTATAGGATAACCTGCTTGACTTAAAAATATTGAATGTTTATTACAACTACTATAATTCCATATTGAACCATCATAGAATTCCTCACGAAGAGTCTCGTTACAAAAATGATAATCAGCATTTGGATTTATTGCCCATGTTCTTGCTCTATCCCATGATGTACGACCTATTATATGAGTAACTTTTTTTAATAACTCAAATTCATATTTTCCACTTTTTTTAAATCTATTTTTCTCTGATAAAAGAGATCCTTTTAGAATATCGTGAAAAGTTATATACTTAATAATATCTGAATATCTAATTCCAAAGAGATAATATGGTGCTATCGCAGATTTTAGTCCTTGTATTGACACTACAACATTTTTGGAACCGCATACATTTACATAAGCCAATCCATGCGAAAATTCTGTGCCATGAATATGGACAATATCAGGATTCACATTCTTATAAATTATCTGCCAATATTTTTCATATTCACTATTATATTTTTCATTTCCTTTTCCATATGGAATTATGTAATAAGAAATTCGACTACCTTTTACATTCGTCAATTTATCGACACAGGAATGGACAGTAGCTATAGTTAATTCAATATTTTTATTATTAATAAGAGCATTAGCAGCACCTATCATCCAACCGCCTGAACTTTTCAGTTCTTTTTCACCTGTCATAATAGCAGAAACTTCTGGCAGAAATGTATTAGTAATCCAAATTATCTTCATTTTTTACTATAGTTTCATTATAAATCTTAATTGTGCACATTTAAATTCAGACATCGGAGTCATCATGATGTTACACATGTAAGGTTTTTCGTTGTAGTTGGAGGCAACGACTTTGCCCACTGCCCTCTGTATTTATTCAATGAGATAGGTTCTAATCTCTTTTAAGAGCTCACATGTGAAGTTAGAGTTAATAAGCTCTGATTGATGTATATACTTTGGATTTCTTTTTTTTTCATAGTTATTTTTATGTCGTTTGCTTCAAAAAGGTAGTATATTCTTTGCTCTGAATATTTATTAATTAAATTCTTTTTTATATATGAAAAGTTAGGTTTTTAATGCCATTCTAAGTGCATAAAAAATACAATTCAAAAAGTTAGATGTTAGGTGCTTTCAGGTTTTTGTATCGCACCTTTAGCAAATGGTTATCAAAAACTTCATCAAATCGAATTCTGCCTAGTGGTCTGCTATCGGCAAACTTACGTCTTTAAATATCCCAAAGTTTGATGCATCCTATTTCGGAATCCGTCTATTGAGTTTTGATGAGAAGTTTAATTGCGAGCTCTTCTTAACTATACAGACCCTTATGCTTGCTTCGTCGTTATTGTAAAATACCTAATTTTTTTACCAAACTGCTTGCAAATTTATTCAGGATAGAGTTGTTTAGACTTCACATTCAGTTCTCATACTTTTTGGCGATAACTACTTTCTTATGGTTACGTTGAATTTGGATTATGCAATATCAGTCAGCATATGAAACGCGTACGAACGATTATTTTCCTGCTTAAACACATTATAATGCTGTGTTACATCAGCATGAAAAGGCTTGATTTAATTTAGAACGACTGTTTGCTTGAACAATTGCAACCCAGATTTAGCACAATTTTCACCTTCTTTTCTATGTTGATTTTGTGGCAAATGTAACATTACTCCATCGATGATTGGCATTTACTGGAATCGGGATTATTTTATTGATTTAACGATAGCCAAGCTCGTCTTTTATATTCAAATTGTATGTTTTTCATAATATCTGCAAAAATTCTCGCAGCTTACAAATTTTTCTTTATTTACTATGTTGACTATGTTTTTATGAGTCAAATGTTTTCAGGGAAAGACATTATGCAATTTTCTACTAATATAAGGCCTTAATAAAGTAACAAGATACATATATCCTTTTAATTTAAACAAATGAGAAAGCAATAAGTAAACACTAACTCCTAAGGTTATTTGTATAGTAAGTGTTATAAAAGGAAGAAAATGGAGATGAGTGATTGAGTATATTATAACTCCCATTATTAATGAGATGACTAAAGTTGGTGCAATATCCTGAATTTGATCACGAATTCTATAATTTAAATTTTTTCTATATACAAAAAATCCTATAACAAGAAAAATGGTTGATGATACGATTGAACTTGCCACCATAATGATAACACTTACTTTGTATGTTAAAAATACCAAGAGTACTGTAAGCAAATTTGAACATATATTCATGGCAAGTGTAATACCACTCTTACCCAATGCATTTAAAGCACTTTTTTGAGCAGATAGAGGCCAAAATAGACTAATTATTGAAGCAATTCTGACATAAGGGACGCTATCAATCCATTTGTCTGTTAAAAGAAACAAAATTAGAGGTTCAGCAGCTGCACACAACCCAATCATTAAGGGCATGCTTACGAACAAGCTCGTTCTCATTGAATGCCTGAGTAATCTCAAACCACTATTCCAATCATCTTGATATTTAGAGAGTGAACTGAATAAGACCGTATTCATTGAACCATCTACTTGCAGCATAATTAGATATGGAAATTGACTACCTCGATTAAAGTATGCTAAATCTGAACCTGAATATTGTTTGCCAATAATTAATGACTGTATATTTTGAAATATGCTATGAACCAGACTTACACTAAGCATTTTAAAACTAAAAGAAAATACTTGTTTAAATGAGTTTATTGAAAATTGGAAACGTGGTGTCCACTTCACTATAACCCACATTACAGTCGCACACGCTATGCTATTAGCAATGTTAGATAACACTAGAGCCCAGGCTCCTAGTCCATTAAATGCAAGAAAAACACCTATTAAACCCTGAATGCACACACCAAATAATGTCGCGACAAAACTTTTTTTAAACTGCATTCTCCTAATTAATAATGCTTGTTGAGTTGAATAAACAGCACTAATAATCAGTGATAGGCTTTGTGCTCTTAATAATGGTATCAGTTGAGGCTCATTATAGAAATGGGCTATACTTGTGGCAGCAAAGAAAAGAATAACATAGAGAATAATTGATAAAATAATTCCACTATGAAAAATTGTATTAATATCTAACTCGCTCAAATCTTTCTTCTGTATTACAGATGAACTTAAGCCTGTGCTAATAAAAACTCCAGCAATACTTGTAAAGACAGTAATCATTGCAATAAGGCCAAAGTCTGAAGGCATTAGTAATCTCGCAAGAACCAGAGAAACAATGAAGCTAATAGCTTGTGTTCCTATATTTTGCAAGAACCTCCAGATAAATCCTAATATTATTTGCTGTTTTAAAGAACTCATCACTGGTATCAAATAATATTTTTCATGTTTTTTATGAATGTTAAGCTTGTTTTTAAGAGGCACATTTTCTTATTACAATTCTTTTTGTCAAACAAGCGAATAAGAACAGAAATTCGTAGATACTTTTCCTGTCTAGATAAGGTATTGATAGACAATAGAATTTCAATGTATTATAATAGTTGATGAATGATGGATGCACCATAAATTTGCAGAAATAATAATTATATTCACAGAATGCTTTATCCTTCTTCGACAAATCAAATACAGCTATGTAATACTTCCACTTCTGAGCTTCTTCAAGCAAATATTTTGCATTATTTAGTTTTGTAGAAATTCCAATACCTGAGAAATATATTGAACCGACATAAGGCATATAGTATATTTTTTCCGTATATAATTCTGTCATTAAATCAAAAACACCCTCTGAAATCGCAAGCCCCTTTTCCAGTGGCAGAGGAGTAAATCTCTTGATAACTTTTAATGTATTGAAAACAGAACGATTATAAACTAGACCTCTAAGCTTTGCACTAAATGGCCCCAATTTACTACATATGTTCTTATTTGAAAAAAAATCTTCTTTCCCAGTCGGTGACATTGATTTCCAATCTGAAAAAATGGATATGGGCATAGAGATGTCGATATTATTCTCTTCAATATACTCTTGTACACGTTTAAAATACCCATCACATAAAGCATCGTCTCCAGAACACATTATTATTAAGTCAGTATCTTGAATATATGACAAAGCCAACTGTAGATTCCCATAGATACCTTTATTCGTTTCATTACGATGTGAATCTATAAACGATGGATAATCTTCCTTATACTTTTGAATAACATCCCAATTGTTATCTGTTGATTTATCATCACAGATAACAATACAATGTAGCCCCCATTCTTTTTGTTTAAGAATGGATTCTAACGCTCTTCCAATAACTGTTTCTTGGTTATATGTTATAACGACAACCGTAATTCTTTTAAAACTCATTGCTAGATAATACTAACTCTTTAGAACTTATTAATCAATTTAACAACCTCAGCGACTTCATCAATCTTTATAGCTGGACCAATAGGCAAACTCAATTCCTCGTCAGCCAAACGCTCAGTAATGGGCAATGAGAGCTGTGGAATATTCCAAGTCTCTTTAATATAGCACTCTTGCTTGTGTGGAGCTATAGGATAATGACATACTGTACTTACACCTTTCTGCTCAAGATAGTCGTACAAAGCATCACGTTTGCCTTCTGCAACAAGAATTGGAAAGAGATGGTAGGCATTTTGCTCGTCAGGAAGAAGATCGGGCATTGTGATGAGCGGATTCTTAATGTGCTCATAATAATAATGAGCAACAGCTTTACGTTTTGCATTATCCTCAGTAAGGTATTTCAACTTTACATTAAGAACAGCGGCTTGAATCTCATCTAATCGGCTATTTCTACCGGTATATTTAAAAACGTACTTCTGTTGGCTGCCATAATTTGCAAGTGCGCGTATTACTGAAGCAATTTCAGGGTTGTTAGTTGTTACAGCACCACCATCACCTAAGGCTCCAAGATTCTTTCCTGGATAGAAGCTATGTCCGGCAGCATCACCAATTGAGCCTGTCATACGGCTATCAACATATAAACAACCATGAGCCTGTGCATTATCCTCCACCAATTTAAGATTATATTTTTTGCATAGTTGTCCGATTTTCTCAGTATAGGCAATACGACCATATAAATGTACTATCGCAATGGCTTTTGTTCGTGGAGTGATAGCTGCTTCAATGCGCTCATCATCAATTTCCAATGTATTTAGCTTTGGCTCTACAAGAATCGGTTTCAATCCATTTTCAGTAATTGCGAGGATGGTTGCGATGTATGTATTTGCAGGAACAATGACCTCATCGTCGGGGTGCATTATACCAAGTTCTATGTATGCACGGAAAATCCAAATCAGAGCATCAAGACCATTTGCACACCCAATGGTGTATTTTACACCTATGAACTTAGAATAGTTCTCCTCAAATAGCATATTTTCAACACCTTGAAGATACCGGCCGTTATTAACAACTCGGCTTACAGCCTCATTTATTTCTGCTCCATGAAGAGCTGTTATGGCTTGTAGAGATAAAAATGGTATATTCATATTTTAGATTATTATTTGGAATTGAAAATTCATAAAGTAAAAAATATTCACCTAGTAATAGATAATCTTTTTTTTGTTGGACCAAACTCAGCGTCAAATAGCATAAGATATTATTATACAGTTCAAGTATATAGTTCTAGAAATCCACTCTTTTTGTTTAAATATGGTTTATATTGCATAACTAAATGAAAAGTAAATAAGCTGTTTAATAACTGTATGAAGACTGGACTAACACTATTTCAAGGAATAGAATTGAATGGAATAATATACCACAGCCACTCAAATATAATTCCCAATATGTCTATAGAATATTAGATTCTAATGACTTTATAAGAATAATTGTGATTATCGTAATATAAACTGAAATAAGGACTAATAGCTTAAGAATTTATTCAAAATTCAAAGCAAATTACTTTTACCAAAGGAAATTTGATTGATTTGTTATGCAAATGAAATATTCCAACAATGATTAGCTATATTTGGAAGTTCCATTAGTTTTTTATCTTTATTTTTCATGGTACCTTGCATTCGCTATTTGTGCTGATGCCAAAGCTTCAGGCATATTGGCAGTCAACATCAGGTATCCTTCTTTAGTAACTATCATTAATAAATTTTTTCTGGAATTTAATCATAGCTTTAATCTCATTTTTATTAGGTTGTTTTCATCTTTAGCCTCTATCTTAAACCCATACTTTGTATATAGCCCTATTGCTCGAATATTACTTTCAATTACAGTTAACCAAATTGATTCTAATTCTTGATTTTTTGAATATTCAATTAATGATTTCATAATAAATGAACCAATGCCTTTTCCCCAAAACTCTTTTTCACCAATATATCCCCAATATTCGCAATCATACTTTGTTATATTTTTTAAACCACAAACACCAACATGAATATGGTCAATATCAATCCCCCAAATTTTATAGTCTTCGCGGTCTTTTAATGTCTCAAACCATTTTCTTTGCTCATTTCTTGTGAATGAGCTTGTATTAATAAGCTGTTTGATTTCATTATCATTAAGCCAAAGCCAAGATAATTCCAAAAATATCTCAGAGTATGTTACAAGTTCAATTTTCATAAAATAATTTCGAAAGATAATTTTGTTGAAATATCACATCCTATACTTTCTTTAAATTCACATAAGCCATAATTGGGTATTGAATTTTCTGTAGATGGCCCAATGTCAATAATTGAGATATTTTGATTTTTATAATAATTAAAGATCTCATATGACATATAATTCATTGTTTTAAGGTTTGAGTAATCAGGAATATCTCCCCAATAAATAATTTGAATTATATTTTTTGAAACATGAAATGCTATAGTTGAGGCAATTGCATTCTCAAATTGATCATGGCATAAAAAGAAGTCAGCATCAATAAGTTTAGTAGTTTCTTCAATTTGATCCCAGGACATCCGAAGGGGAAAACTTTTTGCAACTCTGTTCTGCCTAATAACTTCATACGCAATTTTTTTCTGTTCAATACTGAAGCATTTTTTGATGTGCAAATTATTTTTTAGCCCAATATTCAAATTTTTACTTGCATTATACCAGATATTTGAGGCATAATTGTTGTCAAAATTGCATGTATTATAAGAATAATTGAGTTCAATGTTGTTGATAATAAAGTTACTTCGGAAGAGTGCATTAATTTGTTTTGAGATAAAACTTTCATTATAGATTGATGGGGGTAATGTTATTTTTATACTCTTTAATCCTTTTGTTTTTGCCCATTCTATTAATGCAAAGCAAGCATTATCTATTTGATTAATTTTTATATCTTCTTTAAGGTGATTAAAACCACCAAAAGGTGCAGAAAATGGTGAAAAAAAAGAATCTCCCTTAATACCTCCAGTTAAGCCCAGCCTGATTTTTCCATCACTAAAAAGAAGATAATATACCTCCTCAACCTTCTCTGCATTTAAATTAGCAAAATCGCCTAATCCATATTTGTGATATGGTTTTATAATATATTTATTATATTCTTGAGTATTTACTTCAAAAACTTCCATTCTTTATAATTTTGATATTCTCTTAAGTAATCACTTTCATCGTATTTATGCGATGCTAGTACAAGGCAAATGGCACCTGTTGAAAATTCAAATAGCTCTCGCCAAATACCTGGAACCACCATTAAAGCGTAGTCGGGTCGGTTCAATGTAACAATTTTTTTATTTTTGCCATCGTCTAGCAGAACATCAAAGCTACCACTTGCTGCAACAATTAGTTGAAATAGTTCTTTATGTGCATGACCTCCACGTGTCTCGCCGCTAGGTATATCATATAAATAGTAAATCCTTTTAATTGGGAAAGGGATATCATAATTACCCTCAATAATAGTTATATTGCCAGCTCTATTATGCATTTTGTTCAAAGGCAATATATTACAGTCGTAAACAGAATTTTTTTTCGTCATACACCTTTTAATTTTAGGAATTCTGAATAGTCGTGGATATAATCGGATTCATTATAATGTGTAGAACTCAACACCATAGCTAAAGAATTGGTAGAGAAGTTCTGCATTTGGCGCCATAATCCTGCTGGAATTAAGAGGCCATAATATGAACGATTTAACGAAAATGACTGTTTTGTTTTTCCATTATCAATAACCACATCAAAGCTACCAGAGATAGCCACAATAAATTCATGTTGTTCTTTAAATGCATGACCACCACGTACCTGACCTCCAGGAACATCATAAATCCAATAGGCTCGATTAATTTTAAAGGGAATGTGCTTTTCTTCTTCAATAAAAGAAAGATTTCCGCGAGGATCATTGATCCTTGGAAGTTCCATTAGTTTTACATCTTCAATTGTCATGATATTTTGCAATGGCTTAAACTATATAAAATGTCATTTATAATCTCTATTGAAGGTAATTTCATGTCAGATCTCAACACAGTATTAATAAATTGAGTTCTCTTTTCTTTCATTGAATCAACTGAATTAATGACATTGACGATAAACTCCTCAATTTCTTCTTCTTTATAAGCCAAATAGTGCTGATTAATACATGATATTCCAAAATCGCTAAACATTGTTCTAGGATTTATATTATTCATGAGCCTCATAACAGGTTTGTTTAAATAGAGATACTCAACTGTAAATGATCCACAATCATGAATAAGTGCATCACTTGTTAAAAACAGATCATGGTAATCAGAATCTGAGATTATTGAATTATCCATGCTTGCCCATTTGCGATAATACTCATTTGCTTTACTCTTGCCCCACTTCTGTTCTAATCTATGTTTCAATAAAGGGTGTGGTTTAAATGCAAATTGTACTTTGTCCTTATATTTCTCAGCCAATTCCAACATAAAGTCTGCATATTGCAGAAAACAAGAATAATTAACACTACCAGATAATTCAATTGTTTGATGCGGTGCCCATACTATTCTCTTTAATTTTTTATCTTTTGATTTCCATGGATCAATTGGATTATAGTCCATTCTAATAAAATCCTCAATACCAGGATAACCACTTATTACTACATTTTTCCCTTTTGAATAAGAATACTTTTCTGCCAGCGTCTTATGAATTGAAGACTCTACATAGTATTTCCAACAATAATTGTGCATAGGCTGATTATAGGCCATTACATAATCATTTGTACCATTAATGTAATAAGGTACATATATCGATAGCTTATCAATGAATTTATCAACATAATAACGATCATCTATTAAGCCCTTATAAGGATTGGTATAGAATATAATGTCTGGACTTAATTCACGAAGGTCAATATAACAATCATTCCTTATGTCATATGATTTAATAACCTTATATCCTTTTGAAACAAACATGTTATAGCACTGATTCATCTTTTCTATCATAATCTCTCTACCACTATTAGCAATTGGGCATACAAGAATACTTGGATTAAATGACTGATTATCCTGTAAAGCTCTATAAATAGAATCGCACTTCCACACAGATGCATCCAACACTAAAAACACACATGTAAAGGCATTCTTATTATTGAGCCGTATAACTTCGGCTTTTTGAAGCCTATTTGCTTTTTTAATAGTAATTCTGACACTTATCGGTTCGAAAAATTTCAGTAAATTTTGATAATAAGAGCCTAGTTTTTGATATAATAGGCTATTTTTAATCATATATTCTTGTTTTGGGATTATCTTTTAACTCTTCCAGTTGTATCACCATCCATCAAATTCTCAACCTCTGAAACTGTGATACAGTTGAAATCACCTTTTAATGTATGTTTGAGGCATGAGGCTGCCGTTGCAAACTCTAGTGCCTGTTTATCATTATCAAAATGGAGCAATCCGTAGATGAGCCCACCCATAAAACTGTCACCGGCACCTACACGATCAACAATATCGGTAATGTCATATCGTTTGCTTTCAATTAGATGCTTGCCATCATAGAGTACTCCACCCCATGTGTTGTGATTAGCATTAATTGCACCACGTAGGGTGATTACCATTTTCTTGCAATGAGGGAACTTCTGCATCATCTGTTTGCATACACTTATAAAAGAGCTTTGGTCAACTTGACCACCGGTATTGGCTGCATCAAAGCTTTGTGGTTTGATGCCAAATACTTTATCACAATCCTCTTCGTTAGCAAGGATGATATCGCTTCCAGCGACCATCTGTGCCATTACCTCTGATGCTGTCTTTCCATAACGCCAAAGATTTCCACGATAGTTGATATCACAAGATACAGTCACTCCAAGTTCGTTGGCTGTCTTGATAGCTTTGAGACACTCCTTGGCTGCATTTTCACTAAGTGCGGGTGTGATACCTGTCCAGTGAAACCAAGTTGCATCCTTCAGAATCACCTTCCAATCGATAGAACCTGCAACAATGGTAGCTAATGAACTATCTTCACGGTCATAAAAAATCTTTGAAGGACGAGCGTTGCTACCGGTTTCCAGATAAAGGATGCCCATTCGCTTGCCTGAGCGCTGGATATAATTCACACCCACTTTGTGTCCACGAAGATGCATGATGCAACGTTCTGCAATAGGATTATCCGGAAGACAGGTAATATATTCTGTTTCGATACAATAATTTGCAAGTGACACAGCCACATTGGCTTCTGAACCAGCATAGCTGACATCAAACTTGTCTGTCTGTATTAGCCTTAGATAGTCAGGCGCACCCAATCGCACCATGATTTCTCCGAATGTTACTACTTTCATATACGAGTGTTTCAATAAGATTTGAGTCTTCAAGGATTCTATTCCTTCTCAGCATATAAATTCTTGTACATGACTTCTGCAATCATGAAATCATTAGGCCAATCGATGTCGAAAGAATGAAGTTCATCCATAATGTAGAGGATTGGCTTCTGACCAATACGATTTTTATGCTCAGTATATACTTCACGTTTTGCAAGGAATATTGTATGGTTAATTGGATAAAGGGGTTCCAAATCTTGCGTTCTTGGCCAAGGGATGCCGGTGGTGTTATTGATGAGTTTGCCATCCTTGTTAAGAATAAAGTTCTTCAGTTCAGTAACACCAACGAGAGAATCAAAACCATCGTTGAGTTTCTCCATATAGAATTTTATACATTCATCATACTGTTGTGATCCACATAGAGGTGTTGTCACATGTCCCCAAAGGATATGGTCAGCATTAGTAACAGTAGGAACATAGCAAATCAAATTCTGCAAATTTGTAGTGCTCAAGCACAATTCTGTAGGACGTTCAATAATTCTCAATCGACTATCCTTGTATTTCTCTGCTACTTCTATACAAGTCTCATCGTTGGAAGAAAAAATAATCTCGTCGATAAGTTTTGTCTCAAGAAGTTGCTTGACCTTATTCTCAACCAATCCACCTTCTATTCCAGCAAAAGGTTTTGTATTCTTATTTATCACACGCTCGCTACCTTTTCGAGTTGGAAGAAAAAAAGCCACCTTATTATTTGCCATGTTTTAAATGTATTGATAAACAGATACTACTTCAAGATCCTTGTAGAGTGTTGGAGTGAGGGATTTGAGTTGATCAACTTTTGCCTGTTTATAAGCATTAAAGATTGTCTTGTTCTCGTAGGTAAGAGAAACCTCCTTCTCAGAAAGTACATTTCCAGGATATCCATCATAACCAATCACAAAGATTTCGCCATCAGTAAGGTTAATAGCCAATTGAAGAGCAATAGTCGTAACAGAATCCTTGAACTGATCAGTGAAATTTACCGATTCCAACTCAACAGTATTTTTCTCGGCATAAGCGGGAACCTCAGTACCCATTATTCTTGGGTAAGGAGGAAGAACACAAGTGCCATTAAATTTATTTTCTCCTATATTGGATGTCAATCTACGCCCTTCATTACCAACAAGTATGTAGTATATAGGTGCTTTGATATCTTGATATGCCTTTGCATGACGTGCTGTAGCGAATACAACTGCGATATTCTTTTCTTTTGCAATAAACTCCTTGATGGCATCCTTATGCTCAATAGCATTGTTTCCGCCGCCAAAAACGAGTATTTTATCAAACTTCTTCGCAACAGCTAGATGAGGGAACTGAGCGTTGTCAATAGCGTTGTTCTTGCGGTTGTCTAGAGCTCGAACAATGCTATTGAATGAATAAACACGATTTGTAACCCAATCCATAACCTCTTTTTGGGGAATACGATTTGCACCAGCAAGCATGTAAGGAAGGTTAGTTCCCCACTGGTACTGTCTAAGTAGAGTAGAGAATGAAGTAATAACATCGCCAAGCACATTGAAGTCAACCTTAAGACCTTCGTGTGCATTAAGATAAGTAAGTAAAAGTTCCATGTTCAGGTTTCCTGCTCCACGTCCCATACCAAGGATAGTGGCATCTACATAGTCAACACCAAGTTTCATGGCAGTAAGGGTATTGATTAGACCCAACTGCAGGTTGTTGTGGCCATGGAAGCCTATTGGACATGTTGTATTACTACGTACTTCATTAACGATATTGGTAACATCCTCCGGGGTGACACCACCAAAACTATCTACCATACAGAAGAGGTCTGCCATATCATTGAGTATAGATAGTTTGGACAAGAAACCAGGATACTCGGTTTGCCACTTGCTCATATACATACAGTTTAAACCTACTTCAAAGTCCATAGCCTTCACAGCCTTTGCAAGTACAACTGCACGATCGAAGTTGTTTGGGTCTATGGCAATGCGCACCATATCAACAAGACCTACGATAGGCTTGAGTAGAGTGTTTAGATCTTCAGGCTTTGTGCTCTTCTCGTTTAGCATCACAACTAACTTCTTTGTACAAGTCTGACGGATATGCTTAAGTACACTTACAGGGCAGTAACCAAACTTGCCCATATACTCCTTTGTTGGTTTATTTCGATAGCCCAACTCAAGGTAATTTATAGGCAGTAAATTCATTGCCTGAATGTAAGCATCAATAGTTTCCGATTTAAAGTCCCAATTCGTGTAGTAACCACCATCACGAAGGGTGCAGTCAAGTATTGTTGTCATATAATATGTATTAATTACATCAATTGCATTATCACAGTTTTTTTATTCGGGAATTCTTTATACAAGAATTGATTATTTATTTTAATATGGATTATGATAAATCACTTTGAGCAATATATATACCACTTGTACGTCCGCTAATCTAGTATAAGTGCTTTAAATGAAATCCTCTTACTGTAGGAAGTTGTCTTAGATATAAAATTCCATTTGAATATACTCAAGAGGGGCGACTTTTGCCTGGTGATCTGATACATCTTAGATAAGGGTGTTTTAGGAACTGAATTCTATTAGTATTTTACTCTTAACTTTTTTCGTTTACAATACATTTGTAATTCTAAGTATGATTATCAACAGGAATAAATAGAAATCTCACATATACACTTTTTTTTGCACACACTATTCATTAATAAAGTTTTGCACAGCTTCAATGTTTCTGACGTTTTAGTATTATTATAGATTTTAACTGGTCATCAATTTAGAGAATTTCCTTTGTGTACTCTTGGGTTATTCGCTTTGATGGGTGTCTGACCGAAACAATAGTCATTTCTATCTTTTTTAGCTTGTAAAGTTAAGCACAATGATTTAGGCCGATTAAGCTTTTTACTCCTTAACAAGTAGCTTTGTTTCTTTTATTATATTCTAGTATTTGCGCCAAACCATTTTATCAATAATTCCAACGTAGGACTGTACAATCTTGACAACTTTAGTAGAAACGTTTTCATCTGCATAGTCCGGTACTGGGTAGCCGTGTTGTCCGTTGCGGCAGAGCGACACAGCAGTATCTACTGCCTGGAGCAGCGATTTCTCATCTATGCCGGCTATAATAAAATCTCCTTTGTCTAGTGCTTCGGGACGTTCTGTACTGGTACGGATACATACAGCCGGAAAAGGGTGTCCTATAGAAATAAAGAAACTACTCTCTTCCGGAAGTGTTCCGCTGTCAGATACCACTGCGAAGGCATTCATCTGCAAACAATTGTAATCGTGAAAGCCGAGAGGTTCGTGCTGAATCACTCTCTTATCCAGTTTAAATCCGCTTGCCTTTAAACGGTTTCTTGAGCGAGGGTGGCAAGAGTAGATTACAGGCATATCATACTTTTCAGCCATAGCATTTATTGCATTGAATAGAGAGAGAAAATTCTTTTCGGTATCAATATTCTCTTCACGGTGAGCTGAAAGTAATATATATTCACCCTTTTCTAGTCCGAGACGTTCATGAATGTCAGATAATTTAATTTCGGCAATATTTGTATTTAGCACCTCAGCCATAGGAGAGCCGGTCACATATGTCCGCTCTTTAGGAAGTCCATTTTCTGCAAGGTAACGACGTGCATGCTCGCTGTAGCACATATTTACATCTGAAATAATGTCCACAATTCTTCGATTAGTTTCTTCGGGCAAACATTCATCCTTGCACCTGTTTCCCGCCTCCATGTGGAATATCGGAATATGTAGTCTCTTTGCGGAAATAGCAGATAGGCAACTATTTGTATCTCCAAGTATCAGAAGTGCATCAGGCAATGTATGTGTCATCAATTTGTAGCTAGAATTGATTATATTACCCACAGTTGATCCAAGGTCATCACCGACAGCATTCATATAAACCTCGGGGGCATTTATCTTGAGATCTTTGAAAAACACCTCGTTGAGGTTGTAATCATAATTTTGCCCCGTGTGAGCAAGAAGCGTGTCGAAATACAGCCTGCATTTATTGATTACTGCAGACAACCTAATCACTTCCGGCCTCGTCCCCACAATAATCAGCAACTTTATTTTTCCACTATTTTCAAATCGAACCCCCGAATAATCAATCTTCATATCATTTTTTACTTTAGACTTTCTCAAAAAACGTATCCGCCCTTTCAGGATCAAATTTTTCATTCGCCCAAATCAACGTAACCATATCTGTATTCCCAAAGTTCTCTATATTATGAGTATATCCCGCTGGAATATCGACAACGAAAATTTCGTCTCCGGAAACTTTGTACTCAATTACATTAGCATCCAAATCCCCAATTTTTCTAAATCGAATCACCCCCTTTCCACTTATCACTATAAATTTCTCGCTCTTAGTATGGTGCCAATGGTTACCTTTGGTAATATGCGGCTTGATTATATTTAGCGAAAACTGACCACGTTCCGGTGTGCGAATAATCTCAGTAAAACTGCCTCTCTCATCTATGTTCATCTTGAGGGGATATGAAAATTGATCTTTAGGTAAATAGGAAAGATAGGTTGGGTATAACTTTTTAGTAAATTGGTTGCTCATATCGGGAACTTCAAGTGTTTTACGACCTTCCTTAAAAGAGGTAAGCAAGTCAACAATCTCTCCTAAAGTGACATTGTAAACCTCAGGGACGTAGCAATATTTACCATCATAATGTTCCTGTCCTTTCAAAGCCGCAACCATCTCATTTATAAGATCGTCAATATATACAAGAGAGAGTTGATTATCCCGATTGCTAATAGTAATAGGTAAGTCGTGGGCAACATTGTGGCAAAAGGTAGCAACAACACTATTGTAATTAGGTCTGCACCACTTGCCAAACAGGTTTGGGAAACGATAAACGAGCATTTTGGCCCCACTTTCCTGTGAATAATTGAACATTAATTCCTCTCCGGCTTTCTTTGATTTCCCGTAGGGATTGTCAAGGGCAGCTTGAGTCGAAGAGCTTATCATCACAGGGCAAAAATTTTTATGTTTTTTTAACGTATTAATCAATATCTCGGCAAACCCAAAGTTCCCTGACATAAACTCGCTCTGTTCTTTTGGCCTATTCACTCCTGCCAAATTAAAGACAAAATTTGCCTTTTGACAGTACTCGTCAAGTAATCTTGAATCAGAATCAACGTCAAATTCAAAAATATCATCAATCATCAAATCTCCGAATGACTTGTCTTTGCCATCCCTAATATTTTTAAGTTCAGCACAAAGATTTCTCCCCACGAATCCCTTAGCGCCAGTAACCAAAATTCTCATTTATCTTAGCGTATAGTTAATATTGATAAAATAATAAATATTAATGTCTTATTACCAAATTCGGTTATATTGAAAAAATATTTCCAGGCTGAAATATCCATAATTATAAAGAAAATTCAATGATTAGATTCTGAGGTAAATGTTAATTGTGTAGATAGTTAGAATTTTATTTCCACTATTTTGTTAATTATTTCTTTTATATATGGCCATCCAAGTATCCAACCCATTCCAACTAAAAGCCCAAGTAAAGTATATCCTATTAACATCATTAATCTATTTGGGCCTGATTTTTCTGTAGGGATAGTTACCGGTTCTATGATTGTAAGGATTGGAGTGGTTTCAGTAACAGCAATCTTTGCCTGCTCCTTTTGTTTCGCAATTTCTGAAAAAATGCCCAACAGAAGATTATATTCAGATGTTAGTTTCTCTTCCTGAGTTCTTGCCATTGCAGATGAAAGACTTTTATTAGCGTCTCTAAATTTCGCAAGTTCTTCCTGTTTACTTTCAAAGTTATTCTTTGCTTCATCATAACTTTTCTCAACAAACTCAAGATTGCTTCTAACCTTCTCAACTTTAAACTCCGTTATGTACTTTTGCAATAGTTTTTGGGAAGCCAGAACAATCTCAGCTGAGAGTGTTGGTTCTCCGCTGGTATAGGAGAGCGAAATATAACCCTCTTTGTTGTTAAGGTTTAAGCTAAGATTGCCTAAAACATTTTTGATAACGTTACTTTCTTTTACTGATAGTTTGTCGATTGTCTTGGTATCTGTAGATAAATAATCAAAAACCTCTTTTTGCTTACCCTTGATTGTCCCAATAATTAACCCAGGCAATCCTATAGTGTACTTTTTAATTGTTCCTATAATATTAAAAGAACCATACTTTTTATTTGTTGCATACTCATAATATGTGATAGGTTCAACAGACTTTTCAAAACTGTATTTTGAATAAATTAACTCTTTTTGGAAATTTACATTATTTAAAATTATTGGATATACTGATGGTGAAAGGACCTCTCCTGAGCTCATAGATCCTAGATTAATTCCTGCCATAGCAGCAAGACCACCTAAGCTACCTCCAACCTGTTTATTTCCGGTCTGTGGCACCATCGTTGTTGATGCTGTGTATTTATTAGGAGTATTGATTGCAATAAAGAGACCTATTGCCATAAATATTAGGGTCACCATAATAATAAACCTTCGGTTTGCCCAAAGTTTGGCTGCAATCTCAATGAGGTTTATCTCATCCTCTACCAAGTTCTGAGTGATTATATCTTTATCTCTCTCTTCCATCAGAATTGTCTAATTAAAGTTGTTACCATTGCTGCTGTTGAAACTACGGATGATGTGATTCCAAGGATTTCTCCAAGTGATGCACCTTGTCTGTCAGGTTTTTGTGGAACGATAATTTCACATCCCGGCTCAATATGGGACATTAGCCCTCTTGATACTTTACCGTTCATGTAAACAACAAATACCTTATTTTTCTTTGCATTGATTGCATATCCACCGGCATTTGAGATGTAGTCTCCGAATGTCATACCCTTTACATATGTTACTGCATTTGGGTACATAACTGCTCCGGAGATTTTAACTGTTCCGTTGTATGTTGGAACATCAATAATATCGCCGGCTCTCAGGACGATATCTTCATCACCGCCGGGGTTTGCCATAGCCTTTTCGAGGTCAATTCCAACATAGTATGTGCTTCCCACATCCAGACTATCAACCTTAATTGAATCCTTTGCGTTTGTTTTGGCAAGCTTAAGTGAAGATTCTACCCGTGCCTTTTCGTCGGCATTCATAACGCGGGTAAGCCGGGCCCCTTTAATATAAGCAGATGATGTTAATCCGCCTGCACGTTTGATAATTGATGACATTCTTTCGTCACGGGTAATTTTTGCGTATGAGCCACCAAAAAGTATTTCGCCTCTTATGAATACATTCTGCTGAACCTCATATCCGGGTGAACGTCTTATGTTTACAATATCAAATGGCTTAAGGGTAAACTCTTTATCTCCGCTAATAATCAGCCCTTTTTCAAGGGTGAAGGAGAATACCTCACTTTGAACCGGTGATTCAGATGTTGATAGTGAATTTTTGATTCTCCTGGAGACATCAATCCTTGCTCTTGACGCAGATTCCAGCAGACCTCCGCCCTGAAGTATCATGTCGGAAATTGTCAGATTCAATGCAAAAGGATATCGCCCTGGTTTTTTTACTTCACCATCAAGAGTTATATAGAGATCATCCTTCAGTTCGTTAATTGAAGGGACATATAGTCTGTCATTCTTTTTAAGTTCAATATCTTTTCCTTCGCCTTTAAGGATTGAACGAAGGTTTACAGATTGTGCCTGTGATGAGAGATCTTCATTCTCTCTGTAGAGGATTGCTCTGTCCAGATATGCATCACCCATCGGACCCTCGGCCATTGCAATTAGCTGACGAAGAGTTTTAAGGTTTTCATCAATTGAGTATGTTCCGGGGCGATAGATTGCACCGGAGATTGTAACTCTGTTTTCATATTTATCGAGAATTGCACCAACTGTAATAATGTCACCATCCACTGTAGTTAGTGTGGAGTAGCTGTTTTCTGTTACGGTAAATACCTTGAGTTCGCTGGTACCTTTTCTCTCAACCAGTAGGTTTTTCTTATAAGCTTCACCTTTGAATCCGCCTGAAAAATCAATTAGGCTCTTAATGGTTTCACCCTCCTTCATCTCGTAGTACATGGGCCTTTTAACCTCACCCTTAATCTGCACCATCCTTCTGTATGGTTCAACCTTAATGAGGTCGCCATCCCTTAATGCAATATCTCCGGAAGCTGCTCCCTTTAGCAGAAATTCATAAACATCTGTCTCTGCAACCAGTTTGCCTCCTCTGTATACCTTTATGTCACGAAGGCTGCCTATGTCATTGATTCCGCCTGCCGAATAGACTGCGTGAAATACAGTTGCAAATGATGTAAGAGTATAAGTTCCCGGTAAAACAACCTCACCCATAACATTAACCTGAATTGTTCTGGTTTTGCCCAGGGTCACCTTCAGGAAGGTGCCCGGTTGTGCAGATGCAAGGTCTGAGTAGATTCTGCTGAATGAACGTCTGATTTTAGCTGTTGCATCCTTGATTTGCATTCCGCTTATCTGGATAGGACCAATGTTTGGCGCAATTATAAAGCCATCCGGTGAAATCTTCTGGCTGAAGTTCAGCTCTGAATTTCCCCAGATATCAACCAGTATCTCATCTCCTGCACCCAGCACATAGCTTTGCGGGGTAGGGAGGTTCATGCTTGGTTCGAATGTGAGGTTTTCGTTTCTGAATATATTCCTTCCGAAAACACTGTCAGCCTTTGATTTTGAAGCCCTCTCCAGACCGGCAAATCTTGCGGGGTCCGGGAAAAAGAGTTTTTCATCTCTCTCTCTGCTCTCTATTTCACTTTTTGTGCCGGTTGTGGTTGCTCCTTTTGAATCATACTGAGCCTTGATCCTCTCAAGCTGTGCAACTGTAACGCCCTTTGCAGCCAGTTCGGTCATCACCTGCTCCTGACTCATGCCGGAGGTGCTGTATTTCTTGAGCTCCTGAATAACCTGCTGGTCGCTCAGTTGTGCAAAGGCGGCCGAAGCTATGAGTAGCGAGGCCGCCAGTGTGAATAATCTTCTTGCTAGTTTCATATGTGGTTCTTGTGGTTATTTACTTTTAGTCTCTATTCTCACAGGCTCTGCTGTCTTAAGTGTTGCTTCAAAGTCTTTGTCCAGCGCCTCATATTTTGAGTTCTGGCTTTTGAATTCAGGTATCATTTTCTTAAGGAGCCGTACTACATCCATAGGATAAACATATTTGTTTGCGGTGTATAGTAAGTCTTTAATTTCGGGGTGAATCTCGTCGTAGTCATAGGTTCTCACCTTTGCAATCATCACCTTTTTATGATAGGTTGGGATGGTGTTTTCTGAGGTGGCAAGCAGCTCTTCGTAGAGTTTTTCGCCGGGGCGAAGCCCTGTTTCTATAATCTTGATATCTTTATGGGGAACCTTGCCGGATAGCCGTATCATCTTCTCTGCAAGGTCGTAAATACGAACTGCTTCGCCCATATCGAAGATATAGATTTCTCCTCCGTTCCCGGTGCAACCCGCCTCAAGAACCAGTGAACAGGCCTCGGGGATTGTCATAAAATAGCGGGTAATCTCTTTATGTGTAACGGTAACAGGTCCCCCGGCTTCAATTTGTCTTTTGAAGAGCGGAACAACAGAGCCGTTAGAGCCCAGTACATTGCCAAATCTTGTTGTAACAAATAGGGTAGGGTTCTCAACTCCTTTTTCCAGTTGTTTGAGATAGAGAGACTGAACATAAATTTCGGCAGCTCTTTTTGAAGCTCCCATTACATTTGTAGGGTTAACCGCTTTGTCGGTCGAAACCATCACAAACCTCTTAACTCCAAATTCGAGGCAAAGGTCGGCCACTATCTTGGTGCCTCCTACATTTGTCACAACTGCTGCCGATGGGTGAAACTCCATCATTGGCACATGTTTGTATGCTGCGGCATGGAATACAAGGCTAGGTTTAGCTATCTCAAAGATTTGCCTCATTTTCACCTGACTGGTGACATTTCCTATGATTGGTTTAATAGAGATCTTTGTTCCGGTAGCTATCAGCTCCAGCCAGAGATCATTCAGGGGTGTCTCGGCCTGGTCAACTAACAGCAGCTCTTTACAGTTGAAATGTATTATCTGTCGGGCAATCTCGCTGCCTATTGAGCCTGCGGCTCCGGTGATGAGAATTGTCTGTCCCTCGAACTGGTCTTCGATGCGCTCCCTGTCCATCCGGATTGCATTCCTGCCAAGCAGGTCCTCAATCTTGATTTTGTTAATCTGAGGAGCCGCCACCGCGTTGTTTTCGTCGTACCTTGTAAAGGTAGAGATCATCATAAGGTCGAGCCCCTCTACGATACATCTGTCGTAGAACTCCTTGGGCATTGCCTCGAGTTGAGAGCGGTAGAGAATTAGGGCTTTGGCATTGTAGGTCTCCATGTGTTTAATGAAACCCTTTGTTGCCGAGATAATTGGCATTCCGTTTACAACCTTGCCCACCTGATTGCTTCTGAATGCTACAAAAGCCACTGGCTGATATGGACTGCTTCTGTCGCCAAGAAGGTGGTTGCCAAGAAAAATGGAGTCGGTGTCCGACCCCAGAATGAATGCGCGTATTTTATTGGAATTGTTACTCTGTTCGAATGTCTCAAAGAAACTTCTTACAGTAAAGCGGAAAATGAACTGACCGGCGAGGACCATCATGCCCAGTACTCCCGGGAACCAGTAGTTAAAGGTTATATTCATATCCCCCTCAACGTCTGTCTCGGTAATTAGAATTGCAAGTCCGGTATAGAGTATTGTTGCGGCTATCGTAGAATTCGAAAGCCGTTTAAGATCGACCATTGTCGAGAATCTCACCACTCCGTGATAGGTCCTGAACAAAATTGACATGATGGCAAACAGGGAGCCTGCCATCATAAGTTTGAATATAAAATGCTGAGAAGGAGTGGCTGCTATATTTTCTCTGAAGAACCAGAGTGAAACGAATGCTATTACTACAATGAATTCATCGAACAGGAAAATGGTCCATCGGGGCATGAAATTGCGCATTACTCTCCACAGGTAACGCTCGCCCCTTATCATGAGGTCGCGGAAGTTTGCCATAAAGTTCGTTTAAGTTTCTCGCATGAGAATGTCCGGTGAGTCACAATTCTTTGCGCCTCGCCCGAACACTCTACAAGCATACAAATGTAATAAATCTTAAGCCATAAAGCAAGAAAAACATGCTCTTTTCTCTATATTTGTCATAGGTTTTATCAATATATAATTACACTATCCATGAAAGCACTTAAGGTTATTGCGTTAGTATGCCTGCTTCTTTTATACTCTGCTGATAATCAGGCTCAGCAGAAAAAGGCTATACGCTTTGCATTCCTCACAGATTTACATATTTCTGATGTAGCCACCAATTCAGAAGATCTCGAACTCTCGGTCGCAGACCTCAATTCAATGAACAACCTCAACTTTGTCATCTTCGGAGGCGATATTACCGAGTTTGGCAGCGATGAAGAGATTGCCCGTGCCCATACAATTATCTCCAAACTTAAAATTCCGTGGTATATCGTGGGCGGAAACCACGACTCCAAATGGAGCGAAAGCGGATGCAACACCTTTAAGGATGTATTCGGGTACGAATGGTTTGAGTTTGAGGCGGGCGGGATCCGCCTCCTTGGATGCAACTCTGGGCCTAATATGCGGATGGCGCCTGCGCTCGTTCCCCGCGACGCGGTTCTCTGGCTTGACTCATTAACAAAGTCAATCCCGCCCGCCACCCCTGTGGTCTTTATCAACCACTATCCCCTCGATGAAGGAATGCTTAACTACACTACAGTTCTTGATTATCTCTCAAGAGTTAATGTCCAGTTTGCAATGTGCGGACACGGCCACAACAACCGCACCTACAATTATAGGGTTCCCGGCTCACCAAACACAGCCGTCACACCTGTAATCCGCGGAGTGATGGGCCGCTCAAACCTCCGCGCCGGCAAAGGAGCTCACGGCTACAACATTATTGAGATTGACCAGGCCTCCGGCAACATCACCTTTACCGAACGTTCAGGCGGAAAAGACCTCGCCCCTTGGCACACCCTTAAAATGCTGACACCTCCGCCTGCCGTAAAAACCACTACACTCTTTGAATACCAGGACGACTCAGACATAGGTTCAGGTGCCATCATCGCTTCAATGCAAACCGAAGTCTCAAAATCCACAACCTCAAAATCCACAACTTCAAAATCACAGGTAATTACCCAAAGAATCTTCTGGGCCAACGCAAATGGCGTTATCAAAGCCTTTGATTTACCATCTCAATCTAATATCACCAAACCATCAAATCTTAAAACTGCTTCTGGATCATCCGCTTCATCTGCATCAGCAATTATTGACCTTCAGCCTGCCTGGACCTACAAAACCAGTGGTAAAATCTTTTCAACCCCGGCCATCTCCGGCGGCTCGCTGGTTGTCGGCTCATCCGACACCTATATATATAGCCTTGATATTAAGACCGGTAAGCTCCTGTGGAAATTCAAAGCAAATAAATCTGTCCTTGCCTCGCCAACCATCCACAAAGGCGTTGTATATATTGGTGCATCAGACGGGGTATTCCGCGCACTAGACCTCAAAACCGGCAAACTTGTATGGGAGTTCAAAGATGTCAAAGGCTTTGTCGAATCCAAAGCCTGGGTGGACGATTCAGGTGTCTACTTTGGAACCTGGGGCTCGATGCTCTACGCCCTCAGCCCAAAAGATGGCTCACTCCTCTGGAGCTGGACCAACCACAAGGGGAGGGGACTCTCGCCCGCTGCCGTATGGCCGGTTAAGGCAAACGGCAAAATCTTCGTCGCCACCCCCGAACGTATGACCCACGCCATTGACGCCGCCACCGGCACCGAACTCTGGCGCGCACGCGGCGGCCGCGAAAGTGTCGGCCTCTCACCAGACTGCAAAACCCTCTTTGTAAAAACAATGCAGGACACAGTGTTTGCTTATCGCACAGATGTTGATTTTGCATCTGCCACTACTTCGGGCACATCATCCGGTTCAACACCGAACTCATCAACTGCAGCTATGACTTTTCAATCTGCGGCTCAGAATCTGGTGCCACTATCAGACCACTCTCTCAGAAAATGGACCTCGCACACCGGTTACGGCTACGAGATCGCCCCTTCGGCAATCACCTCGGCCTACGGCTACGTCTTCATACCAACCGACAAGGGCAACATCTTCGTTCTTAATGAGGCCGACGGCTCAGTTGCCGGTATCATCCGCTTCTCCGGCGCCCTCATCAACCACGTCCTTCCAACCGGCAACCGCCAGATTCTGGTCAGCTCAATGGATGGCCGCGTTGCACTGCTGAAGCTCGAGTAACCGCGCGCGCAGCGCTACACCGCCACCGCCGGCGCGGCGGTACCATTCACTGCCCCTTTTTACCCGACCCGTGCGGCTGTAACAGCCAGTAAATCAACAACAGCCACTTTGTCCCCGCGGATCATCCGCGGGGACATTTTGCTTCTGTCACATCCTTAGTGATTTACAGCGATACGGGTCAGGTAAATTTTTGTTCCAATATCTACACCTATATATATGATAACCAGTCTCTTTAACCATCTCAAAAAGAAGGTGCCGGGCTGTGCCCGGCGAGCATAAGCCTTCGGCAAAGGTTTTTCAACCCTTCCCGCACGCTGCGCAAACCCAAAGCCCGCTTGCCTCTCCGCCCATCTACCCGCCTCCTTTTTTTCCGACCCGTGCGGCCGCAACGCCCTGTAAATCAACGAAAGCCACTTTGTCCCCGCGGATCATCCGCGGGGACAAAGTGCTACTCGCACACCCACAGCGACTTACAGCCGCACGGGTCGCCCCAAAAATATCAACCCAAAATCTTTGAAAACCCATACCCCACCGCGCGCGCAGCGCTGCACCGCCACCGCCGGCACGGCGGTACCATCTAAAAACAACGAAGCCACCCTAATTTGGATGGCTTCATTAACTTTAATTACGAAAAGACTTGTTATGTTACGCTGCAATGCCAAAGGGTTGAAAGCAAGCAACTTTAACGGCTTGACGCGAACAATAATTTTTAACAAATCAAATTTAGAAATAATATTTTTGGGTGCAAAATATTTTTTTGTGTAAAAAATAGCGTTTGAAGTGAGCCCCAAAATTTTTGTCTAACTTTTGGGGCTCACTTCACGACCTGCCAGCATAATTTACAACATGTTAAAAATGAGATAATTGCAAATTGCTAATTCTGGAATTTCCAAAAACAGCAATTTGTATATTGTTGATTATCTGTGATGTGTAAATTAGGCTGGCAGGTGGGCCCCTGTTTGCAGGTCAGAAATTGAGCGAGCCCGCCACTGGGCAGCGACTTCATCTCAGAACATCCACTTCTTGTCTCTTGAAAGCTCTGCTACTCCTGCCAGATCCAGTATCCGGCTGGTGAAGTTCTGGATTAGTTCGTGGAGGTCTGCGGGGTTGGTGTAGAAGGAGGGGGAGGCGGGGGCGATGATGGCGCCGGCCTCGGTGAGGGTGGTCATGTTGCGCAGGTGAATGAGGGAGTAGGGGGTCTCGCGCGGAACGATTATCAGCCTTTTTCTCTCCTTAAGTTGAACGTCGGCAATGCGGCAGATGAGGTCGTCGCTGGTTCCTGCTGCTATTCGGCCGATGGTCCCCATTGTGCAGGGGATGATGATGAAGACGTCGGCGGCGTTGGAGCCGGAGGCGTTACGGTTGTAGTAGGTGTTGTTGGGGATGAGGCCGGCGGGGAGAGCCGCGCCGGTCTCCGCGGGGTAAACTTGCCGGGCTGTGTCGGTGAAGACGATGTCGGTCTCAACAGCCGGGTTTGCCTGCAGCTCTCTGATTATATATTGTGCGTAAATCTGGCCCGATGCACCGGTTACGCCTATCGCTACTCGTTTTTTTGTCATATGTTCCCGAAGTACTTCTCTTTCATCCACGTCTTGAAAAGCGGGTCAAGGAATTCGGCCCCCTTCTTGGTAAACTCAATAATCTCCTTCTTCTCCAGCGCCTCCTTGAGCCTGTTCACATTGGCCGACGACTGCAGCTCATATTTGCTCATTGTCTCGGCGGCACTCAGCTTCTCGGCCCCGTCCAGTATAGCTTTCAGCATATTAAGCTGAAAAAGACTCAGCCTGCTGGTAACCAGCCTGAACCGGTATGAATGCAGTTCCATAAGGAGTTCAAAAGCCTGATTTATAATGCTCTCCATCAGGTATCCTCTGGTTAGGCCGAATGCTGTATCTGCCAGCTGCTGGGTATACCAGGGGTGTCCGTCGGTAAGGGAGTATATATGCTGAGCCAGATCTTTGGGTACAACCCTGCCGGCTTTGAGGAAACTTCTGATTATGTGCTCGGTGAAGCTTCGCTCGTCAATTTTGGCAAGCTTAACTCTCTGAGCCATGTTGTAGAAAAACTTTCTTCTTTCGAAGATCTCTTTCATGGCGTTCACAAAGGAGCCTGAGAAGATCATTGAGCTTCTTCTCTTAGGTGTGCCGGGGACAATCTCTCCGTCGCTGTTTTTTCCAAGCAGGCTCAGGCATGCTTGTTCAAATCCCTTGAGGGCTTTGTCCGGGTCGTCAAAGTGGAGTATCTCCTGAAACTCTTCTATGTAGATAACCAGGTAGGATCCGGTCTCTTCAGAAAGTTTCTCGGCAAGCATTAACAGCTCTGCTGGTGTGCCGTGTTTTCCCTCGAAAGGTCGCTCGGCAGCTCCCAGCGAAGTCGTTTTAAACGTTTCAAGAAGTGCTTCCTCGAGTTTACGGTAAAGCACCTCCTCTGTCCGGACATTGAACAGATTAATATTGCACACCTTAAATTTGTGTGACTCGTTCCTCAGCTTCTGGAATGTCTGCTGAATAAAAGATTGTTTTCCGCTCTTGGCGGGCTCGTAGATCACTGCGCATTTTTGCTCCCTTATGAGACTGCTGAGCAGGTTTATCTCACTGGTGCGGGCAATGAAATCGGACCCCATAACGATATTGTTATATATGAAAGGTGAGTCCATGGCTAAATTAAAAAATTGTTAGTAAAAGGGTAGAACAAATTTAACAACATTTATGTAATATTGAACAGATTATGCCATAAACTTTCACTTTGTCCCAAATAACTTTTCAGTAAGGTTTGGATAATAAAAAAGAATCATTTATATTTGTCGACCCAAAAAGTAAACACTAAGATTGTCAAGCTATTGATTAAGAGTTACTTAATGTAGTAACCGCTTGCAGTCAATAATCATAATAATTATTTTATGTACGCAATTGTAGATATTGCAGGACAGCAATTTAAAGTAGAGAAGGACAAAAAGATTTTTGTTAACCGTCTTCATGCAGAAGAGGGAGCATCTTTGAATTTTGAGAAGGTACTTCTGATCGACAACGAAGGCGCAGTGAAGGTTGGTTCTCCTTATGTTGAGGGAGCAGTGGTTAAGGCTACCGTTCTTGAGCACCTGAAAGGCAAGAAGGTAATCGTATTCAAAATGAAACGCCGTAAAGGTTATTCTAAGAAAAACGGTCACCGTCAATACCTTACTCAGATTCAGATTGAGGAGATTGCTTAATTTCTGATTCGGAAACAAATAAGCAGGTTTCCACTTAAAAATCAGTTAAAAATCATTAAAAGAAAATTTTTTTAGACTATGGCACATAAGAAAGGCGTCGGTAGTTCGAAGAACGGACGCGAATCACACAGTAAACGACTTGGAGTAAAGCTTTTTGGCGGACAGTACGCTAAAGCAGGCAACATCCTGGTACGCCAGAGAGGTACAGTACACAACCCGGGTGAAAACGTAGGCATTGGTGTTGACCACACCCTGTTTGCACTCATCGACGGTGTAGTTACCTTCAAAAAGAAAGTGAACAACAAATCATATGTTTCAGTTCTACCCCTCCCACAGGTAAACGCCGAAGCATAACGATCAACATCACCAGCTAAATTTAAAAAAAGCACTCCACGCGGGGTGCTTTTTTTGTTTGTCCCAGGCACCATCCATTAAAATAGTTATCAGCAACTTAATCCTCATTTTTTACGACCCGTATCGCTGTAATGGTCATTTAATCAATATCTTACCCGTTGGTCTGACATCTCAGATGTCAGACCAACGGGTTGCAGCCAATAAATCAATCAGTTACAGCCGCCCGGGTCAAGCATTTTTTATTGAAAATATATTATTGAAAGATAATCCAGGCAATTGAAAACGACGGTTTCGTGCAAGCATGAAAAACCTATGCCGAAGGCTAACCCTCGCCGGGCGTCAGTCCCGGCACCTTCTATTAAAATAGCAACCAGCAACTTAGCCTCCATTTTTGCAGCGACCCCTATCGCTATAGTAAGCACTTAATCAGCGTCTTACCTGTTGGTCTGACATCTCAGATGTCAGACCAACGAGTAAAAATAAAGAAGCCAATGAGTTACAGCTGCCCGGGTCAAAGATAAATTTGATGGAAATCTAAAACACACTTTAGAAATTGCAATCTTCTACTCATTCACTTTACATTGCTGAATTACCCATTTGAAGTTTTCATGAGTTATTGAAGCAATTTGCCTGAATGTTGCCAGCGTGTTATTATTTAGATATTTAATTAATTCAGACTTTTCTACTCTACTTAGTTCTGATACCTTCTTGTTGCTAAAACTATTTTGAAGAATCTTATTACATTGATCAATTACTTCACAATCTGGAACTCTAACAGGATTTACCTGCCCCTTTTCACTTAACTCACACCTGCTGACAATTTTTTCACCAAGTATTCGATAAAAATTTTTCTCACTTACAAAATGAGAATCACATAATGATGTATCTACTGTAATATGTTTGGCGAATGAGTTGAATTGTTTATAGTGGCACTTGCAAGAACTCCATCTGTAGTCAGCTGGATGCGGACAGATACTGGCCTTCACCGGATTTTGCAAAATATACAGTACTGTGTCTATTATCCATTCAAGTTTACGTTTACTAACACTGAGAAAAGGTCGCTGAAAAACATTCCCGGTAGTTGTATATTTTAGATTATACCACCTGACATAACTTATTAGAAAACTTCTCATAAATTTTGTAAGGTTTGACGTGTGCACTAGTATATGAGCATGATTGTCCATTAAAGCAAATTCAAGAATCTTAGTTTTATATTCAATAGATGCTGATTCTAGTTTTACTAAAAATTCATACCTGTCAGAATTGTCGTAAAATACATTTTGCTTTCTGTTACCTCTAAGGCAAATATGGATATATCCCTCCTGAACTCTATTCTTAATTTTAAGTTTAGCGCACATAATCCCCTTTTTAAGTTTTCAGGATGAATATATTCTAAATATTAAGGTTTGGCAACTGCTTGTTAATGAATTATATGATTATAGATTTAATATTTATGAGTTTAGAAATCTTAATTTATTTAGGATGAACATTTCTAAAAGAATAATTCTAAACTTAATATTTTCCCTATGTTGTTTCACGAATATTAACCAGATATTAACTGATATTTAAGTTTAAGCTTAAAATGTCTCAGTTAATCATTGTGAACATTAAAAATACGGCATCTGAAATCAAGTTCATATTTTTTTGATTAATAGACTTAATTTTTGGTTAAGATATCTTCTAAGATTCCAGGATTTTACAGACGATTTTAAACGTTTAATAAGTAATTCCCGAGGATAATTTAATTTGAGATTAAGATTGCTTTAATCAAATATTAAGAAAATATCAGCCTTAATTAAGATGAAATTAACCATAATTAACTCTATTAAGCCTTAACTAATTTACTTAAGGATTTATTAAGCCAACTTATAAGTGTTAAGTAAGTTATGTATAAGTGTTACATAAGTATTGATTAAGTGGAAGATAAGTTTGTTAATTCTTAATTTTTAGACTGACATTTACTTATTATCGGCTTAATTTTTTTGCTAGCCTTTTGCTGATTTTTTAATTACCGGGTATGGGAATGTGGATGCAGGAGAAGGTGCCTCCGGCGGGTTTAGTGCTTCGCACGGCTGATGGGTTGGGATCTCAGGCAGAGCCTGAGTTTTTGCTTTTCGTTTGAGAATTTTTTCTCTGACCCGTGTCTCTGTAACGAGCAATATGATAATGAGTTTCCCGTTGGTCTGACATCTGAGATGTCAGACCAACGGGTTGTATGCAATGAATCAGTGGGTTACTGCCGCCCGGGTTGCAAATTTTTCATCGTTTTTCTTCCCTGAGCAATAATATTGGCAATGATTATCGACCATTACAAGAAAGATTGAATAACCTTTGCCGAAGGCTAGCACTCGCCGGGCGGAGTCCCGGCACCTTCAATTTTGCAGGCTGCTCATATGTTTGAGGCTTGTTCGATATCAACTGATGGCTACTACCCGGGCCTTTGCAACTATCACTACAACAAATAATTACTGGTTGGTCTGACATCTCAGATGTCAGACCAACGTGTTGTGTGCAATGGGTCAGTGACTTACAGCCGCCCGGTCCTCGCCAACCATCCGTCAGGACCCCTCAAACCGCCCGCCTATCCGCCGCATGCCCGTGTCAGATCTCTCACACGGATTGTCGTTATTTTTCTCAAATTTTCGCACTTCAACAAGCTTGAGTCTGCAGGGAATAATTTATCTTTGTGTATTATTGGAGTCTGGCCGCCTGGCTTGCATATGGGGCTGGTTTGCAGATGATAATAGATGGCTTTAATTTGCAAAACTGATTGCCGGCGTTGGACTTGCGGGCTGGTTTGCAGATGTTAAATTGTATAAATACTTACTGATATGTATAAGGAAATAGTTTCTGGCAGGGAGCGGGTGGCGGTTGTTGGACTGGGGTATGTGGGGTTACCGCTGGCGCTTGAGTTTGCGAAGTGGGTGGATGTGATTGGTGTGGATGTGAATGAGGAGCATGTGGCCAAGCTGTGGAAGGGGATTGACCCTAACGGCGAACTGGGCAGCGACTCGTTTGAGGGGCGAAGAATCAGCTTTACATCTAATCCGGCGGAACTTAAGGGTGCGAAATTCATTGTGATTGCGGTGCCGACTCCTGTCGATAAGCATAACAAACCGGACCTGATGCCGTTGATTTCGGCCACTAAAAGTGTGGCGAAGTATCTGAAAAAGGGGGACTATGTTCTCTATGAGTCGACGGTTTATCCGGGTTGTACTGAGGAGGAGTGTGTGCCGATACTTGAGAAGCTAAGCGGGCTGAAGTTTATTGAGGATTTCAAGGTAGGGTATTCGCCGGAACGTATCAATCCGGGGGATCTGGAGCACTCGCTGCAGAATACTATTAAGATTGTGTCGGGTTGTGACGCTGAGTCGCTGGAGGAGATTGCTCAGGTTTATGAGCTGGTTGTGAAAGCGGGTGTGCACAGGGCGCCAAATATGAAGGTGGCCGAGGCTGCCAAGATTATCGAGAATACTCAGCGCGATGTGAACATTGCTCTTATGAATGAACTTTCCATTCTTTTTAACAGAATGGGTATCAATACTTTCGATGTGCTAAAGGCGGCGGGTACCAAGTGGAACTTCCTGCCGTTCAGCCCGGGCCTCGTAGGCGGACACTGTATTGGCGTTGATCCGTACTATCTGGTGCACAAGGCGGCTGAACTCAAATACCACACTCAGATGGTGGCATCGGGCAGGTTTGTTAACGACTCGATGGGAGGGTATATTGCAAAGCAGACTGTTAAGAGGTTGCTCGTGGCCGGGAACCGGACCGCGGCTCAGGGTCGCAATGGTAAATCCGGCGGGGATGAATCGGCATTGCAAACTTCTGGAAACCTAAGAGTTCTGGTGATGGGCTTCACTTATAAGGAGAATGTGTCTGACATCAGGAATACAAAGGTGGCTGATATTATTTATGAGCTAAAGTCGTATGGTATTGATGTTGACGTGATTGATCCTAAGGCCGATGCTCATGAGGTGGCCGAGGAGTACGGGATTGAGATGGCATCGGCCGCAACGGGCGTATATGATGCTGTTATACTGGCTGTTTCGCATACAGAGTATAAGGCTTATAAGGCTCATGACTTTGCTGCTCTTCTGGCTGAAGGCGGATTGTTTGTGGATATCAGGGGTATCCGCAGGGAGATGGAGGCACACTTCCGCTATTGGTCTTTGTAGAGTGAAGTTACAGGCGAACCAGGAGAATTTGTCGGTTAAATAGATTATCTTTGTTGAAATAAACGGATTGCAGATGTGTTGGTATGTTCTGTACACGGCGGCCAGGGCTGAAAAACAGGTGGCGGCCAGACTGGAGAGAGAGGGGGTGGAGACTTATCTGCCTTTGCATAAATCTAAAAGAAAGTGGAGCGACAGGGTGAAAGTGGTTGAGATGCCGCTCTTTAGCTCTTATGTTTTTGTTCATTGCCCGGAGCATAAACTCTACAGCCTTAACCTGATTGCAGGTGTCTCGCGCACTGTCTACTATCTGGGCCGTCCGGCCAAGGTAAGACAAGAGGAGATTGATTCTATAAGGGAGTTTCTGCGGATTGCCGAAAACTGCGAACTTATTTCGCAGGGCGACAAGGTCGAAATCCTTTGCGGTTCGTTTGAGAAGAGGCAGGGCAAGGTTCTGTGGAATGACGGTAAAGTGGCCTCGCTTTTTCTTGAAGAACTTGGTGCAAAGATTTGCGTAGAGCTCTCGAAGGTTGCAAAAGTTAGTGATGTGAAGCCGGGTGAAGAGACTGAGCCTCAGAAGAGAGTTAAGAGAGGCCGGTAAACCGTAAGGAAGAAACGAGGGATGCTGGGAAGAATCGGCATAAATTAAAAAGAAATAAAAAAATTACACGATAATGGATTACAATACTCAAAGAAAAAAACTGATAATGCCCGAATATGGAAGGCATATTCAGCAAATGATTGAATATGTGAGAGATATTGAGGATAAAGAGAAGCGTAACGAGCAGATTAAGTCTGTGCTTACGGTTATGGGTATTCTTAATCCGTCGCTCAGGGATATTAATGATTTCAAGCATAAGCTGTGGGATCACGTACATATAATTTCAGATTTTGAAATTGATATCGATTCGCCATATCCGACTCCTACAAAGGAGACCTTTTCTGCAAGACCGAATCCTATTCCGCTTGAGACATCTCCGCTTAAGGCGGCTCACTACGGACGCAACATCCAGAATATGATTGAGATGGTTGCTTCCAAGGAGGAGGGCGAGGTTAAAGACAATATGATAAGGGTTCTGGCAAACTATATGCGTCAGCAGTACCTTATCTGGAACAAGGATGCGGTTACGGAGGAGACAATTTTTGCTGACATTCGCAAATTGTCGGGCGGAAGGCTTGTGGTTGGACCGGATATTCATCTTGGTGTCTTTAAGGAGACTGCGCATAACTTTGGAAGTTCGGCGCACAATGACGGGCAGAGGGAGAGTGCTACCCAGAGGGCAGCTTCAGGAAGGGATCCGGGTGCTCACAGGGATGCGGCTCAGTTCAGAAACAGACCTAAAAACAACAAGTTCCGTAACAATAACATTAAGAACAGAAAGCAGAATTAAATATGGCAATGTTCAGAGTAGAGGGCGGGCACCGTCTCAAAGGAGAGCTGGTTCCGCAAGGGGCAAAAAATGAGGCACTTCAGATTTTGTCGGCAGTACTGCTGAGTCCGGAAAGGATTGTTATTCACAATGTGCCTGATATTCTGGATGTGAACAAGCTTGTGGAGATGCTGGGTGATCTTGGTGTTGAGGTAGAGGAGTTTGGGGCCGATTCTTCTTCGGGAGGGGCAGGTCATCTGATCTCGAAAAGCTATGCGTTCCGCGCTGCAAATGTGAATCTGGACTTCGTAAGAAGCGAGGAGTTCCGCAAAAAGTCATCGGCTTTGAGAGGATCCGTTATGCTTACGGGACCGCTGCTTGCAAGATTCGGCTTTGCTTTTATGCCTAAACCGGGTGGCGACAAAATTGGCCGCCGCAGGCTCGATACTCACCTGATTGGTTTTGAAAAGCTTGGGGCTGAACTAGCCTGGCAGGAGGGGAGTTCTTACTTTGAAATAAAGGCTGCCGGTGGTCTCCGCGGCTCATATATGCTTCTTGATGAGGCATCTGTAACAGGAACTGCAAACATTGTGATGGCTGCTGTTCTGGCAAAGGGGATTACCACAATATACAATGCTGCGTGCGAGCCTTATCTTCAGCAGCTTTGCAAAATGCTCAACAGAATGGGGGCAAAAATTTCCGGCATTGGCTCAAATCTTCTGACAATTGAGGGGGTTGAGTCGCTGGGCGGAACAGAGCACACCATCCTGCCTGACATGATTGAAGTGGGCAGTTTTATTGGCCTCGCAGCCATGACAGGCAGCGAGATAACAATCAAGAACGTAGCATACGACGAGCTTGGAATTATCCCTGCTCAGTTCCGCCGCCTTGGAATCACAGTTGAACGCCGTGGCGACGATATTTACATTCCTGTTCACGAACACTATGAAATAGAGAGCTTTATGGATGGTTCAATTATGACCATTGCAGATGCTCCGTGGCCGGGACTCACTCCTGACCTTCTCTCTGTTTTTCTTGTGGTGGCAACGCAGGCAAAGGGCTCTGTGCTTATTCACCAGAAGATGTTTGAGAGCAGACTCTTCTTTGTTGACAAACTCATTGACATGGGGGCTCAGATTATTCTCTGCGACCCGCACAGGGCAACAATCATAGGACATAACCGTGAATTCTGCCTCAGGGGAACCAGGATGGTTTCTCCGGACATTCGTGCCGGTATCGCGATGCTCATTGCAGCTATGAGTGCAAAGGGTGTTTCGGTGATTGAGAACATAGAGCAGATTGACAGGGGATACCAGGATATTGATTTACGACTTAACGCGATAGGGGCTAAGATCGAGAGATTGTAGCGGTGGGCGGCCAGGAGGGGCGGAACGCTCCTCCCCTCCTGGCCGCCGCCTGACCTAAACACACTTCTAAGTTTTTTATTTTCAAAAATATATGGCAAAAAAGACAGTTACCAAAGCCAAACCAGACGAAACAGCCCAGGCCCCGCACGGGATGGAGGCTGCCCGTCTCATTGCCGGACTCTTCTTTGGAGGAATGGCAGTTTACACATTTATTGCACTGCTTTCCTATCTCTTCACATGGGCAGAGGACCAGTCGCTCCTCTCAAACCCGGATGTCTGGAACAACATAGTTCCGGTTGAGAACGGCGGCGGCAAGATTGGATTTTTCTGGTCTAACCTTCTGGTTTCAAAACTCTTTGGACTGGGTTCGTTTATGATTCCATTCTTCTTTGGAGCTATAGCTGTATATTCACTGAAAATCAAAAAGGTAAAGCTCCTGAGAATATTTTTTCTCACCGCATTCGGAGCTATTATCACATCAATATTCTTCTCATATGTTTTCGGCTTTACCCGCTTTGTCGACTGGTTCGGAAACGGCGTAGGCGGATCATACGGATATTATGTAAACGAATGGCTCATTGCAATGCTCGGGGCCCCTGGTGCCGGAATCCTTATCTGTGTTGCGCTGCTTCTCTGGTTTGTACTGCTCAGCTTTAGAGTTGTGCTCTGGATTAACAGAATAATTGACGCTATTTTCCACCGCAAACCCAAGGAGCCAAAAGTTGCTCCTCTTGACGCAGCCGATGAGGCATCAGCAGTTAATGCCAATTCAGCTTCCGATGCTGACGCAGGTGATATCCTGATTGTTGAGGACGAAGAGGGTGAAAATGGTGATCCTGAAAATGAGGATGAGAAAAAGGATGATGAGAGAGGTGGAACAATATTCGAGGTTGCAGCTGCAACTGCGGCGGCGGCCGTGACGCCGGCTGCTGAAGCAGCCGGTGCCCCGGCCGCCACCACCGACGTCCCATTCGAAATCCTCGATGAATCTGCCGAATCCTCAGACGAGGACAACGACAGCGAAGATTTCGAAAAGGATCTCCCTCCCGGAACTCTCGACACCTTGTTTGATCCAAGGCTCGACCTTCCAAATTACAAGTGCCCGGAACTTGAACTCCTCGACGAATACCGCGATAAACGCTACGACGTTCCCCGCGAGGAGCTTGAAATGAATAACCGCAGGATTGTAAAGACTCTTGGTGACTACAAAATTGGTATCGAAAGAATCTTTGCACGCCCCGGACCTACAGTAACACTTTATGAGATAGTACCGCAGGCAGGAGTCCGCATCTCTCAGATTAAGCGTCTGGAAGATGATATCGCGATGTCGCTGGCAGCAAAGGGAGTCCGCATAATTGCCCCAATTCCCGGAACCAACACAGTTGGTATTGAGGTTGCGAATGCTAAGCCCAGCATAGTTCCTATGCGTTCGATGCTAAACGAAGACAAATTCCGCAACTCGGGCTTTGACCTTCCAATCGTTCTGGGCCGAACTATCTCCAACGACGCAATGACATTCGACCTTGCAAAGATGCCCCACCTTCTGGTTGCAGGAGCAACCGGTCAGGGTAAATCTGTCGGGCTGAATGCCATCATCACCTCTCTGCTTTACACAAAGCATCCGTCTGAACTAAAGTTTGTGCTGGTTGACCCTAAAAAGGTGGAGCTCTCGCTGTACGCCAAACTGGAGCACCACTTCCTTGCCAAACTCCCTGATTCAGAGGAGGCTATTATCACAGATACTCAAAAGGTTGTATATACGCTTCGTTCCCTCACAATTGAGATGGACAGCCGTTACGATCTGCTCAAGATGGCCCACGTGCGCAACATCAAGGAATACAATGAGAAGTTCCTTTCAAGAAGGCTGAACCCTCTTAAGGGTCACCGCTTTATGCCGTTTATAGTTGTTGTGATTGACGAGTTTGCAGACCTGCTTATGACAGCAGGCCGCGAGGTAGAAGAGCCAATCTCCCGCCTTGCCCAGCTTGCCCGCGCAATTGGTATCCACCTTGTGATTGCGACTCAGCGTCCAACCACCAATATCATTACCGGCCTCATCAAGGCCAACTTCCCGGCCCGAATTGCTTTTAAGGTAATTTCGAACATCGACTCCCGCACAATCCTCGACCAGTCCGGAGCCAACCAGCTCATCGGACGCGGAGATATGCTCATTTCGCAGGGTGCCGAACTCACCCGCGTTCAGTGTGCATTTGTTGATACCAAAGAGATAGACAGAGTTGTCGACTTCATCAGCGATCAGCGCGGATACCCAACTGCTCACTACCTTCCTGAATATGTAGGGGAGGAGGGTGAGCCGATGGCCGGCGAGGTCGATCTTGGCAAACGCGACAAACTCTTTGATGAGGCTGCAAAACTTGTGGTGCAGTACCAGCAGGGCTCAACCTCCCTTATCCAAAGGCGGATGAACCTTGGCTACAACCGCGCCGGCCGCATCATGGACCAGCTCGAAGCCGCCGGCATCGTCGGCCCTTCCGAAGGCAGCAAAGCCCGCCAGGTCCTCATCACCGACTTCATGTCCCTCGACCGCATCCTCGCATCGCTGGACTAGAAAAACTAACATTCTGATCTGCCATGCAAGCTTGCAACAGACCAGACATGTCAGCCTAATTTATAATAAGCTGTATGTCAATGCTATATGATTTCTAATTCTAGATTTTTTAAAATTATTATAATGTTAACTAATTGTAATAAAGGTAAATGTAAATTAGGCTGACATGTTGTCAAACGCTACTTATCATCAAAACTAGTGACCTGCCAGCCTAATTTACAACTGACTGAAAAACAAATATATATAAATTGCTTTTTCTTCAAATTGACAAAAATGAGTTTTATAAATATCATATATTCAGCAATATGTAAATTAGGCTGGCAGGTGGCATTTGCCGCAGTGCTTATTTTCCTCACGACCCAGCCCATCAGCCTTAGCGCCCAGAACCCAAAGAGCGCAGAGATCATCCGATACTTTATAAATACCATTAAATCGATGCCAGGTATTGATATGGAGTTTGAGCTGCGTGCAGAAAACGGGAACGGGAGCGGATCTGCGTCTGGCTCTTCTGCGGTTTACAAAGGCACTGTTAATGCTCAGGGTGATGCATATAAACTCATAAATCCGGACCTTGAACTTTATTGCGATGGCCATTCAAAGTGGCTGGTGAATCAGAATGACAAAGAGGTGATCATTTTGCCGCATGACCCTTCGGTTACTGATATTGTTGAGAATCCGCTTGGTTTTATGACTTCGGTTGATAAGGGTTACGAATATCCGTTCCGGGTATTTTCAGGTTCAAGATCAGGCAAACAGATCTGGGTGGTGGAGCTAACTCCGCTCAACAAACGCGCTGCCTACAAAAGCATCTCAATTGGAATGGAGAAAAACACCTACATCCCTGTGATGATTAAATATGTCGCAAAGGATAACACCGGATATACCATTGATATAAAGAAATTTACTAAAGTAAATAACCTTCGTTCAAAAGAGTTTTTTCAGCTAACTCCAGCCCGCCTGAAGGGTTATGAGGTAAACGATATGAGGTAGCGAGGGTGACTGCGCCGCAATACGTGTTAACGTGCACAATATCAGTTAAATACAAAAAACAAACTCTTCTAAGTGAAGAGTTTGTGTTTTGTATATACATGTATGTCAGATAGTTAACACGAATTGTGGCGCAGAAATGGTGCCGGCCTGCGTCCGGCGAGAGTTAGCCTTCGGCACAGGTTTTTCAAGCTTGCACGTTTTTTATCGTGTTTTCTATCGTTTTGCAAATCTTTTACTAAGATTCTGGTTTCTTTGTTTCTTGTTAGCTGGTCTGGGGTTGAGATCTGTTTTGAAGGCAATTTTTCTTGACCCGGACCGCTGTAACTATCACATAAATAGTTACATACTTGTTGGTCTGACATCTCAGATGTCAGACCAACTGGGAATAGTCTATATTTTAGTTACTTACAGCCATCCGGGTCCTGTTTGATGTTCTTTAAAAACAAGCACGGCATTCAAAAACGGCAACTTTGCGCGCGAAGCGCTGCACCGCCACCGCCGCTCAGCCGGCGGTACCTTCTTTGGCCCCTGGCCAGCCTCCAGCTCGCCCATGACCCGCCCCCCGGCCGCCTCCGGCCCGCTCCCTCACGCCCACAGGCACGCACAGGCCGAACGTGTCTGCGCCGCAATTTCTGTTAACGTGTTAAAATACAGTTAAATGCAAAACACAAACTTTTCGTTTTGAAGAGTTTGTGTTTTGTAATATGCAGAATGTTAATGTGTTAACAGAAATTGCGGCGCAGAAGATGTTTTATCGACGGGTAGGTGTTCTCCATATACTTTGGCAGATCTGCGCGGGAGACCCAGATGGCCTGCTCGATCTCTTCTTCGGCCTGGGGGCGGGTGTGGTACCCGTTTCCGAGGTAGTTCATCTTGTACCAGCGGGTGGTTTTAAGGATAAACTGGCCGTCGCGGTGGTAGGTGTGGTATGTGTCGCAGATGTGTTCGCGGATTTCTAGTTCGCTAACTCCGCACTCCTCTTCAACTTCGCGCAGTGCAGAATCGCGGATATCCTCGTTTGGCTCCTGCATCCCTTTGGGGAAATCCCAGACACCGTGGTGGTAGATCATCAGAAACTCTCCGCGGGAGTTGGTCACAACTCCGCCTCCGGCCATTACGCGGGAGAAGTTTGTGCATAGCTGCTTGAAGGTGACATCGGCCTTCTCGCTTGGAATATATAGTTTGGTAATCTGAGGAGATTCATCGAAGAGTTTGGGGAGGTCTGCCAGCTCCGGAAATTGTCCGGGGCTGTACAGTACTGCGTCGGGTTCGCTGAGAGCCTTGTCGCCTGTTGGAAAGACAGCCAGACAGCGCTGGTTGAAGTAGATTCTGTACATTAAAAAATAGGAATGATTTTACTATCTTTGCACAAAGATACTTTTTTTTTATGGAGTCTATTGAAAAAATAATTGCCAGACAGCTGCTGGAGATTAAAGCTGTGAGATTGAGCCCGGAGAAACCTTTTACCTGGGCATCGGGCTGGAAAGCGCCTATCTATTGCGATAACAGAAAGATATTATCATATCCCAAAGCAAGGGAGATAGTTTATAAGAGTCTTGCAAGAATCGTTGAGCAGAACTACAGTGATGCGGATGTTATTGCCGGTGTTGCTACAGGTGCTATTGCCTGGGGAATGCTGGTTGCCGAATTTCTTGGAAAACCGTTTGTGTATGTCCGCCCTAAACCAAAAGATCATGGTACCGGCGCGCAGGTTGAGGGAGAGCTCGCTTCCGGTGCAAAGGTGGTTGTGGTTGAGGACCTGATTTCTACAGGACAAAGCTCGCTCTCTGCTGTTGAAGCTATTGTAAAGCAGGGTGCGTCTGTTCTTGGTATGGTAGCCATCTTCTCATACAATTTTGACAAGTCGCGCCGCTCGTTTGAGTATGCGAATATTGAGCTTAGGACACTTACAAATTATGACACTCTCATTGAGGAGGCCGTAAGCTGCAAGTATATTAAGGAAGATGAACTTATAACCCTGCGCGACTGGCGATTCCGCCCGGATGCATGGGGACAAACTCTCTAACTATGGCATCAACTAACGCAGTTGGAAGAAAGATAAAGGTGGCGCGCCCTGCGAGCCTCCTTTTTTCTGTTTTTTCTGACCTTACCAATTTTACCCGCAGCCTGCCTGCCGATGCTCTTGAGAAGGCAAAGGTAGTCTCAACTCCGGATACAATTAAGGGAAAGGTTCAGGGAATGGATATGGGAATTAAGATTGCAGAGAGAATACCCTTCTCACTTATAAGATATGACCAGCTTGGAACGAGCCCCATCCCATTCAGAATCTATGTGAGGATGGAGAGCGTGAGCGAGGCCGAAAGCACTTTTCAGATTGAGATTGAGGCGGAACTAAGCGGAATGTTTAAGATGATGCTGGGAGGAAAGCTGCAGGAGGGTGTGGACAAACTCACCGATGAGCTTGAGAAGGCCATGGGCGGGGTTTCGGCTTAGATTTAGAATTAGACTTAGACTTAGACTGACGCCCTGCTATCTGCCGGTCATTGACCAGCCGGAAAGCCTGCATGGCAAAATGCCCGGAATCTCTACATAAGTGACTAACCCCGAATAACCCCAACTTATAATGAATAAACTATTAATTATTGCCGGAGGAGCTGTTGCACTTTTATCGGCATCGCTTTTACTTGCCTTTAAACCGGCAGATAATGTAAATAAATCGGCAGACATTGTAAATAAATCGGCAGACAAAATGGAAATCGGCATAATTCCTCAGCCTTCAAAAATTATCTCTGCAGGCGGAGGCACAATGAACATTACAAACTCTACTCAGATAATTGTTAATGATGATGCGGCTCTTCCATCTGCCAATTTTCTGAAAAACTACCTCGAAAAATACTACGGAATCAGCCCAAAGGTTGTCGGCCCTGCTTCTAAGGGAGCAAAGGCGGCAGGGAAGGGGGGTAAGGAAGTTAAGGTAAAGGCTGACAAAGGCGGAGCGATTATTTTAAATATCCTAAATGCCGATTCATCCTCGTTCGATCCGGCCAATCCTGCGGGAACAACGGAGCAATCTGGCTACAGGCTTAAGGTTGATGGTTCTTTTGCTGAACTCACCGGAAATTACCGCCAGGGGCTCTTTTATGCTGTGCAGACACTTATTCAGATGCTGCCGGCAGAGAAAATGGCTGCTGCGACAGAGGTGTCACTTCCATTTGCCGAGATTGAGGACGAACCCCGCTTTGAGTACAGAGGTATGCATCTGGATGTTGTAAGGCACATCTGGTCAATGGATTATCTTAAGCAATTCATTGATTATCTTGCTCTTCACAAGATGAACTATTTTCATCTGCACCTTACTGACGACCAGGCGTGGAGAATTGAGAGCAAGAAATACCCTAAGCTCAACTCAATAGGCTCGTGGAGACCAGGAACCATTATTGGAATCTTCCCCGGAACCGGAGTTGACTCTACAAGATACGGAGGGTTTTACACTGCTGAACAGCTTAAGGAGATTGTGAAATATGCAGAGGAGCGTTACATTACAGTGGTTCCCGAGATAGATGTTCCCGGACACTCAATGGCAATCATTGCAAGTTATCCGCAGTTCAGCACCACTCCTGAAATTCCTAAGCAGCCGGCAATCACCTGGGGGATTTTCAACCGTCAGAATAATGTGCTTGCACCATCTGACGAACTCTTTGTATTTCTGGAGGATGTCTTCAATGAGCTGATGGATATTTTCCCGGGACGCTATATTCACATAGGAGCAGATGAGTGCGCCAAGAAGTGGTGGCAGGAGTCGGCCTCTACTCAGGAGTATATGAAGAAGCACGGGATTAAGGATGAGAATGAACTTCAGAAGCTCTTTGTTGAGAAATTATCTGTAGTGATGAAGGCCCGCGGAAGGGCAATTGTTGGCTGGGACGAAATGATTGACGACGGCCTGGTTGAGGGATCGATGGTTATGAGCTGGCGGAATGCAGAAAACGGCTACAAGGCTGCAGAGATGGGGCACAAGACAATTCTCACCCCAATGCTTCACAGCTATTTTAACATTGCCCAGAAGGAGAAGGAGGATTCGCTTTGTCACAGACAGTGGCTGGTAACCCTTGAAAATGTATACAACTTCAATCCGGTTCCGGCGACACTCTCTGCGGAGGCTGCCAAAAACATCCTTGGAGGTCAGGGTTGCATGTGGACCGAATACTTTCCGCACAAAGATCGACTTGAATATGGCATCTATCCGCGCCTCTCTGCAATTGCTGAGGTTTACTGGTCTTTGCCTGCAGTAAAAAATTATGCTGAATTCCACCGCCGCCTTCAGACCCAGTACCGCCGCTACGACCTGTGGGGCGCAAATTATTACAAAGGGGAGCGTAAGTAGTGGCCGGCCGCTGAAGAAAATTTTAATTTACGTTTTGTACAGAATCCCTGAATAAGGGCCAACTTGAAATTATAATGGTCATATTGCCGGTTAAATTTCTGGAAATGCTTGCCGAAGCTGTCGGCCCTCAGAGGGCAGACACAATCGCTGCGGCTATCCGCGAAACTCCGCCGGTGTTGTCAATCCGCATAAATCCGTACAAGTGGAGAGAGGATGGAGTCGTTGACTCAGTTGTGAGTGGTTGTTATGAAGATGGTGAAGCGGCGGCGGCGGGCGACGGGGCGGGATTCCCCGCCCCGCCTCCCGCCGCCCACTCAACCCGCTCCTGCAACGAACCCTTTTCTGTTCGCCCGGCAATCTCACCCGCCGCCCGCATCCCATGGTGCCCCGCCGGCATCTACCTGGCCACCCGCCCCTTATTCACCCTCGACCCCGCACTCCATGCCGGCGCATACTATGTTCAGGAGCCTAGTTCAATGATCATAGAACTTCTGAAGCCATATTTAGACAATCTGGCCTCAGGTGATGATATTTCATCCCAAAACAGAAGCGACAATTCAGACATCAATCAACAAAAGAGAATTATTCCGTTACGGTTACTCGACCTTTGTGCGGCACCCGGCGGAAAATCAACTCATCTCGCCTCAATAATGCCGCAGGGCTCAAAGCTCGTGGCCAATGAGGTCATCCGCCCCCGCGCTGCCATACTTCGCGAAAACATTGCACGCTGGGGCCTCCCCAATGTAGAGGTCACCTCAATGGACCCGTCACAGTTCGCCCCGCGAGGCTACGGATTCGATTTTATTCTCGTTGACGCTCCTTGCTCCGGCGAAGGAATGTTCCGCAAAGACCCCGACTCAATAAAGGAGTGGACGCCAGAACTTGTGACGCTCTGCGCCTCGCGACAGCAGCGGATTGTTGCCGACATCTGGCCAACCCTCGAACCCGGCGGCCTGCTTGCATATTCCACATGCACCATGAACCGCCAGGAAAACGAAGAGAATGTCGCCTGGATTGTTGAGACTCTCGGAGCCGAGAGAGTCAGCTTTGACCCGGCACTACTTTCCGAACTTGAGAGCCACGGCGTAATTGTCACCCCGCAAAGCGAACTCCGCCTTCACCCCGGCCTTGTAAAAGGGGAGGGGCTCTTCTTCGCTCTTTTAAGAAAACCTGCCGATTCACTCCCGCCGGAGGAGCTCCAGCAGACAGGTGCCCAAAGCCGTTTTCCAAATTCCGGTGTCAATGATTTTAAATCAGGAAATCATAAGTCCGGACAAAAATTTTCTCAAAACGGCAAACAGCAAAAGAACAATTTTCAGCAGCAAAATTCCCCGTCTCAGAACCTTCAGCCCGAACATGAAACGGCACTCTCAACCACCTACTCAGGCGAGTGGCCGTCAGTCGAAGTAACCAAAGAGCAGGCACTCACATACCTTTCAAAGGGCACCCTCAACCTCCCCGATGCACCGCTTGGCTATCTGCGGATTACCTATGGCGGACTCGGCCTTGGCTTTGTCAAGAACATCGGCTCCCGCGCCAACAATCTGCTGCCCCCCAACCTCCGCATAAGGATGCAGTTTTAAAGGTACCGGGCAAGCCCGGCGCTTTATAGCCTTCGGCGAAAAATAGCTCTGCCAGAGTTTTTATCAAGTACTTGAAAATCAGTTCTAACCAGTTTTTTTTGACTAGAGATTTACGACCTTTAAAAATCGTAATGCATTGTTGGATAATAAGTTCGTAAAAACTCTGGCAGAGTTATGCAAGTTTGAAAAACCTATGCCGAAGGCTAACTTACGCCGGGCAAAGCCCGGCACCTTAAATGGTACCGGCCGCTCCGCAGCCGGTGGAGGTGCAGCGCTTCGCGCACCAAACTGTTGCCTGGCAGGATATGTGAGAAAATGCAGATAATCAGCACTATAAGATTTTGAAAAAAAGAATTGTCCATAATTTCATAAAGCTTTATACTTGATAATCAAGTGATTGTCACATATCCTGCCAGGCAGCATTTTCGCGTCCCTGCAAAAAAAAACACAAACTTCTCGTCTCGAAAAGTTTGTGTTTTGTAATTAGCAATATGTTAATTAGTTAACAGAAATTGCGGCGCAGACTATCCGCCAAAATCGTCAAATGCCACATTCTCGGCTGGTACGCCAAGGTTGTCGAGCATGTTGGTTACGGCGCTGTTCATCATTGGAGGTCCGCAGAGGTAGTACTCGATATCTTCAGGAGCGTCGTGTTTGCTCAGGTAGTTATCTTGCAGTGCCTGGTGGATGAATCCGGTGAGACCAGTCCAGTTGTCTTCAGGTTTCGCTTCGCTAAGTGCAATGTTAAACTTGAAGTTAGGGAACTCTTTCTCAATTGCACGGAACTCCTCTTCGTAGAATACTTCGCGGAGTGAGCGTGCACCATACCAGAAGGAAACCTTGCGGGTTGTCTTCTCTGTGTGGAAGAGGTGGAAGATGTGCGAACGCATTGGAGCCATACCGGCGCCACCGCCCACAAATACAATCTCGTTCTGAGTCTCTTTAATGAAGAATTCACCGTAAGGGCCCGATACTGTTACCTTGTCACCCGGTTTGCGGGAGAAGATGTAAGATGAGCAGACACCCGGATTTACCGGCATGAATGTTCCCTTAGCTCTGTCCCAAGGCGGGGTGGCAATACGGATATTAAGCATCACGATGTTGCCCTCTGCAGGGTGGTTGGCCATTGAGTAAGCTCTGTATGTATCCTCCTTGTTGACCATTTTCAGATCCCAGATCTTCATTTTGTCCCAGTCTTCGTGGTACTCCTTCTCAACATCAATATCCTTTGCAAAGTCAACTTCGCACGGAGGGATGTCAATCTGGATGTATCCGCCTGACTTGAACTTGAGGTGCTCTCCCTCAGGAAGTTTCACAACAAATTCTTTAATGAAGGTAGCAACGTTCTTGTTACTTACAACTTCGCACTCCCATTTCTTAATACCGAGAACCTCTTCAGGAATCTCAATCTTCATATCTTCCTTCACCTTAACCTGACAACCCAGACGCCACTGGGTCTGCTGCTGCTTGCGGGTGAAGAATCCTGTTTCTGTAGGGAGAATCTCCCCGCCGCCTTCGGTTACACGGCATTTGCACATTCCGCAGGTTCCGCCGCCACCGCATGCAGATGGAAGGAAAATTTTCTCATTGCTGAGTGTGCTCAGAAGAGTGGCTCCCGGAGTCACTTCAATCTCCTTTTCGCCGTCGTTGATAGATACTTTAACCTTTCCGGACGGTGTAAGCTTGGCCTTTGCGTAGAGAAGCACTGCAACCAGGGCAAGTGTCACTACGAGGAACGCTACAATTGATATAATTACTATTAGTGTCAAATTCATTTTCTTCTCCTCCTCTTAGAGTTTAATTCCCATGAAGCTCATAAATGCAATACCCATGAGACCTACAACTATAAATGTTATTCCGAGACCACGCAGCGGTGCAGGCACATTTGAGTAGGAGAGTTTCTCGCGGATTGCGGCAAGTGCCACAATTGCAAGGAACCATCCAAAACCTGAACCAAGAGCAAAGGTTGTTGCCTCTGCAAGTGTCTCGTAGCCTCTCTCCTGCATAAAGAGCGAACCTCCCAGAATAGCGCAGTTTACAGCGATAAGCGGAAGGAAGATACCAAGAGATGCATATAGTGACGGTGAGTATTTCTCAACTACCATCTCTACAAGTTGTACAATAGATGCAATAACTGCAATAAATATGATAAAGCTCAAAAAGCTCAGGTCAATGCCGGCAAAATCGGGGCCGAGCCAGGCAAGAGCTGCCGGAGTCAGTACATATGTATTGAGCAAATAGTTAACGGGGAGAGTAACTCCAAGAACGAAGACAACTGCGGCACCAAGTCCAATAGCTGTCTTTACGTTTTTAGATACTGCGAGGTATGAACACATTCCAAGGAAATATGCAAATACCATGTTGTCTACAAAGATAGACTTTACAAATAGGCTGATTAATTCTTGCATAGTAGTATGTGTTATTTCTCGATTAGTTCTTTAGTGTAGCTTCTCTGAATCCAGATAATAATACCTGTTATAATCAGAGCCATTGGAGGGAGAATAAAGAGGCCGTTATTCTCATAGAATCCGCCGTTCTTTATATACCATTCAGCAGGAATTACAGGGAAACCGTAAATTGTTCCGGAGCCAAAAAGCTCTCTGATGAATGCAATTGCAATGAGAATGATTCCGTAACCAAGTCCGTTTGCAAGACCGTCAACAAGCGATGGAATCGGTTTGTTTCCGAGTGCAAATGCCTCAATACGGCCCATGATAATACAGTTGGTAATAATCAGCCCTACAAATACAGACAGCTGCTTGCTCACATCGTAAGCGAAAGCTTTAAGAATCTGGTCAACGAGAATTACAAGCATCGCAACAACCACAAGCTGTACGATAATCCTGATTCTGTTTGGAATTGTATTTCTGATAAGTGATACGATAAAGCTTGAGAATCCTGTTACAATGGTAACGGAAAGTGCCATCACAATTGCAGGTTCAAGTTTAACCGTTACTGCAAGTGCGGAGCACACACCCAGTACCAGTACGGTAATTGGGTTGTTTCTGAACAAAGGTTCAATAAATATCTTTTTATCCATCTCGCAACTAGTTTATTTTTGTTTGAACGGCCGACGCTGTTGAGTCTGCAGTTGCCGAAATTGTACTGTCTGCCGGTGCCTGTGCAGCTTGCTGAGAAACCTCTTCAAGTTTTGCCTTGAAAAATGCGAGATACTCGTTTATACTGCTCTGAAGCATAGCTTCCAGGGCTTTTGAGGTGATAGTTCCGCCTGAAATTGCATCAACTTCGTTTGTGCTTTCAGGATTTGCTCCTCCTTTTACAACAACAATAGAAACAAACTGACCATCCTTGAAGATCTGCTTTCCTTCAAACTGTTTGCTGAATTCAACGGTGTTGATCTCTGCTCCCAGACCCGGAGTTTCGCTCTTGTGGTCATAAGTGGTTCCGTAAATTGTATTGAAGTCTCCCTTAAGAGCTACATATCCCCAGATAGGACCCCATAGACCGGTTCCGTGAACTGGTACAATGTAGAGTCTCTCTCCAGAGTCTAGTTTACAGATGAATAGCTTGTGTTCGCCCGCCTCTGTTGCAATGGTTGAATCAGTAATGTATTTTGCATACTGCTCTTCAATATATGAGGCTTTGTCAGGTACGGTATTGGCATCAAGTCCCAGTTTCACAGATTTAAGAATCATCTGTTTGGTCTCAATCTCCACATTTCTTTGCTGACGGTCTTTTAGCAGGTACGATGCAAGGGCAAGGACAACTGCTACTAAAACTACCAGTACGGTAGCGTATATGACTGTGTATGAATTTTTATTTGTGTCCATTTTTATTCTCCTTAGTTTTTAACGGCTGCCCTGCGGAGCCTGCGTTTAATGTTGGACTCAACTACGAAATGGTCAATGAGAGGAGCAAAAGTATTGAGAAGCAGGATGGCCAGCATCATTCCCTCCGGATAACCCGGGTTGAATACGCGGATAATAATTGCCATCATACCAATCAGGAATCCGTAAATCCATTTTCCTTTCTCGGTCTGAGATCCTGTAACAGGGTCGGTTGCCATAAACACTGCACCAAATGCAAATCCACCCATAACAATATGGTTAATGGCAGGCATTGCCAGGTATGAGTCTGGTCCCGGAGCAACTGCGTTAAGCAGGAGTCCTGTAAGGAGTCCGCCGGCGAAGGTCGATACCATTATCTTCCAGCTGGCAATTCCTGTGAAAATAAGGATTGCTGCACCTATTAATATAGCCAGTGTAGAGGTCTCTCCAATTGAACCCGGTATAAATCCAAGGAACATATCCATAAATGACGGCATGCTGTCGAATTGTCCGGCTGCTGCGTTTGCAAGAGGTGTTGCTCCCGAGAAACCGTCAACAATGCCTTCTCCTTTTGAAAGTTCAGAGATCCAGATTTTATCTCCGGAAATCTGTGAAGGGTATGCGAAGAATACAAATGCTCTTGAGATGAGGGCAGGATTCCAGATGTTCATACCGGTTCCGCCGAATACCTCTTTGCCAATCACCACCGCAAAAATTACGGAGAGGGCAAGAATCCACAGCGGCACATCTACCGGCATAATAAGAGGTATCAGCATACCTGTAACCAGGAATCCTTCATTTACCTCGTGTCCCCTAATCTGTGCTGCGGCAAATTCAACTCCCAGGCCTACCACGTATGAAACGATAATGAGAGGGAGTACTTTCAGGAAGCCGTACCAGAACATTCCCCAGAAGGTCATGTCACCTGCGGTTGAGAGGTTAAACTGGTATCCTGTGTTATACATGCCAAACAAAAGAGCCGGCAGCAGGGCGATAATTACGACTGTCATTGTCCTCTTAAGGTCAATGGAATCTCTTACGTGAACGCCTTTTTTATTCACGTGGTCCGGCACAAACAGAAATGTCTCGAACGCATCAAAGGTCGAGTGAAGAAAAGCAAGTTTTCCTCCTTTGCTGAATGTGGGTTTTATGTTGTCAACAAATTTTCTTAATACTTTCATCGCTTGTTTCTGTTAAGACATTTCTTTAATCATAAGGTTGATGCCTTGTGAAATAATTGCCTGGATTTCTGTTTTGGAAGGGCAGACAAATTCGCAGAGTGCAAAGTCCTCTTCAATAACTTCGTAGATTCCCAGCTGCTCCATCTTGTCAATGTCTTCTGCCAGAATAGCCTTGAGCAGATACATTGGAAGAATGTCCATTGGAAGAACCTTCTCGTAAACTCCTGTCACAACAAATGCTCTTTCGCCTCCGTTGAGGTTTGAGTCCAGAGAGTACTTCTTCGATGGCATGAGCCATGAAAAATATGATCTTGAAAAGCTGAATTTCTGTGCTCTGAGCGGAAGTGCCCATCCGAACATCTCCTTGTAGCTTCCCTCTGATATTAGCGTTATCTGATTGTGGAAAACACCCAGATATCCGTTTTCGCCAACATTGTCGCCGGTTAGAACATTTCCGCTGATATATCTTATTGGAAGAAGCTCTCCGCTTTTCTTTTCAGGAGTGAGTTCAGCAAATTCTGCAATATCTTTAACAGGCATACCGGGAATTGTCTCAACGTAGCAAGGCTTCTTGGCACGTGGTCCGGTAATGGCAATCACTTTCTTAAGGTCAAATACTCCTTTGGTGAATAGTCTTCCAATTGCAGCAAGTGAGTTAAGGTCTATTGTCCATACAATCTCACCTTTATTAATAGGGCTGATGTGGTGAATCTGAACACCTACATTTCCTGCAGGGTGAGGTCCGTCAAAAATGTGAGTCTTAACTCTCTCAAGCCGGTGCATCGGACTTCCTGCAAAGTTGTCTGCATGAAGGCTCATATGGACTCCGCCTGGTGTAAGTTTTGAAAGCACATCAATACCAACCTGCATGTTCTCGAAATCATTTCTCATTGTGAAATCAAGATCGGCTGCAAGTGGTGCCGAATCAAATGCCGAGATAAATATAGCCTTTGGCTCTTTCTCAGGATCTGCAAGGATTCCGTATGGCCTCTGTTTAATGAAGGCCCACAGTCCGCTTGAGAGCAGCACCTGCTTTATCTCTTCTGCACTGGCATCTTTTCTGTGGTTAGGCACAGAAAACTGCTGATATTCATTTTTCTTATCGGATTCAATCAGAATCTCCATGAGTTTTCGCTTCTCTCCGCGGACAACCTCTTTCACGGTACCGCTCACAGGAGAACAAATGAGAATCTCCACTCTCTTCTTATCTGCCATAACCGGAGTACCGGCCTTGACTGCATCACCCTCTTTCACGAGGAGCTTAGGATTAAGCCCCCTGAAGTCTGATGGCTTTACGGCAATAATATCGGGAGAGATACTCCTTGCGATGTGACTTGCTGCACTCCCTTTTAGCGGAATGTTCAAGCCTTTGCGTAAAAATATTTTATTAGACATCTAGTAAAGGTTAAAAAAATTTGCGGCAAAGATACACATTATTTGTAATTTTGTCATTAATGAAAAGAGATTTTATCACTATATTTGAGGGGCTGAATAGTGCTCAAAAACAGGCAGTTGAGCAATTTGAGGGGCCATCTTTGATTATCGCAGGTGCCGGTTCCGGCAAAACCAGGGTTTTGACCTGCAGAATAGCCAATATCCTGAACCATGGTAACAAACCCGGTTCAATTCTGGCACTTACATTTACAAACAAGGCATCCAAAGAGATGAAGGAGAGGATTGCCGGACTTGTGGGACCAGATCTGGCCCGCAATCTCTGGATGGGAACTTTTCACTCTGTTTTCATAAGATTTCTGAGGGACGATGCTGAGCTTATTGGTTTTCCAAAAAGTTTCACCATTTATGATACTTCAGATTCCAGGAGTGCTGTCCGCAACTGCGTGAGAGAGCTTCAGCTGGATGATAAGATATATAAGCCAAACGAAGTGCTGTCGAGGATTTCGATGGCAAAGAACAACCTTATAACTTCTGCTGCTTACCTCTCCAATGCCGAACTTATGCAACGCGATGCCATTTCGCGAAAACCTAAAATTGGAGAGATTTATCAGCTTTACGAAAAGAAGTGCAGACAGGCCGGGGCGATGGATTTTGATGATATTCTGCTCTATATGAACATTATGCTCAGGGATTTTCCTCAGGTTCTGGAGAAACTTCAGGCGCGTTTCAATTTTCTGCTTGTTGATGAGTATCAGGATACAAACTTTTCACAGTACCTTATAGTAAAGAAACTATCTGCACGCCACAGAAATGTGTGTGTTGTTGGTGATGACTCTCAGAGTATTTACGCATTCCGCGGAGCGCGAATTGAGAATATTCTCAACTTTCTGAAGGACTATCCTGAGGCAAAAGAGTTTAAACTGGAGCAAAACTACAGGAGCACAAAGACAATAGTAGACGCTGCGAATTCACTTATTGCCAAGAATTCAAACAGACTGAACAAGGAGTGTTTCTCTGAATCTGAACAAGGTGAAAAGATTGAAGTAGTGAGAGGTTACACAGATCAGGAGGAGGCATTTTCTGTAGTTTCGTCAATTATGTCCAGACTCTATTCACAGAAGGCTCAATATTCTGAGTTTGCCATTCTCTACAGGACCAATGCCCAGTCCCGCGTTGTTGAGGAGGCTTTGCGCAAGAGATCTGTTCCCTACAGAATTTTTGGAGGTCACTCATTCTACGAAAGGGCAGAGGTGAAGGATGTAATGTCATATATGAGACTGCTTGTAAATCCCAAGGACGACGAGGCTTTCCGCAGAGTTGTCAATGTTCCCCCAAGGGGCATTGGTGACACCACTATGCTTAACCTGGCGGCGGCGGCGGGGGCAGCTTCAGTTTCAATGTGGGAGGCGCTCCATACAGGCGACCTTGCTGCCTTTGGCATCAAGCCCGCCGCCGCTGCCCGCCTCACAGACTTTGCTAACCTCATCTCAGAAATAGGCTCCCGCGTCCGCTCCACCAATGCCTACGACATCTCCATGGAGATTGTCCTTCGCTCAGGCTATATGACACATCTTAAGGTCGATACCACTATAGAGGGTCAGGCCCGTGTCGAAAACGTAGAAGAGCTCTTCAACTCCATAAAAGAGCTTGAAGGAGAGTATCTTGGCGGTGAGATTTTTGAAGGTGATATATCTGATACCCCGCCGGTATTTATCAAATCTCAGCTCTCTTTAGACCTGCAATCTGCAGAAGTTAAAAAATCTGAAAACCCGAATGAGACGGATGGTCAAAAAAGTGACAATGTAAAGATGTTACTTTTGGAAACATTCCTCGAAAATATCACTCTTATGAGTGCAATAGATGAAAAAACAGACAAGGAGGATAACAACAAAGTCAGCCTTATGACAGTCCATTCGGCAAAGGGACTTGAGTTTCCCTATGTCTATGTAATTGGTATGGAGGATAATCTATTTCCAAGCATCACCGGCACCAGTTCAGAAAGCGAGATAGAGGAGGAGAGACGCCTCTTTTATGTGGCACTTACCCGCGCTATGAAACATATTACGCTCTCATATGCACAGTCCCGTTTCCGCTGGGGAAACAATGTAAACTACCCTCCAAGCCGCTTCCTGAAAGAGATAAACCGCAAATTTCTCAACTGGCCCGCACTCGAGTCAGAACTCAGTTCTCCATTTTCCGAAAACTCTTTCTCAGGAAGAGGTTCTGAAGATTCTGTTTTTTCCGGAAGATCCTCTTCAGCTTCTTCTTACTCTGGCCGCTCTTCATATGGTGGCTCAGGATCCGGGAATTCATATTCAGGCAGAACCTCATACGGCAGCTCTAACTCAGGTGGTGGCACAAATTCACGACCTTCAGCCAATCAGTCAGGCGGACCGTCGAGAGTCGCCGGAGCTCCTTCGCCCGTTGAACGCCCGCAGTTTTCTCAGCTAACTGCTGCAGCCCGCACCACACCTTTCATCCCGGACTCAGTGGATAAGTTGCGGGTAGGAATGAATGTTGAGCATGAGCGTTTTGGTAACGGAAAAATATTTTCTCTCGAAGGTGACCCTCTGAATATGAGGGCTATAGTGGACTTTGAGCAGGGAGGAAGAAAAACTTTATTGCTAAAATTTGCAAAATTGCGCATACTTTAAAAAGTTTGGCACGCGATTTGAATATTTCTAAAGTGAAGTTTTTCATAGTTTAAGTTTAGGTTAAGTAATGAGGTTTTATCTCCAACGAGGTAAAGCCTCATGAAGTTTAAAGGCGGTCCCAATGGGGCCGCCTTTTTTTGTCTGGTATGGGTTTCAAGTATGTTACACTTTGCAATTTTTATCGACCCGTACGGCTATAACTAATTGATTGATTGCACAAAGCCAGTTGATCTGACATCTCAGATGTCAGATCAATTGGCTTTGTGCTCATAATCTGGGACTTGCAGCCGTACGGGTAGCGATAAAAATCTTCTGAGTGACTCATCTAGACAATAAATGCGCGCGAAGCGCTGCACCTTCACCGGCTGTGTAGCAGCCGGTACCATATATTTGAGGTTTTGAAATGTTGTTTCTGAGTTAAATGGTGCCGCCGGTTGGCCGGCGGCGAGTGTGCAGCGCTGCGCGCGCGAAAATCTGCGCCGCAATTTCTGTTAACTGATAGTATATCAGTAAAATACAAAACACAAACTATTCAATATGAAAAGTTTGTGTTTTGTAAGTAGTTAAAAATAAGTTAGTTAACAGAAATTGCGGCGCAGATTTTCCTTTGTCGCCAGTTGGCTGCCCTGCGGCAAAGCCGCCCGCCGGCTTGCTGCCACCGCTTTGCCCGCCCGCCGGCCTATTTAAACGCCTGCTCGCTCAGCCCTTTGCCTTTGAGCTTCATTTCGTGGAAGTAGTCTGGAACCGGTTTGCCCTGAAGGTAATCGACATATAGTTTGGCGATGTACTGAGAGAGCATGAAGCCGTGTCCGCGCATTCCGGTGAAGAGTCCCAGTTCGGGGTCTACGATGTAGCGTGGTTCAATGTAGTAGCCACTCCAGACAGCCTGGAAGCCAACGCCTGTGAGCTCAGGAATCCAGCCGCCAAAGATTTCGGAAACCACCTCAATGAATTCGCGGTTGTTAATCTTCAGGTTTTTGTCGGTCTCTTTTGCATCAATTGCAGGTGAGGCGCAGCCGATAATCTGTCCTGTCTCTGCAAGCTGCTGCCCGTATACTGCCGAGAAGCCGTTCTGTTTGCGGCGGTCGATGAGCATGTCCAGGTTTGCTCCGTTCTTGCCAAGCATTGGGAGGCGCTTGGTGATAAAGGCCTGGTGTTTTACTGGGTAGAGTCCGGTCTCAATGCCGAGTTTATTTGCAAATTTCTCTGCATCTGCACCCAGTGCGTTAATAAAGATTTCGGTTTTGTACTCTGTGTATTGTTTGTCAGGTGTCAGAACCACAACGCGGTAATCTTTACCATCGCGGGTAACATCTACAATCTTTGTATTTTCCAGAATCATACCTCCGTTTTCACGGCCCAGTGCCCTGATTGTATCAAGGGTAAGACCCGGATTTGCCTGCCAGCAGTCGTTTGTAATGAGTGCGTGGCTGTAAAGGTTGAGTGAAGGGTTAAAGTGCTCAGATATCTCCTTGCGGAAATCCTTTTTGTCAACCATATATGCATCTGACCAGCCTCTTGACATATCCAGTGCTCTGTAGGTATCCTCATCGTGAGCAAAGCTGACATATCTTATCAGTTTGAAGTCGATAGGGTGCTTTTCGTTGAGTTTTGCGAAAATTTCAAGGTTGTGCTTTGCTATGTCTGCAAGAGCAGGAAGGGAGAATGCAGGACGGCCTCCGGCAATGTTTCTCCATGAACTTCCCAGCCCGTCATTTATCAGGTAAGGCTTGTAACCTGCCTCTGCCATGTAGCGGAAGAGAGAAGAGCCGGCAATACCGCCCCCTGCAATGATTGCGGGAACTCTAACGGCCTCTTTGCTTCCCTTAGGAAGAATGATTTTCTGAACCTTTCCGTCCGGTGCCATGTCACCAAGGGTAACAAGGTTAGACATTGGTCCGCGAGGTGTTGGTTCACCTATAACTTCTATTCCAAAAGGTTTCAGCAGCATTCTTGCCCTTGGTACGCAGCGGTTGCCGCGGCATGCTCCCATACCAATTCTTGTGATGTGCTTAAGCTCATCAGATGAAATTACCTTTCTGTCGCCAATTGCTTCAACCATCTTTTCAATGGTAATGTCTTCACAGTGGCAGATATATGTTTTTGCATCCAGTTTCTCGTTTAGAGGCATCAGCTTAAGCTTCTCAGGATATTTCTCCTTGATTATGAATCCGCGTACTGCAAGAAGATCCTCTCCTTCGAGATCTTTCGCCTTAACCCTGGCAACGTTGGTTTTGTTCTCCTTTTTGAGAATCTTCTCAACCACGCCTTCTCCTACAATCTCTCCGCTGTTGTTAACCAGATAGACTTCGGCCCCCTCATCTGCCTTGTATTCAATAGGAAGGAAGAGCCAGTTTTTATCAAACTGGTAACCGAAGATTGCAAGTCCGGGACACTGGTAAACGCATCTCATGCAGCCCACGCACTTGTCAAAATCAATTCTTGGAACAGAGGATGTAGAAGATTTTGTGATTGCTCCGTATTTGCAGGCAAAAGAACATGGGTTGCAGGCAAATCCGTAAAGACAGTCAATCTGAACAAATCCGGCCTCTTTCATTCTCTCAGGAGTAGGAAGAGAAGGGTTTTCAATTACTCTTACAGGGTGCTGCTGAGAATCAATATACTCTTTTGAAACAGCCAGATAGTCGTTGTAATTGTACCTCATTCCAAGGTCCTGCATAATTTCGTATGCACACTGTTTTCCCCTGAGAACTGCAGATGTACCCTCTCCAATTCTTACAGAGTCACCAACTCCGTGGCAGTGTCTACCGTAAACCTCAACTCCTTTTCTGAAGAGCTGATTATCAGGAATAAGTCCTGTGCAGATGTTTATACAGTCTATGTCGTCAATAATTTTTTCGGTTCCAGGTATTGGTTTGAAGTTCTCGCACTCGGCAATAACTGCACCAATAACTCCGGTTCTGTCTTCGTTTGGAATAGCCTCAAGAAGAATATGCGAAGTGAGAATAGGAATTCCCAGACGGCGCACTCTGTTTGCCTGAACAGGGAATCCGCCTTCGCGCGGCATTGCCTCAAGAATGGCCTTAACGGTTGCTCCTGCCTGCATAGCCTGGTATGAAGTGAGGTAACCGATGTTTCCGGCACCCACTGTAAGTATCTTTCTTCCCAGAAGTGTCAGCTCCTGGTTCATCATTCTCTGAACAACGGCAGCTGTATATACACCGGGAAGGTCGTCATTCTTGAATGCCGGCATAAATGGAACTGCGCCTGTTGCAATTACCAGATGCTCGGCATCTACGTAGAAAATCTCCTGTTTTGCAATATCTTTAACTACAAGTCTCTTGCCCTCAAGTACATCCCATACTACTGAGTCAAGAAGTATCCCTGTGAGATCCTCGCCTGCAAGAGTATTTGCAATGTCAAATCCGCGCATTCCGCCAAATCTCTTCTCTTTCTCAAAGAAAAAGAACTGGTGTGTCTGCATAAGAAACTGACCGCCAATCTTACTGTTATTATCAATTACGAGGTTGTTAATTCCAGATTTATTAAGCTCTTCACGGACTGCCAGACCTGCGGGGCCGGCGCCAATAATTGCTACCGTAGTCTTGAAGATCTTTGTCTCACGGCCGGCCCCCGCCTCCGCAACCTGTTCGGCCGGAAGATAGGACTCGTCAATTCTCTCAACACTTTTAACCTGATCTACTTTGGTAATGCAGATACGCCTTACCTTTCCGTCCACGAGCATTTCGCATGCCCCGCACTTTCCAATCCCGCACTCCATTGTGCGCTCCCTGTGCTCCAGACTGTGCTTGTGAACCACTTTCCCTGCCTGGTGCAGTGCTGCTGCTATTGTGAAACCCTTCTGACCGGAAACCTTTTCCCCCTCAAAAAGAAATTCTACTCTATCCTCCGCAGGGATGGGAAGGATAGGATGTTCGGTAATTTTGTACATAGTTAAGTTTAAATTTTAACAAATTTATACAAAATTCTAAATCGTAATTTTAAAATTAGATATTTTTTGAAGATTATATCATTTGGCCTCATTTTGATTACAAAATGAAATATATTTGATGTGTTAAACCAATTAAAAAAGAGAAAGATATGAGGCGGATGATTTTTTTGGTTGCCATCCTGGCGGCGGGCTGTCAGGGGCTGACTATCACAGGGGAGAGCACAGCAAGGCTGAGGCTCAGAATTACCGGGGAAGATCCTTTAAGTAAAGGTGTTGTGAAGACACTCCCGGACACAAACAAAATGTTTCTTTTAATATTGAACAGCGCCGGAGAAACGATGTACGACGGCCTTTACGGGGCTAGACAATCTGAGTTAAAGTTCGAAGCCGGAGACTATACTGTGAGCATCTATTCACACCTCCAGCTTCAGCCAGAATTTGATGCTCCCTGCTGGTCAGATACCAAAACCATTACCCTGGCGGCCGGCAGCGTAACCTCCCTGGCTATGGTGTGCCGACAGTCTAACGGAGCGATGAGGCTCGGATTTTCCCCTGAATTCAGGCAGAAATATTCGGCCTACACCCCGGAAATTACCGACGCCCTGGGCACGGTTCAGTATAACTATAATGAAGAGCGGTTTCTCTATCTTAAACCGGGCAACATTTATGTGAGGCTAACTCCTCTCGCAACAGGCCAGCAAGTTCCCCTCTTTTCCAAGCTCATTGCTGCAAAGGAGATGCTCACAATCAACCTCAGGCTAATGCCGGGGGATTCGGCCTCATTTGGGGGCGGAATTCTGATTGATTCAACTTCAAACTGGCAGACTGATTCTGTATTTATTGGAGGAAACGACGGCAGCACAAAGGATAAGGCTCTTACTCTTGAGAGAATAAGGGAGTATGCGGGGCTGAAGGTCTGGCTTACCGGGTACATAATTGGAGGCGATGTATCTGACGATACCCTCAGGTTTACTGCTCCGTTTACAAAGGAGACCTACCTTGCAGTTGCAGCGACATCAACTGAGAGAAGCCGTGACAAATGTTATGCTGTTAGTCTGCCCCTTGGGGCAATCAGGGACTCGTGTTCGCTGGTTAAGTTTCCTGCTAATGTTGGCCGTAAAATCTGGATAAAGGGGACAGTCAAGGATTCCTACTATGGCTCGCCGGGTGTAGATCCTATAACCGAAATAATTATGGATTAGTATTTCTTTTGACAGGGGTTGTTGTGTGTAAAATTGTTTAATTTTGCAGATATGGAAACTTCAGAGAAGAACTATTTTGCACACGAGACCTCTGTCATTGACGAAGGTTGCTCAATTGGAGCCGGAACAAAAATCTGGCATTTTTCACACATCATGGAGGGCAGCTCAATAGGAGAGAGATGCAATATTGGTCAGAATGTGGTTATCTCGCCCGGTGTTGTTCTGGGCAGCAATGTGAAGATTCAGAACAATGTTTCCGTATACACAGGCGTCACCTGCGACGATGATGTTTTTCTTGGCCCTTCCTGTGTCTTTACCAATGTGACAAATCCAAGAAGTGCAGTAAACAGAAGGCATGACTATGCGAAGACCCATGTGGGCAAAGGTGCTACAATTGGCGCCAATGCCACTGTTGTCTGCGGCCATAACATTGGTGAATATGCTTTTATTGGGGCAGGAACCGTTATCACAAAGACAGTTAAACCATACGCACTTGTTGTGGGGAATCCGGGAATACAGATAGGCTGGATGAGCAAAATGGGGCACAGACTCCATTTTGACACAAAAGGATTAGCCAAATGTCCTGAATCCGGAGAGGTTTATCTTCTGGAGAACGGCTCTGTAAAACCGAAAAGCAACCCGTAGGGCTGCTTCTCAATCTTTTTAATACCTTTACTTTTGTCCTGCCGGTTACTTGCCTAGCAGTACCTTATCAATTGCATCTTTAAATGATGCCTTTGGAAGTGCACCCTGTGCCATTTGCGGAGTCTCATTCATTGGGCAGAAGAGAAGGGTAGGGATGCTTCTGATGCCAAATGCACCCGCAAGCTCTTGTTCAGCCTCAGTATCAACTTTGTAAATGTAAATTTTATCTGCATACTCCTTTGCAAGTTCGTCAAGGATTGGGGCAACCATTTTGCACGGGCCGCACCAGTCTGCATAAAAGTCAATAATACATGGTTTGTCGCCAAGATATTTCCACTCGGTAGGGTTTGTCTCGTAGTTCGCAACTTTTGAAAGGAACTCCTCTTTAGTTAAATGTATTGGTTTCATAATTTTTTGATTCTATTTAGTTTCTTATTTGTTTTATCGTTTTCTGTTCTATTTTTTTTCTGCTTTGCGGGCAACAAGGATGAACTGATTGTATTCCTTGTCCCCTCTCTTCATAGTGTTGTAAGTGTATGTGGTTTCAACCTCAAGGTCACTCATCTCAAGCTGGCGGGCTAGTTCTGGAATATTGAACCCGCTGTGGGGAACATACTCTTCTCCGTGAAATGAACCATCCTCGTCAGTCAGGTCTCCAATAACAAAAACACCCGATGGCTTCAGAATGTTTCTTGATATGTGATCAAATACAGATTCAAGATCTTCAATGTGGTGAAGAGCCATAAGCGAAAAGAGCATATCTACATCCTTTGTAACATATTTGAAGATATCTCCGTGAATTACCTTTGAGTTTTCCGGTGAAAGAGAATCGATGTCGCTGTATGATTTCAGCTTTTCCGACAGTACATCAAGCATTGCCTTTGAACTGTCCAGAAATACCACAGATTTAACAAGCGGAGCAACCTCAATTCCGGCCAGCCCCGTTCCGCAGCCATAGTCAAGCACTTTAAAGCTTTTCCCGGGCGTAATGTTTTCCAGCATCTCCCTTACGAACTTACCTGCCATCTCAATTTTTACAGGTGAGTCCCACTCTTTGGCTTTATGTTCAAACTTATCGGTTGTCATTGTTTTCAAATTCTGTTTTTGTTTGATTAGTTATGCTGATTCTCTTCCGGCCACTCAAGGGTGCTGTAGTCTGTCTTCTCCCTGCTCCTGTCGCCAAGCGGAGTATAGCCGCTCTCCTCTAGTTTAGCGTATATCTCTTCGAAGCTAACCTCGTCTGTATGGTCAATGGTAACTTCGTTTTTATAGTTGTCAATATTTACTGCGTATACACCATTGAGTGCTGCAATCTCCCTGTTAAGTGAGTTGTTAAAAACGCAGCAGTTTGCTCTCTCTACCTGTATAACTGTTCTCATAATTTATATTCTTTTCAGCCCTGGCGGTTCTCCTCTTTGCTCTTTTTTGAATCCTTTTTAAACATGCTTCCTAGTAGTCCTCCCAGTAAAATTCCGTAAAGAGTACTGTTGAGGGGCGATGAGGTAATAGGGCAAGTTCCGCTGTTGCAACCTATGAAGTACCAGTAAAGGTATCCTCCAAGTGCTCCTGCAGCACCGCCCGCAATCACAATCCACTGTTTCTTTATATATGATATTGCCTTCTCCATTTGTCTGATAAAATTTATGCAAAGATAAATATATTTTCTAACAAAACAATTTTCCAATGGAAAATAAATTGCAAAAACTTTGGTTGTGGCTGAAATTAAGTTTAAATTTGTGCTGAATAATAAATCAAACACCCGGTAATAAACAATTGTATATAAATTGTGTTATTATTGGGTGTAAAAATGAAACCTATGTCTTATAATTTATTAAAAGGAAAAAGGGGTCTCATATTCGGGGCCTTAAACGAAAGCTCGATTGCATGGAAGACAGCAGAGAGAGTGTATGAGGAGGGAGGACGCTTTGTGCTTACCAATACTCCCGCATCTATGAAGATGGGGAATATCGAGGAACTTGCAGCAAAATGTGAATCAATAGTTATTCCGGCAGACGCAACCAATGTTGAGGATCTTGAACTTCTCATCACAAAGGGAATGGAATTCCTTGGTGGAAAGTTTGACTTTGTCCTCCACTCAATTGGTATGTCACCTAATGTAAGGAAGGGACGCACCTATGACGACCTCAACTATCACTACCTGCATCAGACTCTTGACATCTCTGCAATCTCTTTTCACAAGGTGCTTCAGAGCTGCCGTAAACTTGATGCAATCAATGACTGGGGTTCTGTTGTTGCACTTTCTTATGTTGCAGCTCAGAGAACGCTCTATGGCTACAACGACATGGCAGATGCAAAGGCTCTCCTTGAGTCTATAGCAAGAAGCTTCGGCTACATTTACGGACGTGAGAAGAATATCAGAATTAACACTGTTTCTCAGTCTCCTACAATGACAACTGCCGGCGGCGGAATCATGGGATTCGACAAACTCTACGACTTTGCTGAGAGAATGTCTCCGCTGGGCAACGCAACTGCAGAGGAGTGCGCAGATTATGTGATTACTCTCTTCTCAGACCTAACCCGCAAGGTTACTATGCAGAATCTCTTCAATGACGGAGGTTATTCAAGTATGGGTATGAGTCTTGCTGCAATGAGCGTATACCGCGAAGGACTTGAGTACACAGACGTAAAGGACGACAAGCGTACTTCAAAAGCTAAAAAGTAGTCCTGCAAATATTGACGGCTTTAAGCTGACTTAAAACAGAAGACCCGCTAAAATCATTTTTAGCGGGTCTCTCTTTTTAGTATTAAAGTAACTTCAAATGTTGCTTACCGTTATACGAACAGAGCTCTAACCTCTTTTTCTGAAGGAACTTTTCCCTTGATTTTAACAACTCCGTCCACTACAACTGCAGGCAGCATCATTACATTGAACTTCATAATTTCGGTGATATCCTCAACTTTTGTGAGGTTAGCCTCAATTTTATTCTCCTCAATAACTCTCTTTACAACTTCGTAAGTTGTTTTGCATTTGGCACAACCTGTGCCCAGAATAATAATTTCCATTTTTATTTCGAATTTACTTTGTCAATATTCGGTTCTGCTCATTTTTGCTATTCCCTATGCCAGCAGATTCATTAAGATATAGTATACGCCTGTAATAATAAAGACGGAGGCAATTACCCTTTTGAACCATACTTCAAATTTTTTGATGTTAGTGTAAAACTTGCCCACATTTGACACACTGTATGCCAGCAACCATGCTGTGATAATCACCGGCAGCCCTGTTGCAACCGCAAAAGCCGGAGGAAGCAAAAGCCCTTCCGGGGAGGCGATAGTCAAAGGAATCAGCACAACAAAATAGAGAACTCCGCTGTAGGGACAAAATGCCATAGCAAACAGAACTCCAAGCAGAAATGAGTTGAGGTATCCGCGCCTGAAATTCTTCTCCTGAAGCCTGCTTCCAATTCCTCCAATAGCCGGGAGTTTGATAACATCCAGCATCAGAATTCCAAAAACCACAAGAGCCACTCCAAGCCAGACTCCGCCTATGCTTTGAAGTGCCCGGGCAATTTCAAATTTGCTCGCCCCAAAATAGAAAAGCGTTCCAAGGGCTGTGTAGGTAAACATTCTTCCAAAAGTGTAGAGAATTCCGTTAAGGAGAACTCTTCTTTTGTCTGTGATATCCCTGCTGAGCCATGCAGTCGCCGTGATGTTGGTGGCGAGAGGGCAGGGGCTTAATGCGGTCATAAGCCCAAGGATAAAAGCTGTGAGTACCGGTATCTGCGAGCTGTCCGCAAGGTTTTGCAAAAACTCCATATTACAGGTTTATTGAGCCGACAGGTTGGTATTTATAACGCTTGCAATCTCTGCCCTGAGTGCTTCTGGATCTTTGATCGCATTTGCAAATGCAAAATCGGTCATGTCTGTATTTGTCTCACCTTTTGAAATAACAAGTGAACTCCATGATATCTTATACTTCTCTGCAACGGCTTTGAATTTAGGATCGTCTGTGTTTACTTCTGTGAATACAACATTTTTATTTTCAGGAAACTGAGTTGCCACAACCTCCTTTACTATTTCACCAACTGCAATGCAGGTTTTGCATCTTTGAGTTCCGTGAAAATAGAGGACATTAACAATCTGCGGGCTGTAGTCCAGCTGTACCTCATTTGCAGTAACTGCTGCCTCAGGTGTTGATTGCCTTCCTCCGCATGAGAGGAGTAAAAGTGCTGCAAATGCGAGCGTTAGAAATTTTTTCATTAGTTATTTTTTGTTATGGTTTATCATAGTACTTTTTCTTCAGGCGGAATGCTATGTTTACCAGCATAATAAGGGCAGGTACCTCTACCAGCGGACCAACAACTCCTGCGAAGGCCTCTCCGCTGTGAAGGCCGAATACTCCAATTGCCACTGCAATAGCAAGTTCGAAGTTATTTCCTGTAGCGGTAAATGATACAGAGGCATTCTTGTCGTAATCTGCATTTAGCATTTTCCCGGCAAAAAAACTGAGGAAGAACATAACTATAAAGTAAATGAGAAGAGGGATGGCGATTCTTACAACATCAAGAGGGATGTCAACTATCAGCTCACCCTTGAGGCTGAACATCAGTATTATTGTCAGCAGAAGGGCTATCAGCGTGATAGGTGAAATTCTCGGAATAAATTTCTCCCTGTACCACTCCTCTCCCTTAAGCTTAACCAGTCCAAAGCGGCTTATCACTCCCATCATGAACGGAATTCCCAGATATATACCAACAGTCTCAGCTATTGTTGCAATTGATATGTCAACTATTGCTCCTTCAAATCCAAAGTAGGGAGGCAGCACGGTTACAAATATCCATGCGTAGAAGCTGTAAAAGAATACCTGAAAAATACTGTTGAGCGCTACAAGACCCGCACCATATTCTGAGTTGCCGTCTGCAAGGTCGTTCCAGACCAGAACCATTGCAATACATCTAGCAAGACCTATCAGGATAACTCCCACCATATAGTGCGGATAGTCCCGGAGGAAAATAATTGCGAGAATGAACATCAGAACCGGACCAATTATCCAGTTAAGAAAAAGCGACAGCGAAAGGATCTTTACATTTTTGAAAACCTTTGGCAGCAGCCGGTAATCAACTTTGGCCAGAGGCGGATACATCATCAGAATAAGCCCTATGGCCAGAGGTATATTTGTAGTCCCGCTGGACATAGCGTCAATTTTACCTGCAACACCGGGAAAAAAATATCCGGTTGCAACACCAATTGCCATTGCGGCAAAAATCCACAATGTCAGGTTCTTGTCAAGAAAACTCAGTTTTTTGGCAGTCATGGCGATATTGTTTTATTCTGTTTTAATCCTGGTGTTATAGAGATTAAGAAAAGCCTTCCGGATCTCGTCCCGGACCCTGATATATTCGCTTTGGATAAACTCAGGCGTTCCCTTTGCATCCGACGGATCATCAAATCCTATGTGAAGACGATGTTTAACCTTACCCATAAATGCAGGGCAGCTTTCATTGGCTCCGCCGCACACAGTAATTACATAATCCCACTCCTCGCCAAGGTATTTTTCAACACTGTCAGAAGTGTGGTGTGAAATATCAACTCCCGCCTCCATCATCACCTCAACTGCTTTAGGATTAAGCCTCCCGCTTGCATTGGTTCCGGCTGAAGCTACCATCAGCGATTTATCAAACGACTGCAGAAAACCATGCGCCATCTGGCTGCGGCAGCTGTTTCCCGTACAAAGTATAAGTATTTTTGTCATATGATTCTTGTTTTAGATTTAATATCGAATTATGATTTCAGAATTTTATATCCATTTCTGAATTCAGAATTTTCATCCATTTATGATTTCAAAAAAACAATTCCGATTCTGGATTTTCAATTTTTTTACCGTTAAATATTTTAAGGATTAGATAATCATTTATGAAAGTTTTTTTCCGGTCACAGTTATAGAATATATCCGGATACCCAGTTTTTCATCTGTCTGCAGCGGTTTTTCGCTCTGCACCTTCACCTGCGCAAAGCCGGCCTTTCCTATACATGAGAGGTATTCAGCCCTTGTTAAAGCTCCGCCTACGCAGCCGGCTATAAAATCGGGCGATGTTCGTATCTCCTCAGGAAGCTCATCCTCAGAGACAACATCAGAGATGCAAAATCTTCCCCCCGGTTTAAGCACCCTGAAAATCTCACGGAATGCCTGATTCTTATCGGGTACCAGATTTAGCACGCAATTGCTTAAGACTATATCAGCATAGTTGTCACCAAGCGGAATACTTTCAATGTCACCCTCAATAAAATCAACATTTGAATAGCCCAGCTTTTTTGCATTATCCCGGGCCTTCAGAACCATCGCCGGCGTAAAGTCAACTCCTGTAACCCTGCCGCTCTCTCCTACATACGATCTGGCTACAAATGCATCATTTCCCGCTCCAGAACCAAGATCCAGAACGTACTCTCCCGGTTTAAGGTCTGCCGCTATAACAGGAATTCCGCAGCCAAGACCGTAATCTGCCTCATCAAAATGCCCGGGCACATCTTTGTAATCAGAGCTCATTCCCGGTACACCTGCACTGCAGCACCCCTCAATTCCGCAGCAACCACCGGAACTTTTATCCTTTTTCGAATTATCTCCGCAACAATCACCGGCAGAGTCACTCTGACTCCCGGTAACCGCCGCTGAATATCTCAGCTTAACGGCATCTTTCAGCCCATTTATATCCAGTTTCATTTTATCAGAACTAAAGAGATTATTTGCAAACATATCCGGAGCCTTCAATATCCCGGAACAGCTCAGTAAACATACTCCTGGCCTTGTTCCAGTTTTCACGGTTGATACAATATTTTATTGATGGGAGAGTAAGAGTGCCCTGAATTAACCCGGCATCCTTCAGCTCACTTAAATGTTGTGATAAAGTGCTCTTTGCCACCGGAATTACCTCAGACATATCACCGTGATAGCAGCACGCCTGGCTGGCAAGCAGATCCAGTATCGCAATCCTTACCGGATGCCCGAGAGCCTTGGCAAATCTGGCCATCTGCTCCTGTTCTGCTGTAAACGCCTTCTCTTTATTCTTCATGATTCTAAATTCTCCAGGTTAATGTGTAAATAACATTGTTTGGATAACATTGTTCGCAAAATTACGAATAATAATTATTTGTGCAATAGTAGCCTGTGAAAGTTTCCCATGTACAATTTACCCCTGGGGAAAAGTGTCAAACATCACATATACAACTAGTTGTGAAATTTCTCGATTTTTTATAAAGATTTGAATATCAATGATCTGACACTTTTCCCCAGGGGTAATTGACACCTGCCAGCCTAATTTACATTCATCACATTTTGTGAGCTTTACAAAAAGTTGAATTGAGAAATTAAGAGATTTACAATTTACAACTACCTAATTATTAGTAATATGTAAATTAGGCTGGCAGGTGGGTTGCACGTGGGAAACTTTAGAACTCTGCCAGAGTTCTTCACGTGTGAAACTTTAGCATGTTAGTTCTTCATGAACATAACTCCGTCAGTAATTATTTCACCAAACCCAGATAGGCAAGCAGTTTCATAAGATTCGAGTTAGCGATCCGTACGGCTGCAACGCGCTGTAAATCAACGAGAGCCACTTTGTCCCCGCGGATCATCCGCGGGGACAAAGTACTACTTGCAGATATACAATTAGTTACAGCTATACGGGTCCGTGAATAATTGACATTCAAAACATACTTGAAACCTATACCAGGCTTTGAAAAAGACCTTCTGCGCGCAAGCTTGAAAAACCTGTGCCAAAGGCTAACTTACGCCGGGCATTTGCCCGGCAGCGGTGACTACAGCGACAGCCGCTCTTTGAGCAATTTATAGCCGGTGCTGCTGGCGCGGAGTGAAACTCCGTTTTTCAGATAGATGTTGTAGCTCTCTTTGCCATAGAGTTCGGCACGCAGAATTTTTGATGCGTTTACAATGCACGAGCGGTGAATCCTTATGAAGTTGTCCGGGAGATTGTACTCAAAGTATTTCATGGTTTGCTCCTTGACATATTTGCCATCCTCTGTGTGAAGCATCACATAATCTCCATATGCCTGGATAAACTGAAGCTCCTCTGTTCTCACAATATTCAGCCTCGAACCATCCTTAACCGAGATGTGGTCAATAACCGTCCGCTTTTCCGGAGCTGCTGACTGCTCCTTTTCACACTCCTCGGCTGATACTTTGCAGCTCACATTGCCATACCACAGTGTAAGCGAAAGCCAGCAAAGCAATCCTGTAATTACTATCATTGGTACAGATCTGTAGAACAGGCTCAGGATCTCCTGTCCGCTTACCGACAAGACTGCCATAGCACCGGCCACAGATGCCCCCTGAATAATGAGTGCCACTGCAGCCCGGGCTCCTTTTGCCCTGAGAAAATCCTTTATGTACCAGTAGATGTAGCCCGAAAGTGAGAACAGGAGAGTGTATGTGATTGCTGCCTCTGCCGATTCAAAAAGCGGGAGGCCGCCATACATATTTAAAAAAAGAGTGAGAATGGCGGCCTCCACTGTGGCGGCCGCCGTTCCCATTAACTTTTGAGATAAACTTTCCGTAAACGGATGAGTCATAATCAGCCCTTGATTTCTACTCCGCCAAAGGATACGTTTCCTCTGATAATGAGCTTGTGCTCAAGATCTGTAGTTGTACCCGCAGCGTAGCGTTTGTCGTCGCTTCCGCTGAAGAAATTCCGGAGTTCTGTTTTTACAGTCCAGTTGTAAGGTACGAAAATTTCCACACCTCCAAATGAGCAGTCAATATCTATGTAGGTTTCGGGAGCAGAGAGCGATGTGCGTCTGAGGTCCAGAATTGTTCCTCCAAAGTTGTTTGATATTCTTGCTCCCTTAAAAACAGGGTCCAGGACAATCTGATTTACAGAACCAAACGAGATGTGAGAGTTTACAAATCCATCCTCTGTTGTATAGGAGGTATCACTGCTGAATTTTTTGTTGTGTCCGTGGTAATGATGCCTGTCAGGTCTGAAGACTTTAAGGATAAGAATAACACCAACAAGAATTATAAGAAGTGGCCAGTAGGTGCCAATCCATGCGAATCCCACTCCTGTAAGTCTTGGAACAAGGAAAAACAGTCCAACTCCTACAAGAACTGCTCCGCCTGTATGCTTACCGCTTATTAGTGATGAGAGCCCCAGCACAATCAGAAGCATCTGCCATGAGATGAAAATTCTGAAAATTCCGTAAGGTACAATTCCCAGATTTTTGCCAAGAAACATAAATCCTACCGCAATAATTGCTGCAGCAATCAGAATGGTATGGAGTCCATTTCTGCGGGCGCTGCTTCCCCGTTCGTCGATTACATGCATTTTCTTTTGTTTTTAAAAGTTTTTGCAAAACTATGAACCGAAGTTCGTTCTGTATAGCATTTCCCGACGAATTGCCGGCAAAAATCTGTGAATCCGGAAAATTTCCGGTGAAAAGAGTGCCTATTTTACCGGAGTAAAGATATATCCGCCCTTACCGTCGGTCTTAAGGCTTCCTATTCCTGGGTAGGGAACATGCATTCCTGCAGCCTTAAGGTTGTTTCTTACAATGTATGAAAGCATCATGAATCTTGACTGCACAGCGGCGGCCGGGTCTGTATCGTATGATATTGCCACTTGCGGATATGGCATCTGTATTGCCATTGCATGGGTAAGGTCACCCCAGATTACAAGGTCGTCAATTATGTATACAGTGTGCCCCGGTGTATGACCATAGCTGCTCATTGAAGAGAGTGCATCAAAAACCCTTTTTGGTTTGGATTCGCCCGGTTCAAACAGAACAAGATCATCTCCGTACTCTTTAATTGCCTTTGCCGCACTTTCGTTTGCACTTGCAAACTCCTTTTTTGACATATAAAGTTTTGCATTTGGAAAGGCCCTCTTGCCATCTTTCAAAAGTCCGCCAAAGTGATCTCCGTGAAGATGGGTCATAAGGACGGCATCAATATCCTCCGGTGCCACTCCGGCAACCTTAAGATTATTGAAAAGTTCGCGGCCATATCCCGCATCCAGCAGAATTTCTCTCTTTTTGGTCTTCACAAGAAATGCGTTAACCGCTCCGGGATACTTTTTATCCGGGGCAGTCTCAGCCAGAATCTCCGGTGTTGCTCCTATTAAGTTGTTTATATTGTTGTCTCTCTGAATCTCGCAGAGCAGAACAACCTCTGCATTCTTTGTTTTATAGCTGAATGTGTTTTGAGCAGTTGCAAGCCCGGATATGAGCAGCGCTGCAATAATGTGAATGATTTTCATATTTATGCCGATATATTTATCAATATTAATACTTTTCTGATAAACAGACCAATTTTTTTTATGTTCAAACCTTCGCGGCACAAAGTGGTATTATAAAAAAAACTCTGAGAAAATATCTCAGAGTTTCTTTTCTGGCGGTATGGACGGGACTCGAACCCGCGACCCCCTGCGTGACAGGCAGGTATTCTAACCAGCTGAACTACCACACCGTGTTTGTTCCTTTTGGGACTGCAAATATAGGGATGATTTTATTATTTGCAAAATATTTTAGCTGTTTTTCTTCTCAAAAAATGAGAAATGTACATTGCCATATTTTTTCTCCCTGATAAAGTTCACATTAGATTCAAAATTAAATGCGGCGGGATGCTCAAAAATAAGCAGGCCGTTGCTTTTTAGAATGGGAGCAGAGAGAATTTTATCCGGAATTCCTTCAAGTCCGGAGATATCATAGGGAGGATCTGCAAAAATAATATCGTACTCCATACGGCAAATGTCAAGAAAATCGAAAACATTCTGCCTGACAACATGCATTCCCTTAATCCCGAATTTAGATGCTGTGCTCTTAATAAAATTGTAGTGGAGGGCATTCATCTCAACAGATGTGACTGACTGACACCCTCTGGATGCAAATTCAAACGAGATACTTCCTGTACCCGAAAAGAGATCAAGAACAGATATCTCTTCAAAGTCGTACTGGTTAACCAGGGTGTTGAACAGCCCCTCCTTGGCAAAGTCTGTTGTGGGCCTTGCCTTGTAATTTGCAGGAGGTAAAATCTGCTTTCCTCTTAATTCTCCCGAAATAATTCTCATAATGGTAATACAAGAGGTGCGTATTTCATTTCCACATCCTGCGGACCCAGCTGAATTGACGGGTGACGAAGGAACCTCACTTTAGGAAAGTATTTTGTCAGATTGTAAATCTCCTCATCCCTGAAGTTTCCGGATGCAAAGAGAGTTGTCTGCTCCTGATTAAGCTGTGTCTGCTTAAGGGCAAGGAATATAAAGTATAGTGCAGAATTGAAGTGAATGGCAGGGAATGAATTGCAGAAGAGCAGTTTTGTACCCTCTGTAATGACTACATGAATATTTCCCTTGTGATACTGCACAAAAACCTTGTTATGTTCAGGAAACAGTCCAGTATTTCTGATAATTGGATATACAGAAGGAAAAACCCTGAACTGGGGCTGAATCTTCTTGATTATATTAAGAAATGTGCTGTTTGCTGCAAAAATTACGGCTATCTGCTGACCATCAAGAACAGCAGTGTCTATCTCTTCATATTCGTCCAGCGTATGAAGCTGTCTGAACTGCTGCCACGCATCCTCCTCACGGAACATTTTAAGCGGAACCAGGGCATACTTATGTGTATTGACAATAACATCAACCCCGGCAAACTTACGGGAGAGGAGCGGAAATCCCTCTGTAAGCTTGAGTACCGACTTATTGAAAAGGTCCGCATCGTCACTCATGCCAAATTCTGACTGATACAGAAAATGGCATCTTCTGGCCTCTTCGTTGACAATCGAAAAAGAAAATCCATTCAAGTCGGCTTGAATGGATAGTCTGTATTGATTTGTCTTTTCCAGCTCGAGCTGCTTATTGACAATAATTGGCATTATTATTCCCAGTTACCTGCGTTGTTGTTAGGTGCTTCAATACTACCAACCTTCAAACCCGGATAGCGTTCTGTATCAATTCTGTCTGCTTTAAGGTTAATAACCAGTTGTCTGTTAAGACCATTCAGTAAAATTTCAAATGGAACAGCTGCTTCAAACAGTGGAACATCTACTCCTGATACCTTTCCAATGATAGCTTTCATTTCGATTTTCTGTTTTCCGCTGAAAGGAATAAACTGAATTGAGTCGATAATGAAACCTTCTCTCTTGAGCAGTGTGTCGCGAACAGCAATTTTAATACTGTCACGGAATACTTTTTTCTGAGCTACTGCCACTGAGTCGTCCATTGATCCGATTTGTTTTACAACTGTAATAACTCCGTTGTTGTAGAAATCGATAAGAGTGTCGATACTTCCGGCGAATCTATTGTGCTTTGTTTTGTATGCAACCTGCAGTGTACGGATATCTTTAAGTCTCTCAATAGCAATTGACTCTCTGAATTTCCTCTGTTTTTCAAAAACAACAGGCTCCTGGATGCTAGTAAAAATAATATAACCTATTACAATAGCTATAATAGGCAGCACAACAAAAGTTAAGACTTTTTTCATCGTTGGTTATGGTATTTGTATTAATTTGTCAATAAGTTCCACAAAAATAAAATAATTATTTAGACCCCGCAATATATTTTCTATTTTTGTGTTAATTATTTTATTATGAAGGGTTATATAAAACGAAAACAGGCAGTGGAGTTCAGAGAGGCTGCAGAAAGAGCTAAACTGATTGTTATTCTTACACATACAAATCCCGACGGGGATGCCATTGGTTCTGTTACCGCTCTATCTTCATACTTGAAATCCAGGGGAAAAGCCTGTAAGATTGTGGTGCCGAATCCCTTCCCAAAAAACCTTGCCTTTATGGACAAGGGACGCAAAATTTTTATAAACAGCCGTCAGAAAGAGAGTGTGCAGGCGATATTTTCAGAGGCAGACCTTATCATTGCCCTCGACTTTAATCAGCTTAAAAGAGTAGATGAGTTAGAGGCATACATCAGAAACTCTGCTGCGGTAAAAATTCTCGCAGATCACCACCCGCAGCCGGAAAGCAGTGCCTTTGACCAGGTGATTTCAAATACAGAGGTCTCATCTACATCTGAGTTAATTTTCTGGCTGATAAGAACGCTTGAGGGGGGGCATATAAGAAACATCCCTGCAGACTGTGCGCAGTCACTTTATGTAGGTATGATGACCGATACAAACAATTTCGCAAATTCTGTCGCTGCCGGAACCTTCAAAATGTCTTACGAACTCATGGAGCACGGGATTGACAAGGAGACTCTGCAGTTAAAGGTTTTTGGCGGATTTTCAGAGGGACGAATGAGACTTCTTGGTCACTCTCTTTTGAATAAAATGAAGATTTTAAATGAGTTTGGTGCCGGTTATATAATCCTGACAAAAGAGGATCTTGAGAATTATGGTTTCTGCGAAGGTGATACAGAGGGGTTTGTCAATATGCCGCTTAATATCAATGGTATAACAGTATCTGCGCTTTTTACCGAAAAAGACGGCCACATAAGGGTTTCGCTGCGCTCAGCAAACGGATTCTCGGTTAACAAATTCTCGAGAAAATACTTTAACGGTGCGGGTCATGAGCGGGCTGCCGGAGGGAAACTCTTTATTCCTGTTGGCGAAGTTGGTGCCTACTTCGAAAAATGTCTGGCTCTTGAGCAAGATTTACTGAGTAAGGCACAGGATTTGTGATTGGGAAATTAAATTTTTTAACTTTGTCTGCTAATAATTTCTAGAAATACATTAATCATCTGATGAATAAATACTTAAAGATTGGGTCTCTGTTTTGTCTGTCACTTCTGACCTATTCATGCGCTGTTGAGAGAGAAGAATCTGCAGAGGATATCGAGAGAAGAGTCCTTAATGCATATATTAAGGTGGTACATAAGGATACAATTTCTCCAACCACCTCAGGACTTTACATTATTACTAAGGAAAAGGGTTCAGGTCTTCCGGTAGAAAACCTCAACGGTGTCTTTGTAACATATTCTACAATGGACCTTAAGGGCAATTATCTCTCAACCACAGATGAAGAAATTGCAAAAATTACAGGTGGTTATTCTACAGCTAACTATTATGGCCCTTACCTGCTTGAGACAGGATATAACTCGGCAATCAAAGGACTCGAAGAGGCTATGCTTACCCTTCGTGAGGGAAGTTCTGTAAGGCTGATAATTCCTTCATGGCTATCTGACTACAACTATTCAGGCAGCAACAAAATTCACGCAACCACCACAATTTACGACCTTAAGATACACAGGGTAGTAAAGGATATGAAGGTTTTCCAGACAGATACACTTGAATCATACAGCAATAAATACTACGGAGGTCTGGACTCAACCGACCTTAACTACTATTTCAAAATTACAAAGGCTACAAGCGGAGACTCTGTAAAAATCAACGAATCCATTAAATATAATTATGTAGGAAAGCTGCTGGACGGATTTGTTTTTGACACCAACATCGAGGATACTGCAAGAAAATACAAGATCTACGATGCCTCAAGAACTTATGGCCCAATGGATCTTACAACCCACGAAGAGACAGAGTCAGGCGACGGCAAGGTTATCAGGGGTGTTGCAAAGACTATCCTTAATATGAAGTACGGAGAGAAGGCCATTACCTTCTTCTCGTCAGACTACGGCTACGGCTCGTCAGAAAAGAGCTTTGGCAGATATCAGCCTATGTTTTTCGAAATAGAGGTTCTCAAGAAATAAAAGTTTAAGACTTTAAAAAAAAGAAAAAGGCTAACCATCTGGTTAGCCTTTTTTAATTTAAGTACCTCTTTTAGCCTTTGAAGTGGAAGTGCGGGCCAAAGCGCTCGAAAGCAGCCTTGTCAAGTGCTTCGCGGTGATCAGGATGGGCAACTGAAATTACCAGTCTTGCTCTCTCCTGAAGTGACTTGCCGTAAAGGTTTACTGCACCGTACTCAGTTACGAACCAGTGGATGTGGTTTCTTGTGGTTACCACACCGCCTCCAAGGTTAAGTACAGGGGCAATTTTGCTGATACCTTTATTGGTTACGGAAGGCATTGCTATAATAGCCTTTCCCCCCTGAGACATAGATGCACCATATATAAAGTCAACTTGTCCGCCTACACCTGAATAGAATGTAGTTCCAAGTGAGTCTGCGCCAACCTGGCCTGTGATGTCTACCTGGAGGGCAGAGTTAATTGCCGTTACTTTTGGGTTTTTAGCAATGATAAAAGGATCGTTTGTATAGGCAACATCCTGCATAAGTACCATTGGGTTGTCATCAATAAAGTCATAACACTTCTGTGATCCCATAAGGAATGTAGATACCATTTTACCTTTATCTATAGCTTTGTTTGCTCCGTTGATGATTCCCTTTTCTACAAGCGGAAGAACTCCGTCTGCAAACATTTCGGTGTGAATACCCAGATTTTTGTGGTTGCCCAGCTGAGTAAGAACCGCATTTGGAATTGCGCCGATACCCATCTGAAGACATGCTCCGTCCTCGATTAGAGCTGCGCAGTGTTTCCCTATTGCAGATTCAATTTCGTCAGGAGTAGTAAAGTGAGCCTCCTCAAGCGGAGTATTATCCTCTACAAAGTAATCAATCATGCTTACAGGAATCATTGCGTCTCCCCATGCTCTGGGAACATTGGAGTTTACAACTGCAATCACATGGTCTGCACACTCAATTGCTGCAAGTGTAGCGTCAACTGAAGTTCCCAGTGATACGAATCCGTGCTTGTCTGGTGAAGATACCTGAATCATCGCCACATTGATTGGAAGTGTACCGCTTCTGTACAGCTTTTGTGTCTCGCTCAGGAAAACCGGAATGTAGTCTGAATATCCGGCCTGTACGCTTTTTCTGACATTGCCTCCTACAAAGAAAGCCTGGTGGAAAAAGATACCTTCATACTTCTGTTCTGTGTACGGTGCCTCTCCCTCAGTGTGAAGGTGGTGGATCCTTACATCTCTGAGTTCCCCGGCATCTCCTCTGCGTACTAGTGCGTCAATGAGTACTTTGGGCGCGCTGGCTACGCTGCTCAGGTGAATGTGGTCTCCCGATTTTACTACCTTTACCGCTTGGTCGGCACTGATGAATTTTAGATGTGTGTGCATGATAAGTGATTAGTAATTAGTTATATTGTAAAAGGCCGCCCCTTTTAAAAACGGCGCTAATGTATGAAAATTTTCTATCTTTGCGTAACACTTTATTAGCTGTAAATGACAATTGTTACATTAACAAGCGATTGGAACAAAGGAGACTTTTATCTGGGTGCCCTGGCCGGGAGGCTGGCATCCGTTTCGCCTGAAATTAATCTCGTCCATATAGCAAATTCCATTCCATCTTTTGATGTTTTGCACGAAACTTTCGTCTTAAGGAGCAGTTACAGCTATTTTCCTGCAAATACCATTCATTTGCTTGGAGTAATGTGCGAACCCACACCGGAGCACCCCATGGTTATTGTCTTTGCAAACAACCACTATTTTATTGGTATCAATGACGGGAGATTCTCCCAGCTCTTTGAGACTCCGCCGTCAATGGCCTTCACAATCAACTGCGACGAGCCATACTCTACATTCATGGCACCGGCACTATTTGCAAAGGGGGTTAAGACAATTCTTGAAAATACATTTGAGCAGACTACAACTGCATGCGACCTTAAAAAAGAATCGGTAGCAAGGGTTGTCTACGATGAAAACACAATTGTGGGTAAAGTAGTATACATTGACTCTTATGGCAATGCCATTACCAATATAGAGAAGGGTATCTTTGACAAGGTGCACCGGGCCAGATCCTTTACAATTTTTGTTCAGGGGCCCCACCTAAAAATTAAAAAGATCTCGAGATCATACGATCAGAATAATCCCGGAGAGCTGCTGGCTCTCTTCAACTCGCTGGGAAAACTGGAAATTGCATTAAATCTTAGCTCCCTGGCTCAGCTGGAGGGCATAACACTCGCCTCTGAGGTGAGAATCAAATTCAACAATGAATAGAGAAAAAGAGATAAAGGCGTTCGTCCGCCTTCTGGATGTTATGGACGAACTCAGGGAGAAGTGTCCGTGGGACCGCAAGCAGACAATGGAGTCACTTCGCCCGCTTACAATAGAGGAGACATACGAACTCAGCGACTCAATCCTGGAAAAGGATAACCTCAATATAAGCAAAGAGCTTGGTGATATTATGCTTCACCTGGTCTTCTATGCAAAAATTGGTAAGGAGCAGGGAAGCTTTGACATTGCAGATGTTATGGACAGACTTTGCGACAAGCTAATTTACAGGCACCCCCATGTTTTTGGAGATGTTGAGGTAAGCGGTGCCGGAGAGGTTGTTGAGAACTGGGAGCAGTTAAAGAGAACCGAGAAAGATGGAAACAAGACAATTCTATCGGGCGTGCCAAAGTCCCTCCCTTCGCTGGTAAAGGCATACAGGGTGCAGGACAAGGTGAGGGCTGTGGGATTTGACTGGGAACAGAGAGAGGATGTGTGGAAAAAGGTCAGGGAGGAGATAGGGGAGTTTGAGAGAGAGGTTGCAGGTGCCTCAGGAGAGGGAGAAGAACGCACCCGGCACATGGAGCAGGAATTTGGAGACCTTATGTTCTCTCTTGTTAATGCAGCCCGGCTGTACGACATTAACCCGGACACGGCGCTTGAGCTCACTAATCTCAAGTTTATACGCCGCTTTACATATCTGGAGGCCTGGGCAAAAAGAGAGGGTCGCTCCCTTAAGGAGATGTCCCTTGAGGAGATGGACCTTGTCTGGGAGGAGGCTAAAGGGATTGTAGGCTGATAAATTAAACATATAAACAGAACTGAATTAACAGATGCCGCAGAACATAAATTGGCTGGAGAGGGCGGAGTTGCTGCTCGGGAGTGAAAAAATTGAACAACTCAAAAACACAACAATTGCAGTTGTGGGACTCGGAGGAGTGGGAGCATATGCAGCAGAGATGCTTGCAAGGGCGGGAGTTGGAAGGATGATAATTGCAGATGCAGATGTTGTAACTCCTACAAATAAAAACCGCCAGCTTCTGGCGCTTGAGAGTACAATGGGCCTTCCAAAGGTCGCCATGATGTATAACAGATTAAAGGATATAAATCCCGATATTGAACTCATCACAATTGGCGAATATATCACCCTTGAAAATGTGGAGTCTCTCCTTACCATTGAGAATGTTAAGATTGATTATATCGTTGATGCAATTGACACACTCTCTCCCAAAATCTCTCTTATTCAGTTTGCACTTGCAACATCAATTAAGATTGTCAGTTCGATGGGTGCTGGTGCAAAAACGGATGCCACAAAAATTAAAATCAAGGATATCTCAAAGTCTTTCAACTGTCCGCTGGCTTACATGCTTCGCAAGAGACTCAGAAAAGTTGGAATCAGCAAGGGGTTCAGGGTGGTCTTCTCAGAGGAGCTTCCAAATGAGGATGCAATTGTTCCTGTTGAGGAGCTCAACAAGAAATCCATGGTTGGAACAATCTCCTATTTACCGCCTGTTTTCGGTTGCATTTGCGCCCAGGCTGTGCTTGAAGATTTGCTCTCGCTGAATCAAAAATAATGACTATATTTGTTGGAGAAACCTAAATTTAAGTGCCTGATGAATATAGAAGTCAAAGAGGTTCTTTCCCCTTCGGATATTAAGCGCTTCATTAAATTTCCCCATAAGCTTTACAAAGAGAGCAAACAATATGTTCCTGTTCTTGACCTTGATGAAAAATCGGTTTTAACCAAAAGCCCTTCACTTGAGTATTGCAAGCTCAGAATGTGGATGTCATACAATTCAAAGGGCGAAATCACGGGAAGAATAGCTGCAATATACAATCCCCGTTCAAACGAGTACCATAATGAAAAGAGACTCAGATTTGGATGGTTTGATTTTATTGAGGATTTTGATGTTGCAAAAGCACTTGTCGAGACTGCAGAGGCATGGGGCAGGGAGCTGGGAATGGAGCAGATTCACGGGCCGCTAAGCTTTAATACATGGGGCCGTCAGGGAATGCTTATTGAGGGTTTCGAAAATATGCCTCCGGTAAATTGCCTCTATAATTACCCTTATTATTCTCAGTTTATTGAGAAGCTGGGTTTCGGAAAACAGGTAGACTGGCTTCAGATTAAAATCAAAGCAGATGTGGGTGTAGACCCCAGATTACACAAAATCAATGATCTTCTTATTGAAAAGCATAAGCTTCAGGTTCTGGATATCAAAAAGATAAAGAACAGGGATGAGCTCGTTCAGAGGTTCTTTAAAAGCTATAATGAAAGCTTCAGGAAAATTGACAACTTTGTCCCTCTTACTGATGCAGAGGTCAAGCAGATAGGAGATGAGTATTTTCCAAAACTAAAGCCTGAACTTACCAGTATTGTTCTTGCACCGGATGGTGAGATAGCTGCCTTTGGCATCTGCTTTCCGAGTATGAGCAAGGCATTCCGCAAGGCAAAGGGAAAACTCTTCCCTTTTGGAATTTTTCATATTCTGAGGGCTTTCAGAAAATATGACTTGATCGATTTTATGCTCATAGGTGCAGCGCCTGAATGGCAGCACAAGGGTGTTACCTCAATTTTTCACACTCACCTTGGAGCAAACTTTAAGGAGAGGGGTGTCACATATGGCATAACCAATCCGCAGGCAGAAAACAATTCGGCCTTTAAAGTGTGGGAGAGATATGAATTTGAGCCTTACATGAGAAGGCGATGTTATATTAAGAATATATAAAACAGCAATACTATGAATCTTGGTGACTTGTGCAACCTGGTAGATGGAACCGCAGTATGCGGGGCCGGCCGTCTGGGCGACAGTGTGGAGTATGCTTTTGCATCTGACCTTATGAGCGATGTGCTCACAATTAAAAGCACAGATTTCATACTTATTACAGGACTGGCAAACATACAGTCACTAAGGACTCTGGAGATGTCCGATGCCTCATACATGCTTTTGTGCAGGGGCAAGGAGGTTACTCCTGAGATGCTGGAACTTGCAGAGGAGAATGACATTCTCATAATTACCAGCCCATACTCCCTTTTCAGATGTGCCGGGATTCTATATTCGGCTGGCCTGAAACCTCTATACTAGATTTTTATGAACCTGGAATACAAAGTGGAAGGAGGGGACTTTACCTCGGCAGGTTTAGCATCATCCCAGATTAAAAAGATTCTCAAGCAGCTTAATGTAGATCCCGCTGTAATTAAAAGGGTGGTTATAGCTCTTTACGAGGCAGAGGTTAACATTGTGGCACATGCATACAGAGGAGTTATAAAGGCGCAGATAGACGGAGGGGGGATTAACCTCATCCTCGAAGATGAGGGGCCGGGAATTCCCGATGTGGAGATGGCAATGACACCAGGGTTCTCTACGGCCTCAAAGGCAGTGAGAGAGATGGGATTCGGTGCCGGAATGGGTCTGCCCAATATCAGTGAAAACGCAGATGATTTTAATATAGAAACAACTGTAGGAAAGGGAACAACACTCAGAATCGGAATTAAATTCAGATGAGCAGAACAACTTACAACAGGGCACTGGAGATACTCGATGATGTATGCATCGGGTGTTCGCACTGTATGAAAGTCTGTCCAACCGAAGCCCTGAGGGTATCGGCGGGTAAAGCGGTAATTCATGCAGACTGGTGTATTGACTGTGGTGAGTGTTACAGAATTTGTCCAAACAGGGCTATCCGTGTTATGGACGATGACTTCAAGCAGATTTACAACTACAAATACAGGGTTTTGCTTGTGCCATCTGTCTTTTTCGCACAATTTGAAGACAGTGTTCCAAGGGAGAAGATTTATCAGATTATTGGTGAGCTCGGCTTTACGGAGGTATGTGCAGTTGAGCAGAGCGTAGACTCCCTTACAGATGAGGTGAACGAATATGTAAGAAATGCGCAGAAGCCGGTTATTTCGTCATTTTGTCCGGCTGTGATAAGACTTATTCAGGTAAGGTTTCCTTCGCTTGTAGACCATATTATGCAGCTTCTGCCACCTATTGAGATTACGGCTCAGTACTACAAAAACAAATTTGCCAAGGCTGGTATTCCGGAAGGGGAGCTGGGGATCTTCTATCTCACCCCTTGCATTGCTAAAATAGCTGCAGTTAAATCGCCGGTTGGCGGGTACACCTCTCCAATTAATGGTGTTATTAACATGGATTTCTTCTTTAACAAGGTCTATCTTGCATATAAACAGAGGTTGCCTGTGAGCGGAAATATCACCATAAACGGGGAGCTCTCTTCAAAGGGAATTCTCTATCCTACAACAGGCGGAGAGTCTGCAAATGTTGAGGGCAGGACTCTGGCAATTGACGGAATGTCTAATGTTATTGACTTTCTGGAGATTCTTGAAAATGAGGAGATAGAAGGGGTTGATTTTCTGGAGCTGAGAGCCTGTGACCAGTCCTGTGCAGGCGGAATTCTCTCCCACAGAAACCGTTTTCTGACGGCAGAGAGCATGAAGAAGTATGCGGCAAAAGCACCGGATTATCATAAACTTACACTCGATTATCAGAGATATACATCTGCAGTTATACATATGGACAGAATTGAGCCAAGGTCCATGGTTAAGTATGACAGGGATATTGATGTTGCTCTTCAGAAAATGGAACGGGCGAGACAGCTTAGGGAGCTCTTTCCCGGAATTGACTGCGGAGCATGCGGTGCACCAAGCTGTGAGGCGCTGGCTGAGGATATTGTTAAAGGGCATTCAGAAATCAATGCCTGCATCTTCCTGAGAACTCTCTATGAAAAACGGGGAGAGCTGCAGCTTGAGGAGGCAATTAAAATTATGGAGAGAATCTGGGGAAGATCGAGATTTGACAAGAAATTTTAAACACACATTTATACCAATTTTGTAATGAAAGTTAAAGAAGTAGCTGAAAAACTGGGACTTGAGGTTTACTCTGCTCCTGAAGGGCTGGATAGAGAGGTTACCGGCGGATATTCCTCAGATTTGCTCTCTGATGTAATGGGTCACGCGAAAGAGGGTCAGATCTGGATTACCCTGCAGACTCACAAAAACATTATGGCTGTTGCCTCTTTAAGAGATCTTGCAGCTATTGTTCTGGTTAAGGGTTTTAAACCGGATGCAGATACAATGGAGCTCTCTGTACAGGAGGGAATACCTGTTCTGGGAACAAAGATGCAGGCATTTGAACTTTCGGGAAGTCTTTACGAACTTCTTAAATGATCAGGGCAGACCTCCATATTCATACAGTTCTGTCACCTTGCGGGGATCTCGAGATGACTCCGCTTAACATTGTCACAGCGGCAAAAAACAGAGGTCTAGACCTTATTGGTATTACTGACCACAACTCTACTCTGAATGCACTGGAAATTTGCAGGGTAGGTAAAAAGTACGGGCTGAATGTTCTTTGCGGGGCTGAGATAACTACAAAAGAAGAGGTTCATGTTCTTGCATTTGCGGAGCCTGAAAGGATTCCGGAATTGCAGTCTTTTCTTGAAGAAAATATAATTAAGATTCCGAATAATCCCGAGATATTCGGGTATCAGCTTGCCGTTACAGAAGATGAGGAGGTTACTGCTCAGATAGATTATCTGCTAATTAACTCAATTGACAAATCTCTTGAGGATGTTGGGGAATTTGTAAGGTCACTGGGAGGAATATTTATTCCTGCCCACATTGATAAACACTCCAATTCCATTTACAGTCAGCTTGGATTTATGCCTTTTGAACTCTCGCCTGATGCGGTTGAGCTGTCGGCTACGGGCTCTGCAGAAGAGCTGAGGGGCAAGGATAAATCCCTGAGGAAATATAATTTTATCCGCAGCTCAGATGCACACTATCCGCAGGATATCGGAAAGGTGTCCACTCTTCTGGATGCTGAGGATTTTACATTTGAAAGTATAAGAAAATCAATTATTTCAAAGGCCTCTCCGCCTCAAATTTAGAATTAAATGAACGATCTTTCCCTCCATATAATTGACATAATCCAGAACTCGCTAAGCGCAGGTGCGAAGAGAATCGGCCTTGCCGTAAAGGAGGATTCTGCAAGCGACAGACTTACAATTTCAATTGAGGATAACGGGAAGGGAATGTCCCCTGAGGTTGCTGCAAAGCTGGAGGATCCTTTTTACACAACCAGAACAACAAGAAAAGTTGGGATGGGAATTCCCTTGTTCAAGCAGTCTGCCATGCAGAGCGGGGGCAATTTGACCATTGAATCTGAATTGGGAAAAGGTACTGTTGTTACTGCCTGGTTTGAGCTCAATAATATTGACCGTCCGCCTCTGGGAGATGTTGCAAACTCATTTGTGCTTATGGTCTCCGCAAATCCGCAGATCCATTTTACACTCTCATATGTTGTGAACGAAAATGAGTACACATTCGACAGCGTTGAGGTGGCAGAGGTTTTGGGCGATATTGAGCTTAATGATGTTCGCGTAATCAGAATGCTGGAGGAGATGATTAAAGAAAATATCAAGGAGCTAAGGACGCTATGAAGCAGAGAGTTGTTGTTCTTTCCGGCGCAGGGGTAAGCGCAGAGAGCGGCCTGAACTGGAAAGAGGGGCGCGGATAGTTTCACTCGCCGATATTTTTATAGTGGTTGGAACCTCTCTTGCGGTCTATCCGGCAGCCGGATTGGTCAATTATGTGCAGCACGAAGTGCCCTGTTTTTTGATAGATCCTAATGATGTAAAACCCTCATACAGAATGTTTGAGCATATAAGAAAAGGGGCGTCTGAAGGGGTGCCGGAGTTATGCTCTCTTTTAATTTCAAACATTTAGCTTATAATTTTACACAATATCGATATTTTTATTTTGGAATTGTTAGGAAAATGCCTATTTTTATCCCATAATTTCATACAGGGAATTTCAATAACATCATACAAATTATGAACAAAATCAAGTCCCTTGAAGATTTGCGCAAGATGAAGCAAAGTCTCGAACACGGAATGAACATCCGTGAGAAGAGCAATGAGCCTGAATCTCTTGTTCAGATACGGGTGGCAATGGCAACGTGCGGTATCGCATCAGGAGCCAGAACCGTAATGAACACACTTGTGGAGAAGATCGAGCAGGAAAAAATCCCTGCAGTGGTTACCCAAGGAGGATGCATGGGCTATTGCTACGCAGAGCCAACAATTGAAGTGAAGGTACCCGGCAAAGATCCGGTTGTCTTTGGCAATGTGGATTCTGCAAGAGCAGTTGAAATTGTTGAGAAGTACATCGTAAACGGAGAACTTCTTGACGGTATCATTCCAACCAATTATCAATCTATTAACGAAAAACAATAGGGAGATATGGCACAGTACAAAATGCACCTTCTAGTCTGTGGCGGAACAGGCTGCAGAGCTTCTCAAAGCGAACTTATCGTTGAGAATCTCAAATCAGAAATTAAAAACCTTGGTCTTGAAAATGATGCTCAGGTAGTTACTACCGGTTGCTTCGGTTTCTGTGAGAAAGGCCCAATCGTTAAGATTATTCCTGACAACACATTCTACACCCAGGTTAAACCTGAGGATTGCGCCGAAATTGTAACGGAGCATGTTCTCAAAGGAAGAAAAGTAAACAGGCTTCTTTATGAAGATCCTGAGACTCTTAAACACATCGAGGATTCGAAGCATATGGGCTTTTACCAGAAACAGCTTCGTATTGCCTTGAGAAACTGCGGATTTATTGATCCCGAAAATATCGATGAGTATATTGCCCGTGACGGTTATGCCGCTATTGGCAAAATTATCACTGAGATGACGCCTGCCGATGCAATTGACATCATGAAGAAGTCAGGACTTCGCGGCAGGGGTGGCGGAGGATTCCCTACGGGTCTCAAGTGGGAAATAGCTGCCAAAAACAAGGCAGATCAGAAGTATGTGGTTTGTAATGCAGACGAGGGAGACCCGGGAGCATTCATGGACCGTTCAATTCTTGAGGGAGACCCTCATTCGGTTATAGAGGCAATGGCTATCTGCGGATACTGTATTGGAGCAACCAAAGGTATCGTTTATATCCGTGCAGAGTACCCGCTTGCTATCAAGAGGCTTAAGGTTGCCGCAAGGCAGGCAAGAGCTTATGGTCTTCTTGGTGAGAAGATACTAGGAACAGATTTCGATTTTGATATCGAATTGAGATACGGAGCCGGAGCATTCGTTTGCGGCGAGGAGACTGCCCTGATTCACTCTATGGAGGGACACCGCGGAGAACCTACCGTTAAACCACCATTCCCTGCAGAGAAAGGTTACCTTGGCAAACCTACAAACGTTAACAACGTTGAAACATTTGCAAATGTACCTGCAATTTTCCTTAAGGGTGCAGAGTGGTTTGCAAGCATTGGAACAGAAAAGTCAAAAGGTACCAAAGTGTTCGCACTTGCCGGTAAAATCAATAACGTTGGTCTGATTGAGGTACCTATGGGTATCACCCTCAGAGAGGTTATTTTTGAAATTGGCGGCGGTATCAAGGATGGTAAAAAATTCAAGGCTGTTCAGACAGGAGGTCCGTCAGGCGGATGTCTTACTGAAAAGCACCTGGATACACCTATCGATTTCGATAACCTTGTAGCAGCCGGCTCAATGATGGGTTCCGGAGGTATGATCGTTATGGACGAAGATGACTGTATGGTTTCAGTGGCAAAATTCTACCTGGAGTTTACAGTTGAAGAGTCTTGCGGAAAATGTGCACCATGCCGTATCGGTAATAAGAGACTTCATGAGATTCTCGAGAAGATTTGCGGCGGTAAGGGTGTTGAAGAGGACATTGAGTACCTGAAGAACCTGAGCAGGGTTATCAAAGATACTTCGCTTTGCGGACTCGGACAGACATCACCAAACCCTGTTCTTTCAACTATCGAGCACTTCCACGATGAATATCTTGCTCACGTAAAAGAGAGAATTTGTCCTGCAGGAAGCTGCAAGGCACTCAAACTCTATACTATCATCACAGACAAGTGTACAGGTTGTACAGCCTGCGTACGCGCATGTCCTGTAGATGCTATTACAGGTGAAAAACGCCAGCCGCATGTCATTGATGCAGACAAGTGTATCCGCTGTGGTGCATGTTATGACAAGTGTAAGTTTACAGCTATTCATGTTCAATAATCTCCGCTCTCAATGGAAAAATTTACAATAAAAATTGATAATACCGAGGTAGAGGTTAGTAAAGGTACCACCATCTACCAGGCGGCAAAGCAAATTGGAATTGATATTCCAGTGCTTTGCTATTTGAACCTCGAGCACCTAAACATAGAAAGTCGTCCGGGCGGATGCCGTATTTGTGTTGTGGAGGTTGAGGGAAGAAGAAACCTTGCACCTTCATGCTCTACTGAGTGTACACCGGGAATGGTTGTAAACACTCACAACATGAGGGTTATGAACGCAAGAAAGACAGTTCTTGAACTGATTCTTTCTGATCACCCGAAAGAGTGTCTCACATGTTCATCTTCTGGTCAGTGTGATCTTCAGCACCTTTCTCAGGTAATGGGAATCAGGGAGATTCACGCAGTAGAGAATGCAGAGATGTCTACATACAGAAAGGACGTTTCTCCTGCCCTCAAGAGGGATATGGATAAATGTATCATGTGCCGCCGTTGCGAGACCATCTGTAACGATGTTCAGACAGTAGGCGCTCTAAGCGCAGTTAACAGAGGATTTATGTCTGTTGTGGCTCCGGCTTTTGAGCAGGACCTGATTGACTCTCCTTGTACTTTCTGCGGACAGTGCGTTGCAGTTTGTCCAACAGGTGCACTTACTCCATACGACGATACAGCTAAGGTGCTCCGCGCCCTGGCAGATCCTACAAAAACCGTTATTGTACAGACAGCTCCGGCTGTTCGTGCTGCACTGGGTGAGGAGTTCGGCCTTGAGGCCGGTACTCTTGTAACAGGCAAAATGGTTGCGGCTCTCCGCTCACTTGGATTTGACAAGATTTTTGACACAGACTTCGCAGCCGACCTTACCATTATGGAAGAAGGCGCAGAATTACTTGGAAGAATCTCTAAATTCCTTGCAGGAGATAAAGACGTTAAACTTCCTATTCTTACATCTTGCTGCCCTGCATGGGTTAACTTCTTTGAGGAGTACTACCCTTGCATGCTTGACATTCCGTCTACTGCACGCTCTCCTCAGCAGATGTTTGGTTCAATTGCTAAAAACTACTATGCAGATATTCTTGGTGTTAAGAGAGAAGACCTTGTGGTTGTTTCTGTTATGCCATGTCTTGCAAAGAAATATGAGTGCCAGCGCGAAGAGTTTTCAACCAACGGAAATCCTGATGTTGACTTCTCTATCTCTACTCGCGAGCTTGCTTCACTTATCAAGAGCTGTAATATCAACTTTGACCTTCTTCAGGACGAAGAGTTTGACAAGCCGCTTGGTGAATCAACAGGTGCCGGTGTTATCTTTGGTGTAACCGGTGGTGTGATTGAGGCTGCTGTTCGTACAGCATACGAGCTCTTCACAGGCAAGAAACTTGACAAGATTGACTTCAAAGAGCTTCGCGGTCTCGAAGGAATCCGCATGGCATCAATTGATTTCAATGGTACTATGATTCACATTGGTATTGCTCACCAGCTTGGCAATGCCCGTAAGCTCCTTGATGGAATTCGTTCAGGAATGTACAACTTCCACGCAATTGAGATTATGGCATGTCCGGGTGGTTGCATTGGCGGAGCAGGTCAGCCTCTTCACCATGGCAATTCAAAAGTTATCAAGGCCCGCTCAGAGGCTATTTACAGGGAAGATTCACAGAAGACAATCCGTAAATCGCATGAAAACCCGTACATCGTAAAACTTTACGAAGAGTATCTGGGTCATCCGATGAGCGAAAAGGCTCACCATCTTCTCCATACACACTACTTTGAAAAAAATAAAAAATAGACTGTCATGAGCAATTTGAAACTACAGGAATGCCACTTAAAGACAATTGACGAGATATGTGACTCGTACAAAAACGACCCGGGCGATCTGATTAAGATTTTGCACAAGGCACAGACAGCTTTCGGATACCTTCCGGAAAGTGTTCAGCGTGAAATTGCAAAAAGGCTCAAAATTTCAGTCGCAAAAGTATACGGTGTTGTTACATTCTACTCTTTCTTTACTATGACTCCAAAAGGCAAGCACGCAATCTCAGTTTGTATGGGAACTGCCTGCTACGTAAGAGGTGCAGAGAAAGTTGTGGATGAATTCAAGGAACATCTTAAAATAAAGGTTGGCGGTGTAACCGAGGATGGTAAATTCTCTCTGGACTGCCTTCGCTGCGTAGGTGCCTGCGGACTAGCTCCGGTTGTGCTTATTGGCGAAAAGGTTTATGGCCGTGTTGAGCCTTCGCAGGTGAAGGAGATACTCGACAGCTATACTGACTAATCTTTTAGCTCTTATATTGAAAGAGGGTGACCCGCCGGGACACCCTCTTTTTTTTTAGAATAATGACCAATTGTCACATTCAAAAGTTTCCCGCGTGCAAAAATGCACATGTCAGCCTAAATTACAATCATCAGTATATCAATAATATACAATTTCTAAATTTAAATTTTCTTAAATTTAAACAAAGTTAAAAGCAAGTAAATCAGATAAATGTAATTTAGGCTGACATGTTAGTTTTTCATTAACAAAACTCTGTCAGTAATTATTTCACCAAACCCAGATTAGCAAACAGTTTCATAAGATTTCAGTTAATTTCCCGTACCGCTGCAGCGCGCTGAAAATCAACTAGAGCCACTTTGTCCCCGCGGATGATCCGCGGGGACAAAGTGCTACTTACAGATATGCAATTAGTTACAGCCGTACGGGTCCGTAAAAATTAACATTCAAAACAAGCTCGAAACCTATACCAGGCAATGAAGATGACCTTCTGCGCGCAAGCTTAATTAACCTGTGTCGAAAGCTAACTCCGGCAGGGCATTTGCCCGGCACCTTTTAACTCTTAACGAGTTTCTGGTTCAGATTATTTACCCAGGGCAGAAAGTACTTTATCCTTGTCGAGTTTCTTTGTGCAGAAAAACCAGTCATGGCAGGTGACTCCATCTTCTTTGCCATCCATACGATCTTTGGCTACACCGCATGAGCCGGCAGTCGGAACAATTACATCGTCGCCCGGGCGCCAGTCGGCGGGCATTGCAACTTTAAAGTTATCTGCAGTCTGGAGCGCAATGATTACTCTCTTAATTTCATCAAAATTTCTCCCAAGTGCAAGCGGATAATAGATAATTGCGCGAATGATGCTCTGAGGGTCAATGAAGAATACTGCGCGCACTGCTTTTGTGCTGCTCTCACCCGGCTGAAGCATTCCGTATTTTTTTGCTACCTCCATTGTTATATCTTCAATGAGAGGAAATGTTACCTCTACATTCTTCATCCCTTTGTACTCAATTTTTTCCTTGATTGTGCGCAGCCATGCAATGTGGCTGTAGAGTCCATCCACAGAGAGACCAACAAGCTGAGTATTGAGTTTTTCAAACTCCTCCTGCATAGACGCAAATGTCATAAATTCAGATGTACATACTGGTGTGAAGTCTGCAGGGTGGCTGAAGAGAATTGTCCATTTTCCCTTGTAATCAGACGGGAAGTTAATATCACCCTGAGTTGTTACCGCTTTAAATTCCGGTGCGATATCGCCGATTCTTGGCATCGCATAGACTTGATTTTCCATATTGTTTCTTGTTTTAATTTGTTTTTGATGTTACAAAATTAGTGATACTAAAATGATAAATCAAATAGATTAAAAACAACTAATCATAGAAAATATCTATAGATAGTCATCGGAGTTTGTCTGACGTTTGTCTCCGGGGGCTGTTTTCGCCTCAGAGGTAAAGTGTCAAATCATTGAAGATAAAGATATTACATAAAATGTTGTATTTATCTAATTCGTTGATATATTGATATTTGACACTTTACCTCTGAGGCAGCGGTCTCGTGGATGAGAAGAAGTTTAGCCCATAAGGTTTTTGAGGGCCTGGAGATTTTTTACTATTACAACCTTTCTTTCAAGTTCGATTACTCCTTCGTCCTCAAGCTCTGCCAGGCATCTGGCAAGGGCAGGACGGGTTACGCCAAAGAACTTGGCGAGTTCGGTCTGGTTCTTGTCCATTGTGAAACTATCGGCCTTTGGATCTGATGTGCGGACACTGTCCATTGATTCGAGTATGTAGTGGGCCAGCTTTCCCTTAATGGTCTTGATGTTGAGAACCTGAAGTCTCCTTGAGAGAAACTGGGCCTTGTTGGAGTTGAATTTGATATAGTTTTCGAGAAAGAGTCCGTCCTTCTGGAACATTTTAATTACCTCGTCACGGGGAATCATCAGAATTTTACATGTCTCCAGGGCTGTAACATCTACAGGGAATGTGTTCTGCTCTGCAAAGAGAAATGCAGAAGCAAGAGGCCTTACTGCAGGTATGTTCTCAATGGTCATCAGCCCGCCGTTCTCTGCGGTCATTTCAGTTTTTACAGAGCCTGAGAGCAGTATGTAAAGGTGTTTGCAGGGAGAGCCCTGCATTGCCACCATATCGCCCTTTTCAAAAGTCTCTACGCTGAATTTTGCTCCGGCCAGCAATTTTCCTACTCTTTCGTTACCCAGATTGCCAAGGATTGGGCATCTGGTGAAGTCCATCTCTCTCATTAATGAAATATTTATTAGACGAAGATAAAATTTATTCAGTAGTGTAACAAATAATACACATTTAAGTTTGTGCCCAATATACCTTTGCACTCGGAAAACATAATTAACACAAATAAATATATTCAATTCTATGAGCAAAATGTTCTGTTATCAGTGCCAGGAGGCAGCAAAAAACACAGGCTGCACAATTCAGGGAGTGTGCGGAAAAACCGCAGATGTTGCAAATCTTCAGGATCTCCTGATCTACCTGAGCAAAGGTATTTCACACTACACTGTCCGCCTCAGTGAGATGGGTGTAGAGAGCAACGATGTTAACAAATTTATTGTTGACGCCCTATTCATGTCAATCACAAATGCAAACTTCGACAAGGAGAGGTTTGTCACTAAAGTTGGCCAGGCTATTGACCTTAGAGATGCAGTAAGAGCACTCTTTACAGCAAAAGGCGGCAATATTTCTGAAATCACCTTTGAAGGTGCTTTCTGGGCATCAAAAAATGTTGAGGAGATGGAGCAGAAAGCAACTGAAGTTGGTGTTCTTGCTACAGAAAACGAAGATGTGCGTTCGCTCCGCGAACTGACAATATATGGTCTAAAGGGAATGGCTGCTTACGCAGAGCACGCCTTTAACCTCGGACATGAAGACAAAGATGTTCACGCATTCATTCAGAAGGCTCTGGTTGATACAACCAACGATAATCTTACTGCAGATGAACTTACTGCTCTTGTTCTTGCAACTGGCGAGTACGGAGTAAAGGTGATGGCCCTTCTTGACAAGGCAAACACTTCTGCGTACGGAAATCCTGAAATCACAAAGGTTAACATTGGTGTTCGCAACAACCCTGCTATCCTTATCTCAGGACACGACCTCAAGGATATGGAGGAGCTTCTCAGGCAGACAGACGGAACTGGAGTTGATGTTTACACACACTCAGAGATGCTTCCGGCAAACTACTATCCTGCATTCAAAAAATACAAGCACTTTGTGGGTAACTACGGCAGCTCATGGTGGGGTCAGACTCAGGACTTCGAGACATTCAACGGTCCTGTTCTCTTTACAACCAACTGTATAGTTCCGCCAAAGAGTACCTCAACATATGCTGACAGAATCTACACAACAGGAGCATCGGGCTTCCCCGGATTCATCCATATTGAGGACAGAAAAGATGGTCAGCCTAAAGACTTTTCAAAAATCATAGAGCATGCAAAAAAATGTGCTTCACCAATTGAGATAGAGAGCGGTGAGATTGTAGGCGGATTCGCTCACGCACAGGTTTTTGCCCTTGCAGACAAAATTGTTGACGCAGTAAAGAGTGGTGCTATCCGCAAATTCTTTGTGATGGCTGGTTGCGACGGAAGAATGAAGGGAAGAAGCTATTACACAGAATTTGCTCAGGCGCTGCCGTCAGATACAGTGATTCTTACAGCAGGATGTGCAAAATACAGATACAATAAGCTTCCGCTTGGAGACATTGGAGGAATTCCAAGAGTTCTTGATGCAGGTCAGTGCAACGACTCATATTCACTTGCAGTTATTGCTCTCAAGCTTAAAGAGATCTTCAATGCAAACAGCATCAACGAGCTGCCAATCGCATACAACATTGCATGGTACGAGCAGAAAGCTGTAATTGTTCTCCTCGCCCTTCTCTCACTTGGCGTGAAGAATATCCACCTGGGCCCGACACTCCCTGCTTTCCTTTCACCAAATGTAGCAGAGGTGCTTGTGAAAAACTTTGGAATCGCACCAATCGGTTCAGTTGATGAGGATATGAAACTATTTCTGGGTGAGTAATTTATTTGGTTAATTATAATTTTTACAACCCCGCAGGAGCCGTCTGAAATTCAGGCGGCTCCTGATATTTTATATCTTTGCAGTAGTAGAATTTTTTATCAGTTAAGAAGGCAATTATGGCAGAAGAGACAACCGGCGATATCAATCAGCCTAAAAAGGATTACAACAGGGAGATGCATACGGCAGAGCACATTCTGAACCAGACAATGGTAAGGATGTTTGGCTGCAGACGCTCTGTAAATACTCATATTGAGAAAAAGAAGAGCAAATGTGATTATGAACTTGCTCAGGAGCCATCTCAGGCACAGATTGCAGAAGTTGAACAGAGGGTTAATGAGGTTATAGGGAGAAATCTGCCGGTAACCGAGAGCTTTGTAAAGAGGTCAGAGGCCCCTGCAGATGTAGACCTCTCCAAACTTCCCGAGGATGCGACCGGTCTGCTCAGAATTATTAAGGTTGGTGATTATGATACCTGTGCATGCATTGGAATGCATGTGGAAAATACTTCTGAGATAGGTAGATTTTCTGTGATAAGCTCAGATTTTTCTGAAGGAAGGCTGAGAATTCGCTTCAAGTTGCTGCCAGCCTGAAATCAAATGAGAGAAATATCAACTAATTTGACTAATTTTGCAGCCAATTTAATTTTAATATGAGCGACAATAGTTTGTTTTCGAAGCTCTCAGGGCTTCGGGAAAAATTTGACAGTATAGGCGAACAGTTATCAGATCCGGGAGTGATGTCGGACATGAAGAGATATGTTTCGCTCAACAAGGAGTACAGGGAGCTTGAGCCGATAGTTGAGGCGGGAGAGAAGTACAGGCAGATGATAATTGACCTGGAGGCAGCAAAAGATATGCTGCAGGTTGAGAAGGATGAGGAGATGAGGGAGATGGCAAAAGAGGAGATCTCGACCCTTGAGGAGGCTATACCTGGTCTGGAGGAGGAGATTAAACTCCTGCTCATTCCTGCCGACCCTCAGGACTCAAAGAATGCAATTGTTGAGGTTCGTGCCGGCGCAGGCGGGGACGAAGCATCTATTTTTGCAGGAGACCTCTTCAGAATGTATGCGAAATTTGCTGAGAGAAAGGGATGGAAGCTGGAGATTACAAGTCAGAGTGAAGGTACATCTGGAGGCTTCAAGGAGGTTATTTGCAAGATTTCCGGTCAGGGAGTATATGGGGTTCTCAAATATGAGAGCGGTGTTCACCGTGTTCAGAGAGTACCTCAGACAGAGACACAGGGCAGGGTTCATACCTCAGCCGCTTCAGTTGCAGTACTTCCGGAGGCAGAGGAGTTTGACATTGAACTTAACATCAGTGATGTAAGAAAAGATACTTTCTGTTCATCGGGTCCGGGCGGTCAGTCGGTAAATACAACATATTCTGCTATCCGTCTTACCCACATGCCAACTGGTATTGTGGTTCAGTGCCAGGATGAGAAGTCGCAGATTAAAAACTACGACAAAGCTCTTGCAGAACTTAGAACCCGTCTCTATAACCTGGAGTACGAAAAGTACCTGAACGAAATCTCGGCAAAGAGAAAGACTATGGTTTCCACAGGCGACCGTTCAGCAAAAATCCGCACATACAACTATCCGCAGTCAAGGGTTACCGACCACCGGATAAACTATACAATGTACAACCTTCCGGTCTTTATGGACGGAGCTATTCAGGAGGTTATTGACCTTCTCCAGATTGCAGAGAACGCAGAGCGTCTTAAAGAGTCGGGAGAGTAACTCTGGAAAGGATATCAGCATTTATTAAAATTTAACTCAGGGGAGTATGAACAGAAACGAGCTGTACGCAAATATCAAGAGAAAAAAGAGTTTCCTTTGCGTGGGGCTCGATTCAGACCCAGCTCTCTTCCCTGCGCATATTGCCGCACTCGAGGAGCCAATCTTTGAGTTTAACAAGGCTATAATTGATGCCACTGTTCAGTATGCTGTCGCTTATAAACCGAATCTTGCCTTTTATGAGGCCGAAGGCTCTGCCGGCTGGGCACAGCTTGAGAGGACAGTTGAATATATCAGAAAGAAAGACCCTTCAGTTTTCATTATTGCAGATGCCAAAAGAGGTGATATAGGAAATACTGCAGACCGCTATGCCCGCGCTTTTTTCGGGAAGATGGACTTTGATGCTGTAACTCTCGCACCATATATGGGGAGAGATTCAGTTGAGCCCTTTCTTAAATATGAAAACAAATGGTCAATAGTCCTGGCTCTCACCTCAAACCCATCTGCATCGGATTTTGAGATGGAGATATATGAGAAGGTTGTCCTTAAAGGAATGGAGTGGGGTACTCCGGACAATCTCATGTTTGTTGTCGGAGCAACTCGCCCCGAAAAACTTGCAGAAATAAGACAGCTTTGTCCTGACCATTTTTTTCTTGTTCCCGGAGTGGGAGCACAGGGCGGAACAATTGCAGAGGTTGCTGCAGCCGGGATGAACGAAACCTGCGGATTGCTGGTTAATATGTCCAGGAATATCATCTTTGCAGGCAGGGGAGAGGACTTTGCCTCAGAAGCAGAAAAAGCCGCCCGTGGGGCAGCTTTTGAAATGTCTCAGTTCATAAGATAAATCTTCAGAAACTATTTTGCTTCAGGAAGTCTCGCAATAACTGTGCGGGCTCCCTTTACTGTCTGTCCTTTTGTTACCTGTATTCTTGAATCTATAGGCAAAAATAGATCTACCCTGGAACCAAATTTAATGAATCCTGCCTGTTCTCCCTGATCTACATGTGTATCTTCCTGAGCATAGCAGACAATTCTTCTTGCAAGGTATCCCGCTATCTGCCTGAAGAGTACAGGGCCCGACTTGCTCTCTACAACAATTGTGGTCCTCTCATTTTTTTCAGAAGATTTTGGGTGCATAGCCACAAGATAGTCGCCCGGGTGGTACTTGAAGTACTTTACTACTCCCTTTACAGGAAACCAGTTGATGTGTACATTAAAGACACTCATGAATACAGAGACCTGTATGCAGTTTGTCTTGAGGTATTCACCCTCATATACCTCCTTAACAATCACGATTGTTCCGTCTGCCGGGGCAATAACTGCCGATTCATCCTTTACCGCCCTGATTTTTGGGAAGCGGAAGAATCTTACAACCAGGGTAAATATGAGCAGTGCAGCTACAAGTGTTATATAGAAGGCAGCAACAGCTCCAATGATAAAATAGAGCACCGCAACAGGGATTGCAATGATGAAAAAGCTGTTGAAGATGATTTTATATCCCTCTTTGTGTATTCTCATTTTGGCTTTTAATTTATTGTAGGTTTAGTTTTGTTTCTGCTAAAAGAGTGAGAGCAGTTTAATGTAAGCAATTGCCAGCGGAAATGAAGTGAGAGCTCCGTCAAATCTGTCCAGGAGTCCTCCGTGACCGGGCATAAGTGAGCCCGAATCCTTTACGCCGAAATTACGCTTAAACTGTGATTCTATAAGGTCTCCCAGTACGCTTGAGAGATTTATTATCAGAGTAATGACAAGTGTATGCAGTAATGAAAAGCCGGATAATCCGGTAAAGAAAATTATTACTCCAAAAATAACAGCGCAAAAGAGTCCTCCAAAGAAGCCCTCCCACGATTTTTTTGGAGATATTGACGGGAAGAGCTTGTGTCCGTTCTTTTGTCCGAAAAGCATTCCGAATACATAGGCACCAACGTCAGATACCCAGAGGATAATAAAGAAGAACAGCAGTGTGCTCCCGTTAAAGTTACCGCTTGCATCAAATACAATAAGGTTCGTAAGGGCAAACGGGAGAGCTGTGTAGATTAGTGAGCCGGAGAGGTACTGGTTACGCGGATATGCCTCTGCATTCCTGCTCCAGAGCATGGAGAAGTACATTGATGCAAGAGGGAGAGTAACAAGCAGCATGTAACGTGCCGGCATACCGTATCCGGTATAAAGAAACAGAAGAATAAAGAGTGAGATTCCCGACAGAAGGGCCAGATTTCTGGCCAGTCTGAAACTTCCGGAGAGACTTATATCCAGGTATTCATACATAACAACCGCAATTATGAAAATCATAACTGCGGCGTATGCTGCAGGACCAATCAGAATTGACCCTACCATTATCAGCAGAAACACAAGTCCGCTGAGTGATCTCACTACCGTATTGTTCATTATTTACTTTCAGGTTGCTTACCGGCTCTCTTGCCAAAAATGGTTTCGAGATCCTCTGCAAAGATAACCTCTTTTTCAAGAAGCAGTTCTGCAAGGCGGGTAAATCCCTCTGTATTTTCACTAAGAACTTTTTTGGCCATCTTGTATGCCTCGTCAATAATTCTCTTAACCTCAGCATCTATGAGCTCTGCAGTCTTTTCGCTGTATGGTTTTCCAATAGAGAATCCGTTTGAGTCAGTTGAGTCGTAGAAAGAGATATTACCCACTTTCTCGCTCATTCCAAGGTACGACACCATTGCGTAGGCCTGTTTGGTAATCTTCTCAAGGTCACTCAGGGCTCCGGTTGAAATTTTGTGGTTTACAAGCTCTTCTGCAACTCTACCTCCAAGCGTGGCAGCCATTTCGTCCATCATCTGCTCGGTAGTTGTAATCTGACGCTCTTCCGGCAAATACCAAGCTGCACCCAGTGCTCTTCCCCTCGGGATGATAGTCACCTTAAGAAGCGGGTTGGCGTGAGGAAGAATCCAGCTTACAGTAGCGTGTCCTGCCTCGTGGAAGGCGATTGTTCTCTTCTCTTCAGGCGAGATTATCTTGCTTCTTCTTTCAAGACCGCCAATTATTCTGTCAACAGCGTCAAGGAAGTCCTGTTTTTCAATGAACTCTTTGTTGTTACGTGCTGCAATAAGTGCTGCCTCGTTGCAGACATTTGCAATATCTGCTCCTGAGAAACCCGGAGTCTGCTTTGCAAGGAATTCAATTTCAAATCCCTCAACAAGCTTAAGATTGCGCAGGTGCACCTTGAAGATATCCATCCTCTCCTTTAACTCAGGAAGGTCAACGTGAATCTGTCTGTCAAAACGTCCTGCCCTCATTAGAGCCTTGTCAAGAATATCTGCACGGTTAGTTGCTGCAAGAATTATAACTCCTGAGTTTGAACCAAAACCGTCCATCTCTGTGAGAAGCTGGTTGAGCGTATTCTCTCTCTCATCATTCGATGAGAAACCTGCATTTTTACCCCTTGCGCGTCCAACTGCATCAATTTCATCAATGAAGACTATGCACGGAGCCTTCTCCTTAGCCTGGCGGAAGAGGTCCCTCACCCTTGAGGCACCAACACCCACGAACATCTCTACGAAGTCAGATCCCGAAATCGAAAAGAAAGGGACATCGGCCTCACCTGCAACCGCTTTTGCAAGCAGGGTTTTACCGGTACCCGGAGGGCCTATGAGCAGTGCACCTTTAGGGATTTTACCTCCCAGGTTTGTATATTTTTTTGGATTTTTGAGGAAGTCCACTATCTCCATTACCTCTACCTTTGCCTCCTCAAGTCCGGCAACATCTTTAAATGTAACCTTAACATTGTTCTCCTTGTCAAAGAGTTTTGCCTGTGATTTTCCCACCGAGAAGATTCCTCCTCCCTGTGAACCGCCGCCCATGCTCTTGTTCATCCTTCTGAAGAAGAAGATCCAGAGGCCAATAAGCATAAGAGGAAGCAGAAGCCACTCAAGTGCCTTACCAAAGTAATTTGTTCTCTGCTCTGTCTCTACTGCAAATTTGTGGGTAGGATCTACACCTGCCATTACTGCATCTACCTGCTCTTCAAGATTGAAGTTGCTTGAAACAATAAAGTAGAAGTGAGGTCCAAACTTGGGCTCACGGCCTCCAAACTGGTTTTTGTATTTGGCAAGTCTCTCCTTTTTGATAAAGACCTCTGCCATGTTCTCGTTTGTGACGAATACGATTTTCTCGATATCGCCTGCCGGAATCATCTTCTCCTTTACGCTGAACCACTCAGTTTTAACCGGATCGCCACCCTGATAAGTAGTCCACATAATAGCAATACCCATAAGGATTACGAAATAAATCCAGAGGTTATTGAATTTTGGAGCTTTTATCTTGGTAAACTGTTTGTTGATGTTGTTTTTGTTCTCTTTGTTTTCGTTATTTTCCATGTTTTGCTTATCAGTCTTGATAGGTTGTTTTGGCGGCATCTGCCCAGAGCTCTTCGAGCCTGTAGAACTCACGGTACTCTGTTTTGAAAATATGCACTACGATATTCGCATAGTCAAGAATAATCCAGAATGCATTCTCTTTACCCTGCATTCTAATCACTTTTCTGTTGCATTTGGTGTACATCATCTCCTCAACATTGTCGGCAATTGCCATAACCTGAGGTGATGAATCTGCGTTACATACTATGAAGTGGTCTGCTATTGCTGTACCTATTTTACTCAGGTCAAGCGAGCATACCTTTTGTGCTTTCTTGTCTAGCATTGCCTCTGCGATGCATTTAATCTCCGCTTCGTCTGACAATGAAATTCCTGCTGCCTGAGCCTCGGCAGGCTTAAGTTTTTTTGCTCTCTCTTTTTTTACCTTTGGCTCTTTTGATAATTTTTCCACAATCGCGTCTGTGGCCTCTGTTTTCTTTCTTGCTGGCACAATAATTGTTTTTTTGTTCGATAATTTTGGTAAAAATACTGCAATTTTGCGGCCAATTAAAACTTTATTTTTATGGGAATGGACATTATTTGGTTTGAGAGCATCGATTCGACTAATAAAGAAGCACTTAGGAGGATTGATGATGCAAATGACTCAACTGTTCTTGCTGCTGAATATCAGACAGCAGGCAGGGGACAGAAGGGTACTTCGTGGGAAAGTGCACCCGGAAAGAATCTTACTTTTTCACTGATACTCAAACCTGATATGGTTAAGGCTGAGAATCAGTTTATTATCTCCCAGATTGCCGCTGTTGCAGTGGCAGAATATCTTAGGGACAAGTCACTTGATGTCACTATTAAGTGGCCAAATGACATCTATGTCGGAGACAAAAAAATCGCCGGAATCCTTATTGAGAACTTTATTGAGGGTGACAGATTGTCAGCATCAATTGTTGGAATAGGAATCAATATCAACCAGGAGAGCTTTGAGTCAGACGCGCCTAATCCTGTCTCACTCAGACAAATTACCAACAGAGAGTATGATCTGAAAGAGGAGATGGAGAAACTTTCCGGAATTTTTTATGACATCTACTATCCGTTTAAGACAACCGGCTCAGGAAACCTGACAGAGATTGTTTCAAACAACTACCATAACTCGCTTTACAGGCTTGAGGAGTTTCACAGATTTCAGGAGACTCCGTCAGGAGAGATTTTTGAAGGAAGAATTGTGGGCACAAACTCAAATGCATGTCTCCAAATAGAGAAACGCGACGGAACATTGCTGTCCTACGCTTTTAAGGAGATAAAATATCTGGATATAAAGTAATTAATTTCCCATTCTCTTCAGAAGGCTGATAGCTTCAGCAGGAGAAGGGTGGGAGAAAATTGTATTTCCGGCAACAAGTATATCTGCCCCCGCCTCTGCAAGGAGCGGGGCATTTTGCATATTTACCCCTCCGTCTACCTCAATAAGGCAATCAGGAGCTATTTTTGAAGCAATCTCCCTTAGTTTTCTGATTTTACCCAAAGAGCCCTCAATGAATTTCTGTCCTCCGAATCCGGGATTGACAGACATAATGAGAATAAAATGTGCCTCGGGCAGTATATCATAAAGAATATTTACCGGAGTGTGAGGATTTAGTGCAATACCCGGCTTCATTCCTGCTGCGCGGATATGTTCAAGGGTTCTGTGAAGATGGGTGCATGCCTCCCAGTGAACGCTCAGGTAATTTACTCCGGCATCTGCAAACTGATCTATGTATCTGTCGGGGTCCTGAATCATCAGGTGTGCATCCAGAGGCTTTCTGGCCCCTGCGGCTATAGCCTTTACAACCGGAAATCCGTAGGATATATTTGGTACAAAAAGGCCATCCATGATATCCAGGTGGAACCAGTCGGCCTCACTGTTGTTTACCATTTCCACTTCAGAAGAAAGTTTTCCGAAGTCAGCAGAAAGCATTGAGGGGGCAATGAGAATACCCATTTCCTATTTTATTTTTTTAAGAACCTCTACAAGCAGTTTCCAGAATTTATCAACAGATGCCATGTCAAGTTTTTCTCCCGGAGCATGTGCACCTTTTACGGTTGGACCAAAGGAGATTATGTCAAGATGAGGGAATTTATCAATAAGAATTCCGCACTCAAGACCTGCATGGATTGCTCTTACAACCGGTTTGTTAGGGAATAACTCCTTGTATGTAGATTCGGTAATTTTAAGAATATCAGAATCCGGATTAGGTTTCCATCCCGGATAATCGGTTTCGTGTGTAACTTCAGCTCCTGCAAGTTTCAGAATTGCCTCAATTCTTCTTGCCGCATTGTTTCTGGCACTGGTAATTGAGCTTCTCTGGCTTGTGGCAACCTTAATTACAGATTCAGATTCCATTTTGATACTTGCAAGATTTGTTGATGTCTCAACAAATCCGGGAATCTCCTGGCTCATGGCAAGTACGCCGTGAGGCATACCATACAGAGAGCACAGCAGTTTAGGGAAAGTGTCGTTATCAATATATTCGTCGTACACGGTAGAATTACCTGTTTTCCCGAACAATTCCGGGTCTGAAATATTATGTTCGGCTTTTGCCTCTGAAACAACTCTTTCAAAAATTTCTGAGATGGCATCTGTATCAGACGGGTCTGCGCCAATTACTGCAAATGCCTCTCTTGCAATAGCATTGCGTTTGTTACCTCCGTCTATTTCACAAAGATAGATTTCAAACCTTGAGTATGCCTCATACAGAAATCTGAGAAGAATCTGGTTTGCGTTGGCTCTGTTTTTTTCAATGTCGTCACCACTGTGTCCGCCTGTAGCTCCAAAGATTCCGAATTTCATGAATTTTAGTCCGGCACGGCAGTTTTTCTTACTATACTTAAAACGACCGGTTGTATCAATTCCTCCTGCGCAACCTATGAAAAGTTCCCCTTCATCTTCTGAGTCCAGGTTAATAAGGATTGAGCCCTTAAGAAAAAAAGGTTCAAGTGATTTGGCTCCGGTAAGACCGGTCTCCTCCTCTGTTGTAAAGAGTGCCTCTATTGGCCCGTGTGCAATTGAAGCTGAATCAAGGATTGCAAGCTGTGCTGCCATTCCTATGCCGCAGTCTGCGCCAAGGGTGGTCTCCTTTGCAATGAGCCAGCCGTTCTCCTCGGTTACTTTTATAGGGTCCTTTCTGAAATCGTGCTCAATTCCGCTGTTTTTCTCGCATACCATATCTGAGTGGCTCTGCAGGATAACAGTAGGGGCATTCTCCATACCCTTGGTTCCCGGTTTGGTTATAACCACATTTCCGGCTTTGTCTGTGCGGTATTCCAATCCCCTGGAGGCTGCAAATTGTTCAAGATAGGCGATTATGTTCTCTTCATGACCTGACTCTCTTGGTATTTGACAGATTTCATGAAAGATTGAAAAAACTTTTGCGTGATCCATTTTAGCTCAGTTTGAGTTGCTTTTCTATATCAATAACGTATTTGCGGAACGATCTGTTTGTGTCAATAAGGTCTTTTACCGTATTGTAGGCATGCAGAACCGTTGCATGATCCCTTCCTCCAATCTGAGCTCCAATAGAAGCCAGTGAATTGTTGGTAAGGTTTCTGCTTAAATACATTGCTATTTGTCTTGCCTGTACAAACTCTCTTTTTCGTGACTGAGACAGAAATGACTCAGTACTTATTTTAAAGTAGTCGCAGACAATTTTCTGAATTTTGCCAACCGATATTTCGACTTTGTTCCTTGATACAAACTTCTCTGTAAGGCTCTCAGCAAGTTCGAGAGTAATTTTTCTGTGAGTTAGGGTAGATTGTGCAAGCAGCGATATAAGCGTGCCTTCAATCTCCCTGACATTGGAGGTGATATTGTTTGCAAGATAGGAGATGACCTCTTCCGGAAGGGCAATGCCGTCGTTGTAGCTTTTTGCCTTGAGTATCGCAACCCTGGTTTCATAATCGGGCGGAATTAACTCTGCCACCAGACCCCACTTGAAACGGGACAGCAGTCGCTGCTCAAGGTCCTGCATCTCAGAAGGAGCCTTGTCTGAAGTAAGAATAAGCTGCTTGCCTATGTTGTGGAGGTGGCTGAAGATGTGGAAGAAAGCATTCTGAGTTCCGGGTTTTCCGGCAAACTCATGAACATCGTCAATAATAAGTACATCTATCATTTGATAGAAGTGGAGGAAATCTGTGAGTTTGTTTTTCACATTGGCAGCATCCATAAACTGCGTCTGAAAGCGGTTTGCGCTAACATAAAGTACAATCTTTTCAGGGAACCTCTCCTTGATTTCAATTCCGATAGCCTGTGCAAGATGAGTTTTGCCAAGACCGGAACCGCCGTATAAAAAAAGCGGATTGAATGAGTTGTTGCCGGGATTAGATGAAATGTTGAGACCTGCCGCTCTGGCAAGTCTGTTGCACTCTCCTTCGACGAAGTTGCGGAAGTTGTAGTTCGGATTCAGCTGCGGGTCTATTTGCCTCTGCTGGAGCCCGGGGATTACGAACGGGTTTGCAAAAGTTCCTGCCTGATTTGGAAAAGGAACAGATTTATTTGTAAGCTCCTGGGTACCCTGCTGAGGCATGGTTACTGCATCTTCATTAGAGACAACTCTTACATTGTACTCCAGTTTTGCATCCCTGCCAACAACTCTTCTTAAAGTTTTTCCAATGAGCTCAATAAAATGTTCTTCGAGATATTCCCGAAAAAAATCAGAAGGTACCTCAATTGTAAGAATTGAGTTATAGAATTTGACCGCCTTGATTGGATCGAACCATGTCTTAAAGCTGCTGGGAGGAATATTATCCTGAATAATCTGGAGGCAATTATCCCACACAACTGTATGTTTCTGATCGGTCATAGTTTATGATTTGAAGTTTAGATTCCCAACAAATTTGGTGATAAAATCTGTAAAAAAAAATGAAAAAGCACTTGTATAATTCAAGAATTTTTCAAGTGCTTGTTTATCAATAAAAATATTTTTCCAGAAAGATTTTTACGATTCTGGAGTTATTTCTAAACCGCTGATTTAGAATACAGTAATCTTTATATATTTTTTTGGATTATTGTTAATATTTTTGATTAATTCATCAAGGTTATTAACAAGGGTGTTAACAGAGTTGTGGAGCGAATCTGTGGTGAGCATTTTTCCTATAGTTCCGTCCGGATTCTGCATTTCGTCAAGAAGGCCTCGAAGTGATTTGATGGTTGCAGCCAGATCTGCACTTGCGAGAGAATCTGATATGCGGGATAAGTTATCAACAGTCTTTCCCAGTGGTGAAGCAGCAGCATCAAGCTTAGCTGTCAGGGATTTAAGATTTTCCAGTGTTGAGGTTATCTCCGGGCTGCTCTTCTCCAGATTACGGGAGATTGCTTCAAAGTTTTTGATTGTTTTGTTCAGATTTGCAACGAGTGACTTTATGTTTGCTTTTCCGTCCTCGTCCAGTATCTGGTTCAGTCCTCCAACTGTTGTGTTGAGGGATGAGATTAGGGTTTGGATACTATCCTTCAGGGGAAGAAACTCGCCAACCAGTTTGTCTACAAGACCCACCTCCAGACCGGCTGCTAGAGTGTCCCGGCTCTTAAGCATAACGGGGTCGTCTCCCGGTACAATTTTTACTGCCTTCGAACCCAGCAGGTCTGCAGAGTAAATCATAGCAACTGAATTTTTAGGTACCGGATATCCTGCCTTAATTTTGAATTTTGCCAGAAACTTTCCGCTTTCACTTATATATTCAATTGACTCAACTGTTCCTACCTTAAGTCCTTTGAGATATACGGGACCGGTTGGGGTTAGTCCCTCAACATTCTCGTATACTACATAATATGTATTGTTCTTGTTAAAAAAGTCCTGTCCTTTCAGAAAATTAATCATGAAATAGGTTGCCACCAGTGTTACCAGTGCAAACAACCCGATTTTCTGCTCTTTGGTTAATTTAAATTTCATTGTACGGTTCTATTTTTTCATTGGCACTATTGCGCCGTTTTCTACTCTTATTATAAATGCCTGCGGAAACTTTTTCTTAACTGCCGCGAGAGCATCATTTGCCTCCTGCAATGTTGAAAAATTACCTGTATGGTACTTGTAAAACTTACCTGCATGTATGTACTCTGTATCCTTAATGCCCTTTAAATCCGGTGCGTTAGACCTGAGAATCTTTGCCACGGCAAGAATCTGAATTGAAAAATATCCCTCAGAAGTTTTTGTCTCCTGAGCCTGCAGATTATTTTTAATTACATCTGCAGTTAGTTCACGCTTTTCAGTTTTAGGTTCAGATTTTACTTCACTTTTTGGTTCTGATTTTATTTCAGTTTTAATATCAGCTTTTTTGTCAGACGGGGCAGTAATATACGAAGTCATTCCGGATCCGGATTCGTATTTGCTTTTGTATTGTTTAAATGCGTTGAAAATGAGCTGGGCAAAATTCTGCTGATTTTCATCTCTTACAAGAACTTCCAGGTCTGCGCTGTTTGAAATAAATCCAAGTTCAACAAGTATTGATGGCATTGTTGTTCTCCAAAGCACCAGCAGCCCTGCCTGTTTAATGCCCCGGTTAATCTTTACCGGACCCTGAGCGAGCTGCTCCTGTACAAGTTCAGCCAGCTGAAGGCTCTGCTCAAGGTGGGAGTTCTGCAAAAGGGAGAATATAATGTATGACTCAGGTACATTCGGGTCAAATCCCTCATACCTTGAACTGTAGTCGTCGCCCTCGAGTACAACAACGCTGTTCTCCAGTTTTGAAACCTCCAGATTTGAGCTGCTTTTGTCCAGACCCATTACAAATGTCTCGGTTCCAGACGCACTTCTTGCCTTGGCAGCATTAATGTGTATTGAGATAAAGAGGTCTGCGTCATTTTTGTTTGCAATCTCTGTCCTTTTGTCGAGTGGGATAAAGACGTCTGTGCTTCTTGTGTAAATAACCTTTACATCTGGATACTGCTCGTTAATAAGCTTGCCAAGCCTCAGTGCTACTGAGAGTGTGATATCCTTCTCCCTGTGCTTTCTGTTGAGGCTCACTGCCCCGGGATCCTTGCCTCCGTGACCGGCATCAATGACCACCTTTCTTATCCCCGTAAATGTGCCTTGCTGGGCATGGGAGACAACCTGAAAGAGCAGGCAAAAAATGATCAAAAGTATTCTGGAGGGCATTATTTATGGTTATTTATGTTTAAATTTGCGCTTTGCAAAAGTAGCAATTATTTTGTTTTTGAAGAGAGCTTCTTATATCATATTTATGCTGATGCTTGTTTATTTGCCAATATCAGAGGCATATGGACAGGTAATAAAGCCAGATTCAACGCTCATCGCCATCTCTGCAGACTCCCTGACCACAAAACAGGATACTCTTAAAAAGGATGGGGCTTTGGCAGATCCTGCATTCTCAGTTGCCAGAGACTCAATTATAGAGGACTTTTCCGGAGGTAAAAAGATGATCTATTATTATGGAGATGTATCTGTAAGATATGAGAATATTGAGCTAAAGGCAGATTACATGGAGTACAACCTGGACACCAGAACAGTTTACGCTTCCGGAATAAAGGATACCAGCGGGGTTCTAAGGGGAAAGCCGGTACTCAAGGAGGGCAGTCAGAGCTATACCATGGAGTCTGTATTCTATAACTTTGAGTCGAAAAAGGCCAGAATTACAAATATGATTACACAGGAGTCTGAGGGATTTCTTCATGGCACCAATATCAAGAAGCTGGCAGATAATTCAATAAATATATCCAAAGGTAAGTATACAACCTGCGATCTTGACCATCCTCACTTCTACCTGAGAATGACTAAGGCCAGAATGGTAACTCAGCCAAAAAGGGTTACCGTGTTTGGGCCTGCTTATCTGGTACTTGAGGATGTGCCTGTTCCCTTTGCACTCCCATTTGGATTTGTTCCCGAAAAGCCTGAAAGAAGCGGAGGTCTGCTAATACCCTCATTCCAGGAGGAGGCAGCCAGAGGATTCGGTCTGAAAGGACTGGGATACTACTTTGTAATAGGTGAGCACTTTGATGTTTCAATTACGGGAGACATCTTTTCGCTGGGTTCGTGGAATGCAATGCTTACTGCAAGGTACAGGAAGAGGTACAAGTTTAACGGCGATTTTGGAATTAACTACTCCAGCAATATAACAGGAGAGAGAGGCAGCACAGACTTTTTCCAGTCAAAAGACTTCTCAATCAGGTGGAGTCACTCTCAGGATTCAAAATCAATGCCCGGAGCCTCATTCAGAGCATCGGTCAACTTCTCGACTCCTTTAAACAACAGGTTTAACTCAGAGGATGTACAGACAAGCCTCCAGAACCAGGCATCATCTTCAATTTCATATTCGAAGGCTTTTGCCGGTACTCCCTTCAGTTTTTCGATGAACCTTATGCACAGCCAGAACTCTCTGGACAGTTCTTACGCGCTCACAGTTCCTAACTTCACCTTCACAATGAACAGGATCTACCCGTTCAAGCGTGCAGAGAGGGTGGGCAAGGAGAGGTTTTATGAATCACTTTCACTTAACTACAACACCACCTTTGATAACAAGGTAAATTTCAAGGCTAAGGATTTCGGGCAGCCTAACTTCCTCTCCAAATTCAAAAGCGGGATGAAGCACAACTTTACGATTGGCCTGCCAACTTTTACCCTTCTCAGATACCTTAACTTTTCCCCGGGAGTCAGCTACGGCATGACCTGGTTTTTCCAGACCAACGACAGGGCATATGACCCTGATCTTGACAGGGTTGTCACAACAACAAGTGATATGTTCAGCCATTTTGGACTAACCCAGGATTTTTCGGCTTCGCTCTCAATGAATACCAGACTGTATGGTCTGTTTAACTTCGGGAAAAAAGGTGCCCTTCAGGCAATCCGGCACATGGTTACCCCTTCGCTCTCGTTCAGCTTCCGTCCTGAGATGGGTACTCCAGCAAATGGATACAGAACCCTGGATTATGTAGATGTAAATGGTATTCAGCATACATTAAACTATAACCGTTATGACGGACTGCTCTATTCGCCTCCGGGCAGGGGCAGAAGCGCAGCAATGAGTTTCTCTCTGGGAAACAACTTTGAGGCTAAGGTCAGGGATCAGGATGATACAACCGGAACAGGACTCAAGAAGATTAAACTCATAGACAATCTTTCACTGGGAGGCTCCTACAACTTCCTTGCAGACTCCCTTAAGCTTTCAAACATTAATATGAACATGAATACAACAGTATTCGGTTCGCTTGCCTTCTCGGCAAATGCCAGCTTTAATCCCTATGCAGTTGACGGCAGGGGCAGGATGATTAACCAGTTCAATATTGCAAAGGAGGGGGGGCTGAAGCTTGCCAGACTGGAAAATGCCAGTATGACTCTCTCTTATCAGTTTACCGGTAAGGGTGAGCGCAGGGGCGGCGTCAGGCAGTTTCCCGGAGTTAAGGGCGGGGGCGGAGACGGAGACCACGACCATGAGGGACACGGAGAGCTTCAGGGTGAGGGCGAAATTAGCGGGGTAAGGCCAGAGCAGAGGGATTACACTAGAGTTTATTATCATCCTGTAACAGGAGAATACATTCCGGGAGGCTGGGTTTACTATCTTGACCCATCAATTCCGTGGACTGTAAGTATGAACTACAACTACTCCTACAGCAGAAACTACAGTTTTGCAAATGATATTCTGAAGACTAATCATAACCATATGCAGACACTTGGTGTGTCAGCTCAGGTGCGAATTACAAAGGCGCTGAATGTTAACCTTAACACCGGTTTTGATTTGTCTCACCTTGCACTCACCACAACGCAGGTAAGTGCAACTTATGACCTTCACTGCTTCCAGATATCTGTATCATGGGTGCCTAACGGACAGTGGCAGAGCTGGAGTTTCAGAATCAATGCCAAGGCATCTGCACTGGCAGATCTGCTTAAGTTCAAAAAAGGTTCAAGTTACTGGGATAACTAGTTTTTTTATTTAACTTCATATAAAATTAATCATGAGTAAAAGAGTTATTTCGAGCCCAAAGGCTCCTAAGGCTGTTGGTCCTTACAATCAGGCAATAGAGGTGAATGGTTTTCTGTATGTATCTGGTCAGTTGCCAATTGATGTTGCTACAGGAGAGTTTGTTCACGGTGGAGTAAGGGAGCAGTGCATCCAGGTTTTCAAAAACATAGGTTACATTCTTGAAGAGGCTGGCTATGGTTTTGAAGATGTAATTAAAACAACTGTCTATTTAACCGACATGAAGGATTTTGCTGTTATGAACGAAGTCTATTCTACTTTTTACAAAGAACCATTTCCGGCCAGAGTTGCCTTTGCGGTTGCAGCTCTTCCAAAAGCCAGTCTGGTTGAGGCAGATGTTGTTGCTGCAAAGTAATCAGGGATAAATAAGTGGGGGCTCTCCCCACTTTTTTTGTTCAGTTACGGAAATTAACTATATTTGCGGTGAATTCACGAGATTTACGTTTCAGATAAATCAATACATTCCCAATCATTTTTTGATGTACGACATATTAGAGTTAAGCAAAAAGAGTCAGGAAGACCTGTTTGCTATTGCGAATGAGCTTAATATAAGCAAGTTCAAAAACCTTTCGAGAGAGGACCTCATTTACGAAATTCTTGACGAGCAGGCAAAAGTTGGAAGTCTTTCCGGCGACCCCGTCATGATAAGGAGGCCTCAGCCAAAGGTTCAGCCTCAATCTCAGCCAAAAGATGGCAAGAGAGGACCAAAAAAGAGGACAGATGCTCCTCAGCAGTCCGGCAGGCCGCAACCAGCAATCAAGGCTGCAGACGCTGCAAAATCCGGACAACCGGCACAACCTTCACAACCGGCACAACCTTCACAACCGCCACAATCTGCACAACAACCCGTTCAGTCACCTGCTCCTCATAAAACTCACCCTCAGCAAGCACCTGCAGCCGATACAACAACGGCACAAGCAGCAGCACCTGCTCAGGGGCAGGAACAGGCAGCTGCAAAAAAACGCGGCAGACCTGCCAGAAAGAGAGTAAAGGAGGAGAAACCAGAAGTTACAGATATAAAAGCTGAGATACCTTCTGCTGCTCCTGGTACAGAGGAGGAGATTGCTGCAATTGTTGCAGTAACAAGAGAGATGAGACAGGAGACAACTCAGCCTCAGACAGTGAAGGAGTTTGTTAAACTTAACCGTAACGACAGACAGCCAAACGTTCAGAGACCAGATAACAGGAGAGACAACAGACCTGATAATAATCAGAGAGCTGTGCCCAATGAGAGGAGCGAGGCTCACGAAAGGGTTATAGACACAGATGCTATTCAGCTTGAACAGGTTTCTGAAGCAGCAGAAAATGTTGCCGATACACAGGTTTCACCTCAGCAGAATATGCAGGGACAGCAGGATAACAGAGAGAGAAGACCTAAAGATAACCAGCCCCGTCCAAAAATTGAATTTGAGGGAGAGGTTGAGGCTACCGGAGTTCTGGAGATAATGCCTGACGGTTACGGATTCCTTCGTTCATCTGACTACAACTATCTCAACTCACCGGATGATATCTACATCTCTCAGTCGCAGATAAAGCTGTACGGACTTAAGACCGGTGATACACTTACAGGCGAAATTAAACCACCAAGAGAGGGTGATAAGTATTTTCCTCTTGTAAAGGTTAAGCAAATTAACGGCAGAAGCCCGGAATTCATAAGGGACAGAGTTCCTTTCGATTTTCTGACTCCGCTTTTCCCGGAAGAGAAATTCGACCTTACATCAAACGGACATAACAATCTCTCTACAAGAGTAGTGGATATGTTTGCACCTATCGGTAAAGGTCAGCGCGGTCTGATTGTCGCTCAGCCTAAAACTGGTAAAACCGTTTTGCTCAAGGATATTGCAAATGCAATTGCAGATAATCATCCTGAGGTATACATGATAGTTCTTCTTATCGATGAACGTCCGGAAGAGGTAACAGATATGCAGAGATCAGTAAAGGCAGAGGTTATCGCCTCTACTTTCGATGAACCTGCAGAGAGACACGTAAAGGTTGCCAATATTGTACTGGAAAAGGCAAAGAGACTTGTAGAGTGTGGCCACGATGTGGTTATTCTCCTGGACTCGATAACCCGCCTAGCAAGAGCATTCAACACTGTTCAGCCTGCATCAGGCAAGGTGCTGAGTGGTGGTGTAGATGCCAACGCCCTTCACAAACCAAAGAGGTTCTTTGGTGCAGCCAGAAATATTGAAAACGGAGGTTCGCTTACTATCATTGCAACAGCACTTACAGATACAGGTTCTAAAATGGACGAGGTTATCTTTGAGGAGTTCAAGGGTACCGGCAACATGGAACTTCAGCTTGACAGAAAACTCTCTAACAAGAGAATCTTCCCTGCAGTTGATGTTACACTCAGCAGCACCAGAAGAGATGATCTTCTCTTTGACAAGGAGCAGCTTAGCAGAATCTGGATTCTCAGAAACTATCTTGCAGACATGAACTCAGTTGAGGCAATGGAATTCCTTAAGACAAGGATGATAAGAACAGACAACAACATGGAGTTTCTGAATTCCATGAATGGTGAATAACAGCAGAGTTGCCGGCGGGATTTAAAATCCCGCCAGGTGAACTCCGGCTCCTATTAAAAATCCTAATGCAATATTAATAGCTTTGGCAAGTACAAAGCTTTTTTTGCTTTCTGCCAGCAGCGGCAGTGCTGTATGTCCGTCCTGCGCAATAGAGCTTGCCAGTAAAACAGAAAATGGGATAACTCCGCCTGCAAAAAGGGTTATGAAGACCATATGTGGCCCGGATTCTGGAATAATTCCTATTGCAACAGCAACCAGTATCATCACCATCACATTCTCCCTTATCCAGTGCTCAACATCGAGGTACTGCATTCCAAAGTGAATTACAAGAAGTGCACCCAGTGTCCAGAGAAAAATGGAGCGGAAGTGTTTCTTTACAACATGCTCCCAAAGGTGTTTCTTTATAAAGTGCTCGTTTGCCCTTGCAGTGAGAAAGAGAACAAAGAGACTTAATCCTGCAAAAAGAAGATTAATCCATCTCTCTGAAAAAATATCAAAATTTGCGTGGTTGTGTGCATCGTGATCTGCATCCTCATCTGCTTTGATAACTTCAGCTTCGCCGTGGTGTTCGCCGGCGTGAACAGTTCCGTCTGCATGAGTATGGCTGCCGGCAGGTGCAGCAGCAACCATCTCGTGGGCATGACCCTCGTGACCGGTTTCCCCATCAAGGTGAGTGTGCTCCAGAAGGCCAAATACAACAGCAATAATAAATACAGCTATTCCGGCCATAATTGAGATTCTCTCCCTTGTCATTTTTCTTGGAACACTCTTTCCTCCAAAAATCTCCGGGTGTGAATGCTCATGTACAGGCTGATTCTCTTTTTTGTCGCAGCACTCCTCGTGCAGTGAGAACTCATCTGGAGCAAACGGCCTCTTTTTTATCTTGATGAATCTGTCCACCAGAAGGCCGGCGCCAATTCCAATAAGAAGCAGAAGTACAAACAAGAAGATTGCTGTTTTTGGAATCATTGCCAGCATTATAAATGCCTCATCGCCCGATGATGAAATCATCATAGCTACAAGAGATCCAAAGCTTAAAAGGTTATGTGTATAGAGAGAGACAACCGCAAAACCGCCCACGCAGCCGGGAACAAGTCCCAGTAAAGCAGCCAGAACCACCTGTCTGAAAGGTGATTTGCGGAGTTTTTTGAAGCTCTCACCATGCGAGTGAATATTTACATATTCAATGAGCAGCATCATAATCATCACCAGACCGGTGATAAGAATACTGTTCTTTAAAGCATCTAATAATATATCCATTTATCTGTTTTCGTTATATAATCTCAGCAATTCCGAAGCTGCTGCAAAGGAGCCAAGTTTGCCCTCCATTACGCTCTCTTCGAAATCCTTAAGTTTTCCTGTTATTCGGGGGTCTTCAAAGAACCTATTTTTAAGTCCCTCGTTTATTGTTTCGTACATCCAGTACCTGGACTGCTCTTTTCTTCGCTGAAGATAATACCCGTTGCCTTTGGCCATCTCAAAGTACTCTTCAATTTTAAGAAGAATCTCCTCCAGCCCCTCCTTTGTAACTGCAGATGAAGTCATAGCAATGGGCACCCATCCCGATTCAGAAGGCGGGAAGAGGTGAAGTGCGTTTGAATACAGAGCTTTAGCCATTGTCGCTTTGTCAATATTGCTTCCGTCTGTCTTTGTAATTGCAATAAGGTCAGACATCTCCATGATTCCTCTCTTGATACCCTGCAGCTCGTCACCGGCACCTGCAAGCATCAGCAGAAGGAAAAAATCACTCATGGAGTGAACGGCTGTCTCTGATTGTCCAACACCAACCGTCTCGATAAAGATTACATCAAAACCAGCTGCTTCGCAAAGAACAATACTCTCCCTTGTCTTTCTTGCAACACCTCCAAGAGAACCTCCGCTTGGGCTTGGCCTGATGAAAGCGTTTGGGTCTGAACAGAGTGTTTCCATTCGGGTTTTGTCTCCCAGGATACTACCTTTGCTTCTTTCGCTGCTAGGGTCTATCGCAAGCACCGCCAGTTTATGTCCCCTTGCAGTTACCATACCGCCAAAGGCCTCAATAAATGTACTTTTACCGGCACCCGGAACCCCTGTTATGCCTATTCTCATTGATTCAACAGTATGCTTCTGGCACTCCTCCAGAATCTCTCTGGCAATCTCCCTGTGTTCAGGAAGATTACTCTCCACGAGTGTTATTGCCTGGCTAAGGGTTGTTGTGTTGCCGGCTTTGATTCCATCTACATACTCCTTTACGGAAAGTTGTTTAATCCTGTTCTTCTTGTAAAAGTTGCTTATGTACGGATTTACTATAGGAGGCTGTTCTATGCCTTCATTCACGATAAGTGCGCTGTCGTGTTTGTGATGGTTGTTTTCGTGCATTATTACGGAGCTTTTATCTGGTTACGCTGCCCGAAAGCAGAAGGTTGAAAACGGGTCTTGAAGGTGAGTTGGTAACAAAGGTTATCTGGTAAATTACATCACCTGAGAGTCCTTTTGTGTTTGCCTTTATTTCAATTTTGGTGGCTGCGCCCGGGTTGACTGAAACCGGGTGTGACACAGTAACGCCTTCGTGGTTGGAGTCATATTTATATAGCTGAAGTACTCTTCTTCCAAGATTCTTCAGTTCAAAAGTCTCTGAAATTTCTGTCCCGGCTTTAACTGTTCCAAAATTCACAGCACTGTTATTTGCCATTGGAAGAGGGGCCTGGTCAATATCCTCTTTGGTAAGATTTGAAAAATTGTCAAGTATCCTTACCTGTACTTCAATTATGTCTGAACTGATTTTTTTCCCGTTCAGAACGAGGTTTGCCCTGTATTTCACAGTACCCCAGTTTTTTTGTGTTTTTGTGTTGAGAGAAACTTTCAGTTCGCCCTTTTTACCCGGAGAAATAATCTGTGGGGAAGCAGTTATTGTTAGTCCCGGAGTCAAATCTGTAAATTCAATTTTTAATGAATTTGAACTTGTGTTTGCAACGGCAATAACATCGCTTTTTGAGTCACCCTGAGCCACTTGTCCCAGATCGAGCAGACTGGTTCTGAAAGAGAGCTCACCTATTTTTTTTGGGAAGAGCTGGCTCAGACTTTTTGGTTTTTCATGAACGACACCCTTAATTCTTAGAATGAGAGGACGGTTAAGACCGCTTACATAAACTGTAAGTGACTTGTCAAAAGGGTAGGGTCCCTGGTCATTCAGGAAGGTAACCTCAATTTTCCCGCTATCACCCGGTTTAACAGGGTTTCTGGTCCATACAGGAGTGGTGCATCCGCATGAAGAGATGACAGTCTGAACTACCAGCGGCTGTTTGCCGGTATTCTTAAAAGTGAAGGTATATGTGTGCTTGCCTGAGTTAAGACTTATGTCGCCAAAGTCATGAACAAGCTTGTTAAATTCTATAATTCCGTTTCCTGCGTTTTGGGCTCCCGCGCTAAAAATCAGGAGCATAAAGATAAAAGATAAAACCGCAGGCCTGATGAGTTTAGTTGATCTCATATAACCGTTTTCAGTTTAATGTTGACACAACAAAGATACATTTGTATTTGTTCTATTCCAACCTTTTTATATCTTTGCAGGCAATAAACCAATTCAAAACTTTTTCAATAATGGCTTACAAAATTTCTGAAGATTGCACCGCTTGCGGTACTTGTATCGATGAGTGTCCTGTAGAGGCTATCTCTCCTGGCGATATTTATAAAATCGACCCGAATATTTGCACAGACTGCGGTTCTTGCGCAGATGTTTGCCCGGTTGGTGCTATTGCACCTGCAAACTAATCTGAGAAAGATAAAAAAAAGAGAGAGGTGACGGATTAATTTCCGCCACCTCTTTTCTTTATAATTGAAATCAGATCTCTGCATTCCCAAGATCATGCTCCTGAAATTTAATCGAATATACATTAATAAGACTGGTGTCTGAAACAGGAGACCTGGAGGGAGAGTCAGAACCCATCCCTTTTAGAGTGATATCCAGGTAGTAAATCTTGTTTTTCATAATACCCCAGTACTCCTCTGACCATGTTGAAGAGGAGGTGGGGAAGTTTACCGGAATCATATAATAGGTTTTGATTCCGCCCAGATAGCCGTCAATTACTACACATGTGGGATTAATTACCGGTTCATTTACAAGCTGATTATAGAAATTTTCATAAACAGTGAAGTGATGTCTTGTTGTATATGGTGTGGTGCCTAACCAAGATGCGATTGTATCGCATAAAAGGTTCCTGCTCAGATTGGCTGTTCCGTCAGTGAGGCTCAGTGAATCTTTATTCAGAAATACCTTAGGGATTGATTCGTTGAGCAGAAAGGTCTTTTTGCGGCTGACCACATTTGTCATATAAATCCGCGGAGAGGTAAGCTGCATTCCTGCCCACGGAGTGCCGGCAAAATCTGCCTTTATGCTTCTCACAATAAGTTTCGAAACAAGTCTGAAAGGTATAATGGTCATTGTGGTGTTGTCATAAACCTCCCTCTCTGTGGTGAGGCCTCCGTAGGTGAACCACGGAGTCTCCTCCTCTTTCAGGTCTGATATCATACCCCTGACTGCAGCCCGGTCTGTTAGGTTATCAAGATTCATCGATGGCTGTGGATTGCCTAGTATATAGATATCCCTTATTCCAGAGTTAAAGGCAAGCTGAATACTTTTCAGAGAATCTGGATTTTCAAGTTTTTTATATTTAATAAGGGTTCCGCTCTGACTGTCGTAGACCATGATGTGAAGAGTTTTGGTGACAAGTTTATTTGGCATGGTATCAAGCCATGTACCTGTTGCCCTTGTAGAGATAGCTGCATTTACATTAATTGTAAGGGTACACATCTTGTCCATTGGTTTATCTTTACTGCATGAGATGGCCAGTGCAATCCAGATTGCAGCAATAACAAAATTTGCCGGCAGAGAGATCTTAGAATTCTTGAATTTCATAACTAATTCATTTTAAGTTTAGAACGCTAAAATAATATTCAATTTTATTAATTTTAACGCAGAAAATCAGATATGTACGAATCTGAAAAAATAATGTGGGAATCTATATTTTTCATAACTTTGAAGCTCCAATTTTAGAATCATATGCTTAACATTAGACTTTTGAGAGAGCAGCCTGAGTTTGTCAGAGAGAGACTGCTGGTAAAGAATTTTGACGCGACAGATATAATCGGTAAAATCAACGCACTTGATCAGTCCAGAAGAGTTGCGCAAACAGAACTGGATTCCATACTCGCAGAACAGAATGCAATCGCAAGAGAGGTTGGAATGCTTATGAAGAGCGGGAAAAAAGAGGAGGCAGATGCAGCCAAGGCAAAAGTTGCTTCTCTTAAGGAGGAGTCAAAAGCTCTTGAAAGCAAAATGAATGATTCGGCAAACGAGATGAACGATTTACTGGTTCAGCTTCCGAACCTTCCTCACACTTCAGTTCCGCTGGGTAAACTCCCCACTGACAATGTAGAGGTAAAAGAGGGTGGAGAGATACCAAAGCTCACAAATGCTCTTCCGCACTGGGAACTGGCAAGAAAATACGATATAATTGATTTTGACCTTGGTGTAAAACTTACCGGAGCCGGTTTTCCGGTATACAAGGGTAAGGGGGCAAAGATTCAGCGCGCTCTAATCTCATATTTTCTGGATATGAATACAGCTGCAGGATATACAGAAGTTCAGCCTCCGCTAATGGTTAATGAGGCTTCCGGATTTGGTACAGGCCAGCTTCCTGATAAGGGTGAGCAGATGTATCATGTTGGTCTGGATAACTTCTACCTTATTCCTACGGCAGAGGTTCCGGTAACCAATATTTTCAGAGATGTCATTCTGTCTGCCGGAGAGCTTCCTGTAAAGATGACTGCATACACTCCGTGCTTCAGAAGAGAGGCCGGTTCCTACGGCAAGGATGTCCGCGGACTTAACAGACTCCACCAGTTTGACAAAGTAGAGATAGTACAGGTGGCACACCCCGATACCTCTTATGAAGCCCTTGAGGGTATGGTAAGCCACGTAGAGTCAATTGTAAAGGCGCTTGGCCTTCCGTACAGGATTCTCCGCCTTTGCGGCGGTGATATGAGCTTTACCTCTGCACTTACTTATGACTTTGAGGTATATTCAGCTGCTCAGGAGCGCTGGCTTGAAGTGAGCTCTGTATCAAACTTTGAATCTTTCCAGGCAAACCGCCTTAAACTCAGATACAAGGACGAAAACGGAAAACCGCAGCTTGCGCATACACTTAACGGCAGCTCACTTGCTCTCCCGAGAATTCTTGCAGCTCTGCTGGAAAACTATCAGGATGAGAAGGGAATCAGAGTGCCTGAGATCCTGAGGAGTTACTGCGGATTTGATTATATTGACTAAAAGGCCTGAATGGCAAAAAACAGAGTTATACTAGGCATTGACCCCGGCTCCCAGATTATGGGTTACGGGGTCATTGAGGTTTTCTCCGGGAAACCCCGCTATATTACCATGGGTGTTATCGACCTGAGAAAAGAGAAGGATCACTTTAAACGTATCAGGCAAATCTTCATAGAGGTAACAGAACTTATTGAACAGTACAGGCCGGATGAACTTGCCGTAGAGGCGCCCTTCTACGGAAAGAATATTCAGTCTATGCTCAAGCTGGGCAGGGCTCAGGGCTCTGCAATTGCTGCAGCGCTTAACAGGAATATGGAGATTTTTGAATATGCACCCAGAAAGGTTAAGCTTGCAATAACAGGAAAGGGAGCTGCATCCAAGGAGCAGGTTGCAACGCTTCTTATGAATATACTCAGCACAGGCATTAAACCAGAGTTTTTTGACGCTTCAGACGGACTTGCTGTGGCTTTGTGCCACTATTACCAGACATCGGCTCCGGGCATCAGTAAGTCCTCTCCAAAAAGCTGGGAATCGTTCGTTAAGACAAATCCCGGCAGAATCAAATAATTTTTTTTCAATCTCTTTAACTTTTTCCCCTTTCGGTTGTCAAAGGGTTGTTGATTTATTGAATTATAAAAGAACCAAACATATTTTATGAAACTATTCAGATTTATTTTCGCTTTTGCGGCTCTAATGACTCTCTCCCTTGCCGCGCTTGCGGAAGAGGAGCAGAGAGGTTTTTCAGTGAAAGTGACCATTATTGACAGTCTTAGAAACGAACCCGTTGAATTTGCAACGGCATCTGTAACCCGCGCAGACAATGCAAATTTTCACAAATATGCTCTCTCTGATGCCTACGGGGTTGCTTCAATTAACGGACTCCCTGCAGGTAATTATATCCTGAAACTTGAATTTCTTGGATTTGAGACCTATACAAAAAATATCACACTGGGTGAAAGCAGACAGTTCGATGCAGGAAAGATTGCTCTGAAAGAGCAGATTAACACACTCAATTCAGTAGTTGTATCTGCTGTGGGCAATCCCATTATCGTTAAAAAGGATACTGTGGAGTACAATGCATCATCTTTCAAAACAACAGAGAATGATATGCTGGAGGAGCTTCTGAAGAAACTTCCCGGTATTGAAATTGACTCTGATGGCAAGATTACAGCCAACGGCAAGGAGATTAACAAAATCATGATTGACGGAAAGACCTTCTTTCTGAATGACCCTCAGCTTGCAACAAAGAACTTGCCTGCAAAAATCATCGATAAGGTAAAGGTAGTTGACAGAAAATCTGAGCAGGCTCAGTTTACAGGAATTGACGACGGTGAGGAGGAGACAGTGATTGACCTGAGTATCAGGCCGGGTATGATGAACGGATGGTTTGGCAATATGTCAGCCGGATATGGAACTGATGACAGGTATCAGGGAGCAGGGATGCTGGGTAATTTCACAAAAACAACTCAGCTTACCGCTGTTGCTAACATCAATAATACCAATAACAGGGGTTTCTCGGATATTGCAGGAAGTATGATGTCTGCAATGAGAAACAACTCAGGTATGGGAGATCAGGCATTCAGGGTAGGAGGTGCAACAATGCGCTTCGGAGGCAGCGGAATTACAACATCATGGATGGGTGGTGTAAACGGGAATGCCGAGTTTAAAGGCGGAAAGCTTAAAGTTGGCGGCAGCTACCTCTACAGCGGCAGCGATAATCTGTCAGTAAGCAAAAGCTTTAAGCAGAATTTTCTTGAGGACAGCACATTCAATTATGCTCAGGATATCACATCACAGAAGTTTTCTGATGGGCACAGGATAGCACTTACTCTTGAATATCAGCTTTCAAAAAATGCCTCAATTCTCTTCAGACCAAATATTGGTATTAACAAGGGAAGATTTGACGATTCAAAAACTTTCTGGACAAAAGGGGGAGCTGGAACGCCAATTAATGAAGGCTACAGTCTGTCAAGCGGAGAGAATGACTCCCAGAGCATTGACGGTGACCTGCTTTACAGGCAGAAGTTTACCAAACCGGGCAGAACATTCTCAGTTAATATGAGATACGGATACTCAAACAACGAGTTATTTAACGGTGTCAATCAGTCCAAAACGGTTATTGGTGACGATGCAGATTCAACAATTGTAGACCAGAGATATAAGTCTAACTCTCTTTCTTACAACATGTCTGCGAGGGCGTCCTATACCGAGCCGCTGGGTAAGAACTATTTTATGGAACTTGCGTACAGAATTAACTACAGGTATTCAGATTCAGATAAAAAAGTATACGACAAAAACGATGTTACAGGTAATTATGATGTGCTCAATGATGAGTATACAAATTACTTTGAAAACAGGTTTATAAATCAGAATGCAGAGATTAATGTAAGAAAGAACGAAGAGAAGTACAGTTATGTTCTTGGTTTTAATGCTCAGCCATCTACTACAAAAAGTATTAGGAGTGATGGAACTGTTATAAATCGTTCTGTGGTCAATTTTGCACCTTCTGCACAGCTTGATATCAAATTCTCAGACACAAAAAACCTGAGAATCCGCTACAGGGGCCGTACAGACCAGCCATCAATCAATCAGCTTCAGCCTGTAAGAGATAATTCAAACCCCCTTCTGATTCCAATGGGTAATGAAAATCTTCTTCCTGAATTTGAACACTCAATCTGGACTGAATACAGAAATACAAAAAGAGAGACATTCAGAACAGTAAATGCAAGCATGGAGGCTAATTATACTCAGGACAGAATTGTGACCCAGAGATGGTATGATAATTCCGGAGTACAGTACACAAGACCTGTCAATGAGCAGGGAGCATACAATGTTAATGGTAACTTTATGTTCAGCACTCCAATCAACAAGTCAAAATTCTCAATAATGAGCTTTTCGAGGGTTGGACTCAACAGGGGAGTTAGCTTCTCGGGAAGAACTCTTGAAACTCTTCAGAAGGGATTTACAACAACACTCTCTTTCAATGAGATGCTAAGATTTATTTACAGGGGCGATAAACTGGAACTGAGTGTGGGCGGAAGAGCCAGATACAACTATGCATGGTACACTATCAAGAAGGAGAGTCAGCCTGCAACCTGGAACAATGCAATAAACGGTTATTTCAACTGGACATTGCCAGCAGGAATCAATCTTACTTCTGATGTTGACTACAACTTCTACATTGGATACGGCGAGGGTTACAATACCCCTGCAGTAGTGTGGAATGCAGAGATTTCAAAGATGATGTTCAAGAATATGGGTACACTAAGGCTTAAGGTCTTTGACATCATGAACCAGTCCAAGAGTATATGGAGAACAACCACAGACAACTATATTGAGGATGTTGAAAACAACACCCTTCAGCAATACTTCATGTTAAGCTTTACCTGGAGGTTCGGCACATTTGGCGGAAACAGACAGGGCGGAGGCGACAGGCCAGGCGGAATGCGTGGCCCGGGAATGGGAGGCGGAAGGTTTCACTAGCGGATAGCCATGTAGTTACGCCACTTTTCAATTACAGACTTTAAATCAGAAGGAATCTCATTTGCAAAAAGGAGATTCCTTTTTGTTGTAGGGTGTACAAACCCGAGTGTCTGTGCATGAAGAGCATGACGGGGCATCATTTCAAAACAGTTCTCAATAAACTTTTTGAACTTGTTGTAAAGCGTACCCTTTACAATCTTATCTCCGCCGTAACGGTCGTCATTGAAAAGCGGGTGTCCTATGTAATCCATGTGAACCCTTATCTGGTGTGTTCTTCCTGTTTCCAGGACACACTCCACAAGAGTAGTAAATCCAAAACGTTCGAGCACCTTATAATGAGTTACGGCATGCTTGCCGGTACTTCCGTCAGGATATACCTTGAATTTCATTCTGTTGTTTGGATCGCGCGCTATATGTCCGGTAATGGTTCCTGAATCCTCCTTAAGGTTTCCCCATACCAGCGCGATATATTTCCTTTCAATGGTGTGATCAAAGAATTGTTTGGCAAGAAAGAGCTGTGACTCTTCGTTCTTTGCGATAAGAAGCAGCCCTGAGGTATTTTTGTCAATTCTGTGCACAAGAACTCCCATTCTGTCGTCAGGTGCATCAGCGTCCTGGGAGATTCCCAGATGGAAAGCCAGAGCGTTAATCAGAGTGCCTGAGTAGTGACCGTGACCGGGATGCACTACAAGACCGGCCGGTTTGTTAATTACCAGCAAATCGTCATCTTCATAAACAATTTCAAGGGGAATATTTTCCGGTTTGATCTCACATCCCTTTCTTCTGTAAGGAAGGACAATGGTTATAATATCTCCGGGCTTGACCATATAGTTGGCCTTTACCACCTTTTCATTTACAAGGACATACCCTGCTCCAATTGCAAGCTGAATTCTGTGTCTGGAGGTCTTCTCCATATGGGCTGTAAGGTATTTGTCTACCCTCAGGGTAGTCTGACCTTTGTCTGCCACAAAACGATAGTGTTCGAATGAGCCACCGGACTCTTCATCGTCACCTATTTCGTCAAAATCAATATCAATTTCCTCAACGGGTTCTTTTACCATCAATCTTTTTTGTTGCTTCTGAGACTTTCCAGCTTGGTCTTGTCTACAGTTATTGTAATTTCTACATAAGAGCCAAGCTGGCGTTGTATGTTTCCTGACGCTTCCGGGCTTTGTGAAATCACAAAACCTGATATTGAGTCAGAATAATTTTTAACGGATTCATCATAACGAATCCTTGCAATATTAAGGGAGTTATCAATCAGCAGATCTCTGGCTGTTGTAACGGGAAGCCCTGTTACATCCGGAATATATGTTCTCTCTCCATCTCCGCTCATTCCCAGTTCAAGGTCAATTTCACTCTCGGTTTCAACAAGTGTTCCGGGCGCAATGTACCTTCCGTTTAGTCTCTGGGAGAGTACATTGTTGGTGGCCATGTCAGAGACATATATAAGTTTGCCCACCCTCAGCTGTCTGGCAACCAGTTCTGCTTTAGCCTGTCTTAGTGAAAATCCGGTAACAGAGGGCATTGCAACCTTTTTAGGTGTCATTGAGTTAATTGTAAGCAGGATTCTTCTGTTCTTTTTGACCATGCTGCCAACAGCGGGATTCTGCCTGAAGACTGTGCCTCTTGCCATTTTAGGGAGGAAAACCGAGTCAGTAATCTCAACCTTAAAATCTGAGGCATCTGCCAGCTCGCTGGCCTGCTCAAAATTGAGCCCCGAGAAGTCCGGAACCTCATACTCAGAATTGTGCCTTGTAATAATACTGAGCAGTATAATTACCACTATTAGAACTGCTGCAAAAATTGCTGCAATCTTATATACCTCCTTCATGAACCAGCTTTTGTACCACTTGTTCTCTGTTCCTGCATTTTTCATAATTGACAGTTATTGTACAAAATTATTATTTTTTCTGCAATTCATTGTAGAAGCTGTCTCTTTCGACAGCTGTGAATCCCGCTTCAGAAGCGATTCTTGCGATGTCGTCTGTTGTCATTACAGGATTCTGCTCCTTAGAGCCGGCCATACTGTAAATCTTTGTTGAGTCGTTGATTGTGCCATCCATATCGTCTGCTCCGTAAAGCAGCGCAAGCTGACACATCTCCTTGCCCAGCATAGGCCAGTATGATTTAATATGAGGTATATTGTCAAGAACAATTCTTGAAATTGCGAATGTCTTAAGTACCTCAATTATATTTAGCTCTCCCAGGTATGAGAGTGGATTGTTTGCAGGTTTAAACAGCAGGGGAATAAAGGCGTCAAACCCGCCAGTTTCATCCTGAAGTTCCCTTAAAGCAATAAGATGTTCAATTCTGTGCTTTCTCTCCTCTATGTGGCCAAAAAGCATGGTAGCGTTGGTTCTCATTCCAAGTTTATGTGCCTCCCTGTGAATCTCGAGCCATCTTGCCCCGTCTGTCTTGTCTGCACAGATTTTATTTCTCACCTCAGGATTGAAAATCTCAGCACCTCCACCCGGCAGCAGTTCAACTCCCTTCTCTTTAAGAGCTATGAGAACATCACGCACAGGCAGTCCCGAAGAGCGTGTCATGTCATCAATCTCAACCGCAGTATATGCCTTGATTGCAACACCGGCCGGCATTTCGCTTCTCACAGCCTCCACAACATCAAGATAGTACTGCAATCCTCTTCCCGGATGGACACTGCCCACAATGTGAACTTCAGTCTCTGAGTTCTTGTACTTCTCCCTGCAATACTCCCTCACCTGTTCAATATCCATTGACCAGGCACCGGGCTGACTGTCATTGTCTCTTCTGTAGGAGCAGAATGTACACCTGTGAATACACACATTGCTTGGCTCCACATGAAAATTCCTGTTGTAGTATACCTTGTTTCCGTTAAAAGATCTTCTTATATCCAGTGCCAGTTTCGACAAAAGGTTGAGGTCACTGCTCTCATAAAGAGCCATTGCCTCGTCGAAACCTATTCTTTTACTCATAATAATTTCTGATTGGTTTTGAATGGCAAATATAACAAAAAAGAGGCCATTGAAGCCTCTTTTTGCGAATGTCGTGTATACCTGTTAGAAACGATCTTCAGATGACACGGTCAGTTTTTTGCGTCCGCGACGACGGCGTGCAGCAAGTACGCGACGACCGTTCGGTGTAGACATGCGCTCACGGAAGCCATGCTTGTTGCGGCGCTTGCGTTGTGATGGTTGAAAAGTGCGTTTCATGATATATTTTTACTTTATTTTATTTCGCAAAAGGGAGTGCAAAGATATACAAAATGTTTTTAAACGCAAATAATTATTCTAACGTTTTATATACAACACCATTTTTCCTTCAAAAAATGGCTCCTTAAACCATTTATTTATCTCATTTATGCCGATTCTCTCCGCAGGAATTCTCATTGCCTTTGCCGCAGCAGATATCTCTTCTCCAAGCTCTCCGCCTTTAAGATAGAGGACCCCTCTTTCAATGCCATCTCTTTTTCCGGTAAGAAGTGAGTTCCAGATCCAGGGAAGAAAATTTTTCAGTTCGGTAACAGCCCTTGATACAATGAAGTCAAATTTCATATCAATGCTCTCTGCACGGGCATTCTCTACCCGGACATTTTTCAGCCCGAGGGATTCCGCCACTGATCGGGCCACAAGAGTCTTCTTTCCGATAGAATCGCAGAGAACAAATGATACTTCAGGAAAGAGGATTGCAAGCGGAATACCCGGGAAACCTCCGCCTGTCCCAACATCCAGCACTGCTGAACCGGCAGGGAACTTAACAACCCTTGATATAGCCAGTGAGTGGAGCACATGGTGCAGATAGAGATTGTCAATATCCTTGCGGGATACAACATTAATTTTGGAGTTCCACTCTGTGTAGAGGGGGAGGAGGGCAGCAAACTGCTCTCTCTGCCTCTGCGTCAGCTCAGGAAAGTATGTCAATATCAAATCTTCCATTCTTATGTAAATGCTCTTTGGCTCTTCTGATTCTGGTTTTAACTGTTCCGGGCGGCAAATTTAACTCTTTTGCTATCTCTTCATATGCATATTCGTGAATAAAGCGCATCTCTGCCACTGCACGGTACAATACCGGCAGATTTTCAATCTCCCTTTTGAGTTTTTCAATCTCCTGCTCAAAAATAAGATGCTCCTCCGGACTTGGCACATAGGAGTCCTTTCCCACAATCTCCTCTCCTGCAGTAAAGCTGTCCAGTGACCTTACATTCAGTTTTTTGCGGCGCATGAAATCTATGCAGCTGTTGCGGGCAATAGTATAGAGCCAGGTAGAGAATGCATAGTGAGGATCATAGCTTCCTATCATCTGAAAAGCCTTCTCGAAAGCCTCCTGAGATATGTCGCTGGCATCGTCGGGATCATGAATTAGCTGCATGATAAATTTTCTGATCTTATCCTGATATCTTGAAACAAGTACCCATGAAGCCTCCTCCCTGTTCTGAAGAACCAGGGTAACAAGCCTCTTGTCTGAGTATTTTTTAATGTGCTTCAAGCCAGTTTCCTCCATAATCGCATTCAACGGTGAGAGGAACAGAAAGTTCAATTACACTCTCCATAACACTCTTCACTATTGAAGGCAGCTTTTCAATCTCTTCCGGAATTACATCAAAGACAAGTTCGTCATGCACCTGCAGGACCATTTTGCTTTTGATTCTCTCCTCCTTTAATTTTTCTGCAATTCGTATCATTGCAACCTTAATGATATCTGCAGCACTTCCCTGTATTGGCGCGTTTACAGCGTTCCTCTCTGCAAGACCTCTTACCACCTGATTTTTTGAATTGATATCCGGCAGATATCTTTTCCTGCCGTAAAGGGTTGAAACAAATCCATCGGTTTTAGCCTTTTCAATCATAGAATCTATGTAAAACCTTACACCCGGATAGCTTCTGAAGTAGTCCTCAATAAGTTTCTTTGCATCTGCACGGGGTATATTCAGTCTCTGAGAGAGCCCAAAGGCAGATATTCCGTAAATGATTCCAAAGTTTGCAGTTTTTGCACGGCTGCGCTGCTCCTTTGTAAGCTCCTCCTCAGGCACACCGAATATCTTTGAGGCGGTAGCCGAGTGGATATCCTTTCCCTGGCGGAATGCCTCAATGAAGTCAGTGTCTCCGCTCATATGAGCCATAAGTCTCAGCTCAATCTGGGAGTAGTCTGCAGATAGAATTACTCCTCCAGGATGCGAGGGTATGAAAGCCTTTCTTATCTCCCGTCCCCTTCCTGTTCTCACCGGAATATTCTGCAGGTTTGGCTTGATTGAGCTTAATCTGCCGGTTGCAGTGAGGGCCTGATTGTAAGTTGTGTGAATCTTGCCGCTCTCTTTTGATACCAGCAGCGGAAGCGGTTCGATATAAGTAGAAAGGAGTTTCTTTAAATTTCTGAATTCAAGAATCGCAGCAATTATAGGGTGAGAGTCATAAATCTCCATCAGAGTCTCCTCGTCTGTAGATTTGTTGGCTGCTGAGCCCTTTTTCCCCTCAGGACCCAGTCCCAGCTTGTCGTAAAGGACCACAGAGAGCTGTTTTGGAGATGAAACATTGAGATTTGGCTCCTCTGCCATCTCTCTTACAGATTTCTCTATCTCCTCAAGCTCAAGGGCAAGCTTTTTCCCGTAGCTGCCAAGCATTTCGGTATCCAGCTTTATTCCGGTTCTCTCCATATCTGCCAGAACCCTCAGAAGTGGCATCTCCAGATTTTCATAGAGCGGGAAGTTGTTCTCACTCTTTAGCTCCTCTTCCAGCTTAACTGCCAGAGGAATAAGGACTGAGCACTCTGCCGACAGCTTTTCATCTTCTGCCTCATTTGTGTTGTCCGGCTGGGAAGAGAAAAGATCGGCCTGAACCATCTCCTTTTGTGACTCTATGTTCATTCCCAGATAGGTCTGAGCGAGAATCTCAATTTTATGGGAACGTTCCGGCATGAGCAGATAGTGCATCAGCTCAATATCTGCCAGAAATCCCTTTATTTCAATTCCTGCCGCAGCAAATTCGTTTACAGCAGGTTTAAGATCATATCCGCATTTGGCGACTGATTCATTTTCCATTATTGCGGCAAGCGAATGTATCCTCTCCCTGGATTCAGAGGCTACAAGCTCACGGCTGGAAATATATATGCTTCTGCTGCTCATCCTTATTCCTATCTTCCCCTCAGCCTGAGCGGCATCAATTACCTCTGCGGCGGATGCTACCCTAAAGAGGGGTGAATCGGCCTTAACAGCCTTCACCTCGTTTGCGGCAATCTGCGACATCTTCTCATCTGTTACGAAAATCTCCTCAAGCTGCGGAATTTGTCTTATGAGGGAGCCAAATTCGTAATGAGAGAAGAGTTTTTTCAGCTCCACAAAGTGAGGAGTGCCTAAGGTAAGTTCTCTGTCATTGCAGGCTACATCTACATTTGTGTCAATTGTAACAAGAGTTTTACTGAGTGCAATATGGGCCTCCGCCTCGCGGAATGCCATCTGCTGCTTTTCGGGCAGTTCACTCAGATTTTTATAAATATTCTCAACAGAGCCATATTTCTGAATCAGTTTTTTTGAACCAACCTCACCAACACCGCGGACGCCCGGTACATTATCGGAGGCATCTCCCCAGATTGTGAGGATATCAATCACCTGAGATGGATCTGTGATGCCATACTCCCTGCAGATATCCTCTTTCCCTAGAAGGATGTTGTCGCCGCCGCTTTTGCCCGGCTTGCACTGAATAATACTGTCAGAAACCAGCTGGCCGTAATCCTTGTCAGGAGTGAGCATATATACTGTATAACCATCCCTCTCTGCCTGCTTGGCAAGAGTTCCAATTACATCATCTGCCTCAAATCCCGGCTTCATCACTACGGGAATTGACATTGACTGAACCAGTTCTATTAGCGGCTCCAGGGCACTTTTAATCAGTTCCGGAGTCTCAGATCTGTTGGCCTTGTAATCGGGATAGAGTTCGTGCCTGAATGTTTTTGCAGGCGGGTCAAATGCTACTGCAAGGTGTGTGGGTTTTTCCCGGATTATCAGGTCTGTGAGGGTTTTGATAAATCCAAACAGAATTGAGGTGTCTGCACCCTTTGAGTTAATCATTGGTCTTCTCAAAAAGGCGTAGTATGACCTGAAAATGAGGGCGTGGCCGTCTATCAGATAAAGTTTTTTCATTATTGGTCTGTGTTCTCGGAGGCAAGCCACTCAACGAATGAGGTAGGGGTTTCGTAAAGTTTTATGCTGTGCAGCTCCGTCCCTTTGGGAAGATTATTCTTAAGCAGGCCGGCAAAGTAAACGGCCAGATTTTCGCAGGTAGGCTGAAAATCCAGAATAATTACATTCTGGTATGCTGCTGCTATCTCTTCTTTAAGAGGAGCGTCGCTTCTGAGCAGAAGCGCATGATCAAAGGGGTCTACAATCATTCTGTTTACAACACTTTTCAGATCCCCGAAATCTACCACCATACCATTTTTTGGATGTGTGCTGTCATTTAGCGGTGAGCCCTTTAGGGTTACAAAAAGTCTGTATGAGTGACCGTGTATATGTCTGCATTTTCCGTCGTAGTTCTGGAGCGCATGTGCCCCCTCAAAACGGAACTCTTTGGTAATTCTTATTGTTGACATGCTTTTTTTACAAAAGTATGAAAAAAATCCATATTAGTTTTCTGACCATTTATATAACGGCCTGTTATGAAATATGAACATTTTTATTAAAAAAGAGAATAAAAGTTTGAATTTTTATAACAATTCTTTATTTTTGTGAAAACAATCATAAATAATGGCAATGAACATTCAAAACATTCTATCTGCTAATGCAAAAAGCATGAGAAGGTCAGCAATCCGCGACTTACTCAGCGTTGCAAACAGACCTGAAGTAATATCATTTGCCGGCGGATTTCCAAACCCGTCGACATTTCCGGTAGAAGACCTGAAGATAATTATGCAGGAGGTACTTGAACAGGAAAGCACTTCTGCACTCCAGTACGGACCAACCGAAGGAAACGCAAAACTTCGTGAATTGCTTGCCGAAAGATACAAATCACAGGGATTGCAAATTACAAAAGACAATATTCTTATCACTACCTCTTCACAGCAGGCAATTGACCTTGTAACAAAGGTTTTCATTGACCCGGGTGACACCATTATCTGCGGTCTTCCATCTTACCTTGGAGCACTTCAGGCATTCTGGTCATACCAGGCAAAACCTATAGGCATTACCAAGGACGAAGAACTTGATGTGGTTGTTAAAGCACTTATTGGAAGTGGCAAAAAACCAAAATTTGTCTATGCAATTCCGGATTTCCAGAATCCTTCAGGAATAACCATGACATTGCAGCAAAGAAAAGATGTTCTGGCAGTTGCTAAAAAACATGACCTCCTTATTATTGAAGACAGCCCTTACAGGGAGCTCCGTTTTGACGGAGAAGAGCAGCCGCTAATCTATTCAATGGATAACGAGAGAGTTGTTCTTCTGGGAACATTCTCGAAGACATTCCTTCCGGGATTCCGTCTGGGATGGGTTATTGCTCCAGCCAATATTATCGAAAAACTTATTGTTGCTAAACAGTCAACTGACCTTTGTGCGCCGGTTTTCGACCAGGCTGTTGCTGCAAGATATCTTGAGAAGGGTCTGTTTGACAAAAACCTCAAAAAAACAATTGATCTGTACAGAACAAAGAGAGACCAGATGCTCTCGTGTTTTGAAAAATATATGCCGGCAGGTGTTACCTGGACAAAACCGGAGGGCGGACTTTTTCTATTCGTTACTCTTCCTGAGGGTTACGATGCAACCGAGCTCTTCAATGTTGCAATTAAAGAGAATGTGGCATTTGTAATTGGAGAGGCATTCCACTGCGACGGTTCAGGAAAGAACACAATGAGAATTAACTTCTCGTTTATGAACGAGGAGAAAACAGAAGAGGGTGTTAAACGTCTGGCAACAGCAATTAAAAAGATGCTCGAAACAGCACCTGTTCCTGCGGCAACAACATTCTAGTCAAAATGGAATTCTCTATACGAATGTGTAGAGGTTTCTGTCAAATTTTAAAGGGGAGTCTTTGAACATAGTGTCAAAGGCTCCTTTTTCTATGAGCTCTGCAGGTGACCCGTGGCTGAATGACTCTCTGCCCATAATCCAGATTCTGTCACAGTGTCTGATTGCAAGCTGAAGGTCGTGTGTAGAGAAAATAACACTTCTTGACTCCTCGTGTGCTATTTCGCTGAGCAGTTTTGTAATGGTTAGCTTGTTCTCAATGTCAAGAAAGGCTGTTGGCTCGTCAAGAAAAATAATCTTGCTCTCCTGAACCAGGGCGCGGGCTATGGTAGCCCTCTGAAACTCACCATCACTAAGCCTGCTGGAATCTCTTTTGTCAAAACCTGAAAGCCCGACTCTATCAAGAGTACTAATAACAAAATCCCTCTCAGATGGTCCTACCTGCCCCAGCCAGTTTGTCCGGTTGTAGCAACCGGTTGCAACCATATCAAATAATGAAAGATTTCTGGCCCTGAGGCTTTGCGATGGGACAAAAGATATCTTTTCTGCAAGACGACTGTGGGAGTATGACGAAATTTGTTTTCCGTCAATCAGTATCTCTCCGCTCCTGAAACTCTGAATTCCTGACAAACTCTTAAGCAGAGTACTCTTGCCTATGCCGTTCGGACCAACTACGGCAATAATTTCACCCCTCTGTGCGAAGGCCGAAATCTCCCCGTAGATATCCTTGTTATATCCAAGGCAGAGGCTTTTTGTCTCCAGTACTCTCTCCATCAGATAAACTTGCTCTTTAGAATAATTATAAGAATTATGGGTACACCTATTAGCGCACTTACTGTATTGATAGGAATTACTCCTGACTGCCCCGGCAGCTGTGCAACAGTATCTGTGAAGACCATTATAGCGGCTCCAAGAAGTGCAGTTGCAGGAATCAGTACCTTGTGATCTGCATTTTTAAAGAACATTCTGGCAATGTGGGGAACTGCAATTCCAATAAAACCTATTGGCCCGCAGAATGCAGTAACGCTTCCGGCCAGGAGTGTTGTTGCCACAAGAATTCTTCTTCTTGTATGTTCAAGATTTACGCCAAGGCTTTTGGCATAGGCCTCGCCCTGAAGAAGTATGTTAAGTTCTTTAATATTGTATACAGAAAGAATTAATCCTGGAACAATCAGCAGGCTCATAATCCAGATCTGGGCAGAGGTGAGCCCCGAAAAACTCCCCATTGTCCATACCACAAATGCCTTAAGCGAAGATGATGATGAAAAGTACTGCAGCAGTGTAATAAGAGCACTGGCAACACTTCCCAGCATTATGCCGAATATAAGGAGGGAGGTATTATCCCTCAGCCTTGATGATACAAGAAGAATAAGAAGAGTTACCCCGAATGCTCCCGCCCAGGCAGAGGCAGCTACTCCAAGGTTAAGGGCAAAGGAGCCTGTCAGGCTGATTCCGAAGGCAGAAAAGCCCATCACAAAGAGAGCCACTCCAAGACCGGCACCTGAACTGATTCCAAGAATAAAGGGGTCTGCCAGCGGGTTTTTGAAAAGTGTCTGCATCTGAAGCCCGCAAACAGAGAGGGCTACTCCTGCAAGAAGTGCGGTAATGGCTTTTGGAATTCTGAAATCCCACAGAATTTCATTCACAAAAGAGAGGTCTGATTTGCCTGCAAGAGAGGCAAAAATCTCACCGGGAGGAATAATCACAGAACCCAGAATGAGGTTAAGCAGGATAAGCAGTCCGAGTGCTGCCGATATCACTGAATACTCTCTGATGTAACCGGATTTTACTTTCATTTCTGCTTTGCGGAATTTGAGCGCTAAGATAGTGCAAAAAAAATTGTTATTTTTGCGGCGTTATACAAATCCAAAAATTATACTCAAGATGAGAAGAAAAATTGTTGCCGGCAACTGGAAAATGAATACTGTGCTGCCGGAAGGGGAGATGCTCGTGAAGCAGCTCGAGTTCCTGACCAAAGATCTTGACAACGGAGTTGAGCTCATTATCGCCCCTCCATTCACACATCTGGTAACTATAGGAAAGTACCTTGCAGAAAATAATGTAAAGGTATCACTGGCTGCCCAGAACTGTGCAGACCAGGATAAAGGAGCCTATACCGGAGAGGTTTCTGCCGCTATGCTGCGTAACGCAGGATGCAAATATGTAATCCTTGGACACTCAGAGAGAAGAGAGTATTACGGAGAGACTAGCGAAACCCTTCTCAGAAAGATCAATCTTGTTCTTAATGAGGGAATGCAGCCAATTTTCTGTGTTGGTGAGAGGCTTGAGGAGAGAGAGTCAAACAGCCATTTTGAGGTTGTATCAGCTCAGATAAAAGAGGTGCTGTACAAACTGCGCGGAGTAGAGCTTGCTAATGTTATAATTGCTTACGAACCTGTATGGGCAATTGGAACCGGCAAGACAGCCACATCTGACCAGGCTGAGGAGATGCACGCATATATCCGCAGAGTTGTTGCAGACAAGTTTGCAGACTATGCAGATAAAATGCCAATTCTGTACGGAGGCAGCTGTAAACCATCCAATGCAGTAGAGATTTTCTCGAAGGATGATGTAGACGGAGGTCTTATTGGCGGAGCATCGCTTGTTGCCCAGGACTTTGTTGCAATTGCAAAATCATTTTAATGGACTATATAGAGGTATCCATAAAAATTGAACCATTTTCTGATGACAATGCCGATATTGTTATTGCCCAGATTGGAGAACTCCCGTTTGAGAGTTTTACAGCTGAGGAGCCGTATGTAAAGGCATATATTCAGGAAAAGAACTTTTCTGCCCGCGACCTAAAAATGCTGCTTTCTGCATTTGACGGTGCGGGCATTGTTAATGTCTCCTTTGAATACTCTCTTGTGAAGGGACAAAACTGGAATGCCCTCTGGGAATCCAATTTTTCTCCCATTACAGTTGAGAATCTCTGCACAGTAAAGGCAAGCTTTCACAAGAACCTTTCAAAGACCAGGTACAACATTATCATTGATCCAAAGATGGCCTTTGGCACCGGTCATCACCAGACAACCCACCTAATGGTTAAGAACCTTTTAAGGGAGAGTGTGAAAGGGAAAAAGGTGCTTGATATGGGTTGCGGAACAGCAATTCTTGCTATTCTTGCTGCTAAGATGGGTGCTCAGGCGCCTGTGGCAGCAATAGATATTGATCCGGACGCAGTAGCATCGGCATTTGAAAATGCAAAAAGAAACAGAGTGGCGGCAAAAATTTCGGCTCACGAAGGTGAAGCATCATTAATCGCCTCATTTGGTAAATTTGATCTGATTCTGGCTAATATCAACAGAAATATTGTAATTGCAGATATGCAATCCTATTCAAATGCTCTTGTCCCTGAAGGGATTATACTTTTGAGCGGATTCTATGAAAAGGATATTGAAATGGTGGTGAAGGCCGGTGAGAGTGCCGGACTCAGGTTTGTATCTTCTGACGGAAGGGACGACTGGGCCTTTGTCAGGCTGCAAAAGGGAAAAAATGGGTGACCCGGTATTGCAAATTTAAAATTTTGTTCTACCTTTGCACTCCCCAAAGCGGGCATGGCGTAATTGGTAGCCGCGCCAGACTTAGGATCTGGTGCCGAAAGGCGTGGGGGTTCGAGTCCCTTTGCCCGCACAAGAAAGCAGATACCCTACGGGTTGTCTGCTTTACTTTTATTTGAGATAATATAAACAACTATACAAACATGAAAGTTACACAAAGAAATGCTGATGACTTGACTCTCGTTGTTACCCTTAGCATCGGGAAAGAGGACTATGCTCCCAAAGCCAACAAAATCCTGAATGATTACCGCAAAAATGCAGATATCAAAGGATTTCGCAAGGGTATGGCGCCTATGTCCATGATCGAGAAAATGCATGGACAATCTGCCATGGTAGATGCAGTCAACGGATTGATTTCCGATGGTCTGAACAACTTTATCAACGACAACAAACTCAACATCATTGGCGAGCCTCTTGCAAACGAAACAGAGCAAAAACCTGTTGACTGGCAGAGTGGCGAAGCTATGGAGTTCGTATTCGATATTGCACTTGCTCCAAAGGTTGAACTTTCTGTAAGCGCAGATGATAAAATCGTATATTACGAAGCAGACATCACAGAAGAGGAGCAGGCCAAGTATCAGAGCAATGTTCTGAGACAATACGGTCAGCTTGGCGTAGCAGATGCTATTGCAGAAGATGAGGACTTCATCATTGCAGACCTTATTCAGGGTGAGACCCGTATTGAGGGAACCTATGTTGCTCTAAGGTCTGTTGAAGATAAGAAAATCAAAAAACAATTCATGGGCAAGAAAGCCGGTGATGAGTTTGAAATTGATGTAAACAAGGCGTTTGCAAACGAAACAGACAGAGCAGCACTTCTTAAGGTAAAGAAAGAGGAACTGGAAGGAATCGAACCAATTTACACAATTGTTGTTAAAGAGGTTAAGAGATTTGTCGAGGCCGAAATCAACCAGGAGCTGTTTGACAAGATGTTTGGTGCCGGTGTTGTTACCACAACCGAAGATTTTGAAGCAAAGATTCTTGAGAGAATGAAGAGCGAATATGCACATGAAAGCGATTACCGCTTTATGATTGATGCTCGTGACTTCCTTATTGAAAAGGCTGCAATTGCCGTTCCTGAGGAGTTTCTTAAGAGATGGCTGTATACAGCAAACGAAGGCAAGTTCAAGATGGAAGAGATTGAGAAAGATTTCCACCTTTTCCTTAAGGACTTCCGCTGGCAGATGATTCGTCAGTTCTTTGTGAAGGAGCAGAACATGCAGATTACACGCGAGGATCTTCTTGCCCAGGCTAAGAATATCGCAGCATATCAGTTTGCAATGTACGGTCTTCCAAATGTACCTGAGGAGCAGCTTAAGCAGTATGCTGAGTCTCTTCTTTCAAACGAGAAAGAGGGCAAGCGTATCTTCGACAAGGTTGAGGAGGACAAGGTTATTGGCTATGTAAGGTCAATGGTTAAACTCGACAAGAAGAAGGTCTCAGTTGACAAACTACGCGAATTGACTAATTAATTTTTATACCATGGCTACAGATTTTGAAAAATATGCCATTCACCACAGAGGCATAAGCAGTCTTTCACTGCACAGATTTAATTCATTGCAGAGCGCATACATCAATCCTACAATTATTGAGGAGAGACAGCTCAATGTTGCTGCAATGGACGTTTTCTCCCGTCTCATGATGGACAGAATCATTTTTCTTGGTGTTCCAATTACCGACGATGTAGCCAACATTATTCAGGCACAGCTTCTTTATCTTGATTCAACAGAGTCAAAATCAGATATTCAGCTATACATAAATTCACCGGGCGGCGGAGTATACGCCGGCCTGGGAATTTATGACACAATGCAGCTTGTCTCTTCTGATGTTGCTACAATCTGTACAGGTATGGCCGCCTCAATGGCTGCAATCCTGCTTACAGCCGGAGCGACCGGAAAGCGTTCGGCCTTACCGCATTCAAGGGTGATGATACATCAGCCAATGGGAGGCGCAGAGGGTCAGGCAAGCGATATTGAGATTACTGCAAGACAGATTGTGGGTCTCAAGAAAGAGCTGTATGAAATCATAGCGCTGCATACCGGCAAGGCTCTTGAGCAGATTGAAAAGGATGCTGACAGGGATTACTGGATGAAGGCTCTTGAGGCTAAGGAGTACGGAATGATTGACGAGATACTTATCAAAACAGTCAAAAAATAGATGGCAGCACCATATAACGATTTTTGCTCATTCTGCGGAAGGGGAAAAGATGAGGTTGACATTCTCATTGCAGGGGACATAAGTGCCATCTGCAACGAGTGTGCTCAGCAGGCTGTTGACTATTCAAAAGAGGCGATGTCTGTCAGAAAGGGGAAAAAGAGCGTTGCAGACAGCAAACTTCTTAAACCTAAAGAGATAACATCATTTCTTGATGAGTATGTGATTGGCCAGGATGAGGCAAAAAAATATCTTGCCGTTGCGGTTTACAACCACTACAAAAGGATAAACAGCAATAACGGCGACGATCTTGACCTCGAAAAATCGAACATTCTTCTGGTTGGACGTACAGGAACAGGAAAGACTCTTCTTGCAAGAACAATTGCAAAGATGCTTGATGTTCCGTTTACCATTGTTGATGCAACAGTTCTTACCGAAGCGGGATATGTGGGAGAGGATGTGGAGAGTATTCTTACAAGACTTCTTCAGGAGGCAGATTACAATGTTGAGAAGGCACAGAGAGGTATTGTATTTATTGACGAGATCGATAAAATTGCAAGGAAGAGCGACAACCCTTCAATCACCAGGGATGTATCCGGAGAGGGAGTTCAGCAGGCAATGCTTAAGCTGCTTGAGGGAAGCGTGGTAAATGTTCCGCCTCAGGGGGGAAGAAAACACCCCGAGCAGAGGATGATTGCAGTTGATACTAAGAACATTCTGTTCATTTGCGGAGGCGCATTTGAGGGTATTGAGAGGAAGATTTCGCAGAGGCTGAATACTCAGGTTGTGGGCTATGGAGCGTCTCAGAAAACAGAGCACATAGACAGGGACAATCTAATGAAGTATATCGCTCCGCAGGATTTACGCTCATACGGGCTGATTCCTGAAATCATCGGAAGGTTACCGGTTCTTACATACCTTGAACCGCTGGACCGTCAGGCACTCAGAAATATTCTTACTCAGCCAAAGAACGCGCTCATAAAGCAGTATGTCAGACTCTTTGAAATGGATGGCATTAAGCTGAAAATTGAAGATGATGTGCTCGACTATATTGTTGACACTTCAATAGAGTTCAGGCTGGGAGCCAGGGGGCTCCGCTCCATATGCGAGGCTATAATGGTAGACGCCATGTACGAGACACCTTCTCAGAATAAAAAGAATCTGGCAATAAAGCTCGATTTTGCAAAAGAAAAGGTGGCGAAGTTTACGGGGGCGCTGCAGATGTTAAAAGAGGCTTAGGCCTCTTTTTTTTTGCCCGACTCAAGCAGTACTTATTATAAATCTACTTTCGCTGAGGTACAGGTGGTCTTGAGCCCCCTTCCATCGGCTAGCCGATGGGTCCTTCCCCCTGCGGGTGCAGAAGCTCTTGACCACCTGTTCCTCAGCGATAGTCAACTGTTCATAATCATATACAGCTTGAGTCAATCAAAACAAAATCGTAATGAGTTAAAATGGAGTCAATCCCTCCCCGGGCGCGAGGTATCTGCCTTACCCTGCCCGACAAACAAATAAATTCTCTTCATTGAAGCTATTTTTCTCAGATCAAAAAAACGAGCACAATTAATTGGAAATTGGCGGATGGTTTTGGTCCTTCCTCCTGCGGGTGCAGAAGCTCTTGACCACCTGTTTCCCTTTTTTTACAATCTGGAACTGGTGGTGGTGACGGTTCTGGTGACGGTTTTCTGGGTGGCGATGGCGAATACATCGATGACTGCCATAAACTCTTCGTCGAGGCGAATGTATTCGGCATTGTCCTGAGCAGAGCCGGCTTCATCTCCAAGGGCCTTTTTTGTTTTTGAGCGGGCCTGAAAGAGGTTTTTGTCGTATGGATTCTCCTCGATTGCATTGTTGTACTGTTTGAGGGCTTTGGGAAAGTTACCCTTGCTCACCTGTTTCTCTGCAGCTGCGCTGAGTGGAGTGGTGGCTGAGTTGTAGTAAATCCTGTATCTGAAAACTGCAAAATATTTTTTGGTAATGGGACTATCTCCGATTTTAGCCGGAGCCCACTTGTCTGTTAAGGCTTTTATTGCCTCCATTGAGGCTTTTGACATTTCAAGGTCGGGTGAATTATCAATACCAGGGTTTTCAAGTTTTCCATCTTTTGTAATGGTAAATGAGATAATCACATCTCCTTCCGACGAACTTTTAAGTGATTCCAGCGGATAGCTGACTTTTCTGGCCAGCAGTGAATCCAGATTTAAAACGCTGTACCTGGCCTTTTGAATCTGGGCATTCAGAGTTGTGGTCATTAAAGCAATCACAGACACAAATATTAATCTTGAAATGTAATTTCTCATATTAGTTTAAGTTACTGAAATCAAATATATTGAAATTAATCAACAAAACAATATTAGAGCTCAGTGCTATAACGGTTGCTTCGGGGATACCGGTCCCTGACCTTTCTTTGTTTGAGAAATATTCACAGATGTGATTGAAGTCGAATTCGTGAATAGATGTATTATCGTTACTCATGATGTTTGAATTTATTATAAATACAAATAGAAACAGCACGGACAAAAATATGTCTGAGTTTAATTAACGGATAATCCAGGGCAGAACACCAAAGGTTATTTATTTTATCAAATCTGGTTTAAAATTTAACATTCAAAGTTTTTATACGAAACAAAGGTTAAAGGTTTTTAGAAAATCCTAATTTTGCCAACTAATTGACGGCGAAAAGTTTGTTAAATTAATTATTAACCAGTATTTTTACTAGACTTTGTCATTGAGGCTGTTACTAAATCTCTTCTATTTTGACAAAGAGTAACCACAAAACGAAATAGGACTCAATAAATGAGAGCATGTCTACTAGGTTTGGGAGTATTTGATTAAAAAATATGAATAAATAACCAAGCAGAGATAAAAATCTATACAATTATGCAGAAAACTGTTTATGTAATTGGAGCTGGATTTTCAAAGAGCGTAAATGCTCCTTTGCAATCTGAATTGATAAAGGATATTTTCGAAATTCGAGATTATGAGCTTTCTCGTGATTATCGACAATTGTATATCCAGTATCGTAATGATTTTGAAAGATTTCTCTCCGATACTATGTTCATTGATAGAAACAGTTTTAATACTATAAATCTTGAAGATATTTATACTCCTTTGGATAGGTGCATAATAGATAATATGTCATTTAGAAATATTCCGCCCAAGGATTTAATTGATTTGCGTCAGAAAATTAATGGGTTAATAATTATAATGATTAAACATAAACTTGACAATTTCCATTGTAGAGATAATCACATCGAAAAATTTACAGATTATTTAATAAAATTACGAGAGGAACATAAAAGCAGTGATTCATTTGCAATTATCTCAACTAATTGGGATATTATTTTAGACAATTCACTAAATCGACGAATTGCAAATAATGAAGGAGTTGTTGATTATTGTTGCTATACAACGCCATATGATGAGTCTAATGATGTGATGCCAGGTTTACTAGCGTTAGGTAGAGGGAAATATAATGTAAAATTATTAAAGTTGCATGGCTCAATGAATTGGCTAAATTGTAAAAGATGCCAAAGATTATTTGTTACTTTTTTTAAAAAAATTGCAATAAACGAATATGTCAATAGACCAATATGTAGGATTTGTGAGCATAATTTTCATAATGAAAAAACAAGTGATGGTGGCAGTACTTTAAGCAGTCAGCTAATAATGCCAACATTTTTGAAGGATTTGAATAATGTCCAATTGAAGTTAATATGGCAAAATGCAGGGATTGAGATTTCAGAGGCCTCAAAGATTATTTTCATGGGCTATTCCTTTCCAACGGCTGACTTTGAATTAAGACAGCTATTAGCCAGAAATGTAAGACATAGTGCTAATATTGAGGTTGTTTTGTGTTCATTAGATAAACCTATCAGCGATAATTATGTAAATTCTTCTGAAAATAGATTCAAATCATTTTTTGGCAAAAGGGATATAAAATTTCATTATGATGGAGTTGAAAAATACATTGAAAAATTAACAACCGCTAACAAGCGATAATAAAACATGGCGGTTTCGGTAGGTTTGCAAGCATTTAGTCCCACCAGCTCTGATCAACAAGGCAAAAATTGAATTAAGCAATAAGCTGAAAAAAGTAATTATGGAAATTCTTTACATCATTGGAAATGGATTTGACCTAAATTTGGGTTTAAAAACAAGCTACAACCATTTTTATCAATATTATAAAACTGTAGAAGCAAAAAATTTTAATGTTATAAAGCTAAAGGAGAATATTTCAAAAACCTATGATAGCTGGGCAGATTTAGAATTGGCTCTAGGTAATTATACTCAATATTTAGAGAGTACAGAAGAACTTGATGATATTTTACTCGATATAGGAGAGGCGCTATCAAAATACTTGCGTATTGAAGAAAACAAACTTGAAAATTTTGAAATCGACCAACGAAAATTCTTTAATTATTTGTGTTTTCCTGAAAATATGTTTTTACCAGCCGACAAAGAGAACTTAATAAAAATAAAGAGCAATTGGACAAATAGTCAATGGATATTAAACATCTTTACGCTTAATTATACTTCAGTAATTGAAAAAATTGTTGGTGACAAACATAATGATCTTATACTCGCATATCACAACAATAGTAGAGCAATTCAATTAGGAGAAATCAAGCATATCCACGGGTATTTGGACAATGATATGGTAATTGGAGTAGACGATATTACCCAAATAAAAAACGAGTCTTTTCATGGTAATCGAGATGTTTTAGAATCGATTGTTAAATCTGAATGCAACCATGCAAATAGAAATAATGTAGATAGACAATTCACCAACAAAATTAATACTGCTAACTTAATTTGCATTTTTGGTTCATCAATCGGAGAAACTGACAATAAGTGGTGGAAACTCATTGGTGAGAGACTTAAATCAGATTGTCATTTGATTATTTTTACAAAAGGATCTGAAGTTTCACCAAGGATAAGACATCTGCAGGCACGAACAGAAAGAAATTTCAAAAGATTCTTCTTAGACAAAACAAATCTGTCAGATGATGAAAAGACAAAAGTAGAAGGAAAAATTTTCATTGGACTTAACTCTGCAATGTTTAATGGGATTGTAAACAAAAGTGAAAAATCAATATTAAATCCTGTCGAGAACAAGGCGTAGTTTTTATCGTTGGGACATTGGGGGCGTAACGAAGATCTTTGCACCGATTGACTAGAACTTTTGGAAAGAAAAACATTTTGTGAATCCACACAAAAACATTTAGTAACATTTTAATGCAATAGCTAATAATTATTGGAAAAATGGCAAAACTTAATAGTGTGAGAAAGGGAGATAAAGCAGAATACATTTCGCAGGGAATATTTTCTTCTTTAGGTTACTCTCTTCAAGTCCTTCGACAAGAAGATTATGGGATTGATTTTTTGTGCACACTTACTGAAACGAGTGAATTAGTTTCATATCCAACCAAATCTTTTACTGTTCAATTAAAAACAAGTCATGATAACATCGTTTATAACATAAAAGATAAGACAAAGGTTAAATGGCTTTTTGAAAATAATTTACCATTTTTCATTTGTTATTTTGATTCCATAGAAAATCGAGTTGATTTTTATTCAACATCTATGTTGTCACATTATTTAATTACAAAACCTACTAATGTGACAAAACTTTCCTTTCAAATGAGTTCTGGATTTGAAAGGAATTCTATTTACCTAAATGAACATAAATCTAGCAACAAGATATTTAAAATTAATTTAGGGAGGCCATTTTTAAGCATATCAATTATGGATTTAGCTGATGATACTATAATAAATGATCGTAAAAAAATTTTAGATAAGGTTCTTAAGCGTGAGAATGAAAATATAGTCTACAGAAACCTAGGATTGCCATTTATGCTTTGGCTGCATGAATATGAAACTAATAAAAATGATTTTTCGTTTGGCTGGTCTCATTTTTCTGTAAAAGATATAATTGGATCCGATTTACTATTGGAAAACATTGGACACATCATAATTTCACTTTGCTTCACTTATAAAATTGAAGACAAAATTGATGATTATAATAAATTAAAGGAATTTGTTTTAAAATTGCCATTTAATGATGAATTCAAAAGTTCACTAATTAATCTCGGATTTAGAGATAAAAATGGAATTAAAAGATAAAACTTGTGAAAAACTATATGCCAAATGTCGTTTTAGTACTTCAAAATTATCATTCAGCTCTCAAAAACATCATTGGGGCTCGACAGAAAATCACCCACAATCCGCCTCTTTATATAAATTCAAACTATAGTAAACGCATTCAAAAATCGCACAAAACATTTTCTATGAGATATATCATCTTTTTAATATTGACTAGCTTGATTCATTATAACGGATTCTCTCAGGATTACTATAAAAGAACCAAGATTTCCAATGATATAGAGTTGATTAAATTGTCTGAAAACGCCTATGTTCATGTTTCATATTCGGAGTTACCCAATTTCGGCAGATTCCCGTCAAACGGATTGATATTCATAAATGGTAGCGAGGCTTTTCTGTTTGATACTCCGGCTACGGATTCATTAACATTGGATTTAGTTTCATGGATTAGGGACTCACTCAAATTGAAAATAGTAGGATTTGTACCAAATCACTGGCACAACGACTGTATAGGAGGATTGGGGTATTTAAAAAATCAGAAGATAGAGTCTTATGCAAATCAAATGACAATAGATATAGCAAAGGCGAATAATTTTCCGGTTCCGGCAAATGGATTTAAGGATTCGTTACAATTGCAACTTGGCGATAAAGTGATTAAATGCTATTATTTTGGAGCAGCTCATTCATTTGATAATATTGTTGTCTGGATTCCATCGGAACAAATTTTATTTCCGGGTTGCATGATTAAAAGCATTAATTCAAAGGATTTAGGAAATATTGTCGATGGTGATTTAATTGCTTATCCCAAAACGATTGACAAATTAATGGAAAGATTTCCTACGTCTAAAATTGTAATCCCCGGTCACGGGCCATTTGGAGGATATGAGTTGATTAAGCATACAAAGGAATTAACAACGACGAGCAGACCGACACTATGATGAAACTTAAATTGAACAATCGGGACAAAAAACAACCCCCTGCGACTCGGAGAGTGCAGGGGGTGAGTTTTTTATCCAGTATTAACTGATATACTGTTTCTTACTTAATATCCTGAGTGTAGTATTTGTAAAAGAGTCCGATCGATTCGATTCCTTTGTAGAACTGGCTCAGGAGGTAACTTTCGTTTGGTGAGTGGATGACATCTCTTTCGAGTCCAAAGCCCATGAGGAGAGGGTTGGCCTTGAGGATCTGCTGAAGATCTGCAAGTACAGGGATGCTTCCGCCTCCGCGGCTTGGAACTGGCTCAATACCGTATACTTCGTGGATTGCTCTGTGTGCAGCCTTGTATACATTTGATGAGATAGGGCAGAGGAAGCCCTGTCCGCCGTGGTGAGGTGTAACCTTTACCTTTACGCCTGCGGGAGCAAGTTTCAGGAAGTGTTTTTCGAACAGCTGTGCTATCTTCTTGTTGTCCTGATTTGGCACAAGTCTCATTGAGATTTTGGCAAAAGCTTTTGAAGGGAGAACTGTTTTGGCGCCCTCTCCTGTATAGCCACCCCAGATTCCGTTTACATCAAGGCAAGGGCGGATTCCGGTACGTTCCATAGTGGAGTATCCCTCTTCGCCTTTCACTGCGTCAATATCGAGGAAGTGTTTGTACTCCTCAATATCAAACGGAGCTCTTGCAAGCATTTCGCGCTCCTCTTTTGTAAGCTCAACAACATCGTCGTAAAAGCCCTCAATGGTAATGCGTCCCTTTTCGTCAATGAGTTTGTCAATCATTCCGGCAAGAGCATTAATTGGGTTTACAATTGCTCCACCGTAGTGACCTGAGTGCAGATCTTTGTTTGGTCCTGTTACCTCAACCTCAACATATGCAAGTCCTCTCATTCCAACGTTCAGAGAAGGAATCTTCTCGTCAATCATTGTGGTGTCAGATACAAGTATATCGTCGCAGGCAAGGAGCTCTTTGTTTGCAATTGCCCATTCAGGAAGGCTGGCAGATCCAATCTCCTCTTCGCCGTCAATAATGAACTTTACATTGCATTTAAGCTGATTTGTCTTTACCAGATACTCAAAGGCCTTTACGTGCATAAAGCCCTGTCCCTTATCGTCATTGGCACCTCTTGCGTAAATTGCGCCATCACGAATCTGAGGCTCAAAAGGTGGTGTGGTCCAGAGGTTAATAGGGTCTGCAGGCTGAACATCATAGTGTGCATATACAAGAATAGTAGGGAGCTTCTTGTCAATTATTTTCTCTGCAAAAACCACAGGGTGTCCTTTGGTAGGGTATACCTTTGCAGTGTCGCAGCCGGCTGCAAGAAGGAATTCGGCATATTTAGCCGCAGCTCTCTCCATATCCGGTTTGTGTGCGGCCATTGAGCTAACTGAAGGGATTCTGAGCAGTTCAAACAGCTCCGAGAGGAACCTCTCTTTATTCTCTTCGATATATTGTTTCATAATTTGTTCTGAATTATTTGATTATGTATCTGATTGTTATTGCAAAGTTAGGAACCTTTAGGCCTGAGTTTGATATAATCTGAATTCTTGGTGTCCAGTCTGCAGAGATTGCAATAGGAACATTATTGAACTTGTATTCAGCACCTCCAATCAGGTCCAGCGACATCATAAACTGTTTGCTGTAAACTCCTGCAACGTGAACACCTGCAGAGGCACCTGCACCTGCATAGAGTGCAAATCCATCTACATTCACATCAAAATGGCGCTCATAAAAACCGCCTACACGTATCTTGAGTTCATCATGACGGATAAGGTCAACATCTGCAATTGCCTCAAGAGCATCCTGCTGGTTGATGAAGTGCTTGAGACTTGCTCCCACACTTGAACCGGTGCGAAGGCCAATAGAGGTTTTGTAGTTCTGAGAAAATGCTGTTGTTACGACGAACAATGCTACTGCTATTAATACGATTTTTTTCATGGTTAAAAATAGTTTACTGTTTTGTTCTCGAGTTGTGTGAGCAAATTGTTTGCCAGTCTGCTCGCGCCAAGGCGGAATAGCTCCGGATTGAGCCACTCTTCGCCAAGAATTGTATCTACAATTGCATAGTATAGAATTGCATCTGCAGGGGTTACAATTCCGCCGGCAGGTTTAAAGCCGATTCTCTTTCCTGTTTTTGCGTAAAACTCCTTAATTGCACGGCACATTACAACTGCTGCTTCTGGGGTTGCTGCAGGCTCCATCTTACCGGTTGAGGTCTTTATGAAATCTGCACCTGCCTCCATTGCAATCCATGAAGCCTTTTCAATAGCCTCAGGAGTTGTAAGTGCTCCTGTTTCAAGTATCACCTTAAGGTGTGCCTTGCCGATAGCCTTTTTGATAAGTCTGATTTCTGACGCCGCCTCTTCAAATTCGCCTGCAAGAAAATGGCTCAGTGCAAGGACGATATCTACCTCGTCTGCTCCCTGTTCAACTGCCATTTTGCACTCAGCAGCCTTGATTTCCGGGAAGCTCTGTGAACTTGGGAAAACTCCGCCCACAACTGCCACCTTGATATCCTGTGACTCCAGGCCATTCTTTACGGCAGAGGCAAAATTTGGATATACGCATATAGCTGCAACTGAAGGATGTTTTGGAAACTGTGCCGGAAAGCGGTTAACCTTATCTACCATTGCGTCAATTTTTGCCTTTGTATCGGTAGAATTGAGGGAGGTAAGGTCCATCAGCCCTATACAGGCAGACAGAATTTCCGGGGTGTTCCATTTATTGATATTTTCTCTAATCTGTTGTAGCTCTTTTTCAATTGTTTGCATAATTCTATATATTCTCTTTTGTGTCAATTATTATTGTTACAGGTCCGTCATTAATTAGCGAAACCTGCATATCTGCTCCAAATATACCGCTTTTTGTCTCCTTTACCATAGCCTCGGAGAGCGATTTTTTGAAATATTCGTACAGCGGAATTGCCTTTTCCGGCCGTGCTGCCTTAATGTAAGAGGGGCGGTTTCCCTTCTTTGTTGAGGCGTGAAGGGTAAACTGGCTAACCACCAGAATCTCCCCGTCAATATCTTTCACGGAGAGGTTCATCACCCCTTCGCTGTCGTCGAAGATTCGCAGCGCAACAATCTTTTTTACCAGATAATCTGCGTCTTCCGTGGTGTCGGCATCCTCAATTCCCTGCAGGATCAGGAGCCCTTTTCCAATCTCTCCGCTGGAGATTCCGTCAATATCCACTCTGGCATGACTAACTCTCTGAATAACTACTCTCATAAACTATCCGCTTACAGAAACCTTGTATCCTTTTCTTACCAGAGGGGCAGTGAACTCCTCCATCTCTGACACAGAGACCTTTTCAAGATTATGTGCAGGCGTCTCTCTGTCGATGGTGTAAACCATAATCTCTCTTGGTTCAATCTCCTCTGCAAGCTTCTGCCATGCAGATACCTCCTTCTCTGTTGTGTTGTCAACAACTGCTCCGTTATACTCTCCGCGCAGGAACATTGTCTGTAAAACGAATTTACCGCGGAACCGGTTCAGCCCCTTTTTCAGGCTCTCGAGTGAGTAATGAAACTGAGGCCTGTCAATCTGCATTGTTGTCTCCTCAAAGGCTGAATCTATCTTGAGAATTGCGTTGTCTACCTTAAGCAGGGCAGCGGCTACCTCTTCAACTCCTATTCTGCTTGCATTGGAGAGAACCGAGACCTTCGCTTTTGGGAAAAATCTGTTGCGGAGATCAAGTGCATAGTCTATTATTGCAGGAAAATCTGGGTGCATTGTTGGCTCTCCGTTTCCGGAGAATGTTATGGTGTCTATGTTGCCGCCCTCTTTATGAATTGTTGAGAGCTTATCTTCAAGAGCAGCCCTTACATCTGCAGCCTTTGGAAGAGATTTGTCACTCTTCCCGTCTGCATTGAATCCGCATTCGCAGTAGAGGCAATCGAAGTTGCACCACTTGCCGTAGCGGGGCAGGAGGTTAACTCCCAGTGACGAACCGAGGCGTCTGCTGTGAATAGGTCCAAAGACTATTTCATTAAATAATATCGTTGACATCTCTCTTCTCTTTGTTGTTTGTATTATCAGGCAAGTCTGCGGCTGGTGCTCTTCTCTGTGAGCTTCATATTCTGCAGGTCCAGGTTCTCGATGAGAACTATGCCCGGCTTTTTACCAATCTCAAGTGTTCCAAGTTCGCTCTCTTTCTTAAGAAACTCTGCTCCGTTTATTGTTGCCCACTGAATCATCTCCTCCAGCGGAACTGAAGGGAAATATTTCTGAAGTGTAAACATCTCATCCACCATTGATAGAACTGTGTTACTTGAGAGGCTGTCTGTTCCGAGACATATTTTGAGGTTATTGCTTCTCATCAGTTCGAGCGGCGGGAGCGCCCTGTGAATAAAGAGGTTCGACATTGGACAGATTGCCCAGTAAGGATTTTCGAGTTCTGTAAGTGCAGACTCAATGCTCTCCTTGTTTGTAAAAGTATTGTGAACCAGAAGTATTTGTCCGGGGATCTTTCCCTCCCTGTGTTTTTCAATTTTTCTGAGCGTTGAAATAAAGTACTGGAGGGCGCTCCCGCCGGTAACAGGAGGCGTGCTCAGCCCCCGGCTCCTGTACTCCTCTGCCAGTGGTCCGGTGCCGGTTTTAACCAGCTCCTCCTCCTCCCAGCTCTCCTGGTTGTGGTAGGAGATAAATCCCTCTTCAAGTCCTGCCGCAGATGCGTCGCGCAGCAGGTCACGGCTCATAGTGTAGCATGAGTGCGGGGTGGGGGCTGCATCAATTCCTGCCTCTTTTGAGACCTGGTGCAGATCTTTTACTCCGGCTATAACTTTGGGAGCATCATGAGGCTCTGAGCCAAATACTTCAAGGAATGTACGGGTATATAGCGGCGATTTTGCCTTAATTGCGAAGCTTTCGCTGCAGTTGGAGATATCTGCCATTGCAGAGACTCCGCTTTTGTAAAGCTGATTCATCTGCTCCTCTGTGGCCTGCTTTCTGCCATCTTCGTCCACACTGTTGCGGAGGCGGTTAATCTGCCTGATAAATCCGGCCATACCGGAGTCCTGTTCAAAGCTGTCTACCAGGTGTGAAAGTTCTATATGGCAGTGAGAATTCACAAAGCCGGGGACAATTATCCCGTTGTAGAACTCAGTGCTCTCGCTCTCCTCTTTCAGTTGTCCAATCTCGGTAATGGTCCCGCTGTCGTCAATGCAGAGGTAACCTTTCGGGATCGGTCTGGAGTTCACGGGCAGGATGTATTGTGCTGCGATTTTTCTCATATTGGTTGAATGGTTTCTGTATTGTTTTCATATTGTTTGACCACCACCAGGCAGATACCGGTGCATCATACCTTACGGCTATGCTGTCAGGAACAGCAGAGCTCCACTTCTGAGTTTTGCCCGGAAAGTAGATCCATCTGATTGCCCTTGAGTGGGAGTCTTCAATTTTTGCCTCAGCACTCTGTGAGAATCTTATCTCTATCTCAACCAGCAGAGAGTCAAGTGAGCGCTTTCGCGCAACTTCAGCCTCCGCAGATGCGAATTCGGCCTGAAGAATCAGCTTTGCATTTGCATAAATGGTTTTGAGCTTTGCCGGCCTCTCCACATAATAGCCTATTGTATTAACAAAATCCTGAGTGGTGTACCCGTATTTGTTAATGATGGGCTCGTAAAGTTTAGAGGTATCTGCACTTTTCATAAGGTCATGATATGAGAAGACATATCTGTCCGTAACATACAAATCTGCTATGATTTTGGACATTTTGCCCCTGGGAATAAGCGAATCTCCGCATGAAGTGAGAAAAAGCAATGCCAGTATGGAAAGTCTGATAAGTTTCATTGTGACTGTTTACAAAACGCAAAGTTAATTTTTATTATTATTTTTGCCTAATCATTTGATGATTGCAATATGTATATAAACCCACCCAAATTTCTGAAAAAACTGTTTCCTTCATTTATTTGGAGCATTGATAATGAAAAGGATGGCGTTTATCTTACTTTTGATGATGGTCCCAGACCTGAGGTGACTCCCTGGATTCTTGACCAGCTTGACAGGCACAATGCAAAGGCAACCTTTTTCTGTATTGGAAAAAATGTGGAGATGTTTCCGGAATTATATAATGAGATTCTCAAAAGGGGTCATGCAGTGGGAAATCACTCCTACAGCCATGTAAAGGGGTGGGGTATGGATACCGGCCTTTATGTGAGGGATATTGACACAGCCTCAGACCTGATTCACTCAAATCTGTTCCGTCCGCCTTATGCCCGCATTGGTCCAAATCAGGCCTCCGTTCTGAGTGAAAGGTACAAAATTGTAATGTGGAATGTGGTTAGCCGTGACTACAGCAGGCGGGTTTCTGAGAAGCAGTGCGTCAAAAATGTTTTGCCCCATCTTAAGCCGGGGGCAATTATTGTTTTCCACGATTCCATCAAGAGTTCCCGCAACCTGTGGCATACATTGCCTGTTGTCCTGGATGAGATTGATTTCAGGGGATACAAATGCAAAAAAATTGAGATTTAAAAACTGAGATATTTATAATATGAGAAGAGTACTTGTAATAGGATCGGGTGGAAGAGAACATGCTATTGTCTGGAAACTTTCCGGCAGCCCTCTGCTTGAAAAACTCTTCTGTGCCCCCGGCAATCCGGGAACAGCCGCTCTGGCTACCAATCTTGATGCAGATATTAAAAACTTCTCATCAATTGCCTCTGCAGTAAAGGAGAACAAAATCGATATGGTTGTTGTAGGCCCGGAGGATCCGCTTGTAAATGGACTCAGGGACTTTTTTGAGGCCGATTCTGAGCTTGCTAATGTAGTTTTCATAGGACCCGGCAGAGAGGGGGCAAAGCTTGAGGGGAGCAAGGAGTATGCAAAGGCATTTATGGAGAGGTGGAACATTCCTACTGCAAGATATATGAGTTTTGGCAAGGAGGATATCGGCAGTGCATATGATTTTCTGGATACGCTTCAGGCTCCTTATGTCCTTAAGGCCGATGGTCTTGCGGGCGGAAAGGGTGTGGTTATCCCAACCGAACTGGAAGAGGCCCGTTTGGAACTTGCCACTATGCTGGACGGGAAATTCGGTGACGCAGGCAAGAGAGTAGTTATTGAGGAGTATCTTAACGGAATAGAACTCTCCGTTTTTGTTCTCACAGACGGTAAGGATTATCTGATTTTGCCGGAGGCGAAGGATTATAAAAGGATAGGAGAGGGCGATACGGGACTTAATACTGGCGGAATGGGGGCAGTATCTCCGGTTCTATTTGCAGATGCTGCGTTCATGAAGAAGGTTGAGGATAGAATTGTTAAACCTACCGTTGATGGTTTGAGAAGTGATAATATTCCTTATAAAGGTTTTATATTCATAGGTTTAATGAATTGCGGGGGAGAGCCCTTTGTGATAGAATACAATGTGAGAATGGGAGACCCGGAAACCGAGGCTGTTATGCCAAGGATTGAGAGTGACCTTCTTGCCCACTTTGTAGCCCTGGGAGAGGGGAGACTTGGCAGCGAAAAGGTAATCCACTCCTCAAAAAGTGCACTTACCATTGTTGCTGTTTCGGGCGGATACCCAGAACAGTTTCAGAAGGGATATCCTGTGGAGATTGCTTCTGATGTTGAGGAGAATACTTTGCTTTTTCACTCGGGAACCAGAAAAGAGAATGGTGTTGTGGTCTCTTCCGGTGGAAGGGTTATGGCAGTCACAGCACTTGCAGATAATCTGAGTGCTGCGAGGGATAAAGCATACAGGGGCGTTTCTCACATAAATTTCAAGGATATTTATTTCAGAAGAGATCTTGGACTTGATCTGCTGAATTTCAAAACCAATTAGGAATGGCCACTCCGGGCAAATACAATTTTTCAACCAATCCGCTTCTGTTGTCGGGTTTGCTGCTGGTTTCGTATTATGCCGCATTCAGAATTTCCGGTCACGCATCTAATGCTGAATGGATTCCTGCCCTCATCTCTTTTGTTGATGCTGAATCTGTAACACCCCGGTTATCGCTTTTTCTGTCGACTTTTTTCCTTGCAGCTAATGCAATATCTCTTTATATTATTGGTCTTAAGCTACTTGGTACCGGAAAAAACAAATTTCTGCTGCCAGTTATCTATCTGATTTTTGCACTTGTATCACCCAAGGTGCTGATTTTCTCCGGTAGTTCTGCTGCCGCACTTTTTGTTCTGTGGTCTCTCTATTTCACAATCTCCGCTAAACAGAGCGACCTCCATTTTTTTGTATCTGGATTCCTTATTTCAGTTGCAACCCTTTTCGAGCCTCAGCTAACTTTTATTGTCCCGCTTATTATTAGTTATTCAATGATGACCAAGGGCGCAGGAGCCCGCTCTGCGGTTCTAATGCTATTTGCGGTTGCAATTCCATGGCTCTTTATGCTCTCCCTCAGATATATCTTTTTCCAGGATGCAACTCTCTTTGCCCAGCTTTTTGCCGACGAACTTACAGGTATCTCACTATTCAGGTTCTCCCTTGAGAGTGTGGCTGACTTTGCGCTGATGCTCTTTTTTGTTATCATCTCTTTCTCATCTGTGGCATTTATCATGGGGCAGAGAAACCATTACAAGATTCTCAAATCTATGGCATATACCAGATTCATTATTCTTCTGCTGTTTCTGGTCCTGATGCTCTTTATCTATCCTCATACAAGAGGAACACTCTCATCTCTCATTGCTATGCCGGTTGCTATAGTGGTAAACGAATACATGCTCAATTACACAAAAAGTAACAAGCATCAGATTCAGTTCATAATCCTCCTAATTCTCATATTAGTAGCAGGAATATCAAACTTGTTATAATTTTTTCATATTAGTTATAAAGTTGAAGTAAATAGTTATATATTTGAATAACTAACTTATAAATAACTATGAAACTCTTCCGTACTCTTGTTCTGACGGGTATTTTTCTAGCTGTCAATTTTACAATTTCATTTGCGCAATCAGATTTCAGAAAAGGCTTTATTGTTACCAGTGAGGGAGATACACTCTCCGGCCTGATTGATTACAGAGGCGATCTTTTAATGGGAAATCAGTGTACATTCCGTGTGTCACAAGAGGAAGATCCAAAAGTTTATGCACCGGGCGAACTCAGAGAGTACTTTTTTGACGGAGGAAAACACTTTGTTTCCAAAAAAGTCAAGAGGGGAGAGAGATTTCTCCAGATTCTGTTTAAAGGAGCCATTGATTTATACTACACCAGATATATTGACAAATCGACATACTTTATAGACAAAAGCGGATTATCTCTGATTGAGCTTCCCTATGAAGAAGGTATCATAGAAATGGAGGAAAAAAGATATGAATTCAAGTCAACAAAACATATTGCTATTCTGTATCACTATATGTCTGATGCTCCTTCAATGGAGAAGGAGATAAAAGAGTTAACAACACCAACAGATGCAGACCTTCTCAATTTGGTTAAAAAATATTCAGAAATTGTTGGTAATGGCGAAAAGGCTGTTGAGTTTGCAAACAACAGAACTAAATTTGTATTTGATGCCGGCGTAATAACCGGACTTGTAATTACAAATAATACCTCCGGCACACTTGCAACAAAAAGTCTTCAGCAAGGAATTTACCTTCAGGTATGGGTACCTGGCTCCAACGAAAAATTATTTGTACGCACAGGAATCTCTAAGGGATGGGTCAAGGCCGAAAATCATTTTAACAATGCAGTAAGTGCCGTTGATATTTACAGAATCCCGATTATATTTCAGTATCAGTATCCCAAAGGACGTGTCAGACCACGCTTTGGCTATGGCTTTACTCTGAGCAGCTACTTCGTCTGCCTGAACACCTTTACAGCAGGAGTCGATGTGAAAATCAACAGCAACTTCACAGTGTCACTCTTTGGCGATGTCGATTTGATCCCCAATGAAAAGATTTTTGTCCTGCCCAAAGAGTACCTTTCCACCTCCATTATAGGCAGCCTGACCTACAGGTTCGCTCTATAGATTAACACTAATTTATACTCCTTACTGATCCCTGCAACTCCCTACCAAATCTTACTCCTAAGCTCAGCTGACACCTATCCGTGTCACTGTAACTAATTGATAAATAAACATATGTAAGTTAATCTGACATCTCACATGTCAGATTAACTTGCTATTTATTGATTGACAGTAAGTTGCAGCCTTGCGGTTAATCAACCAAAATGATTAAACCAGGATATAATTAACTGATTTTAAGTATATAATTTTAGACGAATGTTAATATTCCCCGAAACGGAATCACAGTCAACCGTTTGCAGTACGAAATAACACTACCCCCGCACGGCTGTAACCCGCAGACAATCAATCCACAGCACTTTGTCCCCGCGGATCATCCGCGGGGACAAAGTGCCACTCCCTGAATTATAGCAAGTTACAGCGATACGGGTAGTTGTCAAATGTGTGTCCGAATTAAATCGGGCACATCAATTGATTCTGAAAAATGCAATGTCCAGCTTCTGCAAAAGCAAAATCGCAGTTTTTTAGCTTATTTCTGATGTGTTTTCAGGAAAAAGGCTGAGGACTGTCTGACGAGCGCAGCGAGGAGTCCCGCAAGCCCCTGAAAACACGAAGAAATAGGTGTTAAGAAAAAGCTGCGTTGCGTTGCAAAAGCTGGGCATGCAATATCAGCAATAAAAAAAAGTGCCCGATATAAATCGGACACCTTTAACAGCCGTGACGCTGTAACTTGTTAAACAGCCGTGAAGCTGTAACTTGCTAAAAGCTTATTTGGTGGTTCTGCCGGGATATTGCTTAAGTGCAACTTCGAGGCATTTCATTGCGGCTTTAAGATCTTCAACTTTGAGGACGTATGCAATACGAACTTCATTGAGGCCTTTGCCAGGAGTTGCGTAGAAACCGGCAGCAGGTGCAACCATTACTGTCTGGTTTTCATAGCTGAACTCTTCGAGCAGCCACTGAGCAAATTTATCGCTGTCGTCAATTGGAAGTCTTGCAACTGCGTAGAAGGCACCCATTGGTTTAGGGCAGAAGACTCCCTCCATTTTGTTAAGAGCCTCAATAAGCACATCTCTTCTGTTCATGTACTCAGAGCGTACTCCGTCAAAATACTCCTGAGGAGTGTTAAGTGCGCCTTCAGCAGCAATCTGTCCGTAAGCAGGAGAGCAGAGACGGGCCTGAGCAAATCTCAGAACGCCTGTCATTACCTCCTTGTTTTTGGAAACGATTGCGCCAATGCGAACGCCGCAAAGACTGTACCTTTTTGAAACAGAGTCAATAAGAATTACATTCTGCTCAAGACCGGGAACGTGCATTGCAGAGAAGTGAGGCTCGTCTGTGTAGCAGAACTCTCTGTATACCTCGTCTGAATAGAGGAAAATGTCATGTTTCTTTGCTATCTCACCAAGTCTTATGATAGACTCTTTTGTGTAGAGAGAACCGGTAGGGTTGCCCGGGTTGCAGACAATAATACCTTTGGTCTTTGGTGTGATGTATTTTTCGAACTCGCTGATGTCAGGAAGAGCGAATCCGGATTCGATGGTTGTAGGAACAGGCACAAGCTTAACATCGTTCTGAAGAGCGAATGAGTTGTAGTTTGTGTAGAAAGGCTCCATTACAATAACCTCGTCGTCCGGGTTGCAGGTAACTGCAAGTGCTATCTGGAGAGCTTCGCTGCCCCCTGTGGTAATATTGATTTCATCTGCGGTTACGTTAATCTTTATACCCTGATAGTATTTTGCAAGACCCTCCCTGTATGTCTCAATACCGGCACTGTGCGGGTAAGATACAAGATCAAGAGTATTGTTTTTAACTGCATCAAGGGCCTCTTTTGGTGATGCGATGTCCGGCTGACCTATATTCAGGTGGTATACCTTAATGCCTCTCTTCTTTGCAGCCTCTGCGTAAGGTACAAGTTTTCTGATTGGTGAAGCAGGCATCGTTTTTGCCTTTTTCGAAAGTGTAAGCATTTCTGAAAAATTTAATATAATTATTTAATTAGTTCGTGTAAAAATCCCTCAATTGCAGGCTGCATCTGTGCTGTTCTTGCCTGGTAGTTGTTTGTAAGTATTGCAAAATAGTACATTCCGCCGTTTTTCCTCTCTGCATATCCTGCATAGCATCTCACGCTTGAGAGAGAGCCGCTTTTGGCATGTAATCTCTTTTTGTCTGCGGGATTTGCTTTGCTGAGAACATTTTGCAGCGTTCCCGGTCCTCCCGGCTGTGGCAAACTTTCAAAAAACAATTCAAAGTTATCGTTTTTTTCTTTCAATTTCGCGAAATAATTGCAGAAAAATCTGGCAGAGACATAATTCTGTCTCGACAAACCACTTCCGTCAATCTGTGAAAAACCACGCAAAGGGAGCCCCATTGCACTCATCAGCTTAGTAACCGCAACTCTTGAGGAGTCATAAGAGCCTACACCAGTAAGAACTTTTCCAAGCGTTTTGTAAAGAGTCTCAGCATAGAAATTGTTGCTTATCCTGTTTGTCACATTTACAATTCTGAAAAGCTCCGGAGATGATGTCTCTCCAATAATATTAATCTGATCCTGAGGTACTACACTATAACTTTCTGCATCATAAGCAAGAGGATTACTCTCTACTCCCCGCTCTTTCAGAAACTTTCTGAACTCCTCTGCACAGGCCACTGCCGGAAATTTAGCAGAGCCGGTAAATGTAACTGTATCCCTTCCCTGAGGAATTGTACCGGTAAACTTAACCGTTCTGGAGAGCTCCGTAACTCTGTAATCTGTACCGGAACCCCTCTGGCCTGCGACAGTAACCACCTCATTTTTTATTGTCAGTCCCGGAATTACAGGATAGACACCTGCAATAGCAGCAGGGGAACCGGGGCCGCCTGAATGAGTAAATTTAAACTCCTGCTGATTCTCCATAAAAGAGAGACCAGACGTACCGCTCCCGAAGGTTGGGCCCAGATTGCTGATTGCCCAGCTGCCCGGAACAATTTCATTCTCAAAATAGCGGTCGTCGCCAATTATATTTCCAGAAATTTTAGTAATACCTGCAAGGCTGATGGCTTTAGCCCATTCGCCAAAAACAGAGTCAACCGGGTATGCAACAGTGTCCCTTGAGCCTAGGGTTGGGTCGCCTCCTCCAACAATGTACAAATCTCCGTAAAGAATACCATCCCTGATCTCTCCCGTATAACCTACCTTGGTTTTGAATCTGTAATCCGGACCCAGCACCTTCATTGCCAGACCTGTTGAGATTGTCTTCATTGTGGAGGCTGTAAGAAGGGGCATGTCAGGGTTCCATGATGCAACAGTTTTGCCGTTTTCGTCTGTGACCATAATTCCAACAACAGAGTTGGAGAAAAGGGTGTCTTTTTTAAGCTGATTTATGTATTTCTGAATGTTGTTTTTCTGTGCAACACCATCCATACTGCTGAACATGAGTGAAAGAAGTGTCACAAAAACGGCTGCCTGTTTCATATTTTTAAGATTTTGGGGTTTATGCAAATGTATAAAAAATGGGGCTTATTTTTTAAATTTTAGTTACATTTGCCCGATTAATAACCCCCAATCAAATATTTCAAAAATGAGCAGCTTTAGAAAACGAGCTCTTGACGAGTTTGCAACCCACAAGCCGGAACGGTTCTTTGTTGAAAATCAGCCGGTATCGCAGTATTTCGGTCAAAATGTATTTGACGTTGAAAAGATGCGCCGATACCTTTCGGCAGAAGCTTTTGAAGCTGTCCAGGCAGCAGTAAATGAAGGTCTGAAAATTGAAAGGGGTGTTGCCAACCAGATAGCATCAGGCATGAAGGCATGGGCTGTCGAAATGGGAGCAACACATTACACCCACTGGTTCCATCCGCTTACAGATGCCACAGCGGAGAAACATGAGGCTTTTGTAGACCCTTCGAAGAACGGCGGAGTGTTTGAAAACTTCCGCGGAGAGGCACTTGTTCAGCAGGAGCCAGATGCATCAAGCTTTCCTCACGGAGGTCTCAGAAACACATTCGAAGCACGCGGATATACTGCATGGGATCCAACTTCACCTGCATTTATTATTGATCAGACACTTTGTATCCCAACGGTGTTTGTTTCATATACCGGAGAGTCTCTCGACCAGAAGACTCCCCATCTGAAATCTCTTCAGGCACTGGACAAAGCTTCGGTAGAACTTGTTCAGATGTTTGATCCCGCTGTTAAAAGGGTAAACTCAGTTCTTGGAATTGAACAGGAGTATTTTCTTGTTGACGAAGCTCTCTTCAGAGCAAGACCTGACCTGATGCTCTGCAACAGAACCCTGCTGGGACACACTTCTGCAAAGGATCAGCAGCTGGAGGATCACTATTTTGGAGCTATCCCTTCAAGGGTAATGGCATTCATGAAGGATTTCGAGACTGAGGCATATAAACTTGGAGTGGTTCTCAAAACCCGTCACAACGAAGTTGCTCCAAACCAATTTGAATTCGCACCTTATCATGCCGAGGCAAACCTCTCTGTAGATCACAACCTCATGATGATGATTCTCATGAGAAAGATTGCCAAAAAGCATAAACTGAAAGTAATATTCCATGAAAAACCTTTTGCAGGTATAAACGGCTCAGGCAAGCACTGCAACTGGTCAATGGTTACAGATAAAGGAACCAACCTTCTCTCTCCGGGCAAGACACCGGGCAAGAACCTGCAGTTTCTGAGCTTTTTTGTCTCAGTAATAAGAGCTGTATACGAGCATCACCACCTGCTTATGGCAAGTGTTGCCAACCTCAACAACTCTTACCGTCTTGGCGGAAACGAGGCTCCTCCTGCAGTTATGTCTGTTTTTGTTGGCCGGACACTTTCTGGAGTTCTGGATTCTATCGAGCAGATGTCTACCAATCACATCACCGAGAAGGAGATTGACAACAGAATGAACGTGGTTGGCAAGATTCCTGAAATTCTGCCAGACAATACAGACAGAAACAGAACCTCTCCGTTTGCTTTTACCGGTAACAGGTTTGAGTTCCGTGCAGTTGGTTCTTCAGTAAATGTTGCATCATCTATGTATATTCTGAATGCGGCAGTTGCGCAGCAGATTACAAGATTCAGAAAACTCGCACAGGCGAGAATAGCAAAGGGTGCATCGCAAAATGAGGCTCTGCTTGAGACAATCAGAGAATTTATTGTTGAATCCAAACTTATCAGATTCGAAGGAAACGGATACAGTAAGGAGTGGCACGAAGAGTCCATCAGCAGAGGCCTTAAGGGGATTTCAAATGTGCCGGAGGCATATAAAGCATATCTGGAAGAGAAGACAATCAGCCTTCTTAAGGAGACCGATGTTCTCACAGAGAGAGAGGTTGAGGCTCGCTTTGAAGTTATGAATGAGATCTATCTCAAAAAACTTCAGATTGAGGCCAGGGTACTGGGAGATTTAACAATCAACCACATTATTCCAACTGCAATTAAGTTCCAGAACTCACTTATCCAGAATGTTGTGGGTATCAAGGAGCTCTTTGGCCCTGAAAAGTACAAGACTATGTCTGAGAGACAGCTTGTTGCCATTGAGAAGATATCTGGATACATTCAGGTTCTCAGGGAAGATTTCCACGGACTCATTGAGGCCAGAAAATCTGCAAACCAGATTGAGAGCTATTCAGAGAGGGCAATGGTTTATTCTAACACTGTTCTGCCATATATGGAGAAGATCAGAAGAGTGGTGGACAAGCTTGAGATGGTTGTGGATGACGAGCTTTGGCCGCTTCCAAAATACAGGGAGCTGCTGTTTTTAAGGTAAAAAATCAGGAAAAAGATATGACGCAAAAGGGTACAGAAGCACAAAAGTATGCACTTAGAGGGGTTTCATCTTCAAAGGCAGATGTTCACAAGGCAATTGAAAATGTAGACAAGGGGCTCTTCCCCCGTGCATTCTGCAAAATTGTGCCGGACTATCTTACAGGAGATCCGGAATATGCACTGGTTATGCATGCAGACGGGGCAGGAACAAAATCCTCCCTTGCTTATGCATACTGGAGGGAGACCGGTGACCTGAGTGTCTGGAGGGGAATTGCACAGGATGCTGTTGTAATGAACACAGACGACCTCATTTGCGTAGGTGTCACTGACGAAATTGTTCTCTCTTCTACCATAGGCAGAAACAAAAACAGAATCCCCGGAGAGGTAATCTCAGAAATAATCCGGGGAACCTCTGATTTTGCTGCAAAAATGGCATCATACGGAGTAAATATCAGGCTGACTGGAGGTGAGACTGCAGATGTGGGCGACCTTGTTCAGACTGTAATTGTTGATTCAACAGTATGCGCCAGAATCAGAAGATCTGATGTTATTGACAACGCACGCATTGCACCTGGTGATGTTATTATTGGCCTCAGTTCTTACGGTAAGGCGGTTTACGAAGATGAGTACAATGGCGGAACAGGCAGCAATGGCCTTACATCTGCCAGACACGATCTTTTTTCAAAAGAGGTCGGAAAAAAATATCCCGAAACCTTTGACCAGAACATCCCTTCTGAAGTTGTATACACAGGAAGCAAACAGCTTGCAGAGACAGAACCTGAGACAGGAATAACTTACGGAAAACTGCTGCTCTCACCAACCAGGACTTATGCTCCTGTAATAAAAGAGATGCTGGAGAAACACCGCGGAGACATTCACGGAATGGTTCACTGTTCCGGAGGTGGACAGACTAAGGTGCTGCACTTTATTGACAAGTTAAAAATAGTTAAGGATAATCTGTTCCCGGTACCTCCGCTCTTCAGTGCAATTCAGGAGGAGTCAGGAACCCCATGGAAGGAGATGTACACCGTATTCAACATGGGACACAGAATGGAGATCTACGCAAATGCTGAGGCTGCAGAGGGACTTATTGAAGTTTCCCGCAAATTCGGGATCGATGCGCAGGTAATAGGAAGGGTGTACGAATCTGCAGAGACAGAAGTAATAATCAAATCTCAATATGGCGAATTTTCATACGGTAAGTAGGTTTGCGGGAGCGGCACTGGTCGCTCTGGCACTTGTGTGGGGATGCAGCGGAGAGAGCGGAAGGGCATCTGAAGAGATGCCAATTGGAATGTTTGATTCAGGTACCGGAGGTCTCACGGTAATGGAGGCGTTTCTGGCCCTGGACGAATTTGAAAACTCAACCGGCAAGCCCGGTGCAGATGGCATTCCCGATTACAGCGGAGAACATTTCAACTTTCTGGCAGATCAGGTAAATATGCCTTACGGAGTCTATAATGCTGAGGGTAAGGGAGACTTTCTGAGGGAGCTGATTCTGAATGATGCAAAGTTTCTGACCACTTCGCCAAATAACACCAAGATTGTTGTTGTAGCATGCAATACTGCTACTGCCTACGGACTTTCAGATATTGACAGTTATCTTAAACAGACCGGGACCGGAGTAAGAGTCATTGGAGTTATCAATGCTGCCGTAAAGGCACTTATGGAAAATATCCCGGCAGGGGAGAGGAGTGCTGTTGGAGTTATGGCAACTGCCGGTACAATTTCCTCAGGCGGATATGAAAGAACAATTCTTGATGCCTTTAAAGAGCGGGGAGACTCAGTTATGCCACTGGTATTCAATCAGCCTGGAGTCGGTTTTGCCGAGGCAGTTGATATGGAGCCAAATTTCCTTAAGGCCGAAGCCGTTTCTCTTAGAGATGAGTACAAAGGCCCTCAGACAGGAGCAGGAGATGGTCAGATTGACCCTGCGCTTATGGATATATACAGATTCGACAGATCAAAAAATGCTCTTCTCACCGGCAGGGGAGCAGACGGAAAAGAGATAATTCAGCTTAATTCAGCAGGCAACTATGCCCGCTACCACCTTGTCTCCCTGGTTGAAAAACTCAGAAAAGAGGGATCGGGAATTCAGATGAAAAACATAATTCTGGGATGCACACACTATCCGTATCTGCTTGATACTCTGGTTAAGGTGGTTTCAGAACTTCGTGACCTTAAGATTGACGGTAAATATCCATACAGAGATCTTTTGCCGGAAAAGGTGAACTTTATTGATCCTGCAAAATATGTGGCAATTGAGAGCTATATTGCGCTCAGGGAAGATAATCTGCTTGCCCGCAGAGAGAGCGAAACAACATTAAAGAGCTTCATAAGCGTGCCAGCACCGGGAACCGACCCTGCCATGCTTGACGAAAGAGGAGGATTCACATACAGCTTCAAATACGGAAGAACACCGGGTGAAGCAGACAAAACATACATTATAGAAGAGCTGCAGAAAAGGCATATGCCGGTAGAGAGCATACAGCGAATAAGGGAGCGGCTGCCCCTTACTTTCAGCTTGATGAAAATTGAATAAAAGAAGATGATTTTTAAACCAACCATTTCGCCGGAAGAGCTTGAAAAGCTCAAGGTTGCGGAATTTAGCGGGGAGGTAATTATAGTTGACAAGGAGAATGAAGACTATAAAGAGGCTTTGGAGTACCTCTCCAGACAAAAGATACTGGGATTTGATACGGAGACCAAGCCTGTCTTTCAGGCAAATGTGAAACGTAACGGTGTTGCCCTGCTTCAGCTCTCCGGAGGTGAGAGGGCATATATATTCAGGCTGACAGAGATTGGAATGCCTGAGTCGCTGTGTAAAATCCTGTCAACAAAGAAAATTCTTAAAGTTGGTGCTGCCGTTAACGAAGATATTAAAGGTCTGCAGCGATACACCAAGTTCATTCCCCGTGGTTTTGTCGACCTTCAGCAAGAGGGAGCCGGCTGGGGAATTAAGGAGAAAAGTGTCCGCAAAATGGCAGCTATCATCATGGGGCTGAGGGTTTCAAAATCTCAGCAGTTATCAAACTGGGAGGCAGAGGTGCTAACTCACGGGCAGATTAACTATGCTGCCATAGACGCATGGGTTTGCAGGCAGATGTATCTTAAACTGCTTAGCACTCCAAAACCAATATTGACAGAAGATGGGAAAGATAATACTTAAAAAGGGTAGAGAGGAGTCTGTAAAGAGGTTTCACCCCTGGATTTTCTCCGGCGGGATACTCAAAAACGAAGGTAAGATTAACGAGGGAGATTTGGTTGAGGTACTCTCATTTAATGGAGAGACCCTTGGCTGGGGACATTTTCAGATTGGATCAATTGCAGTGAGAATGCTCTCTTTTGGAGAAGAGACTCCTGGCAGGGATTTCTGGAAAAACAGACTTACTGCTGCATACAAACTCAGAGAGAGCACGGGCCTTATTCGTGAGGACAACAATGCATACAGGCTTATTCACGGAGAGGGAGATTCCCTTCCCGGACTTATAGTGGATATTTACAATGATACTGCTGTTATCCAGGCCCATTCTGCAGGGATGTTCCTGAACAGAAATGAGATTTCCGCTGCTCTTACAGAAGTTTACGGAGAGAGGCTCAGGGCTGTTTACGACAAGAGCGCCGCCACAGCTCCCTTCAAGGCAGGACTTGAACTTAATGACACGTATCTTTATGGAACACAATCCGGAAACGGCTCTGTTCTGGAGAACGGTAAAATTTTTCTGATTGACTGGGAGACAGGACAAAAGACCGGTTTTTTTCTTGACCAGAGAGATAACCGCGCACTTGTAGGCAGCTACTCTGCGGGCAGACGGGTTCTGAACCTTTTCTGCTACACGGGAGGATTCAGCATATATGCCCTTGCATCCGGAGCCGCTTCAGTTGACTCTGTAGACAGCTCCCGCAAAGCCGTTGATATGCTTGAGAGAAATATTGAGGCCAACCGCGGGGCAGGAATAATTCCCGCTGAGGCAAAACATGAGTCTTACTGTGAGGATGCAATTGATTTCATGCGGAATTCAGGCGACAATAAATATGACCTGATTATTGTAGACCCGCCTGCTTTTGCAAAGCACAGGGGAGCACTTCCAAATGCACTCAGGGCATATCAGAAACTTAATGCTGCAGCCATTTCCAGGGTAGCTCCCGGAGGAATTATATTTACCTACAGCTGTTCTCAGGTTGTAGATAAAATCTCATTCGCAGAGGCAGTGTTTTCTGCAGCTGCATCAACAGGAAGAAACGTAAGAATTCTTCACAGACTAACACAACCGGCAGACCATCCGGTAAATATTTATCACCCGGAAGGTGAGTACCTTAAGGGCCTTGTTATTTATGTGGAGTAAACGCAAATAAGCCCAAAGCTAAACATAACTTAACTTAACTGATCTGAACAATGGAAAATCTCGAAATACCAAAAGGAACCAGGGAAGAAATCTATGCTGCACTTTTGCCGCAGATAGCCGCACTTACAGAGGGGGAGAGCGACCCTGTTGCAAACATGGCAAATATCTCGGCGGCACTTAAAGAGGCATTCGGCTTCTGGTGGGTGGGTTTCTATATTGTAAGGGCCGATTCATCCCCGTTTGGAAAATCACTTGTACTTGGTCCGTTTCAGGGCCCTGTTGCATGTACAAGAATTGCGCATGGCAGAGGAGTCTGCGGAACCTCATGGAAAGAGGAGAGGACAGTTATTGTTCCTGATGTGGAGCAGTTTCCGGGCCATATTGCCTGCAGCTCCCTTTCAAAATCTGAAATTGTAGTGCCTGTTTTTCGTAACGGAGTGGTTACAGCTGTTCTGGACATTGATTCTGCGGAGCTTAACACCTTTGACGAAACAGACCGCATATGGCTTGAAAAGCTTCTCTCTTTAGCCATTGCTCTGTAATAACAAACAGATTATCAGACAAAGTTATGAAAAGGTTACTTTATCTGTTATTGTCACTTGCCGCACTTATTTCCTGCGGAAGGGATTCACTTTCAATTACTGAAGGTGTTTCAGAGGAGCTGGCAATCGCCAGATTTTCAAATATCTCCGAACTTACCTACGACCTGGATTTCTCGATACCGGCAGACAAAGATTCTGCAATTGAGGCTAAGATGACCATTGGACTTAATCTTGCAAAAAGGGAGGATCTGGTACTTGACTTCAGGCACGACTCAGCTGCACCGGTAAAAGTGCTAACTGTGAATGGAAAAGAATCAGCATTCAGCTTTAAAAAAGAGCATATAGTAATTCCCCGCAGGCATCTGAAGGAGGGTGCCAATTCACTGGAAATTGAATTTATTGCCGGCGAACAGTCTCTAAACAGAAGAGATGATCTCATTTATACCCTGCTGGTTCCTGACAGGGCCAGAACTCTCTTTCCGTGCTTTGATCAGCCCGATTTAAAGGGACGCTACTCGCTCTCACTTAATCTGCCGGAAGGGTGGATTGCGGTTGCAAACGGTAAGCACCTGACTCAGACAGGCAACAGAGTTGTCTTTGCATCGACTGAACCTCTTCCAACATACCTGTTCTCGTTTGTTGCAGGCAAGCTAAGCAAATATGATGTTTCCAGAAACGGAAGAAACATCTCCATTTATCACAGGGAGAGTGACCCCGCCAGAATTGCTCAGTGTGACATAATTGGTGAGCAGATTTTCAGCTCACTTGAGTGGCTTGAGAACTACACAGGTATTGCTTATCCATTCTCCAAATATGATATTGCCATTATTCCCGGTTTTCAGTTCGGAGGTATGGAGCATGCCGGGGCAACCCTCTATTCAGACAGAACTCTCTTCACCGGCGAGAACCCCACTACTTCTGAAAAGCTTGAGCGTGCAAAGCTGATTGCACACGAAACAGCCCATATGTGGTTTGGTGATTATGTTACCATGAAATGGTTCAATGATGTCTGGACAAAGGAGGTATTTGCAAACTGGTTTGCAATTCAGATGGTGGCTCCAATGTTTCCGGAGATTGACCATAACCTCTCATTTATTGACTCATATTTTCCGCCGGCCTATGCAGAGGACAGAACCGCAGGGTCAAATCCGGTTCAGCAGGAGCTTGATAACCTCTCAAATGCAGGGCTTGTATACGGAAACATAATTTACAACAAGGCTCCCATCGTGATGGAGATGCTTGTAGAAAAACTGGGACGGGAGACCTTCAGGGAGGGAATCCGCAGATACCTGAAAAAATATGCATACTCAAATGCAACCTGGGATAACCTTATTGAAATTCTTGACTCTCTCACTGAGGAGGATCTTCAGTCGTGGAGCAATGTCTGGATTAAGGAGAAGGGTCGGCCGGAAATCTCTTTCACTGTTAAGGACAGTATTATAACATCATCCCGGAGAGATCCATTTGACAGGGGACTGGTATGGGAGCAAAGACTCAGCAATGAGCTTTCTGAAAGCGGTAGCGTTATTCCAAATACAGACGGAAAGGGTTATGGTCTCTTTATCCTGGATTCTGCTGCATCTGCTGAGATTATGCAGAATATCTCCTCTTACCCGGCTGTAAAAAGAGTTTCATTACTCATTAACCTACACGAAAATGTGCTTGCAGGGTATATTAAGCCATCTGAGTTTATTGAGATGCTTTGCTCGCTTCTTGAAAAGGAGAGCGAAATGCAGATTTATTCAAGGGCTGCAGGTTACCTCACATCTTCAATTATACTTTTTGACAGGGAGAGTTTGTCCGGAGGGCCCGGAAGGGCAGAGGAGCTCCTCTGGAAAATCGTCTCCACCCCCGGAAAAGGCGAGAGGTCAATCATGGCCTTCCGGGCCCTCACCGAGATTGCCGGCGACAGCATATCTGCAGAGAGAATATTCAGCCTCTGGAAGAATCCGAAGCAGTTCAGACACCTGTCTCTCAGCGAGCGCGACCTTACCCGTACCTCGTATGAAATGGCACTGAGATTTCCATCCAGATATGAAGAGATTCGTAAGTTTCAGCTCGAAAGGATTACCGGAAAGGACAGGCGTGAGGAGTTCCTCTATGTTTACCCATCACTTTCTCCGCAAGTTCAAACCAGGGATTCTGTATTTGCTGCTCTTCTTAAAGCAGAGAACAGGGGAGTTGAGCCGTGGGCTGCATCTGCACTTGGCTATCTGAACCATTTCAGCAGAAGGGGTGAGTCTGTGAAATACATTTTGCCGGCTCTTGAAATTCTGCCTGAAATTCAGAAGACCGGGGATATATTTTTTCCGAGAAACTGGCTCAGAGCCCTTCTTGCAGGACACTCCCGGAATGAGGCATCAGATGCAGTAAACACTTTTCTGAGAGGTGAGGTAAAACTTCATCCAATGCTCAGAGGTAAGGTTCTTCAGCAATCTGACCATATTATCAATCTTAAAGCAAAACCCTGAGATGAAAAATCAGAAGAGGGCTGTACTGCTTGCATCGTTTGTAGTCCTGTTCTGGGCTACTGTGGCCACCGCATTCAAAATTGCACTGGCCGGCATGCCGGCACTCACTCTGCTGCTTATCGCCTCTCTAACGGCCCTTTTTATTTGTATTGCCGAGCTTGCATACCGTAGGAAACTAAGAGGTGCACTGCTTGAACTAAGAAGCCTCTCTGTAACAAAAAGGTCGATTTGGCAGGGTTTCATGAACCCCTTCGTTTATTATCTGATACTATTTGAAGGATATTCGCTTCTTCCCGCTCAGATTGCCCAGCCTCTCAATTTTTCATGGCAGGTTGTGCTGATAATCCTTATGGCAATCTTCATGAAGCAGAAGATCCGCCTGATGCAGGGCCTGGGTGTTTTGGTCAGTTTTGGAGGAATCATAATGCTCTCAATGAATAATTCGGCAGATATCTCAGGCTCCCTATCTGTGCCTGGGCTGCTGCTCATTATGGCCAGTACCGTAATATGGGCTGTCTACTGGATGCTCAAGATTGACAAGTCATCTGACCCGGTGGTTGAGCTTTTTCACAATTTCCTTGCGGGTTCGGTTTTTCTTCTGGTTGCCTTTCTGCTGTTTCCCTCTCCAATGCCTGAAACAAAGCCTTTTCTTGCTGCAGTTTATGCTGGAATCTTTGAAATGGGAGTCACCTTTATTCTGTGGAACAGAGCCCTTAACATGGCAGAAAACAGAGTCACGGTCACTCAGATGATCTATCTTGCTCCGCTGCTTTCATTTATGCTTATACATCTCATACTGGGGGAGAGCATAGGTATTCTAACCTTTGGTGGACTTTTTCTGATAATAGGGGGGATTTTATTAAGCAATACAAGGCTTAAAAGGGAGAAAGAGGCTCACAGAATTTTGGCAGATAAAAAATAATTCATACATTTGCAGCCCTAACCACGGTACCATGGCCGAGTGGCTAGGCAGCGGTCTGCAAAACCGCGTACAGCAGTTCGAATCTGCTTGGTACCTCAAAAAAAAACCGTTCAGGAGTTTAATCCGGAACGGTTTTTTTCTTTTGCAAATATAAGTTTTCTACAACTCTTCAAAATTAACGTCGGTAAATGACTGTGTTCCTGTCTCCCTTACTGCTCTTTCAGGGACTGCAGGGGCATTTTCCCTGATATATTTTATGATATCTTCGAGACCTTGTGAAAATTTTTCAAAATCTTCCTTGTACAGAAATATTTTGTGCTTGTCATAAACGAATCTCCCATCGCGGTCCAGCCTTCTTTTGCTTTCTGTGATTGTAAGGTAGTAGTCGTTGTTCTTAGTTGCCTTTACGTCAAAGAAGTAGGTGCGTTTTCCGGCTCTCACCGGTTTTGAAAAAACATCGTCTCCGTTGCGCTCCTGTGAGTCATTAATGTCAAAGTCTTCGAAGTACATTTTTGTTTAATTTAGATTTCCCTGACAAAGATAAAATTATTTTTTGTGCACAAAAACCTATCTTTGCAAAATATTAGATTATTTAAAGTTTTTTATGATTAACAGAAGATTAATAAGGGTAAAGGTTTTCAAGATACTTTTCGGAAGAGTTAACTCCGAATCTGGATCACTCACCGGAGCTGTCAACGACCTTATGACAAGTTGCGAAAAGAGCCTTGAACTTTACTATTTTATTCTCTCTCTGCCAGTTGCCGTTAAAAAGGTGGCCGAAGGGAAGATTGAGGCAGGTTTGAAAAAGTTCCACCCTACAGCAGAAGAGGCAAATCCAAATATGAGATTTGTTCAGAATGCCTTCATTTCCAAACTTGAGGAGAATGAAGAGATGAACAAGTTTTGTGAAAAGCGAGGATTAAACTGGAACGATCACTCTTCACTGGTTAAAAAGATTTATGCATCACTTGTGGCTTCTGATTACTACAGTGAGTACATGAATGCAGAAGTGTCAGGATTTGAAGCAGATGCAGCACTTATCACCCGTTTTTTCGAAGAGGAACTTGAGGAAAATGAAGAACTCCACGCAACACTTGAAGATCTCTCCCTCTTCTGGACAGACGATCTTGAGTATGTTGTCAATGTGATTACCAAGAAAATATCTTCACAAAAACAGAACTCAAGACTAAATCACCCGGAGCTGTTTCTCAAACCCGATGACAAAGAGTATGCAGTTAAGCTTCTGGAGACATCACTTATAAACTATCAGAATTATGTAAACCTTATGGCTACATATATTCATAACTGGGAACCGGAAAGACTTGCTGCAACTGATATAGCACTTATTGTGCTGGGTATTGCCGAGGCTGTATCTTTCCCGGATATACCGGTCAAAGTTACTATCAATGAGTATGTAGAACTTTCCAAGTTTTACAGCACACCAAACAGCAAGGTATTTGTAAACGGCATACTTGACAAGATGATTACCGGTCTTACAGCAGAGGGAAAGATAGAGAAGAGGGGAAGAGGTTTGGTAGGCTCGCCGGAATAACTAAATTTGTATAAATTTTAAAAAACAGATAAAATGCAATTTCTAACAATTCTACAGGCGCAACCTGCCGGTGCAGGTTCAGGCAACTGGAGCTTCCTCATAATGATGGGTCTTATTTTCGTCGTTATGTATTTCTTTATGATTCGCCCTCAGCAAAAGAAACAGAAAGAACTGGTCAAGTTCCGCAACTCACTTGCAAAGGGAGATAAGGTGATTACAGCAGGCGGTATTTACGGCAGAGTGGTTGAAGTGTCAGAAAAAGACAGCTTTATCATGATGGAGATTGACAGCAATGTCAAAATCAAGGTCGATAAATCGTCAATTGTAAAGGATATTACTGATATCCCGCAGAAATAAATACTCCGGCTTTATGATAAAGCTCAGGAAATTCTCAATTTCTTACGAGAGAGGCAGACAACTATTACTCTTTTTGTTCTGTCTCTTTCTCGCTTTTATCATATGGTCAATTCACAAGCTTTCTGAGGAGTACACTGTCTATCTGAAGTACAAGGTATCAGTGGCCTCCGACCTTACAGCCAGAGCTGCAGAGGCGCATGCAGAGGAGACACTTATTGTTCGCGGAAAATCTACCGGCTTCTATATTCTTCAGCATCGCTACTCAGGAGAACAGAACTCTGTTAAGTTGAGTGTAGAGAGAAGATTGTTCAGAAAATCAAGAACCGTTCAGGATGGATTTTATCTCCTTACCTCCGATATCCGCGACAAAATTATTCTCTACCTTGGAGAAAATGTAAATGTTGAATCTTTTGCCACCGACACGCTGAGCTTTATTTTTCCGGGTCAGACCAACAAAAGGGTACCGGTCTCTTCAAGAGCTGTATTATCTTTTGCCCCGCAGTATATGGCGGCTGCTCCTGTTAAACTTTCACCGGATACAGTAACAATATACGGAGAGAGAGCACTCCTTGCAACAATAGATTCTGTTGTTACAATGCCAATAAAGCTGGACAACCTCTCTTCCGGCAGTCAGGGTGTCGCAGAGCTGAAACCTAACGAAGGCGTAAGGTATTCTCAGAACGAAGTTCTCTATTCTGTTGACGTAACCAGATATGTAGAGAGAAGCACAATTCTTGCCGTTGAGGTGACTGAGGCACCACAGGGCGTAACAGTAAAGGTTCAGCCCGATGTTGTAACCGTTTACTACAGGGAAAAATTTGGAACAAGCCCCGGAATGTCAGATAAGATGATGCTTTATATTCCATATGCAGAGATTGCAAAGTCTCTTAACGGAGTATTAAAGCCTGCTCTTAATACAAATGAGGTTAATGTTCTCTCGTACCGCACCGAACCAGCTTTTGTTGAGGTTAAGGCGGCAGGGGATTCTATAAAATAATACAGCTATGTTCTGTTTTGCAGTCACTGGAGGTATTGGCAGCGGAAAGTCCTATCTTGTGAGGTTGATGGAGGCTTTTGGCATACCTGCATACATTGCGGATATAAGGGCAAAGGAGCTTTACAGAACAGATTCTGTTCTTCTTGGCAGGCTCGTAAAACTCCTTGGCAGTGAGATTCTGCATAACGGAGAGCTTAGAAGGGAGATAATGGCTGCAAAAATTTTCTCTAACCAGAAATTGCTCTCCAGGGTAAATGAGATTGTTCACCCTGCAGTACTGAATGACTTTATGAACTGGCGCAGTGTTAAGGAGAGGGAGGGATACAGTTCGGTCATTTTTGAATCAGCAATTTTTCTTGAATCTCCGCTTTTCCACTTTATTGCAGACAGGGTAATTGTTGTTTGTGCACCGGAAGAGGTAAGAATTCAGAGGGTTATGAAGAGAGATAACATGCCAGAAGAGCTTGTCAGAGAGAGAATTGCCCGTCAGTGGGACGATGAAAAAAGACAACTGAAGGCAGATTTCATTATATTTGCAGACGGAAAAAGGGCAATAATGCCTCAGATTATTGAGGTTTTCAATAAATCAGGAATAAAACCGGTATTAAGATAATGGGTTACGGTAAATGGATTACAGGAGCTCTCGGATGGGCGCTCGGAGGTCCCATAGGCGGGATAATCGGCTTCGCAGTTGGCTCAATGTTTGACGGAAAGGGCGAAGTAAGAGGATCGGCAGGATCATATACACCTTCTGAACAGAGAAACAGTTTCCTTGTGTCACTTTTAGTTTTGTCATCTGCTATAATGAAGGCAGACAAAAGGGTGATGAAAAGCGAACTGGATTATGTTCGTCTCTTCATTTCCGAGAATTTCGGACCTGATGCTGCACTTGAATCTTCAAAACTACTGAGAGATATTCTAAAACAGGAGGTTGACATTGATGCAGTCTGCATGCAGATTCGCAGAAACACCAATGCAGCCGCAAGACTCCAGCTTGTACACTATCTTACCGGTATTGCCAGGGCAGACGGGCATGTAAGTGGAGATGAGCTGCAGCTGCTCAGAAGAATTGCTGCATCGCTTGCTGTTCCCTCTCAGGACAGTGAATCAATTTTTGCCATGTTCGATAAAGGAATTGATGCTGCATACCAGGTTCTGGAAATTGAGAAGAGTGCAACCGACGAAGAGGTTAAGAAGGCATACCGCAGAATGGCCGTGAAACACCATCCGGACAAGGTCTCAAACCTTGGCCCCGATGTTCAGAAATCTGCGGAGGAGAAGTTCAAGAGCATAACTGATGCTTATGAAAAAATCAAGAAAGAGAGAGGATTAGTATAATAAATAACACAATAGATAATGAAAACCAATTTACAGAAGATCCTTACGGTTTCCGGACAGCCGGGACTGTACAGCTTTGTTGCACAGGCGAATGCGGGTGTGGTAGTTGAATCACTTGCAACTAAAAAGCGTACTGTATGCGGAATGAGCGCAAAAATGTCGTCACTTTCGGATATATCGGTATTTACAGAAGAAGAAGATGTTAAGCTTGAATCATTGTTCGAAATGATGAAAGGAAAGCTTGGAGAAGAGGCTGCGCCGGCTGCAAAATCAAATCCGGAAGAGCTGAAAAAATTCTTTTCGGAAGTTATTCCGGGCTACGACAGAGACAGGTTCTATGTCTCACATATGAAGAAGGTTGTGGAGTGGTACAATACACTCAGGGAGTTTGCTTCTCTGGAATTTGAGAAGGAAGAAGAGGGGAGCGGAGAGAGCGAATAATGGCAAGAAAAGTACAACTAGTAACGCTTGGCTGTTCAAAGAACAGAGTAGATTCAGAACACCTTCTCAAACAAATGTTCGACACAGGAATCCAGATCTCTCCTGAAGGAGAAGATTTGGCTGTGGCAAATGCAGATACAATCATAATCAATACCTGCGGATTCGTTAAGGATGCAAAGCAGGAGTCTATTGATGCCATATTTGCGGCCGTGGATGCAAAGAACCGTGGTTATGTAAGGCAGGTATTTGTATTTGGATGTCTTTCGCAAAGATACCGTGAGGAACTTAGCGAATCAATCCCTGAGGTTGATGGCTTCTTTGGTGCATTTGATTCATTCTCGGTACTTGAGGTGCTGGGAGAGAAATGGAATCCCTGCCTCAATAATCAGAGATATCTTACAACTCCGCCTCACTATGCATTTCTGAAAATCTCAGAAGGTTGCGACAGAATCTGCTCATACTGCTCAATTCCGCTTATCCGCGGAGCTCACATATCTGTACCGGAGGAGGCTCTTCTTGAAGAGGCAAGATATCTTGCGGGCAAGGGGGTTAAAGAACTAATTCTGGTTGCGCAGGATACAACTTACTACGGAGTCGATCTTTATAAAGAGAGAAAACTCGCCTCACTGATGGAAAAATTATCCGCAGTTGATGGAATTGAATGGCTAAGACTGCATTATTCATATCCTGCAGCTTTTCCTGAGGCTGTCCTTGATGTAATGGCAAACAATCCAAAGGTTTGCAAATATCTTGACATTCCGCTCCAGCATGTGAATGACAAGGTGCTTGCAAATATGCGCCGTTCTGTGGATGGTGCAACAACAAGAGCACTTATTGAGAAGTTCAGGAAAAAGGTTCCCGGAATTGTTCTGAGAACAACAATGATTGTGGGGCATCCCGGAGAAGATAAACGTGCATTCAGGGAGCTGCTTGGTTTTGTTGAAGAGGCCAGGTTTGAGAGACTTGGCGCATTTACATATTCAGAGGAGGAGGGTACCTGGGGTGCTCAAAATCTGAAGGATACAATCAGGCAGAAGGAGAAGGATGAGAGACATGCACAGCTAATGGAGCTGCAGAGCAGAATTTCATTTGACTTTAATCAGTCCAGAATTGGTTCTGTCGAAAAAGTTATCGTGGATTCTGAGGATGACACTGTTTTTGTAGCAAGAAGTATGAAGGAGAGCCCGGAGGTTGATGGTGAAATTCTTATAGGTAAAGATACTTTACCCAAGAAATTATCATCCGGGAACATAATTGGTACATTTGTTGAAGTAGAGATTGAAAAGGCCGGAGAGTACGATCTTACCGGCAGATTTGTTAAATAATTACTAACTAAACTTACATTTTGAAGATGAAACTGCTAGAAGGAAAAATAGCTCTTATCACAGGAGCAGCAAGGGGAATAGGTAAAGCTATTGCCATGAAATATGCTTCAGAGGGAGCAAATATTGCATTCACAGACCTTAACATAGACGAAAATACAGAAAACACAAAGAGAGAACTTGAGGCATTTAGCGTGAAGGTTCTTGCAATTGGTTCAAATGCTGCCTCATTTGATGAGTCACATGAAGTAGTTGAACAGGTTGTTAAGGAGTTCGGAAGGATTGATATTCTGGTTAACAATGCAGGTATTACCAAGGACGGCTTAATGATGAGAATGAGCGAGCAGCAGTGGGATGCGGTAATAAATGTAAACCTTAAATCTGCATTTAATTTTGTTCATGCCGTTACTCCGGTGATGATGCGTCAGAAAGGCGGCTCAATTATTAACATGAGTTCGGTAGTTGGCGTGGGCGGAAATGCCGGTCAGTCAAACTACTCTGCTTCAAAGGCTGGTATGATTGGTCTTACAAAATCAATCGCACAGGAGCTGGGCTCAAGGGGAATCCGTTCAAATGCAGTGGCACCGGGATTTATCATTACCGAAATGACCGGCAAATTGCCTGAAGATGTTAAGAAACAGTGGGCAGAACAGATTCCGCTCCGCAGAGGCGGTACACCGGAAGATGTTGCAAATGTATGCACATTCCTTGCATCTGACATGGCATCCTATGTAACCGGTCAGGTAATATCTGTTTGTGGCGGAATGAAGATGTAATAAACAAAAATAAATACTGAATTATGAAGGCTGATTCAATATCAAGTAATTCTGAAGGAAAGGTAGATAAGAAGGGCCTAAAAATAATGATTCAGGTGGATTTTGAGGGTGTAGCCGGGATAGTCAATTTTGATGAAATCTATCCCGGGCATCCTCATTTTGACAGAAACTGCACAATGCTTACCCATGAGGTTAATGCCGCCATTGAGGGAGCAGTTGCAGCAGGTGCCACCACCATTGTAGTCAGAGACGGACATGCAGGGAATATCAATGTAGATCCTCTGCTTCTGGACCGCAGGGCTATGCTCACGCGGGGACGTGTTCCCGGAACACCTCACACAATGGTTCTTGGCATAGATGATACCTTTGATGCGCTTCTCTTCATTGGAGCTCATGCAAGGGCCGGAGAGCAGATGGGAACTCTGTCCCATACAATGTCTCTCAAGGTTGCAGATCTTAAAATTAACGGAAGGCCAATTTCTGAGCCGGCTTTTAACTCACTTTACGCATCAAAATTTGGTGTTCCCGTGGTCTTTGTGGCAGGTGACAATACTGCCTGCAAAGAGGCAAGGGCAGACTTTGGCAATATTGAGACAGTTGTTACCAAATATGCATTTGGCAGAACCTGTGCAATGAGCAAATCTCCGTATGTTGTGAGGGAGGAGATTAAAGCTGCTGCAGAGAGAGCACTTAAAAATCTCAGTAATGGGTGTGTTTTCAGGCTGAATGCTCCTTACAAAATGGAGGTTAAGGTATACGGAGAGAATCCGGAGGAGATAATCACGGTAGAGTACGAATCAGATGTACTTGAGGATGTAATGAAAAAATTCTGGGAAAATCTTTAAACCATGAAAAAAGGTATATTGAAAAATCTGGCACTGCTGCTCATATCTGCAGCCCTGTTGTCCTCATGCGGCCCTGTAGTTCATTTCTTCAATGTTGATGAGAGAGTTCCTGCAAAAATACCTTTAGAGCTGGAAGAGGGTAATATTGCCGTTTTCTCTACAATTACCTCTTTGACAGATTCTGCCGGGCAGAGAACAGACAGATTTGAGCTGGACTCGCTGCTAATGGTTAAGGTTGCTGCCGGGCTTGCTGCCGGAATTGAGGAGAACCTTGTTCTCGATTCTGGTTCAGTTGGTGTTTTCAACCATTACGGAGACAAAAACAGAGATTTGCTTAATCCACGCTATATTGAATCTCTCTCTCTAAACTCAGAGGCTCAGATTATGTTTGTGATTGAGGACCTCAAAGTTGAACCGCTCAGATTGCTTAAGCTAAAGGGTGCTTTGCTTAATACAAATCCTGCACTCTCATATGTATATATGCCTGTCTCGATTGATGTAAGCGTTTATGACGGTGTTAATCTGGCTATACTGGGCTCTCACAACTTAAAGGATACAATTTACTGGGAGATCTTTTCAAAGCAGGATTTAAGAGAGGAGGCAATCCAGGCAAGACTGTATGAATCAATGGTAAACATATCTGTATCGCTTGGCAGTCAGATTTCCAGAATATTTTTCCCTTCATGGAATCCGCAGGAGAGATACCTTTATACCTTTGCAAACGCTCAGTGGATTACTGCTCTTAAATATTCAGACGAGTTCAAGTGGCGGGAGGCTATGCACATCTGGCTGGACGAGGTTGAAACCGGAAACAGGATGAAGTCTGCAGCTGCCTCGTTTAATATTGCGGTATCGCTTGAAATGATGGAGAAGTATGACCTGGCCCTGGAGTGGCTCAATTACGCAGAGAAGTGCTTTCCACTGGAAGGTATGGATGGTTATAAATCAATCTTAACCAGAAAGCTTGAAAAACAAAACTAAGGAGAGCGCAGTAAGGCGTCACAGAAAGACTATCCTTTTCAACGATAAGGAGATGGAGGCAATCCAGACCTATTGTAAGCGGTACAAGGTAAAGTCGCAGGCCAAGTTCTGCCGTGAAGCCATCATATCGGCTATTCTTCGTCAGTTCGACGAAGATCATCCTACACTATTCTGATTTTTTGAAAAAAAGGTGGGTCTGTAAGCCGGATTCTGTTCCCCGTAAGGAGTCCCTGTCATTTATCTGATGCAGCCTACCCCCCGGCAAAGAGCGAGCAGCCCTTAGCTGCCGGTATATTTGGCCTTGCAGGAGACTGTTTCGTACCCCGGCGGCGTCGCCGCAACCGGTTGTGGGCTCTTACCCCGCATTTTCACCCTTACCTCGTTTAAAGGCGGTTGTTTTCTGTTACGATTTACCTGAAGTTACCCCCAGCTGTGATTTCCACAGAGTCCCGCTCTATCCTGTCCGGACTTTCCTCCCCTCAAATAATGAAGAGCGACAGAGCGACCCACCGGGCGCAAAGTTAGAATAATTACTCCAATAAGATAAATTTTGTACATTTGCCCTGCATTAAACAAATGCTTGGGGGTGCCTTTCAGGCTGAGATCATACCCTTTTCACCTGATCCGGATAGTGCCGGCGTAGGGAAAGCGTGTCCATATCTCGATATCCCCCTGCAGATAAAATAATTTATAATGAAAAGATTAGCTTTATTATGCGGGGTCTTCTTACCACTTTTAACCCTTGCCCAGAACAGAGAGGGGCAAAACGAGAAGAACGAATCAACAAAACTTGACAGCATTGTTGTTGAGGCCTGGAAAGCAGGCCGAAACACTCCGGTGAGCCACTCTGAGATGAAGCAGGCAGAGATCAGACAGATTTCACCTGTTCAGTCAATTCCAATGGCCCTGTCTCTCATGCCGTCTGTAGTCACTTCAACTGAAGGTGGCAACGGACTTGGATATTCAACAATGCGCGTGAGGGGAAGTGATGGTTCGCGCACAAATGTCACAATGAACGGAATTGCTTTGAATGATGCCGAATCTCAGGAGGTTTTCTGGGTGAATATCCCTTCATTCAGCACATTCGTTCAGGAACTGCAGCTCCAGAGAGGGGTTGGTACATCTTCAAACGGGCCGGGAGCATTCGGCGCCAGCCTAAATATCAGAACACTTTTTACCAGACCTGAAGCATACGGGGTTGCAGAGATAGGAGCCGGCAGCTTTAACAGCTTTACAACTGTGGCTGGTGCAGGAACCGGGCTTACAAACAGCGGATTGTCATTCGATGTAAGATATTCAAGAAGCACAGGAGATGGTTACATCAGAAACGCAGGCAGCGATCTCACCTCCCTCTTTGCAACAGCAGGCTGGTTAAAGGGAGATAACTCAATAAGAATCAATTATATTTACGGAAATCAAAAGACCGGAATCACCTGGGAGGGAATATCCAGGGAACAAATGGAGCTTGACAGAAGATTCAATCCGGCCGGTATGTACTTTGACGAAGCCGGGAATATGCGGTTTTATGACAATGAGACCGACAATTACAGACAGCACCATATTCAGCTTATGTATACGAGGGCACTGGGGGAGTATCTTACATGGAACAGTGTTCTGCACTATACAGATGGATTTGGGTATTACGAAAACTACAAGAGTGCAAGAAAATTTTCTGCATACGGACTCCCAGCCCAGACAACAGGCGGCGTAACCTATACAAAGTCCGATTTGATACAGCGTCAGGCTCTTAAAAATGGCTACTATGCTGCCTCTTCTGGTCTGAACTACAGCAAGGGCTCATTAAGGGCTACAGGAGGAGTGTCATACTCATATTACGACGGAGATCACTTTGGTAATATCATCTGGTCCATGCGAAATGAGTCAATTCCTGCAGATTACCGCTGGTATTTCAATAAAGGATATAAAGGTGATCTCTCTGCATATGCACGAGCTGAGGCAGAGCTTGCCAAAAATCTGATTGCATTTGCAGACCTTCAGTACAGACATGTCTCATATACATTGAGGGGAGATGACAAGGATTTTGTATCCCTTAACTATGACATGAAGTACAACTTTTTTAATCCTAAAGCCGGACTTACTTACAAAAGCGGAGGAAGCAAGTTCTTTGCCTCAGTGGCAGTAGGAAGAAGAGAACCGGGAAGAGCAGATATCAAGGAGTCCATCAAGGCAGGAAAGGGTGATGAAATCCGTCCCGAGCGGCTTATTGACTGGGAGGCCGGTTACTCATATTCGGCAGCAGATTTCACTGTACAGGCAAATCTATACTTTATGGAGTACAAAGACCAGCTGGTTCCTACCGGAAGATTAAGTGAAACAGGATATGTAATCAAAGAGAATGTTCCGGTCTCGTACAGAAGAGGGATTGAACTGGCAGCCTCATGGCAGCCCGTGAAGTTTCTTAAGCTGGAGGGAAACCTTGCACTGAGCAGAAATAAAATTAAGGATTACACTAACTGGACAGATCTCTACGACAACGACAACGACTGGAATCCGCTTCCTCAGAAAAGCACCTGGTACGAGAGCACAAACCTCTCATTCTCTCCTCAGAGTGTAGGAATGGCTATGGTAACCCTTCTGCCGGGAAAGAGCACAACTCTTTCTCTTTACGGTAAGCATGTGGGCAAACAGTACTTCGACAACACATCATCTGAATCACGGTCAATACCTGCATATTTTGTAACCGGATTCAGGGGAGTTCAGAGTTTCCGGATAAGAGGTGAGTCATCACTTGATCTGGGACTTTACATTGAAAACCTGCTTGACAGAAAATACTTCTCTAATGCCTGGGTCTACATGGCAGAATTTGCAAACGGAGCACCGGCATATGTCGAAGAGGGTCTTTACCCTCAGGCAGGGATAAACTTTATGGTAAAAATCTCTTATAAATTCTGATAAAATGGAGTGGACCGAAATAGCCGGTGCTCTTACCGGATTTCTCTATGTGATTCTTGAAATCAGGCAAAAAAGGGCGATGTGGATTGTGGGAGCACTATCTGCCATACTCTACATGGCCGTCTTTTTCGGCTCTGCACTCTACGCCGCAGGGGCTCTTCAAATTTATTACCTGGCAGTAAGCGTTTACGGCTGGAGAAAATGGGGAGCTTCTGCCTCAGGCGAAATGGACAGAGAGGTGACATTCAGGCTCGCCCCGCGTAAGGCATTAATTTCTTCTGCTGTAGCAGGGGCGGGCTTTCTTGTGATATATTATGTACTGGCTGAATATGCAGATGATCCCTATCCGGCAACTGATGCCCTGGTTGCAGCGATGAGTATGCTGGCAACATGGTGGGTGTCGGGAAAACACATAGAAAACTGGCTGCTGTGGATTGTTGCAGACATAATTGCTGCTATGCTCTTTTTCTCTCAGGAACTCTATGCCACTACTGCTCTTTATGTTATTTACGCTATAGCTGCCGCAGCGGGATATATGCACTGGCGAAAGTTCCCGAGGGAGTTGAAATAGTATTTTAAAATGTTTACTTTTGCGGGATTAAATTCTATTTGATATGCAGTTAATAGCAGACAGCGGCTCTACCAAGGTAGACTGGAGGGCAATTCACAGCGACGGGTCGGTTCAGAAGATTACTACAGCCGGAATTAACCCATTTTTCCAATCAGAAGAACAGATAATCTATGAACTTGAGCAGCATTTGCTCCCTGATATCAGTGCCACAGTAAAAGAGATTCACTTTTACGGAGCAGGGGTGGCATCTCCCGAAAAGATTCAGGTGCTTCAGAACTGTTTCAGAAAAGTATTTCCAAAGGCAAGGGCAAATGCATACACAGATTTGCTTGCAGCTGCAAGGTCTTTATGCGGAAGAAAACCCGGGATAGCAGCTATTCTTGGTACAGGGGCTAACTCTTGCTACTATGACGGAAGTGAGATTGTAGACAATGTTCCTGCATGCGGTTACATACTTGGCGACGAGGGCAGCGGGGCAGTTCTGGGAAGAAAGTTTATCTCAGATTACCTCAAGAGACAGCTTCCTCAGGATTTGAATGACCTCTTCAATGAAAAATACGGACTCAATTACGGAACAATCATAGAGAGGGTGTATCGTCAGCCTTTCCCAAACAGATACCTTGCCACTTTCTCTGTATTCCTTAATGAAAACAAGAGTAATCCTCATGTTCAGAAGTTACTCAGGGATAGTTTCGGGGAGTTCTTTACAAGAAATATTATGCAGTATGACTATAAGAAACACAAGGTAAACCTTGTTGGGTCTGTAGCTTACTATTACAAAGATATCATCACAGAGGTGGCAGCTGCCCATGGTGTGAAAATTGGAACAATTCTCAGATCACCAATTGACGGACTCGTTGAGTTCCATAAATCTATTTAAGTTTAATAAGGTTATGAAAGTAACAGAACAACCATCAAAATACAGCGACCTTGACAAAATGTCAACGCTTGAACTTCTTGAAAACATGAACAGAGAGGATAAGACAGTTCCTCTTGCAGTAGAGAAGTGTATTCCTCAGATTGAGAAAATTGTTGAAGGAATAGTGGAGAGAATGAAGAGAGGCGGAAGGCTTTTTTATCTTGGCGCAGGAACCAGCGGAAGGCTGGGAATCCTTGATGCTTCTGAGATTCCTCCTACATACGGCGCACCGTTTGACCTTGTAATTGGTCTTATTGCAGGAGGCGACTCGGCAATCCGCAGAGCAGTTGAAGCAGCAGAAGACAGCTGGGAGATGGGTTGGAACGATATGCAGCAGTTTGGAGTGGATAAAGATGATGTTGTTATTGGAATTGCTGCTTCAGGTACTACCCCTTATGTGATTGGTGCAGTACAGGAGGCGAGGAAAAGAGGTATTCTGACAGGTTGCGTTACATGTAATCCTGAATCGCCGCTGGCGGCAGCAGTTGATGTTCCTATTGAAGTTGTTGTTGGTCCTGAGTTTGTAACCGGAAGTACCAGAATGAAATCGGGTACAGCCCAGAAACTGGTACTCAATATGATTTCAACCACTACCATGATTCGCCTTGGTCACGTTAAGGGAAACAAAATGGTGGATATGCAGCTTACCAATGCCAAGCTGGTTGACAGAGGTACCAAAATGATCATGGAGGAGGCAAAGATTACCGACTATGAATTTGCAAAATCTCTTTTGCTTACTCATGGATCAGTAAGAAAGGCAGTAGATTTCCACCTTTCGGACAAAAAATAGCAGAATGTTCAGACAAAACCTCTCATCAACCCTTCTTCAGAATGTTGTGGACGAACTCTCTTCGCTCCCCGGAGTAGGGAAGAAGAGTGCCCTCAGGTTTGCCCTCTATCTGCTTAAGCAGCCAAGGGAAAATGTAGAGAGGTTTGGCAATGCCGTTGTTAAAATGCGCAATGAAATCCATTATTGCAAAGTGTGCAATATGGTTTCTGACAGCGATTTGTGTACGGTTTGTTCATCTGGACTGCGTGACCATTCTCTGGTATGCGTCGTTGAGAGCATCAGGGACGTACTCAGCATAGAGGGAACTGGTCAGTACAATGGTGTATATCATGTTCTTGGAGGGATTATTTCTCCAATGGATGGCGTTGGTCCCGGAGATCTCTCAATAGATCATCTCATCTCAAGAGTAAGCCAGGGTGAGGTAAAGGAGATTTTTATGGCACTCAGCACCACAATGGAGGGAGAGACTACAGCTTTCTTCCTGTACAAGAAACTAAGCCCTTTCAATATAAATATAAGCACAATCGCAAGAGGTGTAGGATTTGGTGACGACCTGGAGTATACAGACGATGTAACCCTGGGCAGGTCAATCAAAAACCGTCAGCCTTTTGTTCCGCTCAATACTTAAAAACAATTATTATGCATCAGTTTCCCCTAAGCTGGCTATTAACTGCCTTCACACTGTACACAGCGCTGCTGTTTTTTATTTCATGGCTGACTTCCAGAAAGGCCGATACCGGTTCCTATTTTCTGGGTAACAAAAAGTCTCCATGGTACATCGTTGCCTACGGAATGGTGGGAACATCAATATCCGGAGTGACATTCATATCTGTGCCGGGCAATGTTCTGAACCAGAATTTTTACTACATGCCTCTGGTACTTGGTTTTGTGGTTGGTTATCTGGTTATTGCCAAGATTCTGATTCCTCTCTATTACAGGATGAATCTCACATCAATTTACGGATATCTTGAATCAAGGTTCGGATTCTTTACATACAAAACAGGCGCGTCAGTCTTTATGGTTTCCAGGATTCTGGGAGCAGCGGTAAGGATTTTTGTTGTAGTACTGGTACTTCATACCTTCCTTCCGCAGGGTTCGGTGCCTTTCTGGGTTGTGGCATTTATTTTTATGTTCCTGATATTCCTCTATACATTCAGGGGAGGTGTTAAAACAATTATCTGGACGGATGTGCTCCAGACAACATTCATGCTTCTTGCAGTAGGTCTTACTATCTTTTTTGTTGCAAGGGAGATGCAGTGGAATATAGGCGAAATGGCAAGCGCTGTTGCCGGTTCTGAATATTCAAAATGGCTGGACTTTGAGTGGAGTAATTCAACCAACGCAATCAAACAGTTCATTGCCGGTATCTTTATTACCATTGTAATGACAGGACTTGACCAGGAGATGATGCAGAAAAACCTCTCGTGCAAAAACATTGGAGAGGCTCAGAAGAACATCTACACAACAAGTATAACAATTGTAATTGTAAACTTCTTCTTCCTCTTTATGGGAGCTATGCTTGCAATTTTTGTCAATTCAAGACTGGGCGGCATGGAGGGAATCGGCCTTGCAAATGAACTTGGAGAGTTCACAAAAGCACAGACAGACAAACTATTCCCTACTATTGCAAGTCAGTACCTTGGACTTGGTGTTGGTCTATTCTTTATTATTGGTCTTATCTCTGCATCTTATCCAAGTGCAGGAGGAGCACTTACATCTCTTACCACTTCATTCTGCATCGATTTTGTAGGCTTCGGAAAGAGAACTGACCTTACAGACCAGAGGAAAAAGAGAATCAGACAATCTGCCCACGCCGGATTTGCCTTCCTCTTCTTCTTGATAATCCTTGTACTCTACGCAGTGAATAACCAGACTGTTATTGACCTGGTTTACATGCTTGCTGCATACACATATGGCCCGCTGCTTGGATTCTTCTTCTTTGGAATCTTTACAAAATACAATGTAAAGGACAGGTTTATGCCTTATGTTGCAATTGCATCTCCAATTCTGTGCTATGTTCTGGACTATCTGGGCAAGGAGCTCTTTGGTTTTGGATTTGGATTTACAATACTTATTGCCAACGGACTCTTTACATTTATTGGAATGTACCTTTTCAGAGACGGAAAAAGGTCATAACTGATGTCATTTGCAGAACTTTTTATACTGGCCGTAGGGCTGTGTTTCGATACATTCGCTGTATCTCTGTCGTCGGGTATGTGCCTGCCGCAGATACCGCGGTGGTCTTTTATAAGAATAGTCTCGTCATTTGCCTTTTTTCAGGCAATGTTTGCCTTCCTGGGGTGGATTCTTGGTCAGGGACTGGAACAGATAATTGGAGCCTTTGACCATTGGGTGGCATTTATTTTACTTGCATACATAGGCGGTAAAATGATAAAGGAGGGATTCACAAAAGAAGAAAATGAGGTTTGCATTGATGTCAGAAATCCAAGAATACTTCTAACTGTTTCTGTTGCAACGAGTATAGACGCTATGGCAGTGGGAATTGGCCTTGCCGTTACATCACTGAGCCTTGGAAGAATTGGACTGACTACAGCTCTGATTTTTATTGTTACAGCCACTGCTGCTGTTATTGGTCTCAAGGGTGGCAGATTTATCTCCTCCAAAGCCGGAAAAAGCTCAGAAATCGTAGGCGGATTGATACTTATTGCGATAGGTCTTAAGATTTTGGTTGAGCATTTGGAAATTTTGACTTAACTTTGCGCGTTATGAAAGTACGCGTTTCGGCAATATCATATCTCAACACCGCACCGTTTGTATACGGGCTGGAGAATCATCCCGTATCGGGAATGATTGAGGTTGAGTATGTACCACCTGCCGTTACTGCCGCGAAACTCATTTCCGGCGAGGCAGATCTGGGACTCGTTCCTGTTGCTATGATCAGGAGAATCCCTGCTCCGGTAATTGTTTCACAATACTGTATAGGTGCAGAGGGTCCGGTTGCCTCAGTGCTGCTTTGCAGCGGCAGACCCCTTGAGCAAATTGATAGACTCTACCTTGATACAGAGTCCAGAACATCTGTATTGCTTGCGAAAATTCTGTGCGAACAGTACTGGAAGATTTCACCCTCATTTGAAGATTACAACTTTGGAAAATCACAGCCCGACAATTCTCTTTCATATATTCTGATTGGAGACAAGGCTCTTAAACATGCATCAGATTTTGAGTATGTTTATGATATGGCAGAGGAGTGGATTAAATTCAAAAACCTTCCCTTTGTCTTTGCCTGCTGGACTGCCAACAAAGATCTGGATCCGGCATTCATTGCCTCTTTCAATGATGCACTAAAACTTGGTCTCGACAATCTCGAAAGGAGCGTTGAGCGCTTTTCAAATGAATTTGACCCCGGGTATGCAATTAAATACCTGAGGGAAAACATATCTTATAATCTTAATGCAGATAAACGGGCAGGCCTCTCCGAATTCTGGAGTCTGGCTCCCGACGAGCTTAAATCTAGAGTCCGATGGTTTGGCTAATTTCTCTCCCGTTCTCCGGGAGCAAGAATGTAAAGTTACAAACCATTAAAAGGATGAGATTATGCTCGAAATATTCTTCAAAAACAAAGGACAGGTTGCCACAACAGGAGAGATTTCCTCTCTGGATCAGCTAGGTTACGACGATGTGCTATGGATCGATCTCTGGTCTCCTACAGGAGAGGAGAAGAGAGCCATTGAATCATATCTTAATACCACTATCCAGAGCAGGGCACAGGCAGAGGAGATTGAAAGTTCATCACGATATTCAGAGAACGAAACTACAATCTTTGCCAATACAAACTTCCTTATTCCCGGTCCCGACAGCTACAGTATGGAGGCAGTCTCTTTCATGCTTTGCGAAGGAATCATTGTAACCATACGCAATGTTCCCCTCAGAAGTTTTACTGATATCCAGCGAAAGCTCATGGCCAATTACAGGCTGATGCCTACCGGTTACCACATACTCGTTGGTATACTAGAAAACCGGATAGACCTCGACGCAGATATGATTGAGCTAATGTCCAAGGAGGTTGCCCAGTACAGTAAAACAGTCTCTCTGGGTGGTACGGTGGGAGAGGAGTTCCTCCTCGATATCACACAGCTGCAGGAGAACACAATGCTCGTAAGAGAGAACATTGTAGACAAGCAGAGGATGATTTCCAGCATAATGAGGAGTGACAAGTTCCCCCGCGATATTCTGGCAAAGCTCAATATCTTAATGAGAGACGTAAACTCCCTCATAAACCATACAAACTTCAGCTTTGAACGTCTTGAGTACCTTCAGAATACTGTTATTGGTCTTATCAACCTGGAGCAGAATAAACTCATGAGAATTTTTACTTATGTCTCACTTCTGTTCATGCCTCCGACACTTATAGCAAGTATATACGGAATGAACGTAGATCTCCCGATTTTCGGGGGAATCTTCGATTTTCTGGTTCTGGTACTGGTAATGCTGGTTTCAGTATTTCTGGCATCCTTCCTCTTCAAGAAAAAGAAGAGGAAGATCTGACAGAACATTTTCCTAATTTGTTTTTCTCACAAGAAACTTGTTGTACAGGAAGAGTGCAACCATACTGAATACGCCTATTCCGCTCAGGATAAGCCACAGGGTTGATGGTGTGCCAAGCTCGTCTACATATTTCACATACAGTCTCGCTCCAAGGAATCCGCCAATGCTGCTTCCTATTACTCCGTAAAGGAATGAGTAGCCAAGGTAGAGGGCCTTTTTGTCTGCAGGGGCAATCAGCCCTATGTATGAGATATATTTAGGATGGGTTGTCATCTCACCAAGGGTGAAGGTCATAATTCCAATCAGGAATACCCACGGAGAGGCAGAGAATGAAAGAATTAACATTCCCAGTGTTCCCAGACCAATGCCGGCCATCATGGTTGGCAGTGCAGGAGCCTTTTTTACAATATTGGATACAACCAGCTGCAGCAAAATAATAACAAAGGCGTTAATCACCGTTACATGTTCAACATCAAACTTCCAGGAAGGATTTTCAACGAACATGGAGAGAAATGAATTAACAACATTATTCAGAGGAGTCATGTCAAGGTAATCCCTTACATACCACAGAACAGTTCCGAACATCTGGAAATAGAGAATCCAGAAACCTGAATAGAGGAATATCATCAGAATGAATCTCCAGTCTTTCAGAACCAGAAGCATCTCGCTGAATACCTGAACCAGAGTCTTGTTTGTCTTCTCCCTTAAAGGCTCCCTGTAGATAAAGAGATTTATGAGCAGGAGCACAAATGCAATTGTTGATGCCATATAGAAAATATAGCTGTAAGACTGCGCCTTTAAAATGGGAACAAGAATAAGAGGGAAGAGGAATGCGCCCAGGTTAATGGACCAGTAGAAAATTCCAAAGCCCAGTCCGGAATTCTCCTGATTTGTGCTTTTGGCTATTGTTCCTGAAATGACTGGTTTGAAGAAGCCTGCACCCACAGCCATAAGTATCAGAGAAAGAAAAATCATTGAATATGAGCTGGAGAGGCCGGTAAAGCCATAACCAAGAATCATGCAGAGAAATGCAAAAAAGAGAACCTTGCGGTATCCGTATCTGTCTGCAATTGCCCCCGCCATAATAGGAAGAAAATAGAGCAGCGGAGGAATTGTTCCCAGTATCGCCCCCGCCTGTTCCTTGCTGAACCCGAGTCCGCCTTCGGCCCCGCTGAGAATAAGAAATACACCAAGTACGGACATCACTCCGTAGTAAGAGCCCCTCTCCAGAAACTCCATCACAATCACCGTCCAGAATGTCTTTGGAAAGGATTTTATTGCAGATTTGCTGCCAGTGTCTTTTGTCATAGTTTTTTTGTTGGTTTTCGGTTTCAAAGATAACTGCTTTTTGGTATGAGACAAAGAGTTATTTATTTGTTGTTTTGCAAAAATATTCATACTTTTGTCGCTCCTTAACGGGAACTATAAATATTGTCTAACCACTTGTAGTACAAACACTTATTTGACATGTCAAAAGAAATTAAAGAAATCGAACAGGACGATCAGATTGAGATCGTAGCGAAAAGTGATGAGAAACTGGAAGCATTCATCGAAGATGAGGCTGCTCCGGTTGCAGAAATCAAGAAGAAAAAAAGCAATGTATCGGTACCGGTAGATAAATTCGACTGGGATGCATTCGAAACTGAAAATGTTTACGATAACGAAAAATCAGTTATCGAAAACTTTTACGATCAGACTCTCTCAAAAGTGAGCGAGAATGAGGTTGTTGAAGGAACAGTAGTTTCAATCAACAAAAGAGAAGTAATTGTTAACATCGGTTACAAAAGCGAAGGTGTTATCAGTATCAATGAATTCCGCTACAACCCTGAGCTTGCTGCAGGTGACAAGGTGGAAGTTTATGTAGAAAACGCAGAAGACAAGAAGGGACAGCTTATCCTTTCGCACAAGAAGGCACGTTCACTCCGTTCTTGGGACAGGGTTAACGAGGCATTCGACAAAGATGAAATCGTTAAAGGTTACATCAAGTGCAGAACTAAGGGCGGTATGATCGTTGACGTATTTGGCATCGAGGCATTCCTTCCAGGTTCACAGATTGATGTTAAACCTATCAGGGATTACGATGTATTCGTAAATAAGACAATGGAGTTCAAGATTGTTAAAATCAACCATGAGTTCCGTAACGTTGTTGTATCCCACAAAGCTCTTATCGAGGCCGAACTCGAAGCTCAGAAGGCAGACATTATCGGTAAACTCGAAAAAGGCCAGATCCTCGAAGGTATCGTTAAGAACATCACCTCATATGGTGTATTCATTGACCTTGGCGGCGTAGATGGTCTTATCCACATCACTGACCTTTCATGGGGCAGGATCAACCATCCAGAAGAGGTTGTTCAGCTTGACCAGAAGATTAACGTTGTTATCCTCGATTTCGATGATACCAAGAAGAGAATCGCACTTGGTCTCAAGCAGCTCAGCTCACACCCTTGGGATGCTCTTGATCAGAACCTGCAGGTAGGTGACAAGGTTAAAGGTAAAGTTGTTGTTATTGCAGATTACGGTGCATTTATTGAAATTCAGCCAGGTGTTGAAGGTCTTATCCACGTATCTGAAATGTCATGGTCACTTCACCTCCGCAGCGCACAGGACTTCCTTAAAGTTGGTGACGAAGTTGAGGCAGTTATCCTTACCCTTGACAGAGACGAGAGAAAGATGTCACTCGGTATCAAACAACTTAAGAATGATCCTTGGGCTACTATCGCAGAGAAATATCCTGTTGGAACAAAATGCACTGCAACAGTTCGCAACTTCACCAACTTTGGTGTGTTTGTAGAGCTTGAAGAGGGTGTAGACGGACTCGTTCACATCAGCGATCTTTCATGGACCAAGAAGGTTAAACACCCATCTGAGTTCACTGCAGTAGGTGAGAAGGTAGATGTAGTTGTTCTTGAAGTAGATCAGGAAAACCGCCGTCTCAGCCTTGGCCACAAACAGCTTGAGGAGAACCCTTGGGATGTATTCGAAACTGTGTTCACACCAGGTTCAGTACACGAAGGTACTATCATCGCTTTTGTTGACAAGGGAGCAAATGTTGCTCTTCCATACGGTGTTGAAGGTTATGTAAGTTCAAGAAACCTTGTTAAGGAGGATGGCACACCAGCCAAACTTGAGGAGAAACTCGACTTTAAGGTTGTTGAATTCAACAAATCAACCAAGAGAATCGTTCTTTCACACTCTAAACTTACTGAAGAGGTAAGGAAAGAAGAGGTAAGAGAGAAGATTGACGAAGGTGATTCAACTCAGAAAGCGGTTAAGAAGCTTAAAGCTAACCTCGAAAGAACTACACTTGGCGACATCAGCGAACTTGCAGCTCTAAAGAGCGAAATGGAAAGCAAAGAGGAAGAAGCTAAGAACAAATAGATGATATTTTCACTGACAACTCTGGGCACTGCCTCGGCACTGCCCACAGTCGACAGGTTTCCAAGCGCTCATGTTCTTAATGTACATGAGCGTTTGTTCTTAATCGACTGTGGAGAAGGATGCCAGATGCAGCTGAGAAGATACGGTTTCTCATTTTTGAAAATCAATGAGATCTTTATCTCTCATGTTCACGGTGATCATGTTTTTGGAATATATGGTCTGCTCTCCACAATGTCACTTCTTGGCAGGAGCGCAGACCTTTTTATTTATGCACCGGCCGATTTTGGTCCTGTGCTGGACTCGCTCATTCAGCAATTTGGCACTCAGTTTAAATACAAGATTGTTCATATTGCCGTCTCGGGCAGAGATCCGGAAGTTATATTTGAAACTAAAAGCTCTGAGGTTCTCTCATTTCCGCTTAACCACCGCACCGGTTGTTACGGATACCTTTTCAGAGAGAAGATGCCAAGGCGCAATATCCACAAATACCTTATTGAAAAGCACTCACTAACCCTTGCAGAAATTGCGCGGCTAAAGGATGGTGAGGATGTAACAAGAGAAGATGGAGAACTGCTCAAAAGCGATGTAATTACTTACCTTCCCTACAAACCCCGTTCATTTGCCTACTGCAGTGATACTGCACCTTTCAAAAGGCTCAGGGAATTTGTGGAGGGTGTAGATCTGCTTTATCATGAGTCTACTTTTCTGCAGGATACAGAGAAGGTTGCGGCACTTACTATGCACTCAACAGCTATGCAGGCGGCTCAGCTTGCCCTTGAGGCAGGGGTTGGAAAGCTTGTTATTGGGCACTTCTCTTCAAGATACAAGAACAGCTCACTTTACGAAAATGAGGCCAGGGAAATCTTTCCTGAGACCTATGCAGCAAAGGAGGGGGCCAGGTTTGAGATACCACTTTCCGGGCACGGTTCTTGATTAAATTAGGACTTAAACATTTTTACCATATGAATCTGAAGGTTCTCAAAGTGGCATTTGCCGCTGTTTTTATACTTATTTCTGTTCCCTCAGCGGCACAGCTTGATCCTGCACTATCAGCACCGCTCAATAAATTCGGGCAGGCGATCTATTATATAAACCAGTACTACCTTGACACGGTAAACAACGACAAGCTCGTGGAGAGTGCCATAAGAGAGGTTCTGAGCCAGCTTGACCCTCACTCTTCTTATGTCTCGTCTGACGAAGTAAGGGCGATGAATGAGCCGCTGGAGGGCAATTTTGAGGGTGTTGGAATAGAGTTCTCCATAGTAAGAGATACACTTACCGTAGTCTCTCCTGTTTCAGGAGGACCAAGCGAAAGGGTGGGAATTCGCTCCGGTGACAAGATTGTTTCTGTAAACGGAGAGAACATAGCATCTGCAGGGGTTACTAATGATAAGGTTTTCAAATATCTGAGAGGTCCCAAGGGAAGCAAGGTTATGCTGACAGTTATCCGCAGGGGAGTTGCCGTCGCACTGGACTTTGAGGTTGAAAGGGACCGGATTCCTATTAACAGTATTGATGCTGTTTATGAGCCCGCAGATGGGATAATCTATATAAAACTCAGCAGATTTGCCGCCACAACAAGGAGTGAACTATTCTCGGCCCTGAGCAAACTAAATATTGCCAGCCCAAGAGGTGTTATTCTCGATCTCAGGGGAAATTCAGGAGGCTATCTTGGAACAGCTTTCGAAATTTCAAATATGTTCCTTGAAAAGGGACAGACAATAGTTTATACAGAGGGCAGAAAGATTCCGCGGATGGTGGAGAGGGCAACCGGAGAGGGAGTTTTCAGAAAGGAGAAACTGGCTGTGCTAATTGACGAAGGATCAGCATCTGCCAGCGAAATTGTTGCCGGTGCCATTCAGGACTGGGACAGGGGAGTTGTGATAGGACGCCGCTCATTTGGCAAGGGACTGGTTCAGCAGAAACTTCCTATGCCGGACGGCTCACAGCTTGTACTCACAATTGCAAGGTACCACACGCCTTCTGGCAGGGTTATTCAGTCTCCGTACGAACCGGGAGCTGCAGAGAAATATTACAAGGCAATTTACTCAAGATACACCAACGGTGAGTTTTTCAGCAAAGACAGCATCCATTTTCCAGACTCCCTTAAATACAAAACTCTTTTAAAGGAGAGAACTGTATACGGTGGCGGGGGAATTATGCCTGACATTTTTATTCCTGCCGATACAACAGGATACACCGACTATTACGGCGCACTGGTGAGAAGGGGTATTCTTCTTGACTATATGAATGACATTACAGATGCAAAGCAGGATGAGTGGAAAGCCCGTTTTGCCACATTCAGCATCTTTATGTCTGAATATGATTCAGATAAAGCGATTTTCAAAGGTCTTATTGACTATGCCGGCACCAAAGGTCTTGCACCGGTTCAGGAACAGATAGATAAGTCTGCATCGGAGATTGCGCTCTATATAAAGGCTATTGCTGCAAGAAGGTTATTCGGGCAGAATGCATATTACATGGTAGTGAACAACTCCGGCGACCCTGTATTTGAGAGGGCGCTCAAAAGTGTTCAGTAATAACTTTTTCGGATTACATTTTAAGTTTGCTGATAGCACGCTGATAGGCTCTGGCATTTTTGCCGTGCTCTTCCAGTGAGGAGGCGAATGCGTGGCTGCCGTCAAGTGAAGGCTTTGCGCAGAAGTAATAGTATGAGTGCTTTTCGTATGAGAGGACACCATCAATAGCCGCTACCGGAGGGATCGCAATAGGGCCGGGCGGAAGTCCCTTAATTTTGTATGTGTTGTAGGGAGAGTTAATCTGCAGGTGTTTATAGAGAATTCTCTTAATTGCCGGGTCGTTCAGGGCAAATTTGATTGTTGGGTCTGCCTGCAGCGGAATTCCGGCCTTGATTCTGTTAATATATACTCCGGCAATAACAGGGTATTCGGCTTTAATGTTTGTCTCCTCTGCAACAATGGATGCAAGGGTGGTTATCTGCTGCTGTGTAAATCCGGCAGCTTCTGCTTTTGCTCTGCGGCTTTCATTCCAGAATGAGTCATGCTCTTTTTTGAATCTCTCTGCCAGTTCAAGTGGCTTTACTGTCCAGAAAACCTCATAGGTGTTCTGAATAAACATCCCAATAAATGTTTCGGGGGTAAATCCCAAAGACTTTGCAAGAGAGTCATTTTTTAGCATTGCAAGCATGCTTGCAGAGTCTGCCTCAATTTTTCTTGAGAGGATCCCTGCCAGTTTCTCTTTTGTTCTGATATTGCCGGCCAGAGTTATATTCAGAGGAGTTTGCCAGCCGTACTTTATCATTCTTACAATCTCCCTGTTGCCCATTCCTTCTTTAATTCTGTATCTGCCCGGTTTGACATTTCCCTCCAGCTTTTCGAAGAGAGCCGCTTTTCTGAGGTTCCCCATATTTCTGACAGTTCCCAGGGAGTCTGCAGAGGAAAGGAGTGATTCAACAGTTGCTCCGCTGCGGATATACAAATATGAGGTTTCTCCCTTTATATTGTTTTTGAACAAGATACTGTAACCGTACCAAGCCACAGAGGCTGCAGCTATAACCAGAATGGTTGCCGTAATGAATAAAAATCTCTTCATTTAATTATCTGAGTTTTATAATTTCTCCCGGCTGAGGTTCGTATCCGGGTTTAACCTTATTGAGATTGTACAGATTTTTCAGGCGAATGGCGTACTTCTGGGAAATTGAATACATGCTGTCACCGGCTTCGGCAATATGGCTCTCTTCAAGATCACCGGCGTGCTTTTTCTTCTTTTCAAGATAAACCACAGTTCCGTCTGCAATTGGAACCTCTTTTTCCAGATCATTGAATCTGAGTATTTCTGAACGGAACAGTCTGTACTCTTTTGCAAGTGAAGAGTAACTCTCCTCGGATGTTGCAATAATATAGGCAACATCATTCTTTTTAAACATGGCTCTTTCCAGTGATATTCCGTAAAGCTCAGTTCCTGCAGGTGGAGCGTATACCTGAACCTTTTCAATCTCTGCAGGAGTAGGCGGAACCTCCTTGCTGAGGTTGTCGTATGCGTCCAGCCCGTACTCTTCAATTATTTTTATAAGCATCTGCGGATACATTGGGTTAGTGGCATATCCCGCCTTACTTAAGCCGTAAGCCCAACCTTTGTAATCTTTAGGATCAAGGTCAAAAAGAAATTTATATCTCTCCCTGTACCTCAGGAAGTGGGAGTGATCCTTAAATGACTCCTCGGCCTGAGGATATTTTCTGAAACACTCGTTATTCGCATCATCGTCGTGAGTTATTGTCTCACCTGTCCAGTTATGGCACTTAATTCCAAAGTGGTTGTTTGCCTCCGTTGCAAGTCTGGAGTTACCATCGCCGGATTCAAGGCATGCCTGGGCAAGGGTAATGCTTGCAGGTATGCCGTATGTTGCCATATTGCTTATTGCAAGCTCTTTATATTTATCAATGTATTGTCTGCGGGAGAGTTTTTGTGCGCTGGAAATAACGGTTAAAGTTATCATCAGCAACAGTAAAAAGGCCCTCTTGATTAAAATATTCATATAAGGAGTCACTCAGTCGGGCAAAATTACTAAATTTGCGTGAATCACAATTAAAAAACTATGAACCAAAAGAGTATAAGCATCTCTTACAAGGAGTATACATCGAATGAAGGGCTGGACAGCAGGGATATGGAACTGCTTGAGAGAGCTCAGCTTGCAGCAGGAGGATCATACGCACCATACTCAAACTTTAATGTAGGAGCCGCTGTAAGACTCTCCAACGGAGAGATTGTGGCAGCCAGCAATCAGGAGAATGCAGCCTATCCTTCCGGCCTCTGCGCAGAGAGAGTTGCAATATTTTATGCACATGCGAGATTTCCTGAAGCCTCTGTTGAAGCAATTGCAGTTACAGCATCAGTTGATGGTCATATATGCGAAACACCCACATATCCGTGCGGAGCATGCAGACAAGTGCTTGCAGAATCAGAAATGAGAGCAGGCAGACCAATAAAGGTAATCATTGGAGGAGAGAAGTTTACGCAAGTTATGGAGAGCATTCGCTCACTGCTTCCGTTTACTTTTGACAATCTGCCCAAGAGATAATTTTACCTTTTTGGAAAATTGTATTATCTTTGTGCGGGGTAAGTCATATACGACCAGCTCCCACTGAACTCCCCCAGGGCCGGAAGGCAGCAAGGGTAGGTGGTTGAGCGGTGCGATATATTAAGCTTACCCTTTTTTCTTTTTATATACCTGAATGAAAATTGCAGTAGGACTATCGGGAGGAGTAGACTCCAGTGTTGCTGCCCTTCTCCTTAAGGAGGCGGGTCATGAGGTTATTGCCATGTTTATGCAGAACTGGCATGACACCACAGGAACACTTCACGGTGACTGTCCATGGAAAGATGACAGAACCATTGCAGAATTGGTTGCTAAAAAACTGGATATCCCGTTTTATTTTACAGATCTTAGTGAAACCTACAGCCAGAGGGTTGTGGATTATATGTTTGAAGAGTACAAGCACGGGAGAACACCAAATCCCGATGTACTTTGCAACAGGGAGATAAAGTTTGAGGCATTTCTCAAGCAGGCTCTGGATCTTGGTGCAGATTACGTAGCGACAGGCCACTACTGCAGAAAAGAGACCTTCACAGATTCAGAGGGTAAAGAGATTCACCGTATTCTGGCAGGAAAGGATCCCAACAAGGATCAGAGTTATTTTCTGTGTCAGCTCAGCCAGGAGCAGCTTTCAAAAGCCATGTTTCCAATAGGAGACCTTCTCAAGCCTCAGGTGAGGGAGATTGCAGCAAGGGCGGGACTTCCCTCTGCAGATAAAAAGGACTCTCAGGGAATCTGTTTTGTGGGAAAAATTGATCTGCCTGTGTTTCTTCAGCAGAAGCTTGCTGCAAAAGAGGGAGATGTTATTGAGATTTTTGACCGCTTTTATGATGAAAATCCCCTCAAAGAGTTCAATATAAACGGATATGACATCGTAAACGAAGATAATCTGTCAGAAATAGTTTCCCCATACACATACACACACCGTTCAGGCAAAAGAATCGGAAAGCATCAGGGTGCTCAATTCTATACTATTGGACAAAGAAAAGGTCTCAATATTGGCGGCCACATTGAACCGCTCTTCATTATTGCAACTGATGTTGAAGCCAATCTGATTTTTGTTGGTGAGGGACAGAATCACAAGGGATTGTACAGGAAGGGTCTATTTATTGAGAATTCAGATATTCACATGATTCGCCCGGATCTTGCAATGATAGATGGGGAAGAGCGGGAATATCTGCTCAGAATCCGCTACAGACAGCCACTCCAGAAAGCCCGTCTCTATAAAAAGGGGGATGGACTCTATATTGTTTTTGACGAACCTCAGAGAGGCATAACACCCGGTCAGTTTGCCGCGTGGTATGACGGCGAGGAGATGATTGGCTCTGGTGTTATCAAATAGAGGAATCAAAGCTCTTTTACGACATCTGCAAACGAACTGTGTCTGAATTTGAATCCGGCAGAAATAAGTTTCTGCGGTTCAATATTTTGTCCCTCAGTTACCAATATATGGGACTTTCCGAGTAAAAATCTAAAAAAGAGAGCAGGAATTGAAAATTTTACAAGAGATTTATACCTTTTTGCAAGTATTTCCGTAATTAACCTGTTATCTGATTTCTCAGGAGATACTATATTATATACTCCCTGGGCCGATTCATCCCCGGTTAAAAAGCAGACAGCCTCTGTAAGATCATCAATGTGAATCCACGGAAAGGGCTGCCGGCCGTGTGAAATTACCGGAGCAAACCCCATTTTGAAAGGCATTGCAAGTTTTTGGTAAGCCCCTCCTTTGTCTGAGATAACTACTCCAAGGCGAATAATCACCACTCTGCAGCTGCCCTGTGCTTTAGCAGCTGCACTCTCCCAGTCCCGGCAAACAGTTGCCAGAAAATTTGTTCCAATTTCGGGAGACTCTTCTGTGTAAGTTATGTACTCCCCGTTAACTGGTAAAGATGGATATATTCCGGAAGCAGAAGCCGAAATAAAGAGTTCCGGTCCATTTCCATTGCACTCATTTATAAATCTGGCAATCCTCTCTGTTGTCTCAATCCTGCTTTTGTAAATCAGGTCTCTTTTTTTTTTGTTCCACCTGCAGTTTATTGAATGACCGGCAAGATTAATTATAACATCACATCTGGCTATATCTTCTCTTGTAAAGTTTCTTTCGAGTGAAACTACTTTATATCCATGCCTCTGCAATTCAAAAGAGACTGCGCTGCCAACAAAGCCGGCAGAGCCTCTTACTCCAACTGTTTTTACTCCCGGCTGCTCCATTTTAATTAAGGTTTAAAGTTCTGCAACAAGACCATCGTATGCCGGTTCAATTCCCTGCGGAAGTTCGGCAGATAAATCGCTGTGGCACCCAATCTGATGAGACAAGTGAGTGAGAAAAGTTCTTTGGGCACCAACTTTTTTTGCAACCTCAACAGCCTCGGAGAGGCTAAAGTGAGATATATGTTTCTGATGTCTTACAGTGTTTATCACCAGTATTTTTACGCCTTTCAGCTTTTCATACTCTTTATCCTCAATTCTGTTGGCATCTGTGATATATGCAATATCTCCGATTCTGAAGCCCAGTACAGGGAGTTTGTAGTGCCAGACCCTTATTGGAACAATCATGGCACTGGGGTCCGGTTTGTGGCCATTCTCTTTTTCAATGGTGAAAGCCTTTTCATCAATAACTCTTATGTCAAATTCCGGAACCCCGGGATAGCGGTTCTCTGCAAATGCATATGAGTACTCTCTTTCAAGAGATTTCAGCACTCTCTCTTCGCAGTAAATTGGAAGAGCCTTGCTGCCAAAATAGTTGATAGCCCTTACATCATCAAGGCCTCCTGTATGGTCTTTGTGTTCATGCGTAAGCAGAATAGCATCCAGGTCGCCAATGTTTGCCCTTAAGAGCTGCTGTCTGAAATCTGGACCGGCATCTATAAGAATTTTGAATCCTTTGTACTCAATGAATGCAGATGATCTGAGCCTGTTGTCTTTAGGGTCAGAAGAGCGGCAAACACTGCAGCTGCATCCTATCATGGGGATCCCCTGGGAAGTGCCTGTCCCAAGGAATGTAACTCTTGCACCAATACTCTCTTTCATTCCATAAAGGTAGGAAATTTTCCTACCTTTGCGAAAAATACAGGCACTTGGAAAAGGGAAAATTATACTTGATTCCGACACCTCTGGGAGACAATGATCCTCTGGAGGTCATACCGTTAAGGGTACTTGAAATGGTGCCTTCTATAAAACACTTCTTTGTTGAGGAGCTCCGCAGCGGCAGGAGGTTTCTCTCAAAGGCCGGTCACAAAGGTCAGATTGATTCTCTCAGCCTTTACGAGCTGAACGAACATACTACCGCCGCTTCAATTGAGGGGTACCTTGCAGTTTTACTTCAGGGCAACGATGCTGCACTTATAAGTGAAGCAGGTATTCCGGCAGTGGCAGATCCAGGTGCACTGATTGTGGAGCTTGCACACAGAAATGGGATAAGGGTAATCCCAATGAGCGGCCCTTCATCATTAATTCTCGCACTTGCTGCGTCCGGTATGAACGGTCAGAACTTTGCATTCAACGGATACCTTCCGGTGAAGCCCGAGGAGAGGAGAGCCAAAATCAGAAAGCTGGAGCAGATATCAAGAACATCGGGACAAAGTCAGCTATTTATTGAAACCCCTTACAGAAACAATTCGCTTCTGGCAGATATACTCCAGACATGCCAGCCGGAGACAAGACTATGCCTGGCAGCAGAGATAACTCTTCCTGACTCTTTTATAGTCACCAAAAGTGTAGCAGAGTGGAGAAGAGAGAAGCCCGACCTTAACAAAAAACCTTGCGTTTTCATATTATGAAACAAGATCAGCTATCCGAGTCACTGGTTGAACTGGTGAACATGGAATTTTACTCATATCACGGACATTTCCGCGAGGAGCAGATAATAGGAAACAAATTTATTGTAAACTTCTCTGCCCGTACAGATGTTATCACTCCCGGCGAAACCGATGAACTGTCGGACGCTCTCAATTATCAGGAACTTTACGGTATAATTAAGGAAGAGATGGACATCCCCTCAAAATTGCTTGAAAATGTTGCTCTTAGAATTGTCAAAAGGGTCAGGAAAACCTACCCTTCTGTAACATGGGCCAGCGTCTCAATTGCAAAACTTAACCCGCCTATTGGGGGAAAAGTGGAGGCTTCGCGCGTAGTCCTCTCATATTAAAAACTAAGAATGGAAATCAACGATAAAACCGGCAACAGGGTTGCTTTTCTGACTCTCGGTTGTAAACTTAACTACTCAGAGACCTCTGCAATTGCACGTCAGTTTACGGACCACGGATATGAAAAGGTAGCCAGTAATAAAGAGGCCGATATTTATGTTATTAATACATGTTCGGTAACTGAACATGCAGATAAAAAGTGCCGCACAGCTATCAGAAAGCTGCACAAACAGAATCCTGATGCAATAGTTGCTGTTACAGGCTGCTACGCCCAGCTCAAGCCACAGGAGATTCTAGGGATAGAGGGTGTAGATCTGGTCCTTGGAGCAGATCAGAAGCAGAATCTCTTCATGAAGGTTTCAGACCTCAGAAGTCAGACCGGTAAGGATGGAAGTCTCTTGCATGGAAAGGCGAGGTCTTACTCCTGTGCAATTTCAGAGGTAGAGACAATATTCCCTGCATATTCATCAGATGACCGGACCCGTTCATTCCTGAAGGTTCAGGATGGCTGTGACTATAACTGCTCATACTGCACAATTCCGCTTGCAAGGGGAAAGAGCAGAAACCATCCGGTAGACTTTATTATTGGAGAGGCAAGGGAGATTGCAGCAAAAGGAATTAAGGAGGTTGTCCTTACCGGTGTAAATACAGGAGATTTTGGCAAGACAACAGGGGAAGAGTTCTCTCACCTTCTGAAAAGGCTTGATGAAATTGAAGGAATTGAGCGTTACAGAATCTCTTCAATCGAGCCCAACCTTATAACGCCTGAAATCATTAAGTGGATATCAGAAAGCAAGAAATTTCTGCCACATTTTCATATCCCGCTTCAGTCCGGCTCAAACAAAATTCTGGCACTGATGAAGAGAAGATACAACCGCGAACTCTTTGCAGAGAGGGTAGAACTCATAAGAAGCCACATGCCTTATGCATTCTTTGGTATTGATGTGATTGTGGGTTTCCCCGGAGAGAGTGAAGAGGAGTTTATGGAGACATATAATTTTCTGGAAAAGCTCAAGCCTTCATTCCTTCACGTCTTTCCCTATTCAAAGAGAAACAACACACCTGCAGCAGGATATGAACATCAGGTTAGCGAGGGAGAAAAGCACGACCGGGTTCACAGGCTGACTCTTCTTTCTGACAGCCTGTATGAACTGTTTGTTGAGAAAAACAGGGGGAGGAGCGAGAGAGTTCTTTTTGAAAGTACTCAGAAGGGAGGAAAGATGTTCGGATATACTGGAAACTACATAAGAATAGAGGCCCCTTACAACAGGGAGCTTATTGGAAAAATTGCAGATATTGTAATCTGATTTATTAAAAGAGTTACTTTTTATTTTGACTGTGCAGGAAGAGAATCGGCCTTTTCCTGCATTTTTTTTGCTTTCTCAAGCCTCTCGGCCTCCAGACGCTCCCTTTTTCGTCTGCTCATGAAGATACTGTTGAGCAGCTCCCTGAATGAGCTGAACTCCTCCTGATAAACTAAACCGAGCCCGCTTCGCTGACTGTTGTCCAGATAGTTTGAGTACTGGTCTGCCGAATGGGAGAAGGCCTTGGCCCTGAAGCGTCCCTTTTCATCAAGTTTCACCTCAACATCTACATCACCAACCACATCACTGCCCTGATTCAGGTATTTTGCGCTTCCAATGTTTCCGTTCACAATTACCCTGTTGTCAAAGAGCTGTGCAGAGACGGCTGCGTCAAAGATATCTCTTCCGTTTTGCCCCGGCTGGTAGTTAAAGCTGAAGTCAAGGGGAATTTCAAGCTGGTTGAATATGTTGTTGATCTGGTTGCTTAAAACCTCAGTGGCATTTGAGTAGAGGATGGTCGAGTTGTTAACGATACTTGACTGAATGTCAGGGATAAAGCTGCCTGATACCAGCAGGGACATAACCTGTTTAATGACTTTGTCCTCTGTATTAAGTGCGGCATCTACCCTGGCTTTGGTTGCGGGGTCAATGTCCGGAATCTCAATTCCAAAGCTGAGTCTCGGGTTGAGAAGCTCTCCAAGCATGGCAATGCTGCACTCCACATTTCTGCGGTTGCTTACTGAACTTGTATCTGCAATGAGAGTGTTAACAGCTGCCTTGGTATTGTATACCGCTGTAAGGTTAAGGTTGGTCTTCAGAATATCTCCGTTAAAGTTCAGGTTTCCTCCCTGAAGAATGTTAAAGTCTCTTTTGAAAATTCCCTGAAGAACGAAGGTGTATGAACCACGGTCAATTATGTAGTCTCCGTGAACAGAGAATATCTCTTTTGATGGATTTACCTCAATGTTTACAAGTCCGTTGCCGAAGCTTCTTATAACATCACCCACAGATTTGTCAATTTCAATAAGCATCTCTGCATCTGTGTTCACCCTTGTCTTAAGTTTTACATCCAGTTCCGTGGTGAGTTTTGGTTTTTCTGCCTTCTGCGGAACGATGTAGCCAAGTTCGTTGTAATATTCAATCTCCACAGGTTTGGGAGCTTCTTTGAAGCTGAGCAGGTTTGTTCTTGAAGCCTCGGAAGTTGTTGGTAAAGGAATATGTATAGAGGTGTTTCTGTTTGTGGTAACAGAGATATCCATCAGAATTTTCTGCAGTGGCCCTGTGATGGATATACTGCCTGTTCCAAATGCCTTTCCGTAGAAATTTGGATTATCCTTCTCTGCTGTATTTATGCATTCAAGGTTTGTGAAATCTACCCTTGTATTTAGGGTGATAGTTTTAAAGTATTTGAATCCCAGTCCTCCTGAAACCCTTCCGGTATTTCCTGCACGGTCTTTAAGTGTTGCATTGAGAACTTTTAATTCACCATCCTCAATTACATATGGTCCGTTAAGAGTATATGGTACTTTCGTGAACAGAACTGTAAATCCTACATCATTGAGTCTGCCCGGTTCACCGGATAGTACCAGCTTGTCTGTTGTGCCTTTAAGAGTCAGGTTTCCTGAAATTGTGCCGGAAGAGTTGTTGACTATATCATTCAGGAACGGTTCAAAGTAGCTTACGGCAAATTTATCCAGATCTGCCTTAAGATCAAGATAATTTGACTTTGGTGTGTATGTGCCGGAAATCTTTGCAGGATTGTTCCCTGAGATAGTGTTCTCGGCAAGGATATTAAACCGCTCCCTGCCGTTATCCCACTCGCTGAACAGTTCAAGATCCCCAATATCTGTTTTGTTTGCCCTTACTTTTGATCCTCTGAGATTCAAAATAATTCTGGGGTCAGATGAATACAGCTTTGTAAGGATTGCAAGACCGGTAAAGTTTCCGGCAATTCCAAAGTCTTTTTTGTTGAAATAATTCAGAGGCGATATATCAAGATTTGTCAGCCTTACCTTAAGTGAATCCCCTGTGTCAGGCGATACCCTGCCGTTTGCCTCAAGTGACTGATTGTTGTTGAATATTCTTACAGATTTAATGTCGAAGATGGAATCTGAGACAGAAAAAGATGATTTTGCGAAATTCCATTTTGAATCGTTGAAATAGAGTTCAGAAGGATTAATTGTAATATTAAAGAGAGGCCCCTTTCCTGACGGATTACGGGAGATTTCTGCAGAAGAGCTAAAGGTGAGGCTGTTTCTCAGTTTTGTTTTGTTTGAGAACGAGGCCTTCATCTCTATTCTGTCATTTTTTGCAAAGAGATCAAGAAGAGTGTTTTCGAGATCCAGTCCGGCAAATCTTACCTTCTCTGAATTAAATTTCAGATCAATTCCTCTCTCTGCCGATTCACCGGTCATTTTAATATTTGTTGCATAATTCTTCAGATAACCCACAACACCGGCACTGAAACCTGCAGACATTTTCTGATTCTGATCAATATTAATCGTTATGCTGCTGCCCTGAGAGATGAAAAAGCCGGGAAGGAGTAGCTGGCTGACGGCTCTTGTGTCATTAAGATTAAGCGTGAATGAGTAGTTCTCCTTTCCGTAATCCTGTGCATCTTTGCCCGTCTCCGTACGGAGCAGGGGCAAATGCCTGAATGCGGCTGCCATTGCTATTCTGTCTGCAAATCTGGTAAGAAAATGGCTACCTCTGTATCTCATATCTGCAAACTGAGACTTCAGGGTTACATCATACATATCTTTTGAAGATGCAGAGCTTATGGAAATGTCTCCAATAGGAAACTCTCCGTTACTGTTTGTATAATCAAGTCCTCTTACCTGAATATTACCGAGAATCTCACCGTTAAGTTTCTGGGTGAAATTGGCTGTGGTTCTCATTGATATCAGTGAGACGGAATCGCGTTTGTCAAGTTTTAGTTTAGCGAGATCTGCATACATGATATCTGCATAGAAATCATAATATGAATCACTCTTTGATGACATACCAAATACGCCCTGGAAAAGAAAGTCAAGATTTGGGTCATGACAGATTATTTTTCCGTCAAATTTTTCCCCTACATAGCTTCCGCTTGCCTGAATGTTGCTGTATGAATAGTTATTAAACTCAAGCTGTTTAACAGTAATTGAGTCGATGTAGAATTCGCTTCCTCCTCTCTTTTCATCCCTGAGAAGTGCTGTCATATTGCTGTTGAAACTAACCTCTCCCAGATTTTTGTTATTAATGAGAGTCCCTACATTAAATTTCTCTGCGGTAAGTTTTCCCTCAAGGTGAAGTCCCCCCTTCTGCGTGTTCTCCCTTAGCAGAACATCCATATACATCTCGCCAATATTTGTCTGAAGTCTGCCGTTTGCTACAAAGTCGTCAAGCAGTCCTGCAAGCCTTCCTTTAAAGTTGTACTTTACAAAAGGTGAAAGCTGGGTAAGGAATTTAATTGGTCTGGAGCTGTTTATCGAAGATATGATATATGCGAGGTCAGATGTTGTTGTAGTGCAGTAGGTAATGTCAACAAAAGCCATTGTCTCTGCTGCTTTTGGCAAACCAGAAATTTTAGCCTTGAGATCAAGGTATGTAAGGCCAGATTCTGATGTGATTTTAAGGTTGTCGCTCCTGAGATTTGAAACAGTTCCTGAGACAAGTCCGCTTATGTGCATGCCCAGCTTGTTTTTTGAGAGGGCAGGGGCAAGCCTGGCAAGGGTAGAAAAGCTGAGGTAGCTGTTATTGAAATCTATCTCCATTCTGACTCTCTCTGTGAATTTGGCAAAATCTTCAGGTCTCTCGTAATAGAGGCTGAATCTGTTTGCCTGCAATACTGAATGCCTGTCCCTTGCAAGAAGGTTGTCAATGCGGGCCTCTTTTGCACTTAGCCTCAGCGAGCCTTTAACCTCTTCTATCCTGAAGCCGCTTCGCTCATTAAAAGTAATGTTTCTGATATCTGCCACAAGTGTGTCCTCAATAACCTCAATGCCCCTTATATGAGCATTGATGTTTGAAAGGGAGAGGTCTGTGAAGTTGATTATTCCCTCTTTTGTCTCTATGCCCGGAAAGGGGTTTTGCAGTGTAAACCTGAAGTTGTCGAGCTTAAGTTCACCTGCAAAAAAACTGAATGGAGGGGTTGTGGTATCTTTTGGCTCTTTTTTGCCAAGTTTGAAAACTCTGGAAAGGTTGGTTGTGCTGTCTGTCTCACTTACAAGGTTAAAGACTCCGTCGTACAGATGCACCTTGTTAAGGGTCAGTCTTGAAGAGCGGATAAGGTCTCCGGCAGAAATTGAAACAGATAGTTTTTTACAGCTTATGAGAGTGTCCTGAGGGGTGTACATTACATGAACATCTTTCAGGATTAGTTTGTTAAAGAAGAGATAGTAAACTTTTCCAATTGAAACATCTGTGTCGAGTTTATCTGAAAGAACCTTTGCGGCACGTCCTGCAGCCCATGTCTGCATGGCCGGAACCTGGAGGGCAACATAAGCCGCCACCGGTGCCATTGCAACGATGAAAGCCAGTGCTATCAGTATTTTTTTGACTATCCTTATGGCTCGCTCCTTTTGCGCAAAAATAGTCAATTAAATTAAGCATTTTGTTAAAAAAACACCATTTTTGCAAAGTTTTTTAAATGAAAATATGAGCATAACAATATTAGGCATAGAGTCCTCCTGCGATGATACTTCTGCATCTGTTATAAGAGATGAGTTTCTTCTCTCAAATGTCATGTCTTCGCAGGATGTCCACGAAAAATATGGTGGTGTTGTTCCTGAGCTTGCATCAAGGGCACATCAGCAAAATATACTGCCTGTTGTTGATCAGGCTCTGAAGCTGGCAGGTATAACTCCCGCAGAAATTGACGCTATTGCATTCACAAGGGGCCCGGGATTGCTTGGTTCACTGCTGGTGGGTACCTCATTCGCCAAGGGACTATCCCTTTCGACCGGCAAGCCTCTTATTGATGTAAACCATTTACAGGGTCATATTCTTTCCCATTTTATCAAGGTTCCCGGAAGAGATAACCGTCAGCCATCATTTCCATATTTGTCCCTGCTGGTTTCCGGAGGGCATACCCAGATTGTAAGAGTGGACAGTTACAGTTCATTTAATGTTATTGGTGAAACAATTGATGATGCAGTTGGAGAGGCTTTTGATAAATGTGCCAAGATAATGGGACTTGGATATCCGGGAGGCCCGGTGGTTGATAAGCTCGCAAAAGAGGGAAATCCAAAGGCATTCAGCTTTGCAAAACCCAAAGTCGCCGGACTCAACTACAGCTTTAGCGGAGTTAAGACCTCCCTGCTGTACTTTCTGAGAGACAAAATGGCAGAGAACCCGGAATTTATAAACGAAAACAAAAATGATCTCTGTGCCTCTTTTCAGTTAACGCTTATAGATATCCTAATGGACAAACTTATTAAGACGGTTGCAGAGACAGGAATCAGGGAGATTACAATTGCAGGAGGGGTATCAGCCAATTCAGGTCTCAGGGAGAGGATAAGTGAAGAGGGGAGAAAAAGGGGATGGAATACATATATACCTGAATTCAAGTTTACTACGGACAATGCCGCGATGATTGCAATTGCAGGTTACTATAAATTTACTAGCGGACATGTTACTCCGCCTGATATTGTGCCTGTTTCCAGATCGCTGGATTACCATTAAATACACTAAAAAATCTGCTTAGGCAGATTTTTTTTATATGGCAATCCTTCAGGCGTTTTGAGATATCATTTTTCCGATTATCTTTGTTTTAATGTTTATTTTTTAAATACATTAATTAAAAACACCTAAAACTTCATTCATGAAAAAAATCAGTTTGATTTTCACGGTTATGTTATTTGTATTTCAGGGACTTGCAGCCCAGAATATACGGGTAACCGGTACTGTGACAGAAAAGGGGACAGGCACCCCTCTTCCTTTTGTAGGTATCCAGGTTAAGGGAACTACTACCGGAGCTACAACAATGGACAATGGTACTTACGTCCTGAATGCACCATCTAATGGTACACTGGTATTTTCTTTTATCGGTTACAAGGAGATACAGGTTCAGATTGCAGGCAGAACTGCCATTAATGTTGAACTGGAACAAGATGCACTTGCACTTGAAGAGGTAGTAATGGTTGCATATGGTACTGCAAAGAAATCCAGTGTAACCGGAGCAATTTCTTCCGTAAATTCGGCAAGCATTGAGAAGCGTCCTGTTACAAATGCACTTGCTGCCCTTTCAGGCACATCTGCCGGTGTTCAGGTTAACACTTCATACGGACAGCCGGGATCTGACCCTGCAATCCGTATCCGTGGCTTCGGATCTATCAACTACTCTTCTGCTCCTCTGATTGTTCTTGACGGTGCTCCTTACAATGGTGCAATGTCAAACATCAACCCTGCAGATATTGAATCAATCAATATTCTTAAGGATGCTGCATCTACTGCACTTTACGGTTCAAGAGGATCGAACGGTGTTGTAATGATTACAACCAAGAAAGGTAAAAAGGAAAAGCTGAACATCAGTGCTACAGTTACTCAGGGTTTCTCTCAGAGAGGTCTACCTGAATATGACAGAATTGATGCATATCAGTACTATCCAATAATGTGGGAATCTCTTAGAAATTCGCTTATTACAACTACAAGACCTATTGATCAGGCAAGTGCTCTTGCATCAGGAACCACTTCAAATGGTATCGTTAGTAACCTGGGTTACAATCCATTTACAGGAATTGCAAATGGTGATATAGTTCAGTATGATCCTGCAACTTTTGCTTCAAAACTAAACCCTAACGCAACTTCGCTTCTTTGGGGAGATGACCTGGACTGGTACTCGCCTGTTGAGAGACTTGGAAGCAGAACGGAGGCAATGGTTAGTGCAAACGGCGGAAGCGAGACTGCAGACTACTACATGTCAGTCGGTCTTACCAAAGATGCGGGCTGGCTTAAAAAGACCAACTACGACCGTATCTCTGCAAGGGCAAACGTTAACTTTACCCCAAGAAAATGGGTATCGTTCGGCCTCAATCTGAATGCTTCATACAACACATCATCTTCTGCAAATACAGACAGTAATACAGGCTATGCAAACCCAATCTATTTCGCAAGAAATGTGGGTCCAATTTATCCTGTATATCAGCACAACAGATTAACAGGAGAATACATTCTTGACGAGCAGGGCAACAAACTCTGGGACCTTGGAGCAGCAGTTACTCAGGGCGGAGTCAGCTATCTTGCAAGAACTCACAATAATGGCCGTCACGGTATTGCAGAGCACCTTCTAAATATCATTGATTTCCAGAGAAATACAATTCAGGCAAGAGCTTATACAGAGTTTAATTTCCTAAAGGATTTCAAACTTCGTCTTAACCACTCGTTTGACATAAACAACTATTTGTCTTCTACATATGAGAACAAACTGGTTGGTGACGGTGCACCTCAGGGACGTTCAAGAAAGAACTCATCTCTTCGCTATACCTGGACAAACCAGCAAATTCTGACATACAATAAAACTCTTGAAAAACATGACATTAATGTTATGGTTGCTCACGAGAGTTACCTTAATACATACAGTGAGTTCTACGGTTTCCGCCAGGGTGAAATTATCCCGGGCAATACAGAGCTCATCAACTTCACCACTACAAATGATATCTATTCATACCTTGATAATCACGCTGTAGAGGGATACCTAGCAAGAGCAACTTATTCATATGAAAGCGGCAGATATACTGCCGAGGCTTCATACAGAAGAGACGGCTCATCAAAGTTTGAAAGCGCAATGAGATGGGGTAACTTCTGGTCGGTAGGCGCAGGCTGGAGAATCGATAAGGAGAACTTCATGAAATCTCTTACATGGATAGATTTCCTTAAGCTTCGTGCATCATATGGTTTAAATGGTAACGATGGTGGTATCAGCTACTATGCGTGGCAGGTTCTTTACAATTATAACAACAATGCTGCGGAACCGGGCTATATTCAGTCAACTGTTCCGGGTAACCCTTTCCTGAAATGGGAAACAACTATCCAGACAGACCTTGGTCTTGAATTCAACATGTTTGGAAACAGACTCAGAGGTAACCTTGACTGGTTCAACAAGCAGTCAAAAGACCTGATTTTCTCTGTTCCTCTGTCACCATCTACCGGTTACACAACTCAGGACAGAAATATCGGTAACCTCTACAACAGAGGTTGGGAACTTGATATGACAGGTGATATCATTAACACCAAGAACTTCAGTTTTGCACTTAATCTGAATGCAACTACATATGTTAACAAGATTACCCGCCTTCCTGAGCAAAACCGTGAAAACGGTATTATTTCAGGTAACTTTAAGAGATTAGAGGGTGGTTCGATTTATGACTACTGGCTGCGTCAGTGGTATGGTGTTGATGCGGATAACGGTAATGCATTGTATCTGTTTGATGATGCAAAGGATGCCAACGGAAACTATATCATGACATGGTCAGACCTGGATTGCAAAACCCTTGCAGATGGTACTATCGTTACTTCCAACCAGGCAAAGGCAAAATATGACTGGGCAGGTTCAAGTATTCCTGATCTCTTCGGTTCAATCACACCTTCATTCAAAATCTTTGGAGTTGATGTTTCAGTTCAGCTGAACTACTCTATAGGTGGAAAGGCATATGATTACAGCTATGCTGCACTGATGTCAGCAGGTGGTTTTGGAGCTGCGAAATCTGTAGATATTTTAAACAGATGGACAACTCCGGGACAGGTTACAAATGTTCCAAGGATGGATAACTCTAAGATTAATGAATTCAATGCAGCATCAACAAGGTGGTTGGTTGACGCATCTTACCTTGCAGTAAGAAACATCAACATTGCATACAACTTCAGCCCGAGAGCTCTTAAGACCCTTGATATTAAAGGTCTGAGAATTTATGCAGCTGCAGAAAATATTGCACTCTTCTCTGCCCGCAAGGGTATGAACCCTTCACAGAGCTTTAACGGCGATGTGTTCAATGATGTTGGATTCAACCGTACAGTTACTTTTGGTGTTAATGTTAACTTCTAATAAAAGGTTTAGTGATGAAAAAAATCAAATTATATATTTTGGCATTGGCAGCAGGAGTGTTACTCGTACCACAATCCTGCAACAAGGAGTATCTTGAGACGGCTCCTACAGACCAGCTCTCTGCCAGTCTTGTGTTCAACTCTCTTACGGGAGCATGGGGCGCAATAAACGGTGTGCACAGAACTATGTACATTCAGTATAACAGTTCACAGTCAAATGGAGGTTTTGCAGGCATGTACCTGAACCTTGACATGATGGGAACTGATATTGTATTCAATACAACAGTAAACGGATGGTTCAGAAGCACATACCAGTGGACAGATCATAGAAATGACAGGTCAACTCTTGTTCTTTGGTGGAACAACCTGTACAGACTTGTAAGTAATGTTAATCAGATAATAACTCAGATTGACGCTATTGCAGGCCCTGAAGCAGAGAAAAATGCAGTAAAGGGACAGGCTCTTGCCTACAGGGCATGGGCCCACTTTATGCTTGTTCAGCTTTATGCAGACAGATATGTACCGGGCGGAGCTAATTCACAGCCTGGCGTTCCTTACATGGAAGAGATCACATTTGAGGGAAAAGCACGCAACACTGTTGCTGAGGTTTACACAAAAATCAATGCAGACCTTACTGCGGCCCTTACAGCACTTGAAGGTTACACCCGCGCCAACAAATCCCATATCAACAAATCTGTTGTTCAGGCTATGCAGGCTCAGGTAGCACTTGTTCAGGGCAACTGGGACAAAGCTGCAACCTCTGCCAATGCAGCAAGACAGGGATACAGTTTTATGTCTGCAGCACAGCATCTTGAGGGTTACAGCAAACAGGCAAACCCTGAGAACCTATGGGCATCTTATGTTCAGGAAGATCAGACTATGTACTTCTACTCTTTCTATGCATACATGTCAAATAACTTCAACTCTACAGCAATCAGACAGAGCCCTAAGTCTATCACTAAGGTTCTCTACGATAAAATTGCTGCCACAGACGTCAGAAGGGGATTCTGGTATCCAAACGCTGTTGCTGACAAAATGCCGTTCATTCAGTCAAACGGTGTAAGATATAACTATATGAGTTCTAAGTTTCAGGCAGTTTCTACTTCTGACTCAAGAGGTGACTTCCCATGGATAAGAGTTGCAGAAATGTACCTTATCGAGGCCGAGGCACTTGCAAGACAAACCGGTAAAGAGGAGCAGGCTAAGGATGTTCTCTTCCTTCTTGCAAAGAACAGAGATCCTCAGTATGTAAGATCTGCTAACACAGGTCAGGCTCTTATTGACGAGATCCTTACCCAGCGCAGAATTGAACTTTGGGGCGAAGGCCGTAACTGGACAGACCTGAAGAGACTTAATCTTCCTCTAGTTCGCCCTACAGCTGCAAATGCAGGCCAGGGTGCCCACGTTGAGTCTTATGCCATTAAGGTTAATGTACCTGCAGGCGGAACTATCTGGACATGGAAAATTCCAAAATCTGAGATTGATACAAATCCTAACCTAGATCAAAATCCTGAATAATTTCAGAATTGTACTATAAGCGAAACCGGCTGAAAGTAATTTCAGCCGGTTTTTTACGTTTTTCTAAAAAGAAAAATGGCTAATCAGATTTGAAACTGATTAGCCATTTTTTAATATATCGTCAAATGTATTAGCAACCGCTGCAACCTGAGCAACCACTGCTGCTGCATGAAGATGAAGACTCAAGCTTCTCTCCGTACAGACCGCCCACAATCTCCTGCTGTGTTGCTTCGCGAACAGCCACTACAGTGCCTTTAAAGTTAAGTTCTGCACCTGCAAGCGGGTGGTTGAAGTTCATTACAACTACATCATCCTTCACTTCGTCTATTGTGCCCTGAAGTCTGTTTCCGTCTGAATCCTGCATAGGAAGAACATTTCCAACAGTCAGAAGACCATCTTCAATTTTTCCGTCGATCATAAACATATCTTTTGGAAGTTCTATGATAGCATCAGAATTCATTTCGCCATATCCTTCAGAAGGAGAAAGAACAAACTCGAATGAGTCTCCAACCTCCTTGTTAAGTATGTTCTCTTCAAATTTTGGAAGCAGGTAACCGGTTCCAAAGATGAAATCCATTGGTTTGTCTGCATTTACCGTCTCCATTACATCGCCATCTACTACAAGAGTATATGAGAGAGAGACAACCTTGTTTGTTCCGATTTTCATTATTTCTATTGATTGTTATTGGTTATATTTTAAAAAAAAGTTTTTCTGCTGCAAAAATTGTGCTAGAGTTTTCGTTTGATCTTATAACCAATCGCAGCAACTATGAGTGTAATAATTGGGGTGATTATATTAAAGAAGCAGTAGGGTAAATATGCCAGTGTCGCTACACCAAGCACACCGGACTGAGCAACACCGCAGGTATTCCACGGAACCAGAACAGATGTTACAGTTCCTGAGTCTTCCAGTGTTCTGCTTAACAGCTGAGGCTCGTACCCCTTCTTTTTGTATGTCTCTGCGAACATTTTTCCGGGAAGAAGAATTGCCATGTACTGATCAGAGAGGGTTATATTGCAGAAAAGTGTTGTGGCAACTGTAGATCCCACCAGGGAAAAAGTGCTTTTAACAAACTTAACCATTTGCCCTGTAATTACCTGAATCATTCCGCTTGCCTCCATTACCCCGCCAAATGTGACAACACACAGAATGAGCCATACTGTGTTAAGCATTCCGGCCATCCCCCTTGTAGCGGTGAGTGAATTGAGCATTGTATCTCCTGTTTCAATGGAAACAGTGCCGTAAAGCATCTTTAATGCTGCAACAAAATACATAGTAACCCCTTCAAAAGAACTTCCCGCTATCTGAGCACAAAGTTCCGGCTGAACAAAGCAGGCTACTAATGCTCCAATAATTGCAGAGAGAAAAAGGGTTATAAATGGTGATACCTGTTTTAGTATAAGAGCTATAGTAAAGACGGGTACAAGCAAAAGCCAGGGAGAGATATTAAAGCTTGAGGTAATAGATGTAAGATTGCTTTCAATGCTTAAATTGGATGAGACAGGAATTACAAATCCGGCTACGGTGAAAATTATGAAGGTAATTATGAAAGCCGGAACTACAGTTATCATCATATATTTTATGTGAGTGTAAAGATCTATACCCACAACTGCTGCTGCCAGATTGGTTGTGTCTGACAAAGGTGAAAGTTTATCTCCAAAATATGCGCCTGAAATGATTGCACCTGCCAGCCACGGAGCAGAGAATCCAAGTATCTGACCTGCTGAGAGCATTGCCAGTCCTATTGTTCCCACCGTTGTCCACGAGCTGCCCGCCATAAGTGAGACAGCAGATGTCAGAATGAATGTCACAACCAGAAATACAGAGGGGTGAATGAGTTTTAGTCCGTAAAAAATCATAGTTGGAACTACTCCGCTTATCATCCAGGATCCGGTTAGTGCACCAATCATAAGAAGAATAAAAATTGCAGAACCGGTCTTTGAGAGGTGGTTCATCATACCCTTTTCAAGCTTTTTCCATGGCACTTTCAGAAATACAATTGCAATTACAGCAGTAAGAACGCTGGTAGTTAAAAGGGCAATCTGAGATGTTCCGGCAGAGATCTCCTCTCCGAAAATTCTTACACCAATTGAAATAAGTGCGACAAGAAAAATAATTGGAAGAAGCGAGAGTGCCAGGCCGGGCTGTTTCATATTTTAGTTTCCGTTAAAGTTTACAGATTCAAATGCCAGTGTTGGGATGAGCCACCGGCTGGTATTTCTGGGGTCATCTCCAATCTCTGCCACACTGTTCCAGAGCGATATAATATTGCCTGTAACATTCATCTCTTTTATCGGGTGGAGTACCTTTCCGTTTTCGAAGTAAAATCCCTGAACACCAAATGAGAAATCGCCCGAAGATGAGTTTGTGTTTCCTCCGTTAAATCCTGTAACCAGAATACCTCTCTCCATTATATTCAGAATCTCGTTTACTCCGTTTACAGGGCTGCCTGAAGGGAAGTTTTCTCCCAGCGAACAGGAGAGAACTGAAGGCCCCTCAATTGTGACCGGCATCCCCAGTTTTCTGGAGTTGTAGGTGTTGATAAAATATGTATTGACCACACCAGCATCAATTATATTTATATTTTTTGTTGCAATTCCCTCGCCGTCATAAAACCTTGATCCCTCGGCTCCAATAATGTGAGGCCTGTCCGTAAAGTAGAGACTTTCAGGGAAAAGCCTGCTGCCCAGTTTGCCCTCAAGAAAAGAGTTTTTTTGCTGAATTGCAGATCCGTTCAATGCAGAGATAATTGGTGAAATAACCCGGCTTGCTACTGTATTTTCAATAACCATATTGTATTTTCCGGACTTCATCTTCTTTGGATTAAGCCTTGAAAGCGCCCTCTCCATTGCTGTTCTGCCTGTTCCCTCCCGTGTGAGAGAGTCAAACATGAGTGAACTTTCATACCACCACGCCTCCGGACGGGCATCACCTCTGTCTTTAACAGAGCATTCGCTGCTTATTGTAAAGAGAGTCTGCTTCATTTCGCCCTCGAAGCCGCCAGTGTCTGCCATATAGTAATACTCCAGAGAGTCGCCGTATTCACAGTTAACTGATACAACTCTCTTGTCTTTACCAAACATTTCAGCTGCACAGGCAAATGCAATTTCCTTCTTAACCTCAGGTGAAACTGAGTCATATGAATTGTCAAATTGTTTCAGGTCAAACTCTTTTCCTTTGAAATAGAGATCCTTTGAGGGCAGAACCCTGTCGGGGTCAAAAGATATTAACCTTGTTGCCTCTACTGCATTTTTGATAAAGGCATTCAGTTCTCTCTCCTCAGTTCTGTTTGTGGAGTAATAACCATACCTCCCGTCAACATAAAGCTGCAGGTAGAGTGAGGAGCCTGTAGACTGATGAAGTCTGTCAAGATTATCGTTTCTGACAGAAAAAGATGACTGGATAAGCATGTCGCTGCCAACTCTCACGTCGCGGCAGCCCTCTTTCATTGCTATCTCCAGTGCCCTTTGTGCAACCTCTTTCAGATTTTTAAACATATCAGTTTACCCCTCCCACAGTCAGTTTATTTACCAGAACGGTTGGCATTCCGCATGAAACAGCGCAATACTGCTCTTTGCCGCATGTCCATGTGCCGTTGTCAATTAACGGGTTATCTGCCACTGCAACAATGTCTGCAAGGGCATCAGGGCCGTTTCCGATTATATTAATATCCTTGACAGGACTGGTCAGTTTCCCGTTTTCTATCAGATATCCGGACTTGACAAAGAATGTAAAGTCTCCGGCACCTATCTGCACCTGCCCGTTTGAAAAGTTATCCACGAAAATTCCCTTTTTAACGGAAGCTATAATATCGCTCTCCTTTGCACTTCCGCCTTCCATATATGTTGCCCTCATCCTGGGAAGAGGCATATGTCTGAATGACTCTCTTCTTCCATTGCCGGTAGGGGCGGTTTTGTAATAATTTGCACTGATTCTGTCATGCAGGTAAGAGTTTAGAATTCCGTTCTTTACCATGTATGTTTTCTGCGATTCAACACCTTCATCATCAAAGCTTATGGAGCCTCTGTTCGCGAAGATTGTACCATCATCCACTACAGAAATCTCATCTGAACATATTTTCTTACCTAGTTTATCTGAAAAAATAGAGGTTCCAAGCCTGTTGAAATCGGCCTCAAAAGCATGTCCAATTGCCTCATGAAGCAGAATTCCGGAGCTGCCGGAGCCCATAACCACAGGCATCTCCCCGCCCGCAGGCCTGATCGCACCAAACTGCATGGATGTTTTTGTCACAACCTCGGTGGCCAGCTCCTTTACCAGCTCTCCGGAGAGCATTTCAAACCCGCTTCTGAAGCTTCTTGAAGCACTTCCATTCTCGGTAACTCCATTCTCCTTCATTATGCAGGTAACGGCTACAGAGCACATGGGGCGCTCATCTGTCGCAAATACCCCATCTGAATTGTAGAACAATATATTTGTATTTGAGTCGGAAATTCTTGCCATAACCTTATTTACCCGGGGGTCTGCACTAAAGACAAGAGAGTCTATTTCTCTTAAATATGGTATTCTGTCCGAGACAGTTTTATCTGCCCACGGAACAGTTGCTTTGTAGCGTTTGGGAAACTCCGCAAGGTTCAGGCTCAGTGGCCCTATCTCCCTTCCCGGATCTGAAGCAATTGCCGATGCAGTTCTCGCTGCACGCTCCATCTCCTTCATTGTTGTTATCTCTGTGTATGCATAACCGGTCTTCTCACCAGAGAGAACCCGTATTCCAACGCCGTAATCTACATGCGTTCCGGCTCCGTTTATTTCGGAGTCACGAAGTGTCAGTTCATTAGATATGCTGTGCTCAAAGTAAAGATCGGCATAGTCGCCTCCGTTTGAGAGAGCTATGGAAACAAGCCTCCTGAGATCCTCTTCACTTACCCCGAACAGGGCTTTCATTTCTTCGGGATGATTCATCTGCGCTATTTTTGACAAAGTAACCGAAAAATGGCTAAATTAGCAAAACCTAAACCATCAATCTTCAATATGGACCAGCCAAAAATTGAGCGACTGCTCAGGATAATGCAGCTCCTCACAGACAGGACCAGAATCAACACAATTGAATCAATCTCACAGTCTCTGGATATTTCTCCAAGAACAGTCTACAGATATCTGGATACGTTCGAAAATGCAGGTTTCAGACTCGAGAAAAAAGAAAACAGCGTCTCTCTTGCCAAGGAGTCAAAATACTTCAGAATGATTTCAGATCTGGCATATTTCAATCAGGAGGAGGCTTACATTATCAAAAAAGCTCTTGAGGTTTTTGATTCAAACAATCAGGCTGTGCTTGGAGTTAAGAAAAAACTCAATAATATTTATGATTTCCGCGAGACTGCACCACTTCTTGTTAAGCCTGGAAGGGACCGGGTTATAAGCAGTCTGCTCTTTGCAATTGCAGAGGAGCGTCAGGTTGTTCTTAAAGATTATCACTCGATTCACACCTCAAAGATTTCAGACAGGAGGGTTGAGCCAATATCCTTTGGTGTTAACATGTCTACAATCTATTGTTACGAAATTGAGAGCGGAATGTGCAAATACTATGGAATTCCACGGATAGGGGAGGTTATAGTGGAGGAGAATGAGTGGCAGCACAGAGAGAACCATATTGCAGTTAAGGCGGATATATTCAGATTTTCCGGAGAGAAGCCAAAAGGTATCAAACTGAAAATGTCAATGGTAGCAGCTACTCTGCTTGCAGAGGAGTTTCCACTCAGTGAACAGTATATTAAACCTCTGGAAAATAATGAGTTTATGCTCGAATGTGAAGTGTATGACTATCAGGGTGCCGCAAGGTTTGTACTTGGTTTGTGTAACGAAATTGAAGTTATGGGAAGCGATGAATTTATTGGCTATTTGAACGAAAAACGGAAGAGGAGCAAGTTTTAATACACAATAATTAATAAATTTTATAAATTTGCCCAATTATAAACAGTCGAAACTTGGTGATTAACATTGGCGAAGGACTAACTTTTGAGAAAATTGTCAAGGTAGTCATAAACAAAGAGAACATTCAGTGCGGAGATGATGCTGAGAAGAGAGTAGCGGATAGTTTCAGCTTTCTTACAGCTTTCGCGGGAGAGAAGGTAATTTATGGCATCAATACCGGTTTCGGTCCAATGGCCCAGTACAGGGTGGACGACAGCCGTTTAAGAGATTTGCAGTACAACATACTGCGGTCCCACTCGTGTGGTGCCGGAAAGCCCCTGGATCCCGTTTTTGTTCGGGCATCCATGCTGGCCAGACTTTCAAACTTCTGCATAGGCAAATCCGGTATCAGTTTACAGCTTACAGAGATTTTATCGGCCTTCATAAACAACGAAATCTACCCGGTTGTTCCGGAGCATGGAGGCGTTGGAGCAAGTGGCGACCTGGTTCAGATGGCTCATATTGGCCTTACCCTACTTGGTGAGGGAGAGGTGTTTTATAAAGGAAAGAGAGTTCCGGCAGCTGAGGCAATGAAGATTTGCAACATTCAGCCGCTGGAGATAAGAATAAGGGAGGGGCTTGCGATAGCAAACGGAACAAGTGTAATGACCGGCATTGGAGCCGTGAATGTACACTATGCGTCCAGATTGCTTAAATGGGCAACCATTGCATCGGTAATGATGAATGAAATTGCATCATCTTATGATGATTTTGTCTCAGAACCTCTCATTGACAGCAGACCTCACCCGGGTCAGCAAAGGATTGCTGAGGAGATGCGCAGCCATTTTAAAACATCTTCAAGGCTCAGAAAGCGGGAAGCAGAGCTTTATGAGGGTGCAAATCACGAGAAGATTTTTGAACACAAAGTACAGGGATATTATTCGCTGCGCTGTGTCCCTCAGGTACTTGGACCTGTAATGGAGACAATTGAAAGGGCAAAGGATGTAATAGAGAGGGAGTTTAACAGTGTTTGCGATAATCCTGTGGTAGACCCGCAGTCTGGAAGCATATACCACGGAGGAAATTTCCATGGAGACTATGTAAGTTTTGAAATGGACAAACTCAAGATTGCAGTGGCAAAGATGACAATGCTGGCAGAAAGGCAGCTTAACTATCTGTTCCATGACAGGATTAACGGCATTCTGCCTCCGTTTGTAAATCTGGGAGTACTGGGTTTAAACTATGGACTTCAGGCAGCTCAGTTTACTGCAACTTCAACAACAGCAGAGTCTCAGTCTCTCTGTATGCCGGTTTATGTGCACTCTATTCCCAATAACAATGACAATCAAGACATTGTGAGCATGGGAACAAATTCGGCCCTGATAGCAGCTAAAGTGATTGAGAATGGTTTTCAGGTGATGGCCATCCATTTTATGGCCTTAATGCAGGCAATTGATTATCTTGAAATTAAAGGCGAAATTTCTGACGAGAGCAAAAGAGTCTTCAGTGAACTCAGAAAAATATCTCCAAAATTTAGTGATGATACTCCAAAGTACCTGGAAATTGAGAAGTTAACAGAATATCTGAAAGAGAACTGATATGAAATATGCATTAGTAACAGGAGCCGGAAGGGGAATCGGCAGGGCAATAGCACAAAAGCTTGCCGCTGCAGGTTATCACATCCTTGTGAATTACAAATCCAATGATGCGGCAGCTGAGGAGACCCTTGCGCTTGTAAAGGCTTCAGGAGGAGAGGCTACACTTCTTAAATTTGATGTCTCGGACAGAAAAGAGACAGAGGCAGCCTTTTCGCAATGGAGGTCTGAAAATGAGGGTGCATGGATTGAGGTTCTTGTAAACAACGCAGGAATAAGAAAAGATAACCTGATGCTCTGGATGGAACCATCTGAGTGGGACAGCGTAATTGATACCAACCTTAACGGAATGTTCAATATTACCAGGCTGGTTGTTAAGGATATGATGGTAAAACGGTTTGGAAGAGTTATTAATGTAGTATCACTTTCCGGAATCAAAGGTCTGCCTGGCCAGACAAACTATTCTGCCGCAAAGGGTGGAGTAATTGCTGCTACCAAGGCACTTGCCCTGGAAGTTGCAAAGAAGGGGGTAACAGTAAATGCTGTTGCACCGGGTTTCATTTCAAGTGATATGACATCTGACCTTGACGAGGCAACTCTCAGAAAACAGATTCCTGTTGAGAGGTTTGGAAAACCGGAAGAGGTTGCCGCACTGGTGGCGTTTCTTGCCTCACCCGAGGCATCATATATAACAGGTGAAGTAATATCAATCAACGGAGGAATATATACTTAGAATTGTATGGCGAGAGTGGTTATAACAGGCATGGGAATATACTCATGCATAGGACAGAATCTTGATGAGGTACTTGAGTCTCTCAGGGCAGGAAACTCCGGAATTGGAGTAGATCCGGCAAGAGAGGCAATGGGTTTCCGATCATTCCTTACAGGAGTCCTTCCAAAACCAGATTTGAGCAAAAGACTGGACAGACGCAAAAGGATATCAATGTCTGAAGAGGCAGCCTATGCCTATATAGCAACTGAGGAGGCTCTTGCAAACGCAGGGATTGACAGTGAGTTTCTTGACTCACACGAAGTGGGAATTCTTTACGGAAATGACAGCAGTGCCCAGGCAGTTATAGATGGTATTGACCTCATAAGAGAGAAGAAAAACACAACTCTGGTAGGTTCGGGATCTGTTTTTCAGTCAATGAACTCTACAGTTAGTATGAATCTATCTGTAATTTACAGACTTAAAGGGATTAATCTGACTATTGCCGGAGCATGCGCAAGCGGCTCACACTCAATAGGGATGGGTTATTTTATGATAAAAAACGGGCTTCAGGATTGCATTATCTGCGGAGGAGCACAGGAGGTTAATCCATATGCAGTCTGCAGTTTTGACGGGCTGAATGCTTTTTCCGTAAGGAACGACAGCCCAAAGTCTGCATCTCGCCCCTTCGATTCTGAGAGAGACGGACTGGTACCGAGCGGAGGAGCAGCAACACTCATTCTTGAGAGTTATGAATCTGCAGTAAAGAGGGGAGCCCCAATACTTGCAGAGGTACTTTCATATGGTTTCTCATCAAACGGAGATCACATATCTGTGCCAAATATTGATGGTCCCAAAAGGTCACTCATTATGGCGCTCAGACAGGCAGAACTCTCTCCGTCAGATATTCAGTATATCAATGCCCATGCTACATCTACAATAGTAGGTGATTACAACGAAGCACTGGCAATTGATGAAGTCTTCGGGAAGCTTAAACCTTACGTTGGCTCTACAAAGAGTATGACAGGACACGAGATGTGGATGGCCGGTGCCAGTGAGGTTGTTTACTCAATGCTCATGATGAAGAACTCATTCATTGCACCAACCATAAATTTCGAGAAACCGGACGAGGCTTCGGCAAAACTTAATATTACGAACAAATGCGTTCCTTTTGAATTTGACACATTCCTCTCAAACTCATTTGGGTTTGGAGGTACAAATTCAACCCTTATAATAAGAAACTTATAAAACACACATATTTCCAGCTATGATTGATGCAGCCCTGATTGACAAAATTAACAACGTTCTGGCAGAAGAATTTGAAGTAGATATTCAGAAGATTTCGCCGGAAGCTCCTTTGATGGACACTCTGGATCTTGACAGTCTGGATCTTGTTGACATGGTGGTGCTCATTGAACACAACTTTGGCTTTACAGTAGTTGCCAAAGATTTTGTAGGAATTAAGTCGTTCAATGATTTTTATCACTTTATCAACAATCGCATAAATGAAAAAGGAGCCCCAAAATGAATGGAGTGGTAAATCAAGAGGAGGAGCATCCGGATATCTCATCTTTGTATTTATCATAAGAAGAGCAGGACTGGGGGCAGCTTATGCCCTTCTATCCCTTGTTGCTCTCTATTTCATACCATTTGCACCGCGGGCTACAGCATCGGTGTGGCAATTTTCAAGGCACATAATTAAAAAGGGCAAGTTTGCATCTGCCCTTTTTGTTTACAGAAATTTTCTGAATCTGGGTATATCCCTGATTGACAAAACAGCTGCTTCTGCCGGACTTGATAAAAAGTTCACATTTGAATTCGATGAGCCCGCAAATGTGAGTGAGATTCTTGCCGGAAACAGCGGTGCCGTAATCATTGGCGCTCATTTTGGAAACTGGGAGGTTGGAGCTCCCTATTTCGGAAAATACGGTAAACAGATGAGGGTGGTGATGATGGATGCCGAGTATCAGAGTATAAAAAGGGTCCTCCAGGCCCAAAACAGGCTCGACGCATTCAGACCAATACCTATTACCGACGACTCATTTTCTCATATCTTTGAAATAAGAGACTCTCTGGAGAGAGGAGAATATGTAGCAATGCAGGGAGACAGGCTTACTCCCAACGGGAAAAGCAGAGAGGTATTGTTTATGGGAAAACCGGCCCTTTTCCCCATGGGTCCATTTGTTCTTGCAGCCAGGTTTGGCTATCCCGTGATTTTTTATTTTGCAGTAAGGACCGGTTTAAGAAAATACAGATTTCATTTCTCACTCTACGAACCTCAGATGAGGCAAAGCAGCGTGAGACAAGAAACAGACATATTAAACGCATACACTGCATACCTTGAGAGAGTGGTAGCGCAATCTCCGGAGCAGTGGTACAACTTTTATAAATTCTGGCTATGAGTAAACACACAAAAATGCTCCTCATATCTGCCAACAGGCTTGCAGATCCCTATCCGGTATACCCCATTGGTTTATCGTATCTGCAGACCTATCTCAGGGAGAAGCTCCCCTGGCTCGAGACCTCTGTTTGTGATATGAATATGATGGATATAGAGGGCCTTAAGAGGAGAGTGATCGAGTTCAATCCAAAGTATGTGGGGATTTCAATCAGAAATATTGACGGAGCAAACTCTCTGGACAGAACAAGTTTTATTCCCGGATACAAAGAGATTACAGATGCTGTACGGGAGAAAAGCAATGCACCGGTTATCATTGGGGGTGCCGGCTTTTCAATTTATCCGGACAGACTATTTGACATACTTAAGCCCGATTACGGAATTGCAGGAGAGGGTGAAGAGAGCCTCAGGCAGCTCATTGAGTCGCTGGAGAGGGGAGAGGAACCTGTGGAAATTGAAGGGCTGATATCTGCCTCAACCGGAAGAGTGGTAAAGAATCCGCATACAAACTACCTTAACTCCCTCAACCTCTCGTTTGATGAATCTCTGTCTGATTACTACTGGGAGAAGAGCGGAATGCTCAATATTCAGACTAAAAGAGGGTGCTGCTACCACTGTATCTACTGCTCATATCCCATTATTGACGGCAGAAAGGTAAGGACTCTCGATACAGATTTGATAGTTGGAACACTGGAGAGGCTTTACCGCGATAAGGGTATTAACTATGTCTTTTTCACAGACTCTGTATTTAATATTCATAACAGTTACAATGCAGAGCTGGCAGAGAAGATTATTAAAAGCGGAATTAAGATTAACTGGGGAGCATATTTCTCTCCCCATAACCTAACTGAGGATTTGATAGCCCTCTTCAGACGGGCAGGTCTTAAACATATAGAATACGGAACAGAGTCGCTTTGTACTGAGCAGATGCACCGCTACGGAAAGAACTTCTCTTTTGAGGATGTGATTACAAATTCAGAACTCTGCCTTAAGTACAATATTTTCTATGCCCACTTTCTGATTCTGGGAGGATTGGGAGAGACAGAGAGAACTCTTCGTGAGACAATGGAGAACTCTAAAAAAATTCGGTATTCGGTATTTTTCCCATATATTGGTATGAGGATTTATCCCGGAACCCAGCTGCAGAAAATTGCAATAGAGGAGGGGCGAATAGGCCCTGATAATCCTCTGCTTGAGCCAACCTATTACCTGGCAGACGGATTCGACCTGGATAGCTGCAGAAGGATGGCAAATGAGACGGGAAAGGCATGGATCTTCCCGGATGATCCTCTCGCGGAGGATATGGAGAGAATGAGAGTGTTAAAAAAGAAAAAAGGATTGATGTGGGAATATCTGAGAAAGCCATAGTTGGAAAAGAGGGAATAGTTGAGCTGATTCCTCAGCGTCCGCCCTTTGTCTTTGTAGATAGTTACTACGGAGAGGAGGAGGGTGTGCACCATACAGGATTCACTCCTGATGATTCTGCTCTCTTTGCAGAGGATGGCAGACTGCATGAACAGGGAATTATTGAACATATTGCTCAGTCTGCAGCTGCATCTACAGGATACAGCTTCAGATCCAGGGGAGAGGACGTACCTGTGGGCTTTATTGGAGCTGTGGCAGGGTTTGAACTCTTAAAACTTCCGCTTACAGGAGTTGAAATCAGGACTACCATAAGGTTTGCCGGAGAGTTTGGAGGAATCTCACTTGTTGAGGCGCAGAGCAGCCAGAGTGGAGAGTTAATAGCAAGGACACAGCTCAAAATATTTTTAAATACACAGCAGTAATAAAGAAATGAGAAAGAAGAGAGGGTTAAATATTCCGGCGCTGGTGCACAGGCACAATGTCAGAATCCGTTTTTCGGAGGTGGATTCAATGAACATTGTGTGGCACGGAAACTATGTTAAGTTGTTTGAAGATGGCCGGGAGGCATTCGGAAACCACTACGGGATTGGGTATCTCGATATTTACGGGGCAGGTTACACTGCACCTGTTGTGGAGCTTCACTGCTCGTATATTCAGCCTCTTACGTACGGAGATACTGCTGTGATTGAGACCAAATACATTTACCTCCCCTCTGCAAAGGTCCGTTTTGAATATGATATCTTCAGGGAGTCAGACGGAGCACTTGTTGCAACAGGATATTCACTTCAGGTTTTCCTGGACAAAGAGGGAGCCCTTGAGTGGAACAATCCGGAGTTTTACCTAAACTGGCAAAAGAGATGGATGGAAACAGAATAAAGCCCCGCAGGGTATATATAGCTTCAGATTCACTCTATTCTCCGCTTGGTGTTACCACTGAGGAGAATATGAGGTCTGTGATGACGGGCAGGAGCGGGATCTCACTTATTGAGGACCATGCGCTTTTTCACAGGGGTTTTTACGGAGCAAAAATTGGACTGGATAGCTATTTAAGCGAAGTAAGTTCGCTTGGTAAAGATGTCTCAATTCTGGAAAAGAGAATTTTGCACGTGATTTATCAGGCACTGGAGAGCAGTCAGGATCTTAGGGATTCTGTTCTTAACGGAGATACAAGGCTTATTCTGGCTACCACTAAAGGAGATATTGGCAAGATTGAGGGTAAGGGAGATGAGATAGGACCTCATCCTTTTCCCGGATTTCTGGCAGAGAGAATTAACACCTTTCTAGGACTTAAAACCATGCCACTGCTCGTTTCTAATGCCTGTATATCAGGAATTAACGCAATCATAACAGGCTCCCGTCTTATTGAGGAGGGCAGGTGCGATCATGCAATTGTTGTGGGGGCTGACCTAATGACCAGATTTGTTGTTACCGGATTCGAATCTTTCCATTCGGTAAGTGCAGGAATCTGCAAGCCTTATGATGCAAAAAGAGATGGTCTGAACCTGGGAGAGGCTGCCGGTGCATTGATACTTACAGCAAACCGCAATCTGGTAAAGGATTCAGATCCTGTAGTGGTGGAGGGCGGAGCACTTACCAACGATGCCAATCACCTCTCTGCACCCTCAAGAACCGGAGACGGTCTGGGTACCGCAATGGCGGAGGCGTTAAGAGAATCGGCCTCAACCCCCTCTCAGGTAGATTTTATAAATGCTCACGGAACCTCAACTCTTTATAATGATGAGATGGAGTCAAAAGCGGTTCATTTTGCAAATCTGCAGAATGTTCCGGTGCAGAGTCTGAAACCTTATTTTGGTCATACCCTGGGTGCGTCGGGTGTTATTGAATCTGTTGCGGCTGTGTGGCAGATAAAAAATTCTCTTCTTTTTGGAACAAGGGGATATGAGGAGTCCGGTGTGCCGGAACCAATAAAGGTATCTGCCCACCACAAAGAGGTAGAGTTGCAGAGGTGTATCAAGAGTGCCTCTGGATTTGGAGGCTGCAATGCGGCTGTGGTATTTGCAAAGGAGTCTGCATCAAATTCCAGGTCATTAAAGGAGAGATATGAGTGGAGAGAGATCTCTTCATTTATGCTTAAGGGGCAGGGAGATTTTGACACAGTTATAAGAGAGAGGTACAGGGAGCTTGAACTTAAGGATATTAAATTCTTTAAGATGGACGATATGTGCAAGATGGGTGTGATTGCGACTGCAAATCTTATGAAAAGCATATCACCGGAAGAGAATCTTACAAACTTCGCTAAGGGAATGTATGTGGCAAACTCCTCTTCATCACTTGATACTGATATCAGACATCAGAAACTCATTGATGAGGGCGGAGATCTGGCTGCTAGCCCTGCAGTGTTTGTATATACTTTGCCAAATATTGTAAATGGTGAGACCTCAATCAGAAACAAATTTCAGGGAGAGAATACATTTTTTGTAACTGATGAGAGCAGAAAAGAGGAGATTCTGGAGGAGATGAAGGTAATGGCCCTGAATACAGGACTATCTCTGCTTGTAACAGGCTGGTGCGAGTTTTTCGCAGGTAAATATGAGATTAATTTCAAACTCTTTAAAAAAGAGCAATATGGCAACTGATGTTTATATTGGCGGACTTGGATGCGTCACGGCCCTTGGCAGGGGTGTTGACTCTCAGCTTAAGGGCCTGAAAGAGGGGAGAAGCGGCCTTGGCCGTCTCACACTATTTGAAACCAGCCACGATGCTACTGTTGGAGAGGTTCCTCTCTCAAACCGGGAGCTGGCAGAGATGCTTAATCTTCCTTTTGTGAAGGAGTACTCACGCACAACGCTTCTTGGACTTGCTGCTGCCTCGGAGGCACTTGCAGATTCGGCAATTGAAAGGGATGGTCTCAGAATTGGATTTATCTCTGCAACATCTGTTGGCGGTATGGATGTTAGTGAGCTCTTTTACAGGGAGTATCACAAGGATAAAAACAGGGGCAAACTCAGGCAGCTTATTGGTCATGATTGCGGGGCATCTACCCAGTTTATGTGTGAACAGCTTGGAATTAATGATTTCTCAACCACCATAAATACAGCCTGTTCATCTGCCAACAATGCAATTATGCTTGGAACCAGAATGATTAAGGCAGGAATGCTGGATGTGGTTATTGCCGGGGGAACAGACTCACTCTGCAGATTTACGGTCAATGGGTTTTCTTCACTAGGAATTCTGGACAGAGAGCTGTGCAGGCCTTTCGATCATTCCAGAGCGGGTCTTAATCTTGGCGAAGGAGCAGGTTATTTGCTACTCTGCTCAGATAAGGTAAAGACAGCCCGCAGATATGGACGGGTCACCGGATATGCAAATGCAAACGATGCATTTCACCAGACAGCCTCTTCGTCAACAGGAGACGGGGCATTTCTGGCAATGAAGGGAGCCCTGGAGATGAGCGGAGCAGATGCAGGGAAAATCGGGTATATTAATGTTCACGGAACAGGTACCCAGAACAACGATGCCTCTGAAGGGGTAGCCATGAAAAGACTTTTTAGCGGGAGCGTTCCTCCTTTCAGCTCAACAAAAGGTTTTACCGGGCATACGCTTGGCGCAGCAGGCGGGGTAGAATCGGTGTTTGCCTTACTCAGCCTCTATTACGGGTTTATCTGGCCAAATCTAAATTTCAGAAACAGAATTGAAGAGGCAGATGTGACACCAGTGACAAGGTGTGTTAAAGCAGGAAATCTTAGGGCAGTTATGACAAACTCATTTGGATTTGGGGGAAACTGTACTTCACTTGTGTTTGAATCTGCAAAATTTTAACGGCATGATCAGAACTAATCTATACATCACCGGCATGGCCGGAATAACCCGCGAGGAGCCAGATTACAAGAACTATATTCCGGATGCAGGGCTTCGCAGAAGAATGAGCCGTGTAATAAGAATGAGTGTTGCATCTGCACTTATGGCACTTGAAGATTCGGGAAAAGGAGAAATTGACGCAATTGTTACCGGAACCGGCTGGGGCTGCCTTGCAGATACCGAGAAGTTTTTGATTTCGATACTTGACAACAGCGAGAGGCTTCTGAATCCATCGTCATTTATCCAGAGCACCTCAAATACTATTGGAGCGCAGATTGCACTTATGCTTGAGGATAAGCACTACAACAGTACATATGTTCATGGCGGCAGCTCCTTTGAATCTGCTCTGCTGGATGCCTCACTGCTTATTTATGAGGGTAAAAAACGGATTCTGGCCGGTGGCTTTGATGAGCTTACACTCACTAAATCTCATCTTCTCGAAAGGATGGGAATGTGGAAAAAGTATATTCCAGGTGAGGGATCGCACTTCTTTGTGCTGGAGGGTGAAAAGGGAGATCACACACACGGAAAGCTTGCTGCACTGGAGATTCTTCCTCATGGTACAGCCGTGGAGGAGGTATTACCTGCCCTAAAAAGATTTCTGGCAGAAACGGGAACTGAAAAGTCCGCTGCAGAGATACTTTGCGGAGACCACATACTTCTGCCTCCTGTTTCTGAAATGGGATTCATAGTCAATGATTACAAAGAGCACTGCGGCGAGTACCCTACAGCATCTGCATGCGCTCTTCATCAGGCGCTGATGGCATTCAAAGAGCAGGGGGGGCCTGAGAGAGTTGTTATTGTAAGTAAATATATAAATGATGTTACCACATTCATGCTAACTGAGAGAGTTTAATGGTAATCATTCTCATACTGGTTTTTCTTGTTCCGCTGCTGTTGTTTATTGCATCGCTCAACATCGGATGGAACTTCTATGTAAAGGCATTCAGCAAATCTCACCACTCTTCTGACGGTGTGATGCTTACCTTTGATGATGGCCCGCACCCCGAATACACAGATAAAGTTCTTGATATACTGGCACAGTCAGATACAAAGGCTGTTTTCTTTCTTATTGGAGAGAGGGCAATCGAGCACCCGGAGATTGTAAGAAGAATTGTGAGGGAGGGTCATCTTATAGGAATACACTCAATGCGGCATACCGCAGGGTTTACAATAGCTCCCTCCCGCATGGTTGAATCAGATCTCGATGCATGCAGAAAAATTCTTGAGGATATTACCGGAACAAAGACTAATCTCTTCCGGCCACCGTTTGGAGTTACCAATTTTAATATAGCCAGAGCTGTTAAAAAACTAAATTTGAAAACAGTGGGATGGAATGTAAGAAGTTTTGACACTGCAATTAAAGATCCGCAGAGAGTTATTGAAAGAGTCGCCGGAAGAATTACTCCGGGCTCAGTTGTGTTGCTCCATGACAGGCTGCCGGATTCACCCGGAATACTCTCTGGAATACTTGAATCGGTAAGAAAAAAGGGATTAAAAATCACAATATTCAAAGAAATCAATGGTTAGAAGAGTATTATTTATGCTGATTCTCTCCCTCTCTGCGTCAGCACTTGCCGCACAGGGAAACTCCGCAGCCATGAGCGCGGAGGAGAGCCGTGCCTTTGAACAGCTGATTGCTTCGCGCTCTGCTTCAACCAGCTCACTTGTTGCAGATTTCAGGCAGGAGAAGAGCATGGAGATTCTTAAAGATAAAATGATCTCAACAGGAAAGTTCATTTATGTAAAAAGTGATAAAATTGCTTTTATCTACCAGAAGCCACATTCCTACAGCATGATTATTAACGGAACAAGGTTAAAAACCGTTTCAGGCGGGAAGAGCAATGTCATGGAACTTAAAAACAATCCTGTGATGAAGCAGATGAAAGAGTTAATCTCTGCAGCCTTTCTGGGAAACTTTTCGGCAAAATCCGATAGCTACAAAATAAGCTACACAAAAGGGAAAGATGTGGTTATTGCCAATGTTTTGCCTGTTTCAAAAGAGATCTCATCCATCATTAAAAGGATAACTGTAACCTTTGGCAATACCGGAGGGGAGATAAAGGAGATAACAGTATATGAGGCCAATAGCAGCACAACAGATTATATTTTCACAAATCACAGATTGAATTCAGCAATACCGGATGAAGTTTTTTAAAGTTATAGTATATCTGCTGGCAGTAGCTTTTATTTCAGGATGTGCACCATCTCTGAAGGGGGGAGTGTGGCTGCATGAGACACCTTACAAGTCTGGTGGGATTCCAAAAGTATTCAATTCAGAACCAGGAGTAAGCAGTTTTGACTTTGTGCTTGAAAGAAAGGGAAAACAGATAGACGGAATTGTAATTATTAAATCTGAAGGAGAAGGAAACAGAAGAATTGTGATGACATCTCTGTTTGGAATGACTTTCCTCGATTTTGAACTTAAAGGGGAGACAATTAAGATCAATTATTGCATTGAGCAGCTTAACAGGGAGAAGGTGATACTCCTCTTTAAGAAGGACTTTGAAATACTGTTTAATCCTGACCATTCGCACATAACAAAGTATCTCTTTAATCCTGACGGCACCATTTATTCGCTCGAGCAGGGAAACGGAATAACCCGCGTAAGAATGACCTTTGAAGATTACAGGGATAAATTTCCAGGAGATATAAAAATAAGCCATCCATGGCTCAGAATAAACCTGCACTTAACTAAATCTGCATATGAAACCGGAGAACCTGTACAAAATTGAAGATGGAACTTCCACTGGCGGGAGTACGCGAGTTTTTCGGGCAGTGATTGACCCACAGTCCGGAATCTTCAAGGGCCATTTCCCCAGTGCACCGGTTTTACCCGGAGTCTGCACCCTCTCAATTGTAAAGGATTGTCTGGAAAGGGTTATTATGAAAAAGACAACAATCTGTGAAATATCCCAGTGCAAATTCACAGGAATGGTAGATCCGCTTCAGGAGCAGAGTATGATTATTGAAATTGAGGTTTCTCCTGCAGATGAGGAGAGGGGAAAGCTATCTGCAAATGTTAAGATGAGTGAAACAGAAAGAGTGATTATGAAATTCAGGGGAGGATACAGAATTGGTTAATGAACAGACTGGCAGCAATATTTTTGCTGTTGTAATTCCAACATACAACAATTCAGAGACTCTTGCATCTGTGGTGGAAGAGGCAAAATTGATATGTCCGCTGGTAATTGTTGTGAATGACGGATCAACAGACTCTACCCGCGATGTTCTTGAATCAATTAAAGGAATAGAGGTTATATCTCACTCCCGTAACCGCGGCAAGGGCCCTGCAATTGGCAGCGGATTTGCCAGGGCGGTTGCTCTTGGTGCAACCCACGTAATAACTATAGACTCAGACGGTCAGCATTTCCCCTCAGAGATAGTGTCATTAACGGAGGCCTCCGTTAGGGAACCTGAAACTCTCTGGATTGGAGCCAGAACTTTTGGCTGCGAAAACATGCCGGGAAAAAACACCTTTGCCAACAAGTTCTCAAACTTCTGGTTCAGGGTAGAAACTGGAGTTAAACTTGAAGATACACAGAGCGGATTCAGATGTTATCCGCTGGCTGCAGTAAAAGGAATGACCATTTTTTCAGGCAGGTATGAGTGGGAGCTGGAGATAATTGTGAGGGCATCCTGGAGGGGAGTGCCGGTTAAAAACCTTCCGGTTAATGTATATTACCCGCCGCCTGCAGAGAGGATATCTCATTTCAAACCACTGAGGGATTTTGCCAGAATCTCTGTTCTTAACACACTTCTGGTCTTTATTGCCCTGCTTTGGGTCTATCCTGTTAAGTTCATAAAGTGGTTCAACAAGGATAATATTACTGCATTTATTAAAAAACACATAACAGAGTCCAGGGAGAGCAACTTGCACATTGCAAAATCTGTTGGTCTGGGACTCTTCTTTGGAATTGCACCGCTGTGGGGATACCAGATGCTGGCTGCTGTTGCAACTGCACACCTGCTTAAGCTCAATAAGGTGATAACTCTTGTCTCCTCAAATATCAGCATACCTCCAATGATTCCTTTTATTCTCTATGGCAGTTTTGCTGCAGGAGCATTTATACTTGGAGAGCCTGTTAAGCTGATACCATCTGAATTGTCCCTGGAATCAATATCGGTAAGTCTTAAGCAGTATCTAATAGGCAGCGTGGCGTTTGCTGCGGTTGCAGGTATTGCCGGTCTTGCAATATCATACCTCTTTTTATCAATCTTCAGAAAACCTTTAAAATGAGTTTAGGATCGATATTCATAGCCATTTACAATTTTTTTGAAAAGAGGAGAGTTACTCTCTTCCTCTCACTGGCTGTGTTTATTGCCATACTTTCCTGGATGGCCTCCGGAGTAAGGTTTACAGAGGATCCTGCCGGTTTTTTTCCAAAAAACAAAGAGGGGAAAAGGGGTGCTGCCATTTTCAGTCAGCTTAAGGCAAAAGATAAGATTGTAGTAATGTTTGAAGCCGACTCCTCTCTGTCAGACTCTGCCGCGGAGATTCTCATATCTGCCTCAGACAGGTTTGAACAAAGGATTCATGAGCTTGCCGGAGATTACATAGAGTCTTCAAAACTGCTCGCAGGTGAAAATGAACAGCAGGAGGCTAAGGCTTTTGTTTATGATAATCTTCCTCTCTTTCTTGAAGAGAGTGATTATGCCAGGATTGAGGAATCAATTCAGGAGAATAAAATCAGAGAGAAGCTCTCGGGAGCTCTTGCACTAATGCTCTCACCTGCAGGTGAAGGGGCGAGAGAGTATATAGAATCAGATCCGCTCTCTCTGGGAACTCATCTTATGGCAAGATATGATTCTCTAAGAATGGGAATGGACTTTACCATTTACCGTAACCATATCTTTTCGTCAGATCTGAATGCTGTACTTTATGTCATTTCGCCACGCTACTCATCCGGCGACAGCAGAAACAATGAAAAACTGGTCAGTGCCCTTGAGCAGCTGGAGACTGAAACAGAGAAGGAGTTCAGTGGAACCCTTGTCTCTTTTTCCGGCGGACCTTGCGTTGGCGTCTACAATTCAAGAGTTATTAAATCAGATACTCTCATAACCTCATCAGTTGCTCTGCTTCTCATTCTTCTGCTCTTCTGGTTCTCTTTCAGGGACTTCAGGACACTTATTCTGCTTGTTGTACCCGCGCTTTTTGGAGCCCTCTTTGCCCTGGCCATTATGGCATCAGGCGGAGGTGAGGTATCATCAATTGCTATTGGTGCTGGAGCTACAGTTATGGGAATTGCCCTGAGCTACTCAATCCATGTGATAACTCACCACAGGCATGTTAAGGAGATACGACAGCTTCTTGATGAAATTTCATATCCGCTTACAGTAGGAGGGTTCACAACAATAGGAGCATTTGTGGGGCTTCAGTTTACAAACTCAACCCTGCTGAGGGATTTCGGCCTTTTTTCTGCTCTTACACTTGCCGGAACCACTCTCTTTTCACTAATATACCTTCCTCATCTGCTCCCTGCCAGGATTAAAGATTCTGAGGGAAGGACAGGAAAACTTATTGAGAAAATCTGCTCTTTTGAATACGACAAGAAAAGATGGCTCAGGCGGGCGATTTTGCTGCTCTTTGTAATGGGACTCTTTCTCGCTCCGGGCGTAAAGTTTGAGAGCGATATGACAAAACTGGGCTACGAGCCAGATTCCCACAAACTTGCCCAGAGAGCAATTTCTGAGAAATTTGGGATTGCAGATTCAAGGGTATTCCTTCTCTCTGCAGCCTCAGAACTGGGGAGCGCCGCAGAGATTTATCACTCGGGAGATGAGGTTCTGGCAAGACTGGCAAAAGAGGGAAAGATTGAGAAAAGTTCATCTCTCTCCTGGATGCTGCCTCCGGCGGCGCTCCAGCAGGAAAGAACCCAAAGATGGAACAACTTCTGGAGCAACGGCAGAAGAGAGAGAACAATTGAAATTCTGGAGAGAGCTGCTTCGGAAACAGGTTTCAGCAGAGATGCTTTCAGCAAATTTGAGCTGCTTCTTACAAAGGAATATTCCCCTTTAGATTTTTCAAAGGGCAGAGATGTTCTTCCGGCAGGCTTCAGGGAGTGGGCAGAGGAAACCGACTCTACACTTATGCTCATAACTCAGCTTTTTGTACCAGAAGAAAACAAGGAGGAGGTATATGATATTCTGGAAAAAGAGACATCGTTTGACATCATAGACAGGGCGCACTATTCGGGAATGTGGGCGGAGGGAATAAAAGATGATTTCAATACAATTCTGCTCATCTCATCTCTTCTTGTGTTTATTACTCTTCTTATCTCATACGGAAGAGTTGAGCTTGCACTCATGGCATTTCTTCCAATGATGGTTAGCTGGGTAATCATTCTGGGTCTGATGAACCTTCTGGGAATTCCATTCAATATCTTTAACATACTACTGGCAACTTTCATATTTGGAATTGGCGACGACTTCTCCATCTTCGTACTGGATGGACTCTCAGGAGAGTATATGGGGAAGAGGGAGATTTTATCCTCTCATAAGGCTGCGATTTTCTTCTCTGCATTTACAGTTCTGGCAGGAATGGGATCCATGATTTTTGCGACCCATCCTGCGCTTAAATCTATTGCAACTGTATCACTTGTTGGAATGTTTGCAGTCTGGATTGTGGCCTATACGGTTCAGCCAATTGTCTACCGGTTTTTCATTACCAGTCAGACTTCAAAGGGATTGCCCCCCTATACATTTACAGGGATACTGCAGATGCTTGTTACTTTTTCTGCATTTGTAACCGGCTGCATTATTGCTGCACTCTTTATCCCGCTGCTATTTCTTGTTCCGGTGACACACGACAAAAGAGTTCTTATTTTCAGAAGATTCATTAGGGCCGTTGTCTTTATTCCGGTAAGGCTTTCGCCAACAGTGAGAATCTTTTTTGACAACAGGCATCGCGAAGATTTTTCCAAACCGGCAGTTATTATTGCCAACCATCAGTCATTTATCGATATTCTTATGCTGCTTTCACTGCATCCTCAAATCATAATGATGACAAATAAATGGGTGTGGAACTCACCATTCTTTGGCCATATTGTACGGTTTGCAGGATTCCTCTATCACAGGGATGGTGTTGAAAGTCATATTTCAGAGATTTCAAGAATGAGGGAGAAGGGCTATTCACTGCTCATTTTTCCTGAGGGTACACGCACCGCAGATATGGAGATTCACCGCTTTCACAAGGGGGCATTCAAAATTGCTGAGGAGCTGGAGATGGATATTCTTCCGGTTGTCATCTATGGTAACGGCAATCTGGTTTCAAAGAGTCAGCCCTTCTATGTGAAACACGGTGTTATTGGATGCAGAATTCTCAAACGGATAGAACATTCAGACAGCAGCTTTGGAACAGGTTACAGAGAGAGAACAAAGCGAATTTCTGAGTACGTGAAAGGTGAGTATTCTCTACTCAGAAGAGAAAATGACACTCCGTCAAACAGGTTCTTCTACCACTCTGTTCTGGCTAATTATCTGTATAAGGGTCCGGTGCTGGAGTGGTATATGAGAATAAAAATGAACATGGAGAGAAGCTATGAGCAATTCCATTCAATAATTCCTCATAATGCTTCCGTAACAGACATTGGCTGCGGATATGGTCCGCTCGCTTTTATGCTCTCAGTTCTTTCACCTTCAAGGATTGTTACAGGAATCGATTATGATCAGAAGAAAATTGAACTGGCCTCATCAAGTTACGCAACAGGCAAAAACCTTAGTTTTTACTGTGAAGATGCTCTCAAGGCCAATCTCAAAGAGAGTGATGTATTTATAATGAATGACATTTTGCACTATCTGCTGCCGCATGAACAGGAGCTGCTTATAAGAAAGTGTGTTGAGAAGCTGAGAAGCGGTGGTTTTGTGATTGTCAGGGACGGTGATGCCGAAAAGACAAAGAGTCACAAAATGACAAGATTATCTGAATGGTTTTCCATTACTCTGCTTGGATTCAATAAAGCATCACACGCCCCGTGTTTTATTGGAAAGAGCAAAATGGAGGAGATTGCCCTCTCTCTCAGCTGTACCATAGATACGAGGGAGAATGACAAAGTGACCTCAAATACTGTATACATAATTAAACCGGTAGAAACTCATGTATGATGTTATAATCATAGGGGCAGGTCTTGCGGGACTTGAATGTGCTGCGGTGCTCTCCTCCGAGGGCCAAAGAGTTTTGCTTCTGGAGCAGGGCTCGGTTTCAGGCGGATTTTTTCAGCCTTTCAAAAGAAGAGGGGTGAAAATAGACTCATCTGTCCACTATGCCGGAAGCCTTGACAAGGGACAATTCCTGCATACAGCATTCAGCTATATGGGAATTATAGACGACCTTAAACTTGTGAGGTTAAATCCCGCTTCTTTTGATGTAATATGTACAGATGACAAAGAATACCAGTTGCCAATAGGACACGAAGAATTTGTCAAGAGTCTCTCAGATAAATTTCCTGAAGAGTCAGAAGGAATCAGGGCCTATTGTGATGAATTACAGCGAACAGGCTCTCTTTCAATTCAGACAATCAGAACCGGCGGGGGCTTCTCTCCGGAGGGAATTGAATCAATTTCATCGGGAGCAGCAGATACTATCGGAAAGTATGTTAACAATCCGGTTTTAAGAAGAGTCCTAGCCGGGAATTCAATTATATACGGAGGAGTTAAGGATGTAACTCCATTCTATGTACACGCCATCTCAACTAATTCTTACATTGAAAGCTCTTACCGCTTTTCAGGAGGAGCAGATACTCTCACAGATGCACTTGAGAGAAAGGTTCTAAGGAGTGGGGGAGAGATCCGGTTCAATGCAGGTGTCAGAACCATACTTACAGAAAGCGGAGAAATAAGGGGAGTAATTACAGAAGATGGTGAGCAAATCCTATCCAAATGGGTAATATCAACTGTTCATCCGGCCCTCACCCTTGAGATGCTGCAGATAGACAGTGGCATTAAAAACTCATACAGAGAGAGAGTCTCTGCCCTGAGAAACTCATGCGGCCTCTTCTGTCTCTATCTGCTCATGAAACCTGGCATCTTTCCTTACAGAAATGAAAACTATCATATACTTGGAGAGAAAAATGTGATGGTCTCATTCCAGCCTCCGGCAGACAAATCTGATTATGCAGATGTAGTAACAATCATCTGCCAGATGGAATTCTCAGAGGTTGAGAGGTGGAGCACCACCAAAACCGGAAAGAGAGGGGCTGAATATTCAGAATTCAAGGAGAGAGTATCTGAGGAGTTACTGGAGGTTGCTGAGAGCAGGTTTCCCGGTCTCAGGGCATCTGTTATGGCAAAATACAGTGCAACACCGCTTACATTCAGAGACTATGTAAGAACACCGCAGGGAAGTGCATACGGCATTATGAAAAACTACAACATGCCTCTATCTACCTTTATCCCTGTAAAAACAAGGGTAAAAAATCTGCTCCTTTCCGGCCAGAGCATTAATGTACACGGAGTAATGGGAGTTACCGTCACATCACTACTCACATGCTGTGAGATTATAGGACCACAATATTTATCAGAAAAAATGATGATATAAATGAAACTGATTATCAGAATATTCAATACAGTGCTTATAGTGCTGGTTTCCCTGCTGCTTCTTGTGTCAGGAGCAGCCGCAGTACTCTATTTCACATCAGATACCTCTGTTCCGGAGGTAAACATACCTGATAAAATTCCCTCTGTTGTGGATTCCGCAGGTATAAGTCACTTTGGGAACTCATATCTGGTAAAGGGAGAGGGCGATCTCTGGGAACTTCACATGAAGGGAGATGCAGCAGAGAGGGGTCTGGCATTCGGCCAGCTCTGCAAAGGCCTAATGTATGAGCAGGAGAGCGCATTTGTAAATCAGATTAAAAAGATAATCCCTAAGGAGGGTTATCTGAGTTTTCTCAAATATCTGACTATAATCTATAACAGGGATCTTCGCGAAAATATCCCGCAGGAGTACCTTGAAGAGATATACGCTGCTTCAAAAGGATGCAGCAGCGAGTTCAGCTATATTGGCGACGCATACGACCGTCAGCTTAACTACCATGCCGCACACGACCTTGGACACGCTATGCAGGAGTATATGCTTGTCGGCTGCTCCTCTTTTGCTGTATGGGACACATTAAGTGCCGATTCATCCCTCCTTGTGGCCCGCAATTTCGATTTCTGGGTAGGGGACAATTTCGCGCGCAACAAGCTTGTAACATTCTGCTACCCCAGCAAAGGCTACCGCTTTGCATCAGTTGGCTGGGCCGGAATGTCAGGTGTACTCTCGGGAATGAATGAAAAAGGGCTTACAGTTACAATAAACGCCGCAAAGTCAGTGCCTCCCGGAGCCTCAAAAACACCCATCTCAATAATTGCCAGGGAAATACTGCAATATGCTGCAAATATCGGCGAGGCATATACCATTGCTCAAAAGCTGGACGCTTTTGTCTCGGAGTCTTTGCTAATAGGCTCTGCAGAGGATGGAAAAGCAGCAATTATTGAAAAGAGCCCCAAGAGCACAATACTCTATTCTCCTGAAGGAAATAAGATTATATCAACAAACCACTATCAGTCTCCTGAGTTTTTTGCAGACGAGGATAACAAAGATGCCATTGATGCAATTGAGGGGAGCCACTCTCTGTACAGATACCGCAGAATTGAGGAGCTGATTGCATCAAAACAGCGGCTTAATTCATTTGCTGCAGCGTCAATTCTCCGCGAACACAGGGGTATAGCAGATGCAAACCTTGGGCTGGGAAATGAGATGTCGGTCAATCAGTTTATTGCCCACCACGGGGTAGTATTTTCACCCGCAAAAAGAGTTATGTGGGTAAGCACCGCTCCCTGGCAGCTGGGAAAAATGGTTGCGTACGACCTGAATAAGATTTTTGGAGAGAGAGGGGAAAACAGCGCCAGAGTTCCGGAGCTAGACATCCCTGCAGACTCTGCGGCAATTTCAATGTATGCTGCCAAGGTCATGGAATTCAGGCTTCTTGCATCTGAGATTGAGAGTGAAATGTCAAACAGGGGAGAGGTAAATGAGTCGGAGGCAGAGAGATTGATTGAATTAAATCCGGATTACTTTTACACATATAAACTGCTTGGAGATTATTATGCATCTGCAGGCAACAAAAGTAAGGCAATTACAATGTTTGAAAAGGCGCTCACAAAGGCACTTCCTTCACCCGGTGAAAGGGAGTCTCTGGAAAGGCGAATAAAAAAATACAGAAAATGATAAGAGATCCTCAGCTTCAGTTTAAAACGAGAGAAGAGATTCAGAAATTTCAGAATGAATCCCTGCGTGAAACTCTTGACTATGTTTCCAAAAACTCGCCCTTTTACAGGCGCCTCTTTGCAGAAAACGGAGTAGATGCAGCCACTGTAAGAACAACAGAGGAGCTTCGCAGGATTCCCACAACCTGCAAGGAAGATATTCAGCGTTACAGTAATGATTTTCTTTGCGTGCCCAGAAATATGGTTATTGACTATGTGACAACTTCAGGAACACTGGGTGAGCCTGTTACCTTCATGCTCACTGAAAATGACCTGGACAGGCTTGCATATAACGAGAAGATCTCCTTTACTACAGCAGGATGCCAGCCGGGAGAGACAATTCAGATAATGACCACAATAGACCGTAGATTTATGGCAGGACTTGCCTACTTTCTGGGAGCTAGGGCACTGGGTTCAGGAATTGTGAGGGTAGGAAATGGCATCCCTGAACTTCAGTGGAGCTCAATTAACGGCCTTGCACCGGAATCCTGCATTGTTGTTCCATCCTTTCTTGTAAAACTTGCAGAGTATGCAGCCAAAAACGGAGAAGACTGCACCAGATCATCTCTTAAACGGGCAATCTGCATTGGAGAACCTCTGAGGGAGATAGACCTCTCAGACAACACTCTCACTAAAAGAATTGGACAACTCTGGCCCGGTCTTTCACTGCACTCAACATATGCCTCCACAGAGATGCAAAGCTCTTTTACAGAGTGCAGCCACCTCTGCGGGGCACACCATCAGCCTGACCTTATAATTATTGAGATTCTGGATGAAGATGAAAACCCGGTTAAAGAGGGAGAGGTGGGAGAACTTGTCATTACAACACTGGGAGTAGAGGGAATGCCGCTTGTAAGATTCAGGACAGGAGATCTTTGCCGCGCATATAATGAACAGTGCAATTGCGGCAGAAACAGCACAAGGCTGAGTCCTATTCTGGGAAGAAAGGGTCAGATGATAAAATATAAGGGAACAACCCTTTATCCTTCTGCACTCTATGATATTCTTGACAATATTGAGGGCATAATTAATTATCAGGTTCAGGTGTATACAAACTCACTCGGAACTGACGGGATTCTCATAAAGATAGGCACAACTACTCCTACTGACTCTTTTGAAAAGAGAATAAAGGAACACTTCAGGGCAAAAATAAGGGTAGCACCCGATATCAGCTTTGAACCTGTTGAACTTCTTGCAAAGGCTGTAATGCCGCCGCAGAGCCGCAAGGCTGTCAAGTTTGTGGATGTAAGGTAATAATGGCTCTATTTTGGCTATATTTGTAAGAATAGTATAAGATATGAAAATAGTACTGGTAGTTTTGGCAATGTTTCTCTTCCCTTTGGGTCCGGAAAGCGGGGAGCAGTTTTTCAGTGACCTTGCTAAACAATCGAAGGAGGTTGCAACAGTAAGCGGTACATTTATTCAGACCAAACACATTAAAGTGCTTGGTGAGAAGGTTGAATCCGGAGGAACTTTTTTTTACAAAAGGTCAGGCAATGTACGATTCGATTATTCTGCACCCAAGGTAATGTCAATCATAATGACAACATCAAACATTCACATTCTCTCCATGGGCAGAACAACAACATTCTCGCTTGAGTCACAAAAGGGACTTTCAGACCTTGCCGGAGTAATGGAGGCCTGTATGGGGGGGAACATTGCATCAATTCCAAAGACATACAAAGTCACATACGAATTAAAGGCAGAGAGGCACAAACTCTACATTGAACCAAAAAACAAAAAACTGATTAACCCATACACAAGGATTGAACTGTCACTCAATAAAAGCAACCTCTCACTGGAGGAGCTGATTCTTGTTGAGAAGACACAGGACTATACAGTTTACAAATTTTCGGGAATAACTCTAAACCGCAGTTTACCTGCTTCAATGTTCAGACCATGACAGAAAAGAGTAAAACAAACTTAAGGATTGCAGTATTTTATTATACTCAGACAGGCCAGCTTCTGGAGATATTAAAGTCGTTGACAAACCCTTTAAAACAGATGGGATGTGAGATAATTTTCAAGGAGATTATTCCGGAGGAGACTTTTCCTTTCCCATGGACATCAGATCAGTTTTACGAGATATTTCCTGAGTCCAGGGCAGAGGTGCCCTTTAAAATGAAGGATATGGATTTTTCGGATATTCTTGATGCAGACCTTGTAATTCTTGGATATCAGCCCTGGTATCTGGCACCATCTGTTCCTGTCGCGTCATTCCTCAGACTTGAAAGCACCGGAAACTACCTTAAGGGGAGAAATGTGCTGGCAGTCGCAGGGACCAGAAACATGTGGGTATCTGCAATTAAAAGTATAAAATCGCGACTTGACGGATACGGAACAAATCTTGTTGGTCATATAGCCCTGGAAGACAGGCACCAGAACCTGGTGAGCGTTCTAACTATTTTCAGATGGCTCATAAACAACAAAAAGGAGGCCGGCAAATACCTTCCGGAAGCCGGAGTTTCTCAAAGGGACATCGATTCTGTCGCTTCAATTTCTGATGACATTTACCATGCAATCTCCAACGGAGACTACAGCCTGCTTCAGGCGGCCATAGTTGAGAAGGATGGGCTGAGATTCAATCCGGGACTCTATTTCATTGAGAGCAACGGAAACAAGATCTGGGGAAAGTGGGCACAGTGGGTGCTCAGAAAGGGAAAATACGGAGATCCCGCCAGAAAATTCCGCCTTCGCCTTTTTAAATACTATTTGCTGACACTTCTTTTCGGGATCTCTCCCTTTGGCTCTCTCTTCTTTATGCTTACATGGCCTCTGAGGAGGAACAGCTACCGGAAAATCGAAAAAAATATCTTATTTTTACAGAACTAACAATCTAAACATGCGCCCAGTATATATTACCAAAACCTCTTCATTTCTGCCCAACGATCCTGTTCAGAACAGTGAAATCGAAGATTATCTTGGGAGAATAGGCGACAAGCCCTCTAAAGCGAAGGACTTGATATTAAGGAATAATCAGATTAAAACAAGATACTACGCGCTTGACAAAGAGCAGAATGTCACTCACTCTGCATATGAAATGGCGGTAGAATCAATAGAGAGGCTTTACGGAGACGGGATAAATGCAGATACCATTGAACTGGTTGCTGCAGGAACAGCGTCTCAGGAGATGATAATGCCGTCGCACGGAGTACAGATACACGGAGAAATGGGTGGCACTGCAAACAGTGAGGTTGTCTCATTTGCAGGTTCATGCTGCAGCGGGATACATGCCCTTAAATACTGCCAGATGGCTGTTGCCACCGGAGATAAGAACAATGCAGTTGCTGTTGCATCTGAGAGACTATCGGCATGGATGCGGGCATCATTCTTTACTGAAGAGTATGAAAATCTGCAGAGGCTTCAGGAAAATCCCATGATTGCATTTGAGAAGGATTTTCTCAGGTTCATGCTCTCAGACGGAGCCGCTGCAATGCTGCTGTCAGATAAACCTTCAGCCTCGGGTACATCCCTAAGAATTGAGTGGATTGAGCTTACATCCTATGCCAACACAATGCCCACCTGTATGTATGCAGGGGCTGAGTTTTTTAACGGTGAGCTTCAGGGCTGGACTCGTTTCCCTGAAAAAGAGTGGACTTCGAGGTCACTATTTGCCCTTAAGCAGAACACGAAACTTCTGGGAGACAATATTGTGAAGCTGGGAGGAAAATTTCTGATGGAGGTGGCCTCTAAGAGAGGTCTCACACCTGAAGGAATTAACTGGTTTTTACCGCACCTCTCATCGATGTACTTTAAAAATAAGATATTCAGTGAGCTGGAGTCTCTGGGATTCCTGATAGCTCCTGAAAAGTGGTTCGTTAATCTGCCTCAGGTGGGCAATGTTGCTGCCGCATCTGCATTTCTGATGCTGGATGAACTTGTGAAATCGGGCCGGTTAAAGAGCGGAGAGAAGATTCTCGTTATGGTTCCTGAGAGTGCAAGATTCTCGTATGCTTATGTTTACCTTACAGTCTGCTGAAAATGAAAATTAAGGATGTGCCGCAGGATGGCAAAATTCTGACAAACTCAGAGGTTAGGGATGTCTGTTATGCTGTTGACGAGAATGGAGATTACAAACAGGTAATAAGTGTAGGATGGGATCCCAAGAATGAGGCTATAGATTACGCATGGGAGACTATCAGGGAGGAGTGTGAGGAGATTAAAAAGGATGTAATTGCAGGCAAGTCCAGCCCTCTTGCATATCATATACACAAACTGGTAATGACTCCTGAAATACTTGCCTCTTATTCTGGATTTTCAAAAAGAGAGATAAAAAGATGGTGCGAGGCTAAACACTTTGCTAAAATGAGCCCAGGAGAGCTGCAAAGAGTTGCAGATGCACTCCGGATTGATGTTAAACAATTAGTTTCCTTAGATTGATATGCAGCTTGAATTTGTACACAAACCATCTGGTCACTGTGAGAATGGTGTTGTGAGCAACCTTCTCAGATTTTACGGTAAAGAGGTAAGCGAGGCAATGGTATTCGGACTTGGCTCCGGATTGTTCTTTGCCCATATGCCATTTATAAAACTGCACGGGATGGCAGTAACATCCTTCAGACCTTATCCGGGAGAGATCTTCGCAAGAGTTGTGAAGCTTCTGAATGTAAAAATGAAGAAGTACAAGTTCCGTGACAGGGAGAAGGCAATGAAAAGCCTCGATGAGGTGCTTTTTACCGGTACACCTGTGGGAATGCTTGTAGGGGTTTATCATCTGCCTTACTTTCCAAAGGAGTACCGTTTCCACTTTAATGCCCATAATATTTGTGTAATTGGTAAAGAGGGTGATGTTTACACTGTCTCCGACCCGGTTGTAGTGGACAAATGCACACTTACTGCAGAGGAGCTTAAGGTTGTAAGGTTTGCCAGCGGAACATATCCGCCAAGGGGCAGAATGTACCATATAACTGATGCAACCGGTATTACTCAGCCAAATCCGGGAGCAATCCGCAGTGCTATTCTCAGGAATTGCAGCAGAATGATTCATATTCCGCTTCCTATGTTTGGAGTTGACGGAATAAGATATCTGGCAAAAAGAATGAGAAAATGGGAGCAGAAAATGGGAAAGAAAAAAGCGGCTCTCAACCTTGCTCAGGTTATAAGAATGAATGAGGAGATTGGAACAGGAGGGGCAGGATTCAGATTCATATATGCGGCATTTTTGCAGGAGGCGGCTGCAGTGATGAATCAGCCTGCACTAAGGGACTTTTCAGTTCAGATGACAGAGGCGGGCGATATGTGGCGGGACTTTTCGTACAATGCAGCAAGAATGTTTAAAAAGAGGGACGGAGATACTGTCTCGTATGATATTCTTGCAGTGAAACTTGAGAGAATCGCAGATAAAGAGGAGTCTATATTCCGCGGTCTCGAAAAACTGATGAAGAATGCACGATAGTTTTGCGATAGAGATAAATAATCTTGTAAAGAGTTACCCGGGCAGGTCCAATCCCACACTAAACGGGCTTAATCTCAGAATTCCTGCGGGTTCGCTCTTTGGCCTTCTTGCTCCCAACGGAGCGGGGAAGACAACTACTATCGATATCTTGTGCGGTCTTAAAAAGTTCAATTCAGGAACAATCTCCGTAAACGGTTTTAAGGTTCCCTCGGAACTAAATAAAATTAAAAGAATAATGGGTCTGGTACCTCAGGACATTGCTCTGTTTCCTCTGCTTACCGGAAGAGAAAATCTCAAGGTTATCGGAGGAATTTACGGAATACCAAAGGCAGATTTAAAGAGAAGGGCAGACGAGCTGCTTGAAAGGTTCGGCCTTACCAACAGCGCAGATAAACTTGTCTCAGACTATTCAGGCGGAATGAAGCGCAGAATCAATATTATTGCCGGGCTGCTTCATATTCCTCAGATACTTATTCTGGACGAACCAACAGTGGGTGTTGATGCCCAGTCGAGAAACCTGATTCTGGAGGAGCTGATAAAAATTAACAGGGAGGGAACAACAATTCTTTTTATATCTCACTACCTTGAGGAGGCCGAATGCATCTGTGACAGGGTTGCGCTTATGGATGGCGGAAAGATAGTTCTGGAAGGTAGTCCGCGGGAGCTTACAGATTCTGCTCCAGAGTGCAGAAATCTGGAGTCGCTTTATATTAAATTAACCGGAAAGCAGATGAGGGACACCTATGAGTAACAGAATCAAATATCTGCTGTATAAGGATTTTATAATGCTGGGAAGGGATATTGCCGGCATAATCCTCATGTTTTTAATGCCTGTTGCGCTGGTTATTCTAATGGCCAACCTTCAGGACAGCACTCTTAACGCTGTTAAGGGTACAAAAATTCAGCTTCTTCTTGTGAACAGAGACAAGGGAGAGCTTGGAGAGGCAATTGTAAAGGAGATTGTCTCAACTGGTCTGTTCGAGATTGAGACTGAAGGGGTAGATACAATATTCACTCCTGCCCAGATGGAGAAGAGAATTTCTCCTGCAGAAAATCTGCTGGGAATTTTTATTCCTGAGAATTCAACAGAGCTCATAAGAGGAAATGTTCAGCGCTTTGTGATAAGTGCATTTAACGGAATTCAGAAGGAGCCTCTCAAGGATGAGATTAAGCTCTCAATTATTCTGGATCCTCAGGCAAAAGGCTCTTTTTATGCAGTTCTTATGAGTACTCTTCGGGAGCGGGCACAGAAGGTTCAGTTTGAATATATACTCAAGGAGATCACAAATCAGGTAAATACTATTTCGCCGGTAGTGGTTTCGACAGGAAATTTCACAGGAGAGCAGTTTACAATTGATGCCCGGTTTGCTACCAGAACCGGCAGCAATATTGTTCCGAATTCAGTGCAGCACAATGTCCCGGCATGGAGTCTCTTTGCTATCTTTTTTATTGTTGTTTCGCTCTCTGGCAATATTATCAAGGAGAGAGAGGGAGGAAGCTTTACAAGGCTTCTTACCATGCCATGCTCCTACACAGAATATCTGCTCAGCAAGGGAATTACATACCTCTCTGTGGCACTGCTGCAATTTGCAATGATGCTGCTCATAGGCGTTTATGTTCTCCCTCTTACGGGGCTTCCTGCCCTTGAGCTTGGACAATCACTCTTCTCTCTCTTTTTTGTAGGATTTGCCTCAGCAGTTGCTGCAATTGGATATGGAATTGCAATAGGTAATGTAGCATCAACAAATCAGCAGGCCTCTGTATTTGGAGCCGTTTCTGTTGTGATAATGGCAGCAGTGGGAGGGGTATGGATACCTCAGTTTCTGATGTCTCCGCACATGCAGTTAATCAGTAAACTTTCACCCATGAACTGGGGGATGTCAGGCTTCTACAGCCTCTTTCTCAAAGATGAGGGATTCCTGGCCATTCTGCCAGAAAGCCTTGCTCTGCTTGCATTTGGGTTTGCATGCTTTATTGTGGCACTCTATTCCAGAAGACAAATAAGATCAAATTTTTAAAATCAATAAACTTACTTAACTATGGACGAACTTATCCTTAAACTGAAACAACAGATTATTGAAGCGCTCAATCTGGAGGAGATAACTCCTGAAGATATTGACACAGATGCACCTCTTTTTGGGGAGGGACTTGGTCTGGATTCAATTGATGCGCTGGAACTTGTGATTCTGCTTGAGAGAGAGTACGGAATCAGAATGGAAGATCCAAAAGCAAACAAAGAGGTTTTCAGATCTGTAAGAACACTTGCAGAGTATATTGAAAAGAACAGAAAGGCTTAATCTTTCAGTTCGACCTCTATACTTATGTCGCTTACGATTGCAACTCCGTTTGCCTTGCCCGGTTTAAACCTGGGAAGCCTGCGGACAGCTTTGGCAATCTTTTTCTGAACCTTTGGGTCGGTGATACCGGGGGCAGATCCGTTAAAGGATTTGCCTCTTTTTGTAACTGAAAAATTGATTCGCAAAGTCTCCGGATGGTCGCCAAAATCTTTGAACTCCTTTTCAAGATTTTTCAGCAGCTCCTTTCTGAGCTGAGCGGTTCCTCCAGGAAATACAGGTGCTATCTGACGTTTCTGAGAAAATAGTGTAGCAGAGATAAGAAGGGCCCCCACCAGCAATAAAACTATCCTTTTCATGGCCTTTCGTTTATAATTTGAGCGGTAAATGGGGTTCGAACCCACGACCCTCAGCTTGGGAAGCTGATGCTCTACCGACTGAGCTACTACCGCAATTCAGGACAAATATATCAATTTTACTGCTCGTTTACCAGCATAATGGCATCGACAACACCGTTAAAATGAGATGCCCTGGCCCTCCAGAGAAATTTTCCGTCTCTCTTCTGTGTAACTGTTCCTGCCTTTATCCATTTGTTTGTATCTTCAGGGAAGGTCTCGCTGCTGGGTCCGGCGTTCCAGATGTACAGGGAATATTCACCTCTCTTCAGGAATGGTTTTGAAAACCTCACTTTAGCCTTTGGATTCGAGCTCATTGCAGCGTTTTCTCCAAAATATACTAGCTTGTTGTCTGATATTGTACTCCATCCTTTACCCGAGAAGGATTCCGGTTCAAGAATAATTCTGTTTTCACCCTCAACCTGAAGATAGTCATAGACAGCATAAAATGAATCTTTTGCCAGTTCTGACAGATTTTCAGATGATACCCAGTCTCCCTCTGGATTATTCACATAGAATGTATATGGTGTTTCAAATGTAATGGCCAGAGTTGAATCTTTAAACCTGTTCCAGATCCACCCCTCTGCATACCTCGACGCTGCATCCGAGAAACTCTGGTTCTCCGGTTTGTAGAGCCTCCTGTCACCCATTGTAAGGGCCGAAAGCAAGATTTGTTTGCGAAGAAAAGAGTCATTGGTAGATTTGGCTGTATGTATCCAGTATGTTACGGAGTTTGCTATCTGGGAGTGCATGTTCAGGAGCAAATCAAAAGGTCTGTCGGATGTTAGCTGTTCCATCTTTGCCTTAAGGGCTTTTACCTCAGGCATTGTAAGCGAATCGGGCCTGTCCCAGTTGATTTCAATATTAACACCTGTTGAAGTACTTCTTGAATACCCTCCGTAAACACCGTCGGGATTGATAAATGGTACAATATAAAACAGACACTCTTTGCGCATTGCAGTGGCATCAGGGTTGTCTGATACGATCAAATCAACCATTGCCTCCAGATGCCAGCTGGCAGGCTGTTCACTTGGGTGTGATCGTCCGTGAATCCACACTTTACGTTTTTTGCTGTCAGGAACGGAAGGATCTGTCACCGTTATCATGTCAATGGGAAGACCCTGTGAGCTTCTGCCTATCTCTTCACCTGTCACAAACGGAAGTTTTTTCCACTCACTGAGCTTTGAAATATGACGGGAGAAGGTATATGGAATGTAGTGAGAAACGTATACGGTATCCCTGTTGAAGCGTTTTATGATCAGACCTCTTCGCGGGTTCTCATCCGCCAAGAATCTCTGAAACTTTATCCCGTCGTAGCTGTAAAATGGTCTTATTGCCTCAGAGTTCCGGATGTTCAGATACAGGGTATTTCCCTTTGTTCCGGTCATTCTGAAATAGTACCATCTTGCACTTGGTGAAAGAGATGTGTCAACTGGGTTTTTTGGATCAAACCTGGAAAAAATTTCATAGGAGAGGAGGGTGGTGGAGTCGGAGGGAGAGATTTTGAATTTAACTGAATCCACTGCTTTTGTTTTGTCCAGGCTACCAGACTCAAACGACGTCTCGAAGCGTACCTGTGAAAAAAGAATGCCACTGCACATAAATGTAAGCAGTAGCATGCTGATAAGTCTTTTCGGCATTTTTTTGTTTTATGTGAACTGATCCGTTACAGTTCTGTTGCTTTTACTTTGACAACCTTTCCCCTGTTGGAGAAGGCTAGTTCGGAGTTATTTTTCTTTTTCTCCTGAATAAGTCTGTGGAACGCGAGGTTCAAACCATTGAGAATGCTTTGGCGTAGCTCTTTAGTCTCTAATTCGCTCATAATTTAACATTTTGTTGTAGGAAGGTTTATTGTATATCTTAGGTTCTAACGCTTTCCCGCCTTCTGCTATAAGCTCCTGCGGGATGGTGGAGTTGTTTATTATCATCCAGTATTCGCATAATGGAATATAAAGCGAAAATAAGTTTTTTATTCCAATATCGTATCGTCTTCGGATAGTTTTTTCTTCAATATTATGCCCGCCCGATGCCACTCTCATTTTAACTCGCTCAACAGCAAGGTTTGGGACGCTCAGCCAAAAAAACAACAAGGTTACCTTATAGCCGCGTTCCTGGGCATACTTGATAACTTTGGTATACATTTTTGTGGCAAGTGTAGTTTCAATCGCAAAATCCGTGCCGTTGGAGATGAGGTTACCTATTCTCTCAATCATTATCTTACCTGCCTGAATAGACATACTCTCAGGCTTGAAAGGGGAGAGACCCCTTGCAATTTCGTCTGCATTAACGAATTCACGACATGCCAGCATTTCGGGCAAAATGGTGTATGAAGCTGTGGTTTTTCCCGCTCCGTTGCATCCCGATATGATATAGAGTTTAGGCATAAGATTCTGGTTCTTTTTCCAAATATAGCTATTTTTTCCCTGACGCGCTCCATGCAAAGAGGGCAAAATCGCCCAGACACGGGTCCCCGGGAAATACTTCAGAGAGGTATTCGGTTATCTCAGCGGCAGTAACGATATCTGCGCTTTTTCTTTTTGTAATCTTCATCTCCAGCGCATTTCTGTGAACATGTACATCCAGGGGGATAATAAGTGAGGCAGGGGAGATGCTTTTCCAGAGCCCAAGGTCTACTTTTCCGTCGTCCCTGACCATCCATCTGTGAAGCATCCATATCTTTTTATTTGCCGCTTTTTTATCGGCCTTCCGCCCATATACTTTTGTACGGAACTCTTCTGGCGTAAGCCCTTCAAGAGTATCTCTTTCTGAGTAAAGAGTTCTGAGATTGCTGCAAATCTCTGCAAATTCGCTCCACCTGATTGTTCTGTGAAGACTTGCCGGATCGTTTCTGTAATTACCCCTTTTCACATATTCAAATGGTTTCCATTCCATTTCATCCATCATCCGGCGGCAATCCCTTACTATCATCTCTCTTCTTCCCCAGGCAAGATGAGCAGCAAGTACTGCCGCAATCTCCACATCCTGAAGAGTCCCTTCTCCCGCTTTAAGCATAGAGGCAAAATGAGCAGGAATTGATACAGGATCATCCTGAAAGTATTTATTGTCATTGTATTCGGCTGCAAGCTCCCTGACCCTTCTTTTAATCTCCTCAGATTTCATTTTATTCAAATAATTGCCCAAATTTACATTAACTTTGACAGAGATGAAACGGATTGCACATTTTTTGGCTCTATGTTTTTCATGCATATTATTTATGCTGATTCTTTCCGCCTGCGAGAAGGAACCTGCCGTAAAACTGGCAGGGACTTATACCGGAACACTGGATATTTCAGGATTCAGCACCTATGAAAACAGTGAGGTTGTTATCACAGGGCCTGCCCTCTCAAGGGCGATTATTACATTCAAAAAATTTCCCCTTGCATCAGATTCAGATATAACAATTTATGCAGCCCGGGTAGAAAACGACACTGAGAAGTATACAATTTCTTATACAGGATCTGTAATTCCGGGAATGGAGTGCACTCTTACCGGCAATTCACAGGGAGGTAACCTCAGCCTGGATATTATAATTGAAGCCGGGGGCACAAACTTTTCACTTAATTACACAGGGATCAAAGAAGCAGATAATTAATTTAATTAATCTTATGACAAATCAAAATCAAACCAAAGCAGCACTCATAATAGTTTCATTGTCTTTATCATTATTTCTTTTGCTTTTCTCAACTGATGCAATCGCAAAGAGATATAGTGCAGAGAGCTCTGTTTCAGTACAGCAGGATACAACTTCACTACTATTCAATGTTAATGAAGTAAGTGTTAAGCCAAAATTCAGGCGAAGTAAAGATGCATTTGAGTATTGGGTATACAGTAATATTACTTATCCTGAAAATTCAAGGAAAAACAGTGCAACCGGAACAGTCATAGTTCAGTTTGTAGTCTCTGAAAAAGGTAAAGTAGAGGATGCAATAGTGGTTAAGGGTGTAAACTACGAACTGGATAAAGAGGCCTTGAGGGTTATTTCCATATCTCCTGACTGGAAACCAGGCTTGGTAAATGGTAAGCCTGTAAGGGTAAGGATCTCATTTCCGGTAGTTTTTCAACTAAAATAGATTTTACTTAATTAAAGTTTTTTGAGATTTTTAATAAAAATGCTAACGTAAATTATTACGATGGCATTTTTTTTGCAAGTAATAACTAAAAGATTAGTTAAATTACTAAATAGTTAGTTGGTTATTTAATCATTTGAATAATAATAAGATAAAAACATGAAAACAAAAGTTAAACCAGAAATAAGAGAACTTACCAAAGCAGAGTTGCAGATAATGCAGTTGCTTTGGAAAAAGGAAAAGGCATTCGTTAATGAGCTCATTGATGAGATGGCGGAACCCCGTCCTGCTTATAACACCGTCTCAACAATTATCCGGATTCTCGAAAAGAAGGGTTTTGTGAGTCATATCAATTTTGGAAAGTCACACCAGTATTTTCCTGTTATTGAGCGAGAAATTTACCTTAAATCTTATATGGGAAACCTTCTGACATCTTTCTTCTCGGGATCGGTTTCAAACATGGTCTCTTTTCTGTCTCACAAAGAGAGCATCTCTCTTAAGGAGGCAGACGAAATTATGGAAATTATATCAGGGCAAAAGAGTAATAAATCATAGTCATGAACTCAATTATTCAATATATAGCTGAATCTCTCTTAACAGGCTTTCTGTTCTGGCTTCTCTACAGAATAGTGTCAGAAAAAGGCTGCAGTTATAATTTTCAGCGCATTTATCTGCTTGTGTCATCCACATTAGTTCTCTTGCTTCCGCTTGTGAAAATTCCTCTTAATTCGGTTATTTCTATGCCTTCAATTGAACTGCCGGCAATAATGGTAGTTCCGGATGCACCCCCGGCTCCGTACACAGAAATGCCCGGAATAAGAGGAATTGTCATACTCCTTTACATGACAGTTATAATTTTTACACTGCTGAGACTAATTATTCAGTTAACAAACCTCTCTTCACTATATTTTAAAGGAGTGGTTGAACACAGGGAGAGACTTGTTATAGTAAGAAATTCCAGAGTAAAGTCACCATTCTCTCTGCACAGGTACATTTTTATGCCTGCAAATACAGGATATGATACTGAGAGCACTATAATTGCTCACGAAGAGGCTCATTACCTGAGAGGTCACTCTGCCGACCTTCTGTTCATGAACATACTCAGATCTCTTCTCTGGTTTAATCCCTTTATCCATATTCTGTTCAGAAATATTCTTTCAGTTCACGAATACCAGGCAGACAGAGATGTTCTTAACAGGGGAACAGATGTTACCACATATCAGAAGCTAATATTAAACCTGCAGTTTGGATTAACCCCTCAAATTGCAAACAGCCTCCATAATTCACTAACAATCAAAAGATTCAGAAAAATGAAAACAATGACTCCAAAAAGAAATTCGCCGCTGGCAGTGATTGCAACCACACTGGCCACAATGGCAATTGTTGTATTTGTATCTTGCACTTACAACTATGCATCTGCTGAGAATCCATCAACAGGGACTCCAGTATTGGATGAAGCTCTGAACTCTCCTTCTGTTCCAGGCCAGCCACAAGAGAAGGAAAAGGTAATTAAGCCCGAGTATCTTACAGTTATGCCACAGTTTCAGGGCGGTGACTTGAGCAAGTTTGTACAGTGGGTAGCGCAGAATGTTCAGTATCCTGCAGAAGCAAAGGCAAAGAAAATTCAGGGTAAAGTTATTGCGACCTTTATTTTGTCTAAAGAGGGAAAAATTATTAAAGCAAGAATTATGCAGGGAGTCAATGAACTTCTTGATAAAGAGACACTGAGAGTGATCAATAATTCTCCTGACTGGACCCCCGGTTATCTCGACGGAAAACCTCAGAATGTTGAATTTGCCTTTCCCGTTGTTTTTAAACTTAATTAATCTGGAGCCGGAATACCCGGTCACATAGAAGTAAACAAAAAAACCGCCTTAAGGGGCGGTTTTTTCATAAGTGTGTATCCGGACAAATTACTTTTGTACCTTTTTGTATCTGTTAAGGAATTTGTCAACACGACCGGCAGTGTCTACAAGTTTCATCTTACCTGTATAGAATGGGTGAGATGTATTTGAAATTTCGACTTTGATAACCGGGTATTCAACTCCTTCGTGTACAATTGTCTCTCTTGTATTAGCACATGAACGTGTGATAAATACATGTTCGTTTGACATATCCTTGAAAGCTACAAGACGGTAGGTTTCGGGATGGATTCCTTTCTTCATTACTATTAATATTAATTATTATGGGGCTGCAAAAGTACAAATATTTATTTTACAATGCAAAATTAATCTCTGCTGCCTGCAAATTTAGCCAGCAGTTTGAGAATCTCAAGATAAAGCCATATAAGTGTTACCATCAGTCCGAATGCTCCGTACCATTCCATATATTTTGGTGCACCGGCAGCAGAGGCCTTTTCAATGAAGTTAAAGTCCAGCATAAGGCTGAATGCAGCTACTCCAATTATCACAAGGCTTATACCAATGCTTAGCGGTCCGCTGTTATGGAGCATAACCAGATTCACTCCAAAGAGAGAGAGAATAATGGTAACAAAGTAGTATAAAGCAATTGCACCAACAGCTATTGAGATGATTCTGATAAATTTATCATTAACCTTTATCAGGCCGGTTCTGTATACAAGGAACATAACAAAGGCAGTAAGCATTGTCAGAAGGACAGCATTTATTACAATGCCAGGAGCACTCTCTGCAAATGCCTGACTGAACATTGCCGAAATTGCACCAAGGAACAATCCTTCAAGAACTGCATAAATCGGAGCCAGATATTGAGCAAGGTTTGGTTTAAAACTTATAATCATTGCAATGACAAAACCGCCAATTGCACCACCCCAGAGCCAGGGCTGAACAGATGCAGGATTGATTGCCTCATAGAAGATCTTCCATGTGTATGAAGCACCTGCCAAAACCATAATCAAAAGCAGAAGGGACTTCATTGCTGTACCCTTTGCCGTCATTGTGCCGGCAGAATAATCTACCGCCTCTTTCCTAAAAATCTTTTCACTAAGTACCGGATTCATATTAAAATTTAATAAATCTTTAAATAATCTGCTTGCAGCGATAGAGTTGCTCTTCATAAAGCATTACCCTTTTCGCCTTTCTTATCCATTTCTGCTCTTCGTGCTTCATCTCCTCCTTGAGTGCTTCCCACTCCTCATTACCCTTCAGGTAATTTACTATCATGGGATCTCCTGCCAGAAGTTCAATTGCGCTCTTCTCATTGCCGGCCTCGTACTTTCCGGGACGGAACTCAAATCCGCTGCAGTTTTGAGCAGTGAACCGTACTATGCGCAAATTGTGTGCCAATGCGTGGTACTGCCTGCCGGGCACAGGGTGAAGCTGAAATCCGAAACAGGTTTCACCTGCATGCTTGTGAAACTGAGGAATGAACTTATTCCATCTCAGGTATACAGCCGGGTCATGAAGGGGGTGGTCTGGGTCGTTCCAGTTCTCATAACCATTTAAATCATTGTAAGATAGAAGACTGTCCATAAACGGAGCCCCAAATACCTCAAATGGTCTTGTTGTTCCTCTTCCCTCACTTACGTTTGTTCCCTCCCAGAGACACTGACCGCTGTAAAAATGGCAGGTAAAGAGTCCCGGAATATTTGGCGAAGGCGGAATGCTCCATGGCATCAGCTCTCTGTTGACTGCTTCTGAGGCGTATGAGATAATATGCAACGGAAACTTTGCATTAATCTCGTTGTAGAAATAGTTTGCAAGCTCCCCAAATGTGAGACCATGCCTGTGAGGAATTCCCTCCTCACCAATAAATGAAGAATAACCCTCCTTAAGCATTGTTCCCTCTACCTGTCTTCCCATTGGATTTATTCTGTCAATCAGGTAAACAGGAAGGTTGATTCCGTGTGCCTTGAGCGTTCTGAAGAGGTTAAACAGTGTTGAGGTAAATGTGTAATACCTTGCTCCTGCATCCTGGATGTCAACAATGAGAGCGTCAATATCTGTCAGTTTTTCACTTCTTACACTCAATGACTCTTCGTTGCTTCCGTACAGTGATACAAACTCACAACCAGGTGCCATCTTCTGATATACATCTGTGCTGTCGAGTTTAACCTGGTCCTGAAGTTCTCCAAAGAGACCATGCTCAGGAATGAATACTCTTTTAAGTATCCCCTTTTTGTAATATGTCTCAAACAAATACTCTCCCAGTTCCGGGTGCCATGCACTCTGATTGCACAGAATGGCAATCCTGCCGCTTCTGAGTACTATATCCGGCTGTTCAGACAGCGGCGTTGTTCTGAATGAAAACATAATTTAAATGATATCTGTGATGAATTCAATGACCTCTTTTGCAACTGCAGATGCAGCAGCCTCTTCTGCAGCCTCTGCGTATATTCTGATTATTGGCTCTGTATTGGATTTTCTCAGGTGTACCCACTTTTTGAGAGCGTCAAAATCAATCTTAACTCCGTCAATATCTGTAATCCTGTGTTCTGAGTACTTCTTCTTCACCTGCTCAAGTACAGAATCCACATCAATGGAAGGAGAGAGCTCAATTTTATTTTTTGAAATATAGTAAGAAGGATACTTTTTCTTAAGTTCAGAAACTGAAACCTTCTCTTTTGCAAGATGGCTCAGGAAAAGTGCGATTCCAATAAGAGCATCCCTTCCGTAATGGAGGTCAGGAACAATTACACCGCCGTTGCCTTCTCCGCCAATAACTGCTGATACTCTTTTCATTTCGGTTACTACATTAACCTCTCCAACGGCAGAAGCAAAATATTCACATCCTGCAGCCTCTGTAATATCCCTCAGTGCCCTTGATGATGAAAGGTTTGAAACAGTTGCTCCCTTTCTGTTTTTCAGAAAATAATCTGCAACTGCAACCAGGGTGTACTCCTCTCCAAACGGATTTCCATCTTCACAGATAAGGGCAAGGCGGTCAACATCTGGATCTACTGATACTCCCAGATCTGCCCCCTCCTTAACTACTCTCGAAGAGAGTTCTGTAAGGTGTTCAGGCAGCGGTTCAGGATTATGTGCAAACTGCCCGGTTGGCTCGCAGTTAATCTTAATACATTTAACTCCCAGAGCATCAAAAAGGGAAGGCATAACAATGCCTCCTACAGAGTTTACTGCATCAAGTGCAACTGTAAAACCGGCTCTGTAAATTGCCTCTGTATCCACCAGGGGGTGGGAGAGTACTGCCTCAATATGTGCCTGAGTAAAATCTTTATTAGTTATAATTCCCAGATTATCGACCTCAGCGAATGAATATTTGCCCTTCTCTGCATATTCAAGGAGCTTTTCTCCCTCAGCTGCATCCAGAAATTCCCCTTTTTCATTAAGAAGCTTAAGAGCATTCCACTGCTTAGGATTATGAGAAGCGGTAAGTATGATACCTCCGTCTGCCTTCTCAAACATAACAGCCATTTCAACAGTAGGGGTTGACGAAAGCGAGGCGTTAACAACATCTATTCCGCAGGCCATAAGTGTTCCGCATACAAGATGTTCTGCCATCTCTCCCGAAATTCTTGCATCCCTGCCAACAACTACTTTATATCTGTTTTTTCCCGGATTCCTCTCCTTTAACCTGATAGAGTATGCAGAAACAAATTTTACAATGTCTGTTGGGGTAAGTGCCTCTCCCGGAGTTCCTCCGATAGTTCCCCTGATCCCTGATATAGATTTGATGAGTGTCATGATTATATCTGTTTAATAACCCAAAGATAGAAAAAATGGGTGTCAGGATAAATAAATTTATACCTGACACCCAATAAATGTGTGAAAAACAAGATTATGCAGGGATTGCAAGGAAGGCTGCAGCAAATGCAAGAATTGCATAAAGCTCAGGGAATACTGCAAGAATCAGAGTTTTTCCGAATACATCCTGACCGTTACCCATTTCAACGATACCGTTTGCAACAAGTGAAGCCTGCTTTAGTGCAGAGAAATATCCCACGATACCAAGACCAAGACCAACTGCGAAGATTGCAAAGCCTTGTCCAAGTGAAAGAACTGGCATTTCGAGGAGTCTGTTAAGCATAAGGAAGAAACCTGCGAATCCGTAAAGACCTTGTGTTGATGGAAGTGCACAAAGAATCATAGATGAACCGAAAATGTCCGGATTCTTCTTTAAGGCACCAATAGTAGCGTTACCACCCATGGTAACTCCGATTGTACTGCCGATGCATGATACAGCAAGCATTACGCCCATGCCAACATAGGCAAGTGTCAATGGTAATAATTGTTCCATAATTTTAAGTGTTTATTGTTGTTATTAATTAATTACTGATTTTTTGCAAGAGGGCGGAAGGCCTTTCCGCCTCCTCCAAATCCCGCATTTTTATAAAACTCGACAAAAGTAAGACGCATCGGGTGTACAAATGCTCCCAGGCTTGACAGCAGCAAAACTGCAGTGTGACCTATAAGAAGCATGAGACCTGTAAAGAACCATCCAATGTAAGGGATACCCGACATGTTCATTGCAACCGAGTTTACTACCATTCCAAGAATACCTCCGGCAGTTCCCAGTCCAAAGAGACGAATGTATGATAGCATATCTCCAAAGATTCCGGTTATATCGTAAAGTGCAAATGTTCCCTTGAGCATTCTGGATATAATGTTGCCTTCTGTTGAGGAGAAGAATATGATCAGAGCCAGACCAAAATAGCCAATGTAGTTTACGAAGGCCGGAACGACAAGCTCAGGAAGCATTGTACCGGCATAGGCAAGAGATGCCCAAATAATTACAATAGACCATCCGATATTATGCATACCATGCTGCCATCCTTTGCGTATCATTGAGTCAATGGCATTTACCATTCTTGCAAAAACTATCTGGAAGAGACCAAAAATAATTGCAAACCAAAACATCTTGATATCTGTAAAGAAAAATCCCTTAACAGCATCAGGTACCGGGAATATCTCTCCGATTTTTGCTCCAAAGAATACCCCGTTTAACATTGGCATTATAAAAGAGCCAAGTCCAAGCAGCTGGATAAGTGTAAGGTAGCCCTTCATAGAAGGCATCTTAAACTTTCCTATTGTTCCGGCAAGCATCAGCACCAGCCCGTATCCCATGTCTCCAAGGCAAAGTCCAAAGAAGAGCATATAGAACGGGGCAAAATATGGAGTGAGATCAAGCTCGCCGTACTTTGGCAGCATATACAGCTCACCAATAGGTTCAAACAGTCTTGTAAAGAATGTGTTTTTGAGCTTAATAGGAGGGTTGTCCTCAATAACTGCATCCTCTTCTATGTAGTAAACCTCTGTTGTTTTGAGGAATTCAGACATTTGATCCTTTGCAGCAGCAGGGGCAAATCCTGTCATTACAGAGATTGTTCCCTCTGCCTCCTTAATTGATGAAGAGCCTGCCAGATATAAATCAAGTGCCTCTTTTTCTGCAGATACCCCTTTTTCGAGGTTTTCAATTTTGGAGAGAAGAGCAGAAAGTGTGGCATTGTTTTCTGCAATTCTTATCTTCAGTTCATCAATTTTTGAATCAATCAGATGATAGGAGATAGCAGGAAATTTATTTTCGGGATATTTGAAACGAAGTTCTTCACCTTTTGGTAAAAGTATAGTGAAATAACATTTTCCCTTATCTCTTGAAATAATATGCAGCAGATATTCTTTTTCCCACTCTTCGCTGAAATTTGTCTCGGAAATTGCATAGAAATGCATGGTGTATCCAAGATTTTCAACCTTTTTGATATCTTCCCTGTCAAAAACTCCCCATGGAAGCGCCTCTTCTCTCTCTCTTTGCAGGGATTTCTCCTCTGCACTCCATAGGTCACGGTTTTCCAGAAGTTTTTCGGCCATTTGCAAAACTGCTAATGGTGACTCAACATCTGAAGGAGTCAGAGCGGCAGGAGTAGTTTCAGCCAGCTGTTCTTTGAGGTTTGTCAGGTTCTTGATAGCAGCAGAATATCTGGAAATCAGTTCAAACATCTCGCGGGAGCGGGTGTCAACAGCCTTGTTTTCTCTCGTAATGTCCACCATGCCAAGCTCCTGAATCTTTGAAAGAAAAGATTCGGTCTCTCTGTGAAAGACAATAAACGAATATTTGGTCATCTTAGTTATCATACCGCAGCCACCTCCTGTTGTTGTCTGGTTTTAACGATTTTCTGTGAGGCTTTGGAGAGGTTCTCCTCATCTTCCATAAATCGTTTAATTTTGAGAATAGCCTCCTTATATCCCGGAATCTGAACCTTTTCGTACAGATTAACCTTCTGAGTAGTCTTTTTACGGGCAAATTCAAGCAGCATCATCTTTTCTGAATAGATTTCAGATTCGATACCAAGCTGGGCCAGCTGCTGGAGGATCTTAACTCCGTCTCCGTACCAGAGGGGCTTTGTGAAGAGATTATAGGGCTTCACTTCATAAATAACCTCTTTAAGGGCAGGAGTTTTAATTCCGGCAATCTTAACTGTTTCCAGAACAACATCTTTAACTGTGATGAGCCCCGGCTCGAATTCATTCCACAGTCCTGCAAGGTAATTGTATGATTTCAAAGATGAGGCCAGTTGATCCAACAGCTCGTCCGAGCGCTTTTTAGCCCTTTTGACCTCCATTCGCAAGGCTGACTCTTTGTTTTTAAGAGTAGGGAGCGCATTTGTGCGGACCTTCAGCTGCTTGTTGAGATCATTAAGGGATGTTTTATTGAATTGGAATTTTATAGCCATAATTGAAATCTATGCTTTTTTCCAGTATTTATTAAGAATCTCCTCCTTAATACTTAACTCTTCTCTTGTGAAGTATGTGGCAAACAATTCCCAGGCTGTGTCAAGCATCTGGGTAGTATTGATATTTACATCAATTGCAAGAAGTCTGGTAGAGTATGCTTTTGCATAGTCCAGACAACGCATGTCGTAATCACTCAGGTCAAAACCGTTCTCCAGTTTGGTCTTTGCATTAGCAGCATCTGCATAAAGTCTTACCGCGGCATTCATAACATGGTTATGATCTTCACGGGTTTTCTTGCCAATAACAAGCTGCTTAAGACGCGAAAGCGAACGGAACGGGTCTACAATAACCTTTCCGGTATCCGAATCGGCTCTTAAGAAGAGCTGTCCCTCGGTGATGTAACCGGTGTTGTCCGGAATAGCGTGTGTGATATCCCCGCCGCTAAGTGTTGTTACCGCTATAATTGTGATAGAACCTCCGGAAGGAAGCTGTACCGCCTTTTCGTAAATTTTTGCAAGGTCTGAGTAGAGGGAACCTGGCATAGAGTCCTTTGAAGGAATCTGGTCCATACGGTTACTTACAATACTCAGCGCATCTGCATAGAGAGTCATATCTGTAAGCAGAACAAGAACTTTCTCATTTTTGTCCACAGCAAAGTATTCAGCAGCAGTAAGAGCCATGTCCGGAATGAGCAGACGCTCAACAGGAGGCTGTTCGGTTGTGTTTACAAAGCTGATAATTTTGTTGAGTGCACCGGCGTTTTCAAACATCTGCTTGAAGTAGAGGTAGTCGTCATTTGTCAGACCCATTCCGCCAAGTATGATTTTGTCTACATCTGCCTTAAGTGCAACCTGTGCCATTACCTGATTGTATGGCTGGTCAGGGTCCGCAAAGAAAGGAATTTTCTGTCCTGATACAAGGGTATTATTAAGGTCAATACCTGCAATACCGGTAGGAATAATTTCAGAAGGCTGTTTTCTTCTGAAAGGATTCACAGAAGGACCTCCAATGTATCTTCTTTCACCCTCTACAGGAGGCTTGTTATCAATAGGTTGTCCAAATGAGTTGAAGAATCTGCCGGCCAGGTCATCGCTCACATTAAGCGCAGGGGGCTCACCAAAGAAGACAACTTCTGCATTGGTTGCAATACCGTCGGTTCCTTCAAATACCTGGAGAGTTACAAGATCCTCCTTGATTTTCACAACCTGTGCCAGTCTGCCGGCAACTGTTGCGAGCTCTTCATTTGCCACGCCGGAAGCGCGAAGAGAAATTGTGGCTTTTGTTATGGCCTCAAGTTTTGTGTATATCTTCTGAAATGCTTTAGTTGCCATTGCCAAGTTCTTTTTTAAGTTGTTCCAGATAGTTGTTGAACGCTGCGCTCTTATACTCTGAATAGTTCATCTGGCGCATAGTGTTTATTATCTTTTTGTAATAGTTTGCACACTCTTCAAAAGATTCGAATTCCGGATTCTTTTCGCAGATGTCAATTACAAGATTGTACATGAATTTTTGTCTCTCTAGAGGAGAAGACTGGTCAATCTTGTCGTATGCATCCTGCTGAAGGATAATAAAGTCGAGTAGCTCAGATTTCCAGTACCTGGTATGGTACTCAACAGGTACACCGTCGTCACCAAGAATGTTAATCTGGTCGTATGCCTCCTTACCTCTAAGTGCAATATTTTTTCCCTTAAATACTCGCTCAACCCAGTCATCAGAAAATCTCTTCTTCAAATCTTCAACAATTTCCGGATATTCCAGGTATTTTGAGTATGAATCAAGCGGGTCAACAGCCGGATATCTCTTTCTGTCTGCACGGTTCTGTGAAAGGGCATAGAAACATCTTGCAGCCTTTTTTGTAGATTCGGTTACAGGCTCCTTAAGGTTACCTCCGGCTGGAGATACTGTTCCAATAAATGTAACAGATCCAGTCTTTCCGTTAACCAGGTTTACAATACCAGCCCTTGCATAGAAGCTCGATATAATTGCAGGAAGGTCCATAGGGAAAGCGTCTGCTCCCGGAAGTTCCTCCATTCTGTTTGACATCTCCCTGAGAGCCTGAGCCCAGCGTGAGGTTGAGTCGGCAAGAAGAAGTACCTTAAGCCCCATTGAACGGTAATATTCACCAATTGTCATTGCTGTGTATACAGAGGCCTCCCTTGCTGCAACTGGCATGTTGGAAGTGTTGCAGATAATGGTTGTCCTCTCCATAAGCTTTCTGCCGGTTCTTGGGTCAATAAGCTCAGGAAACTCAGTGAAAATTTCCACAACCTCATTTGCACGCTCACCGCAGGCAGCGACAATAATTACATCTGCATCTGCCTGTTTTGAGATTGCATGCTGAAGCACTGTTTTACCACAGCCGAACGGACCGGGAATAAATCCTGTACCGCCTTCTGCTATTGGATTAAATGTGTCGATTGTACGCACACCGGTCTCCATTATTCTGTATGGTCTCGGTTTATCATTGTATGCAGTGATTGCAACCTTAACAGGCCATTTCTGCATCATTGTAATATTTTTCTCTTCACCGTTTTCGTCAGTTATAACTGCGATTGTGTCAGTTACCTTGTATTTGCCAGCCGGTGAAACGCTTTTTACGGTGAATTCCCCTTTCAGACTGAAAGGCACCATAATTTTGTGGGGAAGCCAGCCCTCTTTTACTTCACCAATCCAGTCGGCAGCAATAACTGTGTCACCCGCTTTTGCGACCGGTACGAAGTCCCACTCTTTTTCCAGATTAAGTGGCAATGTGTATTCGCCTCTTTTCAGAAAGACTCCCTCCATTGTTTCGAGGTTGTTCTGAAGTCCGTCGTAGTTACTTGAGAGAATTCCGGGGCCGAGAGTTACCTCAAGCATGTGTCCCTGAAATTCTGCCTCATCACCAACTTTGAGACCACGTGTACTTTCGTAAACCTGAACAAACGCATTGCTCCCGGTTACCTTGATAACCTCGGCCATGAGTTTTGTGCCGCCCAGGTCTATAAAACAGATTTCGTTCTGGGAAACGGGACCGTCAACCTCTATAGTTACAAGGTTTGCTATGATCCCTTTTACTTTTCCTCTGGTTTTCATATCGATTTTTAATTTTTTCTCTTATGAATTCGGTACCTCTTTTTTGTAAGTACTTCTAACCTCATCTACAAGTTTACTGAAGAGTTCGGCTCCCACTTTTTTGTCGAGAGAGTCCCATCTTCTAATAATCATGAGTTTTGTTATGAAGCAAAGAAGGTAGTCGATGTCGAAATAATTGAATGTGGTAATATCAGATGCCTTTTTCCAGCGCATCAGGTCTATGTTCTGCTCACGGTCGAGTATATTGCTTCCTCCAAGGATTGTAAATAGTTTTGAAGAATCTTCAAAGAATTCACCTGCTCCAAAGTCAGAAGCTCTGCCTGTGAGCAAAGCGTCAACAAGCGGGCCGTTTCCTATTAAGTAGTCCGAAGCATCAGTCTGATTTGTCCTTGCAACATATGCAACCTGAATGTTCCTCAGATCCAGGTCGAATCTGAAGTACTCCCTGAGAAACCTGTTTCGGGACTTGAATACACCTCTGTAGAAATGTGCAGTTAGATTTTTCCCCTCGAGGCCAAAGAGAAGCCAGTCAAGAAAGCGCTTATCTCTGGCAGGCATATTTTCTGATACCTGTCTGAGAATTGCATCGATATCATAGCTGCTCTTTTCAAAGTCCGGAATCAGATCCGGAAGTCCCGCGATGACATAAGGATAGTTTTTCATCACTATTCTGTAAATAAAAACTCACGGGTTTTTGGTTTGAGGTACTCACTGAAAAGCTGTTGCAAATCTTTGTCTGTAAAGCTTATGTGATAGCCTTCATTTTTAGGGCCAATCTTGAATCCGTTCTGAAGTTTCTTGTCAAAACTTACCTCAATACCGGCGTTAAGCTGTTTTGATATTTCGTTCTGAATAAAGGCCTCGAGCTCTGAGCGTTTGTTCTCGGGCAGGAGCAAAGACAACGATACTGAATCACTTCCCCTGGGATTGAATGATGCAATAGCTGTTGATATAAGTTCCTTCAGGAGGGTACCGCTCTCTGTAACTGCAGTGATTGGTTTGTTTACAGAATTTGAAATAAGGGTGTTCTCAATCTGATTTTTGATTGTTGTCAGACTTTGTCTGAATGCCATCTTGATTTCACTCTCCACCTTGTGTTTAATGTCACCAGCTTCGCGGGTTGCTTCGGCAATGATTTTGCCGGATTCTTCGCGTGCATTTGAAATAATCTCAGCCGCCTCTTTCTTTGCTTTGGCAATCATTTCGTCGGCTTCCTGTTTTCCCTTTGACAAACCCTCATTGTACAGTTTGTCTGTAAGCTCTTGCAACTTGTTTTGCATACCGTGTCAATTATTGTGAATTAGGCAAAGATAGAAAAAAATACGAAAAAAGCACCCCGGAGGGTGCTTTTTTTATAAAAATGTGTTTCGATACAAAATCGACTCGCTTTCGCTATGAAAGGAATCCAAGCAGGATACCTGCCGCAACAGCACTGCCGATAACGCCTGCCACATTCGGGCCCATTGCGTGCATCAGAAGGTAGTTGGTTTTGTCATATTCCAGACCAATCAGGTTTGATACCCTGGCCGAATCCGGAACTGCAGAAACACCTGCATTACCAATAAGTGGATTAATCTTGTTACCCTCTTTCAGGAATAAGTTGATGAACTTCACAAAAAGAACGCCGCCTGCAGTTGCAATAACAAAAGAGAGAGCACCAAGTGCGAAGATATAAACTGATTTAACCTGAAGGAATTTGTCTGCCTGAGTTGAGCATCCGACAGTAACACCAATAAGGATAGTGATTACGTCAATTAGTGGTCCCCTGGCAGTTTCTGCAAGACGGCGGGTAACGCCGCTCTCCTTAAGAAGGTTACCAAAGAATAGCATACCCAGAAGCGGAAGACCAGATGGTACAATAAATGCGGTCATCAGGAATCCTACAATAGGGAATATCTTTTTCTCTGTCTGCGAAACAGCTCTTGGCGGCTTCATTCTGATAAGTCTCTCCTTGTTTGTTGTGAAGAGTCTCATTACAGGAGGCTGAATAACAGGTACCAGAGCCATGTATGAATATGCAGAAACTGCAATTGCACCCATAAGATCCGGAGCAAGTCTCGAAGAGAGGAAGATAGCAGTAGGGCCGTCGGCACCACCGATTATACCAATTGCACCAGCCTCTGAGGCAGAGAAGCCTAGCAGCAGGGCAATAGCATAAGCACCAAAGATACCAAGCTGAGCTGCTGCACCAATAAGCAGAAGCTTAGGATTGGATATCAGAGCAGAGAAGTCGGTCATTGCGCCAATTCCAAGGAAAATCAGAGGTGGATACCAGCCCTGCTGAACACCCTGATAAAGGATGTTAAGAACTGAGCCCTCTTCGTAAACACCTACACTAAGTCCCGGAAAAAGCGGAATGTTTCCGATAATAATACCAAATCCAATCGGAACCAGAAGCAGCGGCTCCCAGTCCTTTTTGATAGCAAGATAAATGAACAAAAGTCCTATTGCAATCATAAGGATGTGCCCCCAGGTGGCATTGGCAAATCCTGTATATTGAAGGAATTGAGTCAGGTTATCGAGCAACAGTGAAAATACTCCTTTGTTTTCCATCTTATCCGATAATTATTAGCGGAGCCCCCTCCAGTACGGAGTCACCTTTGTTAACTTTAATGGATACGATTTTGCCGTCTGCGCTTGCCTCAATCACGTTCTCCATCTTCATCGCCTCAAGCACCATCAGCTTCTGACCTCTTTTAACATCGTCACCCTCTTTTACGGTCACTTCAAGGATTACACCAGGTAGCGGAGAAGAGACTACAGTCTCAGAACCGCTTGCAACTGGTTTTGCAACTGTTGCATTTACCTGAGCCGGCTTGTTAGGTTTGGCAATAACCTGTTTTTTTGCAGGTCTGTCAATCTCTACCTTAAAAGGTATTCCGTTTACCTCAACCTCTGCAAATGTATCGTCAATATCATTTACGGTAACTGCATAATCGTTGCCGTTAATTTTCAGTTTGTATTCTTTCATAACATTAAGATCTTTTTAATAATTATTTTCTTTTTGGAGACTCCCTTAGAGTATAGATCTTTGAGCTCCACGGAGAGTAGTTTTTAGTTACTCTTGCAATGGTAAGGATTGTATTTTCTATATCGTGGCTTTCGCTGTCCATACTGTAAAGGTGCATGGCTGTTGAAATTGCGGCATAGATTTCGGCTGAATTCTCCTCCTCTTTGTCTGCAACCTCTTTGCCGTGTACCTGCTCTGTTCTCTCTCTGCTCTTTTTAATATTGTATTTACCAATATATTTGAAAACAATATAAAGAAGAATGAGTGCAAGAAATACAACTGACATTGCAGTAAAGGACATTATACCTCCGAATGGGTCAACTCTCTTGAAGATGACAGATGCAGACTCCTTATCAACACCGGTGTTGTTGGTGCTTGGAGAAGTTCTCTGCATAATCTGCCAGCCCTCTGAGCCGTCTCTTGTTCCAATACCATCGTCCAGTCTTCCATAAGAGACATTGCTGTCAAGATCCCTGCGAACCTTGATTCTGTCAATAATGGTTTTGCCGTCTGATGCTACAAACAGAATTTCATCTGACTCCTGCAGTGAAAAGTTAATGTGGAAAGTACCTCTGAAAGGCTGGTTGTCTGCCCAGAACAGGATATGCTGTCTTGGTTTGATTTTAGTCAGAACGTCACCTTTAGGGATTATGTATTTTGTAAGGTTTCCGGGATCATTGGTGAGATAACAGCCTCCAATGTTCACAGTGCCGTAGGATGAGTTGAAAAGCTCAATCCATCCGTTGTGCTGACCGAAGTCATCTTCAAAGTCACTGGTGTTTACCACCAGATATTCATTGATACACATATCGGCCTGGCTCTGTGCGTTAAGGTTGATTCCCGCCAGCATTAAACCCGAAAACAGAAATATTTGTAATATTCTTTTCATTTTATCCGGATTTATTGGTTACAATGGAAGGTTGTCGTGCTTCTTAGGCGGATTTGTTACCTTCTTGGTTGCAAGTTGCTGAAGTGATCTGATAATACGGAAACGAGTGTTTCTAGGTTCAATTACATCATCGATATAACCATAGCGGGCAGCATTGAACGGATTAGCAAATGCATCTCTGTACTCTTTCTCTTTTTCAGCTGCAAATGCCACCGGATTTTCAGAAGCGGCAACCTCTTTACCGTAAAGTACTTCAATAGCGCCTGAAGGTCCCATAACCGCAATCTCTGCAGTTGGCCATGCATAGTTGATATCGCCGCGGAGGTGCTTGCTGCTCATTACGCAGTATGCTCCACCGTATGATTTACGCAGTGTAACTGTTACCTTTGGAACGGTAGCCTCACCGTATGCAAACAGAAGTTTAGCACCGTGAAGAATAATTCCGCCGTACTCCTGCTGAGTTCCCGGAAGGAATCCAGGTACGTCAACCAGTGTAACGAGAGGGATGTTGAATGCATCACAGAAGCGGACAAATCTTGCAGCTTTACGGGATGCATTGTTGTCAAGAACACCGGCAAGTACTTTGGGCTGGTTTGCAACGATACCAACAGAGATACCGTTAAAACGTGCAAAGCCCACAATAATGTTGGTTGCGTAGTCCTTGTGAACCTCAAGAAACTTATTGTCGTCAACGATAGATCCAATTACCTCATACATGTCGTATGGCTTGTTTGGACTATCTGGTATGATTTCGTTAAGAGAATCGTCCAGCCTGTCAATAGGGTCGCTGGTAGGTACCACCGGAGCCTCTTCCAGGTTGTTTTGCGGAAGATAGCTCATCAGGTCACGGATAACCTTTATTCCATCCTCCTCGGTGTCAACCGCAAAGTGAGCGACACCGCTCTTGGTAGCGTGAACAGATGCACCGCCAAGTTGTTCCTGTGTTACATCTTCACCGGTAACAGTTTTCACAACTTTTGGACCGGTGAGGAACATATAACTGGTTCCCCTTGTCATAATGTTGAAGTCTGTGAGGGCAGGGGAGTAAACCGCTCCGCCGGCACATGGACCAAAGATTGCAGAAATCTGAGGAATTACGCCGGATGCCAGGATGTTACGCTGGAAAATTTCGGCATAACCTGCAAGTGCGTTAACTCCCTCCTGGATTCTGGCTCCGCCTGAGTCGTTAACACCAATAACAGGTGCGCCCATTTTCATTGCCTGATCCATGATTTTGCAAATCTTCATTGCAAAACTTTCTGAAAGTGATCCTCCAAATACGGTAAAATCTTGTGCGAAGACATAAACAAGTCTTCCGTCAATTGTTCCGTAGCCTGTTACCACACCGTCCCCGAGGAATCGCTCTTTCTCCATGCCAAAATTGGTGCAGCGGTGAGTTACGAACATGTCGAACTCCTCAAAGCTACCTTCATCCAATAGCATGTCGATTCTCTCGCGAGCTGTAAATTTACCCTTCTGGTGCTGAGAGTCTATTCTCTTCTGACCACCACCCATGCGCGCCTTTTCACGAAGCTGAATTAGCGCTTTAACCTGTTCAAGTTGCTGGCTCATTTCTCTAACCTTTTATATTTATTAATTAGCAGTTTTCTTTGCCTGGATCTTCGCACAGTTCTGTAAGAACTCCTACGGTTGATTTCGGATGCAGGAAGGCGATATTAAGTCCTTCTGCGCCTTTGCGCGGGGTTTTGTCAATGAGTTGTACTCCTTTTTCTGCAAGCTCGTCAAGAGATTTCTGAACACCATCTTCAGTTGCAAAAGCAAGGTGGTGAATTCCCTCTCCCTTCTTCTCAATGAATTTACCTATAGGTCCTTCCGGGTCTGTGCTCTCCAGAAGTTCAATCTTTGTCTGGCCAATTTTAAAAAACGCAGTTTTAACCTTTTGATCGGTTACCTCTTCAACAGCATAACATTTAAGCCCAAGAATACCTTCATAATAAGGAATGGCAGTTTCCAATGACTTTACAGCAATACCGATATGCTCAATATGCGACAGTTTCATAACAAATTGTAATTAGTTGATTGAAAATTATAAGTAAATATCCCGCAAAGGTAAAAATTAATTAATGGTAAGACAAAAAAAAGTGGTCCATTTTTTGGACCACTTTTCACTTTCACCAATTAAAAATATAATTAGTTTGCCATTGTATGGTATACATTTTGGACATCATCGTCATTTTCAAATCTTTCGATTAGCTTTTCAATCTCTGCCTTCTGCTCGTCAGTCAGTTTTTTAAGTTCTACGGTAGGGATTCTTTCGAATGAACCTGAGATAAGTTCATATCCCTTCTCCTCAATAAATTTCTGAATTGAACCATATGATTCGAATGCTCCGTAAATCATGATTGACTCCTCGTCAGGAAATACCTCTTCTGCACCAAAATCAATGAGCTCAAGTTCCAGCTCCTCAACATCAATTCCTGTATCCTTGATTTTGAAAACACATTTCTTTTCAAACATAAACTCAACGCTTCCGGATGTGCCCAGTGATCCGTTCAGTTTATTGAAGTAGCTGCGTACATTTGCTACTGTTCTGGTTGTGTTGTCGGTTGCAGTCTCTATGAGGAAAGCAATTCCGTGAGGTCCGTATCCTTCATAAACCACCTCTTTGTAGTCAGAATGATCCTTTTCAACAGCACGTTTGATTGCTCTCTCAACATTCTCCTTTGGCATGTTCTCTGAACGTGCAGATGAGATAAGAGCTCTCAGACGAGGGTTGTTGTCCGGGTCTGTGCCGCCGGATTTGGCAGCCATGGTTATCTCTTTTCCGAGGCGGGTGAATATTTTTGCCATATTCCCCCATCTCTTGAACTTTCTCTCTTTGCGAAATTCAAATGCTCTTCCCATTGTAATCGGTAACTTAGTTCTGAGGCTGAGCTGCTACAGTCAGTCTTGCAATGTATTTATCAATTTCAATACCCTCAACAGTCTGCGGGTATTTTGCCTTAATCTCTTCGTAAGTTGAAAGTGCCTTTGCACTATCTCCAAGCTCTTCATACATGATTCCTGCCTTTAGAAGGTAACCTGCTGCAAGCGGGTTTTCTGCAACTTCTGCTGCTTTGATATACTGAGATACGGCCTCTTTGTAATTCTGAAGACCGGCATATGCATCACCTATGTTGCAGATTGCACGGGCCTTAAGAACCATGTCGTCTCCGTCATATTTCTTCAGGTATGAGATTGCACTCTCGTAATTGCCAAGCTGAAGTTCTGAGATGCCGGCATAAAGATATACTGCCTCTCCGGCGTTTTTGCCGTATTCATCAATAATTTGCTTGAATCCGAGCGAATTGCCATCACCGTTTAGGGCAACTGCAAACGAATCGGCACGAAAATGCTGCTCGGCCACAAAAGTCTGTGCAAGAGCTTCGTTAATAAGCGGTTTACGATAAAGGTGCTGATATGCAAATCCTATTGCAGTAATGCCAAGAATGGCTATTGCTGTGTAGATAAGCGGCTTCTTGTACTTTTCAATGAAGTGTTCTGTTGTATTCAGTGCTTGTTCTACAGATTGCTCCGGATCCTGGTGTTGATTTTTCTTTGACATCTCTTAATTTTTTTAAGCAGGGTGCAAAATTACAATATTTTGTCTAATCTCAAATTTTTAATCGATAAAAGTAATAACTTTGTGGAAGAAAATATATTAAATGTACCTACGAAGGATTACCGTCAATAATTTCAAGAACATCAGGGCAGCGGCGGCAGATTTTTCACCCAAGCTAAACTGCATAACAGGAATGAACGGGTCCGGCAAAACAAACTTGCTGGATGCGATATATTACCTCTCAATGTCCAAAAGTTACTTCTCAAATCAGGACATTTTCACAATAACACATGATGAAGAGAATTCTGCAGTTACCGGAGATTACTCAAGAGAGGACGGAACTTCAGAAAAAATTGCACTTTCAATAAGCAGAGAGGGAGAGAAGTGTGTAAAGAGAAACGGAAAAAACTATCAGAGACTTGCAGACCATATTGGTCTTATTCCAATTGTCATGGTTTCACCATATGATACATGTCTTATAAACGAATCAGGTGAAGAGAGGCGTAAGTTTCTTAATGCCATTATCTCTCAGACAGACAGGGAGTATTTGCGCAGAGTACAGAATTATAATCAGCTTCTTGCACAGAGAAATAAGCTGCTTAAGGCAAATTCAGTTTATCCGGACCTGCTTGAAACACTCTCAGAAAGATTGTCATACAATGCCTCATATATATTTGAAGCGAGAAGGAATTTTATAAAGGACTTTGTACCTCATGTAGAGAAATACTACGGCCAGATTTCAGGCGGAAGCGAAGTCATTGGGATTGAATACAAATCAGATCTGGAAAGAGCTCCAATGGAGGAGCTTCTTACATCTTCTCTTGAGAGGGATAAAATGCTGAAATATACCTCTTCGGGCATTCACAGGGACGACCTCGCTTTTACAATGAACGGAAATCCTATCCGCAAAGTTGGCTCTCAGGGTCAGCAGAAGTCATTCCTTATTTCGCTAAAACTTGCTCAGTACTCAATTTTCAGGGACTTACATGGTAAAAGTCCTGTTCTTTTACTCGATGATGTTTTTGACAAGCTTGATATGAACAGGGTTGAATATCTTCTTAATATGGTAGCATCAGACTATTTTGGCCAGATATTCATTACAGACAGCAATAAGGTCAGAATTGGAGAAATCCTCGGAAAAATTGACGGAGATTCAAAATACATAGAGGTATCGGGAGGGGTGATATTATGAAGAGAAAGGATTTTATGAAGATTGGAGATGTCATTCCGGATTACATTAAAGTGATGGGAATTGCCGGAGCACTGGTGGGCAGCCAGGTTTGTGCAGCCTTTGATGAAGCAGTAGGAGCGACAATCAGAAAATATGTTGTCTCCAGGGAGTTCAAAGCAGGAAAACTCTATGTAAGTATGAACTCATCTGTTGCACGGGATGCTGCTTCAAAAATGAAGGATCAGATTATTCAGTCAGTTAACGAAAGATTGGAAAATTCAGTACTGAAAGAGATAATATTTCGCTGAATTTTGCTTAATAACAACATATTATGGAGAGAAGACCCAGGATTGCGGCGGACTCTGATATACCATTCTTAAGAGGCATAATTGAGCCATATGCAGATATTATCTATTTAAAGGGAAAGGATATGACAAGGGAGAGTATTGGTGAAGCCGATGCCCTTATTATCCGTACCAGAACCAAATGCAACAGAGAGCTGCTGGAAGGATCAAATGTGAAATTCATTGCTTCTGCCACTATTGGCAGCGACCATGCAGATCTTGACTATTGCCGCAGCAGGGGAATCTTCTTTACAAATGCTGCCGGATGCAATGCATGGGGAGTTGTTCAGTATGTCATGACCGCAATATTCTTCACTTTTTCCAAAAGAGAAATGAATCCGGAGGGAGTGACCCTTGGTATAATAGGCGCAGGAAATGTAGGGGAGAGGCTAGCAAAAACTGCAGAACTTGCAGGATTCAGGGTTTTGAGGTGCGATCCGCCTGTACAGTCATTACTTGAAAATGATCCGGCATATTTTTCTATAGCTGCAGCAGCTTTGCGCGGAGACGGAGGAAAATTCAGAATTGACAGGTCTAAACTTAAGGCAGACGATTTTTGCACCCTTGAACACCTGCTTGCAGAATCAGATATCGTATCGTTGCATGTACCTCTCAGCAAAGAGACAGAGGGAATGGCCGGCAATTCATTCTTTGAAAGCATGAAAAATGGCGCAATGTTTATTAACTCTTCAAGGGGAGAAGTTCTGAATGAAAAGGCACTGCTTAAGTTCAGAAACAAGCTTGCCTCAGTTGTGATTGATGTCTGGAGCGGAGAACCCTGTATCAGCAATGATTTACTTAAGTCAGCAGACATTGCTACACCGCATATTGCAGGATATTCCCTGCAGGGAAAAATTAATGCCTCCGTAATGTCAGTTAACAGTATCGGAAGATTTCTTGGTATTGAAGATCTGGCTCTTTATGACATGGATTACCCGGTTGTGAGGGATCCTGACTTCAGACCGGACAAGTCAGGTACATGGTTCACTAATATGTCTGCACTATTTGCATCCCATTACAATATTGAAAAAGACAGCATTGCACTCAAAAATTCACCAGGCTCCTTTGAAGAGTTGCGGGAGAATTATGCATACAGAAATGAATATTCAGAAAGTGTATTTGAATTGATTGACATCATAAACAAAAGAGAGTATGTTTAATTCAGATGATCTTAGACAGTTTGAAGAGGCAGGAATCACGGCAGGTACAGTAAATTCACAGCTGGAACATTTCAGAACAGGATTTCCCTTTCCTGAAATTGTTGCACCTGCATCCAGGGGAAATGGAATTCAGGTAATGACCACTGCAGAGAGCGATGAGGCTCTTACTGCCTTTGCCAGCTTTAATGGCAATGCAGAAAAATTTGTACCCGCATCCGGTGCCGCGACAAGAATGTTTAAAGAACTTTTCGATGCAAGGGCATTTCTGGAAAGGGGAGAGGAGCTTAAGGCCGATTCATCCCCCTCCAGGTTTTTTGCCGGAATTGAAAACTTCGCATTTTACAGTGAGCTGTCTGCCTTGCCGGGTTTTTCACAAGCTCGTAAAGCAGATATCATCAGTTTACTTCTTGATGAAAAGGGCCTGAATTACGGTTCACTTCCCAAGGGGCTGCTTAAGTTTCACAAATATGGCAATAATTCCAGAACTCCGTTTGAAGAGCATCTTCTGGAGGCAGCTGAATATTCAGCAAACAATTCAGGCGAGGCAAGGGTAACCTTCTCTGTGTCGCCGGAACATCTTAACTCTTTCAGAGAGCTGGAAAACAGGGTTAAACCGCTGTATGAGCGATTACTTAAAACCAGATTCGACATCAGCTACACGCTGCAGAAAAGGTCTACAGATACTGTAGCCGCAGACCTGGGAAACAGACCATTCCGCAAATCCGACGGCTCAATCCTGTTCAGACCGGGCGGACATGGTGCACTTATTGAAAACCTTAATGAAACAGAGAGTGAGATTGTCTTTATAAAAAACATAGATAATGTCTCCAGAGAAGAGAACTTGCCCCTGGTTTCTGAATGGAAAAAAATTCTGGGAGGAAAACTTCTGCTAATCAGAGAAAAAATATTCGCTTATCTTGAGAAATTAGACGGGGAGTTTAATTCTGAATTAAACAAAGAGGTGGCCGAATTTCTGCAAAGGACATTTTGCATAAAGTTGCCATCACTTCCGGAGGAACTGTATAAAGATTTTATTATTGCTAAACTCAACAGACCCGTAAGAGTTTGCGGAATGGTAAAGAACCTGGGAGAACCAGGCGGAGGGCCCTTCATAGTAAGAGATGCAGACGGATCTACATCTCTGCAGATTCTTGAAAGTGCCCAGATTAATTTTGATGATCCCCTGCAGAAACAGAGATTTTCAGAGTCCACACACTTCAATCCGGTAGATCTTGCATGCTCTCTTACTGATTACAGAGGCAACAGATTTAACCTCCTGAAATTTGTAGACCAGGAGACAGGATTTATTTCCACAAAAAGTTACGAAGGGCGTCCGTTAAAGGCACTTGAACTTCCCGGCCTGTGGAACGGAGCCATGAGCAACTGGAACACAGCATTTATTGAGGTACCTGTTGAGACATTCTCACCGGTTAAGAGTGTTATGGACCTGCTCAGGCCCGAACACAGAGAGGGCTAAATATCGGACCTGTTTTTATCTCTTGCGGATAGTTTGCGGGCTAAAATTCGTTCTGCAAGAAGCAGCAGAGCCACATTCATTCCAATAACTATCCAGAGAACTGAATCTCCGCTTCCAAAAAGGGTTTTCATTTTACCTCCAAAGTCCGGCATTTCAGAAAATATGCCTGAGATTCTCACAGAGTCAATATTAAAAAAGTATTTGTTCAGGAAGAAGAGGGCAGTCATGAAGAGTATAGCAAAGAGAACAGCAAGTAAAATATTTCTTACAAGCTCCTCTCTGTCAGCTTTTTTAACAGCAGCGGCATCAATTTTTTTGCCAATTTTCTCAGCAAATCCAAACGGTACTGAACTATCGTCCATGCCCGAAAATGCATCTTTCAGCAGTTTATCCATCTCATCCATAACATACCTCCATTTTGTCACCAAGCATCACGCCCAGTTTTTTCTTTATTCTGTGAAGCCGAACCTTTACATTTGATTCGGTCATACCGCAAATATCGCAAATCTCCTTTATACTCTTTTCATGGTTGTAAAAAGAGAGTATCAGAAATCTGTCTGAGGGTTCCAGTTCATCTATAGCTTTATAAAGCATTCTGAAACGGTTTTCCCTGTCCATACTCTCCTCCCGGCTCTCAGAAGAGGTGTCGGGAATTGATGCACTGTTTTCCACGGGCATATGCTCTGTACGTCTTTGCCTTGCTTTGGATACTGACATATTGAAAGCAATTCTGAAGAGCCAGGTTGAGAAAGAGCATTCACCCCTGAAGGATTTAAGCGAAAAATAGGCCTTAACAAAAACATCCTGGGCAACCTCCTCTGCATCCTCTCTTCCGGAGACCACACCTCTCACAACCGACAGAATCCTCGGCGCGTGAAGGTTTACCAGCTGATTGTACAAAGCTGTTTCTCCATTCAGGATCCTCTCGATTATTTTCAGTTCCTCTTCCCGTTTCATTTGCTTTTTTGACGCAGACCCGGTTTCAAAGTTACACCTTTTGCAGAAAATTATCCTTTTGTAACCTTTTTTGATACCTCTCGTCAAAATAGCAAAACGAATTTAAAACATAAATATTATGATGGAATTTATTTCAATCCCGGTTACTTTTGGAATAGGCGCATATGCCTTTTACAAACTAATAGAACTTTACGTAAGAAAAAAAGAGAGACTAATGATAATTGAAAAGCTCAACATGCTTGATAATATCAACACTCAAAACATTAATCTTTCTAATCTTTTTGGTGAAGAGAAGTTTCTTAAGAATCCATATCTGGCCCTCAGAATCGGATCACTGTTAATGGGTCTGGGCCTTGGTCTTCTGATTGGTTACCTTATCGCACAATTGTCATTCGGTTACATAGCAGAACCTAACTGGAATATAAGAGAAACAATAAGCGTAATTTACGGAGCAACTACACTCTTCTTCGGAGGTATGGGACTTATAACAGGGTTTATCATCGAGACCAATATGAAGAGAAAACAAAAATAGTTTTCATAGAATTAAACGGTATTAAACAAAAAAAAGAGCTTTCTTAGAAGAGAGCTCTTTTTTTTTTATGACAATCTAAGATTATTCAGGATCTGCAAGCAGAAGACCGGCTCCTTTTGTGCCACCGGTTTTGAACATAAGTGCATGCTCTTTTTTGGTGCGTTTTTTCCAGTCACCCTTGGCATATGCATAGCTTGCAATGATTGGAACCACTGTTGTTGCTTCTGCGTAAACCATCTGCTCGTGGGCAGTATTTACCTTGCCCCATGAGTTAGCCTCCTTAAGAGTAGATGAAGAACAAGCTCCGTCGCGAACATCTGCAACAGTTATCTGAACAGCGTACTGGTGCATTGGAACATCAAACCCAAGGCATTCGGCACAAACCACAGTATCCTGCGCGAAGTTCTTTGGAACGCCGCCGCCTACCATGAAGAGACCGCTTGTCTTTGCAGACATTTTAACCTCTGTAAGTTCGCGGAAGTCTGCAATAGAGTCAATTGTAAGGTAAGGTTTTCCCTCTTTCATTTTCTCTACCTGATGCATTACAAGTCCGAATCCGGCGCTGCTGTCTGTGAAGGCAGGGCAGAAAATTGGAACATTCAGTTCGTATGCAGTCTGAATAAGTGAGTTTGTTTTCTTTGAGTTTTTGGTAAGCCATTTACCAATTTCGCTTATGAATTCTCTTGACGAATATGGTCTTGGTTCCAGAGAGTCTGCAATTGCCTTAATGGTTGAATCGCAGGCCTGAAGCTCCTCTTCGTCAATAAATGTATCGTAGATTCTGTCTATGTAGTTGTCGCGAAGATGTGTGTCATCAATAAATTGTGTTCCTCTGTAGTGCTTGTATCCAAGGGCTTCGAAAAAGTCCATGTCAATAATTGAAGCGCCTGTGGCAACCACTGCGTCAATCATATTAAAACGGAGCATATCTACATAAACCTGCATGCATCCGCCTGCAGATGTACTGCCGGCAAGTATAAGCCAGTTTGTAGACTCCTTGTCGTTAATCATCAGCTGGAGAATATCAGCGGCAGAAGCTGTGTCTCTTGAAGAGAAAGACATCTCACGCATTGAGTCTATCAGAAGGGTAGAGTCAATCTTTGTAATGTCAATGTGCTTTATGGTCTCCCTCAGGAGATCTCTCTTGGTTGGTTTCATTCTCTCTAATTTTTAATTTTTGCAAAGATAGATATTTTAAATTAAGTACAAGTTTTTTACTAATTTTGCGGGTTCAAACCCTATTTGTATAAGCACAATGTTCAATTCCAAAGAGACTGAAAGGTTCGGAACCCTGGAAACTCCATTCTATTACTATGATTTAAAACTGCTTAGAAAGACCCTGGATGAATATACCAGCTATCTTCACAAGTATAATTATCATGCTCATTATGCGTTCAAGGCAAATGCCAATGACAGGATACTTTCTGTAATAAGGGAGTATGGACTGGGCGCCGATTGTGTAAGCGGAAATGAAGTGGCTCTTGCCCTCAAATCTGGCTTTTCGCCTGATAAAATTGTCTATGCAGGTGTAGGCAAGTCAGATAAAGAGATTATTACAGCGTTAAACGGAGGAATATTCAGCTTTAACTGTGAATCTGTACCGGAAATTGAGATAATCAATTCAATTGCCTCATCTATGGGCAAAACAGCAGGGATATCTCTGAGAATCAATCCGGATATTGATGCTCATACTCATAAATACATCTCTACCGGAAGGTCCCAGGATAAATTCGGAATCAGTCCCTGGATGTTTGATGAAGTAATGGCAACTATTACAAAATCAAAAAATGTTCATCTCACAGGACTGCATTTTCATGTAGGGTCACAAATTACAGACCTGAAGGTTTTTGCCATGCTGTGCAAAAGGGTTAATGAACTGCAGCGCTGGTTTGAAGAGAGAGGAGTGAAAATAGAGAACATAAACCTTGGCGGAGGACTTGGTATAGATTATGAAAATCCGGGAGAGAATCCCTTATCTGATTTCAAGACATATTTTGAAATAGTGAACCAAAACCTGGAGGTTCGTCCGGGACAACAGGTTCATTTTGAGCCGGGCAGAACTATTGTTGCCCAGTGCGGTACTCTAGTTTCAAGAGTTTTATATGTAAAAATTGGGCGGGGAAAGAAATTTGCGATTCTGGATGCGGGAATGAACGACCTTATCAGACCTGCACTTTATCAGGCAAAGCATAAAATTGAGAACCTAACCTCAAAGGGGAGAAAAATGCGCTATGATGTTGTAGGGCCAATCTGTGAATCGAGCGACAGATTTGGTAAAAACATCATTCTTCCGGCTACTTCAAGGGGCGATCTTATTGCCATCAGGTCGGCCGGGGCATACGGGCAGGTTATGGCAATGAGGTATAACCAAAAAGAGCTTGCGCCGGAGTACTATTCGGAATAGTTACTATATTTGAGGACGTTAACTGAAATTTAATAATATGAGCAGAGTAAGTTCCAAAGACAAGTATGTTGTAAAAGTGTATGACCTCTTCAGGAAAAAGGGTCTCAACATGACAATGGATGAAATTGCAGGGCATCTGAAGCTCACAAAAAAGACATTGTACAACAATTTTAACAGTAAGGAAGAGCTGATGCGTACTGTGATGCAGTATGTTCTTGGGGATATCGAATTCAAGATTAACCTGGCTCTTACTCAGGGGAGAAATGCAATAGAGGCACTCTATCTTACCAGTGATATGATGAACAAGTCACTCACAGAGATTGGTCCGCTGCTGCTTAATGATTCATCCCAGTACCTTCCTGATCTAAAACTGCTCGATCATACAAACAGAATGTCCTTCTACTCAAGAATCATTTCAGAAAATCTTGAGAGGGGAATTTCAGAGGGCCTCTATAGGAACGATTTCAATAAAGATCTTGTTACCCTCTTTTTCACATCTTCCATGGCTAAAATTTACGCATGGAACGGTTCATACAAGTTTATGAAAGATCCCTACATATTCCATTCAGAGCTGGTAAGATATCATCTTGAGGCTATTGTATGTGATGAGGGAAGAAATCTATTGAATGATATTTTAAAAGGAAGAAAACAGTAATTTTTTATAAGGAATGTTTGAGAATTTAATTGACAGACTTGAAAGCTCGTTTAAGCTTCTTAAGGGCGAGGGAAGGATTACGGAGGTTAACGTTGCCGAGACGTTAAAGGAGATCAGAAAGGCTCTGCTGGATGCAGACGTGAGTTACAAGATTGCTAAGAATTTCTGTGATGATGTAAAGCAAAAGGCGCTGGGGCAGGATGTTCTTAAGGCTGTAAGGCCCGGCCAGATGCTTACCAAGATAGTCCACGACGAGCTTACCCTTCTGATGGGAAGCGAGGCTCAGGACATAAAGGTGAAGGGAAATCCCGGAATCGTTCTGGTTGCCGGTCTTCAGGGATCCGGTAAAACAACTTTCTCGGGAAAACTTGCCCTTAACTGCAAGACAAAGAGAGGACTCAAGACAATGCTGGTTGCGTGTGACGTATACAGACCCGCTGCGATAGATCAGCTTAAGGTGCTGGGCGAACAGACTGGTGTTTTTGTATATTCCGAGGAGGGAGTTAAAGATCCTGTAGCAATTGCAAACAGAGCTATAACCAAGGCAAAGGCTGAGGGATATTCGCTTGTTATCATAGATACGGCAGGTCGTCTTGCTGTTGACGAGCAGATGATGAACGAAATTGCTGCCATTAAAAAGGCAGTCAGCCCTACTGAAACCCTCTTTGTTGTCGACTCAATGACAGGTCAGGATGCTGTTGAAACAGCAAAGACCTTTAATGAAAGGCTTGACTTTGACGGAGTGGTGCTCACAAAACTTGACGGTGATACCCGTGGTGGAGCTGCGCTTTCAATCCGTGCAGTTGTAAACAAACCTATCAAGTTTGTTTCTGCAGGCGAGAAGATGGAGGCTCTGGATGTTTTCCACCCAAAAAGGATTGCAGACAGAATTCTGGGTATGGGAGACGTTATCTCTCTCGTGGAAAAGGCTCAGGAGCAGTTTGACGAAGAGGAGGCACGCAGGCTTCAGAAAAAGCTGGCAAAGGATCAGTTTACCCTTCAGGATTTTTATATGCAGATTCAGCAGATTAAAAAGATGGGTAACATCAAGGATCTTGCTTCTATGATACCGGGTATGGGAAAGGCTCTTAAGGATGTAGACATGGATAACTCCTCTTTCAAGGGAATTGAGGCGATTATTCTCTCAATGACTCCGGCAGAGAAGGAAAACCCGTCACTTCTGAACGGCAGCCGCCGTAAAAGAATTGCTGAGGGCAGCGGAACATCAATTGCAGAGGTTAACAGACTGGTAAAACAGTTTGAAGATACACGCAAGGTTATGAAGAACATGGCCGGAGGCGGAGGAAAGAACGCGCTCAAGGCAATGGGAGCTATGAGAAAAAGATAATTCAATATAACAGCATAAGCCATGAAGATACTAGACGGAAAAGCAACGGCCGACCAGATTAAGCTGGAGATTGCCGCCGAAGTTGAAAAGATGACTGCAGAGGGGAAAAAACGACCACATCTTGCAGCAATACTCGTTGGTGATGACGGAGCATCGCAAACATATGTGGGACATAAGGAAAAGGCTTGTGCACAGGTTGGATTCAAATCGACTCTTCTGAGACTGCCTGCAGAGACGACTGAGGAGTATCTGCTCTCAGAAATTGCTAAAATTAATGCCGACTCAGACATAGACGGTCTCATTGTTCAGCTGCCGCTTCCTAAGCATATCAACGAACAGAGAGTTATTGAAGCTATTGATCCACTAAAGGATGTTGATGGTTTCCATCCTGTAAATGTCGGCAAAATGGTTCTGGGATTACCTACATTTATTTCAGCTACCCCATGGGGCATTCTTGAGCTGATTAACAGGTACGGTATCGAGACCTCCGGCAAACACTGCGTAATTATTGGCCGAAGCAATATTGTAGGGCGTCCGCTGGCAAACCTTCTCTCTCAGAAGGCAAAACCGGGCGACTGCACAGTTACAATCTGCCACAGCCGTACAAAAGACCTTAAGGAATTTACTCTTAAGGCCGATATAATCATTGCTGCCCTGGGCGTGCCTGAATTTCTTAAAGGAGACATGGTTCGTGAAGGCGCTGTTGTAATTGATGTGGGTATTACAAGAGTGAAAGCCGATACAAAGACCGGCTTTCGTCTGGCAGGAGATGTTCAGTTTGATGAAGTCTCTCCTAAATGTTCATATATAACACCTGTTCCCGGCGGAGTTGGTCCAATGACCATTATTGCCCTCTTGAGAAATACTCTTAAGGCTGCTGCACTTTAGTTTCCTGTTGAAACTCTTCTTGCCTCATCAGAACCCCCAACTTTGCGGGCTTTGAATCCTTTGCTCTGACCAAATCTGTATGTGAAGGTCAGAGTTACTCTTCTGCTCCTCCAGTGTGATTCAAATTCATAACCAGACAGGACTCTATCTTTAATGCTTATTCTTGAATTACTTGTAAACAGTATGTCATTGGCATAGAGAGACAAAGATCCCTTGTTCCCGAACAGACTCTTCTTGATTCCCATTGAAAGTTCGCCTCTTGGCTTAACATCAAGATAGCCGTAAGGAACTCCGCTCTGAAACCAGCCGGACACCTCAAACTTAAAATCGGCAGGCAGAAGAACGGTTGTATTTATATTTCCGTTAAAATACAGTTTGCTCTTGCTGTAATCCAGATTTTGAGTTGAAATACTTGCCAGGTAAAGATTTCCGTTAACAATCAGCCATTTTGCCAAAGGGAATTCAGTAAGCGATAGAGTTGCTCCAAACATATTCTGTTTTCCGAAATTTTCCCACAGGAATACCTTTTCTCCGGTCTCCTCCTCAATTTCCGGGCTCTGAACTATAGCTTTTCTGATAATGTCTGCCCTTGCTCCAAAATTGATGTATTTCCCAATTCCCAGAGAGAGATTAATATTTTGACTGTATTCAGGAAGGATATCTGGATTTCCTACAGATGAACTCGATGCATCAATGTAGAACCTTTGAGGATTCAGCTGCTCAAAATTTGGCCTCTGGATTCGTCTGGTGTATGAGAGGCCTAACCGAGTCTCTTTATTTGGATTGAATCCAATAAACAGAGTAGGGAACAGATCGAGGTAACTGTTTGTGGTGACAGTATCTGCGCTTACCCACTCTCCTCTGGCCATTGTCAGCTCACCGCGTAAGCCTCCTTTAAGTGTCCATTTTTCTGAAGGCTGATATGACAAAGTGAAATATGCAGCAGCAATATTTTCCCTGTAATCAAAAACTGAACTCAGAGAATTATTCTTAATCCAGTTACTGTTTATCTTTTCCTCTCTTAGCAGATTATTGTCAGTAAGGCTTTCAGCCCATTTCAGGCCGCTTTCCAGTTTCCCTTTTTTCCATACAGGAGTCTCAAAATCGGCCTTTACAGAGTAGATATTTACAAACTGATCTGAATTACTCCTGAAAATACTTGGTAACCTGCTCTCTGCGCCACCTGCATTTGTAAAGAAGTTCTCCTGACCGGTTTTACGGTTCATATCATAATAGTAGTAATCTCCGTTTAGTGTCAGTTCAGTACCCTCCCTGAAGATATGAGTGTAATTCAGGTTAGCTGAGAGATTGCCATATCTGAATTTATTGTTTATGCTTGTGGCTGTCTTTTCAACCAGTTCGGAGCCGGAGAAAAGCCTGCTGCCTGTATCAGAGTCAGAACTGTCTGCACTCCTGGATGTTACCCCGTTTAATATAAAACCAACAATATTGTTTTTATTGATAAAGTAATCGCTTGCTACTCTGAGACCATGATTTTTGTTATACCTGTCCAGGAATGTGTTGCTTTCAAGGGTGTAGCCATTTTCCATCCAGGTCTTGGTTTTAAAGTAGTTAAATCCGTCTGCATATCTTGGACTGTATGAAATGGTTGTATTACTCTTTTCTGAACGGTACCCTAGTGTTAGTGTTCCATCTGCTCCGTGATAGAGTTTGTTTTTAGGGGCTACATTATAAGAACCCCTTACAGACCCGCTGATTCCTTTGGCAAAGTTCCTTTTGGTCTTGATGTTTATAATTCCGCCAGAGCCTGCCGCATCATATCTTGAAGATGGGTGTGCAATTATTTCAAGTTTGTCAATGGTTGATCCATCTGTTCCATTAAGAAAAGACTCCAGGTCTGTTCCTGACAGGTTTGACGGACGTCCGTCAATCCATACCTGAACCGGTCTGCCGTTTAGGAGAATATTCCCTGAAGGATCTACACTTATTCCGGGAGCTTTCCTTAAAATATCAAGTGCATTGCTGCCTTCGGTAGAAACGGCCTCAGATACATTCATTACAATTTTGTCAAGCTTTTGCTCAATAACCGGAACTTTGGCGGTAATCACGGCAGATTTGAGTGAAACTGCATCTGCAGATAGTTTAAGGGTCCCAATATTAAGTGTTTCTGAGCCATTAACTATCTCCAGGTTAACCAGAGTATCCCTGAATCCTATGAAGGAGACTTTTAATCTGTATTTGCCCGCCTCCAGGCGCTCAATCTGAAATGTCCCGTCATCCATAGTAGTAGTACCTCCTGCAATCTTATTCTGATCTGTATGGAGAGAAACAGTCGCGAATCCAAGATGATTTCCGCTCTCTTTTTCAATGATTTTTCCTGTAACTGTTGGATTTGCTTTTGAGAAAACCGGAGCAGTAACCAGTGTGAATGCCGTAATAAGGCAGATAAATTTGTTTAGCATAGTATTATGTGATATAAAATACATTGTTAGGCAAGATATTCTTTTCACACAATTAGACGAACAGCACTTTCAAAAAGTTGCAGAGGAACAGAAATATTTTCAAGAATCGCTCTTTTCTTTAACAGCAGTGAAAAATTGAGAAAGCCGGCAATCAGCCGGCTTTCTTTAGAACGGGACAAAACTGTTTTATTTCACCTAAATTTCAAACTATGTACCCATTCCGGGCGGCGAAGCCCGTTTTTTATCTCTTTTGGTAATATTTTCGGCACTTTTCTTATTAGACGAACTACTTTCAAAAATGTTGCCAAAACGAAACAAAAGTGTTGCAAAAGATTAAATTAGTTACCAGAACCAGCTCTGGATGCCTCTTCGTTGTTACCAACCTTTCTTGCCTTCATAGCTTTTCCCTGACCAAAGCGGTACTGGAAGCTAAGGGTAATCTGACGGCTGTTATAGTGAGAAGTGAAGTTGTATCCTTCGAGGGCATCGCTGTTAAGAGATGCTCTGTTAGTTCTTGTATTGAAAATATCCATAATGTTAAGTGCAATTGTTCCCTTGTTCTGGAAAATGCCTTTTTTAACTCCAAGTGTAAGATCGCCCATAGGTTCAATCTTAAAGTATCCGTATGGAATACCGGTCTGTATAAATCCTGTTACCTCAATCTTGTAGTCTTTAGGAAGGATAAAGGCTGCATTTAAATAACCATTACCAAAGAATGAGTTGCTGGTAAAGCCCTCTGTATTGTTGTTAACATTAAGCATTGCCAGATTTGCATTCACTACAAACCATTTGGCAAGAGGAAGTTCGGTGATTGACACAGACCCGCCAAGGAATGACTGTGAGCCAAAGTTTTCCCAGATTAGCATTTTGTCTCCTGTCTCCTGGTTAAAGTACGGATTCTGAATAATAACACCTTCTGTAAACTGTCCTTCAAGACTTACAGAGAGATGCCTTTTAATTCCGAGAGAGAGGCTAAACTGATGTCCGTACTGAGGAAGGAGGTTGGGGTTACCTTCCAGTGAACTTGTAGCATCTACATAAATTCTGAACGGATTTAGCTGATTGAATCTCGGACGCTGTATCCTCTTGGTGTAAGAGAGACCAAAGCGGAGGTCTTTATTTGGAGTGTATCCAACAAACAGAGTAGGGAAGAGGTCTGTATAAACCTTGTTTGTTACGGTATCTGCGCTAATCCAGTTACCTGTTGCGTCAGTAAGTTCTGCGCGGAGACCCGCTTTAAGACTCCATTTTGTTCCAAACTGTCTTGCCACTGAGAAATATGCTGCTGTGATATCCTCAGTATAACCGAACATACTGCTGAGCTGATTATTCACAACCCACGAAGAGTTTACTTTATCTTCTCTCAGCAGGTCATTGTCTGTAGTACTTCTTGCCCATTTTGCGCCGGCTTCGAGTTTGTAGTTTTTAAAGATTATCTGCTCATAATCTGCCTTGGCAGAGATGATATTGATAAACTGATCTGAGTTGCTTCTGAATATTGAAGGCACTCTGGTTGGATCGCCGTCGTTATCTGTAAAGATGTTCTCCTGATTACTCTTCTGGTTAGTTTTGTATCTTCCGTAATCTGCGTTAAGTGTAATCTCCTGGCCCTCTTTAAAGATATGAGTGTAGTTGAGATTTCCCGAGATTGTTCTGAAGAAGTCGCTGTTCACTATACTTGTAGCAGTTTTTTCAACTACATTTCCGTTATTGAAAAGAGTACTTCCTGTAATTCCATCGTCAGTTCTGTCGTCACTGTCACGGAAAAATCCATTTACGATTACTCCAAAAATATTCTTTTTGTTGATAAACCAGTCATTTGTAACTCTGAATGAGTGGTTTCTGATATCGGAGGTTGACATAGTTGCCGCATCCAGTATAACTCCGTTACCCATATTGGTTGTTGAGTAGAAATCGTTGAATCTCTGCTGAAGTCTTGGACTGTATGTTACCGAAGTGTTGGTCTTATCGCTTCTGTAGTTAAGGTTTAATGTTCCGTCTGCACCCTGGTAGTATTCGTCATATGGAGCACCGGTATAGGCAGCTCTTACAGATCCGTTTATTCCCTTTGCAAAATTCTTTTTGGTTTTGATGTTAATGATACCACCTGAACCAGATGCATCATACTTTGAAGAGGGGTGGGCCATGATTTCAATTTTGTCAATGGTTGAGCCGTCTGTACCGCTGAGGAGTGCCTCAAGCTGCGCTCCCGAAAGATTTGAAGGTCTGTTATCAATCCAAACCTGAACTGCAGAACCATTTAGCAAAATGTTACCATCCGGGTCTACGCTGATGCCCGGAGCCTTCCTGAGCACATCAAGTGCATTGCTGCCCTGGGTTGAGACTGCCTCAGAAACATTCATGATAATCTTGTCCAGTTTCTGTTCAATAACCGGAACTTTAGCCGTAATTACTGCAGACTTAAGAGCAATTGCATCAGAAGAAAGTTTAATTTCACCCAGGTCCACACTGGCAGAATTTTCACCAATGTTCAGGCTGAAAGTTGTGTCACGAAATCCTATAAAAGAAACCTTGACATTGCAGTTACCGTATATTACCTTATCGATTATAAATTTACCGTCATTATCCGAAGTTGCTCCGCCTATGACCTTATTTTCAGTGTTATGGATGCTTATTGTTGCATAGGGAAGGGGGGCTCCGTTGCCTTTTTCAGATACTTTCCCTGTGATAGTTCCGTTGTTTCTTGCAGCAAAAGCGCTGCATGAAATCATAATTGTTAGTAATAGAGCAAATAATTTGTTATACATAGTTGTGTTAATGTTATAATACATTGTTAAGCATAATATTTTATACACACCTTTAGACGAAGACCAATATCATTTGGTTGCACACTTCGGTAAAAATTTTAAAAAAACTTTGGTTTTAGAAGATTTCAGATGGTTTCAGACCCAGAAGATTCATCCTGAGTTTGATTTTAGGAAGCTCATCCCTGATGAATTGTTCACGTTGCAAAGCAATAATTGCGTTTTTTGCTCCCGTGTTTACAAAGTACCCCACACCTCGTTTGTTGGAAATAATTTCAATACTCTGAAGGTGTTCGTATGTTCTCATTATAGTATTCGGATTGACTCCCAGGGTTACACCCAGTTCTCTCACCGATGGTATTCTCTCCTCTTCCAGCCACTCACTGCTGAGTATCTTGTCGCAGATCGTATCTGAAATCTGGAGGTATATTGGTTTGTGTTCGTTGAATTCCATGATTTCTAGTATTGCTGGGTTTTCATTTTGTAGAAGGTTCCTCCAAGGAAGGCTACCGGGCATATTACATAGAATATTACAACAACTGAGTAGTAAAAGCCCTTTAGTAATGAGGTAATTCCCTCTGCTCCGGTTATGTTTCCAAGTTCACTGATGCTCTCAACCTTTATACTTGTATTCATATTTTGAAGAGCTTCAAAATCACTCTTGAATACAGTAGTTAAAAGGAACATGATTACCATTGCAAACAATATGTACAAACCTGCGGCAGACATAAGCGTTTTAAAGACTTTATTCTTGATAAACAAGAAATTGCCAAAAATAAAACCAAGCTGAACAATTACAGCCTCGCCATATTTTTCAGCTACAACTCCAAGTGATCCAAGGTTAGCTATAGCGAATCCTTCAAAAAGTGATGGATTTACGGTTGATATTAATGTATCTGCAATTAAAACACCAAGGAAAGTGGCGAGCGGAAGTACAATCACAGAATTGAGCAGCATGCTCAGGAACTTCTCCATTGCAGAGGCGGGTAAAACAATATAGTCAATTCCCTTTTTTGGATGGTTGTAGCTTTTGTAAAGATTAAACGGAGCCATAAGCATAGCAAGGAAAGTTGCTGCATAAATGTAAAGTACACGTGCCTTTGCACTTACTTCACCACCGTTAAAAACGATTACACTTACCCAGAATCCTATTAGCAGAAGTGAAAAAATTGCTGCAATTTTAAGAATGACCGGCAATCTTTCTGAGTACTCTTTTCTTACCAGTTTGAAAAATCTGTTTATATCGAAAAATTCGTTCATGGCAATTAGTTGTTAAAAATGTCCTTAATAAGTTTTTTGTTCAGGAGAACTGTGTTAAAGAGGGCTTCAATATTGACTTTGCACTCCTCTCCGGATCTGTTTCTGTCCACAACAATATATCCGCCAAGGGCAGGCTCATTGTATATGGCTCCTTCACCGGGCACAGGACTAAGTTCGAAGCAAAGTTTACGGCTTATCTCTTCAATAGTTGCGTTGAGCAGAACTCCGTTTTTATCAAGTATGATAATAGGATCTATAAGGTTCTCCAGGTCTCTTACCTGATGTGTTGAGATGATAATGCATGTGTCATCAGATGAAGCCTGAGAAATTACTCTTCTGAGCTGTGCCTTTGAAGGGATGTCCAGCCCGTTGCTGGGCTCATCCATAAGTATCAGCTTTGTATTGGTAGAGAGAGCAAATGCAATGATTGCCTTTTTCTGCTGACCAAATGAAAGACGGGTAAATTTCTCGTTCCCGTTCACTTCAAATTCAGTCATCAGTCTGCTGAACTTGTTTTCATCATAGTTTGGATAGAACTCGCCCCTCAGACGGGCAAATTTGTTAACCTCCATATCGGGGCCGGTAAAATCCTCGGGAATAAAATAGAGTTCACCGAGAAAACCCGGCTCCCTGTTAAATGGATTATGTTCCATTACACGGCAACTGCCGGTTTTTACCCTGAGCAGTCCGCTGATTATTTTTAACAGAGTGGTTTTACCGACTCCGTTCTGACCAAGAAGGCCGTATATTTTTCCGGCTTCGAGCTTCATTGTCACACCATTGAAAACAGTGTGTCTTGAGTAGCTAAAGTGTAGATTTTCAATTGTTACCATATAATTATTTATTTAGGTTCGTCTCGGTGTGTTAGTGAAGTAGTGCACTGCAAATGTAAATACGTTTTTCAAACCACCAAAAAAAATTTGTAGTTTTGTAGGAAAGTTTTTCTAATTTCAATTTAACTTTCTGTAAATCAGCTGGAAAAATTTTTGAAAATTTTTAAAATATTTATTCTTATGAAGTTTTTTTGCAAAATATTCTTAACTGCTGCAATCTTTTTTTCTTCGGTTCCCGGATATTCCCAAACAAAAGAAAATTCTAAATCCCGGATAAAAGAGAGCGTTGAGGTACTGGCATCCGACAGAATGGAGGGGAGAGAGCCCGGGACAAGGGAAGACAGGGAGGCTGCAAAGTATATTGCGGGAGTGCTTAAAGACTTTGGATTTGTTCCGCTTATTGGAGAAAGCCCTCTTGTTCCATTTGAGTTTACACTCTACAGAGAGGTTGGATTTGGTTCTTCATTGAAAATTGAAAATCATTCACTTACAGAGTGGAAGGAGTGGGCTCTTCACCCACAGTCGGTAGCCGCAGAAATAACTGCAAAACTTGCTGTTTCTGAACCATCTCCCAAATCAGATTCATACAGAGGTAAAATTGTATATCTTAAAAGTCCGGCAGACAGTATTCCCTTCAAAGCCTCAGAGATGAAGGATAGCGGAGCTCTGGCAATAATTGTTGCTGCTGGTTCAATAGAGGATTTTGAGAGAAAGGGAGGAGTTAATACCTACTCATTGCCTGTATTTCTGATTGCTCCCGAAACAGAACCCCTTATGGCAGAATCGGCAGGAAAGAGTCTTCATTTAAAAAGCGTTGTACACCCTGTAAAGGGTCATACATATAATGTGCTGATGCATCTGAACAGGAATAAGGGCGAAAAAAGTGTTCTGATAGGTGCCCATTACGACCACCTTGGATTGGGAGGTACGGGATCCGGCAGTATTACTCCAAAACTAAAAGAGGTACATAACGGAGCCGATGATAATGCCAGCGGAGTTGCTGTTGCTGCAGAGGTAGGCAGGATTTTGGCACAAAAGGGGGACGAACTGGGTTTTAATGTGATAGTTGCTGCTTTTGGCGCAGAGGAGAGGGGACTTATAGGTTCCAGAAGAAGCGCCGATACCCTGGCAGCACTAAAGCTTTTACCTGATCTTATGATTAACCTCGATATGGTTGGACGCCTTAAAGAGGAGAGACTCCAGGTTGGCGGTGTTGGTACATTCTCAGGAGCAGATAAACTGGTAGAGGATGTCAATAAAAAGTTCGGCTTTACACTCTCACTTACAAAGGATGGTTACGGTCCCTCTGACCATGCATCATTCTATACAGCCGGTGTTCCCGTTCTCTATTTTACAACTGGTGTTCACAAGCAGTATCATACTCCTTATGACGATATTGAACTGATCAATTTTGACGGGATGGAGAAGATATCCTCATATATTGCTACTCTGCTTGACAGTATGAATATTGCAGGATTCAATCCTCAGTACCAGAAGGTGGCCCAGCCAGCCACAATGGGAAGGGCCAGTTTTAAGGTAACACTTGGAGTGATACCTGACTTTACATATGAAAAGGGAGACGGATTCAGGGTTGGCTCGGTTACTGACGGTAAACCGGCAAACAGGGCAGGTATGCTGGCGGGAGATATTATAACATCAATGAACGGGAAAAAGGTTACAAATATTTATGACTATATGGCAAGGCTTGGTGAACTAAAAGCCGGGGAAAGGGTAGAGGTTGATGCAGTCAGAGATGGTAAGGAAATAAAATTAACGATAGAACTATGAAGAAGGTAGCTTTATGGCTTGCGGCAATTGCGATAACACTGGTTGCAGCATATTTTCAGAGGGGAACAGGCCCTACAAAGCCTGTTTACGCAAAATTTTCATTTGAAGGAAAAGAGTACTCAGCCTCTTTACCAAGAAGCTGGGAAACAACTATCTCTCCTGAAGAGATGAAGGGCGATTATAAATTGCTTAACAAAGAGCTTACACAGTATATTTATATTGATTCACTGCCAGACCATGCAGAGGGTGTTTTTATATATAAAATCTATCCGGGTGAGTGGGAAAACGATACAATTGTTACTTTTCGTAATGGTTCCGGTTTTCATGTCACAATGCCTGCACTTCCTCCAGCTGCAAAAATCGAGTACAGCTTCTACTTAAAATCATCTGCAGATACAAGTGCTGTTTTACCGGCATCATCTGTGAGGGTGGGGGAAGAGAATGTCATATTAAGATTCAAGGGAAAGGTTCCGCTTAAGGCACTTATACCTCATATTATTCTCATGTTCGGCGCCATGCTGCTGTCAAACTTTACTGCTCTGGCATCCTATATGAAATCAGTTAATATAAACAGATATGCTCTTGCAGTAATAATCACCCTTGGAGCCGGCGGATTGATTTTTGGCCCTTTTGTCCAGAATTATGCATTTGGGGAGTTTTGGACCGGATGGCCTTTCGGTGGAGACCTTACAGATAACAAGACCCTTGTGGCATTTGTGGTCTGGCTTGCAGCATGGCTGTTTAATACCAAAAAGAACAGCCGCAGATATCTCTATATCGCAGCTGCTCTTGTTATGATTATAATTTTTTCAATCCCTCACAGTACTGCCGGATCTGAATACGACCACAGCAAAGGGGAGATTGTTACCGGCCGTTAGTATTTATGTGCATCCGGTTTTGAAAGATCTTCGTTGCTCATTTTGACTTTTGTCATTGCTCTCCATACATAGACAATGTATCCAAAAACAAAAGGAATCATGAGTGATGCCCAGGCCATTGTTTTGAGTGTAAACTCACTTGATGAGCTGTTTTGAAGGGTAAGGGAGTATTGTTTGTCTACTGTTGATACAAAGAACGCAGTATCATTAAATGCAGCACATATAAGCAGACTCCATACGGCAAATACCACTCCCGCTCCGGTAAGGTAAAAACTGTATTTTCCCTTTGCGAAAATAGTATTTCCAATACCTGCAAGCACAAGAACTACTCCGGATATAAGCATCACGAAAGGCCAGATTAATTCTGTCATGTTAAAAAAGTACTTGTATCTCACAGCAGAGATGAGACCATTCTCAGGATTGACATGATAACCTGTCATAGTGAAAAGAGCCAGCAAAAGAGCTACAAATCCCAGAACAAATGCTGGTCCGGTTACTTTAATCTGACTGTTGCATTTGCTTTTAAGGGAATCTGAGTCAATTTGCAACATAACATACATAAGTCCAAGTGTTCTTGCAGCCAGATATACAACAATCCCCATCAGAAGATTGAAGGGAACTGTAATTGCTTCAAGTCCGTGCCATCCGTTTGTCCAGTAGGAGATAGTTGGTCTGAAAGTGTCTGCAATGCTGCTCTTGTCCATAACAAAGGAGGCTCCGCTGAAAAACGTTCCTACTGCAACTCCAAGCAAAATTGTGCCAAATGTTCCGTTCAAAAACAGGAAAGTTTCATATGTTCTCTTACCAAGCAGGTTGCCCGCCTTGCTCCGGTATTCATAGGAGACAGCCTGAATAACAAACAGGAATAATATAGACATCCAGAGCCAGTATGCCCCGCCAAAGCTTGTCGAATAGTAAAGTGGAAATGAGGCAAACATGGCACCCCCGAATGTTACTAGTGTCGTAAAGGTGAGCTCCCACTTGTGACCAAGTGCGTTAACGAGAAGAGTCTTTTCATCCTCTTTTGTTGCTGTTCCAAAGAGAAGGGTCTGGCCACCCTGAACAAACATCAGGAATACCAGTATTGAACCTAGCAGAGATACAATCAGCCACCAGTATTGTTGTAGTATATATAACATATTCTTGTAGTTTAAATGTTTAGGTTATTATGCTCCGGGGCCCTTTTTGATTACTTTAAAGAGGATTCCAAGTTCCGCTATGAGCAGAATGGTAAAGAGAACGAAGAACATAACCAGGGTTGTTCTTACTGAACCGGGGTTAACCGCAGACGCGGCTGCACCCACCGGCAGAAGATCTTGAATTGTCCATGGCTGTCTGCCCACTTCGGCAACCACCCATCCGGCCTGAGAACAGATATAAACAAGCGGAATTGATGCAATTGCAAGCCACTGATACCATTTATGCCTTGCTATCATCGACTTCCTCTCCATATAGATTGTAAGCATGAAAAACAGAAGAAAATATCCGCCCAGGATTACCATAATGTGGAATGAATAGAAGGTAAGCGGAACATTAGGAACCACATCCGTAGGATTTTTGATATAACCGTAACCAAAGTGGTCAAAATTTTCCATCAGCTGGGTATATGCAGTGGCTTTACCCTCTTCATCACCGGCTTTGGATGCTTTTCTGTAGTTTGCAAGTCCCTCAATGGCAAGCCTTCCTTTTTCCATTCTCTCTTCAATTGGAGGGGCTGTCTTTTCATTGCCGTTTTTATCAGTATAGATGTATCCGCCTTTAAGGATATCCTCAATACCGGGTACAAATGTGTCTGTTTTTCTGTTTACCAGAAGAGAAAGACCCTGCGGAATTGAGATGTGGAAAAGATATGGTTTCTCATTCTCATATTTCAGAGGGTTTGTTGTAAGATCTTCAATTTTCTTTCCGGGATTGAGAATACCAACAGCTATAATAGATGTGCCGGGATGACTTTTATAGAGGCCTTCCATGGCAGCCAGTTTCATAGGCTGTTTTTTTGCCACATGAGTTGCAGATCCATCCCCGGACCAGATTAAAACTATAAGTGAAATCAGTCCGAAAACGGCTGCAATTTTAATGCTTTTGCGCGCAAACTCCTCCTCCCGCTTTTTAAGCAGATACCAGGCAGAAACTCCAATTACGAATACTGCTGCAAGCACATATCCGTTAGTTGTTGTATGGATAAATTTGTTTGTTGCAACCGGTGAAAGTGCCACAGCCCAGAAATCGACCATTTCATTGCGGGCAGTCTCCGGGTTGAACTGCATCCCTACAGGGTACTGCATCCATGCATTTGCCACCAGAATCCAGAGGGCAGAGAGGTTTGTTCCTATTGCAACCAGCCAGGTTGAGATGAGGTGGGCATTTTTGCTGACTTTATTCCATCCGAAAAACATAACTGCAAAGAATGTGCTTTCAAGGAAAAAGGCGAGAATGCCTTCAATGGCCAGCGGAGCACCAAAGATATCTCCAACGAACCAGGAATAGTTAGACCAGTTGGTTCCGAACTGAAACTCCAGAATTATTCCGGTAGCAACTCCTATGGCAAAGTTAACGGCAAAAATATTCATCCAGAACTTTGCTGTCCTTTTCCAGAACTCATTGCCTGTCCGGACATAGTATGTCTCCATAATTGCGATTATGAAGCCAAGTCCCAGCGTGAGAGGAACAAAAATCCAGTGATACATTGCAGTCAATGCAAACTGGAGTCTTGACAAATCTACAATTGAAGCTAAAATCATAATTTATGATGTATTAAGTTTAGGTTATTCTGTTTTAGTAAGATTTTCGATTACCTGATTGCTTTTCTCTTCATCGGTTGGGTACTTGCCAAGGTCGGGCTGAAAGAAGAAAAGCCTGAGGATGAAGAACATTATGAAGAGTTTAACCAGAATTATCAGCCACAACGTTTTCCCAAGTGGAGTCATACCTTTGAAACCTTCATAATAGAACATCCAGATTCTTTTGAACATACTGGTTCTCATTGGCAAATTTTTGCTCTAATATAGCTTATTTTTTTGCTTGGACAAAAGTGAAAAGGTATATTTGCGAAAAATAAGACCAGATATGGAACGCAGAAACTTTTTAAAGGCTGCTCTTCTTGGCAGCATCGCCGGCGCAGTTCAGCTTAAACCGGAAAATGTATTTGCCCGTGAGAGTAAAGAGGCTCCCGGTCAGAATGATCTAGTTGCGGTAATGGGCGGTGAGCCCGAAGTTATGTACAAAAGGGGTATCGCAGCTATGGGAGGCATGAAGGCCTTTGTCAAAAAAGGACAGAAAGTTGTTGTCAAGCCAAACATAGGCTGGGATAAAAAGCCTGAATTTGCTGCTAATACCAACCCTCAGCTTGTAGCTGCAATTGTTAAAGATTGTCTTGCTGCAGGTGCTTCGGAGGTTGTTGTTTTTGACCACACCTGCGACGAATGGCAGGCTTGTTACAAAAACAGCGGCATTGAAGCTGCAGCAAAGGCTGCCGGAGCAAAAATTGCTTTTGCACACGACGAAAAATACTATAAGGAGGTAGACCTCCCTATGGGACTCAGACTCAAAAAGGCAAAAATTCACGAATCCATTATTGAGGCAGATGTATGGATTAATGTACCTGTGCTTAAAAACCACGGTGGTGCAAAAATGACAATGTCAATGAAGAACTATATGGGTATTGTGTGGGACAGAGGTTACTGGCATGCAAATGACCTTCAGCAGTGTATTGCAGACTGCGCAACTTACTCAAAGAAGCCTGTTCTTAACATTGTTGATGCCTACAGAATCATGACCCAGAACGGACCTAAAGGCAAGACAACCAATGATGTTGTTCTTGCAAAGGCAATGTTTATTTCCAGTGATATAGTGGCTGCAGATACTGCTGCACTTAAGTTCTTCAATCAGTTCCGTGAAATGAAAATGGAAGATGTGTCTCATATTGGAAAAGCGGCCAAATTCAATATCGGCACAACCGATCTTGATTCAATTAAGGTAGAGAGAATAAAAATCTGAATATAATGTACAAGTTCCTGAAAAAGGGTAGGGTAGCCGTTTCAATTTTAATTACGGTTGCCGTTACTCTTGCGTTTTTGTTTTTTTCGAACCGGGAGACAGATATCTTCAACGGATTTCTGAAAATTCAGTTCGTCCCTGCACTGCTTGGTGTTTTTACCGGCAGCGCAATAATTCTGGTGCTGCTTACAGCGCTCACGCTTCTGTTTGGAAGGGTATACTGTTCTACAATATGCCCGCTGGGAACATTGCAGGATGCAACATCAAGAACGGCATCTCTTTTCAAAAGTAAAAAGAGCCGCAGATTCAAATACTCTGCTCCCAAAAATCTGATGAGATACCTGATTCTGGGAGCTGCGGGCATTCCGCTCATTTTCGGATCATCTGCCGTAATTGCTTTTCTTGATCCATATTCAAACTATGGAAAAATCTCATCTGAGATAACCGGGAGGCTGGAGCAATATGTACATAACCTTTTATCCACAGTTTTTCCAGACACAATTTTCTTCAGAAGCTATTCAGTTTTCATAGCAGGATCATTCATATTTGCACTTGCATTTCTCATTCTGGTGCTTGCAATGAGCGCCCTGAGAGGACGCCTCTACTGTAATACAATCTGTCCGGTTGGCACACTGCTGGGACTTGTCTCAAAGTTTGCTGCTTTCAAACCAGAAATAAACAGAGAGAGCTGCAACAAGTGTACTTTATGTGTCACAAACTGCAAGGCCGAATGCATTGATTTGACTAACAGTACTATTGATGAGTCCAGATGCGTGGGATGCCTCAACTGTATGACTGTTTGCAAAAAAGGTGCAGTTACTTATAAGTATTCATGGAAAAAGAGTGGCGAAAAAAATGAGGTGACTGCAAACGCTGCCTCTGAGCCTGTGCCTGCTTCTTCAGGAAGGAGGGATGCCCTGATAACAATGGGACTTGTAGGTACATTTCTCGCTGTGAAGGCGGTTGGTAAGGTTGCTCCGCTGGCAGCAAAACCTAAAAAGGATGGAATTGCCCCTCCGGGAGCACTCAGCATAGATAACCTTAAGAGTAACTGTACAGCTTGTCAGGCGTGTGTTACAGCATGCCCAAATGGTATTATAAAACCGGCTACAGGTGAATACGGAACAGATGGTCTTCTAATGCCTGTTCTAAGTTTTGACAAACACTTCTGCGGCTATGACTGCAATGTCTGCACCCAGGTGTGTCCAAACGGAGCACTTGTTCCGCTGGAGATTGAAGAGAAGCGTCTTACCCAGATTGGTAAGGTTCGTTTTAACCTGAAAAAGTGTATTGTATTTACTGATAAGACAGACTGCGGTGCCTGCGATGAGCATTGTCCAACCAAGGCAATTACTATGATTCCTTGGGGAGATGAAGGTCTCTTTATTCCCAAGGTAAACAGAAATATCTGCATTGGATGCGGAGGATGCGAGTATGTTTGTCCTGCCAAAGAGAAGGCTATGATTGTAGAACCAAATGAAGTTCATGCAATTGCACAAAAGCCAAAAGAGGAGAAGCAGGAGAAGGTAAAGGTAGACGAATTCGGGTTTTAAATCTTAATCAGACATTAACTGTTACTGATCACCTTTGAGCATTTCCGGTCTTAAAAGTTTTGTTCTTTCGAGCGACTGCTCTTCCTGCCATGCCTTAATCAGTTTGGGATTGCCGGAGAGCAGCACCTCGGGAACCTTCCATCCGTTGAAATCTGCCGGTCTTGTATAAACCGGAGGAGCAACAAGCTCATCCTGAAATGAGTCACTCAAAGCAGACATTTCGTCACCAATAGCTCCGGGAATGAGTCTTACTATTGAATCAACAATTACTGCAGCAGGAATCTCACCTCCGCTCAGAACAAAATTTCCGATAGAAATCTCTTTGGTAATAAGATGTTCCCTTATTCTGTGATCTATCCCCTTATAGTGTCCGCAGAGAATAATTATGTTTTTCAGACATGAAAGTTTATTCGATGTGGGCTGGTCAAGAATCTCTCCGTCCGGGCTGGTGTAGATAACTTCGTCATACTCTCTTTCGCTCTTTAGCTTTGAGATAATGTTGTAAATAGGTTCAATCATGAGAACCATTCCGGCCTCCCCTCCAAACGGGTAATCATCAACCTGTTTGTAGCGTCCCTTTCCCCAGTCACGGATATTGTGAACAACAATTTCTACAAGTCCTTTATCTGCAGCTCTCTTCACAATTGAGTGATTAAGCGGGCTTTCAAGCAGTTCCGGCAAGACTGAAAGTATATCGATTCTAATCATGGCGCAAATTTACACAAATCACCGCTTTGGCAAATAATTTTTCTATATTTGCAAGTTATTAAACTTAATTGTCTTGTAATAATGAACCAGGAAGTTAACACATCAGCCTTAAATGAGCAGTTCGGCGAAGAAATTCAGCCTGAAAACCCACAGGCAGCAGATACCGCCTCTGATTATCCAGATTATTCAGGTAAAAGCCTGAGAGAAATTATTGACATTTTTCAGGAGATGCTTGAAAGGGCAGATCAACATGAAATGTATAAGCATGCCGAGGGAATCAAGGCTGCGTTTTACAAAGCTCTCAAAAGAGAGAAGATTGCCATTGGCTTTCATGTTGCTTCAGAAAACAATGAGGTTCAGGAGGATGAATCAGATGACACTATTGTATCAAACAACCCTTTTGCAGAACTGGAGAGAGGTTTCAAGGAGCTTTACCTGAATTACAAGACAGTAAGGACAAACTTCGTTCAGAACATCGAAAAACAAAAAGAGGACAACCTTCAGCAGAAACTTTCAATCATTGAGGAGTTGAAATCTCTCATTGAGAAACAGGAAGATCTGAATCATACATTCCCGGCATTCCGCGAACTTCAGAACAGATGGAAATCTGTGGGACCTGTACCTCAGGCCCAGAACAAGGATTTGTGGGAGAGTTACCAGTATCTGGTGGAGAAGTTTTATGATTTCGTTAAGATTAACAACGAACTCAGAGATCTGGATCTTAAGAAAAACCTTGAAATCAAGACATCTCTCTGCGAAAAGGCAGAGGAGCTTATTGAAGAGTCTAATGTTGTTGATGCTTTCAAAAAGCTGCAGAAACTTCACGAGGAGTGGAGAGAACTGGGCCCTGTACCAAAAGAGCTCAGGGAGGAGATATGGGAGAGATTCAAGAAAGCGACTTCTAATATTAACAAGCGTCAGCAGGACTTCTTTGAAAGACTTAAAGAGGATCAGAAGCATAATCTGGAACTAAAGGCAGCACTTTGCGAAAAGGCAGAGGAGATAGCCAATATCGAGGATACAGAAAACAAAGACTGGAATGCACTTTCAAAGCAAATTGAAAACTTGCAGGGAGAGTGGAAAAGCATTGGTTTTGCCTCTAAGAAGGAGAACCAGAAAATATACGACAGATTCAGGGCTGCATGTGATAAATTCTACAATGCAAAAAGAGAGTTCTATTCAAACTTCAAGGTGCTTATGCAGGACAACCTTGACAAGAAAATAGCCCTCTGTGAGCAGGCAGAAGCTCTTAAGGAGAACACAGACTGGAAAAAGACAACAGATCAACTTATAAGTCTTCAGAAGAAATGGAAGGAGATTGGACCTGTTGCCAGAAAGCAGTCAGACCTTGTATGGAAAAGATTCCGCGCAGCGTGTGACCAGTTTTTTGAAAACAAATCAAAACATTTTAGTTCAGTAGATGAATCATATGAGGAGAACCTGAGGAAGAAGCTGGAGTTAATTCAGGAGATCAATGAGTACAAACCGGATTCCAAAACTGCAGAGAACATCGAAGCTCTTAAGGATTTCCAGACTCGCTGGTCTGAGATTGGATTTGTTCCAATTAAGGAGAAGGAGAGAGTTCAGGCAGCCTATCGTCATGCAGTTGATACAAAGTTTGCAGATATTCGCTCTACAGATCAGGATCACAAAATTGACAGGTATAAGAAACATATCAAGGAGCTGCAGACATCCGGAAGGGGTGACAGAGGCATCAGAAGCGAAAGGGACAAGCTGGTTCAGAAGTTCCGCGCAATGGAAAATGATATCGCTGTATGGGAAAACAATATGGGATTCTTCGCGAAATCAAAGAATGCAGATGCTCTTTTGCTTGAACTTGACAAGAAGATTGCAAGAGCCAAAGAGGAGCTTGCTCAGATAGAAGAGAAGATTAAAGTAATAGATAATCAACAGGACTAATTAACAGATGAATAAAAATTCCATTTTAGGATTCGTTCTTATTGGTGTTATATTAATTGCGTTCAGCTGGTATAACTCAAAGCTCATAAATGAATCCAAACCATTACAGCAACAGGCTGACTCATTAGCAGCAGTACAGACACAGGGAGGTGCAGATACAGCAGCACTTAACAAAGATACGCTTCTTACCGGTGCCGATTCTCTTTCTGCTTCTGCCGCAGTCCAGTCATCACCCTATAAGGATTCGCTCCTTATTAAAGCCAGCATGGGAGCAGAGGAATTCACAATCCTCGAAAACGACAAAGTTCGTGTTGAACTCACTAACCTTGGAGCACAACCTTCAAGTGTCACAATAAGGGATTTCAAAGCAGCAGACAGTGCAGAACTTGTGCTGATGAAGAAAAAGAGCAGCAATCTCTCACTTGCTGTATATACAAACGAAGAGATAAGATCAGACAGATTCGCCTTTACAAGGTTTGCACAGAGTGATTCATCTGTAACATACAGACTCTATGTAGATTCATCTTCGTATATTCAGTATGAGTACATCCTCAGACCGGGCAGCTATCTGCTGGCGGCAAATGTTACACTATCCGGAATGGATAAACACATTCCAAGAAATGTAACCTCCCTGGATCTCTCATGGGTAATGGATATGCCAAGACTCGAAAAGGGTTACGACAACGAGAAGAACTACTCAACAATTGTATATAAGTTTCCAAATGACAAAAATGTAGATGACCTGGGACTCCGCAAGGACGATTCAGAAGAGGATATCAGAACTAAAGTTGAGTGGATTGCATATCAGCAACAGTTTTTCTCAGCCATTCTGGTTGCTGAGAACAGTTTTGCCAATGCAAACATGAAATACAGATTCTATCCCGAAACAGATCCCGACAGAAATCTGATGAGATGTGAATCTATGATGCAGGTACCATACATTGAGGGAGAAGAGGTAACGATTCCTTTCTCTATGTATTTTGGCCCGAATCATTTCAAAACACTGAAATCATACGACAAGGGATTTGAGAAAATTGTTCCGCTGGGCGGATGGCTTATAGGATGGATTAACAGATATATCATTATTACAGTATTTGATTTTCTGGGCAGATTTATAAGCAACTACGGAATTATAATTCTTATTCTTACTATCCTTATTAAACTTGTTATTTCGCCACTGACATTCAAGTCATATATGTCTTCGGCAAAAATGAGAGTTCTCAAGCCAGAAATAGACAAGATCAATGCGAAGTATCCAAAGACAGAGGATGCTATGAAGAAACAGCAGGAGACAATGGCTCTCTACAGCAAGACAGGCGTAAGCATGTTTGGAGGCTGTCTGCCAATGCTGCTGCAATTCCCGATACTCTTTGCGATGTTCCGTTTCTTCCCGTCATCATTTGAATTGCGTCAGGAGAGTTTCCTCTGGGCAGATGACCTTAGTACTTACGATTCAATACTGAATCTGCCGTTTACTATTCCTCTCTTTGGAGATCACCTTAGCCTATTTGCTTTGCTGATGGCAGTATCGACATATTTCTACTCGCGTATGAATATTGATCAGATGACATCCGGACCTCAAATGGCCGGAATGAAGGTCATGTCACTCTACTTTATGCCAATCTTCCTTCTCTTCCTCGGTAACAACTTCTCAAGCGGACTGAGCTACTACTATCTTCTCTCCAACCTGATTACAATGGTACAGACCTGGGCTATAAGAAGATTCTTTGTAGATGAGGAGAAGATTTATGCAAAGCTTAAAGAGAGAGCAGCTACTCCAAAAAAGAAATCAAAATTCCAGGAGCGTCTTGATTCAGCTTACAAAGCTCAGCAGGATCAGCTCAAGAAAAGAAAATGAGTGTAGAAAACAATATCATTGAATTAATAAAGGAGCTGCCGTCAACCGTAAAGTTGGTGGCAGTTTCCAAATTCATGCCCAATGAACTAATAATGGAGGCATACAATGCCGGACAGAGGGATTTTGGGGAAAACAGACCGCAGGAGCTTAACCGGAAAATATCTGAGTTACCATCAGATATCAGATGGCATTTCCTGGGACATCTGCAGACAAACAAAATCAAGATGATTATTGATGGTGTGTCGCTTATTCACTCTGCCGATTCTCTCAGGTTAATATCAGAAATAGGGAAGGAGGCTGTAAAGAGGGGATTGGTTAAGGATATTCTTATTCAGCAGCACATCTCTTCAGAGAGTACAAAACAGGGATTCTCTTCTCATGAGATGGAGGAGGCCGCAATTATCGCCAGGGAGACTCCCGGAATAAGAGTTTGCGGAGTAATGGGTATGGCAACATACACAGATGATATGGAGCAGGTGAGAGGTGAGTTCAGGGGATTAAGGTCAACTTTTGAAAGATTAAAGAGCTCAGTCTTTACAAATGAAAGTACCTTTGAACATGTTTCAATGGGAATGTCAGGAGATTTTCCTCTTGCAATTGAAGAGGGAAGTACTATTGTAAGAGTTGGAACAAGAATTTTCGGTTCCAGATATTAAAGTCTCCAGTCTATAGGAGCGCTGCCTCTGCTTTTGAGGTATTCATTTGCTGCAGAAAAGTGCCTGCTCCCGAAAAAGGCACCCCTTGCCAGCGGCGACGGATGAGCAGCTTCAAGAACAAGGTGTCTTGATGCATCAATAAGCTCTCTCTTACCCCGTGCAAAGTTACCCCATAACATAAACACAAGTCCGTTTCTGTTTGCCGACAATTTTGTGATAACAGCATCTGTAAATGTTGTCCAGCCAATTTTACTGTGTGAGGCAGGATCGCCTGCCCTTACAGTCAAAACGGCATTGAGAAGAAAGACTCCCTGTGTTGCCCACTTTTCCAGATTTCCTGAAACCGGAACAGGAATACCCAGGTCTGTTCTGAGCTCCTTGTAGATGTTCTGAAGTGACGGAGGTATAGCAACTCCCTCAGGTACAGAAAAAGAGAGGCCGTGAGCCTGTCCCGGACCGTGGTAAGGATCCTGGCCAAGTATCACGACCTTAACTTTGTCAAAAGGAGTCAGATTGAAAGCGTTGAATATCTGGGGTCCCCTGGGGTAAACAATTGTTCCTGCAGCTATTTCTCTGCGGATGTGATTTACTGTTCCGGCAAAATAATCTTTGTCAAACTCATCCCTGAGAACCTCTCTCCATGAATTTTCAATCTTAACATCCATCTGAGTATTTTTTAGAATATGTAGCTGATTACCTCTTCAATGGTTTTGAAATATTTGAATTCCAGCCCCTTGATATACATTTCGTTGATATCCTTAATATCTTTTTCGTTTTCAGATGAAAGAAGAATTGTCTTAATACCTGCTCTCTTGGCAGCGAGAATCTTCTCCTTAATTCCGCCTACAGGCAGAACCCTTCCCCTGAGAGTTATCTCACCGGTCATTGCGATGCCGCTCTTCACCCTCTTTTTCATGTAGGCAGATGCCATTGCACTTACCATTGTGATTCCGGCAGATGGTCCATCCTTTGGAATTGCCCCTTCCGGTACGTGAATGTGAATATCTCTCTCCATAAACTCTTTGCTGGTCATGCCAAGCAATTCAGGATGTGATTTAAGGTACTGGTATGCAATTACCGAAGACTCCTTCATTACATCACCAAGATTCCCCGTTGATGTAAGCATTCCTTTACCCTTGCTAAGACTGCACTCAATAAAGAGAATTTCTCCGCCGTTCTGAGTCCATGCAAGTCCTGTAACAACTCCGGGAGCCTCGTTACCCTTTTGCATGTCATGGTTATTTGTAGGTATTCCAAGTATCTCCCTCACTTCGGCAGGTCCCATAACCTCAGGCAACTGTTCACCAAATGCTATTTTCTTTGCAACAACTCTGGCAACCTTCGCTATCTGTTTGTCCAGACCCCTTACTCCGGATTCCCTGGTATATTCGTCAATAATAACGTCAAGACCGCGAGAGTTTATTTTAAGCTGATCCTTTTGCAAACCGTGGGCCTCTCTCTGCTTTGGCAGTAGATGGTCCTTTGCAATGTATCTTTTCTCCTCTGCAAGATATCCGCTTACATTAATCATCTCCATTCTGTCCCTCAGAGCCGGGTGAATTGCAGTGATGTTATTTGCCGTTGTTAAAAAGAGAACCTTTGATAAATCGAAGTCAATATCCAGATAGTTGTCGTGGAATGCTGTGTTTTGTTCGGGATCCAGTACCTCCAGCAGAGCAGAGGCTGGATCGCCCCTGAAGTCGCTGCTCACCTTGTCTATTTCATCAAGAACAATAAGAGGATTTGAAGTGCCTGCCTTTTTTATTGCACTTATAATCCTGCCAGGCATTGCTCCAATATATGTACGTCTGTGGCCGCGGATTTCAGATTCGTCATGCAGACCACCAAGAGAGATTCTGCCATATTTTCTGTCCAGAGCTCTGGCAATAGATTTTCCAAGTGAAGTCTTGCCTACGCCCGGAGGGCCGTAAAGGCACAGAATGGGAGACTTCATATCTCCCTTTAGCTTCAGAACGGCAAGATGTTCAATTATTCTCTCCTTAACTGTTTCTAATCCAAAGTGATCGCTGTCAAGAGTTCTTTTTGCATGTTTCAGATCCAGGTTGTCCTGGCTTGTCTCATCCCAGGGAAGTTCAACAAGAAACTTTACATATGAGAGCTGAATATTGAAATCAGGAGAGTTAGGATTTGTCCTCTCCAGCTTCTGGAGCTCCTTCTCAAATGTCTCGGCAACATTAAGCGGCCACCTCTTTTTCTTTCCCTGAATTCTCAGGTCATTGAACTCCTGTGCGCTGTTGTTGATACCAAGCTCCTCCTGGATGGTCTTGAGCTGGTTGTTCAGATAATACTCTCTCTGCTGCTGGTCAATTTCTGTGCGGACCTTCTGCTGAATATCATCTTTTATCTTAAGTAAATCTATGTGCTTGTTAAGCATTTCAAGCAACTTGAGGGCTCTCTGCTTTAACTTGTTCTCTCTCAGAAGAATCATCTTGTCGAGAGGATTCTCAAGCTCCATACTTGAGGCAATAAAATTGATCAGGAAATTATGACCCTCAATATTCTTGATGGCAAATGCAGCCTCCTGCGGAAGGTGAGGGGAGAGCTTTATTATCATGAGAGCCGAATCCTTTATGGATCCCGCAATCGCATCCAGCTCTTTTGTTGTTCTCTTTCCGGCCTCCTCTTCAAGATATTTGACAGATGCCATGAAGTATGGTTCGCTGGTAAGAATTTCCAGAACCTTAAAACGTTTTATTCCCTGTAATATAATAGTAGTGCCTCCGTCAGGCATCTCTATGATCTTGATGATTCTGGCAAGCGTGCCTGTTTCGAACAAATCATCAGTTCCCGGATTCTCCATCCTCGCATCCTTCTGTGCAACCGCTCCAAGTATCCTGTCTTTTGCATATACCTCCCTCACAAGTTTAACAGATTTCTCCCTTCCAACTGTAATTGGTATGATTGTATCCGGAAACAGAACGGCATTTCTCAGAGCAATGACAGGAAGAGTGTCAGGCAGGAGCATGTCCCGCATGTCCTGACTGCCCTCCATGGTCATCATAGGGATGATGTTTACGTCGTCTGCAACAGATTGCTGAAATATCAGGTCGTTTAATTTCATATATTTTCTCGTGGTTACTTTATGTCAATTTGTCATTACTTTTTTCATACGGAAAAAGTTTCTGACCCAATATTATAATTGTCAATCTCTGTGCCAAAAAGGGGGATTTGGTATCATTTTTGCGTAATGAATGAGGATGTTACCTCATAATATAACAAAAAAACGGTAACTGGTGCTCTTTTTGACGGATTTTGGAAAAATAATTATGCAAAGTTTGCATAAATCAATAAAATAATAGTAATTTTGTTCGTCAAAAAAATATAGACTAACCCTTTAATTATTTTAATTGTTATGACAAAAGCGGATATCGTAAACGAGGTTGCTAAAGCAACCGGAATGGAAAAAATCGCTGTACAAAATGTTGTTGAAAGCTTCATGGATAGCGTAAAGGATTCACTTGCGAAAGACAAGAATGTTTATCTTCGTGGTTTTGGTAGCTTTATCGTTAAAAAACGTGCAAAGAAAACTGCCAGAAACATTTCAAAGAACACAACTTTGGTTATTCCTGAGCACTTCATCCCTTCGTTCAAGCCTGCAAAGGTGTTTATGACTAAGGTTAAAAACAATGTAAAGTAATTTTACTTTAAGTAAAAAAATAAAATTTATTATGCCAAGCGGAAAGAAAAGGAAAAGACACAAAATGGCTACTCATAAGCGCAAAAAGCGTCTGCGTAAAAACAGACACAAAAAGAAAAAATAGAGTTGCTTTTTTGAGTCTTGAGTGTGTGATAATCTAAAGCAAATCGCATGATTTGCTTTAGATTTATTCATTTAAAAATGGTCGATGGAGAAAGATCTGATTATCGATGTAAACACCACCGAAGTTTCTATAGCGCTTCTTGAAAATCACAGGCTTATTGAGCTGAACAAGGAGCAAAACAATGGTCGCTACTCGGTGGGCGATGTTTATCTGGGAAGGGTTAAGAGAATAATGCCTGCGTTGAACGCGGCATTTGTTGATATTGGAGACAGTAAAGACGCGTTCATTCATTACCTCGATCTTGGGTTGGCCTTCAGAGGTCTGGATTATTTTACCAGACATATTGGTCAAAGCAAATTGTCGCACAGTGCGCTCTTTTCCGGAGTTAAACTGAACGACATCCTTGAAAAAGAGGGAAAAATTGCAGATGTTCTCAAACCCGGGCAACTAATCGTAGCCCAAATTGTTAAGGAGCCTATTTCTACCAAGGGGTCCCGTCTCACTGCCGAAATATCCATTGCCGGAAGGAACATGGTATTGATACCATTTTCAGATAAGGTAAACATTTCGCAGAAAATTACCTCAAAGGAGGAGAAGAAGAGACTGGAGCGTTTGGTTTATAGTATTTTGCCGCCAAACTATGGCGTGATTATCCGTACCGCTGCAGAGGGAAAACGCGCAGCAGTACTGGACGGAGAATTAAAATCACTTATTAAAAAGTGGGAGGACTCCTGGGCTAAAATGGCCAAGGGAACCGCTCCCCAGCTTTTGTTTACTGAAAACAGCAGAACGACAACCATCCTGAGAGATCTTCTCAATGACTCGTTCACTAACATTTATGTAAACGACGAAGCTATATGTAATGAAGTAAAAGATTACATTACACTCATTGCACCGGAACACGAGAAAATTGTGAAGCTCTACAAAGGCGGAGTGCCAATTTTCGACCATTTTGACGTTACCAAACAGATCAGAGGATCATTTGGAAAAGTCATAACTATCAAAGGTGGTGCCTACCTCATCATCGAGCACACAGAGGCTCTCCATGTTATAGACGTTAACAGCGGAATCAGGGCAAAATCCGGCGCAGACCAGGAACAGAATGCATTCGAGGTAAATATGAATGCAGCAGAGGAGATAGCAAGACAGCTACGCCTCAGGGATATGGGAGGAATTATCATTGTTGACTTTATCGATCTTGATAACAACGAAAACAAGGTAAAACTTTTCAAGCACATGCAGGCTCTCATGCAGAATGACAGAGCCAAGCACAATATTCTGCCTCTTACCCGTTTCGGGCTGATGCAGATAACAAGACAGAGAGTAAGACCTGCTACTGAAATTATTACAACAGAATCATGCCCTGCATGTAACGGTACAGGCAAAATTTCATCATCAATCCTGATAGATGAAACAATTGACCGCCAGCTTGCTTACTACGTTAAAGAGAAGGGTCACAAATCTCTCTCAATACGGGTAAACCCAATACTGGCAGCTTATCTCACAAAAGGAATCGTCAGTATCAGAATGAAGATGGCGATGAAATACAAGTGCACTCTCAAGGTAAAAGAGTCAACAGAGAACCATATGCTTCAGGTTGTATGGTACGACTCAAAGGGAGAGAAACTGGCAGAGTAGTTTAATCTTTTTTGCAGACAATAAGTTTGCGCAAATTATGAGGGAGAAGAGTACCGAATATATAGGTCTCTCCTCCCTCTTCGATTTTAAGCCTCTCAAGAAGTTCGTTTGAAGAGAGAGGGAAATTTCTTACTGAGACATTTGCCTTTGGATATGTTTTAGAAATGTGTTTTATACCAGATTTCCCGAACTCACAAATGTCAATAATCCTGAAAACTCTTCCCGGAAAAGTGTTGTCTCTCATTCTTCCAAAATATAAATGAGAGCTTGTTTCGGCCTTGGTTAACCCAAACCGTTCCCCAATTGTTTTATATGCTCCGCCCTTGAGGATTGATGAGTTTGGTTCGTACAGATACATCCCAATCACAGGCTCCCCGAATCCGGCAGAAGATTCAGACTCCTCTTTCATTGTCCAGCAGAAACTCTCCCAGATCTTCCCGGCCCTTCTGAAATTCCATGCTGTAACGGGGATTTCGGCGGTTTTCAGAGGGTTTTCTGCTTTATCCCTGTCAAGTATCAGCAAAAGCTCTTTACACTCGTTAAAAACGGAAATAATGGCAATTTCTGAACATTCAGGTAATACTTTCGCAAGTGATGTGATGTCTGCCATAGGCGAAACCTTTACAACAATCCTTGAGGCATGTTCAAAAAGGGAGTTCTTTATGGCAACAACATCGGGATCATAATCGCGGATTGCAAAAATGCGGCCTCCGGTCCCGGATCTTCTGGAGGGATCTATATAGACAGTGTAGTCTGTTCCGGAACTGAATCCGTCAATATCTTCAATTTTTTCTATCCGTTTGTTAACGACCTCAATATTGTCTGCTCCAAGACGGCTGAAATTGCTTTTTACAGCTGTGCAAAGCACGCTGTTCTGTTCAAACATTTTCACACTGCGTGCCACTTTTGAAATGTAGTAGCTGTCTACTCCAAGACCACCGGTAAGATCAAAGACATGTGCATCCCTGAGGTATCTCTGCTTGAGTTCTGCAGTATATGATGAACTGCATTGCTCTACATTTACGGAAGAGGGATAAATTAAGTCATACCGCTCTCCCCATTCAGGAACTTTAACAGCCATTTTTCGCCTGCCCTCTATTGTAGAGGCTGCCAGACGCACATCAATTCCTTCAAATTTTGATGCCGAAAGCAACAGTGCAGAGGTGTTATCCTCTGCATGCTCCTTTATAAAACTGAAAAACCTCTCATCAGGCTGCATCATATCAGTATTTTGTAAATGAACAAAGCTCCCTTTCAGGAATCCTGACCATCTCCTTCATCCTGTAAACTTCAAATCTGAGTACCGGTTTGCCAAGTTTTTTAATATAAATGTCTCTTGCCTTTTCAACACTTCTGAAGTATCTTTTTCCCAGTGATACTACATCTGTGCTGTCCCTGGATGAAAGAATGAAGTATGCACTTTCGCCAATCTTAAATGTACCCAGATTACCTGTTATCCAGGCATATTTTCTGGTCTCCCTGAGCGGGCCGATTGTTTTTACAACCGTACCGGCAGGTGATGCAATATAAAAATCCTTATGGGATGCATCTTCCCAGCTGGTAGAGAGAATAAATGTCTTTTCTGACATAAGTCCCTTGTCAAGATCGTTTTGCCTGAGCTCAGAAAAATCGTGAGCCAGAGTTCTCCATCCGAAATAGTCGAGAGTGAAGTCAGCTCTTCCTATCTTCTCTGCGGGACTGCGTTTTGTGTCAATGTTCAGAAACCCGGTATAATAGTGGACAATTCCAAGTGCGGTAAATATAAACAGAAATGAAAATGCATTTGCAACCGGGGCGGGCATTATTAGCTTTCTGAAATCTCTCTGTTCATATTTTGATGCCAGGTATGCAGATGCAACAAGAATCAGAGGAAAAAAGCCAGGTGCAGTCCAGTTTGGTTTGCTTTCTGTAAAGAGTGAAACTGTCAGAAAGAAAATAATCATTGGCAATGACAGGGATATTAGCAAACGGTACTGGGGAACCGTTATATATTTTCTTTTTCTGTATGCCATGACTGCTGCTATTATCAGCAGTATGTTCACAGGGTTGTTAAAAATGAAGATACCCGCCAGTGAACGAAGAAAAGATTCGGGGTTGATTCCTCCCTCTGCTGAAAGGAGTCTTGATCCCTGAAAAGCAAAGCTTACAAAGTTGTTCTCTATGTTCCAGAGGATTACCGGTATAAGGAATAATCCGCTTATCAGAACAGAAATGTAGAAAAATGGTTTTTTGAGTATAGTTCTGTCACTGGAGAGTGCATAAACGGCAACTCCAAACCAGAGGAAGATCGATGAATACTTAGAAAGCATTGCCAGGCCGGTGAATATTCCTGCAATTACAAGAGCCAGTTTGCATAGTGTTCTGGTCTCTTCGCAAGATTCGTATTTTGTTATGAGTCCTTCGTGCAGAAAATATATTGAAAGCAGAAAGAAGAGACTCTGGGGAGTATCCGGATTAATGAAGGTTCCAATAAATACAGAGGCGTAAACTGAGGCTGTATACAGCAGCGCTGCATATATACCGGTTAGTTCATTCTTGATTCTTCTTCCCAGAACAAAGATTATCCATGTATTTACAGATCCGGTGATTATTGAGGCAAGTCTTAGAAAGAATTCCCCTCCAAACGACAGATTAACTGTAAAAAGCTGAATAAACCAGCCAATCATTGGCGGGTGGTCCAGGTGGCTTAAATCTGGATATGCCCCGTATGTCCAGTAATAGGCCTCGTTTGCACCCAGGTCAAGTGACCATGCCAGTGCAGCTCTTATAAGTGCCGAAACAGAAATAAGAACAAAAAGGTACTTTTTGAACGGCGAATCAATTTTCAAACTCAGTTTCATTACCTGTTCGAATTAATAATCTGGTTACTAATTTTGTTAAATCTCCATAAAAACAGAATTGCTGCAAATACCAGTCCCAGCAAAAGTCCTATCCATACACCCACGGCGCCAAGTTCAAGATAAACTCCGCAGAAGTAACCCAGCGGAAGACATACAAGATAGTAAGAAATGATTGACAGAATCAGTGGTATTTTTACATCTGCAAGTGCTCTGAGGGCAGCAAGTCCGGATAACTGAATTGCATCGAATATCTGGAAAAGTGCTGCTATAACCAGCAGCCTGGCTGCAAGCTCCCTTACCATAACATCCTCTGTGTATATCATTGGAATATAGTTTCTGAATAAAATATATGCCAGCCCGCTAACAGACATAAGGGCAACACTCAGGTGGATTGCTGCAAAACCGGCTGTCCGCATTGCTTTGTAATCACCAAATCCGTACTGGTGTGAAACTCTGATTGTTGATGCTGCTCCTACCCCCAGTGCAAGCATAAACGAAAAGCTGCTCATACTCATGGCAACCTGATGTGATGCAAGGGCTACCTTTCCGCTCCAGCCTACCATTATTGCACTAAGGCTAAAGGCTGTAATTTCAACAAGATTCTGAAAGGAGAGGGGAATTGATGTTTTAAGGACCTCTTTAACAATCTGGCGGTCAAAGAACCTTTTGGAAAAGTAAACCAGATATTTATTATATGCACTGTGCCTGAAAATCAGATAGAGAAAAGCAAGGAACATAAGTACTCTGCTTATGAGTGTTGCAAGAGCCGCTCCCTTTACACCCATTGCATCAAAACCAAAGTGGCCGTATATCAGAACCCAGTTTAGAAATATATTCAATCCGTTGGCAATAAGTGTAATATACATTGCGTACTTTGTAATGCCTATACCTTCAGAAAACTGTCTCAGCCCAAAGAACATAAGAAACGGGAAGAGAGAGAAGAGCTGGGTGTTGTAATAGAGTTTTGCCTGATGAACAACCTCCGGAGTCTGACCCATATTGTCCATGAAAAAACTCATCACAAACATGAGAAGTGCCAGGATAATTGAGGCTATAGCATTTAGAGACAAAGAGTTTTCGAGAAGTCTTCCAACCTTTGCCTGATCGCCTCTGCCATATGATTGTCCTACATGCGGAGTTAACCCCTGTGTAAACCCAATACCAAAAACCAGCCCAAGTATAAAGATTGAGTTGGCAAAAGAGACGCCGGCAAGCTCTGCGGTTCCAAGATGGCCTACCATAATGTTGTCGGCAAGGTTAACGGTAATCTGTCCTGCCTGCGTAAGCATAACAGGAATGGCTACCTTCAGGTTTCTTTTATAAAAGGGGAGATACTCTTTCAAAAACATGGGGCAAAGATACTCTTCTTTGTTTTAATATTTTAAAATTGCAGGGGATTCATTAAATTTGTTTCAACAAAACTAAGAGCCATGGAAAAGAATTATTCCGACATAGCCAGAAAGTGGCTTGAGGAGAGTTATGACGAAGAGACAAGAAATGAGGTGAAAAGGATGATGGAAGAAAATCCGGCTGAGCTGGAGGACTCATTTTACAAAAATCTCGAATTTGGAACCGGAGGTCTCAGGGGGATAATGGGAGCCGGAACAAACCGGATGAACCGCTATACTGTGGGAATGGCAACACAGGGACTCTCAAATTACATTAAAAACTGCTTCAGAGGCAGAGCCTCTCTGGCTGTGGCAGTAGCCTACGACAGCAGAAACAACAGCAGGGAATTTGCCGGAATAACGGCATCTGTATTTGCATCAAATGGTTTTAGAGTATATCTCTTTGACGAACTAAGACCAACACCTGTCTTAAGCTTTGCAATAAGACACTATAAATGCGTAGCAGGTGTTATGATTACTGCATCGCACAATCCAAAGGAGTACAACGGGTACAAGGCATACTGGGAAGATGGTGCACAGATAACTGCTCCGCACGATGCAAACATAATTGCAGAGGTTGAGAAGATTACAGATATATCAATGGTTAAGTTTACCGGAGAGAATCTCGATATTCACCTGAAAGGACAGGAAATTGATGATGCCTACCTGAAGGCTGTAATGTCGCTTACACTCTCTCCCGAAATTGTAAAGAAACATAACCACTTTAAGATAGTTTACACTCCTATTCACGGTACAGGAGTGAAGATTGTTCCCAGAGCCCTTAAAGAGCTTGGATTCAGTAATATAATCAATATACCGGAGCAAGATGTAAGCGATGGAAACTTTCCTACAGTAAAATCACCAAACCCGGAAGAGTCAGCGACTCTGGAAATGGCTTTGAAAAAGGCAGAGGAGACATCTGCAGACCTGGTTATGGCAACAGATCCTGATGCAGACAGGCTGGGAATCGCAGTAAGAGACAGAGAAGGAAAGCTTGTTTTGCTGAATGGAAATCAGACAGCTGCTATTCTCTCATATTATCTGCTTGAGAGGTGGAAAGAGCTTGGAAAACTGAAAGAGGGTGGCAATCCATCTTATTATATGGCCAAAACCATTGTAACTACAGATCTTCTGAAGAGTATAGCAGAGACATACGGAGTAGAGATGATTGAAGTTCTTACCGGCTTTAAGTACATTGCAGAGGTTGTTCGGATGAATGAGGGCAAACGCACATTTATTGGCGGGGGAGAGGAGAGTTACGGATTCAACGCCGGAGAATTTGTCAGGGATAAGGACGCAGTTCTTGCCTGCGCACTGGTTGCTGAAGCAGCCGCCTGGGCAGAGGAGAGGGGAGAGAGCCTTTATGAAATGCTCATTGGTATTTATGTGAAATTTGGATTCTACAAAGAGAAACTGCTCTCAGTAACCAAAAAAGGTCTTGATGGCCTTGAGCAGATTAAAAGCATTATGAGAGGTCTCAGGGAGGAGCCGCTTCAGAATCTGGCCGGATCTGAGGTTGTCCTTGTACACGACTACAAATCATCAGAGAGTATAGATATGATAAGCGATCTGAGGTTTAAACTCAATTTCCCGAAATCAGATGTACTGCAGTTTGTAAGTGCAGACAATTCAATTGTCTCAGTAAGGCCTTCAGGCACAGAGCCAAAGATAAAATATTACTTTGGGGTTAAGGCAACATTAAATTCTGCTGATGATTTTGACAGGTTAAACAGCGAACTTGACCGCAAATTAACTGCGCTGGCAGAACAGCTATCTTCACTTTAGCACTTTAGGCAGCTCAAATGTAAACTTAGAACCTTCGCCCGGCTCGGACTGGAGATAAATACTCCCTCCGAGCAGATGAAGGTACCCTTTCACAATAGAGAGTCCCAGCCCGGCACCCTCGACAGATCTTCTTGAATGTACCTCTGCACGTGTAAAGCGTTCAAATATTGCAGACTGAATATCTCGGGATATTCCAATTCCGGTATCTTTTACAAAGCACTCAACATTGGAAGGGTTGGATACATACCCAACTGTGATTGTTCCGTGATTTGAATATTTGATGGCGTTCTTTACAAGATTAGTGAAGATTGCAAATACCTTTTCGTAATCACTCTCGATAGTAGTTTTATCATTTGTTTCCGGCAGTTCAGATACAATATGCATTCCTTTTTTCTCAGCCTCAGGGCGGAACATTCCAGTGATTTCATTTACCACAGATGCAAGGTCAATTTTAGTTATCTGAACAGACATTATCCCTGCCTCTATCTTGGAAATGTTTATTATATCATTGATTGTTCCGAGCATTCGGTGGCCGCTTTTCTCAATGATGCCAATGTACTCCTGCCTCTCTTCGCCGGAGGTGTCAGGCTCCTGAAGCAGCTCAATAAAACCGAGAATACTGTTCATTGGTGTTCTTATTTCATGGCTGATGTTCTGAAGAAAAGCTGTTTTGAGTCTGTCGCTCTCCTCTGCCTTCTCTTTTGCCGTAATAAGATCTCCAATAAGTTTTTTTCTGTCTGTGATGTCCTCTTTAACACCAACATAATTGACTATTACTCCGCTTTCATTGAAAATTGGAGATATTGAAATGTCTTCCCAGTAATACTCTCCGTTCTTTTTTCTGTTCTGCAGCTCTCCCCGCCACTCTCTGCCAGAAGAGATTGTATCCCACAATTCCCGGTACAGCTCTTTGGACTGCATTCCTGAATTAAGGATTCTTGGATTCTTACCCAGAATTTCGCCAATTTCATATCCGGTAACCCTTGAGAATTTTGGATTAACAAACTCTATGTTCCCGTCTGCATCAGTAATAAGAACAGATGCCGGTGACTGTATTACCGCAATGTTGAGTTTTTGAGAGGCCTCCTCGGCCGATTTCATTTCAAGGAAGATTGTAATTTCGTTTGCAATGATTTCAATAATCTCAAGGTCAGATTTAGTAAATGCATCAGGGGAGTCGTAATTCTGAATTACGATTGCTCCAATTGTCTTGTCGCCGTTTTTAACCGGAGCTCCAAGCCACACCTCTGCTGTTGTACCTATCAGTTCTACCTTCCCTTCATCATGCATTCTGAGGATGTCATCCTTGTAAAATATAACCGGTTTGCCATATTCCATCACAAGCCCTGTGAGAGAGCCCTCTGCCGGCCACTCATCAATTTCGTCCCTCTCGTCGCTAATACCTGCAAGGCGGAAAACACCTCTTTTTTCATTATAGAAGGCAACGTAAATATTGTTAACCTCCAGAATGCTGTTAAGCTCACGGATAATTGTTTTATAAAATTCCAGAAAGGATCTTGATGTAATTACTGAATAGGCAAGATTTCTCTGAACCGTAAGGATCATCTCACCACGCTTCTTCTCCGAAATATCCTGAGAACTGATTATGATTGTATCTCTCCCGGTTTCATGTTCGTCAACAAGTCTGAACCTGTGGTCAAGAAATTTATAGTAACCTTCCTTAGTGATAAAACGGGACTCCATCTGCCCCTTTCCTTCATTGAGCAGCTGAATGAAAATCTCCTCCTTTGCCTTCTCCCTCTCATCAGGATGAAACAGGGTGAAAATATTTGATTTAATGAGAGTTTCCGGTGGAAACCCCAGCACCTCACGGTATGAATCGTTGCAATATATGATGTTTCCGCCCAGGTCGCACAGGGCAATCATATTGAAACTGTTATCAAGTATTAATCTGAGCCTCTTCTCACTCTTTTCTGCATTTATCCTCTCAACCTCTTTCCTGAGCGAAATCTCATCTGTTATTAAGTTTGGTTCATTATTCATGTCCTGTTATTCATGCCTTCCGGCAATATAAACGGAGCTGTTGTATAAAATGTAGGAGAGAATAAGCAACATTAGCCACAGAGACCATTTTTCACCTGATATTGCAACCACAGCCGCCGTCAGTACTGCAGCGCCTGCAAAAATAAACCTGACCCTGTTTTCCTTCCATGCAACACTTTTCATTTTGAGTGAAAACATTGGTATATTGCTTACTAGAAGCCATGACAGCAGGAGTGAGGCCAGAGGCCAGAACCAGAGTGTATATTCGAAAGGGAAAAAGTGCGGGTTAAAAACAGTATAGTGCAGGAAGCTGATAATCAGAATTGCATTTGCAGGAGTGGGAACTCCTATGAAGTTCTCACTCTGCCTTGTGTCTACATTAAACTTGGCAAGTCTGAGGGCTGACCCTACTGCGATAATAACAGGAACAAGTGAAACTGCCTCAATTAGGAAAACCGGGATCTTCCCTGCTAAAGCATCTGATACCAGCTCGCTGTATCTCATATAGATGAGAGAGGCCGGAGCCAGACCAAAGCTTATCAGATCTGCAAGGGAATCAAGTTCCTTTCCCATAGGGGAGTATGCCTTAAGAAGACGGGCTGCAAAACCGTCGAAAAAATCAAAAACTGCTGCTGCAAGAATTAAATATACTGCCCATAGTTCATAGCCCCTGAAGGCCATTATTACAGCAACAGTGCCGCAAATCAGATTCAGGGATGTTATGAAATTTGGTATGGATTTTCTGATGCTCATTTTATATTGCTTTGAATCAGATGCCTAGTTTGGCTCTGATCTCTTTTGGTAATGAATTTTTATGCACCATCACAGAGATGCTTTTTGCCCTTACGAAACTTTCAGACATGTTCAGGTAGCCGCCAAACTTGTTTCTTTCTGTTCCCCATGAGTTCTTTGTGATATAGTATTTGTTGCCTGCCTGATCTTTAACAATACCGGTTAGCAGCATAAGATGGTCGTCTGTAGTTGTGAAGGATTCGTATCCCTTCTGACGGATCTCCTGTGTTACCTTAACCTCCGGATAGAGTTTTTCAAATTTGTAAATCTCTTTAAGTTTATCTTCTGTGTTGAGTTTTTCAAATTTAGCTCTGTCGCTCTCCTCGTATCCGGCAAGATTTTCAACCTCAGGATTGATTGCAACTCCGTTTGAGTGAGAGAATCCCTTTTCGCTTACATCACCGTCCCAGCAAACAGAATATCCGTTTTGAAGAGCATTGTCAATAATTTTCATGAATTCATCAAGCGGAACATTGTAAAACCTTCCAAAGTCCCAGTTGTCCGGTACCTCAATTACTGATTGTTTGTAATAAGGAATATGGCTCAGGCTGGTAATCTCGACATAATCATCCATGTTAAGCTCCATTGCCTTTGCGAAACTTTGAGGAGTGTACTCCTTGCCTTTGTATGTAAATTTCTCGGGAATCTTTCCAAGATATGTATCAAGAATGCCGTTTGCCAGTTTGTAATATTCGGGGCTGCGCTGCTTAAGCTCTACAGAAGCAGCAGAGAATGCTGTGATGTATTTATTGAGCTCTTTGTGATTATTGGTCTCAGACTGATAGTTGATACCATTGTATGCCTCCTGGGGAACCATTCCGTTCTCCTTTACTATATTAGTAAACATGTGAGCAAGACTGCCCTGGCCCAGATTTCCGTTTCCGCGGCGCAGATAGTTGTCGTTCATTTTGTTCATATAGTTGATTCTTACTGCATACATTTCTGAGATGTCATGCTCACCCTTTCCGGTGCGCAGCAGTTCGGCCTCAATGAAGGCAGCTGTTGCATAGCTCCAGCAAGTACCGCTAGAAGCCTGATTTTTAACAGGCGTTGCTGGTACCTTTACTACATCTGTGAATACATAGCCCTGTGAAAAGGCACTTATTGAAGGTAAGGCAAAGATTGCCAGTGCAATCACGCCAAAAAATCTGTTTTTCATATCTATTTCAGGTTAAGTTTTTTCAAAATTTCTTTTGGTGCAGACTCCTTGTTTACTACAATATTCATAGTCTTATACTTTACAAAATTCTCCGATACATACCAGATACCTTTGTAATCTCCGCTAAGTCCCCAGCTGTTTTTAACCATATAGTACTTATTGCCTGCCTGGTCCTTCGCTATTCCAAAAATGTGCATTCCGTGGTCGTCTGTTGTTTGCCCGTTATCGTACGATATTTGTCTCATATCCTGAGATATACTCTTTTCCGGAACAATCTCTTCCAGAGAGTAAATCTTACTGTCAATTTCGTTTTTAGGTACTCCAAGCCACTTTGCCTGATCTGAACCCGACATATTCTTTGCCTCAGTTTCAGGAACGAATGCAACCCCTCTGCGGGTGAATCCCTTTTCACTTACATCTGAAGCCCACAGAACAGTATAACCCTTTTCAAGAGAGTTGTCAATAACCTGAATCAATTCATCCATTGGGATATTCCATGAAGAGTCCCATCTCCAGTTGTCCGGAATCTCCAGGGCAAAAGCGGTGTAAAAAGGGTGGTGGTTGTATGATGTAATTGATATGTAATCTTCTGTTTTGAGATCCAGATACTCAGCGAAACTCTTTGGGGTGAACTCACGGCCCGTATATGTGAATTTCTCCGGTTTCACACCAAGGTATGCGTCAAGTATTCCCTGAATTCCTCTTTTCCATGCAGTAGAAAGTTTGCCGTTTGGATTTTTCTCAAGAGCTGTCACATAGCCTGCAAGAACAGCGTCCAGTTCATTATGAACGTGCATATCCTCCCCGTAGTTTAGCCCGGACATGGCAGACTCAGGTACGGCACCAAAATTTTTCCATATGTAGAGGGCATCTCCGAACGAACTGCCGGGAGCCATGTTGATTTTTCCGCCTGTGCGGATATATTTGTCGGCCTTGTCGTAATATGAGTTAGAAACTACGAACATCTCTGAGAGATCGTGCTCTCCCTTGCCTTTGCGAATGAGCTCAGATTCCAGGTATGACAAGGTTGAGAAACTCCAGCAGGTGCTGGTTCTGTTCTGGTTTTTAATGCTTGTAACGGGAAGTTCCTTTACTACAGTAAATGTATATCCGTTTTTAGGCTGATTCTGTGCCCCTGAGGAAAAAGAGGCTGTCAGCATAAATAGTAAGGCAACAAAAGAGGTTGCTTTTTTCATCACAGTTTGAAAGTTTTTAGTTTAACTCTCAAAGTTATGAAAAAAATCAAATGCTCTATGGGATATTCATATATTTATGGGTCTGCAGAGAGATGTTCCAGACGGGATTCGATTTAACGTACTCGATTATTGCTGGAAGCATAGCCTTGCTTCTGCTCCATTCAGGCTGAAGATAGAGTTTTGTGTGCTCGCCTGCCAGAAGCCTGTTCTTCTCTGCCCATTGAAAATCCTCCTCATTTTCAATAATAACCTTGATTTCTGATGCAAGTTTATGTATATCTCCCACTGGTGGTTTTTTCTTTTTGGGAGAGAGGCAAATCCAGTCAAAAGTACCGCTCAGGGGTGATGAGCCTGAAGTTTCAAGAAATATCTCCATCCCCTCTTTTTTAAGAAGGTTGCAAAGCTTGTCCAGCGGGTAGTTAAGAGGTTCTCCGCCTGTGATAACAATGGAGCGGGCTGAGTACTTTATGGCCTCTGCCACTATCTCCTCAATGGGAGTGGGAGGGTAAAGCTTTGGATTCCATGTCTCCTTTGCGTCACACCAGCTGCAGCCAACATCGCATCCGCCGAGTCTTATGAAAAAAGCGGCCTTTCCGGTGTTGTATCCTTCGCCCTGTATAGTATAGAAACTTTCAACAAGAGGCAGCAGTGCTCCTCCTTCGAGTATTGGAAAATTCATTTCAAAGATTTTTGCAAAGTTAGCAATTCAAATTGATTATGCCGTTTTGTCAGTAACAACGAGATGGCAGATTTGTTGTACTATTTTATCTAAAAAGATAAACAGAAGGAGAATAAATAATGAACAAACAAAATTATGAAGCTCTTGGCACCTACGCCGTCAACCTCAACAAGCAGGCGGCAGCCGGGAAGCTTGACCCCGTAATAGGGAGAGATGATGAGATAAGAAGAGTTCTTCAGATTTTGAGCAGAAGAACTAAAAATAATCCCATTCTTGTTGGAGAGCCTGGTGTTGGAAAGACAGCAATTGCAGAGGGGATTGCCCAGAGGATAATGAGGGGCGATGTGCCTGAAAACCTGAAAACAAAGACAATTTATTCTCTTGACATGGGGGCTCTGATAGCAGGAGCCAAGTACAAGGGAGAATTCGAAGAGCGGCTTAAGGCAGTTGTTAAAGAGGTTATAGAGAGTGACGGAGAGGTAATTCTGTTTATTGACGAGATTCACACTCTTGTAGGAGCGGGAAGGAGCGACGGAGCCATGGATGCAGCAAATATTCTTAAGCCGGCACTGGCAAGGGGAGAACTAAGAGCTGTTGGATCAACAACTTTAGGTGAGTATCAGAAATACTTCGAGCAGGATAAAGCTCTTGAAAGAAGGTTTCAGATGGTAATGGTGGATGAGCCGTCAACTGCAGAAGCCGTTTCAATTTTAAGGGGGCTGAAGGAGCGTTATGAAAACCACCATAAAGTTCAGATAAAGGATGACGCCCTCATTGCAGCTGTTGACCTTTCTCACAGATATATCACAAACCGCTTTCTTCCGGACAAGGCAATTGACCTAATTGATGAGGCAGCAGCAAAGCTCAGGATGGCAATGAACTCTGTCCCTGAGGAGATTGATGAGCTTAACAGAAAAATCAGACAGCTGGAGATTGAGCGTGAGGCAATTAAAAGAGAGGGGGATAAGGTTAAACAGGCAGATCTTACTTCTCAGCTAGATACTCTCATTAAAGAGAGGGATGAGAAGAATCAGGTGTGGGAGAAGGAGCGTTCAATAATTGACAAAATCCAGAAAAAGAAAATTGAGATTGAGAAGCTGAAGTTTCAGGCTCAGGAGGCAGAGAGGGCAGGGGATTACGGAAAGGTGGCCGAAATCAGATACGGAAAAGTTGTCGCTGCTGAGAAGGAGATTGAGGAACTTAACAGGCAGAAGGGAGCCTCTGATTTTACTCTTATTAATGAATATGTAGAGAGCGAGGATATTGCTGAAGTAGTTGCCAGATGGACAGGTATTCCGGTGAGAAGAATGCTGGAGAGCGAAAAGGAGAAGCTGCTCAGAATGGAGAGTGCCCTGCACAGAAGGGTAATTGGCCAGGATGAGGCAATCTCGGCTGTTTCCGATGCAATCAGAAGAAGCAGGGCAGGTCTTCAGGATATGAAAAAACCTGTTGGTTCATTTCTCTTCCTGGGCACAACAGGAGTCGGAAAAACTGAACTGGCCAAAGCTCTTGCTGAGTTCTTGTTCAATGATGAGAATCTTATAACCAGAATTGATATGAGTGAATATCAGGAGAGACACTCAGTTTCGAGGCTGGTTGGAGCGCCTCCGGGATATGTGGGATATGAGGAGGGAGGTCAGCTTACAGAGGCAGTTAGAAGGAAGCCCTACTCAGTTGTACTGCTGGATGAGATTGAAAAGGCACACCCGGATGTATTTAATATTTTGCTTCAGGTGCTTGATGATGGCAGGCTGACCGACAACAAGGGGCGCACTGCAGATTTCAGAAATACAATTCTTATAATGACCTCAAATGCCGGATCTGCAATTATCCAGGATAATCTTTCAAGACTTAATGACAAGAATCGTGAAGAGTTACTGGAGAAAACCAGAACCGAGGTCTCTGAACTGCTTAAAAACAGTATAAGGCCTGAGTTTCTCAACAGGATAGACGAAATAATTATGTTCCATCCTCTTACAATGGATAATGTTAAGGATATCCTTAAACTCCAAATTGACGGAATCAGGGCAATGCTTGAAGAGAAGGGTGTAAGACTTGAATTTACTCCATATGCAATGGAATACCTAGGCAACAAGGGTTATGATCCTTCATACGGTGCACGTCCAATCAGAAGACTGTTGCAGCGTGAGCTTGTTAATGAACTTGCAAAAGCTCTCCTTGGCGGCGATCTGAATAAAGAGAGACCGGTTATAGTTGATTATTTTGAAGATGTTCTGGTTTTCAGAAACTAATTGTAGAGATATCTCTTGATTTTTTGAGTGGCCGTTTTTTCGAAAGGAACCGGCTGCTCAATTATATCAAGGATTTTTGAAGATTTGTTTACTCTGTCGTTCACATACTCCATTAACTCTTTTTTAATCTCTTCAACTCTTTTCTCTACATTTACCTCTGCCTCATCGTTAAATGTATGGAGTTTCTCAATCTGCTCATAGTTAAAGTGAACCATGGCAACCAGTTTACCCTTATTGTTCACAACAAGAGATTCAAGAACCATATCATGCTCATTGATAGTAGCTTCTATCTCCTCCGGATATATGTTCTCTCCGTTTGAACCCACCATCATGTTGTCCTTGCGCCCCTTGATATAGAGATTTCCTTTTTTGTCAATGTAGCCAAGATCCTTTGTCCGGAACCACCCGTCTTCTGTGAAGCAGCTGGCTGTTATTACAGGATCTTTGTAATATCCTGCCATCACATTTGGCCCTTTAACAACAATCTCTCCAATTTTCCTGTTGTTTGGATTCAGGATTTTCATCTCAATATCCAGAAGTTTTGGACCGGTAGATTGCCATTTTACTTTCCCCGGAGTACATCCGGCAAGAAGCGGAGAGGTCTCCGTGAGACCGTAACCTATTGCATACGGGAAACCGGCATCCGCAAGGAATCTCTCAACCATACCATCCAGTTTGGAACCACCTATCCCAAAGAATCTCAGATTACCTCCGAATGTCTGGCATAGCTTTTTGCCTGCCACTTTATGCAGAGCTCTGCGGATAAATGAAATTGAGTAAAGGAATTGTGTTATCCATGTTTTTGTAAACATAGGACGGATCTTGTTCTTGTATATTTTTTCGACTATAAGCGGAACACTGAGCATAATTGTCGGTCTTACGCTTGTGAGGGCAGGAAGCAGCAAGGATGGAGTTGGTGCTCCGTCCAGATAGACTACATGTGCACCTCTGCTAAAGGGAAGAATCAGCCCAAGGCTGCACTCATAGGCGTGTGAAAGGGGCAGGATTGAAAGAAACACATCCTCTTTAAAAATAGGCATTAACCTGTTTGCCATGTAGTTCTGAGAAACCAGGTTTCTGTGAGTGAGCATAACCCCTTTTGAAGCACCCGATGTTCCTGATGTGTATATTATTGAGGCCAGATCCTCTGCAACAGGAAGTTCGTTGAGAGTGTAGTCCTGTTCTCCGGAAGATTTGATTATCTCCAGTGTATCCATTGAAATTACCAGCCGGAAGGAGTCCATTACAGAGGCTGAAAGCTTGTACTGGAGTTTTTCTGATACAACAATTACACTAGAATCTGAATGTTCAATAACATTTACAATTTCGAAGGCGGTAAAATCGGGGAGGATAGGGACAACAACCCGTGATGATGTGGTGACTGCAAAATAGGAGACGGCCCAGTTGGGCATATTATTGCCAAGAATGGCAATTTTCTCTCCTTTTTTTATACCGTGTTTGTTGAATATCTCCGTCAGCCGCTCGACTGAATCGCCAAACTCTCTGTAAGTCAGTTTTTCCTTGTTAATTAAGGAAAATACAGGACGCTCCGGAAAGTCTACCAGACTTCTCGAATAAATGTCCGCCAAGCTAAGCTCCAATACCTCACTAATCATAACATTTTCTTTAAGCTTACCACAAAGATAAAAAATCTAAAAAACTTAATGGTTGGCGATGGTCCGATTTTTGTTAAATTTGTGTCGGTATAATAAGGAAACAGATGTTTTTTAAAAAAAGACAGCAACGCAGGGCAATTGAAAAGCTGAGAACCGGCAGGGTTCCCGAGTTTGTTCCGTTTGAAGGGGCAAAGCGGGTGGCCTTTATTCTTGAGGCAGATGAACCCGGCATTTCTGAAGCTGTTGACACACTTGTATCCTTGTTAAGGGAAAACAATACTGAATGGAGAGCGGTTGTGATTGATGCAGGCAAGAAGAATACGGCAGACTTTTCCGCAAATGATAATTTTGACATTATCAGAAAATGCGATCTGAATTTTTACGGATTGCCAAAAGTGGGTCTTAACCCATGGTTTACGGAAGAGACAAGCGATCTTTTGCTTGATTTTTCAAGAGATTACAATTTTACTTCTGAATATATTGCAAGGCAGATAAATGCGCGTCTAAAGGCGGGACGCTATTCAACCGGGGATGAATCGGCATACGATTTTATTACTCCTCCGGCAGACACCTCTGCAATAAGTTTTTTACGCCAGACCATATTTTTCTTAAATTCCATTAAACCAGCCAACTGATGATTGACGATTTTTTCAATTCAGACAGTGAGGAGGATTTTGAAGATCTTTCTCATCTGATTCCGAAGTGTGAAGAGGCCATGGCAAAAGGGGAGATGGATACTCTCAGATTTTCTGAAGAGGAATTTGACTTTCTGATTAACCATTATCTCAACGAAGGCGACGACTGGATGGTTGCCGAAATAGCCGCAATGGCATATAATCAGCATCCGTACTCTGTTGACCTGGGTACAAAATATGCAGATGTACTCATAGTAAACCGTGAAATTGAGAGGGCAAAGGAGATCCTTGCAAGCCTTGTTGAGAGGGTGCCCAGAAACGGAGATATATTTTTTCTGATTGCCAGAACTTTTATCAAAAGTGAAGGTCATGAAGCTGCCAGAGAGGCTATCCAAAAGGCTGCCGCACTGTCGCCCGATGATGCTTCTGATATGTATCACACAGCAGCACAGGATTATATAGATTCTGCCGAATATGAAATTGCTCTTGAATATCTTTTTGAAGCAAGAAAAATAAGCGATGACGATCCTGAGCTTCTTAATGATATAGCATTCTGCTATGAGAGAACCGGCAGGTTTGCAGAGAGTCTTGACTTTTATGAACGCTATCTCGATGAAGATCCTTTCAACGACAATGTCTGGTTCAATGTAGGAACCATACATGCAAGGGAACTCCGTTTTGACAAATCAATAGAGGCTTTTGATTATGCAATCGCCCTGAATCCCCTGAACTCTTCTGTTCTTTACAATAAGGCTATTGTTTATGTAAATACAGAAAACTACAAAAAGGGAATTGAGACATTTGAAGAGTTTCTCAGACACGAGCCTGGTAACATTTTTGCAATTCTTGGGATTGCCGAAGCCTTTCTTGCAATGGACAAACTTCAGGATGCCCAGCGCTATTACTCAGAGGCATTGGCTTTTGACAAACATAATCAGGAGGCAAACATGGGAATGGCATACATCTCAATGGTTATGCTTGATCACTTTGGATCACTTGTCTATCTGAGAAGATTCATGGGTAACGATGGCATAGAATACAGCGTAGTTGCTCCTCAGCTTTTGCTTACCTTCAAACGTACCAATCTGCCGGAGTTCTTACTATATCATACCATTGCTCAGTATTTCATGCATAACCGTGAGCAGTTTCTCCGTAATATGGAGTTACTCTCTGCCATAGATAACCTTTGGGTAAGAAAAGTATACGAACTTATTCCCAACCTCAGAAGCGACACTCTGTACACCTCACTTATGAGGAAATACCAGATTAAATAATCAAACTTAATAATGAGAAAATACATTCTTACCTTCTTCAAGGGAATTGCGATGGGAGCTGCCGATGTTATTCCCGGTGTTTCAGGCGGCACAATTGCTTTCCTTACAGGAATCTATTCCGAATTACTTAATTCAATCAAGTCAATTAATTTTAATGCTGTAAAACTGCTGCTTACCGGAAAATTTTCAGAATTTGCAAAGGCAGTTAACCTTAAGTTTTTACTTGCAGTAGCCAGCGGTATATTGATAAGCATATTTTCCCTGGCCAGATTAATGCAGTATTTACTTGTTAATCATCCTATTCCCCTCTGGTCATTCTTTATGGGTCTTATAGCAGCATCTGCAATATTTGTCCTCAGAGAGATCGGAAAGTGGAAGTTTGTTCACATTGTCTCCTTACTGGCCGGTATTGTGATTGCCGCCTACATTTGCCTTGTATCACCAAGTCAGACCACAGAGGAGTACTGGTTCATATTCATCTCGGGAGCAATAGCAATCTGTGCAATGATCCTCCCCGGAATATCAGGAAGTTTTATTCTCCTCTTAATGGGTAAATATGCCTTTATAATGAAGGCCGTAACCGACTTTAACATTCCCGTCCTTGCAACCTTTGCAGTAGGAGCAATCCTGGGAATTATCGCCTTTTCGCACTTCCTTACATGGCTGCTCAATAAATACTACAAGCCCACAATCTGTGTCCTTGCCGGCTTCATGATAGGCTCCCTTGTAAAAGTATGGCCATGGAAAAAGGTCATCGACGAAGCCTCCCACATTGACCGCCCCATCTTCCCCGGCCACTTTGAAACCCTCACCGGACAGTCATCTGAGCTCTTTTTAGCCGTATTATTTACCCTAATTGGCATTTCCCTTGTCTTTGGCATAGAATTTATCGCCAAAGCTATGAAGAAATAAAAAATTGTTATATCTTTGCCCTCCCCAAACAGGAATAATACTCCTCAACCGGGAAACCTTAACATAAGGGGTTCGGTAGCTCAGTTGGATAGAGCAACAGCCTTCTAAGCTGTGGGTCTTGGGTTCGAATCCCAACCGAATCACATTAAATAAGAGAGCCGTGCAACAGCACGGCTTTTTCTTTTTTGCAGCAGCCCTGAGCTCGCTCAAGGGCAAGCTGCAAAAGAAAAAATGGGAGATGCTACGCATCCCCCTCTCTTATTTAATGTTGGACCCCCCCACCAGGGAACACCGAGCGCTAGCGAGGTAATCCCAAGGTGGGGGCAGCAAACTTCTCCGCCGCAATTTCTGTTAACGACTTGAACAACTGTAATATACAAACAACAAACTTTTCAATTTGAAAAGTTTGTTGTTTGTAAAACATTAAAAGACAATGAATTAACAGAAATTGCGGCGCACTCACTCGCCCCGCCCGGCGCACTCACTCACCCCGCCAGCCTCAGCACCTACCTCCCCACAGTAAACACAAATCTGCTCCCTTTCCCAACTTCACTCTCTACCCAGATCTTCCCGTTGTGTCTGCCCACAAACTCCTTGCAAAGAAGCAGTCCCAGACCTGTTCCCTCTTCTTTATTCGTCCCCGGTCTTGAAGATGTAGCCTCAATTTTGAACAAAGAATTCAAAATTTTCTCATCCATGCCAATACCCGTATCAGTCACACTAATCTCAGCCACTCCATTCTTTATGACTGCATCAACAGTAACAGAACCACCGGTAGGTGTATATTTGACAGAGTTGCTAACAAGATTTCGAATAACAGTATTAATCATCTTAATATCACCATATACAGTCATTTCCGGATCTATACTGTTAATGAGATGTATCCCCTTAACTTCTGCATTTGTCTCAAGTAACTGTAAAATATCAGAAACAACAGGATTCAGAGAGAATCTGGCGGGCACAAAACTGATAGCCCCTGTCTGAGTACGCGACCAGGTAAGCAAATCCTCCAGAAGTTCATAGGTCTTCTTAGAAGTCTCATAAATACTTCTGATAAACTCCTTTTTATCTGCATCATCCAGAATATCCTCGTTTTCCATAAGCCCCTGGGACATACCAAGCAGAATGCTGAAAGGACTTTTGAGGTCGTGCGAAATAATTGAAAAGAACTTATCCTTTGTAGCTATAAGCTGAATAAGTTTCTTCTCTGCCTCCACCTGATGGGTAACATCCTTGGTTGTACCAAATGCAAGGAGGCTGTTGCCCTTCTCATTAAACAGAATTCTGTAAGATTGTTTGAGATGTTTGATTCTGCCGTCTTTCAGCACAATTCTGTGAGAGAGTTCAGTAGGCTCCCTTTTGAGTAAAGATAATCTGAACTGAGTATCTACCATATCCCTGTCTTCAGGATGTACAAAGCCCATGAAAGTATTAAAGTCAGGTGTGGTTTCAGCCGGATTAGTCTCGAAAATTCTGTACATTCCTTCAGACCATGAGATTAAGTTTGTTCTCAAATCTAAATCAAAGTGACCAATAAGAGCAAGCTGCTCTGCAAACCTGTATTTCTCTTCACTGGCCATTAATTTTTCTGACATCATCTTGTTTTCAGTGATATCTCTTGTGCTAAGCCTGAATCCAATGTGTTTTCCATCTTCTGTAAAGACACGTCTGGCAGATAAATTGACCCATACCACCTTTCCCGTTTTATGCAGATACTTGAATATGTAAGATACCTTCCCCTCCATGAAATCACTGCCTGCTATTGCAGCCATTGCCCTGTCAAAATCATCGGGATGAATGAAATCCCTGAAAGTGATCTTTCCAGACATGTATTCCTCTACAGTGTAGCCTATTATATCCTCTACAGCCTTACTGCAGTATATTAGCTTTTTATCCTTATCTCTGTATACCTCCCAGTCGCTGGAATAGTCAAATACCAGATTCAGCAGTGCCTGGTTCTCTGCGAGTCTCTCCTCAACTTTTTTGAAGTTTGTATCATCTGAAACAAAGAGAGCATATGTATCATCTGCGTATCCGTCCAGTTTGGCTGCAGAGACCTGTAAAAACAGTGTGTGTGATCCCTCTTTTGTTGAGAATGTAAATGGTCCCTGTTTTCTGAAAACAAGATTACCATTGGTTTTAACCTCATTTAAAGATGATCTCAGTATGCAGTTATCACAATTTGATGAGGTCCCGCAGCAATCCGGATTTCCCAGAGAATTTACACACGATAAAACACTTCCAATAAGCTGATCCTTAAAATCCGGATCAACTGTGAATAAATCATTGCTGAAAGAACCGTTAAAATTCAGAACCCGAGACTCGGAATTGACAATGACAGTAAGGACAGGTAATTTGTCAATAAGATTTTCCAAAAGCTTAACCCGGTTCTCCATATACTTTACTTTTTTTACAATATAGTCAAAAAACACGACTTTTCAATATGACCTCTCGTTGCTTCCCTCCATCCAGTTGATAAATGCTGTATTAACTACCTTATTGCCGCCTGGGGTAGGGTAGTCGCCAGAAAAATACCAGTCACCCCTGTTGTCGGGACAGGCAATATGCAGATTCTCAATTGTCTGGAAAACAAGCTCAACTTCTGCCTTGACAAATGAATTCTTTACCATCTGGGCAATTTTATGAGAAACCTCATCGTAAGTAAACGGAGCATAAATCTCCTTCACATAATTTACATAATGCTCTTTTGAAAGCCCCTGCTGAGCCTTGCATTTGCGGTAAACATCATCAATAACGGATGACATTCCGCGTTCGCGAAGCAGCTCTATTGCAGCATTAAAGGCGATAAACTCGCCCATTCTGGTCATATCAATTCCATAACAGTCGGGATAGCGAATCTGCGGGGCAGATGATACAATAATTATCTTTTTAGGACCCAGCCCGTCAAGAATTCTCAGAATACTTTGCTTTAATGTAGTTCCCCTTACGATGGAGTCATCAATTACCACAAGGTTATCCCCCGGCTTTACAACACCATATGTCACATCATAGACATGCCCCACCATCTCGTCCCTGTCAATGTCAGATGTAATGAATGTCCTCAGCTTTGCATCCTTGATTACAATCTTCTCTGCCCTCGGTTTGCCGTATCTCTCCATTCCCTCAATCATACCGTAGAAAGAGGTTTCTGCAGTATTGGGAATAAAAGAGAAGACTGTATTATCAATATCTCCGCCAACAGAGTTATAAAGTTGCTCTGCAAGCAGTTTTCCGAGCATTTTTCTCTCCTGGTAAATATGTCTGTCATTACCGCGTGAGAAGTAAATCCTTTCAAATGAGCAGCTTCTCTTTTCAAAAGGCTCCCTCACCATGATTTCTGAAATATCTCCGGATTTTTTGATAATAAGGGCATATCCGGGCTTTATCTCCTGAATCATCTCATCGTTTACGCCAAAGGCAGTCCTTATTACAGATGCCTCTGATGCGACAACCGCAAGTTCATCATCAAAGTAGTAAAAAGCAGGTCTTATTCCCCACGGATCTCTCATCACAAAAGCATCCCCGTGTCCTGCCACACCGGCCACTGCATATCCTCCGTCCCAGTCTGAACTGCTTTTTGAGAGAACATCTGCCCAGTTGAGGTTCTCCTCAATCATAGGAGAGATCTCCTCCCTGCTGACACCCATATCCCTGTATAATCTGTATCTGTTCTGGATTTCATCATCCATGAAGTAACCAACCTTTTCAAGCAGGGTAACTGTGTCTGAATAATTTCTTGGATGCTGACCCGCCTTGATAAGACTGTCGAACAACTCGTCCACATTGGTGAGATTAAAATTGGCCGCAAGGGCAAGGTTCCGGCTTCTCCAGTTGCTGGATCTCTTGAGCGGGTGAACCAGATCTATGTTGTTTTTTCCAAATGTAGCGTATCTTAAATGGCCAAGGTAAACTTCAGAAACAAACGGCAGCTCCTCCTTTGCCTTTATGGCATCACGGGATGCAACAGCCTCTTTTGTAAGTGGTTCGTGAATTTTGCTGAATACCTCCTGGATGGGATTTGAGCCACACGAACGTACCCTGTCCATATATTTGCATCCGGGCTCCATATCCAGCTTAACACCAACCACACCGGCACCCTCCTGACCCCTGTTCCTCTGTTTCTCCATTAGAACATACAGTCTCTTAAGGCCGTACAGGTATGATCCGTATTTCTGCTGATAATAATCGAGCGGTTTGCGCATCCTCACCAGCGCAATTCCGCATTCATGGTTTATCTTGTCACTCATGGCGCAAAATTAGAAAAATTGTGGAAAAGTACAGGGCTTATTTATACTGAATCAGAACTCGTACCTCACAGATGCCACAGGTACAAGCCCTACGCTGTATGAATCTCTTTCCGATATTACTCCGCGGCTGTATGAGAATCGCTTTCTGACAACATTGTGCCTGTTTGTTATATTCTGAATCTCTGCCTGGAAAATCCACGAACTGGAAGCCCTGTATAGCCTGTAGCTTATTCCAAGGTCAATCCTGCGGTATTCCGGAAGGTGTCTTCCGTATGTTTCGGAAATATCGTATATAATTCTTTTTCTGGAGAGGGAGAGGTCAGTATCAACAGGAGTATATCTGAATCCGCCCCTTACAAGAGCCTTTAAATTAAAACCAAGCAGATTCTGTCTCTTTCTGCCAACAGGAATTTCCCTTCCTGCCGTAAGGTTAAAAATATACCCGTTGTTGTAGTATGTGCTGTAAGTATTGCCGTCGGGAGAGAGGTATTTTGAGTCAAACAGAGATGCAGTCATTACTGTGTACCAGTTTCTGGTAAAATCCTTTTCTATGGTGAATTCAGCCCCGTAGTTTGTTCCCCTGCCGCCATTGTTCAGGGCTATGTCGGGTAATCCGTAAGAGGCATTGATTACAGAATACTGACTTCTTGGATTAACTGCATAAGGAACCGAAAAGAGGTGCTGATAATAGGCCTCAATTCCAGCACTCAAATCTGGAGCAAGCTCCCTGCTTAAACCAACTGTGAAGTGTAACGCACGGGAGCTTTTCAGATCACTGTTTGCAATATCCCGACTTGTTTTTGATACTTTAATCCTGTAATTGTAGATAGACAGTGGCTCAAGTCTGGAGTGAAGGCCCGCCCCAAGGCTGATTCTCCTGCTGCCCGCCAGATTGATTACCATTCCTATCCTGGGCTCAAACAGTATCTCCGAAGTTATTCCGGAGTGAGAAACATGTACTCCTGTATTAATTTCTACATTCTCTGCAGGCTTGTATTTCCACTGAGCAAAATATCCGTTGTACCACCCCGATGCATCTGAGTTTAAAAGAGTGTCGTAAAGCCCTGTACTCAGAAGCCTTTGAGCAAACATATCTCCGCTTGTAAAGTTAAGATTGGCTCCAATGCGGAGGGTATTTGAGGGGCTGAATTTATGGTTGGCGACAACTGAGATTCTCAGGGCAGGGTAGAGGAATCTTTCTGAATAGTTTAGTGTTCTGTTGAGCAGTGTATCTGTTACATGGTTTTCTGACACATCCCTCTGCCATGTAACTCCCGCAGTAGTTCTGATGTATGTCTTTTCGTCAGGAAGAGCCCAGAGATGTTTGATTCCGGCAATAGCAAAGAGATGTCTGTCCAGGTATTCATCTTTGTCTGCACCGTTTTTTATAGAATCTGCATTGTCTGAAGCGAGGTCGCCAACAACACTCGAACCTCCTGCAGTAAAGATTTCAAATGTCCCGGCCCGTTTGCTCTTAAAAGAGACCTTTGCAGCCCAGTCATAGGAGCTTGGGATTATTCCAACCTCTTCGCTGTCTATAATACCGTAGCTCTTCAGAAAATCGAAATTGGCATACCTCAGATTGACAAACCAGGACCCGCCTCCCCCGCGTGCAAGCGGTCCCTCGGCCGAGGCCTCGGCACCTACAACACTAAGCCCAAGAGCATATCCTCTTTTAGAAGTGCTGCCACTCTTTAAATTCAGATCCATTACGCCAGATGTTGCGTTTCCGAATTCTGCGGGAAATGCTCCTGTATAAAAATCAAATCCTGATAATGCGTTTGTTGTAACTGCAGAGTATGCGCCGCCTGAGGCACCCTCACCAGCTGCAAGGTGATTGGGATTGGGAACCTCAAGCCCCTCAATTCTCCAAAGCATGCCTTTGGGTGAGTTTCCCCTGATAATAATCTGGTTATTGTCATCATCATTTCCGGCAGAGACTCCGGGCATGGATGTAACCATCCTGAGAGGATCAAAATATCCTGCAGCAAATCTTGCTGCATCCTGACTTTTTAGCCTTCGTGCACTCACTGTGGCCATTGTATTGTGAGTCTTGCGGGATTCTGCACCCACCCTGGCTTCTCCAATCTGCAAGGTAGATTCCGTAAGCATTACAGAAACAGAAATCTCTTTTCCAGGTCCAATAAGAATATCATTTACAACAGCAGTGTTGTAACCCATAAACCCAGCCCTGAGAGTGTGTCTTCCCGGGGAAAGCGAGATTCTGAACCTGCCCAGTGAGTCTGTTACGGTTGTTTTAAATCCTGATCCGTCAGAAACAGAAATATCTGCCCCTGCTAGCGGTGAGCGGCTCTCTGCATCAACGGCAGTGCCGGAAAGTGTTGAGGTGAATTGCTGGGAGAACAGAGTAATACTACCTGTCATTAACATAACAGATAAAAAAAGATTCATAAAGGCCTTTCTAAACAGAGAGCCCATGTACAAGATTTATTTTCTGACTATTCCCTTGCTTTTTCTTCCGTCAATAAAGATATAGAGCGGCTTTTCAAACCTGACAACCCTCAGGAAATGACTCTCGTAAAGAGCATCGGCAGAATCCAGCATCTCTTTGTCGAATATTCCGTCGCCCTTGAAAGGGTTTATTGTCATATATCCAATGCCAAAAGATGTAAGGTTCTGGAAAAAGTGTGTCCCCTGACTTGGTTCAACCTGAAAATTCTTAAGGCCGCACTCTACAATAACCTTCGCTTCAGATATATGAGGCCATTTGATAGGAATACCAAGCCATGAATCACTTGAACCCCATCTGCCAGGACCCACTATTACATAATACCTCTTCTCCTCCTTCATCCTGCTGTTTAGCTCGTCAATCTCCCTGGCTATCTCTGCTGTTTTTGCACTGTCAAAGTTCTCTGTTCTCACATAGACAATGTCAGTTACCCCCTCAATGAGACCTATTCCAAGTGCTTTGTCGGCATAAATAAGTGAGTGCGAAATATCAATTTTCTCCCATTCAAGGGATTTATTGTCAAGGCTTTCTGTTATTGGTCTTATCTGAAGGAAATTAAATGTTTTATCCTCTCCGTGAGGAACATCCATGTTAACTGCAAACTCAATTTCAACCGCACTTCGCATCTCTTTCTGACAAATCTCAAGCAGGTCTGTGAGGATGTTTGCAAGAGGCATTGCATCATATTTGAGAATATGAGAGAAGGTTATGATTTTTCTGCCGGTTTCAAAGTTGTTGTCAACTATACGCTGACTGTTCATATCCCATGTTGAAGCAACATGGTTGAGGTTTCTGAAGTGTTTTGCATCATTTATCTGGAACTTCTCAAGGTTAACCGAGTCGTCAATTGAGGTCTTGAACTGCTCTGGCTTGAGATTAAGGGCATACATGTGGTTCTGGGTTTCGGCCATTGCAAGGGATGGTGTCGAAAGCTGAAGAACATGTTTGGGATGTTTTGGTGAAAAACGAAGGGTTTTTCCGCCTTCAACCACAATTTTTCCAAGTCCTGCAGCCAGATTTACAATTCCATCCTCAGGCTTTTCTGCACCTATTGGGTAGAAGTTAATAGAGCGGGCAACTCCTGATAGAGTGGGGAAGAAGAAGCCGCTGTCCTCTGTACCGCAAAGGTCCTGGACAACTACTGCCATCTTCTCTTCACTCAGCAGGTTGGAGGTGGCCTGGATATATGAACGACTGGCACTGAAATATATTGAAGCATAAACGCTCTTTATTGCCTTTCCCAGAAGTCTGAGCATCTGATCCCTGTTATGTGTAAGAGGAATCATGTATGTTGAGTAAATTCCGGCAAATGGTTGATAATGCGAGTCTTCGAGCTTTGAGCTTGAGCGTACTGCAAGCGGTCCGGTTGCATTTTCAATATAAACTTTCATATCCTGCACCAGTGCCTCGGGAAGCCGGGAACTTACAAATTCAGAGAGAATCTCCTCATCTGAAATATCAGAATTGATTACATACTGCAGTCCGTTAACCTTGATAAACTCATCAAAATAGTCAGTTGCAATAACAACTGTTCTTGGAATAAGAATTTTTACCCCAGGATATTTGTTAAGCAGGTTGTACTTCTGCAGCATATTGTTGATGAAGGCTAGTCCCCTGGCCTTGCCGCCCAGCGAGCCCTCGCCAATTCTTGCAAACCATATGTATTTGCTGTAGGTTTCGGGGTCAAACCTGGCCACAACTCCGTGTCCAAGTAATATACGGTAATCTATTATTGCATCAACCAGATATTTTCTCAGCTGGTCTGTGCTCTTGAAATGGCTCTGGTCTGCCTTGCGGATTTTTGCCGCCAGAGAGAAGAGTCCTCTTGAGTACATCCATTTGGATAGTCTGTTTCGCGAGCCGTGATAAAGCAAAATCTCCTCCGGCATCTCCATAATCAGATGCTGAAGGTCTCTCAGATCTTTTGCCCTGCCCATAATCTCACCTGTCTCGAGATCCCTGAATATAAAGTCTCCGAACAGAAATTCCTCGCTTATATAGTCGGCAAGTTCAATAAGAAGTGTTTTAGAGTATTTGAGAATAAATCCCACCCCAAGCTGCTGTGCAACATCCCTCATACTCTCCTGGGATGACTGGAGCAGGAATGGCATGTGCGGGTCATCTGCCTTTATAAGTTTGCAGAGATCAATACCGGCATCCATTTTCTCTGTATGGGAGGGATCGTTTTTATTGATAATAAATGCAACATCAGATATTACCCCAAGCAGATTCTTCTTGTATCTTTCGTAAAGTTCTACTGCCTCAGTATAGTTTGTTGCAAGCAGAATCTTTGGACGGGCTCTTTTTCTCAGCTTCTGCTGCTGCTCGTTAAGGGCCTCCTTGAGAAATTCGGCACTCTGCTGGAGTACAAGCTTGTAGAGCGCAGGCAGGTAAGTGGAGTAATACCTTACAGAGTCCTCTATCAGCAGAACTGACTGAACACCTGCTCCAAGAATATCATCATCTGCATTCATTCTGTCCTCAAAGAGTTTAATGATTGCAAGAATGAGGTCTGCGTTTCCCTGCCAGCTGAAGATATAGTCTATACCTGACCGGTCCTGACTCTCGATTATTCTGTGAAGCTCTTTTGAAAAGTGGGTGAGGAGCACAAAAGGTATTTCTCCCCCCTCGCTTTTGAGCTGTCTGGAAAACTGGAAGACATCCAGCTCTCCAACATTGAACATACTTATTATCAGGTCAAAGTCATCATCTTTTTCGAGCAGCCTTGCCGCCTCCACAGATGATGTAACCCAGGTGAAAGAGGGAGGATTGCTGAGATTCAGATCTACATACTCCTTGTAAATCTGAACCTCAATTCGTCCGTCTTCTTCAAGCGTATATGCGTCATAGCTGCTGCAAATCATTAAAACTCTTCTGATACGCCTCTGCATCAAAACCTTGTAGTTTGTGCGGGAGATTTTCTGCTGATTTGTGCGGCTGTTTGGCATAGGTTAAGTTATTTAAAAGTTTCTAGCTTTTTGTGTAGTCGTAGAATCCCTTTCCGGTCTTTCTTCCAAGAAGGTTGGCCCTTACCATCTTTCTCAGGAGCGGGTGAGGTCTGTATTTTGTATCACCAAATTCATTGTAGAGAACCTCCATAATTGCAAGGCAAACATCAAGACCAATCAGGTCTCCAAGTGCAAGAGGTCCCATAGGGTGGTTTGCACCAAGTTTCATAGCCTCGTCAATCTCCTCTTTTGTTGCTACTCCGTCTGCAAGGATTGATACACCCTCATTAACAAGCGGAATAAGGATCCTGTTCACAACAAAACCGGGAGCCTCATTAACTGTTACAGGTGTTTTGCCTGCCTTTTGGGCAAGTTCCATCACAAATGCATGAACATCATCAGATGTAAGCTGACCTTTAATAACCTCAACCAGTTTCATAACGGGTGCCGGATTAAAGAAGTGCATACCAATCACTCTTTCCGGTCTCTTTGTTGAAGAGGCAATCTCTGTAATTGAAAGCGAAGATGTATTTGACGCAAGAATGGTCTCAGGCTTGCAAATCTTGTCAAGAGTTCCGAATACCTCTCTCTTGATTTCCATTGTCTCAAGAATAGCCTCAATAACAATATCTGCATCTGCACAAGGGTCATAAGAAGTTGTACCCTCAATTCTTGCAATAATCTCATCTCTCTGGGCAGAGGAGATCTTCTCCTTCTCCACCTGTTTTGCAAGGTTCTTGGCAATAATCTTGTTTCCTGTCTCCAGTTCCCTGTCGTTATATCCTTTCATAACGACCGGAAAACCGGCCTGAGCAAACGCCTGTACTATTCCGCTGCCCATTGTTCCTGTTCCTATAACAGCTATTTTCATAATTGTATGTGTGTGTTAGAATAAATTATCTGTTCTCAAAAACCGCCTTTCTCTTACCAAGAAATGCCTCCATGCCCTCTTTCTGGTCCCTGGTTTCAAAACATTTTCCAAAAAGAATATTCTCAGTATTGTTTGAATCGTCTGTATTGTTGTCTACTGCAAAGTTGATGCACTCCTTTGAAAATCTTACCGCAACAGGTGCCTTTGATGCTATTGCAGATGCCATTTCCATTGCACTCTGCATAAGTTCGGCTGCAGGAACCACCTTGTTAACCAGTCCAACAGAGAGTGCTTCTGCAGCATCAATTACCCTACCGGTAAATATCAGCTCCTTTGCCTTTGCAGGTCCAATAAGCTTTGTCATTCTTACCGTTCCTGAAAAACCCGGAGTAATTCCAAGGCCTACTTCAGGCTGACCGAATTTTGCATTATCTGCAGCTATGCGGATATCACAAGCCATTGCCAGCTCGCATCCGCCGCCCAGGGCAAAACCGTTTACTGCTGCAATTACGGGCTTTTTCATCTGCTCAATTTTTCTGAACACCTCTGCTCCCTTTCTGCCGAATTCCTCCCCCTCCGGTCCGCTGAGAGATACCATCTCCGAGATATCTGCGCCGGCTACAAAAGCTCTTCCTTCGCCTGTCAGAACAACTGCATATAAATTATCATCGTTTTCTGCCTCCTGTGCAACTGCAGAGAGTTCTGAAATTATCTGCGAATTTAAAGCGTTGAGAGATGCGGGGTTATTTATTCTGATAATGCCCACATGGTTTTCTGCTGAGAGTGTAACAAACTTGAGATTCATTTTAACATAGTATTTAAAGGATAAAGTTAACACTTTTATGTTAATTTTGTAGAAAACACAAGCACGATGGAAGAGTTCACAGACAAAATTTCAATCACTGTTCAGAAAGGCAAAGTAGACATTAATTCACCATACCCTCCCGATATGAAGGGTCAACACGGGGCAGATGAGCTCACAAGGGAGGCACTTGATGCAGGAGTCCCTGCAAATGATATTCTCAACAATGCACTTATACCTGCAATGGCGATAGTGGGCGGACTCTTCAGGGAGAAAAAACTCTTTGTTCCGCAGGTGCTCATGTCTGCAAGAGCAATGAGCAGGGCAATGGTGCACCTTAAACCCTACTTTACCTCCGGAGAGATTAAGGAGAGAGGAACTTTTGTAGTGGGAACAGTCGCAGGAGATCTGCATGATATCGGGAAAAATCTTGCATCAATGATGATTGAGGGTTCGGGCTGGAGAGTTGTAGATCTGGGTGTTGATGTAAAGAGCGAGAAATTCATTGATGCGGTAAAGGAGTATCCGGGCTGTATCGTTGGGATGTCTGCCCTTCTGACCACCACTATGGAGTCAATGGAAAAGGCGGTAAAAGAGATGAAGAGTCTCCTTCCGGATCAGAAAATCATTGTAGGGGGAGCTCCTCTCAATGCAGAATTTGCTGCAAGGATTGGTGCAGACCTGTATGCCCAGACTCCACAGGCAGCTGTCTCATATTTAAATTCACTGTAATGACAGGAAAAGATTATATAAGAAGCGCATTTCTTCTTAAAGAGAACGACAGACCGGCCTGGCTTCCTTTTGTGGGCTGTCACGGAGCATTTCTAACCGGCGAAAACGCAGAGAGGTATCTGTCATCCTCTGAACTTATTGTAAAAGGACTTAATGAGGCAATAATAAAATATACACCCGACGGACTTCCCGTAACATTTGATCTTCAGCTTGAGGCCGAGGCCCTGGGATGCCGCCTTCTCTTCTCTCCATCAAACCCTCCTGCCGTGGTGTCACACCCTGTTGAGGATGGTCTCGCGCCAGCGGATTTACCGGATTTTGCTGAAATTCTCAGGAAAAAAGAGGGAAGGCTGGGGGAGGCACTGCGTGCTGCAGAGATTATTACAGCTCAGCACCCGGAAGTTGCCTTTTTTGGTCTAGTAACCGGACCGCTTACCCTTTCCCTTCATCTGATGGGAACATCCCTCTTTACAGAGATGTTTGAAAATCCGGACAAGGTAAACAGCGTAATGGAATACTGCACAGATGTGGCTGAGCTTATGTCTGAGGCATATGTTAAGGCCGGCTGCGAGGTAATTGCTGTTGTTGATCCCATGACCAGTCAGATAGACCCGCTCACTTTTGAAATGTTTGTACTTGAAAATTCAAAACGCCTGTTTGCAAAAATCAGGAAGATGAACACCCTTAGCTCCTTCTTTGTATGCGGACAGGCCGAGCATAACCTTGAGCTGATGGCTGCCTGCGGGCCGGATAACATTTCGGTAGACGAAAATATTCCGCTCTCTGAGGTGAAAAGAGTGGCAGACGGAGCAGGAATCAGCTTTGGCGGAAACCTGAAGCTTACAACCACCCTTCTGCTGGGAACAGAGGAGGAGTGTGAGAGAGATGCGCTGGAGTGCATAGATACAGGAGGAAACAGAGGTTTTATTCTGGCCCCCGGTTGCGATTTACCAATGAATACACCTGTCTCAAACCTCATAGCAGTTTCGTCACTGGTTAGAGACAAATACAGGCAGGATGTCCTCAGAAACAGCAGCGTAAAGATTGCCGCAGAAGAGATTCCCGATATTTCATCAAGATGGATAAACGGAAAAGCAATAGTAGATGTTGTGACTCTGGATTCTGCCTCTTGCGCTCCATGCAGCTATATGATGGAGCTTACAAAGAGGTTGCTGCCACTTTTTGAAGGCAAAGTTGAGGTTCATGAGCACAAAATCAAGACCCATGAGGGACTTGCAATGATGAAGGCACTTGGAGTTACAAAAATACCAACCATCTGCATAAACGGAGAACCGCTTTTCATCTCTCAGACTCCGCCTCTTTCAAAGCTGGCTGAGGCTGTAAAAGAGAGGATTTAAAGCAATATATATGAAAACTAAACCTGTCCCGCTCATTCTGGTCTCCGGCTTTCTAGGAAGCGGGAAAAGCTCCTTTCTGAAGGGAGTTCTTGACAGTTTGGGCAAAAGGTTTAAAATTGCAATTGTACAGAACGAATTTGGATCAGTAAATGTAGACAGGAGAATTCTTGAAGAGTCAGCTGAACCGCATGTGACAATGGAGGTAAATAACGGATCTCTCTTTTGCCTCTGTCTGCTCGGAAATTTTATTCCTCAGTTTGCAGAGTTCCTCGACAGGGAAAAGCCGGACATTGTATTTATTGAGGCCACAGGCCTTGCAGACCCTCTTGCTCTCATGCAGATTTTAACCTCAGCAGAACTAAGGGACAGGGTTATTTTCAGAAAGGCAGTCACAATTGTAAATGCAGTCAGGTTTGCAGAACAATCCCGGTTGCTTCGTCAGGTTGTTAATCAGGTTAGGGTGGCAGATATGCTGATTCTTAACCGCTGCGATACCGCCACACCTGAGAAAATTGATGCTGCAGAAAACGCAGTCAGATTATTAAATGCAAATTGCAGAGTTATAAGAACCGCTTTTTCAAAGCTGCAGGATAGCGAAATGGAACTGATAACCGCCCCGGAGAAGGGAGAACAGGCCCTTTACGGAGCGGGAGAGACAAACTGGAAGCCGCTTTCGGCTCCTCCGGAAATTGCCTGCAGTGTTATAACTCATTCAGCCCCGCTTTCACCTGAAGCAGCTGAGAAGATCGCTTCGCTACTTAAAGATGCAATTCGCGCAAAGGGATTTATAAGAACAAAGCATTCCGGACTTCAGGTAAATGCTGTGGAGGGAGAAGTTACACTGCAGAAGTACATAGCAGAGGTTCCAAGGACAGAACTGGTAATTTTTGGCAGTTTAGAAACTGGTGAATTAATTAAGGAGGTTTTCAAATATGGAGAGACATGTTAAAACTGTTCTGACTCTTAAGGAGCTTGAGAATCTTATGGAAAACCACCATAAGAGTCTTGGTGATGACTTTTCTGCCGAGACTCTTGAAATAGCGGCCTCCTTCAGAACTATCAGACCATCCTTTGAAATTCTGCTTATTAAACCGCAAGAGATAAATTTCAATTTTGGAGGAAGGGTTGCGGCAAAACTGGGCTGTGCAGAATTCTATGCGCTCTTTGTTGCAACGCTTGGAGAAGAGGCCTCTGAAATCATAAATTTATTCAGGGGAGACCCATTTGCCTATTTTGCAGCAGATCATCTTGCATCGCTTTATGCAGAGTCACTGGCAAATTATGTACATGAAGAGATTGGATCTGCCGCAACCTCCAGCGGCATGAAGTTTTCAAACCGCTACAGCCCCGGCTACTGCGGGTGGAGAGTCTCAGACCAGAAGCTGCTCTTTGCATCCTTCCCGGACTCTCCGTGCAATGTGAGGCTCACAGAGGGCTCGCTGATGTATCCGGTGAAATCTGTAAGCGGAGTTGTTGCAATTGGAAGGGAGGTCTCATTTTCCCCATACGGCTGCGAAACATGCAGCGATAAATGTCTGAACAAATTAATAAAAGAGATATGATTTACACACCCAGAGAGAGGGTTCTTGCAGCAATGAACCTGCAGAAACCGGACCGAGTTCCGCTTATGTGCCAGTTTAGTATTGGGGCAATGATGCAGCAGTTAAAACCGTCGCCTGCACACTTCTGGTATGACGGAAAGGTCTTTGCCGACGGACTTGTGGAACTTCGCGACAGATTTAATTTTGACGGAATTCTTGTAAGCCTTCACGGACATTCTCCTGAATGGAAAAAGGATGTACTTGAAATCAGAAATCCGGAGGAGGGTAGGCAGGAGGTTGTTTTTAATGACAGAACGGAACTTCACAGCTGGAGTGACCTCCCTATGGTCTATCAGCTCGAAAAAAGAGTCCCTTTGGATATCTCTGAAATCAATCCGGATAAAGATATCCCATCTGTTATTGATTATATTCCTGTATCTGCAGGACTCTATTTTAAAATTGACCAGAACCATAAATTTGATATCTTTTCATATCTCTCTGAAAAAACAGGAGGGAAATATTCGATTCATGGTGAGATAACCTCTCCGTTCGATTATCTTCTCGATTTGCTGGGATATGAACAGGGACTTATTTCCCTGATAATGGAACCTGATAAATGCAAGGTAATACTTGAGAAATTTGCTGCCGGAATAGGGGATCTTGCAGATGAGATGTGCGACTGTGATATTGATGCAATTAAGATATCCTCACCATTTGCAGGAATGGGATTCATCTCTCCTGAACACTATGAAGAGTTTGTTCTCCCTTATGAAAGGGCAATCATATCCAGAATCCGTGCGAAGGGAAAACATGTATACATTCATACTTGCGGACATATTGATGACAGGCTGGAACTTATGAGGGATAGCGGTGCCTCTGGCCTTGAGTGCCTCGATCCTGCACCTGTTGGAAATGTAGATCTTAAAAATGCCTTTGAAAGAATTGGCAAAAGCATGTTTATCAAGGGAAACATTGATTCTGTATATTCACTTCTCTATGCAGACGATGCAAAGGCAGAGGCAGATGTGCTGGAAATAATAGAAACAGGCAGAAGAGGAGATGGATTTATCCTCAGCACTGCCTGTTCAATTGCCCCTATGGTATCAAAGGAGCGTATTCTTATGTTGTCTCACCTTGTGAGCCGTGCGGGTGTTTATCAGCCTTAAGAAACCACAAATATTGTAGAGAGAAGCAGATAAATCAGACCTGAAATAACCAGAGTTGCAGGAATGGTCAGAACCCATGCCGCAACAATGTTTTTTGCAGTGGCCCACTTAACAGAGGCAATTCCCTTTGTCAGACCTACCCCAATAATGGAACCGGTAATTGTATGAGTAGTACTTACAGGTATTCCGCCAACGGCTGTACCAATAAGTGTAAGTGCTCCGGCAGTCTCTGCGCAGAATCCCTGTACAGGCTTGAGCTTTGCAAGTCCGTCCCCTAAAGTTTTAATTACCTTCCAGCCGCCTGTGATTGTTCCGAGTGCAATTACTGAGTAACAAGTTATTGTCAACCAGAGCGGTACATGGAACTCACCGGTGTTTGCATAGAGGTAAGTGTCAATAAACGAGTTGGTTCCCGAAACCGAAAAGAGCAGGATAGCAATTATACCCATAGTCTTCTGGGCATCATTTCCTCCGTGTCCGAGTGAAAAGATTGCAGATGAAAAGAGCTGCATAACTTTGAAAATGCCTTCTACTTTAAGCGGGTGTTTTCGTTTAAATACCAGCATGGTAAGTGACATCATTAAAAAGCTGAGCACAGCACCAATGAGTGGTGAAAGAACTATAAAGAGTCCAATCTTGTAAATTCCGGTTGCAAAAAGAGCGTCGGTACCATATACAAACCAGACTGGTCCAATGAGGCCGCCAATGAGAGCGTGAGATACGCTTATGGGTAAGCCATAGTGAGTACAAACCCATACCCATACAACGGCACCTATTAGTGCAGAAAGAATGAGGGTGGGATTAATGACATTGGGGTCAACAATTCCTTTTCCCATAGTATTGGCCACATGTACTCCAAAGATGAAAAATGCGGCAAAGTTCCAGAAAGCAGCCCACATTACTGCTGCCCCGGGAGAGAGAACCTTGGTTGAAACAATAGTCGCAATTGAATTTGCGGCATCGTTCATACCGTTGAGAAAGTCAAAAAGCAATGCAATTAAGATTGCTACTATTACTACTGTTAACATGGCAGATTGCTTAAGCTAGTTTCACTATGATGGAGCGGATGCTGTCGCTTATATCCTTTGCTCTGTCTGTGGTATCCTCAAGACTCTGTACGATGTTTTTGTTTTTTACAAGTTCAATGGCATCCTTTTCAGTCTGGAACAGGAAGGTGTTGAAGTCTTCGTACAGACCATCTACCCTGTGTTCTATGTCCTTGATTTTTCTGCACTTAATAATAATTGAGTCATGTTTCTTTGCAATAAACTCGAGATCTGCAATGATTTCTGACAGGATCTGTGCATCTTCAACTATATAGTCCACAATTTTTATAAGGTCCTTGTGAGTTGTTTTTGGCTGGTACATCACAAGTTTTCTTGCTGCATCATGGATGAAATCCAGGAAAGTATCAATTCTTGATGCCAGAATGTGAATATCCTCCCTGTCGAAAGGTGTCACAAAGGTTTTGTTCAGCTCCTCGTAAATTTTGGCAGTAATCTGATCACCTTTCATTTCCAGATCGTTAATCTTTTTGTAGTACTCTTTCTGCTGTTCGGGATTGCTTTCAAGAAAGAGAGTCCTCAGATCTGCAGCAGCAACCTTAATGTTTTCAAGCTGCGCAATGTAAAGTGGATAGAATTTTTTCTCCTTTACCACAAATAGTTGAATAAACCTGTCAATTTTCATATATCTTAATTTTGATGCAAAAATATTTCAGGAAAACGGAATGTGGAACTTAAAGAGCTTTGGCAGACATAAAATTAACAAAAGCGTAACAATTTCTGTTACGCTTTTGAAATTTTTGCAATATTTTTTTAAAGTTACTCTCTTTTAGCTAATTAGAGAGAGGCTTCTCTTTACGAATTTGTTAAGTTCCTCACCTTTAAGCATTCCGTTAGAGAGCAACGCCAGATCACAAACTTGTCTGATCAGTTCATTCTCCCTTCCAAAACCGCCAAGCAGCTCCCTGCGCTCCTGTTTTACCTTCTCAACCTCTCCCTCCAGTCTCTCTTTCTCGTCCCTGTCGGCTTTATCCATCTCCTCCTCCTTTATGCCCTTAACCTTTTCAAGGAATTGCTCAAGTGCCTGCTGAGGAGCAGTGAGTTTAGACTCTATCTCCTGTACTTTAGGTGTTAGTTTTTCTGACTTTTCATTCAGAATTTTCTTAATGGCAGGATGAGAGTAGTTCACAGTAACAGTATATGACTCTGGAAGTGAGCCGTAGAAATTCATACCACCGTTAAGTGCAGACATCTCTCTGTAGCGGCGCATGAATTCACTTTGCGTAATGAGAACTGCAGCATCTCTTTCGTCAAGGTTTTCCACAACAACACTGTAGTGGCTTCCGGAAGGCAGAACCGCCTCAAATGCATTTGCAATATCTCTCTCTTCTGCCTCGGAAATAGCCGGTTTCTCCTTTTCCTCTTTTTGAATCAGCTTGTCTATGTGGTCTGAATCTACTCTGGCAAATGATGTCTCTTTGAATTTTGATTCCAGGAGATTTATAAAGTGTGCATCCAGCTGGCTGTCAAAGATAAGGACATCGTAGCCTCGGTTTTTTGCACTTTCAATAAATGAGTATTGTTCGTGAATATCGGTTGCATAGAGATAAATCAGCTTTTTATGCCTGTCTGTCTGAGACGGCTCAACAGCTGTTCTGTACTCTTCATAACTGAAGTATTTGTTGTCTGTGTTCTTAAGGAGTGAGAACTTCTCAGCCCTCTCATAGAACTTCTCATCTGTGAGCATTCCATACTCAATAAAGAGCTTCAGGTTGTCCCACTTCTCTTCCAGGGATTTTCTATCGTTCTTGTAAATCTCTTCAAGTCTGTCGGCAACTTTTTTGGTAATGTGAGAAGAGATCTTCTTCACATTTGAATCTGACTGAAGGTAGCTTCTGGAAACATTCAGCGGAATGTCCGGTGAGTCAATAACTCCGTGAAGAAGAGTCAGAAAGTCCGGAACTATGTTCTCAACAGAATCAGTTACAAATACCTGGTTGCAGTAAAGCTGAATTTTATTCCTTGAGAGTTCAATTTTATCCTTGATTTTCGGAAAGTACAGAACACCTGTAAGGTTAAATGGATAATCTACATTCAGGTGAATGTAGAATAGGGGATCCTCCTGCATTGGATAGAGCTCCCTGTAAAAATTCATATAATCCTCTTCTTTGAGATCTGCAGGCTTTTTAGTCCAGAGCGGAGTTGTATTGTTTATGATTTTGTCATTACCGGTCTCAACACTCTTTCCATCTTTCCACTCAGTCTCTCTGCCGAATGCAATCTCAACCGGAAGGAACTTACAGTATTTATTAAGCAGGGAGTTGATTTTTGCCTCGGTAGCATACTCCTTGGATTCATCATCAAGGTGGAGTATAATATCAGTTCCGCGCTCTTTTCTTTTGCCTTTTGAGATTTCATAAGAAGGATCTCCCTCGCAGCTCCATTTAACAGGCTCGGCTCCCTCTTTCCATGAGAGTGTCTGAATCTCTACCTTTTTTGACACCATAAAGGCTGAGTAGAATCCAAGTCCAAAATGTCCTATAATGTTATTTAACTGATCTTTGTATTTGTCCAGAAATTCACCGGCACTTGAGAAGGCAATCTGGTTGATGTATTTGTTAACCTCCTCTTCTGTCATACCAATACCGTTATCACTAACTGTTATGGTTCCCTTTTTCTCGTCTGCGGTTATCTTGACTCTTAAATCGCCGGTCTCTCCCCTGAATTCACCCGAAGAGGCAACTGCCTTTAGTTTCTGAGTTGCATCAACTGCATTGGAGACAAGTTCCCTAAGGAAGATTTCATGATCTGAATAGAGAAATTTCTTAATTACAGGAAAAATGTTTTCACTGGTTACTCCTATAGTTCCTTTTTGCATAGTATGTCGGTTTATATTTAACAATTATCTTTCCGGAGATAAATCAAAAGGCGTACCATCCGCAGATTGCACGCCTTTCACTGACAAATAGTCACATCTTTTGCTCTACTTGCACACCATGATGTCAAGTATCATGTCATCTGTGGTTTTCATTCCCACTGAGCCAATTGAGCCAAGGTTTCTGATAGTCTTTTCGATATCTTTTTCAATAATTCCGTCGTTCTCAGAGATGCAGATGTTATCAAGAGCAAGAATTGAGGACTGTACTGCTGAGGATACACCTGAAGCGACTTTAAGTGCGCATCCAACCTTTGCTCCGTCGCATACCATTCCGGTAATGTTGCCAATCATGTTTTTGATTGCATAGGTAACCTGTTCAAAATTTCCGTTTCTTAGATATACTATGCCGCATGATGCACCTGTTGATGCAATCACGCATCCGCAAAGTGCAGATAGTTTGCCAAGATATCCCTTAATGTGTATTGCAATTAAGTGGCTCAAAACAAGGGCTCTGGCAAGCTCCTCCTGTGAAGAGCCAAGTTTGTCCGCAGCTGCAATCACAGGCATTGTAACTGTTATTCCCTGATTTCCGCTTCCTGAATTACTCATTGCAGGCAGTGTGCATCCGGCCATTCTTGCGTCAGATGCTGCGGCAGTCACTGCCATGGAGTAGGTTAGGAGTCCGCTTCCGAAGATATTTTTATGTACATTATCCTGGATTGTTCGCCCTACCTGAAGGCCATATTTGTTTTCAAGTCCCTCTTTTGCCAGTGCTCTGTTCATAGTCACTGAATCAAGGATGAATTCAATATCCTCAAATGGTACCTGATTTGCAAATTTCCAGATCTCCTTAACACTGAGTTTGAAATCAAGTGTGTTTTCCATCTGATTTCCATTTTCCCCTCCGTCTGAACCTTCAGCAGGTTTAGGTTCAAATACCACAACTCCGTCCAGGGTAACCTTTACTATTGAATCATGATTGTCCTGAATAATTGCCTCTGCAGTATGTTCCCCGCTAATGCACCTGGCAGCAATGTAAAGTTTCTTCTTTGTATGAGAAAGCTTAATGTCAACCTTGTTATCTGCAAGCATCTGCTTGGCATCAGCGGTTGATTCTTCATTTAAATCTCTCAGAACCTCTAGTTTGTATGAGCTTTTTCCGCAGGTTACACCCAGGGCGGCAGCAATGTGCAGTCCAACCATTCCAGTTCCCGGAACCCCTACACCCATACCGTTTTTAAGAATATTGGCACTGACTTCAGCAACAATTCTATCGCATTTAAAACCAGCCTCTTCAAGGGCCTCATTTGCTCTGGCTACAGCAAGAGATACCGCTATAGGTTCTGTGCATCCAAGTGCCGGCTTTACCTCTCTTTTAATGAGAGTAATGATCTCTGATTCTCTTTTCTTTACCATTTTACTGCTGGATCTTATTGTCTGTTGTACTGAAAAAGTCAGTTATCATTTTTACAAGTGAATCAATTTCACTCTCGTTTCTGAGTGTTTCAAGAGGGAAACCGAGCGAGACGGTTTTATAGGTACCTTTATATGCAACTCCTGCAGAAATGTTGTTATCTGAATATCTGAATATTGTCCAGGCATTTTCTCCTGCAGGTTCAATTCCGTCCGGAGATTCCGAGCTGTATGAATATTCATTTGGTTTTGTGTGGAAAGAGAATGCACCGTTAAAGCTGTACGGGCTTTGAACAGCCTTAACAAAGCCGGTCTTGCTTGCATGGTCTGTCCTCCACTGGTACTTCAAAACTCTTTTAACAAAATTCTGGGTTTCAGGATTGTTTTCAATGCTGTCCCACACATCTGTTGCAATATATGATCCGGATATTAGCAGATTGCCGCCTGTCTGGGTATATGATTCAACTGCCTTCATCAGTTCCGGAGTGAATACACTGAATCTTACAGGGGATGTTGCTCTGCCCATTCTGTACTGTTTTTGCTTACCCATAATAAGGTCAACAATCTTATATCCTCTCATGTCAATTATTCCGTTTTCGACAGAGGCACGGCTTGCAGATACAAAGCTGTATCCGGCTTTGGCAAATGCCTTTCCGTGAACATATGGGTAATCAAAAGTATTTCCGGCTATCACGCGGGTTTCATAATCTGCATATGATGCTCCAAATCCCGGAGAGTCGTCGTCCATCCATGGAATTGAACGTCTGAACTCATACTGACTTCCTATGTAAGAGATATCGTTTATGTACGGAACTCCATAATCGTCATAATCTGCAAATCCGCCCATTGTGGTATCTTTTGTTGCAAAGCTTGCGGCAGCAGAGATTTTTGTAAATCCGTTAACAATAAGAATCTTACCCTTCTCATTAAGTGCACTGTAAACCGAAAGTATCTCAGAAGGGAAGCTCTCTCCGCCCTTGTTAACCGCAGTAACTTTGAAAGAGTAGATTTTATTCTTTTCAATATCTACTGCGAGGCTGTTGCCCTGGACAACTCTTCCGTTGTCAAAAGCTCCATCTTCAGTTCTGGTATATACAATGTATTTTTCAGGAGCTGCTGTTGGCTCAAGTGTATCTGAAACACCCTTCCAGCGAAGCAGAGCAACACCTTCGTGCAGAGTTGCCGAGAACTCATTTACAGGCAGCGGCTGAACAACATAAGGCACGCCATCTTTGTGTGCAAAGTATTTTAGAATACCTTTATAAATTGCCCTTGAAACAGTAAACCTGAATTCCGGATCGAGTCCGAATCTCATATCTGCAAGGTTCTGGTGTGAGAGGAGCTCCAGAAGCATTGTAGGAACAACTGGTGTTCTTGATTCTGAATATGATCTGTCCCATATTCCTCTTCTTTGCCAGATTGGTTCATATTTTGATCTTACATCATCAACAATCTGAGTCTGGATAAGGTCTGTAAGAAATCTGCTGTTAATTCTCTCTTCTCCGTCAGGAAACTTATCAGAATCATTTGAAAAGCGTGTGTAGATACCCAGTGTTCCAACTATTGAATCGTTAAGGGTTGTTCCGGCATCTGTATGGAATGCGAATGCCATATCAAGCGGAATTTTTAGTCCGTTCTCCTGCGGATTCTTTGCAGAACCTCCTGACATTACATTTACCCATTTTCCTCTTGACATATAATCATCATTATAGTCGTTTGAGTTTTTATTAGGAGTGTAAAGTGTGTCTGAAAAACCTGCCCACTGAAGCCAGTACCTGGCTCCCTCAGTAAAGCGCGGATAGCCGCTTGTAACAGGATTTACATCAATACCTATTTTTACTTTGGTTACTGGTTCGGAAGATGAGCTTGGTCTGTTAAGAAGGGAGCCCTCTTCTGCCGGTTTACGGGCAATATTTCCCATTCCGCCGCCAATCTTTACAGCATCAGCAGAGACAATATCCCCGCTGTGACCGGTATTGTTTGTCAGCATAACAAAATGGTCTGAATCCTTTCTGAATCCAAAAGTTCCCAGATAAATCCATGTACCTCCGCCCATTCTCTGGTTAACTGAGAAGTGAGAAATTCCTCCTGCGTGTTTAACTGTATACTTTGCATTATCTGTGCTTTTAGGGAAACTCTGATATGATACATAGACCGCATAGTCACCATTATCTCTGACAGCAGGTGTCCACTTTGCCTTGCTTTCTTCTCCCTTTGATATACTTTTTACTTCGCGGGCTGTTCCCATTCTGAATGGATTTTCACCTGTCAAATAGACCTCTTTAACATGAGCAAAACCGGCTGAATCTGATGCACTCCACCTCTTTTCGCCTGATACCTCACTGTATCCGCCTGCAGCTTTATCGTTATCTATAATGTATTCATTAAGCTGAATGTCTCTCTCCCTTGGAAGAAGCACATTTGCTCCTGCATTTTCCAGCATTGGAACAAGGAAGGGAAGAACATATGACTGAGTGTAGAGGTCTTCTACTGTCTGAAAGATTCTGGCTCTCTGCCACTCCCACCTGAGCAGTTTCTGTTCATAATAATAACCATGACTCTGCCAGATTGCAAGATGTTTGTTTTGCAATCCCGTAACAGGATGAGAAAGAGCTGACTCTTTTCTGACCAGATTTTTTTCAGGTTTTGTATTCTTTACCGCTTTTGAAGGCTTTTTAACTTTTTTGCCTGCAGGAACAACCTCATCTGTTGTTCTTACATGTGTTGTCCTGTAAAATGGTGGTATGAACTCTTCAATAAGAGACCTGTTTGAATAGATCTTAAGCGCACTGTTTTTATACTCGTCAGGCATAAGTGCCCTGGCAATGGCGTATGTCTCTTTTACATTTTCTTCCCTGAACGGATATTCAGAGAGAGGAGTTGAAAACTGAAGAGAGATTGTGTTCCCGCTCTTCTCTGCCCGGACAAGGGTAATCTTACCCACAACAAATGCAGAAGGTTTGAAAAATTTCTGAAGTGAGTCTGCAATCGGAATAAACTGCTCTGTGCTGAGTTTCTGTGCCGAAAGCTCTGCCGGAACTAAAAACAGAATTGCAAGAAGGGTTAGAAGGAGTCTTTTCATTTTTTTTAGTTATTGGAGTGGCAAAAATAGTCATAAAAAAGAGTAAATTTGTCCTAATCGAAAATATTATCTTCAAAACGAAAACATGAAAAGCAAAATTATCTTGATTATGATTGTGGCATCACTTGCCATTTCATGCAAAGGCAGACAGGAGTCTGCAAACGGGGCTCAGACAGCCGATTCTCTCGCAACTGCATCTGATTCAGTAACAGCAGACAGCAGAGGTTACATTGTTGCTGTAGGTGATATGGCACCTGATTTTGAGATCGAACATCCCGACGGAAAAAAAGTTATGCTCTCCTCTCTGAAGGGAAAAGTTGTGATGCTGCAGTTTACGGCTAGCTGGTGCGGAGTTTGCAGAAAGGAGATGCCTTTCATAGAGAAAGATATATGGCAGAAGCATAAAAACAATAATTCATTTGTACTGCTTGGTATTGATTACAAAGAGACACCTGAGGCAGCGGCAAAATTTGCAAAGGATATCAAGATTACCTATCCGCTGACTCTTGACAGGGATGGATCCAAGTTTAACCTATTCTGTGGTCCGGATGCAGGTGTTACAAGAAATATAATCATTGACAGGGAAGGCAAAATTATTATGCTTACAAGACTATATGAAGAGGCTGAGTTTGCAGAGATGGTAAAACTAATTGATGCTGAATTGATAAAGTAATTTTACAATGATACAGAAACTTAACCTGGCAAATTTGCCTACAAGAATTATAAAAGCAGACAGACTTTCAAAAGAGTGGGGGGTAAACCTCTATATTAAAAGAGACGACCAGACCGGAAGCGAAATTTCCGGAAATAAAATCAGAAAACTTGAATACCTGCTAAAAGAGGCGGTTGATCAAAAGTGTGATACTATTATAACCACGGGAGGAATTCAGTCTAACCACTGCCGTGCAACAGCTGCAGCTGCCACTATGCTGGGAATGAAATCTGAACTGCTTCTCAGAGTTAATGAGCCTCCAAAAACCGAGGGTAATTTCTTTCTTGACAAACTGTTTGGTGCCGGAATCAACTTTTGTACACCAGAAGAGTACAGAGAGTCCAGGGATGAAATTATGAAGTCAATGGCAGATAAACTCAATGCTCAGGGTAGAAAATGTTATGTAATACCTGAAGGTGCATCAAATGCACTGGGCAGTCTAGGATATTATTCTGCAATGGAAGAGATTGCAGCTCAGGAGAATGAGATGGGTGTTAAGTTTGATGTAGTTGTTGTTGCCGTTGGTTCGGGCGGAACCTACTCAGGTCTCTGTACTGCAAACAAAGAGCTGAACCTTAACAAAAGAGTAATTGGTTTTGCAGTTTGTGATGACAGAGAGTATTTCACTGCGAGAATTGATAAAATCAACCGGGAGGCAGCAGAAATTCTGAAACTAAGGTCAGAAATGACTCCTTCTGACATAGAAATCAATGACAAATATGTTGGTATAGGTTATGCAATAAGCCGTCCTGAGGAGCTTGAATTTATTGCAAAGGTTTCTGCATCAGAAGCGCTTGTACTTGATCCGGTTTACACAGGAAAGGCTATGTACGGGCTTTACAATGAAATAAAAGAGGGCAATGTTCCCCGCGGGTCCAATGTCCTCTTTATTCACACAGGCGGCCTCTTTGGTCTGTTTCCAAAGCAGGACCAGTTCCTGTTCTGATTATTTCATGTAGCCGTACCTGATATCAGTCGGCGGAATGAATGTCTCCTTAACTGTTCTGGGACTTACCCAGCGGATTAAGTTGAATTCTCCGCCGGCTTTGTCATTTGTACCTGAACCTCTCGAGCCTCCAAACGGCTGTTTTCCGACAACTGCACCAGTTGGCTTGTCATTGATATAGAAGTTTCCTGCTGCATACTGAAGCTTGCTGCATACCTTCACAACCTCCATTCTGTCTCTTCCAAAAACGGCTCCCGTCAGTCCGTACGGAGATGTAGTGTCAACCAGTTCCAGTGTCTCTTCCACCTTTGAATCCTCGTAAACAAATGCAGTAAGTACAGGACCAAAGATCTCCTCTTCCATACTCTTAAAATGAGGGTTTGAAGTGTGAATCAAAGTAGGAGCCACAAAATACCCTACGCTTTTATCATAAGTGCCCCCAAACACAATTTCGGCCTCATCAGATGATTTGGCATATTCAATGTAAGAGACAATATTATCAAATGATGCTTCATCAATAACAGCATTAATAAAATTGGAAGAGTCTCTTACATCTCCCATCTTCACACTTTTAAATAGTTCTGTCATCTCCTTTTTAACTTCATTCCAGAGAGATTCAGGTACATACATTCTTGAAGCTGCAGAGCATTTCTGTCCCTGGTATTCAAATGCACCGCTGAATGCTCCTACTGCAACCTCTTTTGGATCTGCAGAGGGGTGAACGAATACAAAGTCTTTTCCGCCTGTCTCTCCGACCAGTCTTGGGTATGATTTGTATCTCTCAAGATTATTTGCAACGCTTCTCCACAGAGAGTTGAAGGTGTTATTTGATCCCGTGAAGTGTATTCCAGCCAGATCTTTAGATTCTGTAGCCATTTTACCAATCATGGCACCGCTCCCCGGAATAAAGTTCACAACACCTGCGGGAACTCCTGCCTCCATGAAAATCTCCATGAGATAGTAGTTGGAGAGAATTGCTGTTGTTGCAGGTTTCCAGATAGTGGTGTTTCCCATCATTACAGGTGACATATTCAGATTAGATGCTATTGAGGTAAAGTTGAAAGGACATACTGCCAGTACAAATCCCTCAAGTGCCCTGTATTCCATTCTGTTAAGCTGATTAAATGACGAGAGGGGCTGAGTTTTGTAGATTTCTGAGGCAAAAGTGACATTGAATCTCAGAAAGTCTGCTGTTTCACACACCGCATCGATTTCAGACTGGTAGATATTTTTGCTTTGCCCAAGCATTGTTGCGGCATTGAGCCTTGCCCTGTACTTAACTGTAATGAGTTCTGCAATCTTGAGCATTATTGATGCCCTGGTTGTCCAGTTCTGAGATGACCACTCTACATGAGCCTTATTTGCAGCCTCTATTGCCATTGCAATCTCTTTCTCTCCTGCTTTATGGTATTTAGCAAGAACGTGTGAGTGCTTATGGGGCATCACTACATTTGCAGTATTGCCTGTAAATATCTTTTTACCGCCAATTATCAGCGGAATTTCAATAATCTCACTGCTCTGTCTCTCCAGCTCTGCATCCAGAGCAACTCTCTCGGGACTCCCTTCAAGATAGCTGAGAACAGGTTCATTATCCGGTGTTTTAAAGTTGTATATTGAGTTATTCATAATATTTGTTTATAAAATGTAACTTAGTTTCATAATGGCAATTAATTCCTGCACCAAAATGCAACAATCGAAAACTGATTTCGTTTAATTAACAGAAAGAAGAGAAGATGAATCAACTGTTCGCCACTTTCAGACGAGCTCCATCAAGAGAGGAGCAGGTATATGACGAATGTCACAAACGGCTTTACTACACCAGTATGAGAATACTCAACAACAGTATGGAAGCCGAAGAGGTAATGCACGACACCCTCCTCAAATACTTTGCAAGAGAGGAGTTTGGTACAACAAAAGAGAGGGATTCATGGTTAACAAGAGTATGTATTAACCTCTCAATTGACAGACTGAGAAAAAGAAAATCGGTTGAGAACCTGCTGCACAGTGAAGAACTTAAAAGCAGTATGACAGAGACTGAAAGCCAGGAAGAGTACTCATTTAAAGGAGTCACGGTTAGTCAGGTAAAGGAGATTATCCAGACTCTGGCAGAGGGATACAGGATAATTTTATCACTGGTTCTGTTTGAAGGATATGATTATGAAGAGATTGCTCAGATAACAGGTCTTAAGGAGGTTTCAGTCAGAACTCAGTACATAAGAGGAAAGGCGAGAATAATTGAGGAGCTGGAAAAAAGAAAAACGAGAAGATAAATGATGGAGGATATGACAATGGATAATTTTAAAAATTTTATCGACGAAAACAGAGGTGAATTCGAATTTGAAGAACCTCGTAAAGGTCACAGGGAGAGATTTTTGAAAAAACTACACGCTCAAAGGAGCGAAACAAAAGTAGTCTTTATGCCATACTGGGCAAAACTGGCGGTAGCATCTGCAATTGTACTCATGCTGGCTATCCCGGTATTTGTAAATAACAGAATCTCAAAACTGGAATCAGGAGAATACTATACACAAATGCTTTCCGAGCAGAGCATCAGAATTGAAAAAATGGCCGCAGATCTGGAACCGGGAGAGAAACTTAATGTTGAATCGACTCTCAGACAGCTAAAAGATGAGACCGTTCCGTTATCTGAACAACTTCCTCCATCAGTTACCGGACGGGAGAGAAGAGAGATAATTAAAGGATACTATTCAAACAAACTGGAAGGTGCAGACAGACTGGAAAAGTATGTTGCAACACTTACATCAAAATAACTGAAGATTATGCATAATCTCATATATTAAACTCTTTTACAACATTTTAACTAACACAAAAATGAAAAAGCTATTCACTTTACTAACATTACTTGTCCTGACCCTGACGCTGTCAGCCCAGGATATTACCAAGAGCTATCCTGTTGCTGCCTTCACAGGTATTAACGCAGGAGGAGTATTTGAAATTACCCTCACAAAAGCAGCCTCATCATCGGTTTCTACAACCGCAGACAGGGAAGTTGCCCAATATATTGAAGTTAAAGTTAAAGATGGTGTTTTGCATCTGGATATGGATACAGACAGAATGCCAAACTCACTTAAAAGAAATATGAAGTCTGTTAAGGCCACAATTACTGTTGCACAACTTGAAAAACTTTTTCTTTCAGGAGCGTCAAGACTTAAATCTTCCGGTGTGTTTTCGCCTGCTACATTTAAGGGAGATTTCAGCGGAGCGGTAACAGCAGAGGGACTGATAATCAACGCCGGAACATCTACAGTATTCGTGAGCGGAGCTTCTAAACTTGAAATAAAGGGCAAATCGCAGATTGTCAAATATGATATCTCAGGAGCTTCAAATGTCATGATTGACCAGGATGCCTCAGATATTAAACTAGGCGGAAGCGGAGCTGCTAAAATGGATTACTCAGGCAGCAGTACTCAGGCAGAGGTCTCAATTTCAGGAGCTACAAACGTGAAAATGCAAGGATCTGCTTCGATTGCCATTTTTGAAGCTTCAGGAGCCTCTAATCTTGATGCAGAGCGCTTTACAGTAAAGGACGTGGAGATTGAAGCGAGCGGAGTGAGCAATGTCAGAACGAATGTTTCAGGATCAATTTCTGCAGAAATTTCGGGAGGTTCAACTGTAAGATACGCAGGAAACCCGGTTATGAAAAACATTGAAACCAGTTCAGGTGCTTCAATTAAAAGAATAACTCCGGCCAAATAATCTGAAGAGAGATTTATTTCTATCTTTATGGAAATTTTTCCAAAAGATAGTATGAAAAGCAATAAACTACACCAAAGTGCCTTTGTGCTTGATTCCCATTGCGATACTCCAATCAGACTTCTGAACGGAGCATCGCTTTCTGAGAGAGGAGCAGAAGGGCATTTTGATTTTATAAGAATGAAAGAGGGTGGCCTTAATGCTGCCTTTTTTGCAATATACACTCCAAACACGCTTGAGCCCGATGCTGCTACCAGAAGAGCCATGCAAATGGTAGCAAGAACATATGATGCAGTTGAGGCAAACAGTGACAAGGTTGCGGTTGCTCTCTCTGCAGAGGATGCCAGAGAAAATTTCGAAAATGGTATCGATTCAATTTTTCTTGGAATGGAGAACGGAGATCCAATACAGAAAGATCTGAGCCTTCTGAGACTCTTCTATGACATGGGAGTCCGTTATCTAACGCTTACTCATGCCCGCAACAACGAGATTTGTGATTCATGCGCTCCAAAGGAGAAGAGATGGAACGGTCTAAGTCCCTTTGGCATTGAGGTCGTTAAAGAGATGAACAGACTGGGTATGCTCATTGATGTCTCACACATCTCAGACGAAGCTTTCTGGGATGTAATTAAACACACAGATTCACCAATAGTTGCAACCCATTCATGCTGCAGGGCAATTGCAAATCACCCCCGCAACCTCACAGATGAAATGATACTTGCTGTTGCCAAAACAGGGGGAGTTGTACAGATTAATTTCTATCCTCCTTTCCTCAACAGCACCTACGCAGAGAAATTCTGGCCACTTTGCGACAAGTTTGAGGAGACTGAAAAGCTCTGGAAGGAAAATCCTGAAAAATATCAGGCTGAATACGACATTGCCAAAGCAGAGATGGAGGCACTTGAAAGGCCATCATATAAAGAGATAGTTGATCATATTGACCATGTTGTAAAACTTGCTGGTCCAATGCACGCAGGAATTGGGACTGATTTTGACGGAATAGAGGTGACACCTGCCGGAATGGAGGGTGTTGACAAACTTCCTCTCATAACAGAGGAGCTGCTGGCAAGAGGGTATAACGAAGATGATATTAAATTGATATTAGGAGAGAACTTCCTTAGATTACTGGATTAATAAATTGAATATGGGAAAGATAGCGTTGATAACCGGAGCGTCATCCGGAATAGGAGAGGCGGTTGCCTGCTCACTGGCAAAAGAGGGGTACAACCTGATTATTACAGGCCGCAGAGTTTCTCATTTGTCCAAGCTTGCAAAGAAAATTGAGACGGAGCAAGGAGTTAAAGTATTAACCCTCAGTTTTGATGTCAGGGAACTTTCACAGGTAGAGCACTATCTGGGAAACCTTCCTCCGGTGTGGGCAGAAATTGATCTTCTGGTAAATAATGCCGGACTGGCTGTCGGGCTCAATCCTGTTCAGCAGGGAGTTATTGATGACTGGGAAAGAATGATTGACACAAATATCAAGGGGCTGCTTTATGTTTCTAAAGTTGTGGCAAACATAATGATAAAGAGAGGTTCAGGACACATAATCAATATTGGTTCGATTGCCGGAAAGGATGTTTATCCCAACGGAAATGTGTACTGTGCTACAAAACATGCAGTAGATGCCCTTTCAAGGGGTATGATGATGGATCTTCACAAATATAATATCAGAGTCTCTCAGGTATGCCCTGGTGCTGTTGAAACTGAGTTTTCACTCGTAAGGTTTAAGGGAGATGCAAACCGGGCGTCTGATGTTTATAAAGGATTTCAGCCACTTGTAGCACAGGATATTGCAAATGTAATTGTGTTTGTTGCTTCGGCCCCTCCACATATGAATGTGAGTGATGTTGTTGTAATGCCAACAGCACAGGCAGGTGTATCAATTATTGATAAGAAGCTTTAACGCTTCTTGTCAAACCATCCTGCCTCTTTAAGAATTTCGTCTGTTCTTAGGGCGTTTTCTTCTCTGTTGCGGTCGTTTCTGTTCGAAAAGACCAGAATCAGAATTTGCTGCTCAGGATATCTTGCTGCATAAATCTGGAATCCGCCATTATCACCGGTGTGGTATATCTTATCAGGATATCCGGCTTTCTGTTCTATAAACCAGCCATAACCATATGAGTGTCCCGGCATTTCAGAAATTGCTGTTTTTGGAGTCTGTGCCATTTTCAGAGTCTCTTCAGAAATAAGCAGATTGTTTCTGAGCGCCTTTTCCCACTGAACAAATTCTCTCACAGAGGTGTAGAGACCGCCATCTGCCTTAGTTGCAAAAAAGGACTCCTCGCCATAGTCAAACTGCATAAAACCTGTGCTGTCGCTATTCTTCAGATATCCGTGAGCCATTCGTGGTATAACTCTGTCTGCCTCAAAATATACTGACTCCTTCATCCCGGCAGGATCAAAGATTCTGGTTCTCATAAAATCATCGAACTTCATTCCGGAGGCCTTCTCTATGATTGTGTACATTAACTGAAATGTAGGGTTCATATATTCATAAGAAGTGCCGGGTTCAAAATTCAGTTTTTCCAGATTTTCAAGATAGCTGTATGACACAGTATCTGTGGCTGTAGTTACGAAGGTTCTGTCAGACCTGTCCCTGGCATCAGGAATGCCGGAGGTGTGGGAGAGGAGGTGCCTCAAAGTTATCTTTTCATAGAACGAAGCATTAAAATGAGGGAACCATTTCTTTACATTATCATCCAGCGAGAGCTTTCCTTCTTCTGCAAGCATCATCAGAGCCACTCCGGAAAACTGCTTGGATACAGATGCAATATTCCAGAAAGTCTCTCCGTCTGCAGGAGTCATTTTTTCCATATCAGCAATTCCATATCCCTTTTCAAACACAACAGAGTCTCCCCTGAGAATAAGAACCGTTGCTCCAGGTTCGTTTGCAGGGTACTGTGAATTGAAGAGTGAATCCAGTTTCAGGAAAGCAGTCTGGTCTGCATTATTTTCGGCCGGTTTGCAAGAGGTAATCATAATTGAAAACAATAGAAATAGCGAAATTAAATGTCTCATAATCAGCTTTTATTAAAAATATAACATATATGTTATAAAGATAAACATATTTGTTAAATATATTGATTATAAATTATATAAGATAATTATAAAGGAAGCTCAATATTCAGGCAAAGTCTTAGAAAATTCAGCGTTTCTGAAGAAAATCTGTCAATATTTCTTGCTCTGTCTCCAGATAACCTTATCCGTTTGCTCTTTGTAAAACCGGGACCGGAAACTGCTACACAAAGAGTACCAACCGGCTTCTCTTCACTTCCCCCGCCCGGACCTGCAATACCGGATGTGGCTATTCCGTACGTGGTACCAAGTCTTTTTCTGACACCCTCTGCCATAGCTGCGGCACACTCTTCACTTACTGCACCATGTTTTATCAGAATCTCTTCAGGAACGCCCAGTAAATCAACTTTTACCTTATTGTCATAAGCGATAACTCCGCCGGTAAATACCCTTGAAGCCCCCTCATTAACTGTAAGCAAGGAGGAAATTTTCCCGCCTGTACATGATTCTGCAGCAGAGAGGGTACTCTTCTCCTCTGTAAGATATGCAGAAATAACCTTTTCCAGCGTATCATCCCCCTCTCCGTATATTGCATTACCCAGAACCGGTTTAAGAGCAGCAAAGAGCCCTTTTGCCACCTGCTCCTGGTTTTCTATTGCACTTCCATACATAGATAGCCTTAGTTTTACACCGGTGAGCGGACTTGGCAGGTAGGCTAGCTTAACTCCGGCAGGAAGGTTATCTTCCCACTCTTCAATTTGCTTTGCAAGTGAAGATTCAGGTATACCAAAGGTAATTATGCTCTTGTGAAAAATTGATTCGGGTTTCCTGTGTTCCAGTATGTTTTCAATGACCCCATCCATTAAGAATTGCATTTCATAGGGAACGCCGGGCAGCGAGAAAAGCAAACAGCCATCAATATCAAACATCATTCCCGGTGCAGTTCCGGTTTTATTTACCAGAACATTGCAGTTATCAGGAACCCAGGCCTGTTCCCTGTTTAAATCAGAGAGTCCAATACCTCTTTTTTTGCAGATTCCTTCAATTACCTCAAGCTGTTTGTCATTGCAAACCAGAGAATTAGTGCCGGCCATCTTCATAATGGCCTTTTTTGTTATATCATCTTTAGTGGGACCAAGGCCACCTGTAACAATAACAATATCTGTCTTTGAAATTGCCAGTCTCAGCGAAGAGATTATTTCGCTTTCATCATCTGCAATTGACTGCATATGGTTAACCTTTACGCCAATATTATTGAGCTTTGAGGCTATGTAAGCAGAGTTGGTGTCAACAATCTGACCTATGAGAATCTCATCTCCAATAGTACAAACAGAGGCAGTCAGCATAGTTTGCTTCTTTTGGACAGATGTTTAATAATTGAACGGACAAATCCCGGTCCGTTGTATATAAAACCGGTATAGATCTGAATAAGACTGGCCCCTGCATCGAGCATCTCCTGTGCCTGAGCGGGAGTCATGATTCCGCCAACACCAATGATAGGAAGCTGGCCGTTAGTCTTTTTGCTGATATATTTTACCATTTCAAGGCTCTTCTTGTAGAGCGGTGCACCGCTCAGTCCGCCGTCACCAATAAATTCAACTCTCTCACTAAAGGTATTAAGACCCTCTCTGGATGTAGTCGTATTGGTAGCAACAATTCCGTCAAGTCCGGAGATAAGAATCAGCTCAATAATTTCATCAAGTTGTTCATATGTTAAATCCGGAGAGACTTTCAGAAGAATTGGCCTGTAGTCGTCAAAATACTTTCTGAGTGTTGTAAGTTTATCCACAATCTCAGATAACGATGTAATATCCTGTAGTTTAGTAACACCCTTGACATTCGGGCATGAGACATTCAAAACAAAATAGTCTACAAAATCATACAGATGAGCAAATGATTTTTCGTAATCCAGAGGAGCCTGATCGTTAGAACTGGTTGTGCTTTTAATTATATTTCCTCCAACAATAACTCTGGGCTTCTGATCTTTCAGTTTTGAGACTGTGTATTTTACCCCCTTATTATTGATTCCCATCCTGTTAATAATTGCATTGTCCTCAACAAGACGGAAGATTCTGGGCTTTGGATTGCCCGGTTGTTCATTAGGTGTAACCGATCCAATCTCAACAAATCCGAATCCAAAGTCAGATATCTCATTGTACATCTCTCCGTTTTTGTCAAATCCGGCTGCAAAGCCAACAGGATTTGGAAACTTGATTCCCATAACCTCCCGTTCAAGGAGAGGGGACTTAGGTCTGTAAATAAGTCTGAGAATTTTTGATGAGAGCGGAATGTATCTTAAAAGTATGAGAAGTCTGGCCACTATGTTGTGGGCAGTCTCAGGTGAAAACGAAAAGAGAAGAGGCTTGATTAATAACCGGTACATTTTTCTGGAATTTGCCGCAAAGATATAAATTATAATACCTATAATCCAATTTTGGCAGGGATAATCTCCGTAAAGGTATTGTCCGAATAGATGAGTAATATCTTTCTCAGAGCTCTGTTTTTATGTGCATTCTCCTGTAATGAAGATTTTATTGAATTCTCAGAGAGTTCAGAGAAGCTGTTTTCCTGACTATCTTCCTCAAAATCAGGTGATATAGCTATTTCTTCAGATTCGTCAATTTCACCTCTGTTTTCAAAATTAATCTCTGAATGGGATGCTCTGGCTCTGATATCTCTTTTTTGGGTCTCTTCGGGATACTCTTTGTACATTTTTCCCTTTCCCGTGATGAGCCACTCGGCATTAAGGGTAGGGAAACGGGTAAGTAGTTTCTGAATAAAATCGAAACCTGGTTTGTTACGGCCGGAGAGGATATGGGAAAGTCCGGATCTCTGAATGCCGAGCATGTCTGCCAGACGTGCCGGAGAGAGCTGCTCAAGCTGCAAAAATTGCTGTAAACGGGTTTTCATATCTGTAAACATAAGAGTACACAAATGTAATACAATATTTGATTACAAATGTGACATTACATCAAAATACAAATGTAATCTTAAATTGCACACTTATACTTAAAGATAAGAAATACAACATATTTAGATAATCAATCATATATTAAGCAATGCTATACTTATGCATGAGTTTATAGTGCATAAAACCTTGGAAAACAGATGTATAAAATATGTAAAACACTGATATTTCAGATATTTAGCCAATTTATGCATGTTTTAACAGAATTTGTGCTTGAAATTAGTTTAGTTTGAGTATCGTAAAGTATTGGTATATAGTATATTAAATTCATAAAAAAGCACAAATAGATAAAGTTTATGAGCTGCAATTCACCTTTGTAGAATTAATGTTATTGTTTACGAATGTAATTTACAATGGTGAATTATATAATTTATTTATGTGAACCACATTTGTAAACAAAATCTCAAAAATCAACGATTTTTATCTGAAGGTATATTTGTATAGTTTTGCAAAAAATAATCGATTGTGGAGCCTGAAATTAAGATTGAAGATTATACCTATAATTTACATGACGATAAAATTGCAAAATATCCCCTGCAGTCACGCGACGACTCCAGGATTCTGATATTTCAAAACAAAACCATATCTGAGTCAAAATTTTCAAATCTCGCAGAGTTACTGCCGGATGACTCAATAATGGTCTTTAACAACACTAAGGTGGTTCCCGCAAGGCTTTTTTTCAGAAAAGAGAGCGGTGCACACATAGAAATATTCTGTCTGGAACCTGTATTACCAGTTGAATATGCACTCTCCTTCGCATCAAGAGATAAATGCAGATGGAAATGCGTTATAGGCAACAGTAAACGATGGAAAGGCGGAAAGCTGCTTTATGACAGTGCAGATCACGAAGAGTTAAAGGTATATGAACTCTCTGCAGAGAGGATCTCATCAGACGGAGATACCTCTGTAATTGAATTTTCATGGAAGGGTGAGGAAACCTTCTCAAGAATAATTGAATTATGCGGGAAAGTACCAATTCCTCCCTATTTAAAAAGGGATACAGAGGAGTCAGACATTGAGAGGTATCAGACACTCTACGCAAGATTCAGGGGCTCTGTGGCAGCACCTACGGCGGGTCTGCATTTTACGGAGAGAGTATTAAGCAATATCGACAAAAAAGGTATTTCGCGCCTGGAGGTGTCACTTCATGTTGGTGCAGGTACTTTTCAGCCAGTTAAATCTGAATATATTTCTGACCATCAGATGCACTCCGAGCCATTTTCGGTTCCTGTTGATGTAATCAGAAAACTTGCCGGTAAGGAGGAGCATCAGAAAATTGTGGCAGTAGGTACAACCTCTTCCAGAACTCTTGAAAGCCTCTATTATTTGGGTATTCACTGCTTTAACGGAGGTGATCCGGGAAATGTTGAGCAGTGGGAGCCATACTCAGGGGATATGGTAATATCTGCAAAAGAGTCATTAAATGCGCTTCTGGATTGGATGGAGCGTAACAAACTGGAATCAGTTGAGGCAAGAACCAGAATTATAATAGTTCCATCATATAAATTCAGGATTGTTGATGTATTAATCACAAACTTTCATCAGCCTCAAAGTACACTTCTGCTGCTAATTGGGGCATTTGTGGGGAACAACTGGCGTAACATATACAATTACGCCCTCGGGAATGATTTCAGATTTCTTAGCTACGGAGACAGCTCAATTCTTTTCAGAGAGTAAAACAAATAACAGAAGTTTATGTGCCCAGCTCGAAAGGAGAGGGCCGGATCCGGGAAGGTCTGAGGCAATGTTTGAAAGCTGACGGCCTGCTATTTCCAGATATGATTTGTTTTGCGTAATCCGGTACAGTTCAATAAGGTTACCAGCCATTACAGAGTTGGCAGAGGGCTTTATTATATCAATATTTGACTCTCTTTTAAAAGGAACAACAGGAACTGCAGCTCCTTTTTCTGATTTGCTGAACATTCCGTTTTCCGGTTTGTAAAAATTCTCCATAACAACACTCATATATTTTATTGCAAGCTCCCTGAACTCTCTGCTGCCGGATGTTTTGAACAACTCTGCCGAAGCGTCTATCAGGTATGCATAATCTGACAAAAAGCCAAATCTGCATCCGTTGCTGCAGCAGGTATATCTCAGCAGTTTACCCTTTGCATTAATGTTGTTATTAATAAGGAAGTCAAACACTGCTGTGGCCTCCTCCTGCATAAAATTATCTTTAAGTACTCTTGATGCAATTGAAAGTGCCTTTGCCAGCTGTGCGTTGTATGATGTTATAATTCTCTTGTCAACAAGGTAGCCTCTGTGCTCTTTTCTTCTCTCCTGAAGGGTTTCCAGTTCATCTCTTCTTATTGAAGAGTATGTATCTGGGTTTCTTACAGGATTTTGTCTGACAGAGGGGTCGACTCTTGTGTCCATACCCAGTGCAACTGCAATCTCCGGATAGCGAACAGGAAAGAGATGTTCAATCTCGTTAATTGAGCAAGAGTAATAGACCGCACTTTCAATATTGTCTGTAAGGGTTGCATTGCTGTAGTAACCGCCGGAAGGAGATGCAAACTCCCTGTTTATAAAGGAATAAATATGGTAAACAGTCTCTCTGAAAGACTCTTTTCCAAACAGGCTGTAGGCTGCAGAATAGAGAATAATGTACTGACTGTTGTCTTCAAGATTTTTTTCAAACAATGGTTCTGCGCAGGTATAGTCTTTTGACTGACGATAGAATCCTCCGTCAATGGGATCAAAAAGAGGCGAAAACTGAAGATCTTCAAGAAATGATTCAATTGTCTCTTCCATCTCTTTGTCAGGAAACTCTCTGAGATATTCCACAACAGTGTAAAGACTGCTTGGATTTGGGGTGTAGGGCGAGAGTTTGCTCAGAAAATCTGAATGAAACATACGGCTGAACCAACTTTTGATATAGTCATGTAAAAGAGATTCTGTTGCTGGTACAGAGGGAGAAATGCCGGAAATAATTCCGGAGTTTCTTGTTTGTCTGCTCAGCTCATCTGCCAGCTTGTCAAGCAACTCCCTTTTGTTGTTTTTAGCATCAATTATCTTCTCTGCAACTGAGATGAAGGTTTCCGGGTCGGTTTCAGAAAAACAGACAATGGGCCTTCTGTCCGGCATAATAAAGAGGTTCATTGGGCCATAGGAGAAGTCCTGATTCATGAAGAGCATATCCAGTGCCACAAGAAAGGACTCAGGATTGTCGTCCCTGTCCTCAGCGATTGAAATGAAATTGTCTTTAAGAAGCTTTGTAACCTCTTTATTCGAAAATAGTTGTGAAGAGCCTTCCCTTACAACTATATTGCTTATGTATCCTATATGAAGAAAGATGAGCTTATCCTCTCTGGCGGCCTGATCCAGAAGCTCCGGTGTAAGCGTGAAGTTCCAGTTTACATCCTTGCCGGACAACATTTTCAGGTATGGAGAACAAATCTTTGACATTTAAAATTAAATTTGCATATACTAATTAACTAACAAAGCTATGAAAACAGATGGTCGTGTTGTAACCAAAAGAACTTTGATAGACCTTTTTGAAGAATCTGCAGAGAAATTCGCCGGTAAAACATTTCTGCTGGAGAAAAGTGACGGTGAATTCAAACCAACTACATATCATCAGACAAAGGTGCTTGCAGAACAATTTGGGGCCGGCCTTTGTTCAATGGGCTTTGCTAAAAGGAGCAACGCTTCAATTCTGGCAGAGGGAAGGAATCTCTGGATAATTGCCGAACTTGGAATATTTTATGCAGGCGGAGTTAATGTTCCTCTTTCGGTTAAGCTGGAAGAGAGTTCCGACTTACTCTTCAGGCTTCTGCATGCAGATGTAACTCTCCTTATTGTCTCTGACAAGCAGTTACCTAAGGTGAGAGCTATCAGGGATAAAATTCCTGATGTTAAAACTATAATTGTCATGGATAATGTGGGCGAACTGCAGGAGAGAGAGGTATATGCCGCTGATGTTTTTGAGGCAGGAAAAAAGTATCTTGCAGAACACAGGGAAGAGTTCAGAAAGCTTGGACAGGCACTTCAGAATGACGACATTGCAACAATAACATATACATCAGGCACCACCGCAGACCCCAAGGGAGTGGTACTTACCCACAGGAACTATACAGCAAATGTAGAACAGGCACTTACATGCATGACAATTCCGGAAGGGTACAAAAACTTTATCATTCTCCCGCTTGACCATTGTTTTGCACATGTTGTGGGATTCTACATAATGATCTCGCAGGGAGCAATAGTTGCAACAGTTCAGCAGGGCAAAACGGCTATGGAGACTCTTAAGAACATACCGGTCAATATTAAGGAGGTAAAGCCCAATCTTATTCTCTCAGTGCCGGCTTTAGCAAAAAGTTTCAGGAAAAACATTGAAAATTCTGTTCGCAGCAAGGGTGAAAAGGCCTGGAAGTTCTTCAGCTTTGCTATGAAAGTAGCTCAGTTGTACAACGGAGATGGCTATAACAGAGGAAGGGGGTGGAGAGCGCTCTTGTGGCCACTTAAGGCTCTGTTTGACAAAATTCTCTTTTCAAAAGTAAGAATGGCAATGGGAGGGGAGCTTGACTTTTTTGTAGGGGGTGGTGCCCTTTTGGACAAAGAGGTTCAGAAGTTCTATTACGGACTTGGAATTCCAATGTATCAGGGTTACGGACTCTCCGAGGCGACTCCAATTATCTCTGCAAACACTCCCGTTAAGCACAAACTAGGTTCGTCGGGAATTCTGGTAAAACCTCTTGACATAAAAATCCTTGATTCAGATGGTAAAGAGTTGCCGTTTGGAGTTTCGGGTGAAATAGTTGTTAAGGGAGAAAATGTAATGGCAGGTTACTGGAAAAACCCTTCATCTACGGCAGATACGGTAAAGGATGGCTGGTTGTATACAGGCGATATGGGATACATGACTAAAGAGGGTTTTCTGTATGTTAAGGGGCGTTTTAAGAGCCTCCTGATTGGAAGTGACGGCGAAAAGTATGCACCTGAAGAGATTGAAGAGACAATCGTATCTCAGTCACGTATAATTCAGCAGATTATGCTTCATAATAATCAGTCTCCCTATACTATTGCAGTGATTGTTGCAGACAGAAGTTCCGGGCTTTCTGGAGATGCTCTGGTTAAAGCTGTATGGGAAGATTTGGAGCGTTACAAAGGAAAGGGCATTTATGCAGGATTGTTCCCGGAGAGATGGCTCCCTGCTACGTTCGTTCTTGCAAAAGAGCCTTTTACCGAGCAAAACAGAATGATAAATTCCACTATGAAAATGGTTAGAGGCAAAGTTGAAGAGTTTTACAAAGAGCAGATTGATTTTGCCTATACTCCGGAAGGGAAAAATATTTATAACAGAAATAACCTGAATTAATGATATCAGGAAAAAAAGTGGTAATTGCCATATCAGTAATGGTCATGGCAATTGCGTTTTCGCTGGGTATCCTTACAAGGCCGGGAGTTGAGGGGACAAGCTCATCTTCATTTTCTGCCGAAAGAGTTGCCCGGGATATAGAAGTAATCAGCAGGGAGCCTCACTCACTTGAAAACCCCGTGGCACGCTCCCGTGTAAGAGAATATCTTGCTGAGAGGCTTAAAGAAATTGGCTTTGAGGTTGAAATTAAAGAGTACGATTCTGTGAAAATGCGTTCAGGATCATACACTACAATAGCCAACATATATGCAAAGGCTCTGCCTTTAAAAGGTGAAGCCGGTCAGTCACTTGTAATGATTGCCCATTATGATTCCAGGCACTCTTTCAAGGCCGGAGGCGAAACACATCTCTCTCTTGGAGCGGCCGATGATGGATATGGTCTAGGAGTGATACTTGAAATTGCCGGCCTGGCAATGAGCTACAGAGACAAATGGAAGCAGGAGTTCAGGATTATTTTTACTGATGCGGAGGAGAACCGGCTTGACGGTATCAAAAAGGCTCTTGAAAACGAACCTCATTTTTTCAGGAATGCAGGACTGGCAATCAATATTGAGGCGAGGGGCGTTAAAGGTCCCGCTATACTTTTTGAAACATCGGCCGGCAATGAGCGTTTGCTGGAACTTTACTCCAAGGCAGACTATCCATTCTCATATTCCCTCACTTCGGCAATTTACAGAGCCCTTCCAAATGACACAGACTTTTCTCCTGTAAAGGAGACAATTCCGGGATTAAACTTTTCCGTAATTGACAATCTGGATTACTATCACACCAGACATGACAACTACTCTAACATTTCACTCGAATCAATCCAGCATTACGGATCGCAGATTCAGCCAGTAACAAGGGAATTTCTTACTGATAAAATGTATTCTGAACCCATCTACCTTAAAGGAGAGAGGGATCTGGTATATTTTACTGTTCCGTTTGCGGGCATTATCTCTTTTTCAATGTCAGGGTATTTACTTTTAAATATTTTAATTCTCATTATATCTCTTTTCTCAATTGCATCTGCTTTCAAAAAGAAAAGAGTCAAAACTAAAGGATTTTTTTCTGCACTGGCTGCCTCTCTGATTATTCTTGTTCTGATTCCACTTATTGCATATCTTGGAACCCGTGCAATCTGCCTTGCAAATGATGCACCATACAGACTTATCTCACTTGCGCACCTCAGGTATGACGAAATTTTCAATATTCTCCTTATATCTGCCATAATCCCGGGTATTTTTTTGCTGAGTATAACCGGCATCAAAGGGAGACTCTTTTCTGAATCTGAACTTGCTGCCTCTTCCGTGACAATCATGTCTGTATTTGCACTTGCTTTATATATTGCAACAGGAGAGAACTTCTTCATTCTTGTTCCTTTGCTCTTTTCGATAATTTCATTTTCTCCGGGAGATGACTTTTTATCAAGGTATGCGGCTCTTGCAGGAGTCTTCATTACACTGCTTACGGTGACACCACTCATATATTCAATACAGGTTGCCCTCGGCTCAGGAGCATTGTTTATCACTGTGTTTTACATGGTTTTGCTTGCATTAGCCATTGTGCCCGCCTGCTATACTTTTACCAGAAAAGTTGCTAAATCGAATTAATATTTAGTAACTTTGTTTAAATAAATCTGAATTTTAAATGACAGACGATAAGTTTAAAGAGATACGACCATACAGCGACGAGGAGTCTGTAGCGGCACTCAAAAGGATTGCTGCTCACCCTGTTCTTTCGCAAATAGCTGCATTTCTTTTTCCCGGTCAGGACCCTGCGTTGTTTCGCAGCATGATTGCCAATCTGGAGGGCGTGGATGATTTTCAGTCTAATGTAATGGCTGTTGTAATCAACAAGATTTTAAAGGATACTTCAGGCAAACTCACATTTTCCGGAGTTGAAAAGCTGGATAAGGATAAAAAGTACCTTTACATCTCAAATCACAGAGATATAATGCTTGATTCTGCAATTATGCAGGTCATTCTGTTCGAGGCAGGCCTGGGTACTTCAGAGATGGCAGTAGGAGACAACCTAATAACAGACCCTCTTCTGGAAGATATTGCCCGTGTCAATAAAATGATAAAGGTTATCCGGAACACCAATTCAAGAGAAATTTACAACTCATCTGTACTCCTTTCTGAGTATATAAGACACAGACTTGAAGATGAAGTAAGCTCTGTCTGGATAGCACAAAGAAACGGCCGTACAAAGGATGGTATTGATTTTACCGAACAGGGATTGCTTAAGATGCTTGATATGAGCGGTAAGGGAGATTTTGTCAGCGATTTTGATGAACTCGCAATTGTCCCGGTTTCAGTATCTTACGAATATGAACCGTGTGACATACTAAAGGCAAAGGAGCTTTATATCTCCCGCAGGCAGAAGTATGTGAAGAGTGAGGGAGAGGACCTGAACAGTGTCCTGACAGGTATAATGCAGTTCAAGGGTAATATCCATTTTAATTTCTGCGACCCTCTCTCAAGGGAGGAACTTCAGAAGTGCAGCGAATTTGAGAAAAACGAAAAATTCAAGGCTCTGGGAGAGATAATTGACAAGAGAATAGTTTCAACCTTTCGCCTGTGGAATACCAACTACATGGCCTATGACATGCTTACCGGCAGTGACAGGTTCAAAGATAATTATTCAGTGGAGGAGATGCATAAATTCCGCGAGTATGTAGACTTTAAACTCTCTGGAACAGAGGATGACAGAGACGAAACTCAGGAGATTCTGCTATCAATATATGCAAATCCGATTATTACCAGGGAGAAGCTGGAACTATAAAATTATTAGTAAAAAGTTATGAATTATAATAATGCCTGCAACAATTTTCAAGTTGCGGGCATTTTATTTACCCTTAAACTATTGTTTTGAGGTAATAAAATTCATAGATTTGCAAAATTGCGAAGGCCTGAATCAATAAGACAAACAACATAGATTTATGGATAAACTTATATCACTGCAGGATGCCGTAAACAAGGTAAAAGACGGTATGACAATTATGGTTGGCGGATTTCTCACCAACGGAGGACCAAACGCCATTATGGATGCGCTCGCCAGTTCCGGTGTCAAAGACCTGACTCTCATTTGTAATGACGCTGCATATCCTGACAGAGGTCTTGGCCAGCTGATTGCAAACCGTAAGGTTAAAAAGGTTATTACCTCATACATAGGCTCAAATCCAGTAGCGATAGATCAGATGAATGCCGGTGAGCTGGTAGTTGAATTTTCACCTCAGGGAACTCTGGCAGAGAGAATAAGGGCATATGGAGCCGGTCTTGGCGGCGTTTTAACACCAACAGGACTTGGTACAGTTGTTCAGGAGGGTAAAACTACTATTACATCAGAAGGCAGGGAGTACATTCTTGAGACCCCGCTCAAAGCCGATGTTGCATTTATTGGGGCATCACTTGCAGATAAGGCTGGTAACCTCTACTATAAAGGAACAACCAGAAATTTCAATCCTCTTATGGCAATGTCTGCAGAGGTTGTTATTGCAGAGACAGAAGAGATTGTGGCAGCAGGATCAATAGATCCGGAAAATGTTCACACTCCTGCGATACTAGTTGACTATATTTTTACAAAATAATAAATCCTGTTATGTCAAAAACTGCATTAATAAGAGTTCGTATGAGCTCTCACGACGCGCACTATGGCGGAAACCTTGTTGACGGAGCAAAAATGCTTCAGCTCTTTGGAGATGTTGCAACTGAACTTCTTATCATGAGAGACGGAGATGAAGGTCTCTTCAAGGCCTACGACAATGTTGAATTTATGGCTCCTGTATATGCCGGAGATTACATAGAGGCAAGCGGAGAGATTGTTTCTGAAGGAAACAGTTCAAGAAAAATGGTTTTCGAGGCGAGAAAGGTTATAGTTCCTCGCCCGGATATTTCTCCATCTGCAGCAGACATACTGGACGAACCAATTGTTGTTTGCAGGGCAAGCGGAACATGTGTTACTCCCAAGGATTGTCAGAGAAAAAACAAATAACAGAGCATAGAGATGGAAAAACTTATTATCACAGCTGCAATATGCGGTGCCGAAGTACTCAAGGAGCACAATCCGGCAGTTCCGTACACAGTAGAGGAGTGTGTCAGGGAGGCAAAGAGTGCCTATGACGCAGGAGCAAGTATAATCCACCTTCACGTTAGAACAGATGACGGTACTCCCACTCAGGACAAGAAGAGGTTCAAGGCGGTAATGGAGGCCATTTACAAGGTTTGTCCGGATGTTATCATTCAGCCTTCAACCGGTGGTGCAGTAGGAATGACAAACGACGAGAGACTTCAGCCTACAGAGCTTCTTCCGGAAATGGCAACGCTCGACTGCGGAACTCTTAATTTTGGCGGAGATGATGTTTTCATGAATACTGAGACAACTATCAAGTATTTTGGAGACAAGATGATAGAGAGAGGGATTAAACCTGAACTTGAGGTGTTTGACAAAAGTATGATTGATATGGCTTTAAGGCTCCACAAGAAGGGTCATATACAAAAGCCTATGCATTTTGACTTTGTAATGGGTGTTAACGGTGGTATTACAGGTGAACTTCGCGATTTTGTTTTTCTGAGAGGTTCAATTCCATCTGATGCTACTTATACCGTTGCAGGTATTGGCAGATTTGAATTCACCCTGGCGGCTGCAGCCATAATTGACGGTGGCCATGTAAGGGTAGGATTTGAAGATAATGTATTTATCTCAAAGGGAGTTCTGGCTAAATCCAATGGTGAGCTGGTGGCCAAGGTTGTAAGAATGGCCGGCGAACTGGGAAGAGAAATAGCAACACCTGAAGAGGCCCGCAGGATTCTGGGTCTTAAACCAAGACAATAACGACTTAAACACACAAACTATATGAAAAAGGGTAACAAATACGGAGTACACAGGGTAATCGAACCCAAAGGCGTTCTTCCTCAGCCTGCAAACAAGATTGACAACAACATGGACGAGATTTACGACAATGAAATCCTCATTGATGTACAAACTCTCAACATCGATTCTGCAAGCTTTACACAGATTGAGCATCAGGCAAACGGAGACAAGGCAAAAATTGCCGAAATCATGCTTGACATTGTTGCAAAACAGGGCAAGCACCGCAATCCGGTTACAGGATCAGGCGGAATGCTTCTTGGAACAGTTGAGAAAATTGGAGATGCACTTATTGGAAAAACAGACCTTAAGGTAGGAGACAAAATTGCCACTCTGGTATCTCTCTCCCTTACACCTCTTAGAATTGATAAAATTAAGGACATTCGTTCCGATATTGACCAGGTGGATATAGACGGAAAGGCAATTCTGTTTGAAAGCGGTATTTATGCAAAGATTCCTGCAGATATGCCTGCAAATCTTGCACTTTCTGCCCTTGATGTTGCAGGTGCTCCTGCACAGACAGCAAAACTTGTTAAACCAGGCGATACTGTTCTTATTATTGGTGCCGGCGGAAAATCTGGAATGCTTTGTTGCTATGAGGCCAAAAAGAGGGCAGGAGTTACAGGCAAGGTTATTGGACTTTGCCATAGCGAAAAGAGTACAAAGAGACTTCAGGATCTTGGATTCTGTGACTATGTATTCTCTGCAGATGCAACTCAGCCGGTTTCTGTTCTGGAAAAAATTGAAGAGCTTACAGGTGGCCAGATGTGTGATGTTACAATCAACAATGTAAACATTACAGACACAGAGATGACAAGTATTCTCTGCACAAAGGACACAGGAGTTGTCTATTTCTTCTCAATGGCAACAAGCTTTACAAAAGCTGCTCTTGGAGCAGAGGGTGTGGGCAGCGATGTTACCATGATTGTTGGAAACGGATACACAAGAGGACATGCAGAAATTACACTGCAGTTGCTCAGGGAGTCTGATAAACTTAGAAAAGTATTTGAAGAACTATACGCATAAGGTTAAATGACAAAAGGTTGCAGATACGGAACACACAGGGTAATTGAGCCAAAGGGAACACTGCCTCAGCCCGCTCACAGACTGGACAATACAATGTCTGTCTATGACAATGAGGTACTTATTGAGGTTTCAACTCTCAATATCGATTCGGCCTCTTATACCCAGATTAAAAAGGCTTGCGGCAAGGACCCGGAGAAGATGAAGCAGATGATTCTCTCAATAGTAGAAGAGAGAGGAAAGATGCAGAATCCTGTTACCGGATCAGGAGGAATGCTTATTGGAACTGTAAAGGAGATAGGTCCTTCATTCCCCTCGCACAAGCTTAAGGTTGGTGACAAGATAGCTACGCTTGTATCATTGTCTCTTACCCCGCTTAAAATAAAACAGATAAAAAAACTGACTCCCGAATCTGACCAGGTAGATGTTGAGGCGGAGGCCATTCTCTTTGAGAGCGGCCTCTTTGCCGTTTTACCTGATGATATTCCTGAAAAGCTTGCTCTTGCTGCACTTGATGTGGCGGGTGCTCCTGCTCAGGTTGACAGACTTGTAACAGAGGGAGATATTGTCTGTATTATTGGAGGAGGAGGTAAATCCGGAATTCTTTGCTGCTATCAGGCAATGCAGAATACCGGACCTTCCGGAAAGGTGATTGTTGTAGAGTTCTCAAAAGAGAATGCGCAGAGAATCATTGATCTGAATCTGGCGACTGATGTGATTGTTGCAGATGCGACCAATGTAATGGATGTATATAACAGGGTTATGGCTGTTACAGGCGGCCGCGGCTGTGATGTCACTGTTAACAATGTAAATGTTCCATCTACAGAGATGACATCAATCCTTATAACCAAAGGTCAGGGATGTGTTTACTTCTTTTCAATGGCAACCAGCTTTACCAAGGCAGCACTTGGTGCAGAGGGAGTCGGAAAGGATATCAACCTCATTGTTGGAAACGGTTACGCAAAAGGACATGCAGACCTTACCCTGAATATTCTCAGGGAATCAAAACCAGTTAGAGAGTTATTTGAAAAACTATACTTATAGCAAAAGTGATGGCAGAAAGCAGAAGAAAAATCCTCTTTCCCGAGGTGACAGACGAACAGTGGAACGACTGGAAATGGCAATTGAAGAACAGAGTTGAAACTCTGGAAGAGCTAAAAAGATACATTCCTCTTACACCGGAAGAGGAGGAGGGTGTAAGCCGCTCCCTTCAGACACTCAGAATGGCAATCACTCCCTATTATCTTACTTTGATTGATCCGAATGATCCGAATGATCCGGTAAGAAAGCAGGCGATTCCAACCGGCTCAGAAACACACATTTCTCCTGCAGATCTTCTGGATCCCCTTCATGAAGACGAAGATTCACCTGTTAAAGGTCTTACACACAGATATCCGGACAGAGTTCTGCTCCTTATAACAGACATGTGTTCAATGTATTGCCGTCACTGTACCAGACGCAGATTTGCAGGTCAGACAGATGATGAATCCCCTTCTGATAATATTCAGAAGGCAATTGACTACATTGCTGCGACTCCTCAGGTGAGGGATGTACTTCTTTCAGGAGGTGACGCATTGATGGTGTCAGATGCCAAACTAGAGTCTATCATTAAAAGACTGAGGGCAATTCCTCATGTGGAGATTATAAGAATTGGATCAAGGGTTCCGGTTGTGTGTCCGCAGAGAATTACTGACAAACTGGTAGATATGCTTAAGCAGTATCATCCAGTCTGGCTGAATACACACTTCAATCACCCTAATGAGATCACTCCTGAGTCAAAAGCAGCCTGTGAAAGAATGGCAAATGCAGGTATTCCTCTCGGAAACCAGTCCGTTCTCCTCAGGGGCGTCAATGATTGTGTAAACATTATGAAACGCCTTGTTCACGGCCTGGTTAAAATGAGAGTAAGACCTTACTACATTTATCAGTGTGACCTTTCAATGGGTCTGGAACACTTCAGAACACCCGTTTCAAAAGGAATTGAAATTATTGAGGGGCTGAGAGGCCATACATCTGGTTACGCAGTTCCTACATTTGTTGTGGATGCACCGGGCGGTGGCGGAAAGACTCCAGTAATGCCAACATACATAATATCTCAGTCTCCGGGAAAAATTATCCTGAGAAACTTTGAAGGTGTTATTACAACTTATACAGAACCAACCGATTATAAAAACGAATGCGACTGTGATGACTGCCGAGCAAATATACCGGTAGAGGGTGTTGCCTCCCTGCTTAAGGGTCAGCACCTCTCACTTGAACCGGCTCATCTGGGCAGAAAAGAGAGATCGCACAAGCACTAGAAAACCATGCCGTTCATTCAGGAGATCCTTGGCTGCAAAAGCATTTCAGTTGTAGGACTCGAGAAGAACACCGGCAAGACTGAGTGCCTGAACTATATTCTTAGAAGATTGCCGTCCGGCGGACTCACTGTTGCAGTGAGCTCCGCAGGTACAGACGGCGAACGGACAGATATGGTTACAGGTACCGCCAAGCCGGAAATTTTTCTCAGAGAGGGGATGCTTTTCTCTACCAGTGAAAAGTATTACAGGGAGAGAAGGTTAACCTCAGAGGTACTATCTGTCTCAAGAAAAGGAACCTCGACCGGACGCATAGTAACAGCAAGGGTACTGACAGGCGGTAAGATTCTTCTTTCCGGCCACCCTGCAACAGAAGACCTCAGAAAGTGGATTGAGGATGTCTCTGTAAGGCATGGAGCAGATTTATCAATTATTGACGGGGCGCTTTCAAGACTAAGTATTGCCTCTCCTGCAATAACCGAAGGAATGGTTCTGGCAACTGGAGCAGCTCTCTCTGCAAGTATGGATACACTGGTTAGAAAGACAGCCTTTACAGCATCGCTCATTGCTCTTCCATCCACAGAGATAAGGATTGATAAAAGGGGAGAAATGCCTTCAAAAGGCTTGTGGAGAGTTGAGAGAGACGGGACTATGAATGCACTTGAACATGAATCCTCTCTTACAGCAGGATCAATTCTTCCGGAAGAGGTTAAGGGTGCTGCTGCAATTTATGCTTCAGGAGCTCTCACAGACAGGTTTCTGAATCAAATGCAGACATTGTTGGTAAAAGAGGGTATTGAGCTGATAGTTAGAGATTTTACAAGAATATTTGCCTCTCAGGGACATTTTAATGCTTTTATCAGAAGTGGTGGAGTAATTAAAGTTCTGAACAGAAGCAAACTGATAGCAATTTGCGCAAATCCCGTCTCACCTGAAGGATTTATTCTGGATTCTTCAAGACTGTGCAGTATGCTTGAGAATGCAACAGGCCTGCCTGTTTACGACATAATGAAAAGTGTATATGAAGCTTAAAACTATACTCGATTTGCCGTGCGGTATGCGTTTCATCTTTTCTGAGATGGAATTTGCCTCCTCATTTTCCGGTCAGGTACTCCTTTACTCGGTTATGAATATTACCCCTGCTGCTATTGAAGGTAGTTATGACGAGTTAAGAGAATTCTTGTCACTTATTCAGAATGGCACCGGAGCTGCGTCAATTAACAAGAGCCGGGCAGCGCTAATGGATCTTAGGGATATCAGAAATACATTAACTGCCCTTGAGACCGGTAAGATTCCGGATGATGTTGAACTCTTTGAAATCAAAAACCTGGCGCTGGTTTCAGAAAAGATAAGGGAGATTCTCACTCCCCATAATCTTAAATCTGTTAAATTTCCGGACCTGACAGATGTGGTCTCCCTGCTTGACCCTGAAGGTTACGGTATTCCCTCTTTTTACATATATGATTCTTACGACAAGCAGCTTTTTGAACTAAGAAAAAAGATACGTATATCAGGCGATGAATCCGGGGCGATTTTAGCGGAGTGTCTGATCATTGAGGTGAAGATAAGGGAGATGCTTGGAAACAGGCTTAAAAGTGCTGTTTTGGGCCTCAGGGAGGCTCTGATGTCGCTTGCGAAGACAGATATACTTATTTCCAAATCCAGACTTACAGAGAGACTTGGATTGACAATACCTGAAATTTCTGATGGATTAAACAAATACAAATCTCTCTTCAATCCGGAAATTTCCCAAATCCTAAAAAAGGAGGAGAGAGAGTTTCAAAGAATTGACATTGAGCTTGACCAGAAAATACCAACTATTCTGACGGGAGCAAATATGGGAGGAAAAAGTGTTGTTCTTAAGACTCTTGCGCTCTCTCAGTTCTTATTTCAGTTTGGATTTGGTGTTCCGGCAGAGAGTGCAGAAATTACTCCTGTGGAAGAGATTCATTACTCTCCGGGAGACCTTCAGGATATGAACCGGGGACTATCCTCATTTGCTGCAGAGATGAAGATGGCAGACAGACTTATAAAAAATTCGGCCCATGGCCATAAAATTCTTGCTCTGCTGGATGAGCCGGCAAGAACAACCAATCCTCAGGAGGGGACGGCACTCGTAACTTCTTTGCTTAATATCCTTAATGGCAGGCCTGTTTTTCTCCTGGCCGCAACTCACTATAATATAAGGGCAAAAGGATGTGCAAGGATCAGGGTAAGAGGACTTGAGGAGGGTAAAATGAACTATGAACTTATTGAGGCGGCCGAATCGGCCCCGCCAAGAGAGGCTGTAAATATTGCCCTGTCGCTTGGAATTGACAGGGAGTGGCTCGACGAAGCCCTCAGGGTTATGGATGAGCAAAACAAAGAATAAACAAACATTGGTATCTGATATGCAGAGTAAATTAGGATTAGATTTTAAAAGAGTAGAGCATGCGCGTGGTGTTGCAGGAAAAATTGCGGCAGAAGTGCAGGGTTTCGTTGAGGGCTACACAACTGTTGCTGTTGAGAGGACATTGTGCCGCCTGGCCGGAATTGACGGAGTTGATGAGAGCCAGGTTCCGCTTCCGAATGTGGTTGTGGATTTCATCAAGGAGCGTGGGGTTCTTGGAGAAGGTGTATTGTTTCATATAGGAAACGCTATGGTTGCCACAGGTTTGTCTCCTCAGGAGATCGCAGAGAAACTCTCTGCGGGTCAGCTTGACATTACCAGACTGCCGCTTGCACCTGCAGATAAAATCAATGAGGCAGTAATGAAAATTGCTGCAGAGAGCATTAAAATTATCAAATCAAGAAGGGAGCGCAGAGAGGATTATCTGAAAACACTTGGAGAAGGCAAAAGGCCATACCTCTATGTTATTGTTGCAACCGGAAACATATATGAAGATGTTATTCAGGCAGAAGCTGCTGCAAGACAGGGAGCAGATATAATAGCCGTTATCCGTACCACCGGTCAGTCACTGCTGGATTATGTGCCTTTTGGTGCAACTACAGAGGGATTTGGAGGAACATATGCAACACAGGAGAACTTCAGAATAATGCGAAGCGCGCTGGACAAAACAGGCGAGGAGCTTGGCAGATATATCAGACTCTGCAACTACTGCTCAGGTCTCTGCATGCCGGAAATTGCCGTAATGGGTGCTTTTGAGGGACTTGATGTTATGCTGAATGATGCTCTCTACGGTATTCTTTTCAGGGATATCAACATGCAGAGAACAATGGTAGACCAGTTCTTTTCAAGGGTTATCAATGGTTTTGCCGGCGTAATTATCAATACAGGTGAGGACAACTATCTTACTACAGCAGATGCATTTGAAGAGGCACACACTGTTCTCGCATCTGACCTGATTAACGAGCAGCTTGCTCTTCTTGCAGGATTGCCTCAGCAGCAGATGGGCCTTGGACATGCTTTTGAAATGGACCCAGACCTTGAAAATGGTTTTATCTATGAACTTGCACAGGCGCAGATGACAAGGGAAATTTTCCCTGATGCCCCGCTTAAGTATATGCCGCCTACAAAATTCATGACAGGAAATATCTTTAAGGGGCATATTCAGGATGCACTGTTTAATATGGTGGGCATCTGGACAGGGCAGGGTATTCAGCTCCTTGGTATGCCAACAGAGGCTATTCATACTCCGTTTATGTCAGACAGATACCTGTCAATTGAAAATGCAAAGTATATCTTCAGCAATATGAGGAGTATCGGAGATGAGATGGAGTTCAGAGAGGGTGGAATTGCAAGGGTAAGAGCTGCAGAGGTACTCAATAAATCAATTGAAACTCTGGAAAAAATTGAGAAAGAGGGACTCTTCTCTGCACTGGAAAAGGGAATGTTTGGAGATGTTAAGCGTCCGAGAAACGGAGGTAAGGGTCTTGACGGTGTTGCACCTAAGGGTGGCAACTACATGAACCCATTTATTAATTTAATGCTGGGAGGTAAATAGTATGAGCGGCGGATTATATTCAATGCAATCTAAGGATTTTGACAAAACACTCGATCTTACGAGTGTAAAGCCATATGGCGATACAATGAACGATGGTAAAATTCAGCTTAGCTTTACTTTACCTGTTCCTGCAGGTGACGAGGCAATAGAGGCAGCAAAACAGCTAATTAAGAAAATGGGGCTTGATAATCCACAGGTTGTTTTCTACAAAGAGCTCATGCCGGGATTCACCTTTTTTAACTGCTACGGCAGTTGCACTCATACTGTTGACTACTCAACAATTTATGTACCCAAGGTTGAGTCAGGGGTAATGGATATGCATGAAACAGACATTTTTATCAGAGAGCAGATTGGACGTAAACTGGTAATTGTTGGTGCAAGTACAGGAACAGATGCTCACACTGTAGGTATTGATGCAATCATGAACATGAAGGGTTATGCTGGTCACTATGGTCTTGAGAGATATGAGATGATAGAGGCTTTCAACCTGGGATCACAGGTTCCAAATGACGAATTCATTGCAAGGGCTATTGAACTTAAGGCAGATGCACTTCTTGTTTCTCAGACAGTAACCCAGAAGGATGTTCACATTAAAAACCTTGTTGAACTTGTTGAACTTCTTGAAGCAGAGGGATTAAGAGAGAAAATGATTCTGGTTTGCGGCGGCCCGAGACTTTCTCACGAACTGGCAAAAGAGCTTGGATACGATGCCGGTTTTGGAATGAACAGCTACGCAGACGATGTAGCCTCATATATTGCACAGGAATATGCAAAAAGAGCCTCAATAAAGTAATAATATTCAAATAGATATAATTATGGATAAGAATCAGGTAAGAGAGGTAATCGCCAGAAGAGCTGCTCTTGAACTAAAAGACGGAGATGTTGTAAATCTGGGCATAGGACTGCCTACTTTAATTCCAAATTTTCTTCCTGAGGGTGTCAAGGTTACACTTCAGTCAGAGAACGGACTTCTGGGTATGGGTCCCGAGCCTGCACCGGGTTATGAAGACAAGTATTACACAAATGCCGGAGGAGGTTTTATTACCTATTTTCCGGGAGCTTCATGTTTTGACAGCTCAATGTCATTTTCAATAATCAGGGGAGGACATGTTGACCTTACTTTTCTGGGAGCACTTGAGGCAGATGAAAAGGGAAATCTTGCCAACTGGATGATTCCCGGCAAGAAGACCCCTGGTATGGGAGGAGCAATGGATCTGATTGTAGGTGCAAGAAGAGTAATTCTTGCTATGGAGCACACCGCAAAAGGAGCTCATAAAATCTTGAAACAGTGCAATCTGCCCCTGACAGCTGCAGGACAGGTTAATATGATAATTACAGAAATGGGAGTTATGGAAATTACTCCTGAGGGAATTGTACTTACCGAGATTCATCCTGAATTCACTGTTGAACAGGTACAGGAGGCAACAGGTGCAAAACTTATTATTTCAGACAAACTAATCAAAATGAGGTCATAAATATGAAAAAGGTATTTATTGTCGCTGCAAGAAGAACAGCAATAGGCAAATTCATGGGATCATTATCTCCGTTTACACCTGGTGAACTTGGTGCAAAAGTTATTAAAGAGATAATAAAGGATAGCGGAATCAGCCCGGAAAAGGTAGATTCAGTAATTGCAGGTAATATTCTCTCTGCAGGACAGATGCAGGGTGTTGCAAGACAGGCTTCTGTATACGGAGGAATTCCTCATGAGGTTCCGGCTTACTCAATCAATATGGTTTGCGGCTCAGGAATGAAGGCTGTTATGAATGCATATGCCGAAATCCTTTCAGGCGCGGCAGATGTTATCATTGCAGGTGGTACAGAATCGATGACCAATTCTGGATTCGTTATGTCGGGATCACTCAGAAACGGAAATAAAATGGGTAATATCCAGGCAGTTGACCATATGGTTACTGATGGACTTACAGATGCTTTTAACAAATACCATATGGGTATAACTGCAGAAAACATTGCAGAAAAGTATGGAATTACCCGTGAACAGCAGGATGAGTTCTCATTTGCCTCTCAGCAAAAAGCAATTAAGGCTGTGGATGGAGGAGTATTTGACAATGAAATTGTTCCTGTTGAAATTGTTACAAAGAAAGAGACAACTGTTTTTGCAAAAGATGAGTATCCTAACAGGGGAACATCTGTAGAAAAACTTGCTCAGCTTAAGCCTGCATTTAAGAAAGATGGCACTGTAACAGCGGGAAATGCTTCCGGTGTTAATGACGGCGCATCTTTTGTTATGGTTGTAAGTGAAGAGGCTGTTAAAAACTATGGATTAAAGCCTCTTGCAGAGATAGTTGCAGTAGGTCAGGGAGGTGTCGATCCTGCATATATGGGTCTTGGACCTGTTCCCGCAATCCGCAAGGCACTTGCAAATGCAGGGATGAAATTATCTCAGATGGAACTGATTGAGCTTAATGAAGCATTTGCTGCACAGTCTCTTGGTGTTATCCATGAACTAATCGCCGAACATGGTGTTACAAGAGAGTGGATAAACGAAGTTACAAATATCAGCGGTGGTGCAATCGCTCTGGGACACCCAATTGGTGCCTCAGGAAACAGAATCATCGTTACTTTGGTTCATGCCCTTAGGGCAACCGGAAAAGAGTACGGCCTTGCATCTCTTTGCATAGGCGGTGGTATGGGTACAGCTGTCGTTTTAAAAAGAGTTTAAAACATACTGAGATATGAAAAGAGTATTTGTATTGTTCCTGCTGGCCGTTATGCTGGCAGGAACAAACATTGCTTCCGGAAGCAATGACGCCAAAAGAGAGTTCAGGGGAGCATGGTTCCCGACAGTGGTGAATACCACATGGAAGAACATGACTACAGATGAAATCAAAGCAGATATTCTACATCATCTCGACATTTTCAAAAGTCTTAATATCAATGCGGTAATCTTTCAGGTAAGGCCACAGGCAGACGCTCTGTTTGTGTCTTCAATTGAACCCTGGAGCAGATTCATTACCGGAACACAGGGAAAGGCTCCGGAGCCCTTTTTTGACCCCGCTGCATTTGTCATAGAGGAGTGTCACAGACGCGGAATGGAATTTCATGCCTGGTTCAATCCTTACAGAGTAACTTCTAACAAGGATGAAATTCTTGATCCCGGTCATCTCTTTTTTAAAAAGCCTGAGATGTTTCTCCGTTACGGCCCTCAGATCTATTTCGATCCGGGCCGCCCTGAATCAAGAGAACACCTTGTTGCAGTAATAGCAGATTTTGTAAAACGTTACGATCTGGATGCCGTTCATTTTGACGACTATTTTTATCCATACAGACTTCCTTACCTTGAGTTTCCTGATGAAGAGTCATTTTTACTCTATCACAAGGCCGACGGGTTTGACCGCTTTGACAAGAATAACTGGAGAAGAAACAATGTCAACAGACTTGTTAAAGAGCTGAATACCACTATTAAGTCAATTAAGCCCTGGGTAAAATTCGGAATAAGTCCCTTTGGAGTGTGGCGCAATGACAGTGTAGATCCTTCCGGATCCCAGTCAACTTCCCTGCAGACTAACTATGACGATCTCTTTGCAGATATCCTACTCTGGATGAAGGAGGGCTGGATAGACTACAATGCACCTCAGCTTTACTGGGAAATTGGTCATGCAAGGGTAAACTACCTTCCGCTTGTAAAATGGTGGGCAGATAACAGCTACGGTGTAAACCTCTATATCGGTCAAAGTATATGGAATCAGCTGGAAATCAAAAACAGAAACGGGGACCTTGTTAATCAGCTTTTCAGAAAAATGGATCTGGTAAAAGAGAATCCAAAGATTGACGGAAACATATGGTGGTCCGGACTAGGCTTCCAGGGTCAGCCAAAGCTGATGGACTCGCTAAGTGCAAATTACCAGAGGTATCCGGCTCTGATGCCTAAATATGAGCATATTGACACAGTTCCACCATCTCCTCCTGTAAATATTAAATATAAAAACGGTACACTCACCTGGGATGTTGTAAAAACTTCAGATGAGATGGAGAGGCAGGTTTACTGGGTTGTTTATAAATTTAAAAGGGATGAAATAGCTGATATTTCAAATCCCGCAAAAATTGAAGCAATCGTAAATGTTCCCTTTCATAAAACAGGGAAGGAGAGAGGTTTCACATATGTTGTAACAGCACTGGACAGATTGCAGAATGAGAGCAAGCCATCAGCGGCTATTATCAGATGATTTCTCAAGATCTGCTTTGGATTTAGAGGTCAAAACCAGATAAACCCCAATAAAAATTAGTGCTGCAGATACCGGCTTAGTCCAGTTAAGCACATCTTGTCCAATGGCAATTGCTATCATGGATGCAAGAACCGGCTGTATGTAATTAAACATGCTCACAGTTGTAGGTCTAAGCAGCTGAAGGGCAAATGCAACAAGCAGATAGGCAGCAAAAGTACCCATCAGCAGAGCATAACCCAGTTCCAGCCAGACTGTCGGTCCCGCTCCCGGTGCTACATAAACATATTTGTAAGTAAAAGGCAAAGCAACCACTGCCCCGTAGAAAAAAGTCCATTTCATTACATGAACAGGAGAGTGCTCCATCATTAATGGTCTTATTATTACCAGATAAAGAGCATATACAAAGCAACTTATCAGAACAGTCAGGTTACCTTCCAGAGTACCTGTCTGTTCAAAATGCCCGTATTGTGCAGTGTAAAGTATAAGAGCTGCCCCCATCATCCCGATAATAACACCTGAAGCCTTTTTGAATGAAACCGGCTCCTTGATTATGATTGCAGCAAATATCATGGTTATGATGGGTGTGATTGTAATAATCAGTGATGCATCTACAGGTGATGTCTTTGCAAGCCCCGCCAGAAATGAAAGCTGATTGGCTGCAGTACCCATGATTCCTGCAAGCAGGAGCGTAGCATGATCTCTGACAGTAAAAGGCTTTCCCTTATCAGAAACAATAAATGACAGAATAAAGAAGGAGATAAATGCAAAAGTTATTCTTAACTGGGAGAGTCCAAATGGATCAATCCAGAGAGGTGTAATCTCCCTTGAAACTGGCATGTTAACGGCGAAAAGAGCGTTTGCAAGAAGTATTAACGCTACTCCTCTGCTTTTCGGGGATAGGCCGGAAAACCATTTAATCATACCTGATGTTTCTTTGCTGACATTTCGTTTGACTTTCTTACTATTTCTGCTGCCTTTTCAATAGCCAGCTGAATATGCGGAAATATGTTCTCTTTTCCAATTTCATCTGCAAGTCCGGAATTAGAAAGCGTTAACAAAACAGATTCATTGACTCCAGACAGAATCATCTGTACTCTCTCTCTTTTTGATCTCTTCCACAGATTACGCAGGTTGTTTACTCCTGTTGAATCCATAAACGGAACCTTCCTCATTCTTATAATTCTCACTTTAACAATATGGTGAGAGGCCACATCAATCTCGTCAAGCTTGCTTGCGAGGCCAAAGAAAAACGGCCCGTCAATTTCATAAACCTCAACTCCTTTGGGAATATCAAGTATCTCAACATCTGAAGTGTACTCACTTCTCTCAGTGCCTGGAATAAATGATGCATCTACCTGGGTGATGCTTGAAGATTCGGAAATTCTCTTGACAAACAGGATAATTGCCAGTACAACGCCCACTTCAATTGCTACAGTAAGATCAATAATAACTGTCAGGAAGAAAGTGAGCAGTAAAACTGCGACATCTGCCCTGTGTCCCTTTAGCATTCCCTTGAAAGTTCTCCACTCACTCATGTTGTAAGAAACAATTATAAGAATTGCAGCGAGTACGGAAAGCGGGATGTAAACCGCATAGGGCATAAGGAAGAGGAAAATCAGTATCAGTACTATTGCGTGAATGATTCCTGCTACCGGGGTCTTCCCGCCGTTGTTGATATTGGCCATTGTTCTCGCAATTGCTCCTGTTGCAGGAATACCTCCAAAGAAGGGGGTAACAATGTTTGCGATACCCTGTCCTATAAGTTCTGTATTTGAATCATGTTTTTTACCGGTAACACCGTCTGCTACCATTGCTGCAAGCAATGACTCAATAGCACACAGCAATGCAATTGTAATTGCAGGCTGAAAGAGCATTTTTACAGCCTCAAAGTCAATTTTTGGAGTCTCTGGTTTTGGAAGTGGTATTCCTCCTGCAAGTTCAGGAAACTTGCTGCCGATAGTTGCAAACTCAATTCCTGAAAATTTGGAAAGAATAATAGCAATAGCGGTTCCGGCAAAAATAGCTATAAGTGACCCGGGAATTTTTGATGTTACTTTTGGCCATAACACGATTATGAGAAGACTAAGTATTCCCAGTCCTGCTTCCCAGTAATTTACAGTAGAGATGTTTTCAAAATATGCAATCCATTTAGGAATAAATTCAGATGGAACCTCTGCCATTTGCAGCCCAAAAAGATCTTTTATCTGAGTGGAAAAGATTACCAGGGCAATACCGCTGGTAAAACCAACTACAATGGGATAGGGGATAAATCTTATTATTGAACCCAGCTTGAAAACACCCATAGCAACAAGCATTATTCCTGCAAGAACAGTTGCAATTATGAGCCCGGATATACCATACTGGGAAACAATCCCGTATACAATTACAATAAAAGCACCTGTGGGGCCTCCAATAAGAAAGTTGGACCCTCCAAAGAGAGACATAAGCAAACCTGCTACAATGGCTGTAATGAGCCCCTGCTGAGGTGTTACTCCGGATGCAATACCAAAGGCTATTGCCAGAGGAAGAGCAACAATTCCAACAATTATACCGGCGATTAGGTCGGAAGTAAATGTTTTTTTAGAATATGCCCCTTTTTTAAAAAGGGAAAAGAATTTCGGCTGAAAAGCCGAAGCAAATTTAAAGTCCATCACTCCTTTTATTGATTGAGGGTGCAAATTTAAAAATTATATCTGAGAGGCCAATTTAAAAGAGAGATTCTGCCTTCTCAATGATATGATTTATATCACAATTATTGTCAATTATGAAATCTGGTTTAAGATATGTCACTTTATGAACAGATTTAAAGAGCTTTTCTCCACCCCCGGTAATGTTAAGCATAAGAACCTTGTCTCTCTGAACCTTACCGGAGTTTATACTCTTAATCATTCCCGCAAGTGCAATTCCTGCAGCAGGATGAATATCTATTCCCTCTGCTCTTTCAAACAGTTCGCAGGCTCTCTCCAGCTCTCCGTTATCTGCAATTTCAACATCACCCTGACTGTCTGTAAGGGCATCAAAAAGACCTCCTGCAATACCGTAAGGCGGACGTCGGTTTGAAAGGACCTTTGCTGTTATCTGAAGTGCCAGCTCCCTTGATTTCTGTTCATCAGAATGGAGAAGATCTCTGCTGCTGTTTTTCCAGGCGTCGTACATTGGATTGAATGGATAGTTCTGTGCCGGAATAAGAACCATTTTATTAGTTCCGAAGCGGCCGTCGGAAATCAGCCTTAAGTTTGCCTCCCAGGCAGCTATCGTACCGGTACCGCTGCCAATTGCCTGAAAGTAGTAATCCGGGATTTTGCCAATAGTTGTTGCTGCTGACAGCACAGTAGTTCCCATTCCATCTCTTCGGGCAACATTTTTTGCTCCGCCCTCCTCAAAGAATTTTCCTGATTTGCAGATTTTTGCAGCCAGGTCAATTGCATCGAAATAGTCTGTTCCGGAAGGAGTTGAAATTAGCTTAACACATTCTGCTACAGGCTCACTAAACCATAGAGCATCAAGATTATCTTCAGGCACAACAATAAGAAGCGGAATATTATTGTCTGAACACACTTTGGCAAATGCCCGGGCAGTATTCCCTGCAGATGCAACAACCATAACTCCTTTGCTCTCTTTCTCAAGCCTTGCACATACCGAGTATGCCTCTGTCTCCTTGAAAGAGCAGGTTGTCATATTTGCTCCTTTTTCAGGCCAGTAACCATTAAATGTAATATATAAATTATCCAGGTGAAGAATCTCGGCCAGCTTCTCACTTTTGTAAGTAACTGGAGGAGCAGAATTTCTTAAAAATCTGTTTACCGGGAGCCAGTCTGCAAATTTGTAAAAACCATATGAATCATCCCTGAGCTCAATCTGACGCCTGTCATATTCAGCCCTTAAAAGAGATGGCTTGTCATATGAGGGGTCGGTGAGCATCCATCCGGTATCCTGAAATTGTTCTCCGGTGGCAATGTTTTTTAATTTATAATCAGTCATGGGGTGCTATGAGGTATGTTTTTTATATGCCCACCAGTACCAGGCGCCAACAAAGAGGGCACCTCCGGCAAGATTTCCCAGTGTTACCGGGAGAAGATTGCCTCCTAGTGAAGATAATATATTGAGATTTTCCAGTGATTCGGGAGAAACAGAGTAGGAGGCTGTTGCAGCATCTGCATATCTGGCAGTGCTCTTTGCAAAGAGTCCTGCAGAAAGGTAGTACATGTTGGCAACGCTGTGCTCATATCCGGATGCAATAAACAGCCAGATAGGGAAAAAGATTACAAGTGATTTTCCGGCAAGGTCCTTTGCACCATATGACATCCACACTGCAAGGCATACCAGAAGGTTACAGAGAATTCCTGAAGAAAAAGCCTGGACAAAAGTGAGGTTTGCCTTTACTGAGGCAACTTTGATTGTATATGCACCCAGAAATCCGGCAGAGTAGTCAAGCTGACCTGACAGATATATGAGCAGGGCAATAAATACAGAGCCGGCAAGGTTTCCCAGCCATACAATAACCAGATTGTAGGCATATGTGCTCCACCTTACTCTTTTGGACAAAGCGGCTATTGAAATGAGATTGTTACCAGTATAAAGTTCTGCTCCGGCCACAACAACCAGAATGAGGCCTGTTGGAAAAATGAGCCCTGCCAGATATTTGGCCACACCAATATCTGTTATGTTGTGAGAAATGATATTGCTTCCTACTGAGGCAAGTGCAATAAAGACTCCTGCCAGGAATGAGAGCAGCATGGTTCTTCCGAAAGGCATTCCGGCCTTTTTAACCCCTGTCTCCTCTGCATATTCCAGTATTTCCGGTGGTGTTAGATAGTTGCTCATAGTTTCTTCTCGAGAGAGTCTATGTTTTCTGCCATTTTATTAAGAACCTTGACAAAGTTAATCAGATCTTCCCGCGGAATATCCTTAATGATTTTATCGGTTGTATCTATAGCAACCTGTGTAATTGATTCTTTAATTTCAACAGCTTTTTGAGTGAGATGAATAAGGTTCTGTCTTTTGTCTGATCTGCCGGCAACCCTCTCGACAAGACCCTTCTTCTCGAGTGCATCAATTAGTTTGGTTACGGAGTTCTTATCCTTTAGAATAGTGTCTGCAATCTGCTGCTGAGACATTACGCCTTCATCCCACAGTGTGTCCATGACAAGAAACTGTTCAGCAGTAAGGTTGAATCCATGTGAATTGAAGATTGTATTCACATATTGCTTGAACTTGCAGTGAACCAGATTTAGAAAAACACCTACCTGTTTATTAATTATCATATAGGACAGTATATGCTCTCACTCTTGCAAATATAACCTTTTTTCCATTAATTTGTAGTACTTCATTCTAATTATAAATTTTCTCAGATTACAGGCATGAACATAATAATAGTAGCTATTGCAGCGCTCATAATTGCTGCACTTTTGATTCTGCTTATCATCAGAATTTCTGCACTTAATGAAAACATCAGAAGAATTGAGGGCACCTTAAAGGAGGATGTGCGTTTTCTTACTTCTGAAATTCAGAAAGGGGGGAAAGAGGGACGTTCTGAACTTTCTGAAGCTTTGAGGCAGTTTTCTGTTGCAATGACTCAAAATATTAAAACTTTTCAGGACTCTTCTGACAAGAGTATGGCTCTTCTCTCTGAAATGCAGCGTGAGAAACTTGGTCAGATTGAAACCAGGCAATCTGAGATGATTAAGAACACAGAAACCAAGCTTGAACAGATTCGGGTTACTGTAGAGGAGAAACTTGAAAAGACTCTCAGCGAAAGGCTTGGTCAGAGCTTTGAAACAGTTGGAAAACAACTTATTGAGGTTCAAAAGGGGCTTGGAGAGATGCAAACTCTTGCCCAGGATGTTGGGGGACTGAAAAAGGTGCTTAGCAATGTGAAGATGAGAGGCGGAATAGGAGAGGTTCAGCTCTCAATGCTTCTTGAACAGATACTTGCTCCGGAGCAGTATGAGGCTAATGTCAAAACTAAGGCTTCATCAAGGGATTTCGTGGAGTTTGCCATCAAGCTGCCTGGTAAGGACGAGAACAACAAGCATGTCTGGCTTCCGGTTGATGCGAAGTTTCCAAAGGATAACTATGAAGCTTTGCAGAATGCCTATGATAATTCAGACATTGCTTTAATTGACAAGGAGCAGAAAAATCTGGAAATGGCTATAAAATCAATGGCAAAAGATATTTCCGACAAATACATAGATCCTCCGTTCACTACAGATTTTGCAATTATGTTTCTCCCTTTTGAAGGCATCTATGCAGAGGTTGTGAGAAAAGCTGCACTTCTGGAGGAGATTCAGCAGAAATATAAAGTTCTTATAACTGGTCCTACCACTTTTGCTGCAATTCTGAATTCTCTTCAGATGGGTTTCAGAACGCTTGCAATTGAAAAGAGAAGCAGTGAAGTCTGGAACATACTTGGAGCTGTTAAACGTGAATTTGACACATTTGGAGGACTTCTTCAAAAGGCCCAGAAAAACATTCAGGGAGGCCTTGATGATATTGACAAGCTGGTGGGCACCCGTACAAAGGTTATTCAGCGTAAACTCCGCGGTGTCGAAGCGCTTGACGCAGCCACCACCAAACTGCTCCTTGACGGAGATACCAAAACTTCAGATTCTCCCGATGATGAAGAGTCATAAATTCCTCATTAGCTTTTAAAAAAATTGGAAAGGGCAGTATATACTGTCCTTTTCCTTTTTTGTAAAGTTTGATATGAGATGCCAAGGCATAGCAAGACAAAGTCGATGTTTTTTAGCTAATTTTCTGAAGCGTTTTCAGGAAAAAGGCTGAGGACTGTCTGACGACCGGAGGGAGGAGTCCCGCAAGCCCCTGAAAACGAGAAGAAAATAGCGTAAAGAAAAACAGCGTTGTCTTGCTATGCCTTGACAATCAAATTATTTATAATAAAAAAAGGGTCAGTATTACTGGCCCTTAATTTATTATTTATAAAATGAGGAGGTTATGACTTATATTCATCCCAGCTCTTGATCTGGATCTGGTCTACCGACATTGTGCAGAATGATCTGATGAAGGCTGTCGCAAGTCTTGCGTTTGTTATAAGAGGAATATTAAGGTCAATTGAGGCACGGCGGATTTTGTAACCGTTGTCCAGCTCTGTCTGTGTAAGGTTTTTCGGGATGTTAACCACAAAGTCGACAGTTCTTGAGTGGAGCAGCTCCATTGCCTGAGGGTGTTTTCCTGTCTCGCTTGGCCAGTAAACATGCTCTGATGGAACTCCGTTTTCTTCCAGAAATCTCTGAGTACCACCAGTTGCATAAAGTTTGTATCCCTTTTCAACCAGCAGTTTGCAGGCCATGAGCAACTCAGTTTTTTGCTTGGCATCACCTGTTGATAGCAGGATTCCCTTTGCAGGAATCTTGTATCCAACAGAGAGCATAGATTTGAGTATCGCCTCATTTGTATCATCTCCAATACATCCCACCTCTCCGGTTGAGGCCATGTCAACCCCAAGCACAGGGTCTGCCTTCTGCAGTCTTGAAAACGAAAACTGAGAGGCCTTGATACCTACATAATCAAGGTCGAATGCGCTTTTTCTTGGCGGTTCTACCTTTTGACCTATCATTACCTTGGTTGCAAGTTCAATAAAGTTAATCTTGATAACCTTGGATACAAACGGGAAGCTTCTTGAAGCTCTGAGGTTACACTCAATAACCTTTATATCATTGTCTTTTGCAAGAAACTGAATATTGAATGGTCCTGAAATATTTAGCTCTTTTGCAATTTTGCGGGCAATTCTCTTGATTCTTCTTGCTGTTTCAACATATAGTTTCTGAGGAGGGAACTGAATAGTTGCGTCACCTGAGTGAACTCCTGCAAATTCAATATGCTCGGAAATTGCGTATGCAACAACCTCTCCGTTTTGTGCTACTGCGTCAAGTTCAATCTCTTTGGCGTTTTGAATAAATTCCGAAACAACCACAGGATGTTTTTTTGAAACATCGGTAGCCAGCTTGAGAAACTCCTCCAGCTCTGAATTATTTGAGCAAACATTCATTGCTGCACCGGAAAGTACATAAGAGGGGCGTACAAGCACAGGGAATCCTACCTGATCTACAAATTCGTTGATATCTTCCAGTGTGGTAAGTTCTTTCCATCTTGGCTGATCAATATCCAGTCTGTCCAGCATTGAAGAGAACTTGTGTCTGTCCTCTGCATTATCAATGCTCTGAGCGCTTGTTCCCAGCAGGTTAACACCGGATTTATCAAGTTTAAGGGCAAGATTATTCGGAATCTGACCTCCAACGGATACAATCATTCCATTCGGATTCTCAAGCTCATAGATATCCATTACCCTTTCGTATGTGAGCTCATCGAAATAAAGTCTGTCACACATATCGTAGTCGGTAGAGACTGTTTCTGGATTGTAGTTTATCATAACTCCGCGCCATCCCTCTTTTCTGATGGTCTCAAGTGCATTCACGCTGCACCAGTCAAATTCAACAGAGCTGCCTATTCTGTAGGCCCCTGATCCAAGAACGATAATTGACTTTTTGTCTCCCAGATATTTAACATCGTTATGTGTTCCATTATAGGTAAGATAGAGATAGTTTGTCATTGCAGGATATTCTGCAGCCAGAGTGTCTATCTGTTTAACCACAGGAACAATTCCGAGCTCTTTTCTCTGCTTTCTGATTTTTGCAGAGGCCTCATCGACATCTATCAGATCCTTAAATATCAGCCTTCCAATCTGAAAATCTGAGAATCCCTGGCTTTTGGCTCTTTTAAGCAGCAGTTCCGGGAGCTCATTGTTATCATTTATTCCGGCCAGCTCCAGTGATGTGAGGTGTATGTTGTAAAGTTTCTGGAGGAACCATCTGTCGATTTTTGTAAGTTCATGAATCTCATCTACTGAATATCCTTTTTTAAAGGCTTTTGAGATAACGAAAATCCTGTTGTCAGTTGGCTCTCTGAGTGATTTGTCAATATCCTCAACCGATATCTCTCTGTTTGCCACAAACCCGTGTGCACCCTGACCAATCATTCTGAGTCCTTTCTGAATTGCCTCTTCGAATGTACGGCCAATAGCCATAACTTCCCCGACGCTCTTCATACTTGATCCAATCTCTCTTGAAACTCCCTGGAATTTAGATAAATCCCATCTTGGTATTTTGCAGACAATGTAGTCGAGAGCCGGTTCAAAAAATGCAGGTGTAGTTCTGGTAACAGAGTTCTTAAGGTCAAACAATCCGTATCCCAGTCCAAGTTTGGCCGCAACAAATGCAAGAGGGTAGCCGGTTGCTTTGGATGCCAGTGCAGAGGATCTGCTCAGACGTGCATTTACTTCAATAACTCTGTAGTCTTCTGAATATGGGTCAAAAGCATACTGAACATTACACTCTCCAACAATGCCAATGTGTCTTACAATCTTAATCGCAAGCTCTCTGAGCAGATGATACTCGCTGTTTGTAAGTGTCTGTGAAGGGGCAACAACAATACTCTCACCTGTGTGAATACCCAGAGGGTCAAAGTTCTCCATATTACAAACAGTAATACAGTTATCAAACCTGTCCCTTACAACTTCATACTCTATCTCTTTCCACCCCTTGAGAGATTTCTCCACAAGAACCTGGGGAGAGTAGGAGAATGCCTTTTCTGCCAGAGCATTGAGCTCATCTTCATTATTGCAGAAACCGCTGCCAAGTCCGCCAAGTGCATATGCAGCGCGAAGAATTACAGGATAACCCAGATCCTGAGCAGCAGCCCTTGCATCAGCAACGTTTGCCACAGCATGACTCTTTATTGTTTTTACATCAATCTGGTCAAGCTTCTTAACAAAAAGTTCACGGTCCTCTGTGTCAATGATTGACTGAACAGGTGTTCCGAGGACCCTTACATTATATTTCTCAAGTACGCCGCTTCTGAAGAGTTCGACTCCGCAGTTAAGTGCTGTCTGACCACCGAAAGCCAGAAGAATTCCCTGTGGCTTCTCCTTTTTAATAACCTCCTCAACAAAATGAGGAGTAACCGGCAGAAAGTAAATTTTATCGGCAACTCCTTCTGAAGTCTGAACAGTTGCAATATTAGGGTTGATTAATACTGTCTCTATTCCCTCCTCCTTAAGAGCTTTAAGTGCCTGAGAACCTGAATAGTCAAATTCACCTGCCTCGCCAATTTTGAGAGCTCCCGAACCAAGTATGAGAGCTTTTTTTATTGTTTTATCCATTATATTCAGAGAAGTTTAATAAAGTCATCAAAAAGAAATTCTGTGTCAGTAGGTCCGCTTGAGGCCTCCGGGTGAAACTGGCATGAGAAAAATGGTTTGCTCTTATGTCTTATACCCTCGTTTGTTCCGTCGTTCATGTTTATAAAAAGTGGCTCCCAGTCTGCTCCAAGAGCTTTGTCATCAACAGCAAAACCATGATTCTGCGATGTTATGAAGCACCGGTTTGTTCCTGCCATTCTTACAGGCTGGTTATGACTTCTGTGTCCGTATTTCATTTTGTATGTAGATGCTCCGCCTGCTTTAGATAAGAGCTGATTTCCCATACAGATTCCAAAAATTGGTTTGTTCCCTTCAGTCGCCTTTTTAATATTGTTAACTGCCTCGGTGCATAGATCGGGGTCTCCGGGGCCGTTTGAAATGAAGAGACCATCATATTCAAGCTGAGTAAAGTCGTAATTCCATGGTACTCTTATCACCTCTACGCCTCTGTTTACAAAACAGCGGATAATATTATGCTTAACTCCGCAGTCAAGCAAAACAACTTTTTTGTCACCCGAGCCATATTTCAGAATTTCCTTGCAGCTTACAACATCTACCTGGTTAACAAGGTTTGGATCACTTAGCTTTTCAATATCACTACCCTCAGGGACAATTTTTCCCAGCATAGATCCATTTTCACGAAGAATTTTTGTAAGCTCACGTGTATCGATTCCGAAAATCCCCGGAACTTTATGCTCCTTAAGCCATTCATCAAGACTTTTGGCAGCATTCCAGTGGCTGTATGCAAAAGAGTAGTCGGAAATAATCAATCCCCGTACATGAATCTTTTCTGATTCGTAAAACGATGACAAATGGTTTGTAACTGAATCTTCAGGTACTCCGTAGTTTCCCACCAGCGGGTAGGTAGCACATAGGATCTGTCCAGAGTAGGAGGGATCGGTCAGACTTTCGGGATAACCCACCATGGCGGTAGAAAAAACGACCTCACCATCGATGGCTTGGTCGTATCCGAAAGAGTAACCTTTAAACTCAATTCCATCTTCAAGAACGAGTGTTGCCGGTTTGTATTTCTGCATTTCTTCGAGTATGTTTTACTTTTTAAATAAACTTGGCAAAGTTATGTATTAATATTCAAAAAAAACAGAGGCATGGGTCAAATTAACGACCACATGCCTCTGTGAAAATTATAAATATCAAGAAATCTGCTACATGGCGCGGGCAAAAACTGACCACAATTCTGCTTTCATTTCCAGCCATTTCTGCATTGTGAGAGCAGCAAAATCGTGAGTTCTTTTAGTGAGAAGCTCTTTAGCTTCCTGAACCTTACCGGCTTTAATAAGCTCCTGTGCCATTTTTTCAGCCTCAGGTGCAGAAGCCATCATCTGTGCTTCAAACTTTGCAATTTGCGGCTCAACCAGTTTTCTTGTCTTGTCCCAGTTGATAGTAGCTATTCTGTTTGTCTCCCTGAAAGCCCAGATTGCAGCGTCATTTCTGTATCTGCTTTGTCCGCATACCGAAAAACTCTTAGGAAGAGAAATAGTACCTGAATAAATTGGAATTCTTGGGCTCTGTGCCGGATTATCAAATGAGAAGTATGCAACACCTCCAACCTCATCAGGAAGCCAGTCCCTTAATTGAATAATATGCGAATATGAACACTGAATAACGGCTATTCCCCTGATTCTTTCAGTTGCTCCCGGCTTAATTGCATTAAGCAGTGCACGCATTTCATTGCTCATGAAATTTGAAACCGGTTTAATTTTTTCCTTGTATTCAGCACCTTTTGAATCTCTTCTTGTAAGTTCGGCAACAAGGTTTTTAGTCTGATCCCACTCAGTACCTTCATATGTCTCTCTGTAAAGTGCCATAACATCCTGAACGGATACTTTTTTATCTGGTTTAACAGAGAACGGTAACTCTTCTGAGTCAAATTTCAATCCAAGTGAAGGGGCAAGGGTGTTTAAAACGAAATACTCCCTTATTGCAAATGGCTTTCCTCCGTTGGTGATTTTCCAGAACTTAAACTCCTCTTTTTCATCCCACAGACCAAGGGCCTTGCTTCTCTCCTTTATGTCAGAACTGTACATAAAGTGCTCATTATCCTTGAAATCTACATTAGAAATTCTTGGAATATTTGCAGAAATTCCAACATGCTCATCGGGAATTCTCTGTGCAACCCAGATTGCAGATGGTTTACCGGGGCCAGATCCAAAGATCTCAAGCTGCCATACCTCTTTTTTATCAGCAATGGTAATACATTCGCCAGAATCACCATAACCATACAGTTCTGCAAGTTTTCCGATAAGTTTGATGGCATCACGAGCAGTTGTACATCTCTGGAGAGCAATTCTCTCAAGCTCTTCAATAAGGAAAAGTCCGTTTGTGTTCTCCAGCATCTTTCTGCCTGTTATTGTAGTTTCGCCAATAGCAAGCTGCTTTTCGTTCAGACACGGATATGCCGTATTAAGATATGCATAAGTCTCCTCAACTGCCGGAATGCGGCCCTTTTCGGTAACATTTCTCATATCCCATGGTTCCTCTGTGTGCAATGTGCCCCAGTAAACCGGTTCTGTGTCTCCCGGTTTAAATTTTTTACGGGATGTCATCTCCACCCATGTTCTGTAATTAGAGTCACATGTATGGGCAGTCATAACCGATCCGTCTGTGCTGGCTTTCTTGCCAACCATAATGGATGTGCAGCTTTCGGTGAAGTCGGAATCATCGGGATTAACCGGAAACCAGGCATTTTGCGCCGTTGCTGTTCCCAGAACCAGGAGTGCCAGGAATAGAGAAAGAAGTCTCTTCAAGTTCATATTTGTTTAAAGTTAAGTTGTAATTAGTAAAAGCCTTGTATGGCAAAAATACAAAAAAGGAGTTATCTTTACCATATCCTGAAAAAATATACAAACATTATGTACAGACTCATTCTGACAGCAATACTGATTCTTATGTTACCGGTTAAGTCTCAGGCAGAAAACAGAAATATTTTTGTAATTCCTGTAAAGGGAGAAATCAGTGCTGCTACTCAGAGAACCCTTAAAAAGGGGCTTGAGGAGGCAAGGCTGGCTAAGGCCGATTTTGTTATCATCCATATCAATACCTACGGAGGTGCTGTGGATGCTGCCGACAGCATGAGAAGTGCCCTGCTCAGGTATAATATTCCAACTGCTGCCTACGTAGATAATCAGGCTGTTTCTGCAGGAGCACTTATTAGCATAGCATGTGACTCAATTTATATGCGAACAGGCAGCACAATAGGAGCTGCTACAGTTGTAAATCAGTCAGGAGAACCTATGCCGGACAAATATCAGTCTTTTATGCGGGCTATGATGCGCTCCACTGCTCAGGCTAACGGGAGGAATCCCCTGATTGCTGAGGCTATGGTAGATCCCACTGTATCGGTTCCGGGCATTGTCGACAGCACAAAGGTTCTCAGTTTTACTATGGAGGAGGCAATAGCAAACGGTTATTGCGAAGGTAAGGCTGAATCCCTTGATGAGGTGGCTGCTATGTTAAATGGAGGAGAGTTGTATACAATAGAAAAACAAAGAGTTACAGCACTTGATAATATTATTTCATTTTTTCTGAAACCATTTATCCAGGGCCTTCTGCTGATGCTGATCATTGGAGGTATCTACTTCGAAATGCAGAGTCCCGGAATAGGATTCCCGTCTGCTGCTGCACTTCTGGGGGCTATATTGTACTTTTCACCTTTATATCTTGAGGGTATGGCAGAGAACTGGGAGCTGATAGTCTTTATCCTTGGGATATTGCTCATAATGGCTGAGATTTTTGTAATACCCGGTTTTGGAGTAGCCGGAATATCCGGTATAATACTGACTGTAACCGGATTATCTTTTGCCATGATAGACAATGACCTCTTTTATATGAAGGGTGAGTACAATTTCCTTGTAATTATCAAGCCACTTTCGATAGTTCTGCTGTCTGGATTCAGTTCTCTTGTACTATCAATCTGGCTGGCCGGCAGGCTTATTCCCGGCCGAAGCTTTTCTGCACTGGCCCTCAATACAAAACTGGATTCAGGAAAGGGGTATGTGAGTGTCGATGGTGATCTAGACCATCTTACAGGAAAAATTGGTACAGCCCAAAGCTCAATGAGACCATCAGGAAAAATTGAGATTGAGGGAAAATGGTATGAAGCCACAATGGAAATTGGAATGGCTGTAAAGGGAGACAGGCTCGTCGTTACCCGATCCGCGGGCGGAAGACTTTATTGCGAGCATCTTCCTCAATGAGTGAAAGCAGTTTATCAATAGCTTCATCCTGAGGCACAGACCTGTATACAGGCGTTTTACCCCTGTAAATACTTACCTTGTTGCGACCCTCCCCAACATATCCGTAATCTGCATCTGCCATCTCACCCGGTCCGTTAACAACACAACCCATTACGGCAATATTGTACCCTTTTAGATGAGAGGTGCGTCTCTTTACCTCTTCAAACACAGATTCAAGATCAAAAAGAGTTCTTCCGCAGCCCGGACATGCAATATATTCAGGTTTGGTAAACCTTCTTCTTGCCGCCTGCAAAAGTTCGTCACGGAATCTGGCAACATCCTCCTCTTTTGCCGGTTTGCTGCCAATGGTAACATTTAATTTTATATCATCGGCAATATTATCCAGCATCAGTGGACCAAGATCACATGCCGCTTTCAGAATAAAAGCCTGCCAGTCAGGTTCAGAATATGAGGCCTCAATCACAGCAGGTTCGCTCCCTTTTCTGTAAATGTTTGGAATTACAAAATTTCTCTTTCTGTCAGAAAAATAATCAGCAATGAATCTGGCTACCGGAATCTCTTTTTGGGGATCTTCTGTAAGTGAGACGCGAATTGTGTCTCCGATGCCTTCAGATAGCAGAGTGGCAAGTCCTACAGCAGATTTAATCCGGCCTGACTCTCCGTTACCAGCCTCAGTTACACCAAGGTGAAGCGGATAAGCTGTGCCCATTTTTTCAAACTCACTGTAAAGCAGTCTGTAAGCATCTGTCATAACCCTGGTATTACTTGCCTTAAGCGAGACAATTATCTGGTCAAAATTAAACTCCCGGGCCATCATTATCCACTCAAGGGCAGACTCCTTCATACCCATTGGTGAGTCACCGAATTTTTCAATGATTCTCTCTCCCAGAGAGCCGTGATTGACCCCGATTCTGATAGCAACGCCACGTTCCCTGCAAATTTCAGTTAGTTTTTTGAACTGAGACCTGGCTGTTTCGTGATCCCTTGCAAAATTTCCCGGATTAATTCTGACTTTATCTGCAACTTCAGCTGCTGCAAGAGCAACGTCTGAAGTAAAATGAACATCTGCAGAGAGGGGAGTGGTAATCCCTTCGCTGCGAAGTCTCTCTTTAATAACCTTTAGTGCCGCAACCTCCTTCATCCCCTGGGTTGTCAGCCTTATAAGCTGTGCACCCTCCTTTGAAAGTCTTAAACACTGTTCAAAGGATGCTTCAATATCTTGTGTAGGAGTGTTGCACATAGTTTGTACAACAATTTGGCTGTCACCGCCAAAGATGACATTACCTATCTTAACCTGAATCTTTTTCATTTGTCAAAAATATGGAAATATAGTGCAGCACTCAAAACCAGATTATTCGGGTATGAATAGGTTGGTCTGGTGGCACCTCCCTTGCGGGGATCACTCAAATGAGTGAGGGAGTAGTTGTAGTTAGCTTCCAGATGAAGTTCAAAAGGTCTCAGCACAAATGCAAGACCGCCGCCGGCGATGAAGCCAAACTCCATCCTGTAATCTTCCTCATCAAATTGAATCTGTTGCTTTACCGGTTCGCCGGAAGAATAATCTGTTAATGTTAGCGTATTTCTATAGCCGCCATATGCACCTAAATTGAGCAGAACTCTCATTCTCCAAAAGTTTACGTGAAACTGTGAAACAAGCGGGACAGAATAAAGTTCTGTACGGTATTCTGAGTCTGCCATTCTGTAGCCAGTTTCATTTAATGAAATTCCGGTCTGGAATCCAAAGTATGGCGACTTTTCCCAGATATCGTGATAGTATGTATACAATACAGAGTAATTTCTGGTGGTTTTGATACCCTCATGAGCCACCTCCGGGGTGAAGGATACATTACTAATGTTATAGCCCCACTTTACACCTGCCATATGCTCCCGGTTCTGAGCATTAAGAGAAATTGCAAACAAGATTACAGTCAGAGCCGTTAATAGTTTCTTCATTTGAAAATCTCCTCAAGGTTTATGTTCTGAGAAAGTTCCATGCCCTCTTTTAATTCAATAACTGACGATCCTGAAGGGAGAAGATAGAGTCTTACCTTTTCCGGCTGTCTGCGCTCTTTTAGGTTTCCTGAGTCCAGAATTCCATTGCTGTTCTCGTCCCTGAAAATTCTTAAAGAGTATTTTCCCTGATCGAGATACGGGAACGCCAGCTCTGTGTCCTGCATCACTTTATATGATCTGTAAACACGCTCACGGCTCTGGTTTGTAAGTTCAATAACATAGGTTGCTCCCTTAGTTCCCTTAACAGAGAGGTCAATTTTTGCAAGTCTCTCATTCTTAGGAAGCATGCTTTTACTCACAATTGTGTCATTTGTGTGTCCGTAAATATCCCTGAATGCCGCCTGATTTAATGTAAGTACATAATCATGGCCTTCCAGAAGTTTGTTTTTTGGCTTGATGTAATATTTTCTGAGTTCGACGGAATCTCTCTCGAAAGTGTACTCTTCTTTTGCTTCAATCCCTTTTGGCGTGACAGATTTGAAAATAATCTCCTCTCTCTTTACTACTGAAACAGGTGCGGGAAATTCAAGTATATATCCATCTTTCTCAAGCAGGGCAGGGTTTGCCTCAACCTTCATTTTCAGAAGGTCCTGTCTGATATCTGTATTTCTTGAAGGCTGATTCTCTTCCTTTTTTTTGCGGGGGGCTGTCAGCTTAAGTCTCTCTCTGGAAGAGACAAGATTGTCCAAAGAATCTGATTTCATGTACCTTATATTAAGATAAAGAGTGTCAGGAACTCTTTTGATACTGTCTCCCAGCCATAAAACAAGGCTATCCCTTTTTACATTAAATTGACTAATAACAAATGATGAGTCAATATTTTCAAACCCTGCAGAGTCAATCTGAACATATGGTAAATTGAATTTAACAAACGACATCCTGTCAAGAGGTCTTTCATAGTTTCTAATCATCTGCCTTCCTGCCTCCTCCCTGAAAAGGTAAAGCTGCATCTCGCTTTTTCTTGCAAGCGAGGCAGTTGTATCCAGAGGGTCAACATACCTGAGCTGTTCAATTCCCTTTTTCATAACCACCCCGGGGGTGAAAAGGGTATCAAGGAAAGCAAGTTTCTCGTTTTCTGGATTGTATATATTGTTTCCATTCCCGTCTGCAAAGGCAATAACCCTGTATTTAACAGGTTTTATGTTTGTAAGCATGAAGTAGCCCCATTTATCGCTCTTGGCCACAGCGTCAGGCAAATTATTGTAAAGTACAGAATCTTCATGGTTTTCATAAAATGCTATTGTTGCTCCCGGGATTGGAAGCAGAGTAGCAGCATCTGCAATTGTTCCGGTTGCAAGCATTGAATCAATTGAGCTGCCGGTAGAGAAGGCATATCTGTACTGAGGGAAGATATTTCCCTCATTGTTATCGACAATTGAGTTTCCGAACGATACTGTATAAGTGCGGGATGAGTCCAGCCTCTCCTTAAATTCAACAATGATGCTTTTACCTCTGATTTTTGTCTCTGCTCTCTTTTTCTGGGGAGGAGAAATAACCATCTGCTTCTCGGGATCCTTAAGAACTGTATACTCATTGAACTTGAGCTCAATTTTTCCCTTCTCTCTCGGAAAGTTTATGCTGTTTGAGTCGGGTGAGACCTTAACAAGAACAGGCGCCAGAGTATCTTTAAGTCCGCCCGACGGGGGAGCTGTAGTATTGGCACAAGAGTGAGCAACAACAAAATATGCTGTTATTAATAGAAGTATGTAGGGGAGTCTTCTCTTTTGCATTTTGGGTCTTAATTTTCCTTGATTTCCGATCTTACAACGCTCATAACGCCTTTTACATTAGACATCTGCTTCATAAGTTTCTCAAGGTCTTCTACACTGTGAACATATAAATCTATATAACCCTCAAAAATTCCGTCGTGAGTTTCAATAAAGATTTTTCTGATATTTACGCTCAGTACCAGGGTAATATACTGAGTAAGCTCGTTCAGAATACCAAGTCTGTCGATACCTCTCATATTTATCCGGGCAAGGAATGACAAGACAGTATGCTTGCTCCATTTTGCCTTAACAATCTTTTCACCATCCCTGGCAGCAAGCAGAATTGCTTCCGGACAACTGTTCTTGTGAACAATTACTACATCGTCCTTGTCAATGAATCCAATAACCTTGTCGCCCGGTATAGGACGGCAGCAAGTGGCAACCTGATAAGAGAGGGTTTTGTCAATTGGGTTCTCCTTAAGCAGAAAGTCCTTTTTTATATCGATTCTTGAGTGAGTCTCTTTAGAGCCCTCTTCGCTCTTGGCAACACTGTCTTCAGGAAGCTCCTCCTCATTGTCCCAGTCGTAAACATGATCTGAATCTCCGCCGGTGATTCTTGAAAACTGAAGGTTCCAGTATCTGACAAATTTATTGGTTGTATTCTTTTTGAGTACCTTGGAAAGATCTGTAAGGTCTATCAGATCTGCACCAATTTTGCTGAAGAGCTCCTCGCGGTTATTAAGCTTGTAATTTTCCGAGAGCTTTTTGTATACTCTTGACTGTGGCTTAATTCCCATTCCTTTCAGCTTCTCATCCAGCATCTCCTGACCCTTTTTCTGTGAATCCTTGATTTCAGATTTAAGGGCATCCAGTATCAAACTCTTAGCTTTTGGAGTCTTTATAAATTCAAGCCATTCTCTCTGTGGTTTCTGAGATTCGGCAGTAATAATCTCTATCTGGTCTCCGTTTCTCAATTCGTATGTAAGCGGAACCAGTTTAAAGTTTGCCTTTGCGGCAATAGATTTGTTACCAACTTCAGTATGGATGGCATAAGCAAAGTCGAGAGCTGTCGAACCCTTTGGCAATGCCTTTGATTCTCCCTTGGGAGTAAATACATAAATCTCTGAAGATAGAAGTCCTGTGTGGAATTTGTCAAGAAACTCCAGGGCATTGACGTCTGGATTCTCCAGAACTTCTCGCACCATATTGAGCCATTTGTCCATCTCTCCCTCAGAGGGTGATGCACCCTTGTAACTCCAGTGGGCAGCAACTCCTCTCTCTGCAAGGTCGTCCATCCTTTCTGACCTGATCTGAACCTCAATCCAGTTTCCCTGCGGACCCATTACAGTGCAGTGAAGAGCCTCATATCCGTTGATTTTAGGTGTACTTACCCAGTCTCTGATTCTGTCTGTTTTTGAAAGATAGAGTTCTGTTATTAATGAGTATATGTGCCAGCACTGAATTCTTTCAGGCTGGTCAGGCTTCGCTTCAAATACAATCCTTACTGCATGAAGGTCATAAATCTGCTCAAACGGAATGGACTTGGTGTTCATCTTTCTCCAGATGGAGTAGGGGGTCTTGGTCCGTTTTGATACAGTAAACTTGAAACCGGCCAGCTTCAGGCTCTCAGATATTGGCTCCATGAAGATATCCATTGCGCATCCCCTCTCAATAACCGTCTGAGATATCTTTGCCTGAATTGAATCATATTCTGCAGGCAGAGTATGCATCAGCCATATGTTCTCCAGTTCTGACTTTATACTGTAGAGACCGAGTCTGTGGGCCAGGGGTATAAAGATGTACATGGTTTCACTCAGGATCTTTGATCTTTTGTGCTCCGGCATGAACTCTATTGTTCTCATATTGTGCAGTCTGTCTGCCAGCTTTATGAGAATAACCCTGACATCATCATTGAGAGTAAGAAGAATTCTTTTGAAGTTTTCTGCCTGGCTGCTGGAGTTGCTGTCAAATGCACTTTTGATTTTGGTAAGACCATCAACAAGAGATGCGATTTTCGCACCAAAGAGTCTCTCAATATCCTCAACGTTGTACTCGGTATCTTCCACAACATCGTGAAGCAGTGCAGATACTATGGACTTATAACCAAGTCCAATTTCCTGAACAACAATTTTTGCAACAGAAATCGGATGCAGAATGTACGGCTCACCAGAGCGTCTTCGCACACCATTATGTGCAGCTCTGGCAAAATCGAAAGCTTTGAGAACAGTTTCGTATTCGGACTGGTTTGCACACCTTTTAAGGCTGGACAATCTCAGTTCTTCGAATTCTCTGTCTATTAATTCATTATCCTTTTCTGTAAACATATGCTTTTTTAAAATAGCAAGTCTCTCTTTCCGTTCTTGATTAGTTCGAGCTTGGCAGCAACATCTGCACGCTTGGTCTCGTCCTTTATATAGCCCAGTTCGCGTTCAATCAGTTCGTATCCTGCCTTTTTTGTTGCATCAGAAGAGTAATCTTCAATATATTCTGCAAGTGTAAGCATTGCATTAGGGGTACAGAAACGGCCAATAAATCCCGGAATGGCATATTCCATGAAGTGTTCGCCTGTTCTTCCCACTCTGTAACATGATGTACAGAAACTTGGAATAAAACCTCGTGTAAGCAGCCACTGTATTACAGAGTCTAGTTCTCTCTGATCGCCCACCTTAAACTGCTCGCGATTAAGCTCCTGAGTTTTTCCTCTCTCTTCCTGATAACCTCCAATCTCAAGTCTGGTTCCGGCATCAATCTGAGATACACCAAATTCAATAACTGCATCGCGAACCTCTGCAGTCTCGCGTGCGGTCATAATAAGTCCTGTGTATGGCACAGCCATTCTCAGAATAGCTACAAGTTGTTTAAATTGCTCATCAGTAACCTGGTATGGAAGATGAAGATCCAGCCCGTATGCAGGCTGAACTCTCGGGAAGCTTATAGTGTGAGGACCAACTCCGTATCTGTCCTGAAGGTGGTGAGCATGTTCAACCAGCCCAAGTACTTCAAATCTCCAGTCGTACAATCCAAATAAAGCACCAATTCCCACATCATCGAGTCCTCCCTCAAATGCACGGTCCATAGCGTTTAGTCTCCACATATAGTCGCTTTTGATTCCGGGACCCGGGTGGAATTTCTTATAAGTCTCTTTATGATATGTCTCCTGAAATACCTGGAATGTGCCTATACCGGCCTCCTTAACAGTTCTGAAACCTTCAATGCTCAGCGGAGCGGCATTTATGTTAACCCTGCGGATTTCACCATTGCCAACCTTTACATTATAACATGTTCTTACAGTCTGGGCAATGTATTCCGGAGTATATTTCGGATGTTCCCCGTAAACAAGAATCAGCCTTTTGTGGCCCTCCTTCTCAAGAGAGGCTACCTCTGCAACAAGTTCCTGCTCAGAAAGGGTTCTCCTTACCGCAGCAGAGAGTGAACTTCTGAATCCGCAGTACTGACAATTGTTAATACAATAATTACCAATGTAAAGCGGAGCAAATAGTACTATGCGGTTACCGTAAATTGACCGTTTCAGCTCCCTTGCGGTTTCGTAAAGTTCCTCGAGAAGTTCAGGCGATTTAATTGCAAGAAGCTGTGCTGTCTCTTCAACTGTTAATGCCTGTTTTGATTTGCTCTTCTGAAAAATTTCCCTGATACGAGCTTTATCTTCAACAGTATTGTTTATGAGTGAATGGAGCTTGTCGTCGTTTATAAAATCGACGGCATCCTTTGTCAGTTCGTAATTATTCATTGCTTATATTGTATGTGTCAACGTTTTGATATGCATGAGAGAGCTCTGCTCCAAAAAGAATCAGTGTCCAGCTGATATTCATCCAGACAAGGAAAAGAGGTATTGCCGCAAAGACACCGTAAACAGCGTTTAGCCCGGATACCAGTAACTGTGTTTCAAGATAGAAAAACTGTACTACCACAAAAGCAAATGCCACCACCAGGGCAGAGTTGAATGCCGCGGCAATCTTTACTTTAATATTTGGTATGAAGTAATACATTACTGTAAAAACACCCGTTACTATTGCGTAGAATGTGAGCCAGGTAAAAATAGATGTTAGCGGAATAAAACTGTCAATCTGAAGTCCGGCAGATTTGAGTGTGTTTGTGTATATAAGGCTCAGAGACATAAAAATTACCACTATCAGCGGAGAAACAAGCAGTAAAAGAGGGTAGTAGAGAGCTCTTTTTCCAAATGAGCGGTATCGCTCTACCTTCCAAATGTCATTGAATGATTTTTCTATGCTGAGCATCAGCCATATAACCGTCCATAACAGGAACAAAAAACTGAAAATGCCAAACAAACCGTTTTCTGCCGACTTAATTACATTATTTGCAAACTGCAGCAGGTATTCAATAATATCTTCATTTTCTGCAAAATATGTTCTAAGAAGTGTTTCGAGTCTTTGAGCAAGCCCAAATCCCTTGGTAATGGCAAACATTAAGGCAACAAAAGGCACAAGTGACATAGCAGAGAAAAAACTTAGAGCTACAGACTGCAGCCCCACTTTGTCACTGTTGAATCCTCTGATTGTAATTATCAAGACCTTCAGATACCTGACCATACGGGCCTTCATAATACTGAGCTCAGAAAGGTCCAGGTGCCAGATATCGGTTAAAACAAACTTGAGAATTCTCTGATATGTATGATTTACCTTATTCTTTTTCAAGATATTTTGTTAAGAAACTTAGCCGGATTAATAATGTATCTCAAATGAGTGCCAGTACCAATTACTCCCTTTTCGTCATATGCTGTTACCTTGAAAGTCAAAACCTTACCATCAATTGATATTAGTTCTGCCTCTGCATAAACTTTGGCCCCAAGTGGACTTGCCTTTAAGTGTTTTATGTTAACTTCAACTCCTACAGTGTCCTGAAATTCAGGAAGAAAAGACTTTGCTAAAAGGTGTGCTGTCTGCTCCATCAGAGCTATCATTCCAGGTGTTGCGAAGACTTCAAGTAGTCCTGAGCCGTAATATGCGGCAGTATCACTTTGTGTTACAACCTTCTCAATCTTAAGCTTTTTCCCGATTTCCATGACTATAAAATGTTTTCTGCAACAGAGCGGAATCCATCCATCTTCACCTCGTCTGGTGCACCGATGAGTTCAACCGGTTCTGCAATTTTATTCCAAGATACCTTTTCACTAAATGCCAGCAGTGACTTAAGTCCTCCGCCGTTCCAGCTGTACGAACCAAACAGGGCATAATTTTTATCTTTTGGTCCTACAACTGAGAGTTCATGACAGAGATGCTCCATCATTGGATGCATTCCTGCATTGTATGCGCTGGATCCAAGGACTACGCCCCTGTACTTCCATATTTCACTGATAATGTATGATGCATGAGTTTTGGATACATCAAAAATTCTGATGTTTTTGATTCCTCTCTCTGCGATGAGTCTTGCAAGGTAATCTGCCATCTTTTCTGTATTACCATACATAGATGCATAGGCTATTACAACACCCTCCTCAGAAATATGCCTGCTCCACTTGTCGTAGAGTTCAACAGCCTTAGCAGGACTGGACCTCCATACAGGGCCGTGTGATGGGCATATGATTTTAATATCCAAATCCTTAAGCTTTGCAAAAGCCTTTTGAACCATATTACTGTACTTTCCAACGATATTGGAGTAGTATCTCCTCATCTCATCCTCATAAAAAGAGAAATTAATTTCATCGTCGAATATGCCTCCGTCCAGAGTGCCGAAACTTCCAAAAGCATCACAAGAGAAGAGTACTTTATCAGTAGTGTCGTATGTCATCATAGTTTCAGGCCAGTGGACCCAGGGAGTGATGTGAAAAGCAAGTTTGTGGTAGCCTAAATCAAGAATTTCACCATCCTTTACCTCCATAAAGTTTTCCGGAGAGATCTTGAAATATGCTTCAAGCATTTTAAATGCCTTAATATTAGAGACTACCTTTACCCCGGGATAAAACTTAAGCAAAACTCCAATCATACTGGAGTGATCTGGTTCCATATGATTTACAATAATGTAGTCAAGCTCTTTTCCATTCAGGTGGCTTGCAATTACATCCAGATAATCGTCTTTTGAACCGAATTCAAGTGTGTCAACCAGTGCAGTTTTTTCGTCGTTTATGAGATAGGAATTATAGGCAACTCCATTAGGTAATGGCCAGTTGTTTTCGAATAAGACCTTTTTGCGGTCGTTAGTTCCCAGATAGTTGATTTTGTTGCTGATAACAATCTGTTTCATAAATGGAATAAATGGTTGGTTAATCCTGTTTTTAAGAGTGTAAAAGTAATCAATTATTTTCAATTAGCTTCATGAATTCCTCTTCATTGACAATCTTAATTCCAAGACTTTTTGCTTTTTGAATCTTTGACGGGCCGGGCTCCTCACCGGCCAGAAGAAATGATGTTTTTGAACTAACAGACCCGCTGTTTTTACCGGAGTGTTCTTCTATAAGTTTTTTGATCTCATCCCTCGATAAAGAGAAGTTTCCTGAAATGACAACATTCTGATTTAAAAGCAGTTCTGACTTTGTGTTCCCTGAAGCTCTCTGCTGAGAAAATTGCAGCCCTGCCTCTTTTAATTCAGAAATGATTCTCATTGCCGCATCACCGGAAAAGTATGCAGATATTGATTCCGCCATTTTAACCCCAACATCATCTACCTGTATCAGCTCCTCCTTAGAAGCTCTTGAAAGGTTTTCTATATTTTCAAAATGACTTGCAAGGCTTTTTGCTGTGGTTTCTCCCACGTGTCTGATTCCAAGCGAGAAGAGAACCTTGTGGAATGGAGCATTAACCGAATCGGCAATACTTTTAAGAAACCTTTCGGCAGACCTCTCTTTCCAGCCATCGAGCTGCAAAAGTTCCCCGGCAGTAAGTTTGTAGAAGTCAGAAATAAATTTCACAAAGCCTTTATTGTAAAGCTGTTCGATGGTTGCATCTCCAGCAAGAATGTTCATAGCTTTTCTGCTGCAGAAATGCAGAAGTGATGCCTTGAGCTGAGTTGGACACGAGATAAAATTAGGGCAGTAATGTCTGGCCTCACTTTCGTCTCTGGTTAATGCAGTTCCGCAATCGGGACAGTTTTCAGGAAAAACAGGTCTAAGTGCACAGATATCTCTTTTTGACAGTTCTACACCTGTAATTTTAGGAATTATTTCGCCTCCTTTTTCTACATAAACATAGTCATTCATATGAATATCAAGCAATTCAATCTGGTCGAGATTGTGCAGGGATGCCCGTTTAACAATCGTGCCTGACAGAAGTACCGGCTCAAGATTAGCTACTGGCGTAATTGCACCTGTTCTGCCTACCTGATAATCTATTGAAATTAACTTTGTAAGAGCTTTTTCTGCCTTGAATTTATATGCAGTTGCCCATCTTGGGGATTTTGCGGTATAACCCAGTTTTGACTGGAGTTGCAGGCTATTAACCTTGATGACAACTCCATCTGTGGGGTAGGGAAGTTTCTTGCGCTCAACATCCCACAAATCAAGAAAGCTGAATACCTCTTCGATTGATTTGCAAATCACAGTGTGGCCGGAAACCGGCAAACCCCACGATTTTGCGGCCACCAGTGCCTCTGAGTGGTTTGAAAAGCGATTTTCATCTGAGATGTAATGATATAAAATTGCCTCTAGACCTCTCTCTTTTACCAGAGAAGAGTCAAGTAACTTGAGTGACCCTGCTGCAGCGTTTCTTGGGTTAGCAAAGAGCTGCTCTTCATTCTCCTCTCTTAATTTGTTCAGCCTGTCAAATGCACTCCAGGGCATAAAAATCTCACCTCGTATCTCAAATTCATCAGGATATCCGGAACCTTTAAGGAAACGGGGAACAGATCTTGTATTGAGTATGTTTTCAGTAACGATATCTCCCTTCTCTCCGTCGCCTCTGGTTACTGCATCTTTAAGCTCTCCCTTATGATATGTAAGCGAGATTGCCGAACCATCAATTTTAAGCTCGCAAACATATTCCACTTCAACTCCAGCAGACTTTACAACTCTCTCATTAAAAGCAATTAGCTCTTCTTTATCGTAAGTATTGCTTAATGAAAGCATCGGATATTTATGAAGCTTCTGACTGAACTCACTTTGTGTACCGCTTGCAGATATATCACTTCCGACTCTTACAGTTGGAGATGTATCAGATTTATATTCCGGATATTTTTTTTCCAGAGTCTGGAGTTCATTGATAAGGATGTCATATTCAAAATCAGAAATAACAGGCTGATTATCTATGTAATAACGTCTGTTATGTTCGTCAATTATATTTCTTAGCTGCTCAATTCTGGCGGCGATATTTTCAGTGTTTTTTTTCATAATTTTCAACACAAATTTACATATTTTTTAATTATTGTTAACTTTGCGGGCTCAATAAAGTAACGTGATGAAAAAATCAATTGTAATTTTGACGGGTGGAGGACCCGCACCAGGAATGAATACTGTAGTAGGCAGTATCGCAAAAACCTTCATTTCAAACGGATACCGTGTTCTGGGATTTCATGGAGGCTATAAAGGTATCTTCTCAAAAAATCCTAATTTCACTGAAATCGACTTCTTAATGGCTGACTCTATATTCAACAGAGGAGGGTCATATTTGATAATGAGCCGGTACAAACCAACTCCTGTTGATTTCGAACAAAATTTCAATCTGGAATTTTTCAAGGAAAACAACATTAAACTCCTTGTAACTATAGGCGGAGACGATACTGCATCAACAGCAAACAGAGTTGCCAAGTTCCTTGCAGAGCACAACTTCCCTATTTCTAACATTCACGTGCCAAAAACAATCGATAATGACCTTCCGCTTCCTCTTGCAAGACCAACATTTGGCTATGAGTCAGCAAAATCTGAGGGTGCACGCCTTGCAACTACTGTTTATGAAGATGCAAGAACAAGCAACAACTGGTTTGTAGTATGCGCAATGGGCCGTTCCGCAGGACACCTGGCATTTGGCATTGGTTCAGCTGCTCACTATCCTATGATTGTGATTCCTGAAATGTTTGACAAAACAACTATAACTATAGATAAGATTGTTAAACTTGCTGTATCATCAATGGTTAAGAGATTAACTCTCGGTATTAATTATGGTGCCGTAATGATCTCAGAAGGAGTCTTCCATGAACTAAACGAAGATGAACTTAAGATGTCCGGAGTAACATTCTCATATGATGAACATGGTCACCCGGAACTTGGAAAGGTTTCGAAAGCTCATATTTTCAATGAACTTGTTGAGAAAGAAATAAAAAAACTTGGAATAAAAATCAAATCAAGACCGGTAGAACTGGGTTATGAACTCAGATGCCAGTCTCCAAGCGCATATGATCTTGTATATTGCACAGAACTTGGAATTGCTGTTCATCAGCTGTTTGATGAAGGCAAAACAGGCTGCATGGTATATATTGATAACCTTGGAAAAGTTGAGCCTCTTTATCTTAAAGATATTCAGGATCCTGTAACCGGCAAGATTCCGCCGAGACTTGTAAGCCTTCATTCAGACAGGGTACAGGCTATCATAAATAATATTATGCACTATATCACCAAAGAGGATTACGAAGCAGCAAAAGAGTATCTGAAGAACCCGGAAGAGTACGATTTCAGGAAGATACTTAACTGGTAATGACTGTGAGACGAAAATTCGTCATATATCAGCTCTTGCCGAGATTGTTTGGGAATACGAACGATGTTTGTATTCCCAATTCTTTTTCTGATGTAAATGGTTGCGGCAAACTTGCAGACATTTCACCGGAAGTAATAAATTCCATAAAAGATCTTGGATGCACACACATCTGGTTTACAGGTATATTAGAACACGCTACTCAAACCGATAATTCAACATATGGTATTTCTCCTGACCCCTCATCAGTAGTTAAGGGAAAGGCAGGTTCTCCATACGCAATAAAGGATTATTACGATATCTCCCCGGATCTGGCGCTCAATCCTGAACGCAGAATCGAGGAGTTCAGAGAGCTCACAGAAAGATGTCACTCTCTTAATGTAAAAGTTTTAATAGACTTTGTACCAAACCATCTGTCAAGAGTTTATAAATCGGATTCAAATCCCGGAAGAGTAGGAGAGTTTGGCGAAAATGACAATCCAGCCATACCTTTTTCTCCTTCAAATAACTATTACTATTTACCTGGAGAATATTTTGATTCTCCATCTTTAACGGATGACAATTATATTGAGTTTCCGGCAAAGGCAACTGGAAATAATTGCTTCCGTCCAAACCCTTCTGTAAATGACTGGTATGATACTGTTAAACTGAATTATGGTGTTAATTACCAATCAGGCGAGTGCTTATTCTCCCCTTTGCCGGATACCTGGGATAAAATGCTTGACATCCTGAAGTTCTGGTGCGAACAGGGTGTGGATGGGTTCAGATGTGATATGGCTGAGATGGTACCTGCTGAGTTCTGGAGTTATTCAATCTCAGTTATTAAAGAGAGCTATCCCGGTATTCAGTTTATTGCAGAAATATATAATCCTGACAGTTACCGAAAGTATCTCGAATCTGGTTTTGATTATCTGTACGACAAAGTTGGACTCTATGATACACTTAAAGATATAGTCAGAGGTTACAAACCCGCTTCTGCAATAACTTCGTGCTGGCAAAATCTGGCTGATATTCAGGATTCAATGCTCAACTTTCTGGAAAATCATGATGAGCAGAGAGTTGCCTCTCCATATTTTGCCGGAAGTCCTGGGAAAGTTCTGCCTGTCCTTGCAGCCGGACTGCTGCTAAACAGAGCTCCATATATGATTTACGCGGGCCAGGAGCTTGGCGAACCTGGAATGGATAGCGAAGGCTTCAGTAAATGTGACGGCAGAACCTCAATATTTGATTATTGGTCTGTAAAAACAATAAGGGATTGGTTTAAAGGAGAATATGACAGAAATTTAAGAGAGAGCTACTCTTTTTTGCTAAGCCTCTCTTTATCAGAAAAAGCATTCAGCCTGGGAGATACATTTGATCTCCAGTATGCTAACACTAATAATCCTTTTTATTGTACCGCTAATCTCTACTCATTTGTAAGGAAATTTGAGAATGAGATTATAATTGTGGTTGTAAATTTTTCATCTTCTGAATTTTCTGCAAAACTGAACATCCCGAAGCATCTCTTTGAATATTTTAACATAAAAGATGGAGATGAGTGTGAGTCTATTGATCTTAAATCTGGAGAAAGAGGGAAAATTGTCTTCTCAAGTGAAGTTCTGTTTGAAGCTATTGTTACAGAATATAGTTATCTTCTAATTAAACTTTCACTTCAATAATATCATCCCATGAAGTTGTATATCTTTTAGATAACATATTCTGGTTGGATTTAATTTTCTCAACTCCGGCAGCTGCTGTGTAAAGTGAATGTCTCCCGTAACGCATATTAATTTCATCCATTACAGACATAAGAGAGCTCTCTTTATCTGCTTTAAAGCTATCCTCAAACAGAGAGAATGTTAAATCAGATTTCCTGGATATTTCTGATAAAATAACTCCTGCCTTTTTATAGCCGTATCCCTCTCTGAAGATATCTCTCAAAGCGTTGCATGCCGCTCCAGCTATTGTAAATGTACTGTCTGAGTGGGTTTCAAGGTTCACAACGGCGCTTTGATAGTGCTGTTTTGCATTATCCCTGAAGGGATTAGTCAGGATAAATATCAAAACTTCCCTGCACGCTCCCTTCTGATGTCTGAGTTTTTCTGCAGATGAGGCAGCAAAAGTTGCAACAGCCTTGCAGATATCTTCAAAATCATACAGATCCTTTGCAAAGCTTCTGCTTGTACAGATCTGTTTTTTATCAAGTGTACGGTCTTCGAGCTTTATACAGGCCTCTCCTCTAAGCTCCCGCCAGCTTTTAACTCCCGGAACACCCATTCTGGACTTAATCCACTCAGGTGATCTTTTGGTAAAGTCCATGGCGGTTTCAATACCATGTGATTTTAACATTTTTGAATAAGCCCGGCCAACTCCCCAGATATCCTCTACCGGAAATTTTGCAAGAACCTTAGATACGTCCTCTGGTTTATCCATCAGACAAAACCCCTTGGTTGCCGGATATTTTTTGCTGAGCCTGGTTGCTACCTTTGCAAGTGTTTTTGTGTGCGATACGCCAAGGCTTACAGGAACTCCCACATCTTTTTTTATCCGCCTTACTATTTCAGGCCCTTTCTGATATATCTCCATTTCCGGAACTCCAGTGAAATCGAGAAATGCTTCATCAATTGAGTAGATTTCTATTCCTGGAGAAAATGACCTGAGTTTATCCATGACTCTTGCAGATATGTCACCATAGAGTGAAAAGTTAGCTGAGAAACATGCAATCCCTTCGCGTTTTACTGTCTCCTTCATTTTAAATATGGGTTCCCCCATTTTTACGCCGATGGCTTTGGCCTCATTTGAGCGAGATATGACACAACCGTCGTTATTGCTGAGAACAACCACAGGTTTGCCATTTAAGGAGGGATTAAACAGTCTCTCGCAGCTTACATAGAAATTATTGCAGTCTGTCAGGCCAAACATTGTCAATAAATTTACGGAAAATGAATATAACCAGTGTCCCGGAAGCAATTGCAGCAAAATTTGCTGCCAGATCAAACAGGTCTGATTCTCTTGCCGGATTGAGTTTTTGAAGTGTCTCGGCTACTATAGCCAGACCAAAGCCAGATATAAGAACTGTTATTTGTGCATATCCGGGAAACAATTTCCGGAGATTTCCCTTCAAAGCAAGCCAGGCAGAGATTGGATAGGGAAAAAACATTATAAAATGGGCAATCCTGTCTACCCGGATGCCAAATATATATTCAGAAAGATTGATTCCTGTATCGCCAAAGGAGTACAGACAGAAAAAGAAGACTAATGCAATGTAAATTGCAAACAGGTATCTGAATAGAGGTACTATAGATTTCATCATACTTTTTTGATAAGGTATTTTACTATTCCCCAAATGTAAAAATCATTGTCTCTCCTAACTCTTATCGGTTTGTATTTTTTGTTCGCAGGCATAAGCAAGAGGTCGTCTCCGTCAATTTTGACCCTTTTAAGCGTGAATTCACCTTCAAGGAAGCAAACAGCAAGACAATTTTCATGCGGTTCGGCAGATTTATCTATAACAAGCAAATCTCCCTCCTCAATACCATCATCTATCATACTTTCACCCTTAACCCGGGCAAAAAAAGTGGAAGATGGATTTTTAATGAGTGCCTTATTCAGGTCGAGCTTATTTTCCAAATGATCATCGGCAGGAGAGGGGAAGCCTGCGTATACAGGTGTATCAGTGATTGTTACATATATTGGAGTCCCTTCATCGGGGCGAAAAATCTCAATTGTTTTGTTTTTCATTGAAAGATTTTTGAATATTTAAAATAGAACATGCAAATTTAATTTAATAATTTCATATTGCACTTTCATTTTACTCTCTTAAGGCTAATAAGTTAACTTTAGAAAAAAAATCATAATAAATTCAAATTAATTTGATTAGGTTAGAAAAATTAGTTACATTCGCAGAGTGAAAAACTATGCAGCCTAAACTTAATGAAATCAATGCTTTCAAACATATTTACCGCAATTCGCCCTATAGTTGCAATACTTCTTTTCTTGCTTGCAGGCACTGGTATTTATGCTCAGAATAGTGTAGAGACGGCTTTATTTACAGAAGGATTCGAAAATGTAAGGCATATTTCAAAGGCAGGCAAAGAGATAATTTTCATTGAAAGTGAGTCTTTTACTCATGGAGACAGAGTGATTGAATCTGTAAAAAACGCAGTTGAATCTCTTTACCCTGAGTTTAAATCGAAAAATGTAGAAGTTATTCTCATGGATGAAAGAATACCAAAGTTCAGAATGTACTCAACACTTGCAGGCGATGCCTCAGGTGCGAAATGGTATTCAGACTTTAATGTAAGTGAGGGTATAGCAGAACTTAATAATCTTGAAGGTAAAAAATTTGAGAACTCATCGGTCGGAAAGATAGATTTGAAGTTCTATCCCATTTTCCGTTTTAAAAACGCAAGGCTTGATGTAATGTATTTACTCCAGCTGAATATAAATCCAACACTTGAAATCTCTTTATGGAGAGGTGCAACTGCAACTGCCCAGGTAATCTTCCCTCTGGTAAATGACTATTCAACAGAAGAGGGCAGAATCAGACCGGGCTTTCTTACCCTTTCCCAGCAGTTCAGACTTCCGTTCAACATTCATGCAATGGCCACTGTGGGAAATTTCAATATGTTCAGAGCGGGTGCAGATTTAAAACTGTACAAACCAGTGGGATCAAGAATTGGCGTATATGCCCAGATGAGTTATACATCATATTCAGTTCCTTTCTTTAATGACTGGTACTACACAAACCCAGATAAATTTACCTGGAAAGTTGGTGCAAATTACATTGTAAAGCCGTGGAATCTTATGTTTAATATGAATCTGGCCAAGTATCTCGGAAATGATTTATCTGTAAGGGGAGAGGTTACCAGATATTTTAGGAATGCGGCTGTGGGTTTCTATGTTCAGACTATGGATATTCCGGATTTTCCAGTCAACGGCGGATTTTATTTTGCAATTTCATTACCTCCACATAAACATAAACGAAACAAATTTGTTAGAGTTTCAGCGGGAAACTATTTTCCGCTTGAGTATATCGCCAGACCCTATACAGAGCACGGCAGATATTTTACGACTTCCCCCGACGAAAATTCGTCGTACAACTTTTTTACCAAAATGCGCTTAAATCAAATAATCTTAAATTCAACCAATAATTAACCAAAAATTCTATGAAAGCAAGCAAAATCTTTTCAAGACTTATGGGAGCGGCTACAGCCACTCTTCTGGTTGCTGCACTCGTAGGTGCAGCCTCATGTACAAAAGTACCTGAGCCAACTCCTACACCGGAGCCTCAGCCAGCTACCTACACAATCAAGGGACAGGTGTTCAATAACACTACCAAGGCATATCTGCCTGGCGTTACCGTTACAATGGGTACCAAAACAGCAACTACTGACAGTTTTGGTAAGTTTGAATTTGCTAACCTTACAACTGCAGGCAAATACAACATCGTTCTGACCAAGGCCGATTTCTTCTCTGCTCAGTACTCACTTGAGTTCCCTACAGCAGGCCTGAACCACAATCTGGTTTACAGCATCACAATGACTATGGTACCTTATGTACCGGGAATCACTCCTCTTGATCCACTTGCAGGTGGAACTATAGCAATTGAGGGAGGAACTAATGATGCATCACTTACTTTCACATCGGGAACAACTGTAAAAGATGCTAACGGAGCAACAATTACCGGCCCTATCAATATTACTGCTGTTGAAGTTAATGACATCGTTATTACAGGTTTGGTTAACAATCCTGGAATCATGACATTGCGCTTTGAACCTTCTGGTCTGGTATTCAGCAAACCGTTGGTAATTGCAGTTGACAATCCGCTTACTTCATTCAAGTATGCAGAGCTTCAGCTTGAGTTTTTTAACAACTCTCTAAGCAAATGGGAAGTACAGGCAACACCAGTTTCTTATGCTCCGGCTACCAATGATTATGTTACATCTATCACTCACTTCTCGCTTTATAAAGTATCATTTAAAGCACCTGTGGTTGAAGAGGCTTCTACAATAGAAAACATTAAGGTTCTTGACAGCCTTATGATTAACAGAGGGCTTACTCCTTATAATGTAACCGGAATCAGATACATTGAGAAACAAGGTTATAAGTTTACTGAACCACTGGCAACAACACTCACAAACCAGGGAATCACCGGAGCAGATCAGACCGAACTTATTGCTTCAATCACTGAATTAGTAAGAAACCACTTCAATGGTATAGCGCCTCTGGCAGCTTTTGGAACACCTACTTATACTAAGGCAGTTACAAGAACTATTGAGCCTATGTACTATCAGGTTGCTACTGCAAAGCAGACATTCACAAGAAAGAAATTCACCATTAAGGTTACCAATACAGCAGGTACTGTTACTAAGACTATTGAAGTCAGAACTGTAATGGCTGGACAAGTTGACCTGATGTTTGAAGATTTGATTTATGACGACCACGCACACGCACACCTCCATGGACATGACCACGGACTTGGCGGCGGTGGTACAATCTAATCAATTTCAGAAAAACAATTTCTGAATGAGATTTAAAGCACCAATCAGGATGATGTTGGGAGCAGCGATGCTGCTCCTGACATCTTCTTTTTTAAATGCCCAGAGCACTCTTGGTGTTACCGGACTTTTAAACAGCCCAAATGCCGAGATGTCAGAAGACAAAACTGTAAAAATTGGAGGTAACTTTCTTCCAAAGCAGTTTACTCCTGATACCTGGGACTACCATACATTCAATTTTTTTGTCAATATAACTTTTGTTTCATTTGCAGAAATCGCGATGACAAATACAGCCTTTGATCTTTGGAATCAGGGAAAGTTCAGTAATGTTGACAGATCTATTTCACTTCGTGTAAGACCTCTTAAAGAGGGTAAATACTGGCCAGCTGTTGTTATTGGATCGAACGATGTAATATCTACCTCTTCCTTGTTAGGAGCCGGAACAGGCAATAAATATTTCGGAACAACATATCTGGCAATGACAAAGCATTTTGACATAGGCGGAAATGAACTTGGCATACATGCAGCATATAATATTCCTGTCAGTGTCCATGTTCAGCAGAAATTTCCGGTTTCCGGAGGTGTTAGCTTTTCGCCAAAATTTTACAAGGAGTTGAATATTATTGCTGAATACGACACCAAGCATTTTAACCTTGGAGCAAATGTTGTCTTGTTTAAGCATCTATATTTGCAGCTGCTTTTAAATCAGCTCAAATACCCTGTTATAGGTATTCATGCACAGTTTACCATATAATAAGGTTAAATATATTAAATTGCAGCTTGTAATTATTTACAAGCTTTTTTTATTTTAAAACTCATGAAAAGTCTATTTTTTTCAATCACTGCATTAATCCTGACTACTGCAATGTATGGCCAGGAGATAACCGGAAGCTGGTATGGCAAACTCTCAGTACAGTCAATCGAGATGAGGCTGGTATTTAATATTTCTGCAAGCGATACAGCTTTTACTGCAACAATGGATAGTCCGGACCAGGGAGTGGCGGGAATTCCGGCTACATCTGTCTCATTCACTAATCCCATGATTAAGATTTTAATTGCAAATGCAGGAATTGAATATAACGGAGTCTATACCGGAGAGACAATATTAGGCACTTTCAGGCAGGGAGGAATGTCAGTTCCGATGAATCTCTCACGAAGAGCACCGGAGGGTCCCAAAAGACCTCAGGAACCCCGAAAGCCCTATCCTTATAAATCAGAAGAGGTAACATTTTTAAATCAAAAAGACAATATTGAGCTTGCCGGTACTCTGACATTACCTTCAGATGGAAAACCGCTGGCTGCAGTTATTCTGGTATCAGGAAGCGGTCCTCAAAACAGAGATGAAGAGCTGGTAGGCCATAAACCATTTCTTGTGATTTCAGATTACTTTACAAGGCGTGGAATTGCTGTTCTCAGATATGACGACAGGGGGGTAGGCAAGTCAAAAGGTAATCACGCTCTTGCCACTACATTTGATTTTGCCTCAGATGCACAGGCGGCTGTTGAGTATTTGAGAAACAGAGAAGATCTTAAGGGAGTAAAAATTGGAATAGCCGGACATAGTGAAGGCGGAATAATTGCACCGCTGGTTGCAGAAAAGGAAAGCTGTTTAGGATTTATAATACTAATGGCAGGCCCAGGCGTTAGTGGTGCCGAGATTATTATTTCACAGCAAAGACTTATAGGGGAGAGATCCGGGGCAGATAAGGCCACCCTTGATGAGTATGAGAGAATAACAGGAGATCTGTATAAATTGATTGCATCAGAAAAGAATAATCCTGAGCTCAAAGTAAAGCTGATGGATTTTTTCAAAAGAAATGCTCCTGAGGCATCTGAAAAACAGCTGGAATCACAGATAGCTGCAGTTGCAAATCCCTGGATGATAACTTTTGTCACATATGACCCTTCTGAAACATTGACTAAACTGACCTTGCCTGTTTTAGCCATAAACGGCACAAATGACCTGCAGGTACCATACAAGGTTAATCTCGGAAAAATCAGGAGTTCACTTATGAAAGCACATAATAATAATGAAGCCACTTTTGCACAAAATGTGGAGATTATTGAGTTTGCCGGGTTGAATCACCTGTTCCAGCATTCAGATACTGGGTTACCCGCAGAATATGGTAAAATTGAAGAGACCATCTCTCCTGAAGTATTGGAAAAGATGGCCTCCTGGATTATTTCAAAAAGTAAATAATTACCCGCCGGGGCAATATTTACTGGATATAAATTATATTGCTTGCGGCTGAAGTTTTTCTTCCGTTAACGGCAATTACCATGTAATTCTTTTGAGAAGCTGCATTGAAGGTAATTTGCGTTCCTATTTGTTTTGCAACAGCGTCCCAGGTAGCAGAAGTACCTCTTCTTTTAAGTTCATAAACAGCATATGATGTTGCGTTGCTTGCCGCACTCCAGTTAATTGTATTTGAAACATTGGTTATAGCCGGAGTGCCGGGAGCAGCATACGATTTTGTACCCATCTCAGGAACAAGACTCATCGATGGATAAATTGTATTTAAGAGATATGATGCAAAGCTGCTTCCAAGTATGTTCTGAGATCTGTACCAGCATACACCTTTTATATTAGGTAAGGATCTGCAAAGTTCTACCTGATTATAGAATTGAGTCATTGATGCGTATGCAGGATATTGCGAGTCTCCGAACTTGTAGGCGGCCACACCCGGGAAAATAGGTTTGGAAAAGGAGTTCGTATTCCAGTAACGGACCAGTCTGTCAAAATCTGCAGTTGAGTGCCCTATTTCCCAGTATATCTGGGGTGCAAGATAATCTATCCAGCCGTTTTGAAGCCAGGTAACAGGATTTGCATACAAAGCCAGTGCATTCTCAATTCTTCCTGAAGGCGAAATTCCAAATATCACACTCTCTTTTGCAGCCTTAATGGTTTGTGAAACAATTCTTATTAGTTCATCAATGTTGAACTCCCGCCATTTATCGAGAGTCATTCCTGCATTATACTGGTCAAACTGAGCCTTATCATTGAATTTATACGGATCTGAAGTGGATTTTGCTCCGCTTGGATAGAAATAATCGTCAAAATGAATTCCATCTACATCGTAATTGTCAACCACCTCTTTTACAATACTTTTTATATGATCTCTAACCTCGGGCACTCCTGGATTCCAGTATCTGGAACCTTCATATGTGACATACCATTCAGGGTGAAGAAGAGCAGGATGACCTGGTGCATAGTACTGTGTAGAAGTGCCAATTCTGTACGGATTCATCCATGCATGAAGTTCGATGCCTCTTTTATGTGCCTCCTCAATAGCAGTTTGCAAAGGGTCAAATCCGGGATCTACACCTTGGGTACCTGTCAGATAAGAAGACCAGGGAGAGATTGCAGATTGATAAAATGCATCAGAGGAGCATCTCACCTGAAAGTAAATTACATTAATATTTAGTCCTTTTAATCTGTCAATCATAGAGACCAGTGCTGCTTTCTGGGCAGTTGCACCTGTTGTACCGGCCGGCCAGTCCAGTCCCCAGGCTGTTGTTAACCAGGCAGCACGCAGTTCATGATTTACTACTATATTATCTGTAGCCGGATTGAAAATCTTAGAAGGATCATTATTTACCGGAGGGTCTGGATTTGGGTTTACAGGCGGAACAACCTCTTTTGAGCAAGAGGCAATAATGATAAATGAAGCAAGTGACAGAGCTTTAATAAAGCCAATGCAGATATTGCTGAATTTCATAAATTATAAATGATAGTTTAAGTTGTGTTTTGGTTAGTAAAGGTAATGCTAATAATAATATGCTTTGTTTTGCTTTATTAAAATCATGACAAAAATTCATGTATTCACTGGTTATCAATTAAATAACTGCAATTTTGACATGTTTAACAAGTTCAAGAAAATCAAATTTTTCACTCATATTTTGAAATTCTTCACTGACATTATGTCTTTAAAACCCGAAATTTTCTGATTCGGTATTTAGTTTGATATAAATATGGTCAAACAATAACATTATTAACTAAAATATAGGAGATACGACTATGACACTAATCAGAAGAACAGAAAACTACCCTGCATGGTCAAACCTGTTTAATGAGTTTTTAAACCACGATTGGATTGACTGGAGCCACAGAAATTATTCAGATACAAATACTACTATTCCATCTGTTAACATTCTGGAAAATCCGGAAGATTTTAAAATAGAGGTTGCTGCTCCGGGTCTGAACAAGAATGACTTCAAAATAGAAGTTAATCAGGGTATACTCAGGATCTCATCAGAGAAAAATGAGGAGAAGGAAAGCTCAGAAGAGGGAAAATACAGCAGAAAAGAGTTCAGCTATCAGTCATTTTGCAGGTCATTCAACCTTCCGCTTACAGTAGAAAGTGATAAAATTGAGGCAAAATATGAAAATGGAATTCTCTCGGTAACAATACCAAAAAGAGACGAGGCAAAGCCTAAACCAGTAAGAATGATTGAGATTCAGTAATTAAATTCAACAACTTTCAAAAGAGGAGACCGGGATAGTCTCCTCTTTTTTCTTTTATTTCAGGTAAAGATGTTGCAATAAGGTTAACACTGTATGGCAATGAAAACCTTGTGTAGTCAGAACCGGTGAGCCACTCTCTTTCATCCTCCTCTTTAAGAATTACCGGCATTCGCTGCTTAATGTTATGAATTTGGCACATTAAATCATTTGCAGCAGTAGTAACTATGGTGAAAGTATTTTTTACAAGTCCAGTGGCGGGATCTCTCCAGTGCGAAAATAATCCTGCAAATGCAAAGAGCTCATCTCCCGGCAGAGTAATGAGAAAGCGCTCCCTGAATTTTTTTCCGTTTATAACTGTATGTCTCCACTCATAAAATCCATCTGCGATAACAAGGCATCTGTTATTTACATATTCTTTAAACGACCTGGTAATACTCAATGATTCAATTCTTGCATTTAAAGTATAATCAGAAACAGATATATCAGGTGACCAGGCAGGAATAAGACCCCAGGAGTAATTCTGGATTGTGGCTGTGTCTTCAGAAGTAATAACGGGGCAGGAGGGATGTGAAAAGCCATTAATAATATCACTTTTCAGAAATTCGTCCGGATTTCTTACTTCTGCCCTGAAACGCCTGGCAGCAGTCAGAGCCTCCCTGGATTGTCTGGAATAGAAACACATGTCATTGATTATCCGGAGTACCTTTCAATCATGCTGAACAGTTCATTTTTACGGATTGGCTTTGAGATATAGTTGTCGCAGCCTGCATCCAGTGTCTTCTCCTTGTCGCCGGAAATTGAATAGGCAGTTTGTGCAACAATTGGCAGCTCCGGTTTTTTCTCTTTAATCAGTCTAGTTGCATCCAGCCCGTTCATCTCTGGCATATTGATATCCATCAGCACTAAATTAATGTCATCTCTTTCAAGAGCAATTCGAACAGCCTCTTTGCCGTTTTTTGCCCTGATAATCTCAATTCCTGTTTTCTTAAGTATAGCCTTTAAAAGCATATAACTTGGTTCATCATCTTCTGCAAGAAGTAGTCTTTTGCCTGTAAAGTCAATAATTGGCTCATCCATAATTGTATTTCCTGTTTTAGCTTTATGTTCAAGTTCAATACCTGCCGGGAGGTTAAAGTAAAAGATACTACCTTTGTTAAGTTCTGATTTAACCCAAATATCACCACCCATTTTGTTCAGCAACTTTTTACAGATTGATAATCCAAGTCCTGTACCTCCGTATGTGCGAGTTAAAGAGTCATCAACCTGTCTGAACTGATCAAAAATAATTTTCTGTTTCTCTTTGGCTATTCCAATACCGGTGTCTGAAATGAAGAATTTCAAGTGGTTATGGCCACTTACATTAATTACAGTATATCCGAATTCAATGCTTCCGCTTTCAGTAAATTTAAGAGCATTCTTGAGCAAGTTAACAAGAATTTGTTTCAGTCTCTTTATATCAGTTGAAATTCTTGAGTGCTGATTCTGATTATTCTCATCCAGTTTAATACTTAACCTGATGTGCTGCTTGTTCATCATGGCCTGTTCCCTGGAAATTAAAGTGAAAACTTCATTAATAATCTCCGTGGCATCACATATTTCGTAGTGAAGTTTAATCTGACCGGTCTCAATAAGGCTAATGTCAAAGATCTCCTCAATAAGCCCGAGTAAATGCTTTCCGCTTTTATTAATAGTAAGCGCAAAGGAGTCAATATCCTCTTTTGGGATATCATCCATAAGCAAGTCAGAAAAACCAATAATTGCATTAAGCGGAGTCCTTAGTTCGTGAGACATTGTGGCCAGAAATGTCGATTTTAGTCTGTCGCTCTCCTCTGCGGTCTCTTTTGCATTTATTAGATCCTGTATAAGCTGACGCTCTTTGGTGATATCATCCTTGATCGCAACAAAGTTTGTAATCTCTCCGGATGAGTTCTCAATAGGGGAAATTGTTTCCCGTTCCCAGAAGATTTCGTTATTTTTCTTTTTATTGGCAATCTCTCCGTTCCATGTTTTGCCGCTTTTAATAGTCTCCCAGAGGTTTTTGTAGAACTCATTGTCCTGCACTCCTGATTTAAAAAAAGAAGGAGTCTTGCCTTTTATTTCACTGAATTCGTATCCGGTTATAGCTGTAAAGGCAGGATTTACATATTCTACCTGACCATTGTTGTCGGTAATAAGAACGCTTGCAGTACTTTGGCTAACAGCTGACGAAAGCTTTGAAAGCAAATCTTCGTTTTTCTTGTATTCAGTAACATCATGGACTATTGAATACAAAATTGTTCGGTTCTCCAGAAGAAATCCGCCGGAATATACCTCAACGTCACGAACTTCACCGTTTTTAAGCCTGTGTTTGAACTGGAATCTGCGCTGTTTGTTTGAAGCTGCCTTTGCAATTTGCTGTGTCAGTATCTCTCTGGGCAAAGTATTGATTGAATCAATATTTAGTTTTGTAATCTCATCATGGGTGTACCCGTAAAATTGAATTGCAGCATTGTTGGCATCCAGAATGCTCCCGCTTTCAGAATCGACAAGCAGAATTACAGTATGATTGTTTTCAAAAAGCAGCCTGAATCTCTCTTCACTTTGTCTGAGCGCATCTTCTGCATGTTTTCTGAAAGTTACATCCCTTTGAATCCCAAAATTGCCTGTAATTCTGCCTTTGGAATCATAAAGGCAAATATAGTCTCCTTCAATATGAATTATACTTCCGTCTTTGCGCGTCTCTTTGGTTTCTGTATGAAGTCTTCCATTGTCAAAGAACTCCCTCCATACCTCCATACCATGTTCAGGATCATGCTTAAAGAAGTCAGCCGGTGTCATTCCGATAACCTCTTCATATTTCATCCCATATTGTTTCACAAACGCCTCATTGGCATCTGCAACCTTCATGTTGTAAAATACATGTTCGAGAATCTCTTCTTTGCCGGCAGCTGTTTTCCAGTCTACCGGTTCATCCAGTTCGAAGAAGAATATGCCCTCCAGAGCCTGCTCAAAAAACAGTTTTACATACTGATATGTCTCCTGGTGTTTCTCCTCAACTTGTCTGATTTCTGTAATATCATCTGCGAATGTCAGAAGGCATTGCTCAGCTGCAACCTGAATAAGGTGGCAGGTAACTCTGATAATTCTCTTTCCGGTGACGGGCAGTTCAATTTCAAGCTCTCTGTGAACTATTTTTCCTTTTAGGGAGACCTCTTCAAGGATAGCTGATACAGCTTCAAGTGAGAATTTAATATTAAGATTATCAAGCTTATGGTTTATGATTGATTCTCTGCTTAATCCAATGAATTTCTCAAAATTTGAATTGACCTCGATAAACCTGATATCGTTCATCGTGGTTACGCAGATAGCCTGAGGGCTAAAATTTATGAAATCGGACAACAGCTCTCCGGACGGATGCACTCCAATCATAGCGTGTATTGAATAATTCTTCAAATTTATTCATTTAATCAATTCAATCCTTAATTATTGCATTTTTATACGCTATAATTTTCACTTTTTTTAAGAGCGGTTAAGGCATTCATTATTAAACTCTCTGCTTCTGAAACTGAAATTGTATAACCCTCTTTGTAAAGAGAGGTAACAAACTCAGTGTGAGATCTGCCTTTTCTGTAATCCGGTTCTTTGGATGGATGCTTTAAGTATTTAGATATGAGATTAATATCTTCAGAAACATTTAAAACTGCGTGATAAAAAAGGGTATTGTTTTTCAGATACATCGAAGATCCCATTATTTTGAGATTACCAATTGAAAGGTCCGATATACCTTTTGTGTTCAGATTTTGTATCCCTGCACTCCTAAAAGATGATATCAGATGAGAATTGATTTTGTCAAACACTGTTCTGGGCCGCTCTCTTGAAGTCTGAGAAAACTTAATTGAAAATACAGCCATTGATGGTGTGAGTATAACAGTTTCGCCTCCGGAAGGTCTTTTAAGCACCCTTAATCCGTCCTGAATGACCTTTTCTGTGTAGAGTGCTGCCTCAGGATTATTTGCCCGTCCAAGCACAATGTATGTACTGTCGGGTCTCCAGATATAAAAGTCGAACAGGGCAGGGGAGTCCATTATTTGGGAATCAGGCAGATTATATGCCTCAACATTTACAGAACCTTCCATCTGATTTTGGTGATATTAAAATAAGGGGGTACTGATTTGTACCCCCAATTGATAATTATTTGTGAATGGCCTGGTCAACAGCTTCAAAACCAGCCTCCATAAACACTTCCGAAACAGTCGGATGTGTGTGGACGGTATGTGCAATGTCATAAACAGTTGATTCAAGCTGAATATAAGCTGCTGCTTCATTTATCATGTCGGTTGCATTCTGGGAGACTATCTGTACCCCAAGAACCTCACCAATTTTATTGTCAGACAAAATTCTGACAAAACCCTCGGCAGCACCTTCAGTCTGGGCTTTTCCGTTTGCCGACAATGGAAACTCGCTCACTTTGTAGTCATAATTACCGGCCTTAAGTTCATCTTCTGTTAAGCCAATCTGCGCAGCTTCCGGTACGGTATACATGTTCATTGGAAGCTTGGAAATATCAAGTTTTGTCTCAATACCCTTAAGCTTGTTTATTACGTGAAGTCCCTGAGCAGAACCAATATGGGCAAACATAGATACTCCGTTTACATCACCAACTGCAAAAATCCCTTTAACGGAAGTTTCACAATCTTCATCTACTTTAATGTAACCGTTCTCTTTAGCAATTTCAATATCTGAACTGATAATATTTCCCTTTCTGTCACCTGCATTGATAATAATATCACAAGAAATCTCTTTTCCGGAAAGATTAAGGATGCCATCTTTCCAGATACCTTCGGTTGAAGTAAGAGAAACATTATAAACAATGTCGATTTTCTCCTTTTTAAGCCTTGCAGACATAAAATTGCGAACATATGAATCTGCTTTAGGCATTATTAGGGATGAGTCGGAAACAATTGTAACATTCCTCTCCATCATTGAGAAAAGCTGTGCGAGCTCTATTGCTACGGGAGTTTTACCAACTACAACAATATTTTGAGGAATCTCTCTCTCAGCAAATAGTTTTTTTGGTTCAACAACCAGCCCCTCTACCGAATTCTGAATCTTTGGTGATGATGAGCCGGTAGCAATTATGATGTTTTTTGTTTCAAGCAGGCGGTTGTCTGCGAGAACGCTGTTCGCACTTACAATTTTTGCCTCGCCGGTAATAATTTCAACTCCGTTTTTCTTGAGCAGAAATTCCACCCCGCCCGTAAGGCGTTTAACAATAGTGTCAGCCCTCTTTATTGCCTTACTCCAGTTGAATGAAACTGCTTTTTTATCAATTCCCTCAATTCCGAACCTGGCAGAATCCTTCACTATTCTTTGGTACAGCTTAACGCTTTCCATCATGGATTTTGAAGGAATACAGCCCCAGTTGAGGCACATGCCCCCAATAACATTTTTCTCAATTATTGCAGTTTTGAGGCCTACCTGACCTGCCCGAATAGCTGCTACGTATCCGGCAGGACCTGATCCGATTATAATTAAATCATACATAATTTATTTCTCCTTCATTAATCCATTATTATACTAACCGGGTCTGCAAGATAATCCATAACAGAATTTACAAACCTTGCTGTCTCACCTCCGTCGGCAATTCTGTGGTCTACACTTAACGAAAGTGGAAGCACCAAACCGGGAACAACTGCGTCATCTTTAACAACAGGTCTCTTGCTGATTCTTCCGACACCAAGAATAGCTGCCTGAGGATAATTTATTACCGGAACTGCAAAGAGACCACCAATACTTCCATAGCTGGTTATTGTAAATGTACCATCCTTCATCTCATCAAGTGTCAGCTTTCCATCTCTTGCCTTGTCTGAAATTTCCTGAATCTGAGATGCAATCTCTTTAACGGAAATCTTGTCGGCATTGCGGATAACCGGAACAACAAGCCCTTTTGGGGTATCTATGGCAATTCCAATATTGTAATATTTTTTGTAGATCATATTGCCTCTATCCATGTCAATTTCGGCATTAAGTGCTCTGAACTTTTTAAGAGAAAGAGCAACTGCCTTTACAATGAATGCGAGGTATGTAAGTTTAATTCCGTTCTGAGATAGTATCTCTTTGTATTTTTTTCTGATTCTGTCTAGTTCGGAAATCTCAACTTCCTCAAAAACAGTCATGTGGGCAGCATTGTGTTTGCTCTGAATCATGTTTCTGGCAATTGTCTTGCGCATTTGCGACAGAGGTTCAATTTCAACCAGATTCTCGCTAACAGGCGCTGATACAGCAGCCGAGGAGATAGTCCGGGCCGGTTTTGACCTGTCTGTAACAAACCTTAGAATATCATCCTTAGTAACACGTCCGGCAGGACCTGTACCCTTTACACTATTAATGTCAATTCCGCTCTCCCTGGCCAGGGCACGTGCTACCGGAGTTGCAAGTACTTTAGCAGCTTTATTAGTATCAGAAGATGAACTTGATACACCCTCCTTACTTGCCGAAAGAACTGCGCTGTTTCCGGCAACCTCAAGGGTTCCCACAACACCGGCGCCCTCTTCTTCAACCGGTTCGGGTTTATTCACCTCTGCAACTGCCGCTTCTCCCTCAACACCCACCATGTCAATCTCCACAAGAGCAGATCCTACATGTACAGTTTCACCAACCTTGCCAAATTTTGCAGCAATTACGCCATCTCTCGGAGATGGAATAGCTGTAACTACTTTATCTGTTTCCATAGTTACAAGCGAATCTCCCATCTTTACAGACTGGCCCTTTTCGACATGCCATTCAACGATTGTTCCCTCTTCGAGTCCCTCGCCTATGTCCGGAAATTTGAATATATATCTCATACTTTTAATATTTTACTATTTTTTCAATTTCGTAGAAAATCTTGTAGGGATCCTGCATGTAGTGATGCTCACCCTTAGGAAGAGGTACAATTACATCAAATCCGGATACCCTTGCCGGCGGAGCCTCAAGGTGCAAAAATGCCTCCTCTATGGCAATCTGGCTTATTTCGGCCCCTAGTCCGAACGATTTTGGACCTTCAGTAACAGTTATAATTCTTCCTGTTTTCTTGACAGATTTTGCGATAGTTTCTCTGTCTATTGGGTAGATGGAGCGAAGGTCAATAAGCTCAACGCTGATTCCTGCCTCCTTTGCCATTACCATAGCCTTCTGCACTTCACGGATCATCGCTCCGAAAGATACTATAGTAACATCCTTACCCTGATTAAGTACATTTGCCTTTCCAAGAGGAATTGTGAATTTTCCGTCAGCTACCTCCTGTTTGATCGCCCTGTAGATTCTCTTTGGCTCCATGAAGAGAATTGTATCATTACTCTCAATGGCAGAAATAAGCATTCCTTTGGCATCATGCGGTGTTGATGGTGCAACTACCTTCAGACCCGGTATGTGGCCAAAAATAGCCTCCATACTCTCGCTGTGGTGCTCAAGTGCATTAATACCCCCGCCGTATGGCATTCTGATAACCATTGGTGTCTCAAGCTGCCCGCGTGAACGGTTTCTCATTCTTGATGCGTGGCTGATAATCTGGTTGAATGCAGGATAGACAAATCCGCAGAACTGCATCTCCACAACCGGACGCATTCCCGCTACTGCCATTCCTATTGCTGTTCCAACAATACCAGACTCTGCAAGAGGGGAGTCAAATACCCTTTCGGCACCATATTTTTGCTGAAGGCCTTCTGTAACACGAAATACTCCTCCTTCGACCCCGACATCCTCTCCGTATACAATTACGCTTTTATCTTCAGCCAGTTTTATATCCAATGCATCATTGATTGCATTGACCATATTCATTATTTTCATTCCGGTAAAATTCTTTAGATTGATAATTATTTAACCTTAGAGGCTTTCCACTGGAGGAAACGTTCATACTCCTTCTCCTGCTCCTTAAGGTCATCAGGCATCTCTGCATAGAGGAACTTAAAGACATCCTCCTTTGGATAGGGGCCGTAGTTTTCGGCCTCAATAAACTGGCGGTCTACCTCCTCTTTGTACTGAGGGAGAATCTTCTCCTCCTCCTTTTCACTCCACAATTTCTTTGCCTCAAGATAGAGTTTCAGCCTTCTTAGCGGATCTTTTGATTCCCACTGCTGCTCCTCCTCTTTTGTTCTGTATTTTGTAGGGTCGTCTGAAGTGGTGTGTGCCCCCTTCCTGTATGTAACGGCCTCAATAAGTACCGGACCCTCGCCGTTTTTACAAGCCTTTACAGACTCTTCAACTGCTTTGTACATTGCGAAATAATCATTTCCGTCTACCTTGATTCCTTTTACTCCGTAGGCAACAGCCTTAATTGCAAGAGATTCAGATGCTGTCTGCATACGGGTAGGGGTGGAGATTCCGTACTGGTTGTTCTGGATAATAAAGATAACAGGCACCTTCCACACTCCGGCAAAGTTGATTGCTTCATGGAAGTCTCCCTCAGAAGTTCCGCCGTCTCCTACAAATGCAAAGACAACTTCATCCTTCTTGTTGTATTTGATTTCATATCCGATTCCGGCGGCATGAAGCAGCTGAGATGCAATAGGAACACTTATGGGAAGAGTTTTCTTTGCATTCTGGAATTTTGAACCATCTTCGTAACCCATAAAGTAGAGAAATAACTCTTTTAGTGTAACTCCTTTTGCAAGCATAGCACCCATTTCCCTGAATGCAGGAACGAGCCAGTCATTCTCGCCAATTATTGCCCCTACGGCACCTGAAATTGCCTCCTGTCCATAGTTTGGCGGATAGGTATAGATTCTGCCCTGACGCTGGTATGATACAATCTGCAGGTCTGCTGTTCTTGCGAAGAGCATATCCTTGTATGCCTTGAGCAATTTCTCATCTGAAACTGCTGGCATCATAGCTTTATTGATGACCTTTCCCTTGTCATCAATAATCTGAAAAACCTTCTTATCTATTGGATTATATTCGTTGAACATCTTGATTGTTTTGTTGATTTATTACTTAAAACAAACAATATGTCATTTTGTTGAGAGGCAGAATTTCTGGAGATAAAATCCTGATTATAGAAAAAGGAGCCCCCCGCAACGGAGAGCTCCTTTAAATGAAGTGTGTAAACAATACTAGATGTCGTATCTTACAAACAGTTCTATAGCCTGATATTCTGCCATTCCGAGTTTGTCAAAAAGAACAGCGGTATTGTGATTTCTCTCCTCTGCACGTTGCCAGAACTCGCGTTTGTCTGAACCAGGGAAAAGAGGCCTGTCTTTCTGAGACTGATGTTTGAATATCGCCTCACGTTTAATGATAACCTCCTCCGGGCTCAATGGAACAGCCATATTTGAATCAGCAACATCCCACTCCTGCCATGCACCACGGTATAGCCAAACTCTGCAATCTTTAATCCATTTTTCCTCCTTAAGCTCTTCGAGAGCAGCAAAAATGGCCTGCAGACAAACCCTGTGAGTTCCGTGAGGATCGCTAAGATCACCCGCAGCATATACCTGATGCGGTTTAACTTTTTGAAGCAGCTCTTTAACTATCTCAATATCTGCTTTGCTTATAGGTTTTTTCTTAACTCCGCCTGTTTCATAGAATGGAAGGTCCAGGAAGTGTACTCTGTTTTCCGGAATTTTAAGGTAGCGGCAGGCAGCTTTAGCCTCTCCGCGTCTTATAGCTGCCTTGACAGCCCTTATACTAGGTGTGTCAGGTTCTCCCGGATGTTTTGTGCTCAGCTCCTTTTGTGCAGTAGCATAGATATTTTCGCTCTTTGACATATCAAGTTCAAAGATTTTTGAACTATCCCTCAGAAAGTCAAGGAATCTGATTGCATCATGGTCAAATACAGCGATATTTCCGGAAACCTGATATGCAATATGAACCTCATGGCCATGTTCTGAGAGCCTTGCCATTGTGCCGCCCATTGAAATTACGTCATCATCCGGGTGAGGGCTGAAAATTATTACCCTTTTTGGGAATGGTTTTGCCCTTTCCGGACGGGTTGAGTCGTCTGAGTTTGGTTTTCCTCCCGGCCAGCCGGAAATTGTATGCTGAAGGTCGTTGAAAACTTTTATGTTGATTTTGCTTGCGGGTCCCTTTTCGGTGACCAGGTCACTCATACCATTATCATTGTAATCTCTGTCTGTGAGCTTGAGGATTGGTTTATCCAGTTTTTTGCAAAGCCAGAACACAGATTTTCTGATCATGAAGTCACTCCATTCAACAGTTCCGGTGAGCCATGGGGTTTTAACCCTGGTAAGTTCCGCAGCTGCTGCATAATCAATAATTACTTCCAGATTGTCGTGTTGCTGAAGGTAGGAGATAGGGGTTTGCTCATTTACAGGACCCTCTACCATTTTTGCTATTGAAGTGGCTTTTCCTTCACCCCATGCAAGGAAGAATATCTTTTTTGCAGAGAGTATCGTTTCAATACCCATCGTAAGGGCATGAAAAGGCACATATTCAACACCAAAGAACTCAGATGCAGATGATACTCTTGATGAGTAGTTGAGCGTAATAAGTCTTGTTCGTGAGTTATAAGCAGAACCAGGTTCGTTGAATCCCATTCCGCCAATAACCAGGGCATCTATTCCGCCAAGTTTGTCAATTTTATTCTCATATTCGACACAATAGTCGTGAATCTTATCCTTTGCAACCTCACCATCCAGGAAATGTATGTTTTCTGCGGGAATATCTATAAAATCTATAAGATACTCCTTCAGAAACCTGTAGTGGCTCTGGAGCTCGTTCTTATTCAGTGGCCAGTATTCGTCTACAGAGAAGAGGTGAACATTCTTAAAGGACAACTCCTTCCTCTGATGAATTGCAACAAGTTCTTCGTATACTTGTATCGCAGAAGATGAGGCACTTACACCCAATATACAATTTTGTCCCTTGCGGGCTTTTCCTCTGATTAACTCCGAAATACTTTCCGCAACAATCGCAGAGGCAGCCGTTGAGTCCTCGTAAATGTCTACCGGGATCTTCTCGTACCGTTTTGTGAAATCACTGTGAACTATCATAATATTACAATTTATAATTATTGATTACCATTGACAGGTAACAATCGAGATGCAAAAATAGTTAAAAAAACTATTCAATAATTGTACTTTTTCCACAGTTTGGCTATGTGCCGCCTTATCTCGCTCTCTTTTGCGTTGTTACCCGGATCATAAAATTTCGTACCGGATAATTTATCAGGAAGAAACTCGAGTTCTGTAAAATTACCCTCATATGAGTGCGCGTATTTGTATTCCTTTCCATAACCCAGACTCTTCATCAGTTTGGTTGGAGCGTTCCTGAGATGCAGCGGAACAGAGAGGTTTCCGCTCTTTTCAACCTCTGCAAGAGCCTCGTCAATAGCCATATACGATGCATTACTTTTTGGCGAAGTTGCAAGGTAAACAGCAACTTGTGAGAGTATTATCCTAGATTCAGGCATACCTATCTTGTGAACTGAGTCAAAACATGAGTTTGCCAGAAGAAGGGCATTAGGATTGGCAAGGCCGATATCCTCGGATGCCAGGATAACCATCCGCCTTGCAATAAAAAGAGGATCCTCACCGCCGGCAATCATTCTCGCAAGCCAGTATACAGCCCCGTTAGGATCTGAGCCGCGGATACTTTTAATAAATGCAGAAATAATATCGTAATGCTGCTCGCCATTTTTATCATAAATAGCGATATTCTCCTGCAGTTTTTCTGTAACTGTTTTATTGTCTATAATTACAGCCTCATCTGAGAGATGAGATGAGACTATCAGTTCAATAATATTAAGAAGTTTTCTGGCATCTCCACCTGAAAACCTGAAGAGAGCCTCATTTTCAATAACGCTTATATCCCTTTTGGCAAGAACAGGGTCTTCCGTAATCGCTCTTTTTGTAAGTTTGTCAAGGTCCTCAATATCAAGTGATTTAAGAATATATACCTGACAGCGGGAGAGGAGGGGAGTAATTACTTCAAAGGATGGATTTTCAGTTGTGGCACCAATCAGGACAATGGTCCCGTCTTCAACTGCTCCAAGCAGGGCATCCTGCTGTGATTTGCTGAATCGGTGAATTTCATCAATAAAGAGAATCGGCCTTCCTTTGGAGAAAATTGATCTGGAGCGGGATTTTTCAATTACTTCACGAACATCCTTGACACCGGAGCTAACAGCTGATAGAGTATAGAAAGGCCTTTCAAGCTGATGAGAAATAATTTTTGCAAGCGTAGTTTTTCCGACACCAGGAGGACCCCACAGAATAAATGAGGAGATATTTCCGCTCTCAATCATTTTTCTGAGAACAGAGTCTTTTCCGACAAGATGTTCTTGTCCTACATATTCATCGAGGTTACGGGGCCTGAGCCTTTCCGGAAGCGGTGGAACGGGGGTGCCTCTTTCCGGCTCGTCTACGCTATTTAACATAATATAAATTGTCTTGCTAAAATGTTTATTCCTGATCTCTTTTCTTTAACTGCTTGACAATGCGGGAAATAACACTTTCAATTGATTCGTCTGGTTCAATGATATTGTATCCTCCCCAGAAATTGCTGTCTGTAAAATCCTTCACTCTGTTAGATATAATATCTTTAGGCCTGATTCGATTTTCTGTGTCAATTTTTCTTTGTCGGTCAGATATATCTGTTGTTGCGAGTTCTGAATAAACTGTATAATTATTTTTAAACCATTTCTTATCCCATTTTGCCTGAAACTTTACTTCAGTTCTTGAATAATCAAAATACCAGATTCCATCTATCTCTTTGTAATTCACAAGATATGCTGCAGAAACAACATCCATTTTAAGATTATAAGGTTTCTTTTTAACAAAATAGCTGTTTGCATTTTCCCTGCCCTCCACATTCATGTTAAATTCAATTCTAGCTATTGCCATGGATTCTGACTCAATGAAAACTTTACCTCTGAAATAGATATCCGGAAGTCCCTCTTTTTCATTAAATTCAATAACATAAAAGAATTTATCTCCAATTGTAACTGGTGTACCAAATGAAAAACGATAAATATTGTCCATAGAAAAAGGATCAACTCCCAGGAACGGATCCTTTGCCACATCAATTTCAATAGCTGAGTTTGGACCTCCCTGGAACTTAACCATAAGTGTATCAACCCGGTTCTCATCATAATTTCCCCTGGCCTTGTATATGCCAATCTGATCTGCCCGGTACCCTACATAAGGTGCTTTGTTTATGTCAAGTACAGCTTCATTGATTGATACATAACTACCGCCCTTCTTAATCATCTCTCTGTAAAATGCAGTCATTTGCTTTGGTTCAACAGGGTAATTGTTGTCAATCCTGCTTAATGCCAGTTTTATAAGCAAATCTGCATCCTGTGGCCTGATTGTGACAGGTTTAAGATTAATTTCAGATGGAGTGAGTTTTACTGATATGTCCTGATTTGTGTTTAGTGTTATTGCAATTTTCTGGCTTTTGAAACCCAGGTAAGAGACCAGAATTGTATCGGCAGCTACATGTTTTGGAACTTTTAAAACAAAGTAGCCGTCTGAGTTCGAAACATTACTTATGTTGGTAGATAACAACTGTATGCTGGCATAGCTTAAATTCTTCCTGTTAGAGGCATCCTGTACCCTGCCCGAAACTGAGTAGAACTCCTGAGCTAATAGAGAGTTGACGCTCAGCATCAAAACTAAAACTAGAAGTCTGGATAGTGTTTTCATAACCAAAAAATTAATTGGTGATACCAGTGCGAATTTAAGAAAAAAGCAAGAGAGAATCATTCATTAGGAGGAAAAAAGCTAATTTCGCAGCTGAATTATGAAACAAATGAGAAAAAAAGAGAGAGAAATTCTGCATGACATTGTAATTGAGTCTGTTGCAGCGGAAGGTAAGGCTATTGCAAAAATTAACGGAAAAGTTTTGTTCGTTCCCTTTGCAATTCCCGGTGATGTGGTTGACGTTGAGATTCACAGAAAGAAAAGCGGATGGATGGAAGGTGTTGTAAAACAGCTAACTGCCCCCTCCCCTGACCGAATTGAACCTTTTTGCTCTTACTATGGAACTTGCGGAGGTTGCAAATGGCAGCCACTGCCCTACCCTTTGCAGCTTAAGTTTAAGCAGCAGCAGGTAGAAGATCAGCTTAAAAGAATTGGTTCACTTGAATTACCTCAAATATTGCCAATCATCGGATCTGACAATACAAAATATTACAGAAACAAGCTGGAGTTTACATTTTCAAACAAAAGATGGATTGAATCCCTGTCAGAAGCAGAGAATATTCCGGCAGATGAAAGACAAGGACTAGGTTTTCATATTTCCGGCATGTTTGATAAAGTGCTGGATATACACAAATGCTATCTGCAGGAGGCTCCTTCTGATGAAATCAGAAACCATATCCGCAAATTTGCACTTGAAAACAAATATGAGTTTTTTGACCTTCGTGAGCAGACCGGATTTCTGAGAACCCTCATTATCAGGACTGCAACCACTGGCGAAACTATGGTAATTGTAGTTTTTGCATATGAGGATAAAGAGAAGATATACAAACTAATGTCTTCCCTTACCGAAACATTTACTGGAATAAAATCCCTCAACTATGTTATCAATGGTAAGAGGAATGATACTATATCTGATTTACCCGTATTTAACTTTTCAGGTGAAGATGCCATTTATGAGAAAATGGAGAATCTCAGATTCAGAATTGGCCCAAAATCCTTTTACCAGACAAACTCAGATCAGGCTTATAAGCTATACTCTGTCGTAAGAGATTTTGCAGGCCTCACAGGGAATGAGACTGTTTACGATTTGTATACCGGAACGGGTACCATTGCTCTTTTTCTCTCTTCTAAAGCATCTAAAGTTGTTGGAGTTGAATATGTTCCAGAAGCTATCGAAGATGCCTTCTCAAATGCTGCTGTGAACAATATCAGTAACTGCTCGTTCTATGCCGGGGATATGAAAGATGTTCTTTCATCCTCATTTATTGCAGAAAACGGCAAACCAGATGTAATTGTTCTGGACCCACCCCGTGCAGGTATACATCCAGATGTAGCTAAAGTGATTATTGAGGCAAGACCATCTAAAATAGTATATGTCAGCTGTAATCCCGCTACTCAGGCACGCGATATTGCACTTATGAAAGACTATTACTCAGTTACTGCAGTACAACCTGTAGATATGTTTCCGCATACACATCACCTGGAGAATGTGGCTTTGCTGGAGCTCAAAAATGATTAATTTCTATACCTGCAAAACCTGAAAAAGATGGATATTTTTAGTCAATTTAAGGCGAATGCAGACCTCCCGAGAGGGCTGGAGATGTCTGCATATATGAGATATCAGTTTCCATACCTGGGTATTGGGTCTGTTAAACGAAGGGAGATATCTGCTAAGTTTTTCAGGGAAATTGACAAAAAGAGCCCTTTTGACTGGGATTTTGTGTTTGAATGCTTCAGAAGAGATGAGCGTGAATATGTATATCTGGCATGTGATTACATGTTCCGGTGCAAAGACAGAATTGATGAGTGTGATTTTGAAAAAATTGAACAGATTGCGCTCATAAAGCCATGGTGGGATAGCATAGACTCAATTGTACCAGTTGTTGGGTTTCTCTGTAAAAAGTATCCTGCACTTATAGACAGATTTATTATTCCATGGAGTCAGGGAAGCGAAAAATGGCTAATAAGAATATCAATAATATTTCAGCTTAAATATAAGAAAGATACTAATTTAGAGTTGTTATCAGAAGTAATACTGCAAAACAGTGGAACTAAGGAATTCTTTATAAACAAAGCGATAGGCTGGGCATTAAGAGAGTATTCCAAAACAGATTTTGAGTGGGTAACAGACTTTGTCAACAGAAATCAGTTAAGTAATCTGAGCAAAAGAGAGGCGTTAAAAGTAATAAACAGAAATAGTTGAGATTATGAGACATTTTGAAGATAGAAATGATACTATTTGTGCACTTGCAACCCCGGGTGTCTCTTCTGCCATATCCGTAATTAGGGTAAGCGGAAAAGATGCGATTGCTGTTGCTGACAAGATATTCAGGCCACTGAGTGGGCCTTCCCTTCTTGATGGAAATACCAGGACTATGAGGCTTGGTACAATTATAAAAGATGGATCAGTAATTGATGAGGCACTGGTTGCGGTATTCAGGGCTCCGGCCTCATATACCGGTGAAGATTCCGTGGAGATATTTTGCCATGGGTCTCTCTTTATTCAGAAAGAGATTCTGATGCTGCTGTTTGAGGCTGGTGCAAGACAGGCCGGTCCGGGAGAATTTTCAATGAGAGCATTCCTTAACGGGAAAATGGATTTAGCGCAGGCAGAGGCTGTTGCAGATCTTATTTCATCAGAAACTTCCGGTGCACACAGAATTGCCATGCAGCAGATGAAGGGTGGGTTTTCTAAGAAACTTTCAGAGATGAGGTCAGAACTACTTAATCTGGTTTCATTAATGGAACTTGAACTGGATTTCAGTGAAGAGGATGTTGAGTTTGCCGACAGAACCAGGCTAAGAAATATCCTTGATGGGGTAAGAGTACATATCGAAACACTGATTGAATCTTTTAAATTAGGTAACGTAATCAAAAACGGTGTTCCTGTGGCAATTGTAGGCGCTACAAATACTGGAAAAAGTACTCTTCTCAACTCGATTCTGGGAGAAGAGAGAGCTATTGTTTCTGATATTCACGGTACTACCAGGGATTTTATCGAGGATGTTGTCAATATTGAGGGGACTGCGTTCAGATTTATCGATACAGCCGGAATTCGCAAGACTGAAGAGACAATTGAACTTATAGGTATTGAAAGAACCTATGAAAAGATTAGAAAAGCCTCCGTGGTAATATTAATGCTTGATGCCGAGAGAAGCGATTCATTCAGCGATAGTATTGCAAAGGTTGCAGAGAGCCCGGCTTTGAACACACAGACAATATTTGTTTTAGTCAATAAGATTGATTCCATCCCGGGCGGAAAGTCTCGGGAAGAGCAGTTAATCTCTCTTGCTGCCGGTTTTGCGGCTGAATCCGGGCTGAAACCGTATTTGTCAATGGGAATCTCAGCAAAGTCGGAAAAGGGGTTAAAAGAGCTCAAAAAGGCCCTGGTTTCGAGTCAGAATTTTCCTCAGGCCGGTACTGATGAGCTTTTGGTTACAAACATCAGGCACCATCAGGCGCTGCTGCTTGCACTGGAAGCCCTCAACAGAGTTGAAGAGGGCATGAATAGCTCTGTTTCCACAGATCTTCTTACACAAGATATAAGGGAGGCATTGTTTCACCTGGGCGAAATTGTTGGTGAAATCAATACAGAAGAGATACTGGGAAATATCTTCAGCAAGTTTTGTATTGGCAAGTAGACTGGAAAACAATATTCTGTTTCCAAAGGCACTGGCTTTGTAGTTTTATTAAAATGGGTAGCCAACTCCAAACTGGAGACTGTAGGTATTTTTCTGAAACCAGTTGAATGGTTTTATCCAGGCTTTCTGAACGGGGTCGTATGCAACCATACCAAGATCAAGTCTGAGGATTACAAAATCAAGATTCAACCTGGCTCCGAATCCCCAGTTGAAAGCTATGCTTTTGTAGAAAGAGCCAAGATCAAAGCGACCCTCTTCCCTGCCCTCTTCTGCCTTGAGTGTCCAGATATTTCCTGCATCTGCAAACAATGCTCCCTCTACTTTCCAGAACATTAAAAACCGGTATTCTGCATTGAATTCCAGCTTGATATCTCCTGTTTGATTAGGAATAGAGAATGTAGTATCCAGAGGTGCAGAACCCGGGCCCACAGATCTTGCCTGCCATCCTCTCAGACTGTTTGCCCCTCCTGCGTAAAACAGTTTTTCAAAAGGAAGTGATTTAGAGTTTCCGTATGAAATACCAATTCCTCCGTTGAAACGGGCAGCAAATGAGTTGTTGGCATCTACCCTCCATGTTTTTGAAATAGTCAGGTCAGATCTGAAGTACTGTGAATATGGAGTATTCCATACCATACGCGCTCCTGTTGTATCTGCCGGAAGTGATGAATTGAACAGACTAAGCAGGTTGCCAGAGAGATCATTGGTCCATCTTACATAGAAAAAAGAGTTCTTGGGATATGGCGAAGGGTCTGTTGTGTAGAAAATTGTTGCACCTGCTCCCATATCAAAGTGATTCTTGTAAGAATTTTTAAGAAAAGGGTCTGTGAGGTTTTCATAGAAATCAGGTGAGATATTATTCAGTTTAACAATGTTAAGCTGCATGGGGTTTACCCGGTAGAAAAACTTTCCGCTGCTCCAGTTGTAGCCATAGTTGAGAGAGATAAGATTTCTTGTAAATTCAGGCCTGTTCTGATAGTTGTAGCTTAAATTTATATCTGTTCTTGGTACTGAATACTTGAAGATTTTATCAGGAAGAAGAAGAAAGTTTGGAGTAGATATACCTGCAGAGACTCCAAGCTCTGTAGATTTTACCGGATCGTTAAACTTAAACTGAAAGTTACCCATGAACCCCAGGTTAAGCCACTCTCCTCCCCTGAAGATGTTTTTATGGTAATATGAAATGGCCGGGGAAACGCCAAGCAGTCCGTTTGAGTTGCTTGAAGCTTCTATGTTTATTTTGTATCCCTGTGTTTTGGACGGAGTTAGTCTTACTGTGAGGTCAACATCTTTTAGCTCAGTTGTATCTGCCGGATTGTCTTCAATTTCATCAAACTGGAGATTGACTCCTGAGAATAGTCTCAGAGATACTAGCCTGTCGTAGCTGCTGGTTACCTTACTCTCGCTGTAGATATCTCCGGGACGTATTCTGTTCATAGATGTCAGAACGGATGGTTTAACAATTGACTGTCCGGGGGATATTATGCTGATTCCCTTGTATATTACGGTGTCATTTGCATTTAATTGCTCCTGGACTCCGGTAGGGTCATAAGATGGATGTATGCTTACATTTCTGATCTTATACCTCCTGTGCGCTCTTGCATCTTCAGGCTTTTCATTTCGGGTATAATTTTCTACCTTGACTATTAGACTTGCTTTTGAGGGGTCTTTAAGAGTATCGGCCTCAAAGAAAAAGAAGTTTTTTGAGAAATTATAAAAACCTTTATCCCGTAACAGAGCAGTAACTCTTACACTCTCCTCCTCAAGTAATTTTTCAGACAGGAACCTGCCTCTTTTTATGAGAGAAGATGCCGTGTCATTAATTATATAGTCCTTAATTGCCGGGTCGTTTACCGAATACCTGATATCAGATATCGGATATCTTTTTCCCGGTGTGACTGTATATTTTACATATGCAAGTTTTCCCCTTGTTGAAACCGAATCTGAAACTGTTGTTCCGTAATATCCCAGTGACTGCAGATGGTTTGCAATATTTTCATTACTTTTTTTCACAAGAGAACTGTCAAAAATTACGGGAGCCTGTCCAAGTTTGGTAACAAATCTGTCCCATCCGTTTCCGGTTCCGTTACTCCAGTTGTAGATGCTCAGGAATGGATTCCATCCCAGCAGAAATTCACTGTTTGGTTTCTGTCTTACATAGGATAGCAGATCTGCCTCCTTTATTTTGCCTGTGTTTAGTACCTCAATGCTGTTTTTCTTAAGGCGGAACTCTCCTTCAGGGACAACTTTTACCGTGCTGCACGAATATGCAAGCAGTGAAATTAACAGAACCTTGATGTACCTAACCGGACCTTGTTTCATTGAGTGTTTCAATTTTTTACAAAAATAACTTAAATTCTATTTTTTTTGGAATATAAAGTAAAAAATGAAATATATTTGCAACCCCATTGTAAACCAACCGACTTACATTGGTATTAATTTTGAAATCTAACTCAGTTACATTAGAAAAATGAAGAACAAATACATAGACTTAATTGAGCAGTCATTTGAATTTCCGCAGGATGAATTCCGTGTTGAGGATGGTGAACTTTACTTTCACAATATTCCGGTAATGGATCTCATTGAACAGTACGGAACACCTCTTAAAATTACCTATCTGCCAAAAATCTCTTCCCAGATTCAGCGTGCAAAGAGAATGTTCAATGTCGCAATGGCTAAAGTAGACTACAACGGAGACTACAACTACTGCTACTGCACTAAAAGTTCACACTTCTCTTTCGTAATGGAGGAGGCTCTGAAAAATGACATTCATATTGAGACATCATCTGCCTTTGACCTCAATCTTATTGAATCCCTGAGTGAACAGAATGTGATTGACAAAGAGCACTATATTATATGTAACGGATACAAGAAAGATATCTACATTGAAAATATCGCTAATTTCATAAACAACGGATGGACGAATACTATTCCGGTTCTGGATAACATGAATGAGTTCGATCAGCTTGATGCAGTTATAACTGAACCAACCAAAATTGGTATAAGAATCGCTGCAGAAGAGGAACCAAAATTTGAATTCTATACTTCCAGACTTGGTATCCGTTACAGTGACATCCTGCCGTTTTACGAAAGCAAAATAAAGGAGAATAAGAAATTCACCCTTAAAATGCTTCACTTCTTTATCAATACCGGAATAAGAGATAACGCATACTACTGGAACGAGCTTAGTAAATGTGTATCTGTATACTGCGATCTTAAGGCGATTTGTCCGGAACTTGATTCACTCAACATTGGCGGCGGTTTCCCTATAAAAAACTCACTTCTGCTAGACTATGACTACGAGTACATGGCAGAAGAGATAATTGCGCAAATCAAGAGTATATGTCAGCAGAGAAACACACCGGAGCCTCATATTTTTACAGAGTTCGGAAGTTTTACTGTTGGTGAGAGCGGAGCCACCATTTACCAGGTTATGGGCCAGAAGCAGCAAAATGACAGGGAGAGATGGTATATGGTAGACAGTTCATTTATGACAACTCTTCCCGATACATGGGGAATTAAGCAGCGTTTTATTCTTTTGCCAATTAACAAATGGAATGAGGAGTATCAGAGGGTCTTTCTGGGAGGACTTACCTGTGACAGCCAGGATTACTACAACGCAGAGGCACATGCCAATGCTATCTTCCTGCCAACTATAAACGGTGGAGAAGAACCGCTTTACATTGGCTTCTTCCATACAGGTGCTTATCAGGAGTCAATTGCAGGATTTGGCGGAATTCAGCATTGCCTTCAGCCAGCACCAAAGCATATTATAATTGATCTTGACGAAAACGGAGAGTATTATACAAAGCTCTTCAGTAAGGAGCAGACCTATAAATCTATGCTTAAAATTCTGGGATACTGATGCTTTCAAAGCAAGAGATAAAGTTTATCAAATCGCTGTCACAAAAAAAGTACAGGGAGGAGAATTTAATGTTTACAGCAGAGGGAGAGAAACTCGTAACTGAGATTCTCTCTTCTCATTTTGAGGTTGTTAAAACCTTTTATCGCGATGAGATAGGCGAAGATAATATGGCGCGTATCTCACAACTTGCATCCCCCTCGCCGGTTCTGGCTGTAGTAAGGATTCCTCAATACGCGGAAGTACCTGCTCCTGATAATTCGAAACTTGCACTTGCCCTTGACTCTGTGAGGGATCCCGGTAATCTTGGCACAATTGTGAGAATTGCAGACTGGTTTGGGATTGATACTATTTATGCATCTGAGGATACTGTTGACCTGTTCAATCCAAAATGTGTACAGGCAACAATGGGAGCCATATCCAGGGTAAAGGTATACTACACAGACTTAAGTGAGTTTTTAAATATTCACCGCGGTAAAACAGATATTTACGGAACCTTTCTTGGTGCTCCGTCAATTTATGAGGCTAAGCTCGGCAAAGGAGGCATTATAGTTATGGGGAATGAGTCTGAGGGAATTTCTCCTGCCGTAGGAAAACTGGTTAATCAAAAAATAATGATTCCCCCCTATCCTGCAGATTCAGCAAGGGGAGAATCACTTAATGTCGCCATAGCTACTGCTGTGGTTTGTGCCGAATTCAGACGCTCTTCTGGCGGACAGCTTCAAAAATAATTACTGAGGCTGCAACCGATACATTCAGAGATCCAATTTTTCCGCCAAGCGGAATTCTTGCCTGTTCTGTAGAGAGAGAAAGCAGAGAATCTGATATTCCCTTCTCTTCAGAGCCCATAATAATTGCTGTGGGCTTCTTAAAATCTACCTGATAAATTGTCTTTTCTGCCTTTTCAGTTGCGGCAACAATCTGAAAACCGCTTTCCAGCAGGTAATAGAGTGCTGTCTTAAGGTTTGGAACTTTCGCTGTAGGAACCCTGAGCAGTGCACCTGCAGAGGCCTTGATTGCATCGGCATTAACAGCGGCTCCTCCCTTTGCAGGAAGTATGATTCCGCTAACTCCTCCACACTCTGCACTTCTGGCTGTGGCACCAAAATTCCTGACATCGCTAACTCCGTCAAGGAGCAGAATAACCGGAGCTGGTCCTGAAGCAAGTGCAGATTCAGTTATTGATTCAACTGAAACATATTCAACAGGTGAAATCTGTGCAATAACACCCTGGTGTCTTCCGCGGGTAACTCTGTTGAGTCTCTCTTCCGGTACGAATTGTACGGGGATGTCTCTTTCCTGCAGTAATTTAAGCAGTTTGTGAAATTGAAGCCCGTCCAGTCCCTGTCTGAAAAGAACCTTTTCAATTTTTTTATTTGATTCTACAGCCTCGGTAACCGGGTGCATACCAAACAGATACTCATTCTTATTTTCCATTTCTTGCATAGTAATTTCTTTTTAGTGAAGGCCCTCCCACTCTTCCATTTTTGAAGAGAGTTCAGACTTTAAAACATCGTATTTCTTTATAAGTTCATCGAGTTCTTTACCCGACGGAGATTCCGAGAGTTTCTTCTCTGCATCAGCAATTTGTGATTCAAGCATTTCTATAGCCTTTTCACATTTATCAATTGCCTGACGTTTTCTTTTAATCTCTCTCTCCTCTTCTTTTTGCTGTTTATAATCAACAGGTTGCGCCGATTCTGGCACGTTCGCCTGACCCACAGGGGTTTCTTTAACGGCATCCGGTTTCCTCTCAATATCTGAAAAACTCTCTGCCTTTCTTCTTTCCAGAAACTCAGAAATGCCACCTATATGTTCGCGAACCCTGCCATCTCTGAATTCAAATACCTTATTAACCAGCCCTTCAAGAAAATCTCTGTCGTGTGAAACAACTACAAGAGTTCCGTCATATTTTGAAAGCGATTGTTTAAGTATCTCCTTTGAGCGAATGTCCATGTGGTTTGTGGGCTCGTCAAGTGCAAGCAGATTATGCGGTTTCAGAATCAGTTTAGCCATGGCCAGCCTTGACCTTTCCCCTCCGCTAAGTACAGAAACCTTTTTCTCTACGTCATCACCCCTGAACAAAAATGCTCCAAGAATATCCCTGAGTTTAGTTCGAATATCCCCAACCGCTACCTTGTCCAGAGTATCAAAGACAGTATCGTTTTTCTCCATCAAATCTTCCTGGTTCTGTGCATAATAACCAAGAGACACATTGTATCCCAGCGTCATACTGCCCTCTGTCGGATCGAGCTCGCCGCACATCATTCTCATGAATGTGGTCTTTCCCTCTCCGTTTCTTCCCACAAGTGCAATCTTCTCTCCCCTCTCAATTACAATATCTGCACCTGAAAATACCTTTTTGGGTCCGAAGCTTTTCGCCAGATTCTTTGTCTTGACAACAACCTGTCCGGAACGAGGTGCAGGAGGAAACTTAACTGAAAGCGCCGAATTATCCTCTTCCTCAACCTCAATTCTGTCAATCTTCTCAAGCTGTTTGATTCTGGACTGAACCTGATTTGATTTAGTTGCCTTATAGCGAAATCTCTCAATAAACTCCTCGCTTTTTTCTATAAGCCTCTGCTGATTCTCGTATGCTGCCTGCTGCTGCCCCATTCGCTCTTTTCTGAGCTCCAGATATCTGGAATAGGGCACCTTATAGTCGTGAATCTTACCCAGCATAATCTCAACAGTACGGTTTGTCACCCTGTCAAGAAACCTCTTGTCATGGGAAACAAGAACCAGAGAACCACCGTAAGAGGCAAGATAATCTTCCAGCCACTGAATAGATTCAATATCCAGGTGGTTTGTAGGCTCGTCAAGCAGCAGAACAGATGGTTTTGAGAGAAGTATCTTTGCCAGTTCAATCCTCATGTTCCATCCCTGGCTGAAAGTAGAAGTAGCCCTGTCCAGCTCATTGCTTTTAAAGCCAAGTCCAATAAGAGTTCTCTCTGCCTCGCCAACAGGATTGCCTGTTTCGTGAAGATGAAGCTGATCACTCAGGTCATTCAGCTTTACAATGAGATTGTGATACTCCCTGCTTTCATAATCTTCTCTGCTTGCCAGTTGCTCAGTAACTTTTTCAATATCGCTTCTCATTTCAAAAAGATGGGCGAATGCGAGCATAGCCTCGTCAATAACAGATTTGTCTCTGTTATGTTCCATTTGCTGAGGCAGGTAGCCAATAGTTTCAGATGAAGGGACCATCACAGTACCCTGAGTAGGAATATTTAATCCTGCAATGATTTTTAAAATTGTTGACTTGCCGGATCCGTTTTTTCCAACCAGGCCAATTCTGTCTTTATCTCCTATATGGAAATTGACATCGTTGAAGAGCGCATAACCTCCAAACGATACAGTAAGGTTATTTATCGATATCACGGCAGATTAAAATACTAAATTCATATAACATGTAAAGTGGTGCCCCAACAATGAAAAGTGTAAATGCATCACCGCTCGGGGTGATTATAGCTGCAACTATTAAAAGTACAGTAAATGCATGTTTTCTGTATTTTTTCAGAAGACTCTTGCTTATAATTCCCATTTTTGAAAGAATCAGGGCCAGTGCCGGCATCTCAAAAACAACACCCATAATTAGAATGAGTCTTGTAAACATAGAGATGTAAGACTGAAGAGATATCTGGTTTGGTACATTAGGGCTAACCTGATAAGTCCCTAAAAATCTTACGGTAAGAGGAAATACAAAAAAATATCCGACCAGTACTCCAATGAAAAATAGGATGGAACCAAAAAAGAAGGCCCTTCTGACAGATCTTTGCTCCTTATCGTACAATCCTGGTTTTATAAACTGCCACAGCTGAAACAATATATAAGGTACAGCAAGTATAAAGGCAAGGGTCAGTGAAACCGAAATATGTATAAAGAACTGAGCCGAGAGCTCAATATTTATGAGATTCAGGCTGAATTCCGACATTCCGGCTGGTGGCAGGCCCACCAAGAGGGCAAGAGCATCGAACCATTTGTAAATAATGAACCCGGGTTCAACCGGGGCAAATATAATATCACCAAAAAGGAGCTCTTTGGAAAGGAAAATGGGAACAACAAGTACCGCTACTGCAATTGCAGAGCGAAACAGTACCCTGCGAAGTTCGTCAAGGTGCTCCCAGAATGTCATTTCACCGCTCACTATTTCTTTTCCTCTTTATTCTCTCCGTTATCCTTGATATCATCTTCAATACCCTTCATTCCATCTTTGAAGCTCTTGACACCTTTACCAATGCCTTTCATTAGTTCAGGAATTTTTTTGCCTCCGAACAGAAGAAGTACAATAAGTGCAATGATGATGATTTCAGTGGCACCCAAAGTTCCAAATAATAGTAAATGATTCATTATAATATATTTAAATAATTAATTTTCAAAAAAAGGTTCAAAAACTTCAACTACAAACTTAGGGGCTCTTGTCGCCTTCCTTGTGTCTGAGTGAATAAAGCCCAAAGTTACACTTCCTGAAGCAACTTTTTCTCCTGTAGGGCCGAATATTTCAGTATCGATGGTAATTTTTACTCTTGGAGCATCTTTTATTGTACTAATAACTCTGAGTACTTCCCCTACCCTGGCAGGCGTTTTATAGTCACATTCAACATGAATAACCGGCATCATGATTCCCATCTCCTCAATTTTTTCAATTGGAAGATTAAGATCTTTAAGGGCTTTGCTTCTCGCAACCTCAAAATACCTGATATAGTTTGAATGGTGAACAATCCCCATCAGGTCTGTCTCATAATACCTCACTTCAATTTCTGTTTCTGAAATATACATCTCTTATTTAATAATTATTGATCCTTCTGAAGGATTATAGTAGTTAAGTCTGAAATTATCAACAACAAGAACCGAACCAGCTGCCCCGGTAAAACTAAGTCCATCCCGGCTTGATGTAAATGAGACCACAATATGAGTTGGAACTGAGTTCTCTTTTCCTGCCGCATAATTTATAACTGCAACCCCCCTGCTCCATATTTCCCTGTTTTCAGTAACAGTGAATTCTCCTGCTGCTATTCTGTTTTCTGCAGGCTCTTTGTTAACATCAAACTCAAGAGAAGAATTGTGCTGCCACAACTCTACCCTGGCAATTGCCGCATCTTTACCGGAAATACTTACCGGTGGTTCAAATGCCGGAATATTAACAGATGTTAACCTGGGAGCAGTCCGGACAATCTGGGCACCAGGAGTATACTTATACATAAAGCTGAATGACAGGGGTTTTCTCTTGCCGTCAAAAGGGATACCCATTAAAGTCATATTGGAAGGGTTGTAAACATCTTTTGTAAGAATGCTGTATCGGAAGTTTCCAAGAAACATACTGCCGGCAGTTAATGATGTAACTGTTACTACGCTTCCAAAACTTACAGTAGTTAAAGCTGTTGAGATTTGGGCAGCATAGTCAGACTCAAACCCGGCAGTTTGGGTTACTCCCTGCACAGATGGATTATTTGAGGAGTTCCATCCTGAGCCGTCACTTGGAGCTATTGTTTTCTTTATTGTGCTGAACTGCGGGTGAATACTCCAGTTTTCAAAGCTGCTTCCGGCTATCTGAGGAGATTTGACTACCCTTATTGACCATATCTTTTTGTCTCCGTTTTCTGCAATCACATTAAAGAAGAGCACTTTACCCTCTTCAAGCCCTGTTACACCTCCGGAAACTACTCCTTCGGAGGATGCGCCGGGTGAAAGAGTAAGCTGAGGCTTAATCCAGAGCTTTCCCTCTTCAGGAAATTGATCTGCAATTATTGTGATTTTACCGGCAGACTGTTCTATGTATGTTTCGGAGAGATTATATCCGTATGAAAAAGAGCCGAATGTGAATCCTGTAACATCTGCATTGCTGTTTTTATGAGTGAAGCCATCTTTAAGTTTTACGAGCCATTTCTCACTTAGACCTCTTTTTTGGATGAAAAACTCCTTTACATCAGACATGCTGCTAAAGAGAACTGAGCTGCCAAGTCCGCTAACTGTTCCGTTGGTAGTGACCGTAATCTCCGTAAATTCCACCGGAAAATCACCTGAGGCAGAAACTGGGATTGTTACTACTCTGTCTGATTCAGAAATTTGAGCGCTCTCGGTAACAATTCGGTTACCAGGACTAACAACTCTGTTCCATGTAAATCCGTTTAGTTGTACCCTTGAGTTAAACTCTTTTGGAACAATATTCCAGGTTACTGAATATCCGGTTGTTAAATCACAGAGAATAATTTTTTCTGGCTTGTTCCATTCTGAAAAAAGTAGGTCAGATGTGTATTTTGGCCATATGACTGAGATGCCCTCTGCAGTCAGCAGATTTAAATTGATTTTTGATAATGGATTAAGTGAACCATATATTGAAACCTCTCTGTTTAATGAAGATTTTAATACTGTGTCAATTTTAAGGTTACCTGAAATCACCACAGGAGATAGTGATTTAATGGCATTACCTAATCTGTACTGAACATCAGCAGGTAATTCCGAAGTGTTGTTATCTGTCGGAACAACATTTTTCAGATAGATTTTCCAGTTTTGAGTCCTGCCGCTTTCACTCTTTACCTGAATTGTTCCGAACGATCCGGGCTCGCTAAAATTAAGTTTACTCCCGGCCACATACCCTGTAAATGATGCACCGGCAGATAATTTAATTTGTGGCAGCAATGAGAATGGATAGTTTGTTTTGCTTGTGAAAACCGTAATTTCAGATCTCACTGGATCAATATATGATGCTGTAGCAGAGGTGTCTGAACCTGAAACTGCAACTGTGTTAAACTCCTCAATCTCTGCCAGGTCACCTGATGGCAGGGTTCTGATTGAAACCTGATATTTTTTTGTTAGCCCGCTTTCTGAAACTACGTGTATATATCTGATATTAGCCGGAGAATCAAACGAAATACAGCCTTCATTATCCAGCCCAAGAATGGCCGGGATTTTTTCAGATGTTTTAAAGTCAAGAATTATCTTTGCAGGAAAGAGATACTTGCCATACCTGAGCGGAAGAATTATTTTTTCTCCCCCGATAATGGGCGTATCAAACAGCAGTCCGTCCGGATATGTTGCTTTAACTTCTGCCGAGAGTATCTCATTGCTGTCGCTCAGGGTGCTGACCTTATCACAGGATACAGCCACCCCGGAAGCCACAACAATCAGTGTTAAAACAACATACTTAACAATTCTGCATCGCATGATTATCATTTAAGCAGCTCTTCACGGGCTGCTGAGAGTTTTGCTATTTTGGTTTCTGCATCACTTCTTTTCTTAAACTCCATTTCAACTACATTTTTTGGAGCACTGCCAACAAATTTTTCATTTGAGAGTTTTTTGTTTACTGCAGAGAGAAATCCTGTAAGGTGAGCAATGTCAGCGTCAATCTTTGCAATCTCCTCCTCTTTATTGATGAGAGAGGCTACCGGAAGGAAGAGCTCAATTGTGTCAATCATAAATGACGAACCGTTAAGGTCAGATGGCTTGTTTCTCAAAGGATGAATATCAGAAATATTAGCCATTTTCAGAATGAATGAGTATAACTCTTCAGGTAATGCGTTGTCTGTGATATACAACTCGAGAGGCTCTTTTGGAGATATTCCCTTGGCCTGCCTCAGACTTCTTATTCCGGCAATTGCCTGCTTGGTCTGTTCGGCTTTTACAATAAATTCAGAAGAGTAACTTCCTGACTTTGGCATATCGCAAATCATTATGCTCTCGCCCTCCTCTCTTTTGGCAATGTTTTGCCACAGCTCCTCTGTAATGAATGGCATAAAAGGATGAAGCAACTTCATCAGTTTTTCAAAAAACTGAATAGTTGCCTCATGTGTAGCCTTGTCAACAGGTTCTCCCTGTGCAGGTTTAACAATTTCCAGATACCAGGCACAGTAATCGTCCCAGAATAGTTTATAAAGATGCATCAGAGCATCAGAAATTCTGAATTTATCAAAATGGTCATTTATAATCTCTACAGACTGTGAAAGCAAAGCATCAAACCATTTTACTGCAGTTTTTGAACGAAGTGGCGTCTGAATAGTTTCATCTGCGCTCCAGCCCTTAATAAGTCTGTATGAATTCCAGATTTTATTTGAGAAGTTTCTTCCCTGCTCAACCTGACTTTCGTCAAACAATACATCTGTGCCGGCACTGCTGCACAGCAGCATACCAACACGAACCCCGTCTGCACCATACAGCTTCATAAGTTCAATAGGGTCAGGGGAATTGCCAAGTGATTTTGACATCTTTCTGCCTTGCTTATCCCTAACTGTTCCTGTCAGGTAAACATTTCTGAAAGGCAGATCTCCGCAGAACTCATGCCCGGCCATAATCATCCTTGCAACCCAGAAAAAGAGAATTTCAGGTGCAGTAACAAGATCATTGGTCGGATAATAGTAAGCCAGATCTCTGTTTGGAGCCTTATCCGGAAAACCTGGTTTGGATGCATCAAATACAGAAATTGGCCAAAGCCATGATGAGAACCATGTATCGAGAACATCTGGATCCTGGTTTAAATCTTCTGCCTTTAATTCAGGGTTGATTTTTTGTGCAAGTGAAAGCGCCTGAGCCTCATTTGATGCAACAACAAAATCACCGCCAGGCAAATACCAGGCTGGAATACGCTGACCCCACCAAAGCTGTCTTGAAATACACCAGTCTTTGACATTCTCCATCCAGTGTCTGTAAGTATTTCTGTATTTATCAGGAATCAGCTTGATTTTCTCCTCTTCTACATATCTGAGTGCCTCAACTGAGGCATCCCCCATTTTCATAAACCACTGAAGTGACAACCTTGGTTCAATTACAGCATTTGTCCTTTCAGAATAACCAATCTGAGATGTGTAGGCCTCCTCTTTTTCAAGGAATCCACCCTCTGAGAGCATTTTAACAATCTTCTTTCTTGCAGCAAATCTATCCTCACCTACAAGTATTACAGCCTTTTCATTCAGCTTACCCCACTTGTCAAGAATATCATTTACCGGCAGTTTATGACGAATACCAATTTCATAGTCGTTAATGTCATGAGCCGGAGTTATTTTCAGGCATCCTGTACCAAAATCCATTGATACATATGAATCTTCAATAATTGGAATCTCTTTTTCAATAAGGGGTATAAATACCTTCCTGCCTCTTAGTGTTGCAAATCTCTCATCATCAGGGTGAATGCAAACGGCAGCATCTGCCATAATTGTTTCGGGGCGGGTTGTTGCAACAACTATATAATCTTTTCCGGGCTTTCCGTTTTCGGAGATATAATATCTGATGTAATAGAGTTTTGAAGGTGTCTCTTTATGGATTACCTCTTCATCACTTACAGCAGTCTGTCCTTCGGGATCCCAGTTCACCATTCTTACTCCGCGGTAAATGAGACCTTTGTTGTAGTAATGAACAAATGTATTAATTACTCCCTCGCTGAGTTCAGGATCCATTGTAAAACTGGTTCTCTCCCAGTCACAGGATGCTCCAAGCTTTTTAAGCTGTTCGAGGATAATTCCACCATGTTTCTCCTTCCATTCCCATGCGTGAGCAAGGAATTCCTCTCTTGTGATATCAGCCTTTTCTATGCCTTCACTTTTGAGCTTAGCAACAACCTTCGCTTCAGTGGCAATAGATGCATGGTCAGTTCCTGGAACCCAGCAAGCATTTTTACCGGTCATTCTTGCCCTTCTGATAAGAACATCCTGAAGTGTATTATTAAGCATGTGACCCATATGCAAAACTCCGGTCACATTAGGCGGAGGTATGACAATAGTATATGGTTCTCTTTCGTCAGGTTCTGAATGAAAGTATTTGTTCTTGAGCCAATATGAGTACCATTTGTCCTCTGTGAGTGCCGGGTCGTATTTTGCAGGAATCTCCATAAAGTGTAATAACTATTAAATCTAAACGGCAAAGTTAAATATTTTTATGGAGTGCGCATCAATTCGCTTATCAGAAAAAATCTTATATTTGCGTACAAAATCATTAACCTAAAAACTATGAGCGCTGATAATGAGCTAAATATAGAGCTCAGCAACGAAATTGCACAAGGTTCCTACTCAAATCTTGCAATAATTACACATTCAAGCAGTGAATTTATAATTGATTACATCCGCATGATGCCAGGGGTACCTAAACCTCAGGTTAACAACAGGATAATCATGACTCCGGAAAATGCCAAGAGACTTCTTTTTGCACTTCAGGATAATATTGCAAAATTTGAATCGCAATTCGGAGAAATTGAAGTTCACAACGACCCAAAAGGTGTTATCCCAATGGGCTTCGGAAACAATTCAGCCGAGGCTTAAACCACTATAAACATACAGTATGACTAAAGCATTTAAAATTGTTGTTCTGGCAAAACAAGTGCCGGATACCAGAAATGTTGGCAAAAATGCAATGAAGGAAGACGGGACGGTTAACAGAGCCGCACTTCCGGCCATTTTCAATCCCGAGGATATGAATGCTCTCGAACAGGCCCTTAGAATTAAAGATAAGTTCCCTGGCACCGAGGTTCTTTTGCTTACAATGGGTCCCGGAAGGGCCGCGGATATTATCCGTGAAGGCTTTTTCAGAGGAGCCGACGGAGGAGTTCTTCTTACAGACAGAAAATTTGCAGGAGCAGATACGCTTGCAACTTCCTATGCTCTGTCAATGGCTATCAGAAAAATTCAACCGGATATTATTATTGCCGGCAGACAGGCTATTGACGGAGATACCGCTCAGGTAGGACCACAGGTTGCAGAAAAGCTCGGATATCCCCAGATTACCTACGCAGAAGATATTATTGATATCAGCAAAGGAAAGATTACAGTTAAGAGAAGACTTGAAAGAGGAATTGAAGTTGTAAAATCTTCCATGCCGGTTGTTATTACAGTGCATGCTACTGCTCCTGCCTGCAGACCCAGAAATGCAAAGCAGTTAATGAAATACAAACATGCAAGAACACTGACGGAGGAGCAGGATAATGAACACAATTCATATCTGCCGCTTTACACAATGGATTATCTGAAAATACCTGAGTGGGGAGTTAATGATATTGGTGGTGATGAAAAGAACTATGGCCTTTCAGGATCTCCTACAAAAGTAAAAAAGATTGAAAACATTGTTTTCCAGGCTAAAGAGTCAAAAAAACTCACCTCTTCTGCAGAAGATATTGAAATGCTCATGCAGGAACTTATCTCTTCACATACTATCGGCTAATTTAAATCTACTGCTTACAATGAACAATATTATAGTTTTTATAGAGACCGAAAACGGAAAATTATGTGATGTGAGTCTTGAGCTTCTTACAAAAGGAAGATCACTTGCTTCACAGCTTGGATGTGCCCTTGAGGCGCTTCTGATAGGTGATAATGTAAAGGATCTTGTTCCTGAGCTGGCATCTTATGGTGCATCTAAAATTCACCTTGCACAGGATAAAAGACTTGTTAACTATCTTACACTTCCCTTCTCTGCAATAACAATCTCCCTGTTCCGTAAAGAACAGCCTCAGATTGCTCTCTTTGGAGCAACAAGCGCGGGCAGAGATCTTGCACCGAGGGTTTCAAGTGCACTAAGCAGCGGACTTACTGCAGACTGTACATCACTTGAGATTGGTTCACATACAGATGCAAAGGCAGGAAAAACCTATGAGAATCTTCTTTATCAGATCAGACCTGCGTTTGGTGGTAACATTATTGCAACCATTATTAACCCAGATTGCAGACCTCAGATGGCAACCGTAAGGGAGGGTGTTATGAAAAGAGAGCCTCTTGCCACTCCTGTTAAATATTCAGTAAACAATATTGAGGTTTCAGAATCGGTTAGCGATACAGATTTCCTTGTTGAAATTATCGAAAGACAAATAGAAGAGCGTAAGATTGATATAAAGGGATCTCCTGTAATTATTGCTGGTGGTTTTGGAGTCGGTTCGAAAGAGAACTTCAATTTGCTGTTTGAACTTGCACATGTGCTTGGCGGAGAGGTTGGTGCGTCAAGGGCAGCTGTAGATGCAGGTTTTGCAGATCATGCAAGACAGATTGGCCAGACAGGAGTTACTGTAAGACCTAAACTTTATATTGCTGTGGGAATTTCAGGTCAGATTCAGCATACTGCAGGAATGGACCAGTCAGCCATGGTTATTTCAATTAACAATGACCCTTCTGCTCCCATCAATCAGATTGCAGACTATGCGATTGTGGGTGACCTGAATGAAGTAATACCAAGAATGATTAAATCGTACAAAAAAAACAGTAAGTAGACATGGCAAACTTTTATAAAGATAATAAAGACCTCAGCTTCCAGTTCAAACATCCGCTCATGGGCAAAATCGTGACTCTCAAAGAGCAGGATTTTAAAGATTCCGGAAATTTCGACTATGCACCATGCACAGCAGAGGACGCTGTCGATTCTTACCAGAAGGTAATGGAAATCATGGGTGAGATTTGCGGTGATGTTATTGCAGTTAACGCAGAAGATGTAGATCACTCAGGACCTCGTCATGAGAACGGCAGAGTTTTCTATGCAGACGGAACACAGCAGAATCAGGATGTACTTACTCAGGCAGGCCTTTACGGAATGTCACTTCCAAGGGAATTTGGCGGACTGAATTTCTCTATGGTTCCTTATGTTATGGCTGCCGAACTTGTTGCCAGGGCAGATGCGGGCTTTGCAAACATATGGGGGCTTCAGGACTGTGCGGAGACTATTCACGAATATGCCTCAGATGAAATTAAAAGTGAGTTTCTTCCAAGAATACACTGCGGAAGCACATGTTCAATGGACCTTACCGAGCCGGATGCTGGATCAGACCTTCAGGCTGTAATGCTCAGGGCAACTTACAGCGAAAAGGATGGGAAATGGTATCTTAACGGCGTGAAGAGATTCATTACTAACGGAGACGCAGAGATTAAACTGGTTCTTGCCAGATCAGAAGAGGGCACTACTGACGGAAGAGGGCTCTCCTACTTTGTCTATGACAAAAGCTGGGGCGGAGTTACAGTAAGAAGAATCGAAAACAAACTTGGTATTAAGGGATCCCCTACCTGCGAACTGGTTTTCAGCAATGCTCCTGCAAAACTGGTCGGTGACAGAAAAATGGGACTTATTAAATATGTAATGTCTCTTATGAATGGTGCACGTCTTGGTGTTGGTGCCCAGTCAGTTGGTATCTCGGAAGCTGCATACAGAGAGGCTCTCAAATATGCACATGAAAGAGCTCAGTTTGGAAAACCAATTATTCAGTTCCCTGCTGTTTATGAAATGCTTGCTGTTATTAAAGCTAAGTTACAGGCATCAAGAACTCTGTTGTATGAGACAACCAGATTTGTAGATATATACAAAGCATATGGTTTTATTGCAGAAGAGAGAAAGCTCACTCCAGAGGAGAGAACGGAGTCAAAACAATATCAGAAACTTGCAGATATGTTTACTCCGCTTTTAAAGCTTATGTCATCTGAATATTCAAACCAGAACGCATATGATTCACTGCAGATTCACGGCGGGTCGGGATTTATGAAAGATTATCCGATTGAGAGAATCTACAGAGACGCCAGAATTACTACTATATACGAGGGTACGTCACAGCTTCAGGTTGTTGCAGCACAGCGTTATGTAACAAACGGCTCTTACATCGCTCAAATGAGAGAGTACGAAAAAGCAGAAGTTAAACCAGAATACGAACTTCTGAAGAAAGAGCTGGTAACGATGACAGATCAGTTTGAAAAAGCAATGGCTCTTGTTGCAGGAAAAGATAATGAATACATCGATTTTCATGCAAGAAGACTGGTTGAGATGGCCGGCCACATAATAATGTCTTATCTGCTTCTGATTGACAGCCAAAGTGATGATAGCTTTGCTGCTTCTGCTGAGATTTACATTGGTAAATCCAAAGCCTGGAACGACGAGAGATTCTCATACCTGAATGATTTCACTGAGTACAAGATGAGTTCATTCCTTGCAGTGAAGGGTGAAACTGTAGTTGAGGCATAATTTGCTTTTACCGGATATTAAAGAGGGTTTTCCGTTACCTGCGGTAAACCCTCTTTAATTTTAAATTACCTGCAATTGATACCTTTCAGGCAATTGATGTTTTCATCTTTTGTTTCTGTTTCAATTGTAACATGTTTAATCCCCTCAGTAAAAAGCAATTTTCTTAAATTCTCCTTGATGGCTGATATATCTTCATGAGTCACGCTTTCACCTGTTACTATATGAACCGTTACAATATGATTTTCTCCGTCCAGTGACCAGATGTGCAGATCATGAACAGATTCAACACCCGCAGAAGATTGAATTTTTCTCTCTATTTCAATGATATCAACCTGTTCAGGTACCTCCTGAAGCATAATTTTCATAGTCTCCCTGAGGTTTCTGTATACATTGTAAAGAACCCAGATTGTTATGAGAAGAGACATTACCGGGTCAATAAACGGAACATCGGCAAACATCATAATAATACTACCGGTTAAGACAGCCGTCCACCCAAGCAAATCTTCCATCATATGAAGAGTTACTGCCTTTTCGTTATGGCTTGTCCCCTTTTTAAGCTTTACAACCGCCATACCGTTTACAATTATTCCAAGAATTGAGAGTATAAGCATCCCACGGGCATCAGCCTCCTGTGGGGTTATTAGTCTCTCTATACTCTCACCTATTATGAACACTGAGCTTACAATCAGAACAACTGAAATAAAGAGAGAGCCCAGAAGCGAAAATCTTTTGTAACCGTAAGTATATTTATTGTCTCCTTTTTTCTCAGATTTTTTCTGAAGGTAGTATGCAACACCCAGTGAGAGTGAATCACCAAAATCATGTATGGCATCAGACAGTATAGCGACAGAGTTTGTATAGAGACCTCCTGCAAGTTCAATAAGTGCAAATACAAGGTTCAATGCAAATGCAGTTATTATGTTCCCCGTAGATTTGCTGTTTTGTTTATCGTTACTAATCTCCATATTTTATGCATTGTTGATTTTTTAAATACGCAAATTAAAATTTCTATCTTTGCAAAATTAAACTTATTCTATGGAACTAAATCTTACTCTTGTCGTTTTTGCATCCAATCTTCACGATGGTAACTCAGTATCAGGTTCAAGGGAGACACTATATTCATATTTCAAATCCCACTATTCCCTCAAAGTTGTCAGCGCTCAGGAATACGAACCCATCAAGGGTCAGGAGGAGTTTGCCATTGCATTTATTGCAACAGGCGGAACAGAACAACTCTTTCTTAAACACTGGCAGAAAATATCCAAACCACTAGTAATTTTAAGTGACTCATTTCACAATTCACTTGCGGCTACCCTTGAAATTTCCAGCTGGTTAAACATAAAGGGTATTAAGCACAGACATCTCAATTATCCCATTGATCCTTCTAAAAAGTATATGGAGGAACTTCATGAAGAGATTTCGATGCTATATAATATTCAAAAGGCATTCAAGGAGATAACAAATACAAAAGTTGGTCTCATTGGTGATGCTTCTCCCTGGCTTATCTCTTCAGATGTTGACAAATACTCACTTACATCAAGGTTCGGAGTTAAATTTGTTGACATTCCTGTTGTCGCTTTAGAAGAAAAGTATAAAAACATAGAGAACTATACCGGAAAGTACGCCCTGAACAGTGACGATTCTGTTAAGCTGATTGAGAGTTTTAAGAAACTGACAGTTGGTGACAGATCTTCAAATGATGTTACTGATGCTGTTAAATTGTATATTTCAATTAAACAATTAGTTCAGGAGAATGAGCTTAATGCATTATCAATTAAATGCTTTGACCTTATTCACACATGTAATACAACAGCTTGTCTTGCACTATCTGTCTTGAATGACAGAGGTCTTGTTTCAGGATGTGAAGGTGATATTCCAACATTATGGTCTATGATTATTGCCAGATCACTTCTCAATAAGGCAGTTTTTATGGCAAATCCTTCATCAATAGACAGGAGTGACAACACTGTAGACTTTGCACACTGTACTTCTCCTGTCTCTTTTTCTGAGTCTTTCTCTCTTCCTTCGCACTATGAATCAAAAACAGGTATTGGTGTTTCTGCAAAACTGATTCTTGGCAAATACACAATATTTAAATGTGGTGGTGAAAAGCTTGACAAATTCTATGTTGCACACGGAGAAGTGATAGAAAATACCAATGTCACAGAAAGATGCAGGACTCAGGTAAAGTTTCGCTTTAAGTCTGGAGAAGAGATGGATAATTTCCTGAATTCTCATTTGGGCAACCATATTATTTTGATTCCCGGAAAACACAAAAAGGAGATCACTTCCTTTTTTGAACTTTATTAGATTTCAAAACAAAGAGCTATGAAAAAAATGATTTACGGAGTACTTGGAATAATATTGCTTGTAAATACCGGTCTAACGCACAATGCTTTTTCTCAGCAAATAATCAAAAGGGATACACAGATATACCAGGCAGCCAGATCAATCTCTGTAAATAACATTTCAGGGACAATTGATACTTTGGTCGCTTTCTCCACAAGACATAACCTCAGTACCCGCAATGATTCAAATTATGGAATAGGTGCTGCTGCATCATTTTTAAAAAGAACACTTGACAGATATTCTAAGTCAGGTGTTGCCGTAACAAAATCAGAAAGGGTAGAATACAAAGCTGGAGGAAAAGGCACAAGGCTTGGCAGGGAAATTACTCTTGAAAATATTGTTTATACCATTGATGGCACAGATAAGGGAGACAATCGAGTTATTGCTATTCTTGCTCATTTCGACAGCCGCTCATATGATAATAATGACTCTCTGATTTTTGCACCCGGAGCTAATGACAACGGAAGCGGTGTGTCAGCTTTACTGGAGATGGCCAGAATTTTATCTTCTAATCCTCTTCCTGTTACAGTTAAAATCATGTTTCTCTCCGGTGAAGAGCATGGTTTGCTTGGAGCCGGACATATGGCTTCACTGGCAAAAACACAGGGATGGAATCTTGCGGCAGTGCTCAACAATGATATGATTGGGAACTCAAGATCAAGTGCCACTGAGATTTCCAATAACACAAAACTCAGAGTCTTCTCAGAAAATGTACCGGCATTTGAAACCGAGACAATGAGAAAAGAGAGAGTATTCAATTCTGCAGAGAATGACAGTAAATCACGCCAGCTCGCAAGATACATCAAGGAAATTGGTGAGAGATATGTTGAAAATCTGGAGATTAAACTAATTTACAGAAATGACAGATTTGGACGTGGCGGAGACCACACCCCTTTTGCAAGAGAGGGATTCACTGCAGTTAGGCTTTGTGAATATCACGAAAATTATGACAGAACTCATCAGGTGGTAGAGGTAGCAAACGGTGTTGAGATGGGAGATGTTAAAAAGGGCGTTGACCTGGAGTATGTGAAAAAGAATGCCGCCGTAAACCTTGTCTCAGTTATGAATATGGCACTTGCTCCAGATGTTCCGTCTGATGTTAAAATTGATATCTCCGGGCTTTCGAGCAGTACTCAGTTAAACTGGAGTGCTCCTTCTGCAGGTAAAAAGCCGGTAGGTTATTATGTCCTTGTCAGGGAAACAGATAAATCAAACTGGGAGAGAAAGATTTTTGTCACCGGAACCAGTTGTGAAATTGATATAAGTAAAGATAATTATCTCTTTGCAGTACAGAGTGTTGATTCAGAAGGACACGAAAGTATTGCTGTTTTTGCAACAGGAGGTAATCTGCGATGACCTCGCCTCTCAGAATATCATTTGCAGGGGCCGGTAATGCAGCCTTCAGGCTTTCAATTGCGCTTAAATCTGCAGGATTTGAAGTACCACATATCTGGGGCAGAAATGAAAAGAGCGGGACTCAGCTGGCTTCAATACTAAACAAGCATGAATATAACCCGCTATCCTTGCCTGACACAGGATTTACTTCCGATATTTATGGATTAAATGATAGTGATGTTATAATTCTTGCTGTCTCAGACAATGCAATTGAAGAGGTATTCAGCAAAGTTTCATTAATACCGTCTGTACTGTCAGGAAAAACAATTGTTTGCCACACAAGCGGAGCAACGTCAATATCAGCAGTTTCATCTGTTCCCTCATACGGAGTATTCTACCCTCTTATGACTCTTAGTAAGGCAAAGCCGGTGGATATGAAGATTGTTCCTTTTCTTCTGGAGGTTTCTGATGAAAACTCAAGGTCTGTTCTGGTAAAAATGGCAGATTCTCTGGGCTCTGAATATATGATATGTAATTCAGAAGAGAGAATGCGAATGCATGTTGCGGCTGTATTCGTCAGCAATTTTGTCAACTATATGGCTGCTCTTGCTTATGATGTATCTGTCCCCCATCATGTCTTTCTGCTTCCGCTTGCAATTGAAACCGTAAGAAAAGCATTTTTGTACGGTCATCCCTCACTTGTTCAGACAGGACCGGCAGTAAGAGGAGATATTACAACAATCGAAAAGCATCTTGATATTCTTGAAGATACACCCGAACACCGCCAGGTATATGAACTGCTTTCAAAACTAATTGCCTCCAGGGCTCAAACAAAAAAGTAATCCTATGTCAAATTTTAAATCCAATCTTCACAAAATTAAAGCATTTGCCTTTGATGTTGACGGAGTTTTTACTGATGGCCTTGTTCTGGCAACTGAAACCGGAGATCTTTTAAGGTCCCATAATGCCAAAGATGGGTTTGCAGTAAGAATAGCTGTTCTTAAAAACTATCCAGTAGCAATAATAACCGGAGGTTCTTCTCAATCTATTAAAAAGCGTTTTTTACAGGTTGGAATCAGGGAGGAGGATATTTACCTCAGATCTCTGAATAAAATGCCGGATTTTGATGATTTTTGCACAAGATACGGACTGAAACACGAAGAGGTTCTCTATATGGGCGATGATATCCCGGACATTGAGGTTCTGAAATCATGCGGAATCTCAACCTGCCCTGCTGATGCGGTAAATGAGGTAAAAGAGGTTTGCCAGTATATTTCTCTTTATCCTGGAGGAAAAGGCAGCGTGAGAGATGTAATTGAACAGACACTTAAGGTTCAGGATAACTGGTCATTCGATCAGGAAATATATTCAGGTTTGTAATGTTAAAGGAGTTACTTAAAAACAAATCAATAATTCTCTCATCTGCTTCACCCAGAAGAGAGCAGCTTGTAAAAGGACTTGATATTGATTTTGTAATAGAACTTAATGGTGAAACTGAAGAGGTTTATGAACCTTCAATGGACCCGGAGATTGTTCCGGAGTATCTGTCGCAACTTAAATCCCTTAATTTTGGACGAGTCTTAACAGAGAGCGAAATCCTGATTACAGCAGATACAATGGTACTTTGTAACGGAGAAATTCTTGGAAAACCTGCTGACAGGGACGATGCAGTCAAAATCCTCTCAAAGCTGTCAGGTAACAAGCATACTGTAATTACAGGTGTTACACTAAGGAGTATCAGTTCACAAAGAACATTCAGTGCAACTACTGATGTGTGGTTCAGAAAATTATCACAAGAAGAAATTGGATATTACATTGATAATTATAAGCCCTATGACAAGGCTGGCTCATACGGTGCTCAGGACTGGATAGGCTACATTGCAATTGAAAAAATTGAAGGATCTTACTTTAATGTAATGGGATTGCCTGTTCAAAAATTATATCGTGAACTTGAGAAGTTTGCAGCAGTTCCTGACGCTAATTAGTTATCAGATAATAGAGCTCATCCCTGAACTCCACTCCTCCCCTGTCAGTCAGGTCTCTCAGTACCTGTATGTAAGTTCTTGATTCATCATCAATTTCAAGCGACAACTCGGCAATGTTTTTTGGACCATCGAGAAGAAGATCAATAACCTTTTTCTCAATCTCTCCGTAAAAATCATTCTCCTCCTTCACTCTTTTTCCTGAAAGACAAATATCGCAGCATCCGCAAGGCGGTGTTCCAAATTCTCCGAAATATTCGAGCAATATTGTTTGCCTGCATTTGGTCCCGGAAGAAAAATAGTCAATTACCCCCTCAATTTTTCTCTCCATACTTCCCCTTAAACTATCATAAAGGCTTTGTGAAATTCTGAAGTTCTTTTCATCCAGCCTTTCATCCTTAAGAATAAGAAGGGGTGATCTTACAGAAGGAATATATGTTATAACTCCCATTCTGGAGAGCGTTATGAGGCTTGATGTAATTGCAGCCTTGCTGTTTCTGGTAATTTTTGCAATATACTCTTCATCAATTGGAGTAAGAGAAGAGAAGAGCCCGGAATAAAGTCTCAGTAAAGTTTTGATAAATGCGTCCTGAGAGTTGTTTTTAAGCTGAATGTTATAGAGTTCATCCCTGGAAATCAGAAATTTAACTCTTGAAGGATTGTCAATCTCTTCAGTGACATCCAGATACCCCTCCTTTGAAATATATTTCAGGGAGTGATAAGCAGGAACAGGATGCAAACCCGAACTGGAAGCAAAATCTGCAAGGCTGAATTTAAGTACTCTGTCTTTACCGGCACCATATGCGATTCCATAGTAAATGAATATCTTCTGGTATACAGATGCAATATACTCAACTGCCGGAAAGGTAGATGAGAGAATTTTTCTCAGCCTTCCTGCATCTGACCTGCTCCATAAAAGCACTGCATACGATTTGTTTCCATCCCTTCCGGCCCTGCCTGCTTCCTGATAGTATGCCTCAAGTGATTCGGGGGGATCAAGATGACATACAAATCTGACATCAGATTTATCTATTCCCATTCCAAAAGCATTTGTTGCTACAATTACTCTAGTGGCACCACTTTTCCAGTCGTCCTGTCTGGCTGAGCGCAGCGATGAACTTAATCCTGCATGGTATGGCTCTGCCGAAATCCCCTGTGCCTGCAGAAAAAGAGCAATCTCCTCTGCCTTTTTTCTTTCACGGACATAAATAATTCCGGAGCCATTTACAGATTTGGCAATTCTCAGAATCTGACCATTTTTATCTTCACTTTCCCTGCAAACATAAGCCAGGTTATCTCTTCCAAAACTTGATTTAATAATTTTGACATCTTTTAAATCAAGCTGCTGTACTATCTCATTTGTCACCTTTTCAGTTGCTGTCGCAGTTAATGCAATAGTAGCAACTGGAGATACAAGCTGTTTAATTTCTTTGATTTTAAGATAGTCTGGTCTGAAGTCATGACCCCACTGTGAAATGCAGTGCGCCTCGTCTATCACCAGGTAGCTGACCCTCATTTTTGGTGCTCTGGCCCTGAAAAGTTCACTTCCAAGTCGTTCAGGTGAAAGGTATAGAAACTTGTAATCTCCGTTAATGGCATTGTCTATTGCAGCATCAATCTCATCACTGCCCATTCCTGAGTATACAGCAATAACAGGGATTCCCTTTTCTCTGAGAGATTCGGCCTGATCTTTAATAAGAGCAATCAGAGGAGTAACTACAATGGTGATTCCTTCTGACATCAAAGCCGGAATCTGAAAAGTAACAGATTTGCCACCTCCGGTAGGCATGAGAGCCAGGGTATCTCTCCCCTCTAGCACAGAGTTTATAATCTCTTCCTGATTTATGCGGAAAGAGTCATGTCCCCAGTACTGTTTTAATATATCGAGAGGAGTGGTCATTGTTGAAAATTCTTTGAAAGTGTTGAAAAAGTAATAAATTTTGTTTGAGATAATTATCTAAATTTGTTTCAATATACAAAATCCTAACAAAATAACATTAAAAAGATATGGTAGCCTTAGATCTCTCAAAGTATGGCATTGCAAATGTCGGCAAAGTATTGCATAATCCATCGTACGAAGTAATGTTCCAGGCCGAAATTTCAGAAAAAAACGAAGGGTTCGAAAGAGGAGTTCTCACCGATACTGGTGCAGTGGCAGTTAAAACCGGCATTTTTACCGGAAGATCACCAAAAGACAAATACATAGTTAAAGATTCTGTAACAGCAGACACTATCTGGTGGGATGGCAATATTAACAAGCCAATTGACAACAGTGTCTGGAATGATTGCAAAAAAATTGCGCAGGATCAGCTTTCCGGAAAAGATCTTCTTTATGTTGTGGATGCATATTGCGGCACCAATGAAGATACCAGAATGAAGGTTCGGTTTATAATGGAGGTTGCATGGCAGGCGCACTTTGTCACAAACATGTTTATCAGACCATCTAAATATGAACTGGAAAACTTTGGCGAGCCTGATTTTGTCTTCATTAACGCTTCAAAGGCAACTAATCCAAAATGGAAAGAACAGAATCTTCATTCAGATGTATTTGTACTTTTCAACTTAACAGAAAAGATGTCTGTTTGCGGCGGTACATGGTATGGCGGTGAGATGAAGAAGGGTATCTTTTCTATGATGAACTACTATCTTCCGCTCAGGGGAATAGCAGCTATGCACTGCTCTGCTAATGTCGGAAAAGATGGCGACGTAGCTGTGTTCTTTGGTCTGTCAGGAACTGGTAAAACAACACTCTCTGCAGATCCAAAGCGCTATCTGATTGGCGACGACGAGCACGGATGGGATAACCAAGGGGTTTTCAATTTTGAAGGCGGATGCTATGCAAAAACTATTAATCTCAGTGAAGAAAACGAACCGGACATCTGGAGAGCAATTAAAAGGGATGCTCTGTTAGAAAATGTAACAGTTCACGACGACGGCAGTATTGACTATTCGGATGCTTCTGTAACTGAAAACACACGTGTCTCCTATCCTATTTACCATATCAGCAAAATTGTCCTTCCATCAAAGGCAGGGCATGCAAAAAAGATTATTTATCTCTCGGCTGATGCCTTTGGAGTTCTTCCTCCAGTTTCTATACTGGACAGAAATCAGGCACAGTACCACTTCCTTTGCGGATATACTTCCAAGCTGGCAGGAACTGAACGCGGCATAACTGAGCCTGTTCCATCATTCTCGCCTGCATTTGGAGAGGCATTCCTGACTCTTCACCCTACAATTTATGCACAGACACTTGCTAAAAAAATGGATGAGCACGGAGCAAAGGCATATCTTGTAAATACAGGATGGAATGGTACCGGCAAAAGGATATCTATCAAGGATACCAGGGCAATTATTGACGCAATAATTGACGGATCTATAGAGACAGCAGAAAGAAAGCATATTCCGGTACTTAACCTGACTGTTCCTGTAGCACTTAAAAACGTTTCAGAAGGTATTCTGGATCCTAGGGATACTTATAAAAACAAGGAAGAGTGGAATGAAAAGGCAAAATCCCTGGCAGCAAAGTATATTAAGAACTTCGAGCAATATTGTGATAACGATGCTGCAAGAGCTCTTATTGCCTCGGGACCTCAAATCTAATCCAAAATGAAAAGATTTCTGATTAAATCAATTTTGATCATCTCTGTGCTTCTGATGATAAATCCTTCACCTGTTCAATCTGCGGGAAAAGGCAGAAGCTGGCATGTTAAAATTCTTACCACTAAAGGAGAGATAGTTGTTAAGCTATATGATGATACTCCTGCGCACAGGGATAACTTCGTTAAACTGGTTAAAAGCGGCTATTATGAGGGTATTTTGTTTCACCGGGTTATAAATAACTTTATGATTCAGTCCGGTGATCCAGATTCAAAGGAACGTGTTCCTGAAAAACTTTACGGCGATGGCGGACCTGCACAAAATTTACCTGCAGAGATTAAACCACACCTTTTCCATAAGAGAGGAGTGCTGGCCTCTGCCCGGGAAGGAGATACAGAAAATCCAAACAGGGAGTCATCTGCATCTCAGTTCTATATAGTAGAAGGTAAAATCCTTGATGATGATGCACTTGATGCAGTAGAAAAGAGAGTAGACAAACGCAACGCCGATAACGGAATAAACACTCCTTACAAGATTTCTCCGGAAAGAAGGGAGATATACAAAACTATCGGTGGAACGCCTCATCTGGATACACAGTATACGATATTTGGAGAGGTTCTTAGCGGGATGGAAGTTGTTGAAATTATTTCTGATGTGAAAACTGATTCCAATGACAGGCCTGTTGAAGACATCTGGATTATATCAGCAAAAGCTTATAAAAAAAGAAACTAAACTAACTTAATATGAAAAAACTTCTTTTATTAACAGCAACTTTTGCCATGCTGGCAGGTTGCGGAAACAAAGATGAAATGAAACTTCAGGAGATTATTACCCAGACAGAAAATCAGGTTAAGCCGCTCAACAAGGAGGCTGCGCTTGCATACTGGAATGGAACTATCACAGGCGATACTGCAGAATTTGAGAAATATTCACAGGCAAATATCGCTATTACAAAAATCTACTCAGATTCGGTCACATTTGCCGCTCTGAAAGAGATTAAAGAGAACGGAAAAATTAAGGATCCTGTACTTGTAAGACAGCTTGAGGTACTTTACAACTCTTTTCTTTCAAATCAGGTTGATACTGCTCTTCTTAACAGTATCATCATGAAATCTACTGCTCTTGAACAAAAGTACGCCGAATTCAGGGCCAGTTTCAGAGGCAAAAACATTTCTGACAACGAAGTAGAGAAGATACTTCAGACTTCTACAGATAATAAAGAACTTGAAGAGGTATGGAAAGCACATAAGGAGATTGGTCCGTTTGTAGCTGCAGATGTAGTTGAGATTATAAAGCTCAGAAATCAGGTTGCAACTTCCCTGGGATATGACAATTTTCATACAATGTCTCTCGAATTGTCTGGACAAAATCCGCAGGAGATATCTGCACTTTTTGACGAACTGGATTCCCTTACAAAAGGCGAATTTGCCAGTCTTAAATCAACTATGGATTCTGCATTTGCCCTCAGATATAAATTGCCAAAAGAGAAACTTATGCCATGGCACTATCAGGGACGTTATTTCCAGGAGTCTCCTCAGCTCTATCCTGTAGAACTTGATAAATATTACAAAGGAAAGAATCTGGAACAGCTTACAACAGATTTCTATATGGGAATTGGCCTGGATGTAAGTAAAATTATGGCCAACAGCGACCTTTACGAAAAGGAGAAGAAGAATCAGCATGCATATTGCATTGACATTGACGGAGACGGTGATGTTAGAGTTCTCTGCAATATTAGTGACAACGAATCGTGGATGGGCACTATGCTTCATGAATTTGGCCACGCTGTATATTCACAGGGGCATGATATTCCTGAAAATCCTTATTTTCTGAGAAATGCAGCTCATACTTTTACCACTGAGGCAGTTGCCATGATATTCGGGCGTCTTTCAAGAAATCCAAAATGGATGATGCAGAATCTTGGTATCTCAGAAGAGGAAATGAACCTCATTGCAGATGATTGCTTTAAATCTCTCAAACTTCAGCAGCTGGTTTTCAGCAGATGGGTGCAGGTGGTTTACAGATTCGAAAAGTCTATGTATGCAAATCCCGATCAGGATCTTAACAAACTATGGTGGGATCTGGCAGAACAATATCAAATGCTTACCAGGCCTGAGGGAAGAAATTCACCGGACTGGGCAACAAAGATTCATATTGCACTATATCCTTGCTACTACCATAATTATCAGCTTGGAGAGCTATTCGCATCTCAGATGCACTACTACATTGTTGAGAACATCACTAAATCCGGTGATTACCGCAACGAGTCGTACGTTGGCAATAAAGAGGTAGGAACATGGATGACAAAGAATGTCTTTAATCCCGGAATGAAATTCAAATGGAATGATATGATTGAAAAGGCAACCGGCGAAAAGCTGACTGCTAAATATTTTGCAAAACAATTTGTTGAATAATCTGTTTCTGCACATAATAATGGGTGACTTTCCACTGGGAGGTCACCCTTTTTTTTGATTCAGAAATCAGTCGAAAATGTACATTCTGGATGATGCTCCGCGAGGCAGACATTCGAGAGTGATATTTTCTCCGGGAATTGCTCCGGCAGAAATAAGTGACTGAGATGCAGTGCTGTAAGCAATCTCGGGATTGTTGTTGTTCGCGCTTAAATGACAAAGCAGCAGAGATTTCATATCCCTGTGATAAATTTTGCCGATAGCCTCAGCGCTCTGTTTGTTGCTGAGATGTCCCTTTCCGTTACTAATCCTTTCAATCAGCATTTTTGGATATGACCCGCCCATTAGCATATCACAATCGTAATTGGATTCGAATACCAGATGATTTGCCATGGAGGCATATTTCAGTACAGTATCTGTAATAGCTCCCACATCGGTGGCAAGAGTAATCTTTACTCCAGACATCTCAATGTGGAATCCGTAGTTATCTGTTCCGTCATGCGGTACAGGAAATGGTGTAATCTTTACACTCTTGTATTCACAAGGAGTTTCAGCCTCTATAACCTTTTTGAATGCTCCAATCTTCCCCCGTGTTACAAAATGGTCAGACAAAGCTCTGTGCAGTGATTCTGTTGCATAAACCGGCTTCATATAACGCTCAGCAAAGGAACCAAGGTGTTTGATATGATCAATATGATCATGAGTAACCAGCACAAGATCAATTTCGTTTAGATCAATTCCGTGTTCAGTAAGCCTTTTTTTTGCTGTTCTTACACCGATTCCAAAGTCAATGATTATTGAGACATTGCCATTACTCAGATAATAGCAATTACCACTGCTTCCGCTTGAAAGGGAGATAAATTTTACGCTATCTTCTTTATCGAAAATTAGCATAGGAATGGTTTTAGATCATTTTTCAGATCGTTTTCCTGAAGCATAAGTGCAGTCTTAATTCCAAGTTTTTGGGCAGCCTCCAGATTAACCGGAGAGTCATCTACAAACAAAGTCTCCTCAGGAATAAGAGATGAATTTTCAAGAACGGTTTCAAAAATTCTGATATCTGGCTTGGCAAGTTTCATTTCGTATGAAAGATACATTTTTTCAAAGTAATCCTCCATTGGGCAACCTCCTAAAGCAAACATTGGCTTTACCGTTTCAATTGCAACAGGATTAGTATTGCTTAACAGAAAAACCCGGTATCTTTTCTTATACTCAAGAATTGCGTTGAGTTTTTCAATTGGAATTTCAGGGAGAAATGCAGCCATAGCTTCATCAATCTCTTCATTTGAGGCATTGCCTTTTATCCCCTCTCTTACATAAGCCCGGAATTCTTCTGTGTCAATAGTGCCTTTTTCATAATCCATGAAGAAGCCCTCCTGGAAGTATTCATTGATTATACGGCCAAAATCCTCATGCCCGATTTTTGTAAATGCATCTATGCATCTTTGTTTGTCAAGCCTGACAAGTACGCCGCCAAGGTCAAATATTATATTTTTAATCATAATTCTAATTTGTGCAAATATCGTTCAAATTCTTCAGAAGGAAAAGTTATACGGATATCTGAAGATTCCTCTGTCTGTTACAATTGCTGTAATTAGTTCAGCAGGAGTTACATCAAATGCCGGATTGAAAGTTTTTATTCCTTCAGGAGCAATCTTAATCCCATTTACAGGCTCTGTAATCTCTTTTCCAGATCTCTCCTCAATGATTATTTCAGAACCATTCTTTGTCATAGAATCAATTGTTGAGACCGGACCCAGTATATAAAACGGAATAGAATAATGTCTGGCCAGAATTGCAAGAGATAGAGTGCCTATTTTGTTTGCGGTATCCCCATTTGCAGCAATTCTGTCGCAACCTGTAAAAACAGCATCAACAAGACCTCTCTGCATAAGGGTTGCTGCCATATTGTCGCAAATAAGAGTGACATCTGCACCTGCCCTTTTCAGTTCAAATGAAGTTAGTCTGGCCCCCTGAAACAGAGGTCTGGTTTCGCAAGAATAGACCTTAAGGTTCATTCCGCGCTCCATTCCAAGATAAACGGGAGCAAGAGCTGTACCGTATCTGCCAGTTGCAAGATGGCCGGCATTGCAATGAGTAAGTATTCTGAAGCCATTATCTATAAGGGTAAGTCCATACCCCGCAATTTTTAATGACATATCAATGTCTTCTCCTTTAATAAGCATAGCCTCTTCAAGCAGTTTCAGTGGAAGTTTGTCCGGGTTGTTACAGAATTCAGCCTTTAATGAAATAAACCTGTTCTTCATTCTGTCAAGGGCCCACTTTAAATTAACTGCTGTTGGCCTGGTCGCTGACAACTTTGAGTAAACGCGTTCAAAGATCTTCTCGTACTCTTCAGTTGAAACAGCAGCTGATTGCATGAGTACAACAGCAATCCCGGCAGCTGCAGCGATACCAATTGCCGGAGCACCCCTCACTCTGAGAGATTTAATAGCCTCAGCAATTTCATCTTCGTCAGATAGTTCAAGAAATATCTCTCTCCCGGGCAGCAGGGTCTGGTCAATAATTTTAACGAACCTGCCATCCGGATCAATTTCCACCGCATCAAAGCCAATAGGACTGCTAATCATTTTTGAGAAATCTGGAGCGTAAATCGTTTAACTGAGTCATCTGTTTGTAAGTAAAATGCCTTGGTTTGGCTCCCCGTGACTCCATAATGTGAGAAATTTTGCAATGGGCCTCAACAACTTCTGTCCGCCAGTATGCCTCCTCAAGTGTTTTCCCCCAGGTTAAGAGTCCATGATTCTGTAAAACAAGCACATTTCTCCCCCTGGACATAGATGCAATCTGCTCATTAATCTCTGCAGATCCGGGAGTATTATACTGGGCGAGCACAAGTTCTCCCATCCATATTGCAGATTCTGCACTTAATGGTACTGTGGGCACCGATTCTGTAAATGCATAAGAGCAGGTATATGGCGGATGTGAATGAACAACACCTCCGGCATCAGGATGAACTCTGTAAATTGCAAGGTGTGCGTGAAGTTCAGAGGATGCACGTTTGGATCCGTAAATCTGATTTCCGTTTCCGTCAACAATAACAAGATCAGACTCATTCAGGCCGCTTTTGGAATGCAGAGTTGGGGTAATCATAAACAAGTCCTCATCGAGACGCATTGAAAGATTACCACCGTTTCCGTCAACAAAAGATTTCTGCCACACAACTTCTGAATAATATGTCAGTGCAAAAGCCTGATCATAATATTGTTTGGGTATAGGCCTGAATTCATTCATTTCTATTTGATATTACAAAGACTTAATTATTGCAGTAAAGAGTTTTGTCATTCTGTCGGCAGCCTTGTTTGCAGCTATTACCACATCATCCCCGTCATTTACATAATCTTCACTAAAGCTGAATGCCTCATTTGTTATAACAGACATCCCAAAAACAGGTATTGATGAATGTCTTGCAACAATAACCTCAGGAACTGTAGACATACCAACAGCATCTGCTCCAATCTTACCGAAATAACCATACTCAGCAGGTGTTTCATAAGTTGGACCGGTACCGGCCAGATAAACACCCTTTTGCAATTTAATATCCATTGATGCAGCAAGCTCTTCTGCCCTCTTTATTATCTGAAGGTCATAAGGTCTGGTCATATCCGGAAATCTTGGACCAAACTCATCAAGATTTTTACCAATAAGCGGGTTTGGCATAAGGTTAATATGATCTCTGATTATCATCAGATCGCCAACTCTGAATGATGGATTTACTCCACCTGCAGCATTGGATACAAAAAGACAGGATATACCCAGAACTTTCATAACTCTGATTGGAAGAGTTACCTGATCCATTCCGTAACCTTCATAGTAGTGGAACCTTCCCTGCATGGCAACAACACTCTTTCCTCCCAGCTCTCCAAAAATAAGATTTCCTTTATGACCCATTGCTGTTGATTTAGCAAAGTGAGGAATCTCTCCGTAAGGGATTACAATTTTGTTCTCAATTTTTTCTCCCAGTTCCCCAAGACCGCTGCCCAGAACAATGCCTGCAAATGGTCTTATACCTCCTGTTTTAGCTGAAATATAAGCTGCAGCTTCGTTGATTCTCTGTAAAATTTCCATTTTAGTTATAGTAATTTTTTATACAATCTGTTTACATTATCAATAATCTCGCGCTCTCCTTCAACAACTCTGTTTTCCATGACGATATTGCCATTACAGATTACTGTATGGACGCATGAACTGTTTGCTGAGTATATAAGATTTGCGAGGAAATTTATATTTGGCGTGAATTCAAAGATATCAGTGTTAATAAGAGAGAAATCTGCCAGTTTCCCTTCTGCTATAACTCCTGAATCAATCCCAAGAGCTTTTGCGCCATTAAGTGTTGCCAGTTTCATAAGCTCATCGAGTGGCATCGATGTGGGGTCATCTCTCCAGGCCTTCTGTACAAGTGCAGATATCTTCATTGTTTCAATCATATCCAGATTATTTGAAGAGGCACATCCGTCAGTACCCAGGGTAACAGTCACACCTGCATCCCTGAACTCATTGTACCTGAACTTGTAACCAGAAGCAATTTTAAGATTGGAATTTATGTTATGGACAACCTTTACATTGTGTCTGGCAAGTATGGAAATATCGTTGTCACTCATCCAAAGACAATGAGCGGCAATAACTTCCGGTCCCAGAACTCCCAGTTTTTCAAGATATTCAGTTGGAGTCAGACCATGCTGTTCTACAGAGCGGATATTTTCTCCTTCAGTTTCAGAAAGGTGCAGGTGAACAAGTAATCCTCTCTCTCTTGCAAAATTTGATGCCCAGACAATCATATCCTCTGAAACACTGTATGGAGAATGTATTCCAATAGCAAACCGGTTCATCTCCCCCCACTCTCCCGAGAGTTCATACATTTCTCTGCACTCCCTTTTTATCTCCTCAGAGCGGGTTTTATCCATAAGGTCTAAAATCACATAGGGCTGTACAGAACGTAGTCCGGCTTCCTTTACAGCTTTAACAGCAGCCGGGATTCTCCAGTACTGATCATTAAATGTAGTCGTGCCTGATTTGACCATCTCCAAACATGCCAGTTTTGTTCCCCAGTAGATCATTTCATCGTCAAGGCGCTTTTCTACAGGCCAGATCTTCTCCTCAAGCCACTCCATAAGGTGCATATCCTCTCCAATTCCCCTCATAAGAGTCATTGCAGAGTGAGTGTGCATGTTAACAAAACCAGGAATTATACTCTTACCTCTTCCGTCTAAGGTTTTGTCAGCTTTAAAGTCGATATTTTGGGCTATCTTTTCAATCTTATTGCCTGATACCAGTATATCGCATTCTGTTCCGTCAAGAGTTACCTTTTTAATTAATATGGAATTCATAATTATTTGCTTCTATTTATCTCACAATTATACGACAAATTAGATTTTAATTGAAAAAAATATGCTAATATTGTGATAATAAAATCCCAATCTAAATCAATACGGTTATGAAAAAGTATGTTTGCATCGTGTGTGATTATGTATATGATCCTGTACTTGGCGACCCGGACGGAGGAATAGCACCCGGTACTTCATTTGAAGATATTCCTGAAGATTGGCTTTGTCCCGTATGCGGCGTAGGCAAAGAAGATTTTGAGCCTATTGACTGATAATTGACTATTTTTGTCGCAAAAATGCGATTTCTCTGGTTAGACATTAACTCCTCCTATTCTCACTCTTCACTTGCATTCCCTGCTTTGGAGGCTCAGTTATCCCAATCCCAGAGAGACAAAATTCAATGGGAAATTATTTCCGGCACAATAAACAGCGACATAGCCACCATTGTCGCTAATGTATCATATCTGAACCCCGATTACATTTTTTCTACTCTGTGGCTATTTAATTCGGACTATACTCTTTCCCTTCTTAAACGGATAAAATCTCTGCTCCCGGAGGTTAAAATAATCCTTGGCGGTCCCGAGTTTTTAGGTAACAATCAAGATTTTTTGCTTTCAAACAAAGAGATAACAGCCGTTTTCAGGGGGGAGGCAGAGGAGACTTTTCCCCTTTTTGTTCAGTCAGTAATTGATTCAGCACCCGATTTCTCACTTAAAGGATTTTGTCTGATTGACCAAAATCATCTTTACAAAGATAATGGAGAGGCTATTACAAAGGATTTTGCCTTGCTAATACCTCCGGAAAATTCTCAGTTTTTCAGATTTGACAAACCTTTTGTTCAGATTGAAACATCAAGAGGATGTTTCAATACATGTTCATTTTGCGTTAGTGGAAACAAATGCAGGAAAGTTCAGTATCTCTCTGCCGGCATTGTGACCCGCAGGCTTGAGTTTCTGGCATCAAAGGGAATTAATGATATAAGAATACTTGACAGAACCTTTAATGCAAATGAGTTGCATTCAATTTCTCTTCTTAATGTTTTCTCCCATTTTTCAGAAAAAATGACATTTCATCTTGAAATTCATCCTGCATTAATTAAGGATAAGCTCAGGAGAACACTTGAGTCGTTGCCGGCGGGATTACTTTATGTAGAGGCAGGTATTCAGTCCCTGAACGACAACGTGCTCTCTCTGGCGGGCAGAGCAGGAAGTTCACAGGCCTCTCTTGAGGGACTCAGATTTTTGACTTCTCTTGGTCTGTTTGAGGTACATGCAGATCTTATTGCAGGCTTGCCGTCTTACACTTACAAGTCTCTTATTGAAGATTATGTAACGCTTGCTAAAAGTTCACCTTCTGAAATTCAGACTGAACTGCTCAAAGTACTTCCGGGAACACTGTTTAAAGAGAACGCAGCAGAGCTGAATCTGAAATATTCTCCGGTTCCTCCCTATGAAGTGCTTGAGAGTGACTCTGTGAAACCCGGAGAAATGCTAAAAGCTGTGAGACTTTCAAAAATCTCAGATATTTGGTACAATGACAAAAAATGGCACTTTTGCTTCAGAAAACTCATTACAGAAAACGAGAAATTTCTGGAACTTTTTATTGAATTCACAGAGAAAGTAAACCTAAGTTCTGCAGCTCCTGAGAGAGCGGGATCTCTTTTGTTTGACTTTTGTCAGAAATTCTTCCCTGTCCAATCTGTAAATGTAAGCCATGCATGGATATCTGCTGGTTTACCTCTAAACATTAAAGTTGCAGGTAATGTAAAAAAATGGGAAAAGGGATTTACAGGTAAAAACTGTCCTTTTAGCGAATTATCTCTCAGTAATTCATATTATTATCTTGAAATGGATGGATGTACTGCCTGGTATACATTCTTGAACAAGAGGAAACATACAGTGCCAGACTGTATAATTACTAATTAACCCAATTTAAGTTACAATAAGTAAGTAAATACATTATTTTTGTTGACTTTTATTATATTTGCGCTCAAATTGATTAAAATATGATAACAAAAGAGCTATTATCACCCCGGAGTATAGTTATAGTAGGTGGTTCTGATGACACCAGAAAGACAGGTGGAAGCGCACTTAAAAATCTGATAGACACAGGTTTTAAAGGTAAGCTGATGGTTGTAAATCCAAAAGCTGAAACAGTACAGGGTATTAAAAGCTTCTCTTCTGTTGAAAACCTGCCTCAGGTAGATCTTGCTATTCTTGCGATTCCTGCAAACTTTTGTCCTGAAGCAGTTGATACACTATGTTCAAAGAAAGGGTGCAAAGCTGTTATCATATTTTCTGCCGGTTTTCATGAAGATAGTGAGGACGGTGCAGTACTGGAAGAGAAAATTGTAAAAATTGTAAACAAAGCAGGAGCATCCCTCATTGGTCCGAATTGTATTGGAGTGCTTACCCCAGATTATGCAGGACTCTTCACAAAGCCTATTCCCAGTCTCAGTAAAGATGGTGTAGATATTATTTCTGGTTCAGGAGCAACTGTTGTTTTTATTATGGAGGCTGCAATGCAGCTGGGACTTAAGTTTTCTTCTGTTTACTCGGTTGGCAACAGTGCCCAGCTTGGAGTTGAAGAGATTCTCAGACATATGGATGAAACTTATGTGCATGGTGTAAGTTCACCTGTTAAACTTCTCTATATTGAGAATATCAGCAAGCCGGAGATGCTTCTTAAACATGCATCCTCTCTCATAAAAAAAGGTGCCAGGATTGCAGCTGTTAAATCCGGTTACAGCGAAGCCGGCAGCAGAGCTGCCTCTTCGCATACAGGTGCGCTTGCAAGCCCGGATAAGGCAGTATCGGCTTTATTCAAAAAGGCAGGAATTATTAGATGCTTTAGCCGAAATGAACTTGTAACCGTAGCTTCTGTTTTGATGTACCCTAAGCCAAAGGGTAACAGAGTCGCAATTATTACTCATGCCGGCGGCCCGGCGGTAATGCTCACAGATGCTCTTTCCGTTAACGGAATTAATATTCCACATTTCAAAGGTGCTGCAGCAGATAAACTGCTTGCAAAGCTTTATCCTGGTTCTTCCGTTGCAAATCCGGTCGACTTTCTTGCGACAGGTACCGCGGCGCAGCTGGGTGAAATCATTGATACCTGTGAAAATGAATTTGATGTAGATGCGATGGCTGTTATTTTTGGTTCACCGGGTCTCACATCTGTATATGATGTATATGATTTGCTGCTTGATAAGATTTCAAAATGTAAAAAACCGGTATATCCTATTCTCCCTTCAGTTGTTAATGTAAGTGATGAAATTAAAATTTTTCAGTCAAAGGGTGGAATAAGCTTTCCTGATGAGGTTACATTTGGAAATGCACTTGCTAAAGTGATTAATACCAAAGAGCCGGAAGATGAGTTTCAGCTTCCTCCGGTTGACAAAAAAATGATAAGAAAGGTTATTGATGAATCCGGCAACGGATACCTTTCTCCGGAAAAAGTACAGAAATTGCTTGATGCTGCTGGAATAAGCAGGGCTAAAGAAGCTGTCGCAGCGGATGAGACCTCTCTGCGAAAATATGCAAAAGAGCTGGGTTATCCCCTTGTTATGAAGGTAATAGGACCGGTTCACAAGTCAGATGTTGGTGGTGTTGTTCTTAACGTAACTGATGATGAAACACTTGTTACTGAGTTTTCCAGAATGATGAAAATAAAGGATACTACTTCAATTCTTCTTCAACCTATGCTGTCTGGAACGCAGCTGTTTGCCGGGGCAAAAAGAGAGGGGAAATTCGGACATTTAATTATGTGCGGATTAGGTGGAATTTTTGTTGAGGCTCTGGGAGACATTAATACTACACTGGCACCAGTCTCTAAACATGAAGCATCTGAAATGATAACATCACTCAGAGGTTATAAGATTATACAAGGTACCAGAGGTCAGGAGGGAGTAAGCGAGTTTCATTACAATGAAACATTAAGAAGGTTATCTGCACTTTGTATTACAGCACCTGAAATTTTTGAAATGGATATAAATCCTCTTCTTGGAAATTCAAAGCAGGTAATTGCAGTGGATGCCAGAATCAGAATTGAAAAGGAATAATGGGTGAATTAGTGAATAAAATTAAATCCTGGTTTCTGGCTTTGCCAGATATGCAAAAGGGTTATGTACTTCTTATATTAATTCTTGTAATAGGAATCATCATAAGGTGGAATTACATAATTGATAACATTATAAAAGGATTTAGCTATTTTTCTAAATAATTATATAATATTTGTAAGTTTTTTCTTTCACTTTTCAATTATTTCTTATAAATTTGTACAAAATCTAAAAACTTAAAACAGATAAATATGGCATTAAGAGGAGCTATCGTAGTGGACACAGAAAAATGCAAAGGCTGCAGCGTTTGCGTTGTGAACTGTCCCACTCAGACCATTGCACTGGCCAGAGAGGTTAACAGCAAAGGTTACAATTACGCCTACATGGCGTCACCTGAAAGTTGCACAGGTTGCACAAACTGCGCAACCGTATGTCCGGATACCTGCATCACCGTTTACAGGATCAAAGTCTGATTGTAAAATAATAAGAGAATCAATATGGCAGAGAAAATTTTAATGAAAGGTAACGAAGCCATCGCCCACGCTGCAATCAGATGCGGATGTGACGGCTACTTCGGATACCCTATCACTCCCCAGTCTGAGGTTATGGAGACCCTGATGGAGGAGCAGCCATGGGAAACTACCGGAATGGTGGTTCTTCAGGCAGAGAGTGAAACCTCATCTATTAACATGTTGTACGGCGGTGCTTCGTGCGGTAAAAAAGTAATGACTTCGTCAAGCAGCCCGGGACTCAGCCTAATGTGCGAGGGTCTTAGTTACCTTGCGGGTGCAGAGCTACCTTGTCTTGTTGTAAACGTTGTTCGCGGTGGTCCTGGACTGGGCACTATTCAGCCAGGTCAGGGAGATTATTTCCAGGCTTGCAAAGGTGGCGGACATGGTGACTACAGAATGATAGTTCTGGCTCCGGCTTCTGCTCAGGAGATGTACGATTTTGTAGACCTTTCATTTGAGCTTGCATTTAAATATCGCAACCCTGCAATGATTTTATCAGATGGCGTTATTGGCCAGATGATGGAGAAAGTTGAGCTTCGTCCAATGAAACCCAGGTGGACTAACGAGGAGATTGTTAAAACCATGCCTTGGGCTACTACAGGAAAAACACCGGACAGAAAACAAAATGTAATTACATCACTTGCACTTGATGCAGCAGTTCACGAAAGGCTTAACCATACTCTTATTGCCAAGTACAAGCAAATGGAAGAAGAGGATGTGAGATTTGAGAGCATACAGTGCGAAGATGCAGAACATGTTATTGTTGCATACGGATGTATGGCTCGTATCTGCGAAAGCACTATTGAAATGGCCAGAAAAGAGGGAATCAAACTTGGTCTTCTTCGTCCAATCACACTTTTCCCTTTCCCTAAGAAAGAGATTAACAGACTTGTACCTCACCTTAAGTCAATGATGTCTGTAGAGCTAAGCACAGGTCAGATGCTTGAAGATGTTCAGCTGGCTGTTAATGGTCGTATTCCTGTAAATTTCTTCGGAAGACTTGGAGGTATCGTTCCGTCTCCTGAAGAGGTTCTTGAAGCTTTCAAAAACTCTATCAATAAATAAACAAGGCAATATCATGGATGTAAAAGATATAATGAAACCCGAGAACATGGTCTATTCCAAGACACCTGTTCTCACAGCCACTACAATGCACTACTGCCCGGGCTGTTCGCACGGAACTGTTCACAAGCTTATTGCAGAAGTTATTGAAGAGATGGGTATTCAGGAGAAAACTATTGGTGTCTCTCCTGTAGGTTGTGCTGTATTTGCGTACAACTATATTGACATAGACTGGCAGCAAGCTGCCCACGGCCGCGCCCCTGCCCTTGCAACAGCAACCAAAAGGCTTCATCCCGAAAAATATGTGTTTACATATCAGGGTGACGGAGACCTTGCCTCTATTGGAACAGCTGAAATTATGCATGCTTGTAACAGAGGTGAAAATATTGTTGTAATATTTATTAACAACGGTATTTATGGAATGACGGGCGGACAAATGGCTCCGACTACTCTTATTGGAATGAAGACAGCAACCAGTCCATACGGAAGGGATCCTAAACTGCACGGAATGCCTCTTAAGATTACAAATCTTATTGCGCAGCTTGAAGGAACGTGTTATGTTACAAGACAGGCTGTACATAATGCAGCTGCTGCAAGAAAGACAAAAAGAGCTATCCGCAAGGCGTTTGAAAATTCGGCACTTGGAAAAGGCACTTCATTTGTAGAGGTAGTAAGTACCTGCAACTCAGGTTGGAAACTCTCCCCTGTCGCTGCAAACGAATGGATGGTAGAAAATATGTTCCCTGAATATCCTATGGGAGATCTTAAAGACAGGTAAAAAAGCGAAAAATTATGAAAGAAGAGATAATTATAGCAGGCTTTGGAGGTCAGGGTGTGCTCTCCATGGGAAAGATTCTGGCCTATTCCGGAATTATGCAGGATCAGGAAGTAACCTGGATGCCATCATATGGCCCCGAAATGAGAGGTGGTACTGCAAATGTAACTGTAATCCTTAGCGATAAAAAAATCAGCTCGCCAATTCTCAGTAAATGTGACGTGGCAATAATTCTTAACCAGCAATCCCTCGATAAATTTGAGGAGAGCGTTAAGCCTGGTGGTGTTCTGATATACGATCCTAACGGCATTACCCGTGTTCCTCAGAGAAAAGATATTACTGTCTGCTCAATTGCAGCTGTTGATATCGCTGCAGAGATAGGAAATTCAAAGGGATACAACATGGTTGTCCTGGGAGCATATCTTAAGATGAGACCGGTAGTTACACTTGAAAATGTAATCAAAGGCCTTAAGAAATCAATTCCTGAGCGTCACCACTCACTTATACCTATGAATGAAAAGGCAATTGCTGCCGGTATGGAGAAGATCGAAATCAAGAACAGCATTTAATTTTGCCAGATTATAACTTAAAAGAGTCAAACAAAAGTTTGACTCTTTTTTTTATGTACATTATTTTGGGAAAATAATTATCTTTGCAACAGAGCATTTGCATATGAGTAAAGACTATCAATCTGTAATAAACAGCCTGAAGAGCAAAATTGAGCTCATCATATCTAAATATGAGCAGGTTGCATCCGAAAACAAAAAACTTTCGGAGGACCTTGATTCATGCAGAAGTGCTCTTGAAAACAGTAATAACCGAGTAAAAGAACTTGAACTTAAAATAAGCAACTTACAACTTGCTGAGGCTTTCAAAACATCTTCGACAGATGTGAAGGAGGCAAAACAGAAAATTGGTAAAATCGTGAAGGAGATAGATAAGTGCATAGCTCTGTTAAATGATTAGTGCAACTGATAATGAGTGAATTTCAATCCATACAGATAAGCATTGCGGACAGATACTATCCGTTGAAAATTGCTGTACAGGACGAAGAGAAAATTCGTGCTGCGGTAAAAATTATCAATGAAAAGGTAGACCTGTACCGCAAAAGGTATGCTAACAGAGACATACAGGATGCACTCTCAATGGCGTTGCTTCAGTTTGTTATCCGTCTTATCGAAGCTGAACAGAGGGAAGAGAGCACACAAATAGTGGATGAATTGCAGAATCTAAACACACTTCTTGACGAGTATATCAACGTAAATCTTGCCTGATCTCAGCAGATTTAACATAGCCGTTGGTTTAGCTCTTTGCCAAAATCAACATTAAAACAATACCGAGCCTACTCGGCAGTCAAAAACAGGCCTATTTACCCTTAGGGGGATTCTGCATGCAGGACGTTGGACGTTTGCGACATAGTGCCGGAGCTCAAATCTTAATTTATTAAGGTTTTGACTAAACAGCAGCCAGCGGCTTTTTTTGACACACAACTATATATACATACACACACATGGAGATCATTTTATCTATCATTTTACCCGCAATAGCTGCGTTTGGAATAGCTTACTATGTGGGAAACAATATCGTCCTAAAGAAAAAACGAGAAGACATTCTGAAATGCGCCGAACAGGACGGCGAAAACATCAAAAAGGAGAAAATTTTTCAGGCTAAAGAGAAATTTCTACAACTAAAAACTGAACATGAACAGCAGATACTTGAAAAAAGTAATGTAATTATTCAGCAGGAAAACAGAATTAAACAAAAGGAATTATCACTTAATCAGCAATTGCAGGAGCTTCAGAAGAAACAAAGAGAGGCTGACCAGGTTAAAGAGGCTGCCAGAATCCAGCAGGAGATGATTGAGAAAAAGGCAGAAGAGTACGAAAAGCTTCGTCAGGAGGCAATACAGAAGATTGAGAATATTGCAGGTATGTCTGCTGCAGACGCCAGAAACCAGCTTGTTGAGACTATGAAAAATGAAGCAAAGTCACAGGCTATGTCCTATATAAGCGAGGTAATGGATGAAGCCAGACTTACTGCAAGTAAGGAGGCTAAAAGAATAGTCATTAATACAATTCAGAGAATAGCTCCTGAAACTGCAATTGAAAATGCAGTTACAGTTTTCAACATCGAAAGTGACGAGATTAAAGGTCGCATTATTGGAAGAGAGGGAAGAAATATCAGAGCTCTTGAGGCAGCAACGGGAGTTGAAATTGTTGTTGATGACACACCCGAGGCGATTCTTCTTTCTGCTTTTGACCCGGTTAGACGTGAGGTTGCCAGGCTAGCCCTTCACCAGCTTGTTACAGATGGACGTATTCACCCGGCAAGAATCGAAGAGGTTGTTGCAAAGGTTCAGAAGCAGCTTGATGATGAGATTATGGAAACAGGTAAAAGAACCTGTATTGATCTGGGAGTACATGGGCTTCACCCTGAACTTATAAGACTAATTGGCAGAATGAAATACCGTTCTTCATATGGTCAAAACCTTCTTCAGCACTCGAGAGAGGTTGCAAATATCTGTGCTACTATGGCTTCTGAACTTGGTCTTAATCCAAAGGTTGCCAAGAGAGCAGGTTTGTTGCATGATATAGGAAAGGTTTCTGACGAGGATCCGGAGCTTCCGCACGCTGTTCTCGGTATGAAGCTTGCTGAAAAATATAAGGAGAAACCTGAAATTTGCAATGCAATTGGTTCCCACCACGAAGAGGTTGAAATGACTTCACTTATAGCTCCGCTTGTTCTTGTAAGTGATGCAATCTCGGGAGCAAGGCCAGGTGCAAGAAGAGAGGTTATTGAATCATATATCAAGAGACTTAAAGAGATGGAAGATCTCGCTCTGTCCTACCCTGGAGTAACAAAGACCTATGCAATTCAGGCTGGTCGTGAACTAAGGGTAATCGTGGGAAGTGAGCAGGTTTCAGATCAGGACTCTGAAAAACTCTCTCTTGAAATTGCAAAGAAAATTCAGGATGAACTTGTTTACCCTGGTCAGGTTAAGATAACCGTAATAAGGGAAACAAGATCTGTCAGCTTTGCCAAATAAGAAGTTTAAATAGTTAAAAAGAGCTGTCCAGATTTGAGACAGCTCTTTTTTTTATTGTGAAAATTGATTGATATCCAAATATATTCAAAACAGCTCTTTTATATCACGCTCAACTGCTTTTGAGATCAAATCCTGAGGGACAAATTTCCACTGATTAAGTGGTTTTGCATCAATATACCCATCTGATTTAATCTGGTTATAAAGAATTTCGCGGATATCTGAATATCTGTTTAAAACACGCTTATCCAGATCTGATTTGGATATACCGCAACCAACTTCCAGGTGATCTCCACCTCCGTTTGCTCTGTAAGAAGAAAGGGCAACCCTGTATTTTGCTGATAAATCAAATTTGGTTCCATCTGCCATTGAAATAATTGAAACTTTAGATCCGTCGGGCTTTCTTACGTCAACCTCATATAGTATGCCTGCAGCAGAATCAAAATTGAAATAATGATTTTTGAATTTACCTCTTTCACCTTTACCGCCATGATTTAGCTGAAGAAAATCATCTGATTTCGAATTCATTGTGTTTATCCATCTTCCATATGAGAACTCAAGATACCTGAGAATCTCCTCTCCTGTAAGTTCAATTACAAAAAGCTGATTTTCGAAAGGATACAGATTCAGTAAATCCTGATAATTGAGATCTTTTGGTTCAATGGTAACATCAAACGATAGTGGTGCTGCAAATGAGATTTGTGCTCCAGATGCCTTTAGCTGCAATGAATGGATCATATCAATGTATGCAGACGGACCAAAGAATGCATCTCTGGTTGAAATCAAATTGTTAAGTTTTCCTACTTTCTGAATGGTAAAGTCACGTACAGCCTTGTAAAATGGTGCAAAATGTGCCTTGTATTCAGAATCCGGAGCAATACCTTCAAGCTGAATAGTCTCACCGGCAAACTTGCCTGAAACAACTTTACCATTTTCAATTTTAATGTTGGCAGTTACTTTAGACAAGGCAGATGATCTTCCTCCGCCCTCTATTACCAGTACTGAATCTGTCCCGTTAAAGATATATTCAGAGGTGGTTTTATGATCATGTGCGGCAAAAACAAGATCAATTCCCTTAACATTCGCAGCTACATATCTGGCAGGATTTTCCATTTCGTATACTGTAGTATCTCCAAGTCCAGTATGAAGTGCGGCGATAACGATGTGAGGTTTTTCTGTTTCACGTACTATTTTAACCCAGTTTTCCAGAGATGGAATAATTTCTTCAAAGTCCATTCCCAGCCAGAGATCCTGTGAAAGCCACTTTTTTATATTTGGGTTAGTCATTCCAATTATTGCGATTCTGATTCCTTCCCGCTCAATTATTTTATATGGCTCAAAATAGGGTTTGCCTTTTTTGAGATTGATGGCATTTGCGGCAAGATAAGGTACTGATTCATGTTTAAAGAGTTTGTCATATACATCGTGCCCGGCCTCAATATCATGATTTCCGACTGTAACAGCATCATATTTAAGAAAGCTGACTATTTCACTAAAAATATGCCTGGAGGCAGTATCTATAAAATTATAATAAAACACCGAGTTATCTCCCTGAAGGTGATCTCCGTTATCAATAAGTATTACCCGGTTCTCACCTGCCCTCTCTCTTGCACTCTTTATTACCGAAGCAGCGGATGCAAGTGAATATTTAAGCGGAACAGAGTCAGTATAATTTATGTCAAACACCTTACCATGTATATCGTTGGTTGCATAAATTTCAAACTGATATTCGCCGTCTGCAGCCTTTGGAGATCCACAGGAGGTAAATGCGGCAATCAAAGGAACAATTAATAAAAATTTTAGTCGCATAATTCTATTTATTTTATAACAATATTAAATTCATCTGCATCTCTCCAAGCTGAAAATTTATTCCTGTAATCATCCAGCGGTTTCTTTTCCAAATTGAAAACAGAAAATGAAAATTCTCTCTCAATAAATATTGGAGTCACAAGATTCCCCTTGTAATCTGCAAGGAACATTTCACCATTGTAGCTGGAATCCGGGTCAGAACCAGATCTGTTTAAAAATGCATAATAAGCCAGATTTTCAATAGCTCTGGACCTTACCATAGGTTCACAAACTGATGCACGAACATCCGGCCAGTTTGCAATGTTTATAGCAATATCATATTCTAAGGAGACATTTCTGCTCCAGACAGGAAAACGTAAATCGTAACAGATCTGAAGCAGTATTTTCCACTCTTTATAATTTACAACCACTTTTTTGTTACCACAGCTGAAAATCTGATTCTCTTTGCCATAACTAAAAAGGTGTCGTTTGTCATAGAATTCAAACCGGCCATCAGGGTAAACAAAATATGATCTGTTATACAATTTCTCTCCGCTTTTAACAGGTACACCTGCAATTATGGCCACATTTAGTTTAACAGCTATTGCCCTCAGCCACCGTAATGAAATCCCATCATCTTCATTTTCTGCAATGGATGAGTTCATTGAAAAGCCGTAAGTGAAGAATTCCGGAAAGACAATTATGTCTGTTCCGGAATCTTCCTCCATTATTTTTGTACATACCCTGTTGCAAAGTTCCAGATTTGTTTCCGGAGATTCCCATTGAACTGGTATGTTGCAAAGTGCAATTTTCATATTGTTCTACACTTAAAAAAGTGGTCACAATATACAAATAATCTATTTAAAACTTATCACACAGGCACTCTGCGGGGCAACTTCAAACGGATTTCCTGATGTAACAGCATTACCGGAAATTATATCTCTTCCGGCTCTTCCTGAGTTAATGGCTTCACTGTAAATATCCCAGTTAAGATTCAAAGGTTTTGTATTATTGTTTATGATTACCATCACAACTTCATTTGAGAAATTTCTGAAATAAACATAAAGATTATCATTTGGCCAGAAGTGTTTCAGTTTACCCTCATGAATTGCTTTTGACCCTTTTCTCCAGGTAAAAAGTTTTGAGGTATAGTCTGCAAGGGCTCTCTGTTCCGGATTAAACTCAGACTCAGCCGGCATGTCAAGTCGCTCCTCTCCGTGACCAAGTTTTCCATCCTTTGTCTTCAGCATAATCTCAGTGCCATAATAGATCTGTGGCGTTCCTCTCATTGTAGCAAGCAATGCGAGCATCATTTTCATTTTTGACACATCACCCTTTAGTGTTTCAGATATTCTGTTTGTGTCGTGATTATCTGCAAATATCAGCAGTGAGTATGGATTTGTATAAACAAAATCAAGCGAAAGAGAGCGGTAGATTCTAAACATTCCCTCTCCCCAGCCCGGATGTCCATCTTTGAGCAAAGCCCCTCCAATTGCCTCCTGCAATGGAAAATCCATAACTGAAGGAAGTTTGCTGCTGTAACCATCTCTGTTTTGTGCTGAACCTTCCCAGTATGCAACCTCTGCTGGTGTCGAAAACCAGCACTCACCAACAATATTCATATATGGGTATTCTTTTAGAATTCCGGAAACCCACTCTGCTACAGCATATTTGTCTGAATAGGGGTATGTATCAACCCTTATGGCGGCCAGACCTGCCCACTCTGTCCACCAAACTGCGTTCTGAACAAAATATTTAAGCAGATATGGGTTCTTGAGATTCATGTCAGGCATTGAAGTATCGAACCATCCTGTGGTACATCTTAGATTATCTGCTAAAGATGCATGAATGTCTGCGTGAGAAGACATTGCAAAATTTGACTGAGTGTATTTTGGGAATTTATGAATCCAGTCATTAAACGGAAGGTCGTTATACCACCAGTGATTTATCCCTGAATGGTTTGGAACCATATCCATTATAATACCAATATCTCTTTTTGCAGCTTCAGCAACATACTCCCTGAATAGTTCATTAGATCCGAAGCGGGGATCAATTTTGTAATAATCAGAACATGCATAACCATGGTATGAAGCTCTGGGCTCGTTATCAAAAAGCATTGGAGTCGACCAGATGGCAGTAACACCAAGTTTGCTTAAATAGTCAAGTGAGTTAATTATTCCCTGAATATCACCACCGTGTCTGCCATATGGCTTATCGTAAGAAGCTTTTTCTAGAGCATCAGGATGTGAGTCATTTGATTTGTCTCCGTTTGCAAATCTGTCCGGCATTAGAAGATATACCATATCCTGCGGACCAAATCCCTTGCCTGTCATCTTTCCCGCTGAACCCTTTTTGTCGAATGTATACAGGAAGTCTGCTTTCAAATTTCCCTTTGTTACAGTAAAAAGGTACCTGCCAGGTTTAAGTTTAGGACTAATTTTAGCTTCAATAAAGAGGTAATTTGGGCTGTCGCCATATTTAACCGACAAAATTTTAATTCCCTTTTCTCCTGTAGTTACCTTTCCTCCTTTAAGATCATTGCCATAAAGCATGATTTGAAGTGTTGAATTATTCATTCCAACCCACCATGAAGGAGGCTCTACCCTGCTTATCTCCGTTGCATTCAGGCTCACTGCAAGAAGGAGCACAGAAAGCAGTAATGTTATTCTTTTCCCCATAGTAGTTTTATTTATAGAAAATTCTGAAACCATATGGCTCCAGTTCAATTTCAGAACCGTTTTTCAGATTAGATGTGTTAGCTGAATTTAATTCTTTGTAATCTCCTTCAACAACTCCATCCTTGAGTGAAACCTTAACTCTGTCTGGCGAAAAATTGAAAATTGAGAGAACAATATTTTCATTTGCAGATCTCTTAAGAACTAATACGGCATCTGGTTTCTCTGTTTTAATTTCTTCCGGCATTTGTGTAAATGGGACATCAAGTGCTCTGTTCTCTTTTTTAAGAGCAATAAGATTTTTGTATAGCTCTTCATAACTTTTGTCTCCAGTCCATGATATAGAATCTTTTTCAAAGAACTGAAGCCTTCTGTTAAAACCTGCCTCCTGCCCGTTATAAATTAACGGCATTCCGGGCATAACAAAGGTAAGAGCAGCCATTTGTTTTGCATGATTTCCAAGTCTTTCAAATTCAGTACCGTTCCATGAATTTTCGTCATGATTTGAGGTAAAGTTCATAGAGACTGTATTAAGTGGAAATCTTGACATCCCTTTGCTCAGGTAACTTCTGAGTGAATCAAGGTTTGATTTTCCCTGAGCCAAATTATTCATTATATGGTGAAAAGTCCATGAATAATACATGTTGAATGCTTTATGCTGAAGTTCAGGAGACTCGCCCTCTGCAAGCATAAACAGCTCCGGCTGAACCTCCCTTAGCCTGGTAACAGTACTCTCCCAGAAATCTACGGGCACTTCTGCAGCTACATCACATCTGAATCCATCAATTCCGGCCTCTTTTACCCAGTACAACATCGCTTCTGTCATTGCCTCTCTCATATCTGTCTTTGAATAGTCAAGCTTGGCAACATCAGTCCAGTCAAATGGGGCAACAGGTTTATTGGTGACAGAATCTATTACATACCAATCGGGGTGCTCTGTTGTCCAAACTGCATCTCTTGAAGTGTGATTGGCTACCCAGTCAATTATTACCTTAATACCAAGCTTATGTGCTTCATCCACAACCATTTTAAAATCTTCAAAAGTTCCAAATTCCGGATTAACCGCCTTGTAATCCTTAATCGAATAGTAACTGCCCAGTGTTCCTTTGCGGTCAACCTCACCTATCGGATGAACAGGCATAAACCATAATATCTCAACACCAAGCTCCTGAAGTCTTGGAAGGTGTTTTGCGAAGGCCGAAAATGTTCCTTCAGGAGTAAACTGCCTTGTATTTACTTCATAAATAACAGCATCCTTACTCCATTCAGGATGAATAGCTTCTGATACAACATCTTTGGTTTTGTCGCCTGAGCAGCTTATTATCAGTCCTGCTGCAAACAGTAATAAGAGTAATCGGTTAAGTTTCATATTAATAAGGTTTAAGTTATCTTGTGTTTATTATTGTAAAGGAGTGAGCATCTACTTCAAGTACAAGCTTTTTATCAAGTGCAGATATCATACGGCCAAAAGGAACCTCTGCATTTGACATATCAGTTTTCACTGGCAAATCTAATTCAAAAACCTGTTTGCTGTCAGATTTATTTAGGGCGACTACAACACTTTTTCCCATGTATATTCGCATATATACTAAAATATCCTCATCAGATTTTAATGGAATAAAATCTCCATATATTAATGGCATTAGTGTTTTACGCAAATTTGCAAGTTTTTTAAATGTACTGCTGACATTTGCCTCAGCAGTATTGTACCCGTCAAATCTCATCCATCTTCTGTTGTCTGGATCATTCGCACCAGGGTCACCATACTCGTCTCCGTAATATACAGTTGGAATACCTGGTATGGTGAATATAAATGCATGAAGTAATGAGAGTTTACGATATGCTGTGCTGTCTCCAACTCCAATTTCTCTTTTCCACCCGGCTCTTTTCCAGTCCTCGTCTGCTTTAAGCTCACCTCCGGCCAGGGAGATAAATCGTGGCCTGTCGTGATTTCCTGTAATATAGCCCATCAAATTATGATAGCCGTATGTTCGCAGACTTGTCAGCAGAGCTTTCTCAACATCCTCAAACGATCCGTCTGACTTTATCATGCTCCATATTGCTGCATCATAAACATTGAAATCAAATTGTCCGTCAAGCATGCCATTTCTTACATACGAGCTTATGAGTTCAGGAGATCCGTATGTCTCACCTATTTGAAAAACAGATTTTCCTGGCAGGGCCTGTTTGATTTTTCTGGTTAATGTCCGCCAGTAAACCTCGGGAATATGTTTGGTAGCATCATGTCTGAATCCGTCAATATCAAAGTTGACAGCCCAGTAAAGGGCAGAATCAGTAAGAGGTTTATAGACATAATCTTTTTCGAGATCGAGTGATGGTATATGTTTGTCAAACCAGGTTGTGAGTCTGAATTCGTCCCAAAGTTCAAAGTTTGGCCTCCCGTCAGGTGTAAACTGAGGAGTTGTCCAGTCAGGATGAGCCTGAAGTGTGGGACTGTTAATATGCATGTGGTTTGCAACATAATCAAGGATTACATTGAGTCCTCTTTTATGTGCTTCATCAAGCAGCTCTTTAAGTACTTCTTCAGTACCAAACCGCTTATCTACCTTTGTTATATATATTGGCCAGTAACCATGATAACCGCTGAATCTGGTTGAAGGATCTGTGTATTGTCCCCAGGCATCATAAGGATTCTGAGTGATTGGGGAAAGCCAGATAGTTGTTATTTCAAGATTGTTAAAAAACCCCTCTTTGATTTTCTTAAGTACTCCTTCAAGGTCACCTCCGTAATAGTCAACTTTTGGAAGCACATCCGGTGAATTTAATTTCTTGGTGTTCTCTTTGTTACCGTCAGAAAACCTGTCTATAAGCAAAGAATATAGTATCTGAGTATGTTTGTCGCCTCTGTTAAGCGCAGCAGTACTGGTTATTGGCTTACCTTTTGAAAGGGGTATCAGAATATCATTTGATACTGACTGTTTGTTTGCAGAATATAGCCTTATATAAGATCGCTCCAAAGCAGCCGCAGCCGAAGGAATTTCAATTCTCAAAGTTTTCCGTCCGCTGATATTTGATCTGTCTGTCACCTCCTCAATATAAAATGGGTCAATGATTGTGTTTTGCCATAAAACTACATATTCGGTGTTACGGCCATAAATATCTGCAGTAACAGAATTATCATCTGATTTAACTGAAATTGACACAACCGGAATCAAATCTGGCATTACGGCATTTTTAGTTAAATCAAGTGCAATCAGAGAAGCCTTGTCTCCTTCAGACACCAGAGTAATCACATTCAGAAGAGGAGAACTTGCTTTTTTAATAATTCTGATTGTATCGAAAGAAGATGTTTTCTCAATTGTCAGACTTGATGAATATAGCGAGTCGGCAGAACTCATCAGGGGAAAATAATCCTTTATTACTACCAATGTTGTATCTCCTGAAAGCCTTACAGGCTCTGCAGGACCGTAGGTATCGAATATTGTTGAAATATCCCTTCTGATGCAGGAGACGGATGCTGTTCCGGCAATCAGCAGTAATAAAAATACAAGCTTTCTCATAATTCGAAAATTATAGTTGAGTATGCAGGCATTGTTACAGAAATACTTGTCGAGTTAATTTTGGTAAATGTTACATTTCCCATATCTGCAATTGCTTTCTGAACAGAATGGTCAAATGCATATGTTGATGTAATTGATGATACATTGTGAATAATCATTAGCCTTTCACCCGGCACCTCTCTGTAAAACACCATAAAATTCTTTGAATATGCGTCAAGATTTGAAGGGAAAGTCAGGGTACCTGAAGCAAGAGCAGGGTATGTGTTTCTGAGTTTTATGAATTTTTCGTAAACTCTGAATATTGAGGTAAGGTCTTTCTTTTGAAGTGACAAAGGTGGTACAGATATTTCTGTAGAGAAAACCGGAGTACGCCATTTTGTTCTGTATGTATCTGATGCCGATGGATCCCACAGAAATGGTTCTCTGACATTTTCATCACCCGAAGATTTCATACCCATCATTCCTATCTCTTCGCCATAGTATATATAAGGAGATCCGCTGATTGTAAGCATAATTGCCGCCGCCATTTTTGCCATGTCCCTGTTGTTTCCGAGTCTGGAAAGCGTTCTGTCTTCGTCGTGGTTTGAGAGCTTAGTGGCATTAATCGCTCCGGATCTGTAAGTTTCAAATTTCGCAGACATATCTGTCATGTCTTTGGGATACCATTTTGCATGTGAGTTTTCAAGAACGTATATCAGTTTGTACCAGGCGTCAAAATTAAACAGTGCCGGTAACCCCCTGTAGTAAGGAGCTACTTTATTGTAGTCTCCTGTAAGATTTTCACCAATCATGTAAATGTCTGGTTTAATCTTTTTAAGTTCATTGTAATATTTCTCCAGAAAACGCGGATTCTCATCCGAGTCTTCACTCTGATAAATATGTTTAACTGCGTCCAGACGGAATCCGTCTACGCCTTTGGAAATCCAGAAAGATGCAATTTCAGTCATCTCTCTGAATGGTTCAGAATTCTGGCAGGTGTCAATTGATCCATAATTTATATCAGGCATCCAGTCAGAAAACATTCCCATATATTTATATCCTGTCGTACCAGAAGGTACATTGTGCCACTGACCCGAATAGTAGCTATTTGTCATAGGAACTATACCAGAGGAGATCCAGCTTGACAATTCTGCAGCGGGAGCAAAAAGGTAGTAGTCTCTGAACTGATTTGATGTACTGGTAATTGCAGATGTAAACCAGGGATGAAATTTTGAGGAGTGGTTCATAACAAGGTCCAGTACGACCTTAATACCCAGAGAATGAGCTTTTGCAACCATCGCTTCAAAATCTGCCATAGAGCCATATTCACTCTTTATTGCCTTGTAATCGTCTACATCATATCCGTGATATGAAGGAGAGGGATGAACTGGTGTAAGCCAGATACCTGCAATTCCAAGTTCATTCAGATAGTCCAGCTTTGCTGTAATACCCTTAATATCTCCAATGCCATCATTGTTTGAGTCGGCAAAGGATCTGACAAATATTTCATAAAAGACTCCTCCCCTTTTTGTACCATCCCACATACGTGCGTCATACTGAGAAATATCATCTCTTGGAACGACAGGTGGATCCGGGTCTGGATTTGGTGAAGGATTTTTTTCGCAGCTAACAGCGAAAATCAGTAAAATAAGGGAATAGAGGAATCTTTTCATGATTGAAAAAATAAAAAAAAGGGGGAGTTATCCTGAAAAGGTAACTTCCCCCTTTAAGTAAATATTAATTATCCAGAAGAATCAGTTCGTAAGTTGGGTCAACCTTGTTAAGATTGAATATTACTTTATAAGTACCAGCTGTAACAGCAATATTGCCGCCACCTGGATTGAGCTGATCCGGATTCTTACCGGCACTTGCGTCAAATTTACCCCAGTTAAGTCCCCAGTCGTTGTCTGCACGGAACTTTATTTCACCATCTTTAAGGATTACTGTAGCTTCAAACTTGTTAGTATTTTCATTGAATACAAGTTCTGTATCAGGTGAATTCCAGTCGTTTGGAGTTGCACTGCCAATGAGTCCAATTCTTGAAATTGTTTTTACTCTTTCAAGTGTTCTGTTGTTAGGATCTCTGTTGTCAAGTTTAAGATACATAATTGAACCATCAAAGAGAGAGATGTTTCCACCTGGTTCTACTTTAATTTTGTTGTTCACAATAGCTGCATCGTTTGATCCGATATCATCTCCGTTCCAGCCACCAGTATAAGTGATTTTAAATCCGTTCTGAGCTTTACCATTAAATGCAACCCATCCTTCAAAATAATCACCTTCACCTGCAATATCATACAGGAATTGAGATCTTGAATGATTCCATCCGCAGTAATCTCCTACTATCCAAACTTTAGCATATTGCTTTTCTGCTGGTTTGTAGGTGGTTACATTGAACTTAACTACATTTGAGATTATTGGATCAATCTGGTCTACAATCTGAGATTTAACTCTCATTTCTACCTTGTATGTATTCCCAAGTACAACTTTTAGTTTTTCCAGGGCAGACTGAAGATCAATCTGTTTAATAACAAGTTGATTAGCTGAAACAGAACCGATAACTCTTAATGGAGTAAATGCGCTGTTTTCAAGAGCGATTTCTATTGTGTATGTTACAGCTGCATCAAAACCAAAAGTGCTTTTTGTCCAGGTAAATGCAGGCAGATCGTTTCCTTTGGTAGCATCGGTCAGCACAATTGCCGACGGAGTGGCCAGGGTACCGGAAACAGCATCAGCAGGGTCAAAAACCACATTAGAGCTGCTATCCTTGGTACATGCAGCAAATGCAATAACCATGGCCAGAATTGATAATGTATATTTTACAATTTTCATATTCTTAATTATTAATATCCGGTGTTTTGAACAAGGTTAGGATTTGACATCAGATCTGCAACCGGAATAGGAAATACATTGTATTTTGCATCTATTGCGACGCCTGAAGGTTGTCCGCCTTTCATAGGCCACAGATATGTTGAACCTGTGTACTGGCCAAATCTGATAAGGTCTGTTCTGCGGGTACCTTCCCAGTATAATTCTCTGGCACGCTCATCAATGATGGTTGGAAGTGTAAGAGTAGCAACATTTCCGGAAGCATTTCCATATGCCCGGGCTCTGAGTTGATTGAAGTAACCTACTGCATCAGCAGTAGTAGCTCCTGTACCGCCTCTGACAACTGCTTCGGCAAGCATCAGGTATACATCTGCAAGTCTGAAGTATGGAAAATCTGTGTCTGGAAAATCATTGTGTGCACCTTTTCCACCGGTAGATGTCTTGTTGGTAAATTTAAATACAGACCAACCCTGGGTAGTGAAAGTGTTGAGAGGATTTGTAATCTCCTTGCTCCTTCCCTTCTTAAAGAAAATTGCCCGTTTATCTGCACTTACAGGATAGTCACCAGAAAGATCTGAGTAGGTAAATTTGTCAACCAGTTTCTCGGTTGCCCTGTTACCGTCCCATGCCTGCTGAGTTCCATTGTCTACAATATCCTTTTCACTTCCAGATCTAGAAGAGGCTACAAGATATGTCATACCTCCCCATGTCTGAATTTTGTTTCCGTCAAATGCAATCGGGAATATGATTTCATTCTTTGCAGCAGAGGTGTTGTTATCTGCCATAAAGAGATTAGTGTAATTTGGAGCCAGTGTGTAACCGCCGCCTATTACTTTCTTTGCGTATGTAATTACATCTGTATATCTTGCAGTACCGGTGTAAACCTCTGCATTGAGATATAATCTTGCAAGAAGAGTCCATGCCGCACCCTGATCTGCCCTGGCATACTCATTTGTTTTTGGAGCAGCCATCTGAGGTTCAATCTCCTTCAGTTCAGACTCAATGTATTCAAACATTGCTTTTCTGCCAATCTGTGAAGGCATATATCCTCCAATAGGGTGCTCTTCAGTAATGAAAGGAGGGTTTCCATAGATATCAAGAAGAATGCTGTATGCAAGAGCTCTCATAAAACGAGCTTCGAGACGGAATTTGGCAACCTCTGCTTTAATTGCAGTGTGTCCTCTTTCATTGAGTTTCTCATCGCTTGTTTGTTTGAGATATTCATTTGCCAGAGCAACAATAAACATTGACCTGTAATATACACCGTCTATAGATTCGTTCTTAATATTGCTCCAGGTATTGTTGTTAAGTTCTGGTACCCATGAGTCATTTCCCCATCCGTTTTTACATTCGTCTGTTGTTACGACCTGAAGATTCCAAAGACTTCTGAGGAATTGAGAGTTACCCGGGTCCAGTCCGGTAATGTCTGTGCTTCCTGCTCCATCCTGACCTGAAACGGCCATTACAGAGTAGATTTTTGCGAGACCTTGCTTATATGCTGCCTGGTCTGCATAAGCTTTGTCTACTGTAAATGTTTTCTCGTCAAGCGGTCTTGTGTCGAGATCTTTCAAACACGAAGTTGCCAGTACAGAGAGAGACAAAACTGATAATATAATTGTAATTTTTTTCATCGTAAATCGTGTTTTAGAAAGTTAAGTTTAAACCTAATGTATAAACACGTGGTCTAGGCCAGATGTTGTTATCAATACCCCATCCTTCCGGATCAAGACCTGTGTATTTGGTTATTACAAATACATTCTGAACAGAGAAGGCAAGTCTTCCCTTGATATTGCTCTTGAATAATTTATTGAAATTGTATCCTAAAGTAATGTTGTCCATTCTAAGGAATGACGCGTTTTCAATGAAGTAGTCAGATTTAATCTGCTGAGGTGAGTTACCTCTTGTGAAACCTGTTCTGTTTACAACATCAACCATGTTGGTAAGGAATCCCTGGTTTGAGAAGTTGTATGAAGTAGAATTTCCTGCAGCAAAGTCGTTAAACATATAGTTACCAAGATTAGCTCTCATGTTGAAACCTAAATCAAACTTCTTGTATGTAAACATATTGCTGAAGCCAAAATAGTATTTTGGTGCAGGGCTGTAACCTGTCAGATAACGGTCTGCTTCTGTGATCTGACCATCTTTGTTCATATCAACAACCAGATTCTGAATAGGTTGTCCATCCTGGTCGTAAACTTGTTTGTATGCATAGAAGGTGTTAGGTGCGTGTCCCACACTGTGCATCTGAATTGTTCCACCTGTACCAGATGAAACTCCACCTGTAGGAATACCTACATATGAAGGATTGTTATTGGCAGTAAGTTTTGTAATTATTGTCTCATTCCATGTACCGTTCAGACCGATTTCCCAAACGAAATCTTCTCTGTCAATTGGAATTGCATTAATATTTACCTCAATACCCTTGTTTTCAAGGTTACCTACATTGGTCACAATTCTGTTAGCAAAGTTTGTACCTGCAGCAACATCAATTTCATTGAGCAGATCGCTTGTTTTTTTGAAGTATCCGTCTACTGATGCAGTTATTCTGTTTTTCAGGAATCCGAAATCCAAGCCTACATTGTAAGATGCAGTCTCCTCCCATTTAATATTTTCATCATATCCTGTTGGTTTAAGTAAAGGATAGAATGTAGAACCAAACAGATAGTTTGAATAGATTGTTGACTGATTGTAAAGGGCAATATACGGATAGTCATTCAGACCAAGGTCCTGCTGACCAGTAACACCATAGCTGAGACGGAGTTTCATATCACTAATTACCTTAGAATCACTCAGGAAAGACTCCTTGTTGATTTGCCATGCAAATGCAGCAGAAGGGAATAGTCCCCACCTTGTTGCAGGAGAAAATCTTGAAGATGCATCATCTCTTACTGTAAAGGTAAGAATATATCTGTCAAGAAGTGTGTAGTTTAAACGTCCGTAGAAAGAGATAAGGTAGTTTTCTGTCGGGAAAGTTGTCTCTTTCTTAATAACCGGATTTGTAGCATGATTTGAGAGCTCTTTGCTGTAATCTTCTGAGTAGAAATGCTGCCATGAGTAACCGCCCATTACATCAATCTTACTGCTTATAGAAGGGAGCTCCCTGGTATAGTTCAGGTAGAAATCAAGAACTGTATTTTGTCTCTTGTTATTCCATTCTGTTTTTCTTCCAATACCTTTAAAGTCACCGTCTTTCCATGCCTGGAATGAGTTTTGTTTAACTCCGCTTGTACCTTTTCCCTGAGCAATGTCAAAACCAAGGTTGAGATGTGCTCTTAGTTCAGGAAGGAAATGCATCTTATAATCAAGTTCTATATTTCCAAGAGCCCTGTCCGATCTTGCATTGTCATATTTATCATATAACAGAGATAATGGATTGGTTCCGCTCAGTGTATTTGGAAGTGAAGTTGTTCCCCAGTTTCTGAATCCATTGAACATATCATAATTGATAGATCCGTCACTCTTATAATTGTATACCGGCTGAGTTGGATCATAGAAAGCTGCTGCCCCTACTGCTCCGCCATCTGCATAGTCATTATTGTTGACAACAGCCTTAACATTGGCAACAACTTTAAGGTGGTCATCAAAAAAGCTTGGAGTAAGATTTAAACCGGCTGTTACTCTCTCATAACCCGATGTCTTAAGAGTACCTCTCTGACTGTTATATCCGAGTGAAACTCTGTAAGGAATGTTAGCAAGGGTTCCAGAGACAGAAAGATTCTGGTCAGTTGTTAGTCCTAGCTGATAAATCTCTTTTTGCCAGTCGGTTTTGTATCCGCCAATCAGATAATGGGCGGCAAGACCGGTTGAAGTAGAGAGCGGATTAGCTTCAGTAAGTTTAGTTACAAACTCATCTGCAGAAAGGGAACCAATGGTTTTGGTGTTTTGATTTACAGAGTAAGTTGAATTATAATCTACTGCAAATTTCTTTGTACCCTTCTTGGTTGTTATAATGATAACACCATTTGATGCCCTTGCTCCGTAAATTGCAGTAGCAGATGCATCTTTAAGCACAGTAAAAGTTTCAATATCCGCAGGATTAATAGACGCAAGTCCGTTTCTCATTCCCGGAGCTGCATCATTCGATGTTGGCACTCCATCAATAACAATGAGTGGATCATTGCTTGCTCTGAGGGAAGCTCCGCCACGGATACGAATCTGAGATCCGGAACCCGGGCTGCCATCGCCTGGAGTAATCTGGACACCGGCAACCTTTCCGACAAGCAGTTCTTGAGGAGCCGTAACCGCACCTCTGTTAAGTACTTCAGGTTTGATTGCAACAATAGAGCCCGTTGCGTCCTCTTTTCTCACCTGACCGTATCCGATAACAACAATCTCAGAAAGAAACTGAGTATCCTCATTAAGGACAACAGTTCCAGCCTGTGAAGCAGGTACCTCTCTGGTCACAAATCCCATGTATGAGAAAACCAGTACGGAATTCTGAGAAGCTACATTAAGGGTGAATTTGCCGTCAAGATTTGTTTCAGTACCATTTGAGGTACCTTTTTCTATAACGGCAACACCAATTAATGGAGCGTTTTTGGCATCAACAACAGTTCCCGAAACAGGAAACTTTTGTTGAGCATAAATATCCATCCCTGTTGCAATGAACAGAACAGATATCAGCAAAAATAATCGCTTCATAAATTTTAGTTTAAGAAATTAGTAATTGGTTTATTTTCTGTTAAATATTTTAAGTTGAATTGCATCATCCTTGTCATCTACAAATACTACAGATGCTGCAGCAATAAGCAGACATATCCCTGCGAAAACAATAGCGTATATTGCCTGTGATTCGTAAAATCTCTTCACAATAGGCCCACCTACAATACCATTCAGTATCTGAGGTATAGTTATAAAGAAGTTAAAAATACCCATATAAATGCCCATTTTTCTGGCCGGCAAAGAACCTGCAAGAATTGCATAAGGCATTGCGAGAATACTGCCCCATGCTATTCCAATTCCAACCATTGGAATCAGCAGCATTTGCGGATCCTGTATTAGATAAATGGACATCAGGCTTACTCCTCCCAATAGCAGTGAAACAGAGTGAGTTAATTTCCTTCCTATTTTTTTGGCTATTGCAGGCAGAAGAAGTGCATATATTGCAGCAACCAGGTTATAGACACCAAAAATTATTCCTACCCAGTTACCTGCGTCCTGATACAACTCTGAAGAGGTATCATTTATATCGGTTCCATATATATGAACTGCAACTGCAGGGGTTGTAAAAACCCACATGGAAAAGAGTGCAAACCATGAAAAGAACTGAACAATGCCAAGCTGCTTCATAGTCTTGGGCATTGTGACAAAATCACTAAAAATTTCTGCTAACCCGTTTCTTTTCTTTTCGTTCTCTTCGTCCGCATTCTTTTCCGGAGGGTATTCTTTTGTTTTAACAATTGTCCAAATGATTGATGAAATTAGCACTACTGCTCCAATGTAAAATGAAACTATTACATTGTCAGGTACTCCTCCCTCTGATGATATCTTCTCTACACCAATCCACTCAGCCAGTATGTAAGGTAACCAGGAGCCAATAACAGCGCCTGTGCCTATTAAAAAAGTCTGAATTGAAAAGCCAAGAGTTCTCTGGTCTGAAGGGAGCAAGTCTGCAACAAGTGCCCTGAATGGTTCCATTGCAATATTGAATGAGGCATCCATGATCATAAGCATACCGGCTCCTACCATCATTGCAGGCATAATATGAGCAATCATTGCCGAATTTGGCATAAATACCAGAGCAATGGATGCCAGTATTGCCCCAACAAGAAAGTATGGTTTTCTTCTGCCCAGTTTTGTCCATGTTTTATCGCTGAAGTGTCCTACCAGCGGCTGAACTATCATACCTGTAAGGGGTGCAGCTATCCAGAACCATGACAAATGCTCAACATCTGCTCCAAACGTCTGAAGAATCCTGCTTGCATTTGCATTTTGTAAAGCAAATCCAAACTGGATACCTAAAAAACCGAAGGTCATGTTCCAGATATCCCAGAAAGACATCCTTTGTTGTTTCATTTCGATACAATTTTGATTAAAAGTACGATTATCTGAAACAATATATCAGGCTCTTCCGACGAATTGCAGAAAAAGAGGGATGAATTGCATAAATTTGCAATCAGAATGAATTCAGGAAGGAGAATTTCCCTCCAGCCAGTCCATGAAAACCGGAACTCTTGCTCTGCTTACAAAGATCTCTTCTTTAAGAGGCGGATTTAACTGAACTTTAAGACGAGAATTAAAGTGCTTGGTAATGTGATCAATAGAAGTAATACTAGCTATGCAGGATCGCGATAATTTGAAAAAAGTGTCAGGGTTTAATTGTTCTTCAATTGCCTCCAGAGAGAGATCTGTAAGCAATGTTTTTTTATCTTTTGTAACAATGTAAGTTGACTTGTTTTCGGCATAGAAGTAGGCGACATCGTTAATATTCACTACAAAAATTTGAGTTCCGAGACGAACTGTAAATCTTTGTTTATAAACTTTGGACGATGTTATAATTTTACTTACAACTTCCTGCGAATACGTGAAGTTTTCTTTCATTTTAACACATCTGTCCACAGCCTTAACAAAAGCCTTTTCTTCAAGCGGTTTTAAAAGATAATCAATACTGTTTACCCGGAATGCTTCAAGCGCGTAACTCTCATATGCTGTTGTAATTATAACGCTTGAATTAATATTAACCATATTGAACAACTCAAAACAAATTCCGTCTGACAGTTCAACATCCATAAAAATAATATCTACTTCATGCCCTTTAAGCCATTCTGCCGCAGAGACAACTGATCCAAGGGTAGCCAAAACTTCGTAATCCGGATATCTTTTGGCAAGAAGCCGTTTAATTTGCATCTGTGCAGGAATCTCATCTTCCAGAATCAAGATCTTCATGACTTTTCTATTAACGGGAGTTTTACTTCAAAATAGTCCGGTTCAGAAATAATTTCAATATTTTTTTTAAACAAAAACATATACTGACCCTTAATGTTTCTCAGACCAACACCACTCGAATCAATTGTTGTAAGTCTTAGCTGAAGGTTGTTTCTTACAGCGATCATATTTTTATCAATATATACATCAATTTTCAAAGGTGTCTCAATAGAAATTATATTATGCTTTATAGCATTTTCCACAAGCATTTGCAGTCCGCCTGGGACAATGCAATACTCTTCGTAATCAGGTTCTATTTGAATCTCTATGGACAATCCGTCGCTAAATCTTTCACGGAGCAGATCAACATAGAGATTTACAAAATCTACCTCTTCCTTTATGGTTACTACAGGTAAATCCTCCTTTCTGAGAAGATAACGATAAACTGAGGATAGTTTTCTTACAAAATCACTTGCTCTTTGCTGGTCTGTGTATATTAAATAATCGAGAACATTAAGACTGTTAAAGAGAAAGTGAGGGTTTAGCTGGTTTTTTAATTGCTGATACTGATATCTTGCTCTGTTTTTCTTGCCAATTTCAAGATTAAGTGCTTTTTCCTGCTTCCTGGAATAATACGAATAAACATGCAGCAGTGAAATTACAATTAGGTTAAAAACGAAACTCGAAAAAAGAGTAAGGTTGAAATATATATCCTTGAAGAATGTAACACCAAACACGTCGTTCCAGATTGGCATTCTTATCCAGAGTGCAGATACAAAAGCAACCAGAACAGATGATATTACAATTAGAAAGATTTTCAGAAAGGTCCACTCATCCTTTACAAATTTGTTTAATATCACAACCACCGAAATGTCGATGAAAAGCATTAGTAGGGTAAGAGGATAGTTCGAAAGAAGTTTAATCAGAAATCTGCCAAAAGTAAGATTCAGATTTTCTTCAAACATAGGCATAAACTCCTGTATTAAAACACGGAATCCGAATACAAGCAACGCAAGAAGAGTAAATTCTACAATTCTTTTAATGCTTAATTGTTTCATCGCTTCTTAAGGCCTTTTCTTAAAATAAAGAACACCATCCATCCCAGAAATTCAGTTACAATAATTGTGGCAATCACATGCGTGAGAACCGGAAAGTCCGGAATAAAAAATGATATAAGATCTGCGCCCTTGGTTCCCAGATAGAAACCTGCCAGAATTGAAAGTAATGAAAGTGAAAGAAAGACATCCGTAGTGCCATTAAAAAAGTTAATAAGCATAATAATCATGGCCAGGGTAAGGATTGTCAGGAACAGCCCATCGTCAAGGTTGTACCACCTGAGCAGAAAGCAAACTGCTGCATGAATAAATGCAAAAAGGTGCACTATGATATTTACAAACTGTAAATCTCTCCCTTTTTCACCATTAGTTTTAAATACAGAGGTTTTCATAAAATAGATAACTGTCTGTAAATATATAAAATATAATCGGCTTAATGAAAATTAAAAAATTTAAATTAGGTTTGTCGTACTATTTGATTTTAAAATTCAGCACCTTATGAAGATAAAATTTTTCTTACCATATAACACGCGCCCCGGGCAGAATATCTATATTTCAGGTTCTCATGAGCAACTGGGTAGCCTTGAAACAGAAAAAGCAGTTCCAATGTTTTTTCTCAGCGGAGTCTGGATTTGCGAAATAGACTTTAAGTCCCCGGATGAGTTCCAATACACATATTTCATCAGGGATGAATATTCCGGAATTTTTTGTGAAGCCGGACCAGCCAGAATTTTCAGACCAGGTAAACGTTCTGTCTATTATATTCATGATCAGTGGAAACCTTATTCAGATGAATCACCATTCCTCTCCCATGCATTCAGAAATATCTTTTTTAACTCTGAAAAACAATTTCCGGTTAACTATACAGACGTATTAATTACATGCTCTGTAAATAATCTGCCTGATACTTCATCCGTTCTTATATCGGGAAGTTCTGCTCAACTTGGAAAATGGGATGAGACGAGAGCAGTTCAAATGTTGCGGGGAGAAGGTGGCATATGGTATGCTGAATTACAGAGACCAGGATTATTAAGCGGAACTGAGTATAAATTTATTGTTAAATCAAGTTTATACGGTAAAACTGAATATATCTGGGAGGATGGGCTGAACAGACAAATTCAGGATTTGCATTTGTCAGCACCCGCAAATGCCTCAGTAGTAATTAATAATTTTTCAATTAATCTGCCTGCCATCAAACCCAGATACTCAGGAACTGCAATCCCGGTTTTTTCAATCAGAACAAATGGAGGGTGCGGAATTGGCGAGTTTTCCGGACTTAAATCCATTGTAGATCTGCTAGCTGTAACCGGCCAGAGAGTTCTTCAGATTCTTCCTGTCAATGACACAACAATGACACACACATGGAGTGACTCATATCCGTACGGAGCAATATCAATATTTGCACTTCACCCTCTTTACCTGAATGTAAAGCAAACAGGAATTGTTACAGATGAAGCTTTTATGAAATGCTTTGATGAAACTGCTCACAGACTTGAGTCACTGGAAGAGATTGACTACGATGCAGTTGATAAACTCAAATGGGACTATATCAGAAGAATTTATGAGCAAGAGGGCAAAAAAATACTTCTAAGTAAACAATTTCTTGAATATTTCTGCAGAAACAGTTCATGGCTTATTCCTTATGCAGCTTTCTGTTATTTGAGAGATAAATTTGGATCACCAAAATTCACTGAATGGCCGGATTTTTCCATATATGATAACTCAAAAGTTAAAGAACTTACTTCTCCTGACAGTAACGTATATTCCGAAATTGCCCTGCACTACTTTGTTCAGTATCACCTTCACAATCAACTTTCTGATGCTCACGATTACGCAAATTCAAAAGGGGTAATTCTTAAAGGGGATATTCCAATTGGTATTAACAAAAATTCGGTTGAAGCATGGAGCGAACCACACCTGTTCAACTTTAACGGCCAGGCCGGTGCACCGCCGGATGATTTTTCAGTTAAAGGGCAGAACTGGGGTTTCCCAACTTACAACTGGGAGATAATGGAGAAAGATGGATATTCCTGGTGGAAAAGAAGGTTCCGAAAAATGGAGGAGTATTTTGATGCATACAGGATTGACCATATTCTTGGCTTTTTCAGAATCTGGGAGATTCCTTCACTTGCAACAGAGGGATTACTTGGATATTTCAACCCCTCTATGCCATTTTCTGCAGATGAAATCAGATCCATGGGTTATAGCTTTAATTACGATAGGGACTGTCTTCCATACATTAAAGAATGGGTTTTGGATGAATTGTTTGCAAGTAAAAAGAGCGAAATTAAAGATCGCTTCCTTGATAATATTGGCTGGGACAGTTACAGGCTGAAAGCAGAGTTTTACACACAGGAAAAGATAGAAGATTTCTTTAGTTTGAACTCCGGAAAAATTGATTCAGGAATTAAAGACCAGCTCTTGTCACTTGTAGCTGAAGTGCTTTTTATACAAGATCCTGCAGACAATTCAAAATACCATCCAAGAATATCATCTCAATTCACTAAATCATATCAGGCATTAAACGACGACCAGAAAAACGCTTATAACAGGATTTACAATAACTTTTTTTATCATAGAAATGATGGTTTCTGGTATAACAATGCCATGAAAAAATTACCATCTCTTATCTCTTCAAACGGGATGCTTGTTTGCGGGGAGGATCTTGGAATGATTCCTTCCTGTGTACCATCTGCAATGAAATCATTAAGTATTCTTACGCTGGAAATACAAAGAATGCCTAAAGATCCTTCTCAAGAATTCGGCCATACCCAAAGCTATCCTTATCTATCCGTTTGCACTACAGGAACGCACGATACCAGCACCCTCAGGGGCTGGTGGGAAGAGGACAGAAACACTACCAATTCATATTACAGAAATGTATTGAACGGTTACGGTGATGCTCCATTATTTTGCGAACCATGGATTTGCAGAAATATTCTTGAAAATCATTTAAAATCTGAGTCTATGCTTGCAATTTTCCCATTGCAGGACTGGATTTCTGTTTTTCCCGCTTTGAGAAGAGAGAATCCTACCTGTGAAAGAATTAATATTCCGTCAAATCCAAAGCACTACTGGAGATACAGAATGCATCTGACTGCAGAAAATCTTATTTCCGACACAGATTTTGTCGGGGAGATAAGAAAAATGGTGGAGGAGAGTAACAGATTATAATCTCTCCTCTTTTAACTTTGATCTGAGTTTACTGTCTTTGTGTATTTTATTTACTACCAGGGCAATGGCGCCGTCTCCGGTAACATTGGCTGCTGTGCCAAAGCTATCCATTGCTATGTAAAGAGCAATCATCAGACCTATTGCATTTTGATCAAATCCAAGCATCGATTGTAAAACTCCCACAGCAGCCATAATTGCACCTCCAGGTACTCCCGGGGCAGCCACCATCGTAATTCCCAGCATAAAGATAAATCCTGTAAACAAATCGAGGTCTGCAGGCATATTAAGCATCCACATAATTGCAAATGCACATGATACAATTTTTAGCATACTTCCGGCAAGATGGATTGTTGCACAGAGAGGTATTACAAAATCTGCTATCTCCTCTTCAATACCATTTTTTTTTGCCTGGGCAAGAGTTACAGGAATAGTTGCTGCAGAAGACTGAGTTCCTAATGCAGTCATATATGCCGGTAACATAGTGATTAAAGCCCTGAATGGATTTTTTCTTGTAAATGCCCCAGCTGCAATGTACTGAAAAAGCAGAAGCAAAATGTGCATTACAAAAATTACAATAATGACTTTAAAAAATAGATTCATTATCATAACAGCCTGCCCCTCTTCTGCAATTTTAAGAAATATGCCAAATATATAGAGCGGTAAAAATGGTATAATAACCTTAACAATTACCACAGTTACAAGATCCCTGAATTCAGAAAGAACATTTTTCATTGCAGAGCCATTTATGCTCGCAATTCCCAGACCCATTACAAATGCAAAAATCAGAGCTGTTGTAACACTCATAAGAGGAGGCATGTCTATTGAAAAAAACGGAGTTATTTCAATTCCGGTAAGACCCCCGAATGATTGAAATGAACTCTCTCTGTCTATAATCAAAGGAAGAGACCAGCGAGTAGTAAAATATGAAAAGAAACCGGAAAAAAGTGTAGATCCGTAAGCTATTACTGTAGTAATACCTAAAAGCCTTCCTGCTCCCCTCCCAAGGTCTGCAATACCTGGAGCTACAAGTCCAAGTATTATCAGAGGTATTGTGAAGCCAAGAAAATTACTGAAAATTGAATTAAATGTAACAAAGACTTTGACAAGCGGAACAGGGAGAATAAATGAAGCCAGAATTCCTAGAACGATAGCAATAATAATTTTAACCAAAAGACCGGGTTTGTACTTCATATTATTTAATCAAATTAGTTTTGAATGTTTTTTCCTCTCCTTTTAATACCCCAACTCCATATTCGCCGGATGATTTCGCCCAGGCCCTGTGCATAAGTCCGGTATTAAACTGCATAGAAATATTGCCATTTCTGTCAACAGCAATTATACCCCCACCGGAGCCGCCCATTGGATCAATTTTTTCAAAGAGAACAGTATTAACTGCTTTATCCAGGGATAATCCTTTATACTCCATTAATGCCGATATATCAAAAGCAACAACCCTTCTTATCCAGAATTCTCCGTGGCCAGTACAGGAGATTGCCGCAGTTAAATTATTAGCATAAGTACCAGCTCCTATAACAGGGACATCTCCCACCCTTCCCCATTTTTTTCCAGACATTCCTCCGGTTGATGTCGCAGCAGAAAGATTTCCGTATACATCCAGCGCTACACATCCGACTGTCCCTCTGGGGTCTTTAGCCTCTTCTCCCTGCTTAATGTTTTTTAGTTGCTGTGCCCTAGAATCCGTAGAAAAGTATGAATTCTCGACAATTTCAAGTTTCATCTCCTTTGCAAAAGCCGATGCTCCCTCTCCTATCAGCAGAACATGCGAAGTACTGTCCATTACGAGTCTTGCCGCATTAACAGGATTCTTAATATCTCTTACTCCTGCAACAGCTCCCGCCTTTAAATTTGATCCATCCATAATAGCAGCATCCAGTTCATGAATTCCGTCAATATTCATTACTGCACCTTTACCTGCATTGAAAAGCGGACAATCTTCCATATAATTGACTACTTTCTGAACTACATCGAGGCTTGATTTGCCTTCGAGCAGCATCTTCCTGCCAATTTCCAATGCTTCAAGCAGATGTTTCTCATACTGTGCCTTTTTTTCAGGTGTCATAGATTTTGGGGCACCGCCGGCTCCCCCGTGTATAACTATAGACCATTTTTGAGGCTGATTATTACTCTGTGAGTATATAAGCTGACCGCAGACAAGTGTAAGAATCAGCGTTGCAATTAACCTGAATTTCATCATTGAAATATTTAAAGTATGAATTCTCCTGACCATTATACAAAAATAGCATTGTATTCCGGAAAAATATTAAATGATGCGAATATTTCCAATAAAGAATATTTTATCAAATTGTTTGTTTCGGTTTGAAAGTTAACACCTGCGCATTTAAAATTGATTAAATTTGTATGTAATCACCAGTGTAGTTATCCGGAAAAATCTGAAATCAATGAAACAAATTTTTACTCTTTTGTTAATTACCTTTTCAGGAATCACAGGAGTCTTAAATGCTCAATCTGTCTCTTTAAGAGTAATAGACTCTTTTCATCCCTCAACTGTCAGAAATGTTTATGAAATCATAAGACACACAACTCTTTCAGAGGACAAGCAATTCAAAATTGCGTGTCAGATTGAAAGTGAAGATGAGTATTTCGCTGAAGCGATAAAAAATGAGCTTGTGCTTAGCAATAAAAGTAATGGCATTTTACAGAAGATGAGAAGGGAAACCCTCACCAGTATTCTCAGCGAAGAAGAACTGGACCAGTACTACAGAGGCATTTCCAGTTCAGAAGCCGAGTCTCAGGCAGCAAAAGTAAGAGATGCAATGATTATTGAAATGAATGCAGGATACCAGGAGGGTAAATTCATATTCGCATCTTTTTATAAAATTTTTCTTGAGTCAATGGTTGCAGAGTTAAAATTTGCAGATAAACCATTAAAACTTAAGCAAGAACTTAAAAAAATCAAAGAGGATGAAATGAGAATCTTATACGAAAAGTGCGGAATTGTAATTGATGAAAATTTTCATGGTACACGCTCCTGGAAATTCAGACCAAATACACCACTAAGATAAACTTTGTCTTTCAAAATAATATTGAAATGAAAACTTCAACAATAGGGAAATTTGTAATTGGTCTTGGAGCATTCACACTCTCCGGAACTATTTTCAATGAAGAGTGTGCAGCTGAGGATAAAGGATCTCAGTTGAAACTGAAGGGAAAACCTAATATTCTATTTATTGCCGTTGATGACTTAAGACCTGTAATATCTGTTTATGGCGATAAATTAGCAAAAACTCCCAATTTTGAAAGACTTGCCAGATACGGTATAACTTTTAACCGCAGTTACTGTCAGCAAGCCCTGAGCGGACCCACCAGGGCAAGTTTGCTTACAGGATTAAGACCTGATAATATTGGAGTCTGGACACTTCAGGGAAACTTCAGGAAAAATAACCCTCAGGTGGTTACTCTTCCTGAATTGCTAAAGAATAACGGTTATGAAACTATTGGAATTGGCAAGATTTTTCACCCGCTGGATAATCAGAAATTTCGAAATGACCCTCAATCATGGAGCGTTCCATATATAAAGACATCTGCCCCAACCTATATGCTGGCTCGGGGAAGAAATGCAACAGAGTGCGCAGATGTTCCCGATAATGCTTATGAAGATGGTTTAATTGCCCAGGCTGGTATTGCAAAGCTTAAAGAGTTGTCAAAAAGCAGTAAACCTTTTTTTCTTGCAGTGGGATTTAAAAAACCACATGCTCCATATGTTGCGCCAAAAAAATACTGGGATTTATACGAGAGAGAGCAGATGCCTCTGGCTGAATATCAGCAAATGTCATCAGATCCGGTTTTATATGCTTACCATCCATCTAATGAACTGAAGGTCTATTCAGATATTCCTCCGTTTCACAGCTATGAAGACACTAAGCATTTGGATACAGCAACTCAGAAAAGAGTAATTCATGCTTACTATGCCTGTGTTTCATATATCGATGCCCAAATCGGGAAATTATTAGACGAACTGGAATCTCAGGGAATTGCTCAAAATACTGTAATTATACTTTGGAGCGACCACGGATACCATTTAGGTGACCATGGTTTGTGGAATAAACTTACAAATTTTGAAAACTCCACCAGAACAGCCCTTATGATTTGTGCTCCTGATTTTAAAAGAAATATTAAAACAGACGCTGTAACCGAGTTTGTTGATATTTTTCCAACAATTTGCGATTTGGCAGGTGTTGAAAAGCCCGTTTATCTAGACGGAGAATCATTGATTAATGTTTTGCAATATCCGGAAAAATCAAAAACAGATTATGCATTTGGTCAGTTCTCAAGAGGAAACGTTTACGGATACTCTTGCCGTGACTCAAGGTACAGGCTGGTTGAATGGATAGAAAATTTCAGGACTTATCTGCCTTTTGAAGGAAAAAAGATAACAGGTACTGAACTTTATGATTATGAAAAGGACCCCCTCGAAACAAGAAATCTTGCAGGTGACCCTAAATATAAGAGAGTACTGGATAAAATGAAACGAGAACTTCACATGTTTTATAATGATCAGTTTGAAAGAAGTAAGAAGCATCCGGTTGCAGCAAAATTTCCGTTAACAGAAGCAGCAGTAATTGATGAAGATGAATAAAGCAGGGACTGTTTCCTTTGAATATGCTCTCAGGCAGTCAGGACCCGTTGCATTTTCAACAATGGTAAAACCTGCAGGATCAATGTGTAATCTGGATTGTCACTATTGTTATTACCTGGATAAATCCGAACAATATGGCAACAGTCAGCCGGTTATGACTGAGGCATTGCTAGAAGAGTATATCAAACAATATATTGAAGCTAATGAGGTATCTCATGTATCATTTTTGTGGCATGGCGGAGAACCTCTTCTGCTTGGAATAGATTTTTACAAAAAGGCACTCATATATCAAAAAAAATATGCTCAGGGCAAAGAGATAGATAATTCTTTGCAAACAAACGGAAGTTTAATCACAGATGAATGGGCTTATTTCTTTTCTGAAAACGAATTTCTTATTGGAATTTCTATTGACGGGCCGGAAGATATTCACAATTCATTCAGAGTAAACAAAGCTGGCAAAACTTCATTTATGAGCGTAATGAATGGTCTTAATATTTTGAAAAGACACAATACGGCTTTTAATACCCTGAGTGTTGTAAACAAAATGTCTGAAGGAAGAGGACTTGAAGTTTATCAGTTTTTAAAAAGTACCGGCAGCCACTATATGCAGTTTCTGCCTGCTGTAGAGAATATCATTGAAAGGGATGGCAAAAGACCACTTATTGTTAGTCCCGGAACATCCGGCGCAGTTTATGCGCCCTGGAGTGTATCTCCTCTTGCATATGGTGAGTTCATGTTTGATATTTTCAAATATTGGGTTAGAAATGATGTCGGTGATTATTTTGTTCAGCTATTTGACTCAACGCTGGCTCAATATTGCAATGTTGCTCCCGGATTATGCTCAATGAACGATACTTGCGGAGAGGCTCTTGTAGTAGAACATAATGGTGATGTTTATCCCTGCGATCACTATGTATATCCGGAATTCAAACTTGGAAATATCTTGGAAACGCCTCTCTTAGATTTATACAAATCTCAGAAAAGGTTTGATTTTGGGCTGAATAAGAAATGTTCCCTGCCGGCAGAGTGCAAATTATGTGAATATTTGCAAGTCTGCAGGGGAGAATGTCCAAAACACAGATTCGAAATGTCAAAATTCGATGATGGAAACCGTAATACGCTTTGTGAAGGTTTCAAGTACTTTTTTAAATATTCCATGCCATATATGGAGCATATGAGAGACCTTCTGATAGCCGGAAAGTCTCCGCAACTTGTTAAATTCTATACCCCCGAAAAATAATCTGTAAATATTTAAAAGAAAAAAAGGAGCTGTCAGTATTATCTTGGCAGCTCCTTTATATTTAATACATTAAAGATTTTAATTAGGAATTAACACTTTAATATCATCAAGGAAGATTCGGTTCTTTCCTGCTCCAATTCCAGTAAGGTCTAAGGCTCCGCCAAGGAACACAATCTGAGTCTCAGAAGTAGCACCGGTGATTGTAAAGTTGCGTTCAGTTCCCTGAGCCTCCCAGATAGCGGTACAAGTTGGGTCTGTTGCATAGTTTGGCCAGTTATTGATATTGAACTGATTTACACTAAGCGTACCAGGGCCTTTCAGGCTAATCTTTAAATCTGTATCATCTTTTGTTCCTGTAGCTGTCATGTATGGTACAGCTTTGAATTTAACCAGTACATTTTTTGTCCCGGTGATTCCAGTAAGTTTAGGTGAAATAATATCACCACCAAAGCCGGTTTTTCCAAGTTTAACCATACCCGGACGAGCATATACTAGTGGCTGCATAGTTGACCCCGGATTTGGAGTACTTGTCCAGCCTTTATCTTTCTCTGTCTGTGACCAAAGATCCATCCTTGTTTCGCCAGTAGTTGTGTAGAAAATTGCACTTCCGTAAGTTAACCAGCTGAAGTCCTCAAAGAATACGATTGTTCCTTCACTCTTACCCTCTTGCTTAACTGTATATGTAACATTTAGCAAAGGAAACTGAGCACATGTAAATGAAATCGTTCCTGTTCTTGATGAACTCGCAGTATTTTCAGAAACAGCAAAATTGAGATCTGTGCCCTCTGAACCAACAACCGAATTAGAGTACTGAATCCATGCTGCATTTGATGTATAAGTATACTGTACATTGGCCTTAACATTCACTGCAAGGTTTTGTTCAGTCTGGTTGATATTCTTAATTTTATCAACATCCTTAACAGTTAAATATGGAGTCGCTTTAGCCTGTGTAACGGTAAACATTACAGGCTGTTCCTGTCCTGCAACCATAAATTTAAACTGAGTTGTACGATCCTCAAATGTTTTGTTTTCAGATACAATCACTCTTACTATTCCATCGTCGTCACCTTCTGCAGGAAAAAACCTTACCCAGTCGCTGGTTCCATTTTCAACGATAGTCCAGTTTCTGTTTGACCTGATAATGTACTTTTCGCCGGCAACATTGCCTTTATAATCAACAGAGTAGCCTGTTGGGCTGGTTGCCTCTGTTGCATCCTTAAAGTTAAAATACGGATCACCTGTCTCTACTGGTTCCTTTTTACAAGAGGTTACCACAGCAAACGCCAGGAGAATCAGTATAAAAATTTTGTTTGTTTTCATATGATTAGTTTAATTTTTCAGTTTTATTCTTTGTCAAGTTTAATTGTGTTACTGTATTGCTTTCCAAAACGATCAGTAACTAAAACTTTAATCTGAAGAGTATTTTTAGGGGGTATAGCAGAAAAATAGAAATTGGAGACTCTTGGCTTAAGGAAATTTCCTCTTTCATAGTCTGCTCTCTTAATTTTCCCTTCATTCATTAACATTTCCATATCATTTTCGTAAGCAGGATCTGACGAAATGAACTGCTTCATTTCACCCATATACCTGCCATCAGAAAACCATTCAACACGCCATTTGTTATCCCAGTTCCAGATTTTTGCCACTATAGCTTCCGGCAAATTTTTGAATGAGCCTGCAGGATAAATTTGCATCTGGTAGTCACGTTCTTTTCCTAATGTTTTATAATACCACTCGTTTCCGCCCTTATTAAGTTCGAAAACCTGATATCCTGAAGGCGTACCATCAGGAGCATAAGCTGAGGTCCACCACGCACCGCATGATGATGCAACATTGTGTTCAATAATTCCGGGCAAAAATTCAATATTTGAATTAATATGAGTGTGGCCGGTAATAAAGCTTAATCTGAAACCGGATAAAATCTTAAGCAGCTGGGCATAGCCCGGGGTAAACTGATAGTCATTAATCCAGCTCTTGTTAATTGTTGCATGCATTATTACATAGACATTAGCACCGGAAGGTATCAGCTCAGAATATTTTAACAACCATTCAGTCTGTTTTCTGTCAATATCTTCTGTATACTTTTTATTGGTCTCATAAATGATATTATCAAGTACTATAAAGTAATTGTTACCAAGGTTGAAACCATAATAAGCAGGGCCAAAAGAATTTTCATACGCAGACGCAGTTTCACTGTCTCCGGACAGCTCTTTTACATAGTCATGGTTGCCAATTGCTGTATAAACAGGCATATTAAGGGTCGCCATACCACTTTTGTGTTTTTCAAAAAGCGACATGGTATCCCATACAATATCACCCAGATAAACAGCTACAGAAGGAATGTTCCTTGAACTGTACTGAACTGCCAGCTTTTTTAAATCAGGCAGAACGGTCTTTTCATACATTGAAAAGTGCAAATCATTTTTCGTTTGAGGGTCACCAACAGCCAGCAAGGCAAAACCATTCTTGTCATTAAATTTATCAAGCGTAAATTCATAATAATCTGAAGATTTCACAAGTTTTTTGTAAAACTGTGAAACTCCGTTATCCCTTTTGGCTGTGTAACCAGAAGGTGTGATAATAAAAACAAATTTTGCCTGTTCCGATGTATTAATGCTGAATTCTCCCTTTGTTCCGGTTATTGAAAAACTGAAACCATCTGAGACAGCAACACCACTTATTCCGTTAGTGCCCGACAACACTCTTCCCTTTATCTCTCTGCCGGTTAAGGCAGAAGAGATAAAGATTAGTAGTGATATTATTATTGCTCTTTTCATTGCAATCCTGAAGATATGTTATAATTAGTTTCCCTGAATTGCCTGTTTGCTCCACCAAACCGGAAGTTTCATATTATTTTCTCCGCCCATTTGCTGAAGCGCTGCGTTTGCATTTGCCATATTTGTTGAAATGGTGGTGTTTGGGTATCCCAGACGGGTAGGAAGAACATTATCGTTGTAAATAGTTCCTTCGCCTATGGTTAAAACCGGATAACCGGTTCTTCTGTATTCATGGTAAGCCTCCATACCAACCCAGAAAAGTGCGAGATACTTCTGATTTCCAAGGAATTCCTCCTTGTTTACTGCCAAATCCCATGAACCAAGCGGTGAAGCGAGATATGCATTCGCATCAGCTGTTGTTATTGTAACTTTTGGTTCGGCAAACTGGCCCTGCTCAGACCACTTTTCCATTGATGCTCTTACACCGGCCTCATAATAAGTTTTCGCAGCTGTTGCACCACCTGTAATCCAGCCTTTAAGGGCAGCCTCGGCAAAAATGAATTTTACTTCTGCATAATCCATGTAGGTTGCAGGCGCATCCTTTCTGCAGAATACTTTATAGTTTAACCATGATGTACCTCTGTCAACAACCGCACGCTCAAGGTCTGTGCATCCTGATTTGGTGCCAATCCATATGTTAAGCGGATTATTAGCAACAACATTGTTTTTTTTGCCAATAACATTGAGTCGCGGATCTACGTAAACCTGATTTCCGTTCTGATCTGTCTGAACAGTCATTTTAATTAGCTGCTGAGTAAGCTTCCTTCCGCTTGCGGTGAATTCTCCCTCAGTCATAAGTCCAAACTCACTCAGATATGGATCAACACCTGAGAACTTTACAGTTGCGTTGTCCTGATTAGAAGTGAAAATTGGATATTTAGATGCGTTATTCAGAATTTCAGTCATCTTGGCACCAACATTCATCTCAGTTCTGCCACTTACTCTGCAAAGAAGTCTCAGATAAAGAGAGTTGTTGAATTTCCTCCATAATGCCATGTTGCCACCATACATACCATCCATTTTTGGATTGAGGAATACTGGGTTTGCAGCATATATATCGTTGGCTTTTTCCAGATCCTGGAAGAGAAATTCATAGACTTCCTTTTGTGAATTGAATTTTGGAGTAAGAGTTCCGCCAACTTTACGTCCGGAAAATGCCTCTTCGTAAGGAACACTTCCAAACATATCTGTCATGTTAGAAAAGAACAGAACCTTAAATGTAAGAGCAATAGCCTCCAGAGATTTGTCTCCCTTTTCAATTGCAAGTTCATGCATATGGTCTATGTTTTTACCATAGTTTGCATAAAGGTTCCAGAATCCCGCCCAGTCTCTTGACTCCTCAAGAAAATACTGGTGCTCTCTTCTTGTAACACCACCGGTATGAGCAGTAAACTGGATAAGTTCATTGTTGTAATACCATGTGCGGTTTAGCCACTGGTTAGCTGAATTATACAGTATCGGTTCAAACATACCTGAAGGCTGTATCATTCCAACAACCGTTCTGTTGGGATTTGTGTTAATCTCCTGGAAATCCTTTGTGCAAGAATTTAGAAAACCCAGGACAAACACACTTATTATTATAAATTTTAAGTTTTTCATCTCTTATGAATGTTTAATTAGAATGATAATTTCAAGTTAAAACCAAATGATCTGGTCATTGGGAAAGCCCCAACTTCAATTCCGTTAAATACATTTGATCCCTGAAGCATACCTCCCTCTGGGTCAAACTGTGGCCAGTTGTCAAGTGAGAAGATATTTGTCGCAAAAATTGCAATGTTTGCACCCTGAATGAATCCAATTTTATTGCAGATTTTTTCCGGAAGATTGTACTCAAGTCTTGCCTCTTTGAATTTAAGGAATGATGTGTCGAATGTGTGAGCTTCGCCATTATACCTGTCAAGGGTAAGTGCCTGATAATATGTATAGATACTTGATGTAATTGTGTTGTTTTTACCAAATACAGGAGTTCCGTCCTCATTATAAGAAATGATGTTTACACCTTCTGCTACCATTCCGTCATATCGTCCTGGAAGTGAGTTTTTCAATTTACCCTGATAAGAAAGGATACCATTTGTAACAGAGAATCTGTTTCCACCAAGCTGATATGAGAATGCCATGTTCAGAGTGAAGTTCTTGTATTTTAGTGAAGTATTGAATCCTCCTCTCCAGTCTGGGTTTACTTTTCCAAGATAGTTATCTGCTGTGCTCACTAAAGATGGAAGACCAGTAGTTTTATCAAGAATCATCTGTCCGGATACATCAATTTTTTTACCAGAATCATCTGTGTAGAAAGAACCTTCAGGAGCTCTCTTGAGAGCAAATCCGTAAATTTGATGCATCTCCTGTCCAACATAAGAATAGACATGGTATCTTCCTCCAATAGTGGTACCCATGTCAGTTTCAATAGGTCTGGCAGGATCCCATCCGTCCTGGAAGCTAACTAATGTGCTGATATTTCTTGAAATATTGAAATTCAGGTCCCATTTGAAATTTTGAGTAATAACAGGAGTTGAATTCAATGAAATTTCTATACCCTTGTTTGCAATTTCTCCAGAGTTAATTCTCATTGCAGATGCACCAACTATAGGGTCAATATTAACAGGAATAATCTGGTTTGTAGTAGATGATTTATAAACGGCCAGGTCAATTCCCAGGCGGTTCATAAAGAATTTGGTATCCAGACCCAGTTCCCAGCTCTCAACGTTCTCAGGTTTAATCATTGGATCCGGAATTGTTCCGGGAAGGGTATAACCTCCGTTGATAGCAGACGCTGAATAGTACTGGTCAAGGAAGTAAGGATCTGTATCATTACCAACATTTGCCCATGATACTCTAAGCTTTGCAAATGAAATTGCCGGTGCATTTGTTTTTAAATCAAACAGTTCATCCAGAAGAACGCTACCTGCAACTGAAGGGTAAAAATAAGACCAGTTGCCTGGAGCAAGTGTACTAGACCAGTCATTTCTGCCGGTTATATCAAGGAAGAAAGTATCCTCCCAGTCAAGTGAAACCAGACCGTAAAGACTGTTTATGGACTTTTTACTTCTGTAGTTATTTGGCGTAGGGAAAATTCCCGAAGGAACATTAGATATATGATAAACTCCGTCAATATCAAGCTCATTTAGCTGAACTGTATTTCTGAAATACTCTCTGACCATATTGTTACCTCCAAAAGCAGCCATCAGACCAAGTCTGTCTTTCAGAAAATCTTTCTGATACTTAATCATGAAATCTGTGTTGAATTCATAATTGGTTACAGACTCTTCTCTGTAAAAACCATTTTCCCAGCCTCTGGTAAGTTTAGGTTTGCGCTGAGTTCTGAACTCCATACCCATATCCATACCTGATTTTAAATCAAGTGTAAGACCCTTAGCCAGATTAATTGTGAAACCGGCAGAACCAAAAACTCTGTCTTTGTTAATTGAGTTTAACTCTTCATAAAGAATTCTGTAAGGGTTGTAAGATCCCTGACCAGCAACAACCAGGCTGTTTCCGTTCTCAGAAGTGAGTGAATTTCTGTTAATTGCATTGAATCTGCCTTCAAAGTACTCATCTCTCCAGTTGCTCATTGAATTTGAGTTATAACCCCACATAAGGTCATACATAACTGTAGTCTCGTGATAACCTGCCATAGGCATGTTGTCACTGTCAGTACGGTAATAATTTACTTTGGTATTAAATTTAATCCACTTGTTAAGAGGAGATTCAAATGAAAATGAATATGATTGTTTTCCAAATCCGGTATTGGGAAGAATCCATTTATTTCTGGTGTCTGTCATTGAAAAGCGTACGTTGGTACCCTCTCCGTTGCTTCCGCTTACTGAAAGTGAGTTGTTGTATGTTACTCCAGACTGGAAGATACCTGTAAACCAGTCTTCCTGATAAACAAACGGAGTCTGAATAATTTCACCGGTTGCCCAGTTTTTGCCTTCATACTGATATCTCAGTTTATTAGCATCGAACTTCTCTCCCCATGCATATCTGGATACATTTCTTGCAGGAAAATCGTTTGAACCTACAATATCAGAGTTTAGTGTCCAGAAGTTATACGGATCTTTACCCATATCAGAACCTGAGCCGTACTCTTTCTGGAAATCCGGCCAGTAACCTGCTCTTTCAACCGTTACAGATGAATTGAACGTTACACCAATACCTTTATTTTTACGACCAGATTTAGTTGTTATAACAATTGCACCATTTGCTGCTCTTGAACCATACAAAGCAGTGGCAGCAGGTCCTTTAAGGACAGAAACTGAAGCGATGTCGTCAGGGTTGATATCGCTGGCTCCGTTACCGAAGTCAACAGGAAAATCAGCACCTGAGTTTGTGTAACTGCTGCTTGATGTAGTTGCTGTTGCACCTGATCTGATAGGAATTCCATCCACAACAAACAATGCCTCATTAGCTCCGTAATTCAAAGACTGATCTCCGCGAAGAGTAACCCTCATTGAACCAATCGGGCCTGAGCTGGCACCATTAAAAGTAAGACCTGCTACTTTACCGGACATTCCGTTAAGCCAGTTGCTTGATGTCACCTGGGTAAGCTTCTCGCTTTCGACCTTTGTAACTGAATATCCAAGCGATTTCTCCTGACGGGTTATACCCAGAGCAGTAACTACAAGACCTTCCAGCTCAGTAGCTGAAAAATCAAGTTTTACATCAATTACTGTTTGTTTACCAACAGTAATGGTTTTAGTCTGATATCCCATACTGATGAACTCAAGAACCTGCCCTTCCGAAGCCTGAATAGTATAAGCTCCGTTGAGATCCGTTGTAGTCCCTCTTGTAGTACCTTTGGCCATAACAGCACAACCTATGACAGGTGTTTTGCCGTCTGACTCATAAACTGTTCCCTTGATTGTGGTCTGTGCCCATGTTTGCGTAGCAAACAAAAGCACCAGTGTCATTGCCAGGAACTTTTTAAAGTAATTTTTAAGATTCATAGAATAAATATTTAGTTAAGTTTATATATAGTATAGTAGATTATTCCATTGATGTACTGAATGATTTAGGACGTGTCATAGATTCAGTGTAAATGTTACCGTATCTGTCTGTCAGTTTAATTTCGAGCGTTGAATTTGCAGAAGAGGCGGTTACTTCGAAAATATGAGTTGAATTTCCTGTATTGAACGAAGATGTTGGTTCTGCGTTAACATTGAGTCTCTGCATTTCATAAGAGATAATGTGTAGCGGATCCTTTTTTGCTTTTCTTGATACAGGAAGATGTACTCCGTTTTCCCTTACTTCAAGTTTACATGCACTGTCATAATTAAAAACATTGATCAGAACAGAATTTGCGTTGCTTGAATAGGCATATTCGCCGGCATAAGTGGGAACCTTTGCCTGGTAAGTTGAATTAGCATTTGGAGTATACCTGTCTGCTGTTATCTCAATTGTGTTTCGGTCATAAGAACGAAACTGCTTGTTTTTATTATAACCTATCCCCTTATATCTGTATTTGATATCCTTTCCTGTTACCTCAAAGATTCCGTATCCTCCGGGAGAGCCATCCTTGCAAATGTGATTTCCTGCATATCCTGTCTTCCCCGTCCACCACCAAGTTGCACTTATCGCTGCGATATTGTGTTCGTAAAGCTTGTCAGAAATCTCAACATTATAATTGATATGAGTATGTCCGGATATAAACTTTACATTGGAAAAAGCACTGAATGCACTCTGTACTTCGTTAGTATTTAAAAGTCCTGCACTGTTAACCTGTTGTCCTGATGAATTAACAGAGGCAGAATATAATGGAATATGCAAAGCAACAACAACTGGGGTGCTTTTGTCGGTAATAAGGGCAAGATCTTTCTGAAGCCAGCTAAGCTGTTCTGCAGTTACAACATCATTATAGTTTCTTGCGCCCACAACACCTTGTGCTCCACCCGTGTTTATATATTCTGTGTCATCAAGTACAACATAGTGAACCTTACCAAGATTAAATGAATAGTAAGATGGCCCAATAAGCGATTTGAATGTAGATTCAGCCTGGAAATCCATAATTTTATAAGGATCATTGTCATGGTTACCCATTATATTAAAAATCTGGAATCCTATTCCGTCAATTTCATTTACATATGTGTTAAGAAAGTATGAGTTTTCATACCAGTAAACATCCCAGGTCATGTCTCCAAGAGCAATTCCGTAAACTTTGGTTCCTGCCGCCTTAAGCTGATTGCTGTATGCCTGAGCCTCTGCATAAAAACCTGTCCTGAACTGGCTGATGTCATTGTTTCTGTTTGAAAGGTGCATATCTGGCATGGCAATAAGAACATGATTTTCATTATTGGCCTCAATCAGTTCAAAGTTTCTCTGATCAACTACAGAAGTACTGCTTGTAATATAATCAAAGAAAAATGGCAGTTTATTTTTAAGCGGAACCTCATAATTTGCAGGGATAGATATAAAAACATAACCATGTTTTTTTTCTGACTGCAGGTAGTAAACTCCATCGGCATTAGTAGTAGTTACCTCTACTCCATCAGAAACAGCAACACCCGCTACTCCCCTGCCGTTACAGTAAACAACTCCTTTGATGTTCTTGCCTGCAATATCAGGTATATCTGTATTTGCGGTAATTCGCAGTATTGCAGAGCCCAGAGAGATTGATTTTGTTCCCCTTACAGCAGAAATATTATATGTCCCTGATGAAATCAAAGAAGCAATATTCACTGAAACAGAGTTTGCAGTAACATTGGATACTGTGAATTCAAATTTTTGAGCAGAATTGGTCGAAAGTGTGAATACAATTTTATCTCCGGAAGCAAATCCTTTTCCTGTAATTACTACATCTGAATTTGGAGTAACCGAGATTGTTCCTGGTATTGAAACTCCTGTAATTACAAATGTCTCCGCGGGCGGATTTGGAGTATCAGGCTTCTCACAGCTAACTGTAAGCATTGCAGAAAATATCAGAACACTTACAGTTAATAGAATAGTATAGATTTTTTTCATTTACATTAACTTAAATTTATTAGCGGCCCTGCAAAATGCAGGCTGCCTTTTCTCTTTTCCAGGTTGCTGCAGAAAAGACAGCAGCAATAATACTGGCAGCAATCATAAGCCAGAAAGTGGCATTCCAGCCAAGCGACTCATTACTTGCAACAGCACCTACAACAATCTTAGACAGCAGAGCATCTCCAATCAGATAACCAAAAAGGCCAACAAAACCTGCTGCTGTACCCGCTGCATTTTTAGGGACAAGATTTACAGCCTGTACACCAATAAGTGCAACCGGACCGTAAATAAAGAATCCTACAGCAATCAGAGAAGAGTACACCACAGCTACCCTGGTTGATACAAAGTCAAAACTGAATGTTTCTGAGATAAATTCAGCGATAGGTGTTGCCTGCCAGTAGAATAGTATTGAAACCAGAACAAGAACCATATAAATTACATTGGCAGGGGCACATCTTCCTTTGAAAAACCTGGCAGATATGATACCTCCAAGTATGGTACCCGGAACTCCTGCATAATTGTGCAGTGCAAAAGCCATTTTACTCTGTTCGCTGTTCAGAATTTCAGTCTCCTGTAAATATGTAGCAGACCAGTCCCCTATTCCATATCTAACCAGATATACAAATGCATTTGCAATCGCAATTATCCATAAAACTCTGTTTTTGAATATATAATCAACAAAAAGTTTGGCAAATGGGATTTTTTCACCTCCGTTTGCATCAACTTTTGCTGTCAGATCATTTCTGTACTTATCAATTGGCGGAAGGCCACATGACTGCGGAGTATCTCTTAATGCCCACCAGCAAAAAACTGCAATAGCAAGTGCTACAATTGCAGGAAAAACAAAAACGGAACGCCAGGTCTGTTCAACCATTATTCCGCCTCCTATGTCAACTATGAAAAGTCCTCCCAGTAACATTGTTCCTACAGCAGCAAGGTTTCCAAGCATCCCGCTTCCAACTGTATGAGAAGTATTCCATATTGACATTTTCATACTCCTCTCATTTTGTGAAAACCAGTGGACCATAATTCTTCCGCAAGGAGGCCATCCCATTCCTGAAAGCCATCCTATAAGGAACATAAACATGAAAATTACTGGAATAGAACTTGTAGCAAATGGGAATATACCTACCGACATCATAATGATAGAAGATAGAATAAGCCCCACTACCAGAAATTTTCTGGCATCAGATCTGTCTGAAATGCTGCCCATGATAAATTTACTGAAGGCATAGGCAATTGAAAGCGCAGACATAGCAATTCCAAGTTCTGCTTTTGTATAACCCAAACCGCCGCTCTCAACAGACTGAATCATTCCGGGTGAAGCAAGAGCCAGGTTCTTTCTTACAAGATAATAACCTGCATAGCCCAAAAAAGCACCCAGAAAGACCTTGATTCTCATTTTTTTATACTCAGAATCAATTTTTGCATCCGGAATAAGTGGTTTTGGAGTTGGTGGATCAAAAAAGTTAAACATAATTTAAGTTTTATTTCATAACAAAAGTAATACTGTATTGTTAAGCTAGTGTTAAAAATAGTTACTAATTAGTTAATAATATATTGGTCCGACAATGCTTCAAAGGTTTTAGTCTGATTTTCAATCCAGTTACTGTCATAGCCAAGTTCTCCGGCAATTGTTTCAGCAACAGATTTAGCAGAGACTTTTGCAGCTTTAGCATCAATAAACAGAAGTCTTACTCTTCGTGCCAGCACATCCTCAACATTTCTTGCCATCTCATGCCTTACTGCAAGAACAACTTCTGCATGAGTATAGTTGTACTCCGGATGTATTTTTTTTGCCATCTCCGGGTTGGTTTTGATAATATCTTCAATAAGCTTCATATCAGAACCATATACATAAAGATGGTTTTTAAGATCTGGATTAGGTTTATATCCATGTATCTTAAAGTTCTTTGTTGTACACTTTTTTGGCTCTATTAAACTAAGATTAATCGCTTTATCTACAGTGTCTTCTGCCATTCTCCTGTATGTTGTCCACTTACCTCCTGTGATAGTTATAAGATTGTTGTCTGATACAAAAATCTTATGACTTCTTGATATTTCCTTGGTGCTTTTACCCTCTTTCTTTGGAGCTGCCAGTGGTCTCTGACCGGCAAATACAGAGAGGATATCTTTTCTTTCGGGTTTTCTTACCATATATAAGCCGGCAGTCTGAAGAATGAACTCAATCTCCTCTTCCAGTGCAACAGGCTCAAGTTCCGGTTCATCTCTTACAATATCTGTAGTTCCAACTACAACCTTATTATGCCACGGAACTGCAAAAAGTACCCTTCCGTCAGATGTTTTTGGGATCATCAGGGCGTAATCACTATTCAAAAATGACTTGTCAAATACTAAATGCACACCCTGACTTGGTTTAACCATTTTAGCCGAAGATGGCACATCCATCTTTATAATGTCATCAACAAAACAACCGGTAGCATTTACTGTGCTTTTAGCTTTAACAGAGTACTCTTTTCCGGATTCATTATCAATCACTTTTACTCCTGCTACTTTTCCATTTTCGTCATGTAGTATGCCGGTTACCTTCATATGATTTACCGGACATCCTCCATTCTCAGCACATGATTGAGCCAGGTTTATTGCCAGACGTGAATCGTCAAACTGACCATCATGATATATTACACCACCTTTAAGCCCCTTTTTGGTAATTGTAGGCAGACACCTTGAAGTTTTTCTTTTGGGAATAAAAAGAGAACGCCCAAGGCTTAATCCACCCCATGAAAGAATATCGTAAAGAGTTAAACCACAGGTATAAATAAAATTATCAAGATGAGTATAGTTGGGAATTACAAAAGACTGATCTTTAACAAGGTGCGGCGCATTATTTCTTAAGCGTCCTCTTTCTGTGAGGGCTTCTCTAACAAGAGCCACATCTCCCTTCTGAAGATATCTGACACCTCCGTGTACCAGTTTTGTACTTCTGCTTGAAGTAGACTTAGCAAAATCATCCAGTTCAAACAAAGCAACACTATATCCTCTTAATGCTGCATCAAGAGCAATTCCCAGTCCTGTGGCACCGCCACCAATCACAACCATATCCCAAATCTTTGATTTATCGGATATTTTCTCAATTAATTCTTCGCGTTTCATTTATAATGGTATATGAACTATTTTATTTCTTTTCGTAAGTCATGACGATATTATCGAAACAAATTTAATAAGTTATTTTAAGAAACAAATATTTTTATTCATATTTTGCTTTCGTTTTATAAATTTATGATGAATAATTACAGTTTTTAATTTCATTGCAAAAGATTATTACTTCAAAATATCCAATTTTAAGTATAAAATGATTTCGTATCCAAAACATTTATTAACTTAGTATCTAAATAATGGTTTGAAATTTATGGCACGCACATCACAAATAACTAACTCGCCTGTACTAAACGAAAGGCATGAATTCATACTTGAAATCCTCAGAAAACAAAGTTCAGTATCTGTAACGTCCCTTGCCAGTCAGCTTAATGTTTCAGAAGTCACTATCAGAAAAGATCTGAGCTATCTGGAATCACTTGACCTGCTATACAGAGCACACGGATATGCAATATTGATCAACCCATATATCAACGACCGTCACATTAATGAAAAAGAGAAGATTAATACCGAAAAGAAAAGAGCGATTGGTTTAAAAGCTGCCGAACTAATTACAGATAACGACTCAATAATAATTGCATCTGGTACAACTGTGCTATCTCTTGCAAAAGAGATTAAGACCAGCACACATCTGACCGTAGTAACTGCATCTGTAAGCGTTTCATCTGTTCTGTCTCGTGATAAAAACATTGATGTAATTCAGCTTGGCGGAATTCTTAGAAATAGCTCCGTGTCAGTTGTAGGTCCCTACGCAGAAAAAATGATTGAAGAGGTATCCTGCAGCAAACTATTTATAGGTGTTGACGGTTTTGATACAAACTTTGGACTCTCCACAACCAACCTCATGGAGGCTAATCTGAACAAAATGATGATGAAAGCTGCCCAGAAAGTCATAGTTCTGGCCGACTCATCAAAATTTGGACTTCGTGGCTTCAGCAAAATCTGTGAAATTTCAGAGGTTGATCAGGTAATCACAGACAGCCAGGCACCAAAACAAATTATTGAAAAACTCAATGACATAGGAATCGAAGTAACCATCGTTCAGGAATAATATTATACAACGTTTTAAGTAAGTTAAAACGTTGTATTAATTAATCAATTAATCAATTAATCAATTAATCAATTAAAGATAATTATCGAAAGCAATCCGGCAGATTTCCTGCTGGATTTTTTTATACATAACCAGACATCTCCCTCCGCCGGACCACCGGGCCACCGGGCCGGCACCTTCTAACTTAGACACTGAACGGTATTCCATGTGTTTTCATCTGCGACCCCGCACGGCTGTAAGTACATATTAACCTGACGGTTACAAGTTAATCTGACATCTGAGATGTCAGATTAACACATTAACAACTGATATATTGCTAGTTACAGCTGTGCGGGTATCACCAAAAATGGTCAACTAAAACCCGCCCAACACAAAGCCCTACCTGCACTTGCGCAGCCTGCGTGCAAGCATGAAAAACCTTTGCCGAACGGCCAAACTCCGCCGGACCACCGGGCCGGCACCTTCTAACTGATTCCAAATCCGACAAAAATCTGAGCTTTTCGTTTGTGTAAACTCAACTAAAATACTTTGGTTAAGAAACTCAAACAAAAAATACCTGGATAACACAAAATGGCAGATTCTCAATATGCCTCCCGGGTAAATCTTCCCTGAGAGGGCACACTCAGCCGCAGGAGGCGGAGCGGTAGCGGAGCCTCCGAGGATGGACGGTGCCCGAACGGGAAGATTTACCGGGAAGTAATTACAGGGAAACTGT